>Ga0105240_10000016_pt1 | contig 447794 bp, 362 predicted proteins | sample KBSC54metaG_FD_80426 | JGI IMG/M metagenome (GOLD analysis project Ga0105240, IMG submission 80426) | Corn rhizosphere microbial communities from Kellogg Biological Station, Michigan, USA - KBS C5-4 metaG | ecosystem: Host-associated > Plants > Roots > Rhizosphere > Soil | place: Michigan...
CCCATGCCGCCGCCCATGCCGCCGCCCATACCACCACCCATGCCGCCGCCCATGCCGCCGCCCATACCACCACCCATGCCGCCGCCACTACCGCCACCGGCGTTGCGTGCGTTCATGATAGTAGACCGCTCAGGGGAGAGCTGATAGTTCTGGCTGCCCTCTTTCGGACCAATCAAAAGAGCAATAAACTCAGGGTCCGCGGAGTGGATCTTAATTCGGCGAACGACCTTGGTCGACTTCACAGTGACTTCCGTCGGCGATGCGCCTTCGATGTTCGGATTGTCGACAACTCGCTTAACGATGTTTACGACGCCGCCCTCGATCTTGTACGTGGCGTCCACTTGGCGCGTGATGTTCTGAAGCGCCGTCTCGAATGTGACGTTCTTCAGACTCACCGTGATCGTGCCTTGCACGTCGGGAGCGATCGTATAGGACGCCTGAACGCTTCGGAAAAGCGCTCTCAGTGCTTCACGCACGTCGGCCTGCTGGTAGTCCAGGGAAGGAACTTCCTTATTCAGGTAGGACGTGTCTTGGGCCATCGCCATCGTGGGAATCGCACCAAGTAGTGCGAGACCGATCGAGGCGCCCAGGGCTAGCTTCAAACTTTTGTTCATTGAATACCTCCGAACCTTAGAAGGCCGAATTTACTTGCCGTATCGTCAAATCACCGAAACTTTCTTATTTTTGTCCGCGACCGGGACCACCGAAACCACCAGGGCCGCCCATGCCACCGGGAGGGCCTCCGAAACCGGGAGGCGGACCGCCAGGCCCACCGGGACCACCAAAGCCACCGGTCGTGCTACCACCCATTCCGGGCGGTGGCAACTCAAGGCGCACCACCACATCGTGCGGAAGGACGTTGCCTCCCCGATGCAGCACGGCTTTGTCCATATCGATCGAAACAACCTTCCATTCCGAGTCCGGAATCGACTCACCCGGGTGGATGAGGTAGCTGTTTCCGTTGCCCATGTCGATCAAAGCGAGCACCGAGTCTCCAATGACCACTCCGGAAAGACGCCGGTAAGGCTGTTGTTCCAGAACTGGCGCCGGGGTCTCCGGAAAGGGCGACGTAACCGTGAAGTCCTGGCGCCAACCGCTCTCCGCCAAGACACGCTCACCCGACTGAACCGTATCAAACTGCTTCTCGTCGGGACGAAGCGCAAAAGGGTCGGACCGGGCAGGCTTCAAGGTCTTGCTTGCCAGCAACATCTGCATCCGTTCAGCGACGGCTTGGGCAACCACCTTCGGATCCGTTGGTCCCTTTACGGGGACGCCGACCGGTGCGTATTTGCTCAAATCGATGGTATCGGCCGCCGATGACGTTCCTGCGGAAGCGGGCTCGGTCGTTGTAGCCGCGACCGGAGTCGTTGCCGGCGCGGCGGAAGATCCGCCACCGCAACCCGCCGCGCAGATCAGTGCAGCCAGAGACAATCCCTGAAAACCTTTCATGTTGATCTTATTCATCTAATTCTACGCCTCTAGCTGCGCGTTATTTCCCTGGGCGATCGCCCGTCGGGGCGCCAGCTCCAGTGGGCGCTCCCATTGGAGCTCCCATCGAGCGACCACCGGCGCCGCCGGGAGGGCCACCGAAGCGTCCGCCAGGTCCACCGACTCCAGGGGGTATTCCCGGAGGGCCACCAGGGCCAAACGGATTTCCGCCACCACCGCCGAACGGCGACGTATTCGACGCCATCGCGGCTTCAGGAACCGGCGGAGCAATTACGGCGCCGTTGATGAAGCCCACAATCGTAAGGTTGTACGTTCCGGTCAAGACTGGAGACGTTCCGTCAAGACGTAGACTGTCTGCGACCGCCAAATAGTGCGGCATTCTCGACCAAGCTCGCATATTGTCGAAAATCTGCTTGTAAGTTCCCTGCACCGTCACCGTGCCCAAATCGAAAATCACGACCGGAAACGGAATGGCAGGGTAGTTGTAGAAGCTCGCCAGAAGTGAATTCGCCGACGCATTGGGATCAGGCCCCGGTACGTACGGACCGCTCAAAATCTTGACGCCGCCCGCATGCAACTGATTGTTCACCGCACGCTGGATGCTATCTCGGAACTTGGGGGTGTCAACCGTCAACTGGTAGGGTTTGACCGACAGGTCGATTCCCGTCGGCAAACTGGATGGCGGCATCTTCTCTTTGATGAATGCACTCCACTCCGTCGCCGTCTGAATGACTTTTGTCGTCGCCAGCTTCTTTCGGGTTGTCGCCTTGCCTTGTTTGCCGGCTTCATCCTTCAACTGCTGATCGACGGTGTCGTTCATCTCAGCTTCCTTGTTCTTCGGAATCCAATAGTCGAAGAAGCCGAAACACACGATCGGGATGCAGATCATGATTCCGATGATAATGATGGTTAGGGGACTAAGTTTCATTATTGGCGCTCCTAATCGCTGCTATCGTCGCCCTTCTTGCCTTTACCCTTGCCCGTCGCCGCACCTGCGGGAGGGGGAGGAGGCGTAGTAGCCCCGACGCTGCTCCCAGGAACTGCTCCTGGAGCAACGCTAGCGCCTGGCGCGCTTGGAATCCCGGCCCCCGGCGCCGCACCCGTAGCTTCGAGGGTTGCCCTCGGATTCGGCGTCTGCAAAGCATAGGAGGCAACCATTTGGATCGTGATGAGCGAGTCCCCTGGTTTTGCTAATTTCGTGTTGTCGTTGCCGGATCCGTAGTTACTGACCCCCGTATATCCCGCCTCAGCCGGCTGCGACTCGAAATAAGTGAGCCGCTCGAGGGGATCGTCGGGAATCGGCGCGGCGTTTGGCTTTCGCGGCTTGCCCTTCTGGTCGACGGGCACTAGCGCCGGCACTTCGTTTACGTCCATGACGTACCCGCCACGAGAAACGGAGACGACTTTCGGGTTGCGCATCAAGGCGAGCATGAGATCCGCATACTGCTGATAACTCGTGATGGTCCCCGTCATCGTGATATTTGAAGTTGTCGCATCGATGGGAGAAGCGGTGATGGACGTGAGCCGGAAATACGAAGGGTTATATTTGAAGATATCTTCGTAGGCGTTGGGATAGGCTCCGTTATGGGCCAGCATCGCCTTGCCGAGTTTCAGATCACGAAGAGGGGCCGCCGCTTGCAGCATGATCGCATCCGCGTCGGTTGAGGTCTTATAGGCCTTCTCCGCCGCCGGACGATCGTCCTCGACGCGCTTCTTGGCCTCGTCGTCACGAGCAGAGGAGGTCGTGATCAGGAACGCCGACACAAAAACGCCGGCGGCCACGATCAGGACCGAACCAATGACTGCGTTGCGCGTTTTCGCGCCCGTTTTTACGGTTACCGGAAGTAGGTTGAGCTTCATGCCTTACTCGTAAAAAATGTGCAGCCCGTTTCCTACTGCGACAGCGAACTCCTGACGGTGCTCTTCTGCATAAGCGGGCGCCACCTTCTTCATGTTGAGATTAAGACGGCGAAGAGGGTCGTAGGCGTCACACTGAACACCGAGAGTCTTCGTTAGAAACGCGGCTAAGCCGTGAATCTTCGCTCCGCCACCGCACAATTCGACCGCATCCACCTCACCACCACGGCTGCGGTAGTAGTCGATCGATCGGCGAACCTCGCCGACGAACTCTTCCAGGACGGGGGCGATGGCATCGTAAAGACGCATCGTCTCCGGATCGGCGACGACCGCCGGGACCTGGTCGTAGTCCATCGTCTGGGACGAGCCCGCTTCTGGTTCGACCGGAAGGGCGAACGGATCCGCCGGGGCTTCATAAGACTGATAAGCCGGCGCCTCATCCGAGAACGGATTGAATGCCGAAAACTCCTGCGTACCGCCGCCCATGTCGAAACTGGGCGAACCGAAGGACGCACTCTCGGGAATCGAGAGCTTGTCACGCTTCAGCGCTTCGGCCTCGTCGATCGGCAGGGTCAAGGCGTTGGCCAGACCGCTGGTGAACATTTCTCCGCCGATCGGCACCTGACGCGGCATAACAAGTTTGTCGCCGCGATAGATATTGATGGACGTCGATTTGTGGCCGATCTCGACCATGCAGACCGTCTTGTCGCCAAGCAGGTCGCTGTAGCTCGTGTTGAGCGATCGGGCCAAGCTTAAAGGCTCGACATCGATCACCGCCATCGTGCGGCCAGCGCGCTTAACGCAGTCTATGAGGGCGTCGATGGCGCTTTGAGGGGCGATCGCCATGACGACATCCATCTGAGCCGAGTTCGGATCCTCGTCAAGCAGGGGCTTGAAATCCGAAACAATGGTGGATTCGGCAAACGGAACATTCCGGTTGACTTCCCACTGCATGTGCTCTTTTAACTCTACGGGATTCATTCGCGGCACTTCGACCGTACGAACGAGAACGGATGCCTGGCCCGCGATCGATACGATCGCCTGGGTGACCGAGGCACCGGACTGCGTGATCAGCTGCTTTAATGCAGCCGCCACCGCTTCTGTGTTGTAGATCGCAGCATGATCGACCGCACCCTCGGGAGTATCGATCATGCCGAGAGCGGTCACGATTGGCTCTTTACCCTGGGAGCGAATCTCACAAATCTTAATCTTTTGACTTCCAATGTCGACGCCGAGAACGCTACTGAGCTTTTTGGCCATAGCCTGACTGACCCTTCCCTCGCTGGGTGACCATGTTATCATCGCCCCCCTAACCCTGTCAACCTGCCATGTTGCCGATTGAACTCGCACGAACGACGGGACCACCGCCACGTTTAGTTCGGATAGATAAGATTGTGGCTCTGAACCTATAGTTCTGAAGCGCTTCGGGTTGCTTTTTTGCTTCGACCCATTCGGCGCTACTTTTTGGCGCGCACGTGCATTTTTAACCTATTGGGGCCCCAGAGCCCAGATATGCGAAACGGAGACGCCCGAATGAGCGCATAGACCGCGTCTTGGCCCCGAGGCCGAGACGCGGGACAGTTCGCAGGAGAGGGCGTCATTTCAAAAGTCTTTGCAGAGCCAAGGCGTGGCCCACACCTCCGTTGGCCAGACAAAAGCCACGCCAGGCACAAAAAAGCCCCGGCTCGGAAATTCCGAGCCGGGGCCGGGGCCGGTCAGCCTACTTGCTGATCGGGGTCGGAATCCACCGAGGAGCGATGCTCTGGAAGTAGATGTCCGGCGTGCCGCCTCGACTGCTCTGCCACAGCATGTAGAGCAGCGGCGGGCGTCGACTCTGCTGTCCTCCGCTCGACGAAGCGTTCGTGTAGCTGAACGGATCGAGGAACGTGGTCAGAGCGGACTCGTTGACGCTCGTCTGGATCGGAATCGGCGATTCTCCATGCTCCACGACGAAGGAGATCGTCGCGGTCGTCGTGAACGTCGCCGGATTCCCGCTGCCGTCAAGCAGCAAGTGCCCTGCGTTGTCCAATCCGTACTGCGTGATCGTAACAACACGCCCCTCGTCGTTCGCCGGGAAGTACAGCGCACCGTTCGCTGGATCAAGTTGCAGGGCATCGCCACCGAATCCATCCGCATACGTCAAGGAGACGATCGGCGGAATGACCTTTCCAGTACTGTCCTGCCAGCCAAGCGTGCCGTCGTTAAGGGTCGGCAGCCGGTAGGGCAGGTTGACACCAGTTCGCAGGGTCGCGATGAGCGGCCGCGCGGCTTCTCGTCCACCTGTCGCCGTACGGTTATAGGTGAAGATCATGCGATCGTTCTGAAGCAGATTGCCGGTGTCCGATGTCGTGGCGTAGTTTGCCTGGGTGCCGCCAGATGTGACCCAGTAGAGCGGGTCGCTGATCAGACGGGTGTCGAACAGCGCCGTCGGCGAGTCATAGCCCGCGTTGCCGCCGGTCGAGATTCGGAGGAACTTCGGCTGGTAGCTCAGGAGCAATTCCCCGTTTCGCGACGGGCTGCCGTTGGAGAACCGAATGGTGCCCAGAGCAGGGTCCATGAACACCTTGCCACCGAGCAGGGTGTCGTACGACGCCACGCCCGTCTGAGGGTCGTAGACGCCCGTTCCCGGAACCAATAGGTCCGTGCTCACGCCACCAACGATTTGGACGAGGGAAACGGGAGCCTCACGCACCCAATCCACACCCCGCGCTCGGAACAGGCCGGGTGAGGAGCCTTCCGCAGTAAGCGGCTCACCCGTAATCGGCGTGAGACCGAGGAATGCGTCTGGAGACACATACCCGTTGTTTCCGCGAATGACGTCGAGACCGTTGACCGTGGGCGTCAAGCCCAAGCGGCCCATGTAGATCTCGGAGTTGGCCCGGCCTCTCAATTTGCCCGCGAACGCCAATTCCGCCACGTAGATCGTAGCCGGAGTTCGCTTCTCATTCAAGATGCGCCCGGTCGAACTCGGCGAGCTGACCGATTCGAAACCGCTGCCGAACGGCAACGCGGACGACTGCACGAAGCCCGCCGTCGGGGTCGTGACATACCGGGTGTAGAGGATGGACGATTGACCGCCGGCCGTGACCGGGTAGAAAATCATCGCATCGGAGGCCTTGACCGTCGATTGAAGAATCGACGGCTTACCCTTGATCGAGAGCGCGTCCTCCATCAGAACCGCCGGAGTGCTGATCGTCATGGTGCCGTTGGCGCCGGTCGGAGTGGCCGTGCCCAACATCAATCGCGATTCTCGCTGAACGGAGCCGTCCCCGTTCTGCCGCTGTACTTCGCCCGTGAAGCCGAAGAACATTCCGCTCATGTAGGTGCCTGCGACAAACGGATCTTGCGCGCCCATCGTCGGGAACGACGGATTCAGATACTTCTCGGAGCCCGCCACCAACGACTGACCACCGCTGACGCCGAAGAGCGTCGCCGGGGGCGTAGTGGGGTAGGCGCCCGTGTCGTGCCGGAACCACTGAGTGCTATTGAACGGCTGCCAGAAGTCCAGGTCGCGCAACGGCGAAGTGCCCGCATTACCCGGCGCGTTGATCGTGCCGCCCGGTGAGGTCGACATCGTGGACCGGTTACCCAGACTCGCGAAGTAGATCTTGTACTGGTTGTTGTCCGCGCTTCCGATCGTCGAGTTGTACGTGGGACGGTTCGTAGACCATGCCATCAGCAAGGACCCGAAGGCGTCGCGCGCTCCCGTCGGCTGGATGTTCGAGTTCGACCAGTTACCGTTCGGCGACAGATTGTCGATATACGGCTGCGTCTTGTTCAAGAACGTATTCGTCAACTGAGTTTCGGTGACGTTGAACGACAGTTGCAGACCGGTGTCCGTATACGGTTCCGTGTAGTTTGGGCCGCCGTTGAGGCCGCCAGTTACGTCCCAAAGTGCCGTCTGCGTGCCCGGGGCAAGGTTATGGTTGTCGTTCTCGAAGATCGTGACCGACTGCGAGTACTTGCCCGAAGGAAGACCGAACGGCACGCTCACACCGATCCGCGGCGACTTATTAATCGCGTTGGTCGGATCGTAGAGGAGGGAGCCGCCCACCATCGTCTGGTTGAAGGCATCCGGAATCGTGGCGCCACCGACAACCACGGTTCCCGTCGTCCCCAGATTCTGGTTGGGGCGCCGGACCGGGTTCGGCGTTAGAGTCGTCGGTACGCGGTCTTGAACGCGGGCCTTCTGAAGGAACACTCGGTTTCCTCCGTCAAGGCTTGCCGCGAAGACGCGATCGATATTGCTCCAGACGTCGAACGACGAGTCGAGATAGGACCAAGCGTCCGTGTCGGTCGACGGGATGCCCAGAGCTTGGGTCAATCCGTTGAACGACGAGATCTTGGCGATTCGCAGATCGAGGAGGTTGGTGTTACCGTCGTTCTCCACGCCGAATGGCTGGAAGATCGACGCGTAGTTGCCGGTTCCCCAAGGCTGGAACACGTTCGGCGCGGAGAGCTGATTTCGGTTGAAACCGAGACCCGGGGTGAAGGCGGGCGAGTAACCCGATCCTCCCGGCAGGTCGCCGAGGTCGACCGTCGGTGTGGTCACCGAGAGTCGCTCATCGACGTCGACGGCGGTCGCCAAGTTCATGGCTCGGTAAGCCTCACTAACATTCGTGTCCAACTTCCCGTTCGGTACGGAGTCCACGAAGACGTTCAGCTGACCGAGATAGCCCTGGGCGCCGGCCGGCGTCAAGCCGGCAGAGTTTGCCACCGCTCCGAACAAGCCCATGTTGGGCGGCTGGAAGTGGGGCACCGAGATATCGAGTTCGAACGGAGTCGGCCGGAACAACCGGTTCTTCGGGAGAGACGCAGGTGTCAATTCCGTCGGATTCGTGCCTCCAGCTCCCAGGTCAAGCGGCGGCAGCAAGGTGACGCCATTGAACTGTGGGTTCTCAGAGTTGCCGTTCGGGTCCTTGGTTACGCCGATGTTCTGCCGATGAATGTCCGGATAGTCGAGACTATCGTTCGGGAAGTTCAGCGGCATGTCTTCGAAGCCGGCGTAGCCGGGGAAATAGGTCGTGTTAAGCGGCTTCAGCACCGCCTGCGTTCCACCCTCCCAACCAAGGTCGGTGAGCGCGACGCGGACGTTGTCCAACCCCTGCGTAAGACCCTGCGGGCGCAGTAGCGACATCATCGACCGGTCGATGATCCACACGATCGTCTTCCCGGTCGAGTTATGCGCATTCGTACCCGCGCTCGACATCAGCAAGGAGCCGTTTGTGCCACCGGCCAAGAAGGAGCCGTTCGAAACGTTCTGCGGGTCGAGCGGACTCGTCGAAATGCCGAAGTTGTACTTCGAGTTGCCGATCGGGGTGGTGCTTGTCGGCACCGTGGCGCTCAGCGGGTTGCCGAACTGATCGGCGACCATGACCGCGATTGGATTCGCGATGATGAATGGGTAGCGCGAATTAACGCCGTTCGGATCGAGCAGCACGTTCTGCTGCACTCCGTTCAGATTCTGCGAAGCCGTCGACATCGTGATGTCGATCTCGCCGAGACCAGGAGGCAGCGAGTTCGCGCCGCTGCTCTGAAGCGGGAAAGCGAGAATCGCATAGCCGTCCATCGGCGCATCCGTCACGCCATTGGGCAGTGGCGGTAGTACGGGAGGCGGCGGAATCTGGCTGAACAGCGGCGCCGGCGTGGAAGTGTTGAACTGTCGCGCCTGAACCGCCGTACCGCGGATAACCTTGCCACCGACACTCATCGAAATATTCACGATAGGCGGATCGATGGTTGTGTTTTGGGTATTCGTCGTCGCGAACGGGAAGTTGTAGACGAGGATGTACGCCGTCTGACCCCACTCGAAGCCGGCTCTCTTATTCGGCGTTACGCCATTCGCGGCCTGGTACGCCAAATCGGCGGCCTTACCTTGGGCGTACGTGTAGTTCTGAGGCTGCGGCAAGCGGAGGTTCTGGTAGTCGGCTTGCGAAACCAGTGCCACTTTCGCCTTGCGGAAGATTTCGCCCGCCGGGTTATTGGGCACGAGATCTTCTGATCCAGGGAAATCGCCAGACGACAGGGCTCCCAACGTATTGTTGAACGCGTAGAGGAAACCTACGTTGTCCGCCGCGTACATCCAACCGGTTGGATTGCCCGGCGTACCGGCATCCAGATCTTGAACGGCCGCAGACGCACGCACCTCATCGCCTTGCATCGAGTACTGCCAAGCGAGTCGGGCGCCGTATTGCGGGCCGGTAATCGTCGTATTGTTCGGGAATCCGAAGAGGTTGTTTTCGCCGGTTCGAGCAAATAAGCCGGCGAGGGTGCCCGCTTGGGTCGGAACCAAGACTACCGGTACATCGACCTTACTGCCGGTGCCCGTGTTGTCGAAAACCCTCTGCCACGTGAACGTAAGTCCGCCGAGCGACCCCGCCTGAAGTTCTTCCGTCTTCCAAACAACCTGACCCGTAACCGAGTCGATCGCGTAAACGAGGCCGTTCTGGTTGGAATCGTAAATCAGCGGATTCGGAATCGCGACCTCGCCGGCCGGAACCTGGAGGTCGTTCGGTGTGGCGAGACAGGGGCTGCAGGTGAAGTCCAGCGGCGCCGGGTAGGTACCCGGATTGACCGAAAGTGGAGTAGTGAACGGCAGGAACGCCGCGAAGTTGGTTTCCCAATTCTCCAGACCCGTTGCCCAGTCGATGGCGAAGAAGCGTCCCGGAAGAACGCCGGTCGCAAGCTGTTGCTGCTGCGTGCCGAAGAAGATTTGGGCCTGCGTTCCATAGACCAAGGGCGTCATCGTGATGGCGCCTACCGCGACGTTGTTCTTAGGAACCGCCGTGTTTTTCTTCGGGAACGTCCAGTTCAGCGTGGTCGACTCGTCCGACTGATTGCCGACCGCGTCGATCGAATAGATACGACCCTCGTCCGTCGGGACATAGATCGTGTCCTTGCCGCCCGGATTGCCATAGGCGACCGAGCCCTCGATGTTAATCAAGTCGCTCGTGCCGACCGGCTTCACGCTCGGATACGTGGCGGGGTAGGTCCAGACTCGGGTCGTCGTGCCCGACTGTCGAGTTCCACCGCTAGCGGGGTCGGTCGAATTGAAGTCACCTCGGCCCGCCATGTTGATGGCGTAGACGCGACCATTCGAACTTCCGCAGTACAAGATGTCCTGGTTCGTCGAAGTGATGTGCTGCACGAGCGGCGCGGACCGGCCGAAACCGGTAGGCATCGCCGCCGTCGGACTGCGTTGATCCTGTGGCGTATTGACGTTGCCGTTAAAGTCAGGACCGTTACTTCCGACCTTGCCAAGGTTCGGATCGTAGCCGAGGGTGTCCCGAAGACTGGGATAGCTCCAATACTCCGTCGTCGTGCCGTCGGGATTACCAACCGCGTCGAGACAGTGGAAAACACCATTCTCATCCGCCGTCACAACAACCTTGGTGGGCTTCAGCGTGGTCTTATCCTGCTGGAGAATATTGACGGTTGCGTGGGCCGTTGCCGCCGTAATCGTCGAATTCACCTCAGGAATGAACCGAATCGTATCCGCGTAAGCTTTCTTGCCGGTATCCGTTGCAAGCGTCGACGTGTTGTGGACCAGAACCTTGATTGGCAACATCGCCTGAAGCGCAGAAGCCGCCGTGTAGGGGTAACGTCGCGAGCCAATCCTTGTCCATCCGGTTGGCTGGCTTTGGTCGACAGTTATGAAGTCAACCAGTCCGGCGCCATATCGAACTTCGTAAGTGATCTGCTGTCCGTAAACATGGGCGGCGTCGGAGCCGCTGCCCGGAATATAGGCATAGATGTCGTACGTCTGCGTCGTGAGCAAATTCGACGTGTCGTACGTAATCGCCCCATCCGCCGTGGTTGTCGGGTCTCCCAGTGTGATCACACTCGTAGAAGCAGGAGAAACGTAAGACGTTGCCCCTGGGTCCACCGCGAATCCGGTTCCGGGGTCCATAGTCGTCGGATCATAGATCGCAATGGGTACCGGACCTTGCTCAAGCGGCGAGAAACGCCACGCGGGCAGTCCGGAAGGAGGCAGCGCGGGGGTGTTCTGGTTTGAGACACCGAACGGGTTAAACGCATACTCCGTTACGACGCCCTTCGTGACCGTCGTCGGGACGCCGTTCAGCAAACCGACCGTCTGCTCGTTGTTCGCGTGAGACACAACGGTCGTCAGCGGATCCGCCGGGTTGATGCGGTCCGCCGTCGGGGTCGAATACGAGAAGCCCTCGGACGGACTAAACCGGACGGCGTCTGCGTAAACCACGGACCCGACCGAGGAGATCTGGCCGAAGCCGTTCAGCGGGTTCACGTTATAAAGCGTGACGGTGATCGGATTCTTGCCGTCGAAAGGGAAAACGACGTTGTTCGGCTTGCCGCCGGCACCGAGGCGAACCATACCGCCACCGGATACATACGTGTCCACCACATCTAAGTAGAGAGGCGTTCCCGGAGGGCCGTACTGGATCGTATAAACGTAAAACTCTTGCGGGAAAATCGGAACGTTCGCGTTGTTGTACGTGGGCCCGACCGGAATATTCGCGTAGACCGCATAGTTACGCGGGGGCGTCGTGATCGGCGGCACCGTAGTTGGAACGCCCGTGAAGACCCAGCTAAACGTGCTGACCGTGTTCTTGCTCAGCGTCGGGTTCGTAATCGAAGACCCCGGCACGTTCAGAGCCATATGGTACGCGGGGAACCGCGCATTGAAATTGATGCCAAAACCGCCAGCCGGTTGAAGACGAATCGACTCGATATAGTCGAGGCTTGCCTCGAAGAAGCCAGCTTGGAATCCGCTCCATACCGCTGGGTTGCTGTTCACGGTGAAGCCGTACGGATTGGCCTGATACGGACCACCGTCGCCGCCCTGCGCTACCGGTAAGACCGTCGGCGGATTCGTGTCCGTATCGTCGATCACAGGCTGAAAGGTCGACTCGTTGATCCCGTTCGGGAAGAACCAACGAAGGTGCGCTTCACCCGGACCCGAGTTCATGGCGTTGCCGTTGTTGCCCGTATGCGCGTTGTTGCCCTGCTGCGTCGTGTAATTGCCGAATTGGGCATTTGCGCGGGGAGCAGCAACGAGCGTGGTCGCCGCAACGGCGAGACCAAGACAGAGACTCTTACTAAATCGCATCAAATTTGACTCCGTCATCTTCGATCGGCAAACACCGGCAGCACGAGGCCCCGGGTTCCCAGAACGGGCGGCAACTCGTACGTGATGCTGCCGCTACTGAATCCTAAATTGAGGGTCGAGGTACTGAACGTCGATCCATCGATCTCGAGAACTTCCCCGTTATAAGGCGAGTTGCCCCGAGTCGTTCCGTAATAACCATTGACGATAATAACGTCGTCAGCGCTGACGCGCTCCGCAAAAACCGCATGCAGGGCGCGCGGGTTCGAAACGAGCGGATTGTCCATCGAATCTCGTCGCATGACCCGGAAAACCTCGTTCGGCATCATCCAATCCACGGAGAGAGAGCTCGGCGGCGGCCCGCCGGCATTCGGCGAGTAGGTTGCCTCGTAGACGCCCGAATCCGTCGAAACCATGATTTGGATGAGGGCTTGCGGATTGTTCACCGTCCCGCTATTCGTCAGATAGGTCGATAGCGCGGTGATATTCGACAAGTAGATCGAACTCGCCGGACGGGCTGCGGTGCCGTTGAAGGCGCCCAATCCGCTGGAAGGGTTCTCCGTCCAAAGCAGGTTGGCTCCGATCGCAGGAACGTCGAACTGGTTGAACACGAGCGGACCTGGCTGCGCCGGGTCGAAGATGATCACCCCGCCTGCACCGCCTGCGGACGTCTGCCTGAGGCCCGTGCCATTGACGATACCGAGGTCGGCTTGAGTCGGGAGAGTCGAAGCTACGGTCGTGACGTAGACGAATCTTGGGGTGCCGCCCGGGGTTTGGATGACCGACCGGGTAACCCCGTTATAGTCAAATTTCTTCCCAGAGACCACAGGTGGACTGTGCCAGTACAGCACGCCAAGTTGAGGAACACCATTCACGGTGACCGGCGACATCAGTTGAAGCGTGGTCGGATCGAAAGCATACCGGTCAATCAACTCGATGAGTCGATGGTTGCCCGTATCGGCGATCAGGTAGTGGACCCAATACTCGTAACCGGTTGGCAACTCGCCGTCGCCGAACGTAACCGAGCCCGTGGCTGGAACCGTCTCCAAGGTCGTGAAAGTCAGGGCATCTCGAGGTGCGCTCAGTTGGAGCGGCTCGTTCGGCCCGTACCCCGTAGGCTTGTAATTAGGATCCAAGAGGAAGTTCGTGAGCGCCCGGACCTGGAATCCGGCCTGGTTCATCTGAACCACCGAATTGGCGCCGGTATCTACGACCAGGTAGTCGCTGCCATTCACGCGGTAAGCCCGAGTCGGACGTACGAGCGGATGAACGTTTCCTGCCCCGCCTGCTGGTCCGGAGCCGGTATCGACATACGACGTCGTCGACCAAATCGGATTTCCGCTCGGATCGTAGGTGCCGATGCGGCCCTGGTCGGCCACGAGGAAGTCGGCACGATCGAACGTGTACATGTTGACGTCGCCTTGCGCAATCAACACGCCCTCGCCACCCGCGATTCCGTTCACCTGGGTGTTCCCCTTAAGAATCGTTTGATTCAGGCGAATAAGGAAGTCCTGTACGCTACCCGACCCCGCGTATTGCGGCCAAAGCACGTCCGGGTTACCGGCAAAGTTGCCGCTGGTGTCGATCGTCAACTGCTGAAGTTGCTTGTTCCAGCGGGGAAAGGCCGAATCCGTATTCACCATCGCCGTTCCCGTGCCGAGGCCGTTGGGAATCGCGATCGATGAGACGAAGTCGGGGTCATTCGGAGAAATCGACGCGCTGAACGCGTACATGATCCCTTCGAGCGGCGCTAGCAGCGGGTTCACCCCATTCAAGATTCCCCGGATTCGGCTACTTCCCCCAACGAAGACCGAATTGCCAGTAACCAGCGGGCCCGTGGTGGCCTCCTGGCCATTGAGGACCGTGTACCAAAGCAACGGACTCCAAGTGGAGGCTCCGGATTGAAGGTCCGGATCGATCGCGACGTCGGGCTGGCCCGGCCGGCGCACGTAGACTCGCTGACTTAGACTTAGACACTGCTGAATCTGTCCCTTGGGGACGTTCATCAGGTTTTCGATCTGAAGTAGGTGCGTGTTCGGATCGTACGTATAACTGGAGGTCGGCAGAATCGAGGAAACATCCGCAATGCCGGTCGTCCCCACATTCGAACTGCGCACGATGTCGGCTTGAACAAGAACGGATCCGTCCGGCAGGTTGTCGATCGAGAACTGCGGTTGGGCGGGTTCCGACTGGAACGCCATCAAGATCGTGTTGTGGGGCACGTTCGCGCCCTTCGATGCATCTACCGAAATGTAGACCTGACCGTTCCGAATCGACGGCGCGCCGATGATGGCGAAGCTCGTGAACTGTTGGAACAGGAACTGGGGGACCATCTTCGTCGCGATCACGTCGTTATCGCCGACGACCGGTTGCTCGGTATCGTTCCCGGCGCCTTGCGTGACGAACTGGTACTTCGGATAGAGCTCGAATCGATTGGTGCAGACGAAGTTGCCGCGTCCCTGCTCTTGGAAGCCGAAGAGACCCGCAGTGCCTCCGCCAGTGGCGGCAACATAGAGGGTTCCCGCCGGGCTCAAAACGGCCGGACCAGTCAGGAAGCGCGTCACGGTTCCGGGTTGGTCGGGAAGCTGAATTCGTCCTCGCTCGACGGACGCCAAATTGCTTCCGTCCGAACCCGTCGCGCCCCAGTCGATCGTGTAGTCGATACGAACTTGCGGATACGGCCCGCCCGATGGGAAGGCTCCGGATCCGCTGCCAGTGAGCGATATAGTGATGACGCCGGCAGACTCGCTCAAGGACGAGGCGGTGAAATAACCGGCCGTCGTCGAAGAGGGCAGCGGATTGCCGTTGCCGTCGAGAACCGTGATGTGGAAGCCTTGCGAGTCGCCGTTCGCCCCGGTCGGCAGATAGATCGGTAGACCGCCCTGCTGGTTGGCCCGCGTATTGATCGTCAGCATCGAGCCATTGCTATCGACCGATACGGGCTTTTCGCCCTTCGCGCCGAGCCAAAGGCTTACGAAGCCGGGTGCCGATTGGCTGGCGGGATCGCCGGCAATCGGAGCATACAAAACTTTGTCGACGCCGCCCGAGTTGTCCTGAATCGGGATATAGCCAACCGTGGGACTGGCGGCAAACGGGGGGGCCTGGAACGACTGCTGCGGCTGCCCGGCAATTTGTCCGCCCATGGTCCAGAATTGGGTACCGGTTTGCATGACTCGGGCGCCCTGAAGATCGATGACCCAAATGGCGCCACCGTTACCCGTGCCACCGGCGCCAGCAACCGTATCGGAGACATAGGCCATCCCTTCGAACACGGTCGGAGGGGCAGGTACGCCTACCGGTACCGGACTATTTGGCGCCGCCAATCCGTTGCTTCCGAAGAGGTCGGTTCGCGCCGACGTGTCTAAACCGCCGTTCGCAGTGCGCACGACGGGATTGTAAGCGTGAACGGCTCCATCACGGTCCGTGACCAGAACCGCGACGCCACTCGGCGAAAGCGGCAGATCGGCCAAAACCGGGGAAGACATTGGCGTCTTGCCCGAGGTGAGCGGCGCCGAGAACCAAACCATGTCGAAGCCGCTGCCAGGATTGTTGCCCGGATTGCCTCCGAGCGACTCTCCCGGATCACCGGAACCGCTTAGCAAACTGTTGGGGTTCTCCCGATATGCTTCAAGTCGCCCTAACGCGTTATTGGTGACGATGACGAGACCGCCATACACAACCGCTCCGTAGGGGTAGGGATTATTGTTAGAATCCTTCGTTTCGGTGGTGCTCACCGGGGCCTTTGTTCGCACCAAGAGCGGAGGGCCGATGTCCACCGCGCTTCCGCCGCTCTTATGCGCATCGCCCGCCTGCTGCCGGAATTGAGACAGCATCGAAAGCATGTTCACCATCAGCTTTGCCGAAGCAATGCCGTCAGTTCTCAAACCAGATTGAATGGCCGCGTAATCGTTATTGGCGGCATTCTTGAAGCCGGCGGGTGGTTTCAGAGTTCCCACTCGATTCAACTTCAGGGACTCGCCGCGGGATGTGACCACGACAAAACCGGAGCCGATCGACATCACACCGATCGTTGCGCCGCCATTGATCTTCGCCACCGTCTGAATGCGCAGGCTATCGCCCACCAGGGCTTCAAATAGCGACACACCCCCGCCGAAGGCCCCGACAAGCGACGTGATGTCGTAGCTTCCCGGCGACACCGGAGCATTAAGCAGCGACATATCCGACGTCGTAAAACCAAACGGCTTGCTGAGCAAAGGATGCGAAAAATCAGATTGCGGGTTGCCTAGGGTCGCATCGTTGATCAGGCCGAAGGGAGCAGGAAAATTGTTCCCGATGTCGAAGGCATTGCCGCCATTTATGCCGCCGTTCGCCGTCGCTCCCGTCGGATCGATCCATAGGACGCCGCCCCGGTCAACAAACCGCCTAAGTTTCAGCGATTCTTGTGGAGATAGCGTGATCGGTCCCGCTGGATTCACCAGCAGAAAGTCATAGTTGCCGAGCTGGGCGTCGGAAAGATTGGCGAGGTTAACCTCCCAGTACGGGGCATTCTTCTTCGAAATGCGATCACCGACATTTGGGGTGGCGCTCCCGAGATTTCCCCAGCGAGTCGCAATCGCCGACGTTACGCGCGAAGGCGCAAAGGGATTCACCAAGCTCCATCCGATGGGCTTGACGCTCGCATTCGCGTCAAAATTGTACAACGCGAATGGCCCCGCGCTTGCGGGAAAGGCGTAAGGTTGGCCGCTAAGTACGCTACTCCCCCCTGGGATCGAATTGTTCAGAATTACGACCCCCGCCCGGAAGGTTTGCACCTTCGTGGCGTAAGTTTGGGGGCCGGCGTACACGGCGGTAGCCGCCGCCAACGTTCCGCCAAGCACTGAAATCAAACGACGTAGCATCGGTTTAATGCACCTCTCCGAAGTAGGCCAGAGTCGGACTGACCGGGAGCCGCGGCAGTGGCGGCAAGGGAACGAGTTCGTTGGGCTGCTGGATGCCATCCATGTTGTAGTCGATCCAAGCGGTCCGGACGTAGGTTCCCGGATCGTTTAAGTTGCTTGCCGAGGACGGATCCACGAATCCGAACCGGCGACCGGTCGCTAAGACCGGGTCAAAGGAGAAGATAATGTTGGGCACGTAGGGCGTGCTTCCCCCAAGCGCGTAACCAGCCGGCACGTGCTGCTTCGGAATCTGCTCGGTCGTCGCCCCGTGGAACTGAGGAATCCAGCCCCACTTGCGAAGCGACTCGGCTTGCTGAGCGGCGGTCGGCGGCATATTCTCGCTTACCGCGCCCGTGATGACGATGCGCGCGTCGATCGGCTCGCCGTAGAACGGCGTCTGCGGACTCGCGCCGAACGTTGCCAGTCGAATCGTATTTCGATCGTCGTCATTTGCGGCGCTGTTTTGCCAAGTGTCGTAGGTGTCGTTCGGGTTCGGGTTGAACCAAGGGCCGGGGATCACGAAGAAGCACCCTTCCTCGGCGAACATCGACGCCTCGATCCGAATGTCGTCCGGCACCGTCGCGAAGCGGCCAATCAACAGGTCATTGATAGACACATTCGCGTGGGTCGTCGGCTGAATCGTAATCTGGTTCTCCGTCTGGGTGAAAATCGAGTAGTTACCGTTGCCCGCGGTATTGATCAGCGCGTTTTGGTTCACCGTCACCTTGGTCGGATCGATGAGTGGCAACGCGATCTGCTCGAAGTTGCCATACCGCTGATAGTTCGCGGTGCCAAGTCCGTAGAGGCCGAGTAAGGCGCCGGCGTCGAACGCGACGTCTCCGTTCGCGTAGGGCGGGTTGTTGGTCGGGAACAGATAGTTCGCCACTCCGTTCGGCGCGTTGACCAGCATCTGGATGAACGTGTTCGAGGCGGGACCGTCGTCCATCGTCTGCGCGATCAACATATTGGTCGTCAGTTTGATGGCCGAGCCGGCCTCCGTGTACTGCGTAACGAACGGCTTCCACGTACCCGGGTTTGAAGGCACCGTGCCGTCACCCGCGACGCCGATCGGGTCGTACAGGAACTCGTGAGTGACGGTAAGGCCCGGACTTGCGGCCGGAACCAAGACGGGGTTGAAGCTCGTGCCTCCGGGCAGATCCTGCTTGGCTTGCACCGGCTGGCCGCCGGTCGGACCGTAGAACTGGGTCGTGTTGATTGCGACGTTATCCTTGGCGATCAACATCGCGAGCGACTTACTCGGCCGGTTCAGCACCGTGCCGTTCGCCGTCGCAGGAAGGCCGTCCTCGCTAGTGTAAGAAGCCGTCCACTGGTTTCCGTAGATTCCCTTGGTGATGCTTCCCTCGACGTAAATCGTGGCGTGCGAGACGACGGTGAGCTGGATGTCGGTCGGGATCACACCTCGGACGCGGACATTGCCCTCGAAGTACAGGACTCCATTGAACGGCTGCCCCTTGTCGAAGTCGGTCACACCCAAATTACCGTTGATGTTGCCCAGCAGCACGCTGTTCACCACGTAAAGGCGGTGATCGCTGCCCCGGCCGACCTTAAATCGCATCCCGGCGCCGCCGGCACTCTCCGAACCGTCCGGATTCTTCCAGGTTCGCTCGGCCGAGTTCTTCGCGTTCGAGTTCCGGATGATCGTCCAGCCGTCCTTGTCAAAGGTCAGATAGGCGGCAGGAGGCGTGTAGAAGTAGCCGTTCCAAGATCCGCCGCTGGTCTGCGAAGGGTTTAGCCAGTCGTTGATCAAGGAGCCTGCGCCACCGGCGCTCAATCGGGAGGCTTCGTCGGTTCCGCCTTGGACGTCGCCGAAGTTGTCGACGTAGACACCTTCGCCGTAGCCAAACCGTCCGCTGTTGCCCACGCTTCCACCCGCGCTCGGAGACGAGGTCATCGGACCGCTGTCCCTCGTCATTGCGAGGTAACGATTTACGCCGGTCGAAGGATCCTGGACGTCCGCGGAAGGAGCCGCTTTGTAGCCGACGCCGCGAGGGATATTGTTCGCATCGCGATTAGTAGATCCATCCCGATATGCGCCATTCGCCGTGCTGTAGCCAATACTGGTGCTCGAGAAAGCACTGTTACCCAGCGTGTTTGCCGTCGTGACATACGAGTTGGTCGCCGGCACATAGTTCGTCTCATTGAGGATCAGCATGGCGCCTGGATCACCCTGAACGCTTCCCGCCACGTTAAGTCCCTCGCCCAGAGCCAGGTTGAGGTTGGCTTGGACGACGCCATGGAAGAACACGTCGGCGTTGATTTGCATACCGCCAAAGCCGGCAAAGGCCGCGGTCGGTGCAGATGCGACTGCGCCGTCCTTGGTCAATAGCGGAGCGAAACCGCCGTACTGCACAGGCAGATTGCCACCGACGCTCGCCCCTCGATAGATGGCCCCCATGGTGGAGTCGACCCCGATTTCGGCCGGCGTCGAGACGTGGTACTTGTTCGTAATGAACCGGGCACTCTCAATGATGCCGATCGAAGCAAAGGCGCGTTGAATAACAAAACCGCCGTTCGATGCCTCGGTCGCCTTGAACTGATTCAGGTTCGCGTTGAAGTCGGCCGCATTGGCATAGTCTCGGAACCGAATCGCAACCTTGCTGAGCTGGGCCGTCGGGTCGTTCGCGTTAAGCGTGCCTCGACGTCCCACCGATTCCAAAATGATGTAGTTCCTGGCCGCCCCCGGATTGCGCAACGCGCCATTCGGAGAGGAGCGGAAGATGTTGGCATCGCTCGGCGCGTACCGAACGCGAACGAGAGCGCGCCCCCCCTGGAAGTTCACTCGGAAGAACGGACCAAGACCATCGGGACCGCCCTGATCGATGAACGAACTGCCTGGCCAAACGATCGAAGTCGCCCCTGTGTTCGCGGGAGGCCGCAGGTAGAACGCATCCGGATCCCGGGTGGTGCCCGCGACGGCGACGCTCGTTGAATCGATCATCGGCGTCGGTTGGCCGCGCCAGTCCGCGCCGAGTTGGCTCCGGAGGAGTTGCTCGTGAGCGTAACGGATACCCGCTTCGCTCAGGTCATTGGTCGCCGACCGGTTCTGCATGAACGAGGCCGTCTTGATGCTGTGATCGATAATGCCCAGGAAGACAAAGCCGATAATGAGGAGCAGCCCGAGGATGATGATCGCGACGACAAGCGTCTGACCGGCTTCGCGGCGGATTCGCACGACCGTAGTCACGAGCGAGGATTTGGTCGCCATCGACTTGTTGGTAGGTTCAGCGTTCATAGCGTTCGGCTTTTAAAAAGAATCAAAGGAAAGGTCACCGGATGAAATTTCGCACGGCGGCGGTCGACTTCAGGGTCACGCTCTGCGGATTCGGCAGGCTGGACTGGGCGTAGTTGCGAACCGTCAGCAGGACGGACATCAACTGGCGGGTGTCGTAGTCGACGGCAAACGAATCGGTGGTCGATCCGCCGGCGAGTCCGGGGCTTACCGGCTTGGCGGCGATCCCGGTTCGTCGACCGGTGAACTGGAAGCGGTAGGACACGTAGATGTTGGAGCCCTGCGGCGAACCGGCCACGAAGGGCAGAGCGTTAGCCGGGTCGGAGTTGAACTGGATGTAGCCCACCTTGTACCGAGGCTGGAGAATCGCGCTGACCACGTTCTGGGGATCGTAGACGCGGGGGTTGAAACCACCAAGAGGCATCCCCGGATAAGCGACTGAGTAGTCGATCTGTCCCGCTGCGTTAAGCGGCTCCTGGACGTCCGAGTAGTTGATCTTGTACTGGTTGGGACCGGGCTCGCCGACGGAAACTCGGGTGTAACGAACCTGATTTCCGCTAAGGAGCAACTGATCGGGCCCCATTACGACTTCGCTGCCGGGCACGATCTGCACCTTGCTTCGGTAGCCGCCGTCGGGCGTGTTGTAAGTGAAGCCAGTTGCCTGACCGTTGATCGCGTTCGGATTGAGCGGGCTCGGCGTCCCGTCGCTCTGGGGCTGATACCGGAGATCCATAAAGCGCTGGACTTGGTTCGGCAGCAGGGCCGCGAAGTCGTTGCCGATCTTATTGAACTTCTCGTTGATCGAGGCGAACTCGGCATCGTAGAAGTTGCCCGTGAGGAACGGATCGGTCTCCGGTGTGTAAGGCGGAGTCGGGTGCTGGCCCGTCACGGCGCTCGTTGGTGCGCTCGGCAGATTCAGCGGGTTGTTGCTCGGGTCCGACGGGGCGGAAGCGGGGTTACCCACTTCCCAGATCGGGAAGCTAGCCTGAATCTTGCCGCGGTCCGAGTTGAAAGCGAACGGCGTGAAGAGCTGCCGGGCCTTGGCCGACGTCAGCCAGCTACTCCGGCTGTTAGAGGCGAGTACCGCCGAACTGAACGGATAGATCTGGTCCGGAATCGTCGCCCCGACATTCTTCTGCGAGGCAAGCAGCGTGTAAAGCGACTGGTCAAACAGTTCAGGCAGCGTATCGACGGCAACGTCCGAAGCCTGGACGTCGGGGTCAAACATGTAAAGCGCGTTCCCGAGCGGGAATCCCGGACTGCCGGCGTTGGCGCCGGAAGCGCTGATCAGGTACTCGTTTGCCGACGTATCCGTGGGCAGCCAACCCGCCGGGTAAAGCCGAACGATTGGGTTGCTCCAAAGCGGGTATTGCGTCTGGAACACGTCGGCCGCGTATGAACCCGCGCTGTCCGACTCCTGTCCCTGGCGAACCGCAACCTGCGCCGTAGCGGGGTCGTTGTTGATACGCTCCGGGCGGAACTGGATCAGCGGGAGAACACGCGGGACGCCATTCGCATCGAACTGAGCGACGTGGGTTCGCAAGTCGTAAACCGGCGTGACCATATCGTAGCGAGAAACTTCGGTCTGGTTGATCGTCTTCGAGAGCCAGTTCTGAAGACGGAAACCTTGGCTGTTCGCGGTAGCACGATCGTCAACAATCTTGCCCGTGTTGTCTCGCGTCGGCTCCATGAACCGAGGATCGTCCATGAGGATTAAATCGGTGGCGTCGTCGGACAAGAAGTATTGAAGATTCGGCCGCCAAGCCTTCGTCGAGTTGTCGTTTGGCGTGTTCTTGTTGTTTCTCTGAACATACGGGATAACCTCGGCCCGACCGAGGACATACAGATTGTCTCGTCCACCGGCTTGCGCCATCAGAATGCCATCGTACGGGTTGTTATATTCGGAGAAGGGATCGCGGCGGTAAACGAAGTACCGAATCATGTTCGCGCCGGGGGCGACTGGGAGCACGACTTGCCCTTTTGACGAATTCAAAGTTGGGTCGATAAAGCCGGTGACGGGATCGGTGAAGACGCCACCCACGTTCTGACTTTGATCGCCTTCCGCGGGCATCCAGAGATCCATCTTGGTGCTCGGCAAAACGACGTCTACCGTGCCGGTTCGCGCCTTATTGGGCAGCCGGATGATCTCCGAGCCCTGTGGCAGTTTGGCGGCCACACCGTTGACCGTCGTGGTCACGAGCGCCGTGCCCCCAGAAACCAACGCGGCAATCCCGATGTCGTGGGCGATACGGTCCGTAACGACACGGGCCTTATCTTGGGCATCGCCAAAGGCCTGACCGGCACGCGTAAGGTTAAAGCTCTGGACGAGAGGAATAACGATCAGCCCCAACAGTACGGCGGAGATCGCCATAACCGTCAGCAGTTCAATGAGCGTAAAGGCTTTTCGATTTTGGTTCATGGGACTAAATCCCCTTTCTCCAGATAGGTTTCGTTGGTGGTTTTGCGCCATCCCTGGCCGTAGGTCGTAATCAAGTTCAAGTTGGCCGCTCCGTCGCTACCCAACTGGAAGAAGTTCGGATTCCAAAGGACGCGCACGGCGACGGAGGAACCCTTCACTCCACTCACCGCGTACCCAAAGGAGCGGCTGTCGATGTTGACGTCGAGGGTGGAAGCTTGAGGGTCGACCGTAGAGATATCGATGAAGGGCAGGTGCGCAGGGTCGAGCAAGGACGGCGCGTTGATCACGAAGTCTTGATCGTGAAGTTGCCTCGGCGAAGCATCTCCGGTTCGGCGATAGTTGATCACGCTCGCCGTTACCTTCCTTCCGATGTCGGCCATCGGGAAGTAAATACGAGTGGCGGCTCCGCCGACATTCGGGCCGATCGCAAACTGAGCGAAGCCAACCCCGGCCAGAGACTCCGTGTAGTGCGCGGGAGCTTTAAGCACCTGAACCTGATAGTTGTTCCGAGGCACGTAAAGCGCTCGCAAGGCGCGGTTATCGATCGTAACGTTTTGGAGCACGTTGCCATCGGGAAGCAGAAGGTTGGCCTGCGTTCCATTCGTCGGATCGCCGTCCGCGTCTCGGACCGTGACTAAGCCAGTGCTCTTGTTCACCGTAATGAGCGTGCTGTTTACGTCGGCATTCGGGTCGTTCCCGACTTTCTCCATGAAGACGCCACCGGTGTCCAGATCCACGAGCAGGAAGTTATCGGCCGCGTTATGGTTCGCAACGAACGACTGGCTACCAGCCATCTCCAAGACTGGGATGGGAGTGATGGTGCGATTGTCAAAGTCTGCGTTACCGTCCACCTTGATGCTGCCAACGGCGAGTTGGTGCTGGGCAAGCTGGCCCTGTGGGAATCGGAACTCTTCGCGAAGGATGCTCCAGTCGTACACGTCGTAGTCGATCCGCGCCTGAAGCGGAACCCGGCCGGTCGGACCGGAAATCGTTTGCCCAAAAGCGTAAGGCGAGAACAGAACCACACCCAGCGAAGGATTGACGAGTTCGCAGGTGTAAGGCTCATAGTTCTCCCAAACGGAGCCGACGGCAACCTGCTGGAAGACGCGGCGAACCCGAAGAGTGCTCAGGTCGACGCTGCCCAAGCCGGGAACGAGCGTCGAAAGGTTCACCTGGAAGAGCGGTTGCACGCCATTGGCATCCGGCGCCGCCTTAGGCGTCGTCACATTGAGCCCAAAGAAGTCTCGCTTAACCGTGCTTCCGCCCGTGGTCACATACGCCGAGAACGACATCGTATAGATGCGCGTGCTCTGGTTGGCATTACCGTTCGGGAGGTTAATCGGGCCCTCGGGAAGATCGAGTGCAATGGTCGCGTCCTGCGGATTGGCGATGAAGTACTCATCGTCCGTGTGGAAGTCGCCAACCTGCGGGAAACCCTCGTGCGCCGTCAGATCGTTGCCATAAACGTTTACCGAGTTGACAAGTGGATTAACCGGGTCCTGAACGAACTCGATCGGACCGAAGTTGAGGACGATCGTGCCGCCGTAGTAGCCGGTGGTCGAGCCAACCATTCTCGGCGCCGGGATGATTCGCGCCTCGCCGATGATGTGACGGGTTCGGTTCGCCCCCATGTACCGCGTGTAGTCGTTGGCCGGTACATTGTTGGGCAGGTTCGGGTTCGCGTAGAGCACGATTGGAAGCCCAAAGTTCCCTTTCGAATCCACGGTCGCGCCCGCTCCGTTGCCAAGTAGATTGAGATCGTTCGGGCTTTGGTTCGCGTCGGAGATGAAGTCCACACCACCGCTCGTCTTCACGTAGTGACCCGGAATAATCGCCTCCGGCAACTGGTCCGCGCGGGACTTCAAGATTTCGACCTGGTCGCGGGCCAGCGCCGTGGCGACTGACTCGTTTCGGGTCCAAACCAAGATCTGGAATCCTTTCGGAAAGACTTGGACGATAGCCAAGATGCCGACGAGGAAGACCACAATCACGACGAGCATCTCGATGAGCGTCGTGCCAGCTTCACGTAATGAGCGCGAAGGGCGACCGAGGCGGGCGAGATTAAAGGAAATCATGCTTGAACGACCATTTGGTAACGCATCTCCACTCGGTTTAAGTGAGCGGGGACGGCTTATCGAATCGGCTTCCGGGCCGGCATGGCCACGGTCGGAACGGATGAGTTTCATCGGGTTCGGTGCGACCTCGGCGCTTACGGAGTGACCTGCCAGGCTTGAGCGGCCACCGTCTGCGAATCATAGGGGCGGGCGTTGCCGGCCAAGAAAAGAACGACCTCGCCCTTGCCGTGGGGGATCACGCCGTTCTGATAGGGTTCGCGGAAGAAACTGTCCCACGTGACCACCGTAGTGTCGGGAGGATTGGAATATCCGAGCTGGTTTTTCGCGTCATTCGCGTCACCCATCTCGCTGTTCGGCCCAGTCGCTACGGGGTTGCACGGGTCGAGCGCAACCGTGCGATTGCTCCAGAAGAGCGAGTAGCGCAACTCGGTCTGGAACTGCGGGGTACCCGTCTTGGTCGGAACCGTGGCAACGTCGTAGCCACTGATCGTGTAGTACTGCTGGGGAATCGAGCTGCCATTAAAGCAGACCTGAACAGGGGAGTCCGAAGGGCCGAACCGCTGCGGAGCAACGCCCTGAGGCCAGACCGCCGTCGTAAACTGATTGACTGCCGGAATGGTGGGGCGATCCAGCGCCGGCCTAAAGATCTCGACCGAATCGATTCGCTTCGGATACAACGCACCCACTACTTGGTTCGCCGGCAAAACCGTCGATCCTCCGTAGGGGGTTGCAAAACCGAGCAGCGAAGGCGGATATGCCTCTTGGTCAGCCTTGTACAACTGCATCGCCGTGCGAATCGCGTTCATGTTCGACATGTCCGCGCTCTTGTAAGCGGAGATCTTTGCCCGAGCAAAGACCGGAAAGATGATCGCCGAAAGGATCGCGATGATGGCGATGACGACTAGCAGTTCTATGAGGGTGAAGCCCTTCTTCATATCCAATTTGCCCCACTCTCCCCACGATTTGAGACTGGACAAGAGAGTCCAATGTTCCCAGAACGCAAAGAAAAGTCGATAGTCCAAGCCCGGCAAGCCGGGTTTTCACGGTGAAATGCACCCATGCGGGCGCGGTTCGTATTATAGCGGGACTCACACCATTTGGGAAACGACGACCCTCTGGGCCTATTGGCTTGTTCCACCTACGTGAAAATAGGCCTTCAGGGCGGCTTCGATGGCGTGAGCGGCGAGCATACATATAAGCGCGCCGATAGCGAGATAAGGCCCGAAGGGGATCGTGGTCGCACTCGGCTTCCAATCGTCCTCTTCCTCCAGCGTCTCTGAGGGGAACTTCGCCTCCAAGTATCGACGCAGGGGCGGAATGAACAGGGCAAAGACGTCGATGCACAGAACGTACATCGCGCCCGCAAAGATAACGAGCGGGATCGGCGTGGGCTCGTAAGGCGCCTCTTCCTCTTCCGCCGCAGCGGCGTCCGCGGATTCGGGGAGAGACTTTCGTTTGTCGATGAGGATGCCGGCAATACCGCCGACAAGGCCCGCCACTACCGCGATCCCGAGATTGCCTACGAGTAACCAAGGACCAAGAAGCGCGCCCACGCCGCGCATCATCTTCGTGTCCCCATCGCCCATCGCGTCCTTACCGAAGCCGATTCGGCCCAGCAAGGTGATTCCGAAGAGCAATCCCCAACCGAGTAATCCACCCGACAACGCGATCATCAGCGAGTGATCGAACGCATGGTAGGCGATGGCGACGACCAAGATCGCAGCGTTGAGCTCGTCCGGGATGATGTAGAGCTCCCAGTCGATGAAGATGACCGCAACGAGGCAGGCCGCCATCAAAGCGTAGAAGCCGGCCCGAAGTGGATCGTAGTTAAGGGTGAGGTAGCAGTACCAGATGGCGCCGAATAGGCTCCCCATCAGGACCTCGACCCAGAAGTAGCGGCTGGCGACCGGCTCGGCGCAGTACCGGCACTTCCCTTTCGCGAGCGACCAGCTCACGATCGGCATCAAGTCGCGGGAGTTGAGCGAATGCTTACAGGTCGGACAGAAGCTCCGGCTGGGCTCAACGAACGAAAGCCCCCTCGGCAGGCGATAAATCACCATGTTGAGGAAGCTTCCAAAGAAGGCTCCGAATATGAATCCTATCGACGCGGTCCAAGCCGGAAAAAGAAGGGACTGATAGGACATTTCAGTAGTTATCGGCAAGCAACGCGACGGACTTTCGGTTGGGCCGTACCAATTCCCATCAAATCGCACCTCCGGCTAGCCCATTTGGGAGCCGGAGGTGCGAAGACCTTACTTGTCGCCGCCCTTGTCGTCGTCGCCGCCGCCCGAAGAGAGCTGCGAGATAACGTTTACGAGCGGAAGGAACATCGCGATAACGATGAATCCGACGACGAAGCCGAGACTGACGATCATGATCGGCTCGATGGCCGCGGTGAGGGACGCAAGCGCGGCCTCCACTTCACTCTCGTAGAAGTCGGCAATCTTTTGGAGCATGAAGTCGAGCGATCCCGACTCTTCTCCAACACCGATCATGTGGACGACCATCGGCGGGAAGAGGCGCGAAGCCTCAAGCGGATCGCCGATTCGGTCTCCTTCACGGATTCGGGCGCGAGCTTCGAGCACCGCGTCCGACATGATCGAGTTACCGACCGTTCCGGCCACGGTTTCCATGGCTTGGAGGATCGGAACACCCGAAGTGAGCAACGTACCCATCGTTCGGCTGAACCGCGCCATGCAGATTTTATGGTGCAGCTTGCCGAATACGGGAATCTTCAACTTAACGCGGTCAGCAACGCGGCGCCCGAATCGGGTGCTCACGAAGAACCGGTAAGCGACGATGATAACGAAGATCGCGATCGAAACCATCCACCAGTAGTACTGGACCACGTGGGAGACGTCGATGAGGAACTGGGTCGGTCCAGGGAGCTGATCGTCCTTTAAGCCGAGGTCCTTCAGAATCGCCGCCCATTGGGGAACGAACCAAACGACCAGGAAGCCGGTGATCAAAACCGACATGATCATAACCAAGACCGGATAGGTCATGGCCGACTTCACCTTGCGGCGAAGTTCGACGTCCTTTTCCAAGAAGTGCGAAAGGCGCTGGAGGGATTCTTCCAAGACACCGCCGACTTCTCCGGCTTTGATCAAACCGATGAACAGGGAGCTGAATGAGCGCGGGTGGCGCTGCATCGCTCGGGAAAGGCTTTCGCCTCCCTCAACCCGTTCGCCGATGTCGATCAGAATCTTCTTCAGCTTCGGATCTTGAGTCTGGCGGGACAGAACGTCCAGACAGCGGACGAGCGAAACGCCCGCGTCGACCATGGTCGAGAACTGCCGGCAGAAGACCGAGAGGTGCTGGAGCTTGACCTTTCCGAACTGTTTGGCCTTCGGCGACTTCGCCTTGATCATCGTCAATTCGGTGATCGTTAGGCCTTGCTCCTCAAACCTCCTACGGAGAAGTTCTTCGCTTTCCGCGTCGGCCGTACCCTTCTGGATACCTCCCGCCGCGTCTCGAAACGTGTAGCTAAAGATAGGCATGGCTGTTCCTTACGGCCTCAACGGCGCGCGGGGGCTCCTCCGGCTCCGGGGGCGCCGGGCGCGGCCGTGTTGATCATCTTTCGAAGCTCTTCAGGGTTCTGGCAACGCGACATCGCGTCTTCCAGCGTGATCCACCCTCGGTTGTAAAGGTCACGAAGGCACTGGTCCATCGTGGTCATTCCCATATTCGCACTCGTCTGGATCATCGAGGTGATCTGGTGAGTCTTGGCCTCACGAATGAGGTTGCGGATAGCGGGGCTGGCAAGCATGATCTCGTTCGCCGGCACACGACCCTCGCCGTTCGCGCGGCGCAGAAGCTGCTGCGAGATGATGGCGATGAGGTTGTTCGAGAGCTGAACGCGAATCTGCTCCTGCTGTCCGGGAGGGAAAACGTCGATCATACGGTCAACGGATTCCGCCGAGTTGTTGGTGTGCAGAGTGGCAAAGACCAAGTGGCCCGTTTCGGCCGCGGTAATCGCGAGCGAGATCGTTTCCACGTCGCGCATTTCACCGACGAGCAGGATGTCCGGATCTTCACGAAGCGAACCGCGCAGGGCGTTAAGGAAGCTTCGGGTGTCGGAGCCGACTTCGCGCTGGTTGATCAAGCACTGCTTGTGCTCGTGCAGATACTCGATCGGGTCTTCGATCGTGATGATGTGGTGCGCGAAGTTGATGTTGATGTGGTTGATCATCGCCGCGAGCGACGTCGACTTACCGGAACCCGTCGGGCCCGTAACCAGAATCAAACCACGCGGCTTTTCGCAGAGCGTCTTCAGAACCGGCGGCAGGTTCAATTGCTCGACCGTCGGAATCTTCTGCGGAATCAATCGGAACGCCGCGGCGACCGAACCCTTGTCGCGGTACATGTTCACACGGAACCGGGCGCGGCGCGGGAGGGCGTAGGAGAAGTCAAGCTCCCACGTCGTTTCAAACTTCTGAATGTTCTCGTCCGAGATGATCTCGTACATCATTCGCTGCAGGATCGGCGGCGTGAATGACTCGTAGTTCATTCGCGACAGCTTTCCGTCGAGGCGAAGGACGGGAGGCGAGTTCTGGCAGATGTGCAGGTCGGACGACTGCTTGTCGACGACGATGTGCAGAAGCTCGTCGATGTGAAGTTCGCCAAGCGGTAGTGGCGGACCCTTCTGCTCTTCGACGACTTCTTCCTTTTCAACCGCGAACGCGTTGTTCGGGCCGCCAAGGGTGTTCGCGGACATTCGCCCGGGGTTTCCACCCATATCTAGGTGGCCGCCTCCTCCAACGGAGGGGCGCTGAGGAGCTCCCGGCTGCATGGGGGGCGCGCCCGGCTGTCGAGGTGGGATGTTGCTCATAGGTAATGTCCTTAATTAGAAACCAGCAGTGAAGACGACGCGCATAACTTCGTTGGGGTCGGTGACGCCTTGAAGCACCTTACCTAGACCGTCCTCACGAAGTTCTTTCATTCCATTGGCCTTCGCGGCCATCTTAATATCATTCAACGGCGAACGACGCACAACCATTTCCGCGATCTCAACGTTCATCACCATGAGCTCGTGGAAACCGGTTCGTCCGCGGTAACCGGTCATTCGGTTTGATTCCGCAGGAATTCCTCGGTATAGCGTAACCATCTCGTCCGGATCCGTGACCGGGAAGCCAAATCGCTTCAGGTCCTGCTGCGGAACCTCGTAGGCTTCGCGGCTGTCCGGGTCCACACGGCGGCCGAGACGTTGGGCGAGAACACCCATCAACGTCGCCGCGATGAGGTACGGCTCAATACCCATGTCGATGAGACGGAGGGTACTGGACGGCGCATCGTTCGTGTGAAGCGTCGACAAGACAAGGTGACCGGTAAGCGCCGACTCGATAGCGATTTCGGCCGTTTCCAAGTCGCGGATTTCTCCGACCATCATGATGTCCGGGTCTTGCCGGAGGAAGGCGCGGAGGGCGGTCGCAAACGTTAGGTTCGCCTTGCGGTTCATCTGAACCTGGGCGATACCGTTCAGCTGGTACTCGATCGGGTCTTCGGCGGTAACGATGTTGACGCCGATCGTGTTGAGCTTGTGAAGAATCGAATAGAGCGTCGTGGTCTTGCCCGAACCCGTAGGACCCGTACAGAGGAACATGCCGTTCGGCTGGCTGACGAGCTCTTCGATGATGATCTGATTCTCGTCCGTAAAGCCGATCTTCTGGAGACCGATCATAACCGACGACTTATCCAGAATACGGGCAACGATCTTCTCGCCGAAGGGCGTGGGGATCGCGCTGACACGAAGGTCGAATTCCTTGCCCAGGTTACGGACTTCGATACGACCGTCTTGGGGAGCGCGGCGCTCGGCGATGTTCATGTCCGCCATGATCTTGAAGCGCGAGATGAGCGGCGCCATCAGGTTCCGCGGGATCGTCATCGCTTCCTGAAGCACGCCGTCGATTCGATACCGGACGCGAACGGAACGCTGCTGGGGCTCGACGTGGATGTCCGAGGCTCGGTCGACGATCGCCTGCTGGATAAGCGCGTTCGCGAGTTTGATGATCGGAGCCTGCTCCGCCATCTTCTCGGCGTCGCCATCGCTATCCTCATCCTCCCGGCCACGCTGAACGCCCGCTTGGGCGATCATCTGCTTCATTTCGGCGAAGCCGGCGCCAGGGGCCACGGTCGGAGTTGCGGCCGCCGGGGTGTTCGAACCACCGCCGCCACTCTCGGGAGTCGCGACACCACCGCCGTAATACTTCTTGATCGCGTCCTCGATCGCGCCCGGAACGGCGACGACGGGGATGACGCGGAGACCGGACGCCATCTTAATGTCGTCCTGGGCCATGATGTTGCTCGGGTTCGCCATGGCGACCCATAGGTTGTTGCCGTCTTTCTTGACGGGGATCGCGCTGTGCGCTTTCACGAGCCGCTCGGGAACCACGTTAATGGCGCTCGTGTCGATCTGAACTCGGTCTAGGTCGGCGAAGGCGTAGCCCATTTCTTGGGCCTTCGCCTGGAGGACTTCCCTCTCGCCAACCATGTTGAGCGAGACAAGCACCTTGCCTATGTCGTTCTGACCCGTCTGTTGGGCAACCTTATGCGCTTCGTCGTACTGCTCCTTCTTCAGGTAGCCCTTTTGCAGTAGGTACTGCACCATGGGAATTCGTGGCAAGGCCATATCTTGTGTTCACCAAGCGGGGGTAGCAGAGTCGAGTGCGACGCTGCGCCCGCCTATTGTAATCCAACGCGCCAATCCTCGCCAGGGGGGTTGGGTACGACGTAGGTCGAGTGAAGGACGTTATCGTCTTTCCGAATCGTTCACTCTTGCGGAAACAAAGCAATGGGTCCATCGACCCGCGCGGGAACGGTACCCTTATGTGCCTTGTTACGTGAACATCTCCAGCAACTTGTCGAGCAAGCCGTCGACCGATTGGTTCAAACCGAACGGATTCCCGCCTCCGTGCGTGAATCTCCGGTTGAAATAACGGATACGCGCCAACCAGAACACGGCGATTACGCCTGCAACTTGGCGATGGTGGCAAGCAAGCGCGCGGGCATGAACCCCCGAGAGCTGGGCGAATTTTTGCGATCGGAACTGATAGGCAATACGTCCTTCACTGCCATCGACCTGGCCGGACCGGGATTCCTTAACTTTAAGCTCGTTCCGTCTTTCATCGCGTCTTATTTGCCGGCGGTATTAGAGAAAGGCGACCAGTTGGGGTATTCGACAGTATCCAATCCGTTGCGGTTGAACCTCGAATTCGTGTCCGTCAATCCAAATGGTCCGATCACCGTAGGTTCGGGTCGAGGCGCCGCGTTTGGGGACACATTGGCGCGCGTCATGCAGGCGGCCGGCCACTCCGTGGACCGCGAATACTACATTAACGACGGCGTAAATTCCGAGCAGATGCGGCTATTTGCCGAGTCGGTTCGGGCTTTGGCGCTTGGAAATCCGCTGCCCGAGAAGGGATATCGGGGCGAGTACGTCGCGGACATCGCAGATCGGCTCTTAAATCCCGGGACGGCCGAGCTTTTGGCGATCGACGAGGCCCTGAAGACTTCCCTGACCTCGCTCGAGCACCTGCTGAACGATCAGGAGAACGTCGGGTACCGAAGCGAGCGGCTTAATGTTCTACGCACGACACTTTTGGGCGCTCGCGACCAGTTGCGAGCCGAGATCGACGCGCGCGACTTCGGCAACGTCGCTTCCGAGGCAACCGAGGACCTTGAGCTTGCCGACGAAGATTCGAAGTTGGCCTTACGCGCCGCCGTTCAAGGGCTTAGCACTGAGCAGATCCAAAAGGCCGTTCAAGCCTGGATGGTCGACCGGCAGCGGACGGACCTGGAGTCGTTCGGCGTCATTTTCGATCGGTGGTTTTCCGAGCAGTCGCTGCATGATTCCGGCAAGGTCGGCGCCGCGATCGGCTTTTTGCTTTCCGCCGGGAACGCTTACCGGGCCGCAGAACCCCGCGACCTGGCCGAAGTTTCCGATGTGGCCGACGACGACCTTGACGAGAAGCCAACCGGAGGGGGCGAGGCGATTTGGGTCGCGTCGCACACCAACGGTTTCGGCGACGACAAGGATCGCGTCTTGGTCCGAACGGACGGAAGGCCTGCGTATATCGCGGCGGACCTTGCTTACCTTGACAACAAGCTTGGCGATCGAGGGTTCGACAAGTCGCTCATCATCCTGGGTCCCGACCACCATGGCTACATCGGCCGGATGTACGCGGTGTATCAGGCCCTCGGCTACCCGGTCAATGAAAAGGGGAAACCGACTCGCTTCGAGCTGGTCATCTTCCAGATCGTGCGGTTCGTAAAGGACGGAAAACCCGCCCCCATGCGAAAGCGAGATGGCAACATTTTCGAGTTGCGCGACCTGATCACCGACCTGGGTCGCGCCCAGGCTCCGGATGGTTCGCCTGCGGAGCAGCAACGGGTCGGCGCGGATGTCGCCCGCTTCTTCTATCTGATGCGAAGCCACGACTCGCACATGGACTTCGACATCGACCTCGCGACGAAGCAGTCCGACGAGAACCCGGTCTTCTACGCCCAGTACGCCCACGCCCGAATCTGCTCGGTCATCCGGCGCGGTACTGAGGCAGGGCTATCTTCCTCGGGTTTTGATGCATCTTTGTTAGTTCATGCGCGCGAGTTGGCACTGCTGAAGAAGATGATGGAGTTGGCCGGCGAGGTTCGGCGTTGCTCGCGGGACTACGGGGTGCATCGGTTGACCACGTATGCGGTGGATTTGGCCCGATCCTTCCACCACTTCTATGATGGTTGCCGGGTGGTGCAAGTCGATGAGCCCGCTTTGAGTTCGGCGCGGTTGGCACTGTGCGAGGCGGCTCGGACGGCGCTGAAGGCGACGTTTGATCTGTTGGGCGTCTCGGCTCCGGAGTCGATGACGCGTGCGGCGGTGGTTGACGCGGAGTAGGGATTGATCCTGTAGACGGGATTTTTTGATGCGGCAGCCCGACGACCTTGCGGTCACGTCGGCCGCTTTCTGGTTCGGTTGGTGATCGTAAGCACTTGCCCCGGCTCACAGGAACTGAGGGCAATCAAAATTTCGCCGACGAGCGCACGGGTCGCACTGGGTCCCTGCCCTTCGGGCTGAACGACATACACCGCGATCATGCGCTTTGTGATGTCGTGGTCTCTGGGAATTCCCGCATCAAAGGTCAAAAGCACATCAAATCCGGCTTCTTCGGCCTGAGCCAGCAGTTCCCCGTTTTGCGTTCCCTTCCAGCCGATGGCGACAACGTGGGCACACTCATGCCCGATGAAGTCTTTGACCAACTCCAGCGGGAAATTCTCGTCTAGCAGAACGCGCATTAGCTGACGAGCTGCAAGCCGGCGGCCTGACGGATAGCGGTGTTTTCCCACTCGAGAACGGCTTCAGCCTGTTCCCGGGTGATGCTGGGATAGTTCCGTAGGAAGTCCGGTAAACCAACCCCTTCTTTGAGGTTGTCGAGGAAAACCGTCAGGGGGACGCGGGTTCCAGCGAAGCATAAAGCTCCGTGCATGATCTGCGGATCAATCTTGAGAACGCTTTCTAATCCTTTGGGTACGGTCATTTCCGGTGCCTCCTATCCTCCCTGAGTATGGCATTTCGGGTTCAAAGTCAGGTGGAAAGCGCACACCTTGCTGAGTCAAGGCGACGGTAGCAACGATTCACCTACAGTCCGCTTTCGAGATGTCGTTCTAGGCGGGGTGGGATTCGAGCCATGCTGCCTTTTTCGCGGCAAAGTGTGCCTCCACCTGCTCTGGCGCGAGGTTGTTCCCGGTGCGCGCTTCGGCAGCAGCCTCTCGAATTTCCGCGATCCTTTCCGGCGTAAAAAACCACGCCATATCGTCGCTCGGCTCGTCCTGCAACCGGAGTTGCACGGCACCTGCCAAATAGGCTTCTAGGCTCAAACCGTTGGCAACGGCGGCACGCTGTGCGCCGTCAAACAACGGATCGGGAATGGTGACTTCAAATCGCACTGGCTTCTCTACCGGACGTTGAAATCCTGTTCTAACGTTTCCCGTTGCAGCTGGCATGCGCAAAATGAACCGGCGGGCAATTCTCTCAGACACCACCAAACTATCTCAGACGATTCATAATCTGCGGCATGCCTAGGGCCTCTTGGTACCTTCCTTTGCTCGCCGTCGCCGGCTCTGCCGGAGCGCAGATTCGGCCACCGGCGGTTCCGCTGATCGCCCACGATCCGTACTTCAGCATCTGGTCGACGACCGACCAACTCGCAGACGGGATCACGCGGCATTGGACGGGGACCGAGCAACCGCTGACGAGCCTCATTCGAATCGATCGGCACACCTATCGGTTGATGGGCAAGGTTGCCAGCGTTCCAGATGAGCTCCCGCAGCAAAACGTCCGCGTGCAGCCGACGCAGACGATTTACACGTTCGCCGGCCAGGGGATCTCGTGCCGGCTCACGTTCACCACCCCGAGCCTTCCCGACGACATCGACGTCCTCAGCCGCCCGGCGACCTACGTCACTTGGAGCGTAAAAGCCGAAGACGGCAAATCCCATGAGGTCCAAGTCTATTTCGGCGCCGACGCCCTCATCGCGGTGAATCGGCCAGAGCAACCGGTACTCGGCAGCCGCAGCAAGACGGGCCGATATCAGGTTCTGAGCATCGGCAGCGAGGAGCAGCCCGTGCTCCAGAAAAAAGGCGACAACCTTCGAATCGATTGGGGACACCTGATGGTTGCCTCGCCGGAGACCGGATATTTGGGCTCAAGCCGGCGCGCTATCGATGCGTTCAGCCGCTTCGGAATGTTGTCGGAAGACGAAAAACTCGAGGTTCGTCCCGCGGGTTCCGACATGGTGGAGGCTTTCTCCGTCCCCTTCGGATCGGTGGGCAAGACGGCGGTCTCCAAGCACGTCACCGTGGCGTACGACGACGACTATTCGATCCAGTACATGCACCACAACCTCCGGCCGTACTGGCGACGGAAGGGCATGGATGGCCTCGGCCTTATTCGGCAGGCGGAACGGGACTATTCGAGGTTGGTCGCCCGATGCGATTCCTTCGACGCGGAACTCTTCGAGGATCTGGGGCGGATCGGCGGCGCGAAGTACGGATACTTGGCTTCCCTCGCCTATCGCCAGAGCCTCGCCGCCCAGAAGGTGGTCGCCGATGCGAACGGCCAGCCGCTGATGTTCAGCAAAGAAAACTTCAGCAACGGCTGCATCTCGACGGTGGATGTCCTGTACCCCGCTTCCCCGCTGCTCCTCGCCTTCAGCCCGACCTTGACGAAGGCCTCGCTGGTCCCAATTCTCGACTACGCGGCTTCTTCGCGCTGGAAGTGGCCCTTCGCGCCGCACGACCTCGGCACGTATCCCAAGGCCAACGGCCAAGTTTACGGCGGTGGCGAGCGCACGGAAGACAACCAGATGCCGGTCGAAGAAACCGGCAATATGTTGCTCATCCTCGCCGCGCTGGCCAAGGTCGAGGGCAATGCAAACTTCTGCGCCAAGTACTGGCCACAACTGGAAAAGTGGGCGCGATACCTGCAAGACAAGGGCTTCGACCCTGAGCGCCAGCTCACCACCGACGACTTCGCCGGCCACGTTGCGCATAATGTCAACCTCTCCGCGAAGGCGATCGAGGCGCTCGGCGCCTACGCCTTCCTCGCGGAGAAGCTCGGCAAAACGGACGAGGCGGCTCGATATCATAAAGTCGCCCAGGGCTTTGCGGAGCGTTGGGTTAGTGAAGGAAAGGAGGGCGATCATTACAAGCTCGCCTTCGACAAACCCGATACCTGGAGCCAAAAGTACAACCTCGTCTGGGACCGTCTCCTCGGTCTGGATCTCTTCCCGCGCTCGGTCGCGCAGGAGGAGATGGCGTACTACCGAACCAAGATGCACGCCTTCGGCCTGCCGCTCGACAATCGGGCGGATTACACGAAACTCGACTGGATCGTGTGGACGGCGACCCTCTCACCGAAGCTGGACGACTTCCTAACCCTTGTCGACCCAATCGCAACGTTCCTCTCCGAGACCCCGGACCGTGTCCCGATGACCGACTGGTACATGACCTCGACACCCAAGCAGCGCGGCTTTCAGGCTCGCTCCGTGGTCGGCGGAGTCTTCATCAAGCTTCTCGACGATCCCGCGACTTGGCAAAAATACGCCCTGCGGGACCATCACATGGTTGGTCCTTGGGCCGCTATTCCTCCTCCTCCGATCGTTACGGCGGTCGTTCCGACCGCTGTTGAAGCAGCCATCGACTGGTCCTACACCCTAGCGACCCCACCCTCCGACTGGATGAAGCCCGCCTTCGACGCCTCCTCCTGGCAAACCGGCCCCGGCGCCTTCGGCCACGGTCAAGACCCAGATCCTCTCATCCGGACCACTTGGAACACCCGAGAAATCTGGGTCCGCCGCGAATTCACGCTGACCGCGGAGCAGGTCTCTCAAGTTCAATTCAGCATCTCCCACGACGATGACGCCGAGGTCTACATCAACGGAGTGCTCGCCATAAGGCTGCCGAACGCACAGCGATACGAGACTTATGAGTTATCGAAAGCGGCAAAGGCGGCGCTAAAGCCCGGCCGGAACGTGCTGGCAATCCATTGCACAGACACTGGCGGTGACTCGTACATCGACGCGGGATTTGTGACGGTAAAGATTCGCTAAGGGGCGCCTTCTAAAGGAAGTGGTCCGCGCAGCGGCAAAGAATTCTGCCCCAAACCAAATGCCTACTCGTGTGCGGCCGGACTGAGGTTGATTTGAATCAACCTCAGAGTCCATTGTCTAAGGTTTGCTCACGGATGGGATTCGCTCTGGGACCAGATCCTTCCGTCTGCGTCGGCCCAAACGGCTAGTCCGTGCCCCTTCACCGAAATGACCATGGGATCCTTTCCGGGTCCAAGACTTTCCGCAGCAGAGATTCTCGGCCACCGGACCTGACCGCCTTGCTGCCAGACCGCGTCGGTGCCGACGGCCGTCGTGGCGATCCAAGGTTGGGTTCCTTCGCCTTGGTCTGCTTCGCCCTGCCCAGGACGGCAGAGGAAGACGTGTCCGTCTCGCCGCCACGCGGTTACTACGCTACCATCCGACATGACTGCGATTGCCCCGCCGTCCATCGGACAGGCGTTAAGCGACCAGGTTCCTTTGCCCAGCTTTTGAGCATCAGAAAACGAGCGGCCACCATCGATCGACTTGGACAGGTACATGTCGCGAGATCCGCCGAGCCAGTTGCGGAACATCACGTACTCCTCACCCTTTGGCCCGAAGGCGATGGAGGGGTGGCAGCACTCGCAAACGTGCCCAGCGGGAGAGTGGTAGACCCGTACGTTCTTCGACCACGTGGCACCGGCATCAGAGGAGGTTGACTCCCAAACTTCCTTGCCGCCGGCTCGGTCATCAAGCCAGGCACAGGCGAACAGGCCGTCACTTGAGGCTGACATCGCGTGCAAACCTTCTCGCGCCGCATTCGGTGCGTCATTCACCTTAATCGGGCCCTGCCAGTCGCGGCCGCCATCCGTCGATCGCCAAGCGACCAAGTCGCCGTCTTTTCCTCCGCCTTCCCGGGCGTAGACGGCGGAGATGACGATTGCGTGGTTTGTTGCGGCGATTCGGGGTCCGCGTCGCATTCCAAGCGAGAGATGCCCGGTCGTGGGCAGCTTTTCTGGAAGCCCATAGGAGCGGCCGCCATCGTCGGACTTAATGAAGAAGATTTGATCACCCGAGCCGCAAGTCACGAAAACTTTGCCTCCGACGGAGGCGGCTTGAGGCTCGATAGCAGAGAATCCGGCGGGAGTCACCGGCGAAGGAGCCGTGGGGAGGATCCCGAGCGCGAGAATTCCCAACATGACCATGACTCGATTATGCGCCGGGAAAGAGACCAGGTCCTGTCCAATATTCCCTTAGCCTGAGGTGGCCCCTAGCGCCAACTCTGGCGAAGGGGGAAACTCCCTAGGAAGCTTCGCCCTCCACCGTACTTGTCCACCCTATGGGGTGATCGTAAGATTAAACGTCTTCGTCCGATAGCCGACCGGCGTCGGGATCGTGATCACGACCGCCTTGTTCTTGGTTACCGCCTGCGTGTGGATCGTGAACGGCACGGTGGTCGAATTGGCCATCGTGGTCGAGCTTAATGTTAAGGTCGGGTCTCCGGAATTGAAGTAAGCAACGGGGTTGCCGCTCATCACGGTGATCGACTGAGAGCGGTCGTAAGGGATCGCGAAAGTGATCGTGCCGGTGATGTCCGTGCCTCCTTTCACCGTTGTCCCGGACAACGTGATCGAGGACAACAACGGAACGACCAAGGTCGATGCCTTCATAATCGGCCCCGTCGGCGTCGCTCCGTCCGCGCCCAGCCACTGCACGGAGAGCGTGAGCGTGCGGGACGCCGTTAGACCCGTGCTTATGGTAGGGAACGGCACCCCAACGAAGGTCGTACCGGCCGGAACCGTGAACTGGAAGTTGGCTGCCGTGGAGGGGTAGTTGCTGGTCACTTGGAACGCGAGGTCGGTGGCAGACTTGTACCTGAGACTCGCGATCAAGCCGAGGGTTTCTCCCTCGACCGAAGCCGCCTTGCCTGAACTGATCAGGATCGAACCCAGCGTGTTGGGGTTTATCGTGAGGGGGATCACCTTCTTAACGCCGTCGAGGATTCCGGTGTAGTTGACCTGTATGTTTGCCGTCCCGAAAGTCTGACCAACCGTTACGTTCGCGGACCCGTTCGCAGCGTTTTGCGGCACTGTCAAGTCGATGTCAGGCGCCAGCGCGGGATTGCTGCTGGCGAAGTGGTAAACGACGTCATCGGGCGCGAGGCTCGATGTGTGCATCGTCAAGGTAGAGGACTTCCCAGCCCCGACGATGGTCGGCGAAAAGGCGAGCGAAGTCACCTGTGGGCCGATGAAGGTAAACGAGGTCGATGCCGAACTGGCGCCGCCGTCGAGGGATGCGGTGATGGTTCCGACCACCGTCGCGTCGTAGTAGGCGGTACTCAATGAGGCCGTCGTTGGCCCGCTGATCGAAGCGCCGCTGCTTATCCCCTTAATGGTCGTGCCCCCATCGAAAATATCTCCGAGCGGGTCGCTCACGATGCTGATCGATTGGTCGGTCTGCGGGACTTCATACGGATACACATAGGCAGTGAGCGCGGTACCGGCCTGCGCACTGGTCGGTCGCAACACGATGAGCCGGACGAAGGGCTGAATCGTCACCGGGATAGTCAACGTGTTCGTACCGTCGGAAGCGGTGAGCGTAACCGTCTTCGCGGTTGCGACGTCGTCGGCCGTAACCGCAAAACTCGCCACGTGCACCGAGCCCGTGACGACGTAGGTTCCGGTAGTGCCGCCGTTCACATAGACGTTAGGGTCCGGGGAGGTAAGCGTAACGTGGGTCCCGTCCGGCTCGGCAAAGTAAACGGATACATTCACTTGCTTACCAACACCACCGGCAAGCGCGGGAGTCGCGCCTCGATCCGAGGCAATCCGCTGGAGTCCGGGCGTCACGTGCGGATCGATGACGACCATGTAGCCGGAATCGTTGGACGGCAAGGCGGTCTGGAATGCCCCCGGCGTCGTCTCGATGATGTCGCCCTCGGCTTGACCGGCAAAGTAGATGAAGTTCTGGTCGTCCACCGCGATCTGGGGGACGGTTAGTGTGGCCGTAGTTCCGTAATACGTGCCGTAAAGCTCAGTGTCCAGCGTCGGATTTAGCTTGGCAATCACGATGGGCGAGAAATGGCCGGAGAAATAATCCCAGGTAAGCGGCATCGCGGCGACCGTCTCCGTTGCCGTGAAGAAGACCGGATTCCCGGCGCTATCGACCGCGATGGGTCCAATAGTGCCTACGCTCGGACCCGAGAAAAGGCACGAGGCTTGCAAGGTCGAAAGGTCATTGGAAAGCTTACTGACCACTCCCCCATGAGACAGATTGCCGACGTTTAGCGCACCTGCGGTAAGGGGATAGCTCACTCCCAGCCCGGCGTCATTCGTAGCCGCGGTGACAAAAACACTATCGCTGGGGTCAATCGCCAATCCGGCGCAAAAGATCTCCCCAAGTCCGCCTAAGTAGGTACCGTGTTGCACAGCCGACATCGTGGGGTCGAGTTGGAGAACGATGGCATTGGAGTCGATACCGGGGTTGCTAGGGTCGCCTAGATTCGACTGGTAGCCATCCAGCGTCGTATTGCGATTCGTGCTTCCGGCAACGAAGACGTTGTTTGCCGAGTCCAAAGCCAAATTCTGGATTTGTCCGCTGAAATTGGTGAAGGTCGTATTGTGCGTAATGTTAAACGACGAAAGGGTGAATGTCTCTAGGTTCGCACCGCCTCCTTGGTCGCATAAGCCCGCAAGGTAGGCCTTGCCATCGCTTCCGAAGGCTCCGGCCTTAAGCGTGAAGGTTAGTCCGTTCAGATCTTGGAGATAGCGGGCAGATTCAATAGCTCCCGTCGACGCGTTGAACTCCGCCCAAAAACCGTTGACCGCCGCCAAACTTCCGCTGGGCGCCAGAACTACAGGCAGATTGGTGGAGGCCGTGGAGCCCGCTATGTAGAGGTTGCCCGAAGTGTCGAGTCCAATTGCGGCCGGAGTATCGTCGGCGCTTCCGCCGTAATAGGTGGTGAAAAGGCAATTTCCGGCGGAATCGAACTTCGCGAGGAAGACATCTTGCGCCCCGGTCAACGGGTTCGTTGCCCCGACGACCGGCAGATCCGTCGCGGTCGTCGTGCCGCAGGTGTAGACGTTGTGGGCGGCATCGACTTTGAAGTTCGTGACTTCGGTATCGCCATCCGTTCCCCCGATGTAGGTCGCCCAGACGAGGGGGTCGATCACGAGAGTCCGGTCCTTTCGATAGCCCGTGGTATCGAACGAGACGGTGCCGTCCGGATTCAAAACTTGCGCGGGAAGGAACTGGAAGTCGGGCCCGTGGTCGCTCTTCTGGTACGCCATCTGGCGCGTTTCCTGGACCTTGCCGAAGCGCGTTTCGTAACTCAGCTGCCCATCCTTGTCGGTCTTTAGGTTCTTGGCATGCCCGAACCGCATCTTGATCTGGTTCGGATCCGCGCCCGGGTGGACGACGAGGTCGTAGCGCGGCCGCTGCTCTTGCTTATCGATATAGGCGACGAGGTCGATTCCCGGATAGAGGTCCTGGATCGTCGCCTCGCCGAACTGGCGGATGTTGGCGGCCTTTAGGTTGCCTTTATAGAAGTTGGTATGGCCGGGCATCGGCTGAAGGCCGAGCGGCTTCCCGGCTCCGGTTGCACCGACGAAGTCGACGGAAACCGCATCGTCGTTCGGTTTACTCGGTTCGCGGTGGAACGCCGTATGGACGCCCTTCGATTCCGAGGGTCCGTGCCAGTTATAGACGAGCCCCGTCTGCGTAACCCAGACATCGACCGTAGCGGTGTGGGCCATAAACTTGGCTTTCGCATCCCACTGCCCCCGATTCTCGGTAAACCCGCCCCGCACCCCGTGCGCCACAACGGGCGGTTCCAGACTCGGAGCAGGAGCAACCCGAACGGGACCACTCAGCGACAGCGCAAGCATGGCAGCAACAACCATGCATAAATACTAGCCAAACCGGTCGAAAACGTGTGGCGATTTTCTGCAGGATTTTTTGTCTCCCGCCGACCTTGCGAACAATTTAACCGAGACTTATCCGCGCTGGCTTCAACAACGACTGAGGAATCATCCCCGGCTTAGAGACACGAGCAGGGGCTGCCTCAAAGGCCTTATAAGACAGCCCCCCGGTCGTCTAAAGGTTGACTACGAAGACCTTATCGGCCTTCCCAGCGCCCTTCGGGAGGGCGAGTACGGCTTCGCGCGTGTTCGCCTTGGCGTCGATCGCCTCGCTCTGGGCGAGGATGTCTTTGGCGCCGGTTTTCGTTACTACGACGGTGTAGGTCCCGGGGGCCAGGTCTACGGAAGCCGCAGATTTGAAGGAGACGCCTTTGGCCGTGGGCATTGCCGCGTCCAACTTGTCTTCGGCGCCCAAAACGTAAACGTCGATGTCATCCCCGGCGTCTTCCTTGGGGATCGCGCTCAAGATGTTGATGGAGGTCTTACCCTCCGCGCCCGGAGCTGGTTTGACGACCAAGTCCGCGATGTCGAGGGTCTTGTCGGGGTCTCCCAACAGGACCAAAACGTGATCTTTGTCCGCCGCATCCACCGGCAGCTCCAATAGGTTGGCGGCTCCTTGCGGCTTCTTGAAGGCCAGTTTGGCGTTCGGCGGATCCTTCGGGGTGAAGGGCCCGGCCAAGGTATCCGCCGCAACGGCGCTGGCAACGGGTGCTCCGTCGAGCAGGATATCGAGCTTGGCGTCTGGCGCCGATTGGGTCGCATTGTAAATGCGAATGGTCGTCGAACCGACCTTGACGGCTTTCGCCGCCACTTTGTTTGGAACCTGGGCCGCCTGCGCAATCAGCGCGGCCGCCACTAAACTCACGAATCTCATGGTGATATTCCCCCTGGGGTTCTTGGCCGGACCTGAGTGTCCGACTTAGGGTGAGACACCCCAGTAGAAATACGGGTTCCTCTGATTTCGCGAAATTCTTTCCACGCTTAAAAGAGCGTAAAAATTTTCCCTACACGCGAACTTTTTAGGTTCAAATCCCCTCTCCGCGTGGCGAAGAGGGGATGCCCTTTACTTCTCGATCGGAACGCCGACGAGGTTGCCCCATTCGGTCCAGGAACCGTCGTAATTCCTTACATTTGGGAAGCCAAGGAGGTACTGGAGAACGAACCAGGTGTGGCTGGAGCGCTCGCCGATTCGGCAGTAGACGATAACGTCGTCCTCAGGCGAGAGGCCGGCTGAGGACTTGTAAAGCTCTTCGAGCTTATCGGCGGGCAGAAACTCGCCCGTCTCCGGGTTGACCGCCTTCGCCCACGGAACGCTGCGCGCTCCGGGGATGTGGCCGCCGCGGAGCGCGCCCTCGTTCGGATAGGCCTCCATGTGGAGTCGCGTGCCGTTGAATTCCTCAGGGGAGCGAACGTCGATCAGCTTGCCGGACGCCTCAACATGCTTCAGAACCTCGTCTCGGTAGACGCGGAGCTTGGTGTCGTCCCTCGGCGGCGCGCCATAGGTTGTGGCTGGGTAGGCGGCCTTGTCCTTCGTAAGGCCACGGCCCTCCTTCGACCACTTCAGGCGGCCGCCGTCCATGATCTTGGCGTTGTCGTGGCCAAACAGCCGGAAGACCCACATCGCGTAGGTCGCCCACCAGTTGTTCTTGTCGCCGTAGAAAACGACCGTGGTCGAAGGCGTGATGCCGATGCGGGCGGCGAGGCGCTCGAAGCCTTCCTGTTGAAGGTAGTCGCGTCGCAACGGATCGTTCAGGTCACGGGTCCAGTCGACTTCAACTGCGCCCGGAATGTGGCCGCTAGCGTAGAGGAGGGGATCCTCGTTGCTCTCTACCAGTCGCACGTTCGGGTCGTTCAGATGCTCTGCGACCCAATCCGTGCTGACCAAGGCCTCCGGCGACGCATACCCACGCTCAGCGATATCACTCATGTAATTGAGGATACTTGGCGGGAGCGATGCCCCTAGTGCTTCGCGCCCGCCTTCTCCTGCGCTTCGAACTTTTCTAAGTTTTTCCGGAGGAAATCCACGAACTCCTTGGGGGCATGGGGGTCGGTGGATGCGACTTCGACGGCCTCGGCCTGGGCCCTCACCGCGCCCTTCAGATCGCCGAGGTCGGAATTGATCTCCGCACTCATCGCGAGGAAGAGGTACTTCATCTCGTTCTTCGCGAGGGCTTCGTCGCAAAGCTTTCGACCGAAGGGATAGGCCGCCTTCGGCAGATCCTTATAGGCCGCGAAGATCGAGACGACCATCCGGTAAGCGCCGATCTCGTGGTTCGACTCCTCAAGAATCTTGGTGGACTGAGCTTCCGCCGCGCTCGGATCGAGGTGGTAGAGCGCGACCAACCGGTCGTAGGTGTAGCGGCGAGCCATGTCCGGCTTCTTCGCGACGAACGCGTCGATCAGTTTGATGGCTTTGGCAAACTCCTTCGCCTCCATCGCCTCGCTGATGGGGCGCGTCACCTCGACTTCCATCGCGCGCTGAGCGCGGGCGTTTGGCACGTTGAATTTGTCATCCACGACCTGCGCGAGCACTGATTCCAGGTTCGCGGGGTGACCGATCCAGGCGATCTTGCCGTCGCGTCCAATCACGAACGAGGTCGGAATTCCGCCCTCGCCGGCGGCTTTCATCCAGGTGTTCCCGATCGTGCTCGCCGGACCGTCGACCGCCACGTGGTAGTTCATTTGGTCGCCTTCCGCCTTTACGAACGCGGCGACTTTATTCAGATAAGCGCTCGATGTAGGGTCGTTGGATTCCCAGATGCTGACGCCGAGGATGTCCGCCTTGCCCTTGAACTTCTTCGCCATCTCGGTCAAGTGCGGGATGTTTTCCTTGCACGGACCGCACCAAGTCGCCCAAAACTCGACGACGTATACGTTTCCCTTCTGAAACGAAGGAATCGGCTCTCCTTTCAGCCAACGCGCCGGATTCATGGCCGGAGCGGGGTCGCCGATGTTCAAGTACGAGCGGGTTTGACCGGAGGCGACGGTTACGGCAAGAAGGACTCCGGAGAGGGCGGCAAGTTTGTTCATGAATTCCCAGCTTCATGATAAACGCCGCCCGTCAACCAACCGTCAACAGGCGGCTACTTGTGCGTCGGATTGAGAATGTTCGGGTTGATAAACGGAATCCCTCCGTTGCCCACCGCCGGCGGCGCGCCCTTCCACTTGCTGATGAGGAGCCGGATGATCTCGCGCTTTTTAAGCTCGACGGCTTGGTCCCCCTGCTGCGCCTTAAGCCGGTTGATGTCCGCGGAGGCCTTGGCGTTGTTGATGGAGGTGGTCGCCTCGATCTTGGCGCGTTGGAGGTTGTTGGTGACGATCTGGAGTTCGTTTCGCTTTGAAATCCTGTCCTTTACGAGGGCGTCGATGTCGCTACTCGGGTAGGTCTCGCCGATGTAGACGTCGTCGCAGGTCAGCCCCATGCTGGTCATGACCGGAGTGATGATCGTGCGGACCTCGGGGCCGAACTTGGCGCGGTCCTTACTCGTGATATCGAAAATCGACTTCGTTCCCGAGGCGGCGTTGACCCCAAAAATCGCGATGTACCGGATGAAGTCGGACTGGATCTCCTCCAGATTCTCGGTGCCGAAGTTGTTGAATACGAGCGACGTGTTCGCGGGATCGACGTGCCAGACGACGGTTAGGTCGATCGGTAGTTGCGCGCCTTCCACCGTAGTTGCGATGATCGAATCGTCTTGCAGCCGCTCGCCGTCCTTCGCGTTCTTCGTGTAGCTGGCGTTGTGAATGCTGGTCGGGTAGATGATTACATGGTCGTTGATCCCTTGGAAGACGACGCCAGGCTTTAGCACGTCTTTATGAACTCCCGAGTAAGCATCGAACACGATCCCCACCGATCCGGGTGGGATCTGCTTATACGGGTTGCACCCTCCGAGGACCAAGCCCGCGGCCAACGCAATCAGGATAAAGAGAGGATTTTTCACTTCTGCGCTCCACCGAACAGATCGGAACCGTTCAGGATGATCGGGCGATTCCCGTTTCCTTCGACTGCCGAGAACTCGCCGTTCCATCGCTTCGCCGCTTCTTCCGCAAGTTCAAGGTCGATAATGTCGAGCGACTTCGTACCGGTGCCGGCACCCGTGATCTTTTGGGATTCTTGGGTCGCCTGGGCGTTGACGACGTTGATTTGGTTTTGCATGGTGGCGATCTGCTGGTTAAGCGTCGCGATTTGAACTCCGGTGACCGAGTTCACGTTGTTATGAATCTTCGTAACGAGATCCTGGGAGGGGTAAGCGTTTAGGATCATCGCCTGAATGATGGTGATTCCCTTCTTCGCGAGTTTGTCTCGAAGCCGATCCGAGAGCATCTGGCTCGCCTCGACCCGCTTGGGACCCATGAGGGAGTAGACGTCGTACTGGTTACCCACCACGCTCGACTCCTCCCTTACGGCTCGACGAATATGCTGCGACTGGATCGTCTCGATCGGGATCGGACCGAACGTATCGAACGCTTTAAACACATTCTCGGGATCTATTCGGTAGATCACCGAGACATCGAACATCGTATTCGCCGTGTCACTGGTTGTGATGAGAATTCCGTCCGCGGATTTCGCTTCGCCAGCGGATTGGTCTTGGGTGTAGACCGCGTTCTGAATACGCGTCGGATAGAAGTAGAACTGGTCGAACGGGCCGGTGAAGTACGCGGCGGGTTTATACAGCTTGGTCCGATCCGTGCCGGAGCGGGCGTTGTATTTGATGCCGACGTAACCGGCGGGCACCCACTGGAGGTTGGCTCGGTAGTAACCCCAGCCGAACAGGATGACCAGGAAGCCGGAAAGAATTCCGCAGCCCAGCCGGGTCTTTGTCTTAAAGAGTTTCATCAAGGTTCTTCTCCGGCGTCACCGGAGGCATGGAGGCAAGCTCCTCTAATTCGCGTTCGGACTGCGCACGCAACCGAGCCTCTTCCTCTCGATCGAGCTTCGCTTGGACCTCGCGGGCCTCGTCTCGGGCATCTCTAGCCTTGCACGCTTCGTCGATGCGGCGGAGAAAGGGCCGGCCAAACCAAAAGTAAAGAAACGCTCCGGCGACGGCCGCCAGGAGCAGGGTGAGAACAAGCGCGTTAAAAGCTAGCAAATCCTTTGGTCGGCTCGATCACCCTCGACCGAAGCGGACCTCCGTGGAGATATACGGATGATGGGTTACGTAGGGTGCAATTACTTCACCGTAACCTCGCGACCCGCCTCGAAGACGTGGTCCGGCTTCACCTTGCCAATATCCGTTCCGTCGGTCTTCGGCGCGCGGTCGAGAACGACAAAATCGGCGGCGAAACCAGGAGCAAGGCGGCCGATCTCGTTCTCCATGAACATCGAGTACGCCGCGCCGCGTGTGTAAGCATCGAGGGCATGGTCGAGGCTGATGTTCTCGTGGGGCATCCAGACCTTGCCGGTGCTGATGCGACCGGTGACGGCGGTGGCAATGCCGACCCATGGGTTCAGGGTAACCACGTCGAAGTCGGACCCGAACGCTAGCCGGGCATTCGTCTTCAGAAGGTCGCGATAGGCGTAACTGGAGCGGCTCCGCTCCGCCCCGATGATCTCCTCGCAATACCGGCCGTCGTCGGCTTTATGGAAAGGCTGCATCGAGGCGATGACGCCCAATTGCCCAAACCTTTTGATATCGGCGGGAAGTAAGTGCTGAGCGTGTTCAACGCGGAACCGGCGAGTCTGAACACCCGGCGCCTGCGCGTAAAGGTCGAGGATGTCGTGGTTCGCCTCGTCGCCGATCGCGTGGGTGATGACTTGCACATTCTCACGAACGGCGGCAGCGATGATCTTCGCGTAGGTTCCGTCCTTGGCGCCCGGCCTCTCCAGTCCGCGCCAATCGGCCGGTTGGGTCGGCAACGGCTTCGCGAACGGCGCGGCCATATAGGCGCTACGGGAACCGAGCGAGCCATCCATGAAGAGCTTCACCCCATGAGGCTCCATCCAACCGGGAATCGATGGATTCTTCTTGACCGCGGCAGGGGACTCGGGGCCGAACGCCCGGAGATAGAGGGCCACCCGGAACGCCCGGTCGGGGCGCTTCATATAGGCTTGCCAAGCCCAAACCAGGAGGGGGTTGACGATATCTCCGCTCGCGGTGACTCCCCATCGATGGGCCTCGTCGATCGTCGCCTCAAGACCCCGGAGGGTTTGTTCGTTCGTCGGCAAAGGGGTCGAAATCAGCCCCATGGCGTTGTCGGTGAGGATGCCGGTTGGCTCCCCGGTGGCGGGGTCGCGCTCGATGCTGCCACCGGCCGGATCTTTCGGCCCGTCCTTCGTGATATGCGCCCTCTTTAGCGCCGCCGAGTTTGCGACCAGGGAATGTCCATCCATCCGCGAGAAGACCGCAGGGCGGTCACCGGTAACAGGATCTAGCCATTCCCGGTTTGGATTCTGCTTTTCGGGGTAGCTCTCGCTCGACCAGCCGCTTCCCTGCGCCCATGCGCCGGCGGGGAGGTGCTCGGTCCAGTTCTTCACCCTTTGAATGAAGTCCGCCTTGCTCGTGGCGGGCCGGAGGTCTAGATCGTATTTGAATTCGGGTCCCGTCTCGACGAGATGGGTGTGGCTATCGATCAGGCCGGGGGTGACCCAGTGGCCGTGGGCGTCGATCACCTTGGTTTGCGGCCCAATCCAGGGTTTTAGGTCTCGGCCGACGTAGGCGACTTTGTCACCGGTTACGGCAAGCCCCGTCGCGGTAGTCAGGCGCCCGTCCGTCCAAATTCGTCCGTTCACAACCACCACGTCGGCGGGATTTTGACGAAATGCGGCAAGGGCGATCAGGGCAAGCATGGTCAGATAGTAATCCTTCTGACTTTGCCTGACCATACTTAGCCGTGCTTGCGCTCCTCGCCCTTCTTGCGGTTCCCGGACGGGAGATCATCGACTTAAACGGCGGCTGGGAGTTCGCGCGAGTGCCGGACCGGCCCTCGATCTGGAACGCGGCGGATTCGGTTCCAAGGTCGAAATGGCGCGTTATCAGTCAGACCAGCGAAGAGACTTCCGGCGAGAACGCGGGGGCAAAAAATGCGATCGACGGGGACCCGAAGACGTTCTGGCATACGGAATGGAGCCGCCGGCAGGCGCCTTATCCCCATTCGATCGTGATCGACATGGGGGTGCTAACGGAGGCGGTTGGGTTGCGACTCCTGCCGCGCCAGGTCGGGCCGCCGAATGGGCGGCCGAAGCACTATCGACTGATGTTCGATAGCGTGCTCGTTTCTGAGGGGACGGTTCCGAATAGCGGCGGTCTTTTCGAAGCGCACTTTGCGAAGGCAAAGGGGCGCCGGTTTCAGTTGGACATCCTGGATGGCTACCGCCCCGAGTCATTCCTTGCTTTGGCGGAAATCGGTCTGATTCGTCCGAACCGGCTTGGGTCGGATTGGAAGAGTCAGTACAACATCGCGAACGCTCAAATTGGCGGTTCCGATCCATCGCCGGCCGACATGGATCGGATGCGCCGCCTAGAGCTTCCGCTCTTGAAAAAATGGGAGAGTGCAACCCTCCCCCACGCGGCCTGGATCCGCCCCTTGAACACACCCAAAATCTGGCAGGGCGTGACCTACTACCGCCGTCACATTCCCCCAGCGCCTGGCCGGCGGGCGATCCTCTCCTTTCAGGGGATGCAGTCAGTGGATGTCTGGCTGAATGGCCGCCATATCGCCGAGCGCCGTGGGGGCTACTTGCCGGTTCGGGCAAATGTCGCGCTCGGCGGCGACTTGCTGGTGCGCATCGAAAATTCGGACAATCCCCTCATCCCGCCGGGCAAGCCTCAGGCGGAGCTCGACTTCATGTACGGGAACGGCATCGTCTCCGACGCCGTGCTGGAGCGGACCGATTCCTTGCACCTCTCGGACACGCTTGAAGGCAACGGCGGCATCCGGATTTCGCCGCCGACCCTTTCCGACGGGATGGCGACGGTTTCGATCCAATCGATCGTCCGGAACGATGGGTCTCACCTGCGATCGATCGAACTTCATTTAGAGGCGTTCGATGCGCACGGGCGACAGGTGGCGCAGGCATCCGCGCCGGAATCGATCGGCGCCGGAGCCAGCCAAGAGATCAACCAGTTGCTTCGCATCAAGTCGCCAAAGCTGTGGTCCTGCGACTCGCCGTACCTGTACCGTTTGCGCACCACTATTCAGGAACGCCACAGTGTGGTGGACGCGACCGATACGAATTTCGGCCTACGTACTATCGAGGTCTCCCGCTCGCGCGGTTTCCTACTGAACGGCAAACCGTTGCGGCTCAGCGGAACCAACCGGCATCAGGACTACCCGTGGGTCGGGCCCGCACTCTCCGATGCCGCCCAGGTTCGGGATGCCGTGCTCATCAAGCGGTCGGGACACAACATCGTCCGGCTTTCCCACTACGATCAGTCGCCCGCGTTTATGGATGCATGCGACCGCCTCGGAATCCTGACCATTCCCTGCATTCCCGGCTGGCAGTTTATCAACCAAGACCCCCGGTTCGAGCAGCGCGTGGAGCGAGACATTCGCGAGACCATCCGGCGCGACCAAAATCACCCCTGCGTGGCGTGGTGGGAAGCCAGCCTCAACGAGACCTACCCGCCCGTCGATCTCGCCCGGAAATGGGCACGCGCGGCGCGCGACGAGGGAGCCCAATTGCTGGCCGGCGATATGGGAAGTGGAGTCCCGTGGGACATCGTCTACAACACTTGGAAAGAAGACCTTTCCCGTCCCTCCGACCCGGTCAAGCCGGGCTATATCCGCGAGTACGGAGACTACGAGTTCGGCGGGACCACGTCCACCGCGCGCGTTCGGATCGGGGCGGGCATGCCGAAGCTGCTTGAGGAAACCTGGAACCACGTTTGGTCGCTCAACAAGTTTCGGCCCCAATATCCGTCGACGATGGGCGCAGGCACCTGGGAGATGTTCGACCACAACGTCCCTTGGGACTTCGCGGTTTCTGCGAGTGGTCTGGCCGATCTGATGCGGCGGGAAAAGCCGTCGTTTTGGTTCTTTGCGAGCCAAGAATCGACGACGCCTTATGCAAAGATCGCCGCAGATTGGCAGCCAGGACCGGCACGGCGAACAGTGGTTGTTTTCACCAACGCATCCTCGGCTTCATTGTTTGTGAACGGCCGCCTCGTTAAGCGTGAGATCGCAGTAAGGGGTCCCGAGACGACCTATGACTTGAAGAACGCCTTTCGGGGCACCGACACCGCGAACCTGGCTCACCCCCCGATCGTGTTCCGGGATGTCGAGTTCGCGCCGGGCACGTTGAAGGTCGTGGCCTCGAATGGAGCCGTGAATGTGGTGCGAACCGCCGGAAAACCCGTGCGATTAAAGGTCTATGTGGACGGCCTCGGTGTCCTGCCAACCCCGAATGACCTTGTCTTCGTCCGGGCGGCGGTGGTGGATGCGAAAGGCGTCGTTTGTCCTCAAGAGTCGCGCGATATCCGTTTCACGGGTGCAGAATTCGCCGGCGAAAACCACGCGCGAGCCGAAATGGGAATCGCCTCCGTGCTCGTTCACACCTCGAAACATGCCGGACCGATCCGAGTTCGGGCCATCGCGGGTGGTCTGACCGGTTCGTCCCTTTAGAGGAGACGGTTACGTCCTAATGGGCATGTATTCCACGCCTTGGCCGGGCCAAGGCGTGGAATACATCTGCTGCTCGCCGTAAAGGCGCCTAGCGCCCCGGCGTGCCCGGAATCGGTGCCGAAGGGGTGCTCGAGGCGCCTTCCGTGATTCCGTACTTCTTGCAAATCTCCGCGACCCTGGTGTCCTGCTCCGCCTTCGGCATCGGGCTATTTCGGATAAGCGAGATCTGCTTCTCCGGAGGCATCCCATCGATCTGCTTCTTAACGGCTTCCGGGCTTGGACCTGCCTCACCCATGCCGACATTACAGCCCACGGCGCTGAGGATCAAGACCAGACCGGTGGCGATTAAAACTGTCTTCTTCATTTTTTCTCAAATAGAGGCGGCGTTCGCGGCCGGAAAGCCGCGAACGCCAAAGTTGGGCGATTTACTGGTGAGCCGAGTCGGCCCAGCCGGTTCCCCACCACCACCAGCACTTGCCACCGTCGGTTCCGCCGTACCAGGCGTTCGCCGGGTAGCAGCCGGCACCGGTGGAGTCGTCGAAGTTCGGGTCCGGGATAACCGCAGCACCGGCGTAGCTCTTGGCGTGCGAATCCATGAAGACGATGTTCGACTGATCGGTGTGCGTACCGTTGAACGTCGCGCCCCAGAAGTTGACGCCGCCACCGCCCGGCCAAATGTTCTTATTGAACGGGAAGTCGATCATCATCGGCACCTTCGACATGCTCGTAATGTTCGGCTGCCCGGGACCGATCTTGTTGGTACCGTCGCCCTGGTTGGCGCCCGTCACCGTGTTGGCGCTGGGGTACGAGTAACCGCCCGTCCAACCGCCCTGGGCGCAGTCGCCACCCTTATAGCCGGTCATAACTGCGTTGAGCATGTAGTCCGTCGGAGGATACACGTCGGCGTAATAGACCGTATCGTTCGAGTGCGGCAAGCCAACGCAGGGATCGTCCGGCGGAATCATGTAGTGGCCGTAAGGATTCTCCGTGGCGTAGTGCTGAACGCCGCCGTGGGGGTACGGGTTGCCCGGATCCTTCCAGATGCTCTTGTTCTTCGTATATGGGAAGAGGCGAACCGCGAACACGTAGGTTCGGTCCTTGAAGCCACCGCCGTCGCTCATGGCGTTCGGCATATAGTCATCCGCGTCTCCAGCGTAGATGAAGACGCCCGTGCCGAGCTGCTTCAGGTTGGAGAGACAGGACGTCTTCTTCGCGGCCGACTTCGCTTGGACGAAGACCGGGAAGAGGATGGCGGCGAGGATCGCGATGATGGCGATGACGACGAGGAGTTCGATTAGGGTGAATGCTTGACGAGAGTGTCTACTTTGACAATTCATGGAATTACCTCTGGCGAGACGGAATTAGAACAGCAGCGCTTTTCGGCGCGAGATGGACGAGAACGTCGCCGGACGATGAGACCTGGACGGTCTGACCACCCAGCGCGTCGACGAGTGCGAAATGACGATGAGCGAAAGCTCGCTCAGGAATGGAAATCTGTTGGTCCGAGTCCGACCGGTTGAGCGCGACGACGGCAAACTCGCCCTTGTCCGCATCCAGCACCCGAGCGTAGGCGGCGACACCGGCGGCATCGTTCGTCATCAAGGGCATGGGATCGCCGGATTGTAGAGCCGGCGTATGGTTTCGCAGAGCGATGAGCTTGCGGTAGTGAACGAGGAAGGGATTCGAATCGGTAGCGGCCGACCAGTTCATGCCGCGACGATTGTCCGGATCCTTTTCGCCCTCCATCCCAAGTTCGTCTCCATAGTAAATGCTCGGCGTGCCCGCCCAAGTAAATTGGATATCCGCAGCCAAGCGGGCAAGATTGCCGTCATTGCCGCACATCGACAAGATGCGTGGGGTGTCGTGGCTACCGATGAGGTTCATCAGGTTTCGCGAGACCTGCGGGGCATAACGCGAGTAATTCGCCATCAGCTGCGCCATCAAGTCGCTCGGCTTGCCCGAGCCGTCCTTGCCGCAGAAGCCGAGCACCGCGCCCCGGAATGGATAGTTCATCGTCGAATCCCACTGGTCACCTTGTAACCACGCGGAGGCGTCTCCCCATTCCTCGCCGAGGATCCAGTTGTCAGGATTGAGCCCTTTGACCGTCTGCCGGAAGTCGCGCCAGTAGTCCATCGGCACCTCGTTAGCGACGTCCAGCCGCCAGCCGGCGACATCCGCACGCTGGTTCCAAATCTTGGGCACGTCCAGCAGGTACTTCCGGGTCTCCGGGTTCGCCTGGTTCAGCTTCGGCATCGACGGGTAGTCGTACCAAGCCACGTAATTCGGATGATCTTCGATCCGCACCGGGAACGACTTGAACGTGTACCAGTGGGTGAAGGGCGAATCGGCGCCGTGCTTCACGACGTCGTCGAAGGCATTGAACTTCGTGCTCGTGTGGTTGAACACGCCGTCCAAAACCGTCTTCAGACCATGGCGCGTCATGTCCTTCGTCAGCGCGCCGAACTCCTCGTTCGTGCCGAGCTCTTTGTCGACGTTTAGGTAGTCGATCGTGTCGTACCGGTGGTTGCTACCCGCGACAAAGATCGGGTTGAAGTAGACGACGGAGACCCCTAGCTTCTGAAGGTAATCGAGGTGTTGCTTGACACCGGCGAAATCACCGCCGAAGTGGTTGCCGTAGGTCGGCTTGCCGTCCCAAGGCATGACATCCTTGGGGTCGTTGCTCTTGTCGCCGTTAGCGAAGCGGTCAGGGAAGATTTGGTAGATGACGCTCTTCTCAACCCAGGCCGGAACCGTGAAGGGTTGGAAAGTCTTGGCATCGACGTGGTAGTCGCCCGATCCCTTTTCGAGCAGACCGTTCGGACCGAACTCGAACTTCTTGCCGCCATCGGTAAGCTCGAAATGGTAGTCGAGGTCGTGCTTTCGGTCCCATGGCACGTTCGCGGTGAAGCGGGAGTAAAGCTCGTCGGTCGGGACACCCTTCATGGGGAACTCACCAACGCCTTTCACGACCACCTTCGTGTCGGTGACGTCGTTCGGTCGCTCGCGCAGGCTTAGGGTGAGCTGGCCCCGGTCGAAATTGAAGTAGGGGATCTTCGTGAGGTGCTGGAGCGCGCTCGTGGCGACGATTCCATCATCGGGCCGGGCCGGATTCGCGTAGTCGGACGGCACGATCATGAGGATCGAGTTGGTATTGCCGTTCCCGTCGCTTTCGTTCTTGCCCGCGGGGTCGGGGATCCACTCGTTGTCCCCGAGGACGAACTTGTATTGATACCGGCCGGGTTCCAGCGGCATCGTGATCGTCCACGTCTTGCCGTCGCCACTCGGCTTCATCTCGGTCGCCTTCGCGTTCCAGTTGTTGAACGTCCCCGCGATGTGGACGACGGTAACCGCGTGGGGAGGGACAACCTGGAAGGTGTGGGCCACCTGGGAGTCGATGAGCAGAAGGAACATCATGCTCGCACCTCCGCCATGGCTCCGGATCGCTCGGAGGAGCCTCGAACGCAAAGCTCGCAGGGCACGATCTCGCGCACCGGCTCCGAGCACTCGCCGGTCTCGATAATGCCAAGGAGCTTTTGCACGGCGCTCTCGACGATGTTGCCGATACCCAGGCTCACCGAAGTGAGACCCCCAGGAATCAGATTGCAGAGCGAACTGTCGTTGAATCCGACCAAGCCGAGGTCGCCGGGGACGTTCAAACCGAGGGCGCGCATGGCGAGCACGACGCCGAACGCCATGAAGTCGTCGAGGACCACCAGGCTGTCGGGCCGGTCGGGACTCGTTAGGATCGCAAGCGCCGCGTCGCGGGCGGCTTCGAAACCAAATGCCGAGTGCCAAACCCGCGCCGGGGTCTCCCGATCCTGCATCGCCTGACAGTAACCGGCAAGCCGGTCCTCGCTCACCATGATCCCGCGGGGTCCGCCGAGAAAGCCGACCTTGGTAAACCCTCGATCGAGAAGGTGGCGGGTGGCCATCTCGCCGGCGCGGACGTTGTCGTTGTCCACCGACGCGATGGAATCGTTCTGCGGGTTGCCGATCAGGACGAACGGGAATTTGTCTCTTTGGAGCAGCGAGATCCGTTCGTCCAGCGCCTCGGATTCGACCAAGATCAGACCATCCACCCTGCGGGTTCGGAGCATCTCGTCGTAGATCCCCTCTTGGCTTGCCTCGTCGGTCGCGACGTCCACGCAAAGGTGATAGGGCTGGCCGCAGAGATATTCCACGATGCCGGAGATCAGGGCCGCGAAGAACGGATCGTCGGCCAGTCCGCCATGGGGGCGCTTTAGAACGAGGCCGATGAGACCGGTCCGGCGAAGGCGGAGAGAGCGGGCGCGAACGTCCGGCTGGTAGTTGTGCCGGCGGATGACCTCGACCACACGATCACGAATGGCGCCCTCAACTTTCTCGTCCCCGGCGAGTACGCGGGATACGGTTGCTTGAGATACGCTCGCGAGCTTTGCGATATCGAGTTGGGTCACCCTCATTGGCGGCTTCTCGGACTTGCGAACACGAAGAATTCGTATTCACAGGGTCACTGTATCACAAGAATACGAATTCTTTGAATATTCTCGGACGATTTTCTGAAAAATCCCGCGAGAATTGCGGGGGTTTGGGCGGCGCGGCGGCCGTTCCGGGCGCTGGTAATCGTCTTGGGTCAACCGTTCCTGGGCGACCCAAGACAGATCGTATCGTATAATTTCTGGTATGGACTACCGGCCCTATATTGGAATCGATCCGCAAATCAGGTCCGGAAAGCCGTGCGTAAAAGGCACCCGCATTAGCGTGTTCGATGTGCTGGATTATCTGGCGGGAGGCATGGCGATCGACGAGATTCAAAGCGACTTTCCGCAGTTGACCCGCGAATCTGTGCTGGCATGTCTCGCTTATGCCGCCGACCGCGAACGCAGGTTTGCTCACGGATAGCGGTGAGGCTTCTCTTCGATGAAAACCTGTCACCCCGGCTAGTGGCCCTCCTTGAGGACATTTTTCAGGGTTCTGAAAGCGTGCTCACTATCGGGCTAGGTGGCGCGACCGATGGAGAAATCTGGGACTATGCCGTTGCCGCAGGTTGCCTCATCGTAAGCAAAGACCTCGATTTTGCCGAGCGCGCCTTGCTCGCGTCGACGGTCAAGGTCGTCTGGTTGAGGCTTGGCAACTGTACGACCGCCTCGGTCCATTTGATCCTGCGGAATAGCGTTCAGCGCTTGGCGGAATTTGTAGATTCGAACGATATTCTCTTGGAACTACCTTAGCGGCGTGGAGGGAGTCCACGCCGCTAACGTTTGGAATGTCTAGAAGCAAATAACGCTGCGAATGACCTCGCCGCCTTCCATGATGTGGAAGGCGTCTTCGACCTCTTCCAGCGCGATCTTGCGCGTGACCATGTCGTCCAGGTTTAGCTTGCCCTGCAGGTAGAGCTGAGCCAACAAAGGAAAGTCGTGCGAAGGCAACGCATCGCCGCAGTGGCAGACATGCAAAGCCGCCTTGTTCCAGTAAACACCGGTCGCCATGTCGCCCAGGTTCAGGTTCACCGAATCAGAAGCGGCCGGGAAACCGATAGTGGTAGCGGTACCTCCGTAGGAGAGCATCTTGACCGCTTGCTCAGTACACATCGGGATCCCGGTGGCTTCGAAGGCGTACTCGACGCCACCGTCCCAGCCATCCTCGGTGATCCTTCGGACCTCGGCCACACTATCCACCTCACGAGCGTTCACCGTGTGGGTCGCGCCGAAGTTTCGGGCCCATTCCAGCTTGGTCGGGTTCACGTCGACCGCGATGATTTGACGGGCGTGCTGAATCTTCGCGCCCTGAATGACGCTCAGGCCAACGCCTCCGCAGCCGATGACGGCGACGCGGCTGCCCGCGGCGACCGGGGTCGTGTTCATGGTCGCGCCGACGCCGGTGACGACGCCGCACGCGATGAGGCAAGCCTTGTCCAGAGGCATCTCCGGCGGCATTTTGATCGCGGCCTTGGCGTGGACGACGGTGTGGGTCGCGAAGGTGCCGCAGCGCAGGACTTGCGAGCACTGGGCGCCATCTCGCTTTCGCTTGATGCGGGGACCGGCGCGCAGGGCCATGTAGCAGTGGCGAGGGTCTCCGCGCTTGCAAGCCGGGCACTTCTCGCATGGCGCTCGGTAGGCGATGACGACGGGGTCGCCGGGCTTGAGGTCGGTGACGCCCTCGCCGACTTCCTGAACGTAGCCCGCGCCCTCGTGTCCGAGCACGATCGGGAAGGGCATGCCGTTGCCATTCAGGTTCTTCACCGTGAGGTCGGTGTGGCATACGCCGCTATGGGTGATGCGGATCAGGACCTCGTTCGGTCCCGGCGAGTCGACGACGATGTCGGTGATGACGGCCGGGGCTCCCGGCTCTTCCAAAATTGCGGCGCGTCCTTCAATGGCCATACGCCTAGGTTATCATTCGCGGCCCCTTTCGGACCGTCGCCTCCAAGAAATTGAAGGTAGCGGTTGAACCCTTTAGCCGTTCGATAACACGTAACGCTTCGAGAGGTGGGATGATGGCTTTTTTTGGAATTTGGCTTGCGATGCACGCAATGAAGCAGTTGCCGACGCCAGTGCTTTGGCTGGACACGCGTGGAAATATTACGGTGGACGGCAAGACGTTCACTCCCCGAGTCGCGGACGGGGCAACGCGCTACCCGACCCCGGACGGGATCGTCTATAACTTCACCGGCAAACGCGGCGGCTTGCACTTCGGCGACCTGCCCGAGCTCAAACTGACTGGTTCGATCACGATCTCGGTTTGGCTGAACCCCCGAAGTTACGTCAACGACGGTCCGGGCGCCCAGATTCTGTTTCGCGGTGACGACCGGTCCGGCCTCGATCCCTACTACATGGCGATCGAAGATGATGGCACCATCAACTTTGCGATCGAGAACGAGACCGGCCTCGGTATGAAAGTCAAAGGCGAACTCCCTTTGAATCGGTGGACCCATGTGTTGGCCAACTTCAACCAAGCGACGGGCGAGCTTTCGCTTTACGAGAATGGGGAGCGCATCGCCTACGCGCACACTTCGAAGCGGCCCTACAGGGAGTTGGATAATGGCTATACGCCGGGGGTCGGAATTGGCAACGTGCAGAACGATCATGGCCCCCACAACCAACCGTTCAACGGAATGCTGGCGGACCTGCGCCTCTACTCCGGTCTGTTGACGCCGGAGGATGTTGGTTTCCGGTTAGGATATCGGCAAACGCAGGCGTCCCCGACGCTTTTGGTTCGGCGGGGGAAGTGATACTCTAGGGACCCCTTGGGAGAATTTGAATGACTAGCCTGTTACTTGCGATGGCCTTTGCCGGCGGAAACAAAGTCGCGACGCCCGTCTTGATGATGGATGTGCGCGGCAATATTTTCGTGGCCGGCAAGCCCTACACGCCTCGCTATGTGGATGGAGCGCGTAAGTTCCAGACCTCGGAAGGCTCCGCCTACGTCTTCAATGCCAAAAAGAATGGCGTTCACTTCGAAGACCTTGCGGTATTTAAATTGACCGGATCGATGACAATTTCGGCCTGGGTTTGCCCGAAGAGCTATGTGAACGAGGGTCCGCAGGCGCAGATCTTGTTTCGAGGCGACGACCGAAGCGGACTGGATCCTTACCAACTCTGTCTTCACGACAACGGAACCATCACGTTCGACGTCGAGAACGCGAAGAACGAGTCCGGTGAGGTGGGCGCCAAAATCTCGGCGAACCGATGGACGCATGTCGTCGCCAGCTTGGACGCCAAGACGGGCGAGATGAGCCTATGGGAAGACGGCGAAAAGGTCGCGACCGCGAAAACCTCTGTACGTCCCTTCGCCAATCTCGATGCCGCGCACGCCCCGGGCGTGAGTGTCGGCAACGTACCGAACGAGAACGGGATCCACAATCAGCCGTTTAACGGCTTGCTCGCCGACGTCCGGCTGTACTCGGTCGTGATGGAGCCCGAAGACGTCGGCTACATCATGGGGCAGTCGCGGTCGGACATCCGGCCGTAGTTGTATCCAAGACGATCAGCAGATCGTGTAGACCGAGCCTTTGCTCTCCGGAGCAAAGGCTCGGGACGGCGTTTTGGTGACGGCGCCGTTTCCAAAACGCCGTCCCACGGCATCTCCCGTTCGGTCGAGGCGTGGCCTACCCCTGCGGGGGGCCGTTCTTATATCGATCGTAAGAACGCCGAGGTTAGCCTCGCGAGCTCGACCATTGCGTTCTTGTGCATGATTTCGTAGCCGTGGCTGTTTGCCATAGGCAAACCGAAAGTGATCGGCCGGGCGCAGAGGCCGTGGGATGCGGCGCATGAGGCGTCGCTTCCGCCGCGCGAGAACGCTTGGAACTGGAGAGCCATGCCCAGCTCTTTGCCGATTGCGTCGATCTTGTCGAGGTCGGCCGCGCTAGTTGCCGCGTAGGCGTCGATCACCCATACGGTCGGGGTGTCCGTCAACTCGATCTTCGCATCGGGCACAAGGGGGCCGAGTTCGAGGGCGACGCAGACGGAAGGTCGCAGCTTGTGGAGCAGGAAGAGCGCGCCCTCGCCACCGACTTCCTCGGCCGCCGTCGCGGCAAACAAGATGTTCAGGCCTTCCTTATGCGCGGTTTCGAGGGCGATGAGCCAGGCGACAATGTCCGCACGATCGTCGAGAAAGTGGCCGGCAACATGCTCTGGGAGGTGGGTGAGCGTTCTTCGCGAGCGGGCTACGACCACCCTCGTGCCGGGTCTTACGCCCTTTTCGCTAAGCTGGGTTGCGTTGAGGCCGGTGAAGACGGAGCCCATGGTCCAGTCGACCCCCTTTGTGCGCGCCTTTACGCTGGTCGCGCGCGGGTCCTCGGTGTGGATTCCGCCGAAGCCGAAGATGCCGGGGATGAGTTCGCCTCCGGCCATGACTTCGACCGGCCCCTCACCCAGTTTCCATGGGTGAATTCCGCCGAGTTGGAAGACTTCGAGCGAGCCGTCGGGCAGGATCGTCCGGACGATCATCGCGATTTCGTCCATGTGGGCGGTGACCACCACGTCGGGGGTTCCCGTGCCGGTCGTGACGAGTAGATTGCCCTTCGCGTCGATCTCGCTCTTGAGCCCAAGCTTTTCGACATGAACCGCGATCGCGGCGGCAACCGTCTCTTCTTGGCCGGCGGGGCCGGGGATGCTGACGAATTCTTGAAGGAGCGAGATGGGGTCCAAGGGTCACCAAGGCACGGATGCGCCATGGGTAAGAATATCCCCTCCCGACGTTCGACCGTGATACTATTCGGGCCGATGATGCTCGGGCGCGTGGGGTTGGTTTTGGCGGGAGTTGGAGTTGCGGGAGCCGCGACGGCGCAGATTACAGCGGTGCAGCCCTATAACGGCATCAATCGCCCGCTGATGGCGAACGTCCGTGTTGGCCATGGGGACGCGGAAATCCAGCTTCTGGAGCCGGTCACGGCAGCGGTGTCCGAGAAGGCGAAGGTCGAGGGGGGCCAGGTCGATTTGGCCAAGCTGTTCCCCGATCTCTGGACCAACAAGAAACCCCACGTCCTCTATGCCCAACTCGTCGTCGGCGATCGGAAAGTGGGGCCTGCGCTCGTTTTGCAGCCGATGTTGAATCCGCCGATCTCTCGTCTGAAGGCAGACGGTAAGACCCTGGAGTTCGTGCCCGACGAGGACGGTCCGATGTACAACGGGATCCGCGCCTACGTGGACCAAGACATGGTCTTCGATACCTCGATGGGCAATATGCGGTTCCGCATGCGCCCCGACGCGACGCCGAATACCGTCTGGATCATGATGGACCTCGTTCGAGGCGGTCAATTCACGAACACGATCTTCCACCGTGTAGTCGCCAAGCGTGCCGACGGAACCCCATTTGTAATTCAGGGAGGAGATCCGACCGGGACGGGGAGCGGTGGGTTTGGGTTTTCCTACCCCCTTGAGAATTCGCCTTTGCCCCACGATTTCGGCGTGATTTCGATCCCCCGATCGACGGATCCGAATACGAACGGTGGCCAAATCTTCGTCGGCCTCAGCCGCGATGGGACGAAGCATTTGGACGGCAAGTACGCGTCCTTCGGGCAGGCCATCGAGGGTTCGGAGGCGATTTTGAAGATCGCGGCGGTTCCGGTTGGTAAGGAAGACCGGCCGGTCAATCCGCCGATGATTTATCGGGCAAAACTGGTCAACGCCGCACCCTATGGGACGGGTCCGAAGGCGTTGACGCGGCCGAAGTAGCTACGGCAAGTGGACGTGGATCTCTTTGGCGTTGTCGACCTTGCGCCAGACGCCGGTTAGGTCGTGAAGCAGGTGTCCGCCCTGGCCCGAATGGCCGACCAAGAGGACCCTTTGGCCGGAGCACTTGGCTCGGAACTCCGCCAAAGAGGCCGCCACCTGGGCGAGTCCCGCGTTGTAGTCGCTAGCAACCGGGAAACGGTCGTGGCCGGGCTCAATCACGAACAAGGGCGCCAGGTCGGCAGGCAAAGTTATCTTTGGCCCCCAGCCGAACTTGGTGGGGTGAGCGTCTTTCGGTCGGTGGCCGGTACAGCACTCGTAGAGCAAGGGCCAAATGACGGCTCGCTTGTGGGTGGCGCGCAGATACGGCGCGATCGTCTTCAACGCGCGTGGGGAGGGAGAAACGTAAATCTGCAAGTACCGGGGCTCACTCAATAGCTGACGGTTCGCCGCGTCCACGCCGAGTTGGCCCTTGGCGGAGAATTCGTTCAGCGTCCGCGCGTTGTATTTCCCCGTCGCGTTCGCGACGGTCTCGCCGTGGCGCAGGAATGTGAGGTCCGTTTCGAACCGAAGCGCAAGCGCGAAAACTAGCGACAGCATGAGGAGAAACTAGCCCCCGAGGGTCACGTCTTGCTTGGCGTACCACTCAAGCGAGTCGTAGAACTGCTGGGGCTTGAAATCGGGCCAGTAGGCGTCTACGACGAAGAAATCTGCGTAGACGGCTTGGATGGGCAGGAATCCACTTAGCCGGCGCATGCCTCCCCACCGGACGACCATATCGATCCGGGACACATCCGCCGAGGCTAACAATTCCTGAAAGGGACGCTGGGTGTCCGATGCCGCCTGGGCACAAACGGCGGTCTGAAGATCCCAATTCCAGCCGTAGTTGACCAGCATATTCACCTTCAGCTTGCCAGTTCCCTTCCGCTCCAGGGCGTACTCTTTCAAGGGCTCCGGGAACATCGCCGAGGTGTAGTCGCCGACCACGCGTAGACTGATATCGCGCTTCATCGCCATCTCGACGAACTTCACACAGGCGGTGGAAAAGGCGGCGCGTTGGAGCTTCGGCCGCTTGTTGTTGTCCATCGTGAAGCCGTAGACGCTGACTTCCTCGATGCCGATATCGTGGCATTCGTCGAGCAGCTCCAGCCCAACTCGAAGGCCGGCTGCGTACCCCTCGGCCGCATGAAGGCCGCGCTCCGTCGCCCACCGACGATTCCCGTCCGGAATCAGCCCCACATGGCGGGGGAGACGACTAAATTTTGGTGGACTTCCCATCGATAAACTCCCCTGGTAACGAGTATGTCATTTCGACACCCGTCCAAGGTTGGTTTCCTCGCGGCAGACGCCCTCTTTCAGGCCCTTGTTCGTTCCAGAGCCACCGAAAAGCTGTATAGAGAAAACGTTAGGGAGTGAGCAAAATAGTTTCCTCAACGAACGCAATCACCGTTTTCTTACCGGTCCTTAACATTTCACCTAAACCCAGTAAAGGGTCCTATACTTGGGACAATGTTTATCGCGGCACTAGTTGGATTTGCGGCGGCACAGGAACCGGCTTCATTGGACCTTCCAAAAGGTTTCGATGCCCGTCCTTACGTCCAAAAGCTCTCAGCGGGAAAGTTCGTCGAGAACAAGGGGGCAGTGGGACGGAAACATGCGGTTCTTGGCCCAAGGTGGAAACCTGGACACGTGGGTCACCAAGACCGGCTTTGCCTACGGGTGGAAGTCGCGCACAAAAGGTCTCGACTTACCGCTCGTTGGGAAGGGCTCCGACATCCTTCAGTCGGCAAACCTGTTCGTCGACTTCATCGGCAGTAACCCGAACGCAAAGACGGAGGGAATCCACCGTCTGCCGGGCCTCTACGCCTTCGTAGACGGAAATCGAGTCACTCGATCGACAAGTTTCTCGTCAACCGTAACCCACGACCTGTATCCGGGAATCGACCTCGTTAACTACTTCGAGCCTTCGACCGGCGAACCACGCTACGACCTGATCGTCCGTCCCGGCGCGAACCCGAACCAAATCCGCATGCGCTATCGCGGTGCGAAGGACCTGAGCGTCGATGCCGAAGGGCAGTTGACGTACTCCGTCGGCGATCTCGCGAAAGTTGAAGAGCAGCAGAAAGTCGCCTTCCAATCCGGCGATCACGGCGCCGACTACCATTTCATGCCCCGCCAAGTGCTCGAAAAGGACGGGACGGTCGGCTTTGACGTGAGCGGTTACAAGAAGGATCGCACGCTCGTCATCGACCCGCTGATCTACTCCACCTATCTCGGTTCCGGTGAAGGGACCGACCTCATGACGGAAGTCGCCGTCGATGGTTCCGGCAACTCCCTTGTCGGCGGGAGAACGGTAACGTCCCAGTTCACGGGGGGTGTGACCCAACAGCAACTCGGCTTTGTTGCCAAATTCGCGCCCGACCAATCGTTGATCTTCCAAACGATCTTCACCCACAGCAACGGACAGATGGGGTCGATGGCGATCGATAATTCCGGCCGAAACTATCTCACCCTATTAACGGATGCCGCGATCGATGGCGATAACGCCGTATCCAATCAGAGTGGGCATCAAACCGTCCTTTTCATTACGGTGAACGACAACATGAGCGGCTTGCTTCAAGACGTCCTAAACCCGGACACGTCGCAGAACAGCCGAGATGCGAGAATAACCTTGGACAAGTCGACCAATCTATCGACGATTGCGGTACTTGTCGGCTTCAACGCGTACATCTACCAGATAACGAGTTCGAACAGCGTATCCGCGCCAACTTCCGGCTACGCGGATGCCGATTTTGTCTACAGTTTGGCCGGCATCGCGGTCGATGCTTCCGGCAACATTTTCCTAGGGCTGAATTCCAGAGAAAAATCTCTTCCCGGATATTCGGGCGCCAATACTAACAGTCCGGGACTCGGCCTTGACGATAGCAACCCCGCCGCCGCGATAGTCAAGACGCAAATGGGGAACGCTACGCCCACGCAGGAAACGTTTATTGGCGGGGTAGGAGCTCAGCAAGCCTTCGGGTTTGGTCTCGATCCTTCCGGCAATCCCGTGATCATCGGAACCATCTTGGCCTCGTCGGCCCCGTCAACTCAGGGTGGGGTTCCGGTTACAACCTCTTTCCCGACCACGGCGAAGGCTTATGAACAGGGTCCGGTTGGCGCCAATGACTGCGGCTTCGTCTGCCAATTGAATAATAACCTCACCCTTGTCCAGGCCGCGACGGTCTTTCAAACGTCTTCCTATACCTCGGTATTTACCGCTACCGTCGCTAGTGACGGTTCACCGGTACTCGTGGGAATCGTCGGCGCCACGCTTCCCCTAACTTGGGATTATTTCGACGGCCACCAAGAATTCAGTTATTTGGCGAAACTAAGCCCGGATCTTTCCACCTTGTCTTACGGAACGTATTTCGGTGACGAGGGCGGCGCGCAGTTCCAAGCAGTCGCGATCGACACGAGCGGTAAGTACTACATCGCCGGCGATGACATCACTGCCAACTATCGCACGACCGCTAACGCACTTCGTGGCTATGCCGGCGGAGACGACGGCATCTTCAGCATCCTGGATCCCACGGTGACGACCGGCCTCAACTCGATTCACAGCGATCGCGGTGCGGCGCCGGCATTGGCGGGCGGATCCGGCCGGACCCTCAACGTCACCGTCAACCTCGTCGAACCAACGGGCACGCCGATCACCCTTGTCGCGGATCAGGCCGGCATTGTGAATATCAATGGAGTCGCAGACCAAGGGACGACAGTCGTTAGCGGTTACAACCATATCGCCAGCTTTTTCGTGACGGCGAACGATGTGGCCACGGATACGGTCGTGAACCTCAGTGTTTCAATGGACGGAAGGACCCTTTCGATCCCGGTGAGGATCCATCCCTTCCTCAAGCAGGTCATTCTGCGTGCGGCTACGGTTGCGAGCGGCACTTCCACTACAGCGTACGGGTACCCTTACGAAGTTCCCGTGACCGATCATGTGGTGACGTTAACCTCCATTCCCTCCGCGTTTTCTTCTACATCTGTATCGATTAGAGGGCTTGCCAGCGGCGAGAGCATTACTGGGCCGACGACCAAGGCGCTCAGCATTGGCCAATTTGCGGTCGATACGGCGGTCACGGTAACCGCGGGGGATCAAGACGGGGTGAGTTCCGTTTCCTCGGCGCTTACGGTTCAAGGAATCGACCTCGCTTCCTTGGTATGCAGTCCTGAGACGGTCGTGTCGGGCACTCCTACCACCTTGACCGCGACCTTAAAGGCCCCCTATCCGACTGACGTCGATCTGAACATCACCAGCAGCGACCCGGCCCACGCGGGCAATTCCACCATCCATATCGTCGCGGGCCAACTGACCGGTTCCGTGAGCATTCCAACCAGTGGGGTGACCGGTACCAAGAACGTTTCGGTGCGGTTTAGCGATGCCGCGGTTGCCTCAAAGGTATCGGCTGGGCTGACGATCACGCCTAGTCATTAGTTGGTTGCGAGGGCGTCACGTCGTTTGTCGGCGTTACGCCCTCGCATTCTGAATTCCAAAGAAGATCCGTCCCATTAAAGTCTTGCTTGTCTGTCAATCCCAGATGTACTGCTCTTCCCAGGTCATTTCGTGTTCGCGTAACAGGCCTCGGAATTCATCTTGGAATGACACCTTGCGATGGTGCTCCTGTTGGTTTTGGATGTAGTTTCGAACCTCCCGAGACTGAGGAACTCCGACCGAAAATGCCCCATAACCGCGTTGCCAAGAGAAATCGATAAGATCGGTATCTAGTTCCCTTAAGAAAACCGTCGATGATCGCTTTAACTCTTTAACCCAATCCGATTGCGTGGTGGTTCGCCCCAATCGAGCGAGGATGTGAACGTGATCTTCAACGCCACCGACGCGTTCGGGAGGGCAATTGAGTCGGGCAGAAGCTTCACCGAGAAAACTATGGGCTCTCGCACGCAACTGAGGATCTTGCAGAAACGGCCGGCGGTCTTTAGTTGAAAAGACGAGGTGCACAAGAACGACCGAGAGCGACTGGGGCATCGATAAACGATACACCGCCGTCGGAACTCCGTTGGAGTTCAAATTCATTTCAACCAATCACCTAGGGTAGTCCGCCTCCGCCTTCGGCTACGTAGGACCACCCTAGGCTAAAGGCGTTGCCCCTTCAGGGCAAGTCCGGAGCCGGAATTGGTTATCAATTAGCGGAGCGGCAATGGCCACCGCCGGCGACCCTAGTTGGTCCTCTTGGCTTGAGGCTGATCATCGCTTTTTGTGGGCATCCATGCCCTGCAGGGGCATCGACTTTAGCCTAGGGTGGTCCTACGTAGCCGAAGGCGTTACCCTAGGTAAATGGCCCGCAGCGTAATTTGAACGCCATCGGTGTTCCGTCGAGCGCGTATCGCGTGCCGACAAACTCCCATCCTCACCGATGGTCTAAACTTTCTCGTCGATCCAAGTCTGAATACGGGCTCGTAGCTGCTTCGAAAACCGGCGGTTTTGCAATAGCGTGCGGCGCTCCCGGGGCTCGACGGACATGCGGACGGGTTTGCCGGCGATTTCGCCTTCGACCGACACCCAGCGGCCGAGCAGCAGCAGAGAGTGGACATTCGTCCGGAATCGGACACTCTTGATGTCCGCGCGGGCCAGATCCACCTTACGGGTTTCGGAGACGAACTTCAGGGAGTCCGGCAAAAGGAAGAGATAGCCGACATCCTCATGAGCGTCGATCGCGCTCGAATAGCTCGGCGAGGCGAAGCCGACGAAGAACTTTTCGCCGTCCGGGAACTCCTTCTTCGCCGCCAAGATGCGCTGCAGTTGGAGCTTCATCTTGAAGTTCTCGAAGAGGCCAAATTGGTTGAGCGCGAGCCAACCAACCACGGTCGCCGAGATCAGAAACCAGAGCCCGGGGCCGAACGCTTCGAGCTTCTTGACCATCTTGAACAGCCCAATGGCGCCAAGGGGGAGCCAGAAAAGGGCCGGGATCAAGTTCCCTAGCCACTTCCGCCTTGGAGTCCAGACTGTGGGTGCCACCTGGGCATCATACTCCTATGCTTCTAGCGGCGCGATGCGCGGCGTATTATTCGAAGAGTAGGAATCCGCTTTAGATCGGAATGGCAAAGAAAAAGCTGAAGGTTCTGGGGGCGGTGCCGGGCTCGACCACGTTCGCGCCGATCGTCAAGGTTTTCTGCCGGAACGGGGGCGGAATCGTGACGGCTTTTTCCGACCGGTTCCTGCCGATGGAGCACCGGTTCGTCGACGAAGACGCGGCTGAAGTTAAAGCCTTTCCCGACGTCGTACGCCAGTTCCTCACCATGTCGGGGGAACGCGCGCTGCCCCTCGCCCAGGCCAGCCACATCGAAGTCGCTATTGCCGACGCCTGCGGAGACCTTCCTACAGATTCGCCCTTCTATCGCGGGCGCAAATTCACGGGATTGCATCAGGCCATCGCGAGCACGCTGAACGATCTGCATGCCTGGGAGATCGACGCGGAGGAGCTTCGACGCGTTGCTGGGTTGGTGTCGCCTAGGCTCGCGGAGAAACTGCTGACCCTCGCCCAGATCGACGATGCGATCTCAGCGGTCTTGAATACCCTCGGCTGCCAACGGCATTCCGAACACTTACGGGCCTGCCTCGAATCGACGCCCGAGTTGGACGGCGGCAATAGTCGCTTGCTCGTCCATGTCGGCTCCGAATTCTCGCCCCTGCGGATCAAGTGGCTTCGGTGGCTCGCCAAGCATGGAGTGGACGTTACCGTGGTCGTCGAGCGGCACGCGAGCGGGGACACCTTGTTCGGCGGCACGATCTTCAACGGGGCACGGCGGACGATTGACGCGCTCGGCGTCCCGGCGACACCGGCGGGAGACGGCAATCTCCTCATGAATAACCTGTTTGCCCGCGACCTCCGGGAGGGGCCGCCGATCGATGTCGCGATCGTCAGTACGGCCGACTCATTCGCCGAAGCCGAGTGGGCGATCCGAGATTGCATGGACGAAGAGCGCGCCGGCATCTATGTGCGGAGTCTGGAAACCTACGCGCCGCTCCTCGAGACCGCCGCCAAGCAGTTCGGCGCGACCCTACAAATCGCGCGCCGAGTGCCCCTGTTGACCAACTCGTTCGCCCGGCTCACCCTGGCCGCACTTGAGTTTTGCGCCTCGAACGACGTGCGCACCTTGAACGTGCTCCTTAAGAGCAGCTACCTCGGCCTGACCGGCGAGCAACAGAACCAGATTGCCAGCGGGCTTCGCGAAGCCCACCGGACTCGCGGAGCCCAGTGGGATGAGTTGAATGCTTGGGCGGCCTCGGATGGCGCCGCGTTTCCTTGGATCGCGCTGCTCCTAGAATGGCGGCGAAAGGCGAATTCAAGCTACGAACTTCCGGAGTGGAAGGAGCTGATTACTCAGCTAATCCAGGTCGATACGGAGTTTCCGTGGAGCACCAAGATCATGGGGCGCGACCCGCATATGTCGGATCGCGATCGGCGCGCGAAGAACCAATTAGAGCGAAAGCTGACTGGCTTCATCACGGTAAAGCGGCACCTCGATCCGCGTTCGTACAGCCTCGCGGAGATCACCGATATCTGCCGAAAGATCTGGCAAGACGCGGACGTTAGTATTCCCTCGACCGAGTCCGGCATCACCGTCGCCGACGACCCTTACCTGCTATCTGACGTCGACACTCTCAGGGTGATGGGGATGCTGGAAGGCGTCTTCCCGCGCCGCCGGACGGAAGAGCCGGTCCTTGCCGACTTCGAACGCGCGGAGATCTCCGCCTGCCGTCCGGAGCACCCGCCGTTACCCACCTCTCACGATCGGGCGGAGGCCGAGCGGGACATGTTTTACCGGGTCTGCGCGACGGCTAAGCGAAAGATCGTCTTTAGCTATCCCCTTGCCGATGACTCTCGGGACAATATCCCGGCCTTCTATTTGACCGAAGTTGAACGAGCGGTCGGCGACCTTGCCGAGTCGGATCGACCGAAGGTCGTGAAGCGACAGGACTTCGCGCGCAATCTTTATGCCCCCCTTTCCGACGAATGCGAGATCGAGAGGGACATCGAATTGCGAGAGGCTCTGGATGGCCCGCGCACATTGCCCCTGGGCGTAGCGCTCGACACGGCGGCGGCTCGTGAAGCTCTTCGCACCCCCGAAGAGCATGAGTTTGATCCTCGGGAACTGCGGGACGCGCTGGAGTGCCCATTTCGATACACCGTACGCCACCGCCTTCACCTGCGGGTCAAGCGACCGACGGCGCGGTGGCAGGCTCTGCAGAAACTGCCGCAAGCTTCCGGGTTGCTCAGCAAACCTGACGAAGCGTCGGCCGAGGGGGCGCTTATCATGGCGCTGGAGTCGGAACTCGACCGGCTTTATTCGGAGATTCCGGATTGGGAGTTGCAGCTTCTCCGCTCGGGCGGGAGGCGGATGATTAGGGAGTGGATGCGGCGCGAATTCTCGTCCCGCGCGACATGGCCAAAGCACGACATGCGGACGAACGTCGCCTACGGCGACGTCGGCCTTCGGCAGGACATTGCGAAGGATGTGCGCCTGGGCGGGATGCCGATCCCGGCAATTTCGCGGCACCAAGGCTATAAGGTTGCGCACCTTTACGGTTCGGGTCTGCGAGACCCGAAGAATCCGCTGGAGGCCGAGAAGCTTTTCTTCGGGGTCCAGTTCCTTTCCTTGTTCGAGCCGGGAATGGAGAGCGCTTTGGAGATCGAGTCGATGCGCGGAAAGCGTGACTTGATCGTTCTGACTCGCTCTGGCGGCCAGTTGATTAACCAGCAGGCGGAAGGTCTCTCGGTGATCGACCTCTCCACCCACGACGATCCGGTGCAGTCGAAGCGGGCTTTCTTCGACGACGTAAAGAAGGCATTGCGTAAGACGATGGCCCGCATCTCCGAGGTCAGCGTCGAGCCTCTTCGTGGAGATCACTGCGATTGGTGCGACTTCGGGGAGCTTTGCCGCCGTTCGCGCGCCTTCGGGGAGACGGATTCGCCGTTCGGCGATGACGTGACCGGAGGTGACGTTTGAGCCGCGCTCAACTATCCGAGGAGCAGCGCGCGGTCGTTCAATCCGGGGACGCCCGCTTCACGGTTACCGCCGCCGCCGGCGCGGGCAAAACCTTTGTGCTCGTGGAGCGCTATCTACGCCACGTCGTCGAAGAGGGTTTGCGGCCGGATGAGATCCTGACGATCACCTTCACCAAGAAGGCGGCGGCGGTTATGAAGCGCCGAATCGTGGATCGCTTACGCGATAGCGGGCTCGATAGTGAGGCGCAGATCGCGGAGACGGGACCGATTCAGACCATCCACTCGTTCTGCGAGCGGCTTCTGCGTGAGAACGCGCTAGAGGCCGGCGTCGATCCGACTTTCGAGATCATGACGGAGTCGCAGTCCTCGCAACTAGTATCGGCTTGCGTCCGCGAGGCGTTGGCTTCCTCCCTTGATGACGAGCCCCAGGCGGAGGCATTGGTGGCATCGCTCACCGGCAAACGGCCGGGATTCGGACCCAATCGTTCGCCCTATGGGATTCTCGAGGAAGCGGTCCAGAAGGTTCTTCGCGAACTCAGAGGGGGTGGCATCGAAGCCGACAAAATTCGCGCGTTCCACGCCAACCCCCGGGCTTTGCGCGAGAAGTGGGAAGAGGTGTTGGTCGCGGAGCTATCGCCGAGCGTCAAGGAGCATTTCGACGCGTCCTTGATTGGGCCTCTATCGGATCGGATGACCGCCGCGTTTAAGGCGGCGGGACAGAAGGCGCCTCCGTGGCTCAAGGGGAAATGGGATCCGGAGGCGGAAGCCGAGGCTCTCGACCAGACCTGCGGCCTCGTCCAACTCGCCTGCGAGGCTTGGTGGCGGGTCGAGCGGGAGATGAACGCGACGCAGGTGCTCGACTTCATGGCGCTAGAGGAGCGCGCGGTTGGCTTGCTGGCTCGGTCGAAAGCGACGCGCGAGCGGCTAAAGCGGCAGATTCGCGTGGTCATGGTGGACGAAGCCCAGGACCTCAATCCGGTCCAGTACCGGCTCATCCAACTGCTCGGCGCGGACCGGCTGATGCAGGTCGGGGATGCTCAGCAGTCGATCTATGGCTTCCGGCAAGCGGACGTCGAGCTATTCCAAGCTCAAGCAGGCACGGACCGTTTGCGGTTGAGCCGGAACTACCGATCCCAACCCGGAATTCTCACGTTCGTCGATTTCATCTTCGCGAGCCTTTGGCGGAACGAGTACGTGGCGATGTCCGGGGGTGTCGACACTAGCGCCGCGATGGATTTCGATAACGTGACCACCCGCGACTGTTCAGGGGTGGAGGTTTGGCGGCAGGCGCGTAGCGATTCAAATGCGGTCGCCGCCTACGTCGCCGAGCTTCGGGCGGAAGGCGTTGATTCTCGCGAAATCACCGTGCTGGTTCGGGATGGCAAAGGGGCGCAGGCGATGGAAGAGGGGCTGCGAAGCGCCGGGATCGCTTGCCGAGTGGCCGGAGGAACGGAGCGGTTTTACACGCGGTTGGAGGTTCGGGACTTGGCGAACGCGCTGCGCGCCGTTGCCGATCCCTATGACAATTTTTCATTGTTGGCCACGTTGCGCAGTCCGCTCGTGGGTCTGTCCGTGGACTCGGTGATGCTTCTCGGCTTACAAGACCCGGTCGTCGAGCATCTGGCTTTGTTCGAGCCTCCCGTTCCTGACGACGCCCCGAAAATTCTGGCGTTTCGTGCGTGGTACGAGCCCTTGCGCTTAATCGCAGACCGGTTGGCGGCTTGGGAAGTGCTCGCCGATATCTTCGCTCACTCCGGTTTACTCACCGCGCTGGCATCGAGGGAAAAGCCGGAGCAGCTATTGGCGAACGTGCGGAAGCTGCTTTCTTTGGCAACGTTGGAGCCGGAACTTGGGCCGCTGGAATACGCCGAACGCATCCGCGAGATCCAAGATCTGCGCCACAAGGAGGGCGACGCCCCCGCCGATGAGGAGGATGCGGACCTCGTGACGATCATGACTATCCACAAGGCGAAGGGGCTAGAATTCCCCGTCGTCGTGCTTCCTCAAACCGATGAGCGCATGGTGCGGAACGCCCAGGATTTGGTCATCGAACCCAGATTTGGTTTGGTCGCGACAAAGTACGGCAAGGTTGCGTGCCTAATGCACCGCTATCTGACGGAGCGGAAGAAGCGCCGGGATGAGGCGGAGGAGTTGCGGGTTTTGTACGTGGCGCTGACTCGGGCGAAGTCGCGATTGTGCCTGTGCATTTATCCGCCTAAGAATTACCGGACGCTCTCGCAAACCCTGCAAGAGTTAATGGGCGACCCGCCCCCGTCCGGGGTGCGGGTGCGCAATTCCCACGACCCTTTGGCGACGGCAGCGGAAAATCCCGAGTAGGTTGTCGGTTGCAACCGTCACACGGTCCGGTTCGTGATTGAGATCGTGATCTTCGTCATCAAGGCGCTATTCACGATTATCTGGGGGTTGCTCGGCACCGCAGTGTTCGATTGGGGCATACGAGGCATCCGAAACCGGAAAAAAGCCTGTGCGCTCTATACGGACCCACGCTACGTCGCCTTCGCGTCGAAATTCAGTCTCTTTTGGATTCTTCTTACTCTTTCGGCGGGCGGCTCAATGATCGCCGCTGCGGCGATTGTTTGGACCAATCCGACGCGGGCAGCGCTGCTCGGGCTGTGGCCTCCATTGCTTACGTGTATTTGTATCGCGTTCAATCGGAGACCGAAAAACACGCACTGGAAGCAATAAACCAAAATATTTTCACGGTCCAAGTAACCAGATACCTCGCGCCATCAACCCTGTAAGGGTTGTCCGTTCAGCGAAGGGTTGCGCCTCTCGGCGCTACCCTGGAACGAGAGTTCGAGCCAATTCAGTCCTTATATTCCGGCCCTTTTAGGGCCAAATCGATTGCGCGAGAGCACTGCGACATTCCACCACCCATGCTTGCGCAGTTCGATTACCCTAAAGGGTATGTATCTAAGGACTGATTTGTTTCGGCTGCTTGCGTTCCAGGGTAGCGCCCGAAGGCGCAACCCTTCGCTGGAGGGATAACCCCTTCGGGGTAAACAAATACGCGGCAATCTATTTCCTTATAATTTGCGCCAGCCAACCTACCCAATTCGTGCCCGACTAGCCGTACAACGGACCATATGTCTGACACGCGCGGAAGTCTGCGCCAACAGGATCTATTCCGCTGCCGTGGCGGTGCCAGGCCGTCGGACGATAGACCTCGGCTTCGGCGATATTGTGCAGGTCAACAGGGATGCGGAGCATCGACGCCAAAGCAATCAGATCGCCGCCGATATGCCCAGGGGCAATCGCGCCGTGGTTGGCGCCCCAGTGCTCCATGACCGAGTAAACGTCCCGAAAGGCGCCTTGGCCGGTTACGTTGGGGACGAACCAGGTGGTGGGCCAGGTCGGGCTCGTGCGCTCGTCGAGGATCTTGTGAACCTCTTCGGGTAGGCCGATCGTTTGACCTTCCGCGATTTGCAGCACCGGACCGAGGCCGCGGACAAGATTGACCCGGAACATCGTGCAAGGGATTCCTCCCAGGGTCGTGAAGTCAGTCGACCAACCGCCCGCCGGGAAGTAGCCGAGGTCGCTCGTGCACCACTCCGTGGCTTCTAAGGAGCTCTGAGCGTCCGACGGACTGATCTCCCACCAGGGCTTGGTGGCATGGCCCGTCCAGTCGAGAGCCGTTGGACCAGAGTTGATGAGGTGGAGGAAACCACCGGCCGCCGCGCCCTCCGGGGTGTATCCGGTTACCCGCTTCACGGACTCGGGGGACCAGTAGGTGCGGACGTCGGAGAACATCTGGGCGGCACCCGTCAACAGATGGCCGAATAGCATCGAAACGCCATTCAAGGCGTCGTTCTCAGTGGCGACGACATAGGGTTGGCGGATGCCATTCCAGTCGAACGAAGAGCAGAGAATGGCTTCGAGGAAATCGCCGTTCGGGAAGTGGTCGGTCCACTGTCGCTGGCCTTGGAACCCGCCGGCGATCGCGTTTCGACCGCGAGCCTGCTCTTTATAGCCAAGCTCGGCAAGACGGGGATTGCCGTTCATCAGGTCGCGAGCGATAAGCGCCATCTTCACGCAGGTTTCCCAGTCCTGATCCTTCTGCGCGCGGGTTCGCTGCTTCGCTTCCGGGTTCCAGTCTTTGCCTTCGGGGCAGTTGGCGCGGACCCAGGTCAAGCCCTTCTCGTACTCAACCGGGTCATAAATTCCCTTCTCGATTCGCCCGGCGAACTCCGACATATCGAGGGTCTCGACGCGCATGCCGAGGTACTCCTCGAAGAACTCATGGTCGACGATCGAGCCCGCGATGCCCATGCTCACCCCGCCCATGCTCAGGTACGCCTTCCCGCGCATCGTGGCAACCGCGATTCCCGCTTTCGTGAACCTTAGAAGTTTTTCCCGGATGTCGCCGGGGATGTTCGAGTCACCCAGGTCTTGAACATCCCGACCATAGATGCCAAAGCAAGGCAGCCCTTTCTGGTTGTGCCCCGACAAAGTAGCGGCAAGGTAAACCGCGCCGGGCCGATCGGTCCCGTTGAAACCCCAGATCGCTTTCGGGAGCAAGGGATCGGTGTCCATCGTCTCGCTGCCGTAGCACCAACACGGGGTGACCGTGAGCGACACGCCCACGCCCTCGCGTTGGAACTTCTCCGCGCAGTCCGCCGCTTCGGCGAAGCCGCCGATGCAGGAATCCGCGATCACGCACTCAACCGGGGCTCCGCACGCGTGCCGGAGGTTCTCCTCGATCAGCTTGGCGGTGGCATGTGCCATCCCCATCGTGACGTCTTCAAGCGATTCCCGCACGCCGCCGTAGCGGCCGTCGATCGCGGGACGAATGCCCACCTTCGGGAGAGACCCGCGGAGGCGATTCACAGGAGGATTGATCGGAAGCGGCGCATCGTTGGACACCTCCCAAAGTTACTCAGTTTTGGCCACCGGCGGCACGCGGGAGTTAAGAGGACGGCTCTTGATTGGACAAGGCCCAGATCCAAGCCTCGACCGCCCAATTGGCCGCGTGCGGATAGATCGTAAATTCGTTCCGAATTCTTGCTGCGATAACCTCTTTCGCGTGGCTGGAACCCATCTCCTCCATCACGGGCGTGGGGGACGGCGCATCTAGCAATGCCACTAAAAAGATCAGGTTTATTTCCTTCGCCCGATCCGGAAACTCCGCGAAGAGAAGGGATCGAAGGGCAAAGGAATCGACGTTGAGAACCACCTCCTTGTCTCGGATGAGCCGACCTAGGTACGCGACGACAGGCGTGTCCCGGGGGTGATGCAGAACCGCCTCCTCACTGCTTGCCCTAAGCGCGGCGAGTCGGATGTCGATGGGCGGGAGGTCCTCCTTGGGCCTTGGATGAGCTTCTTGAAAGGAGGCAATCGTTGAACGTGCGGCAACAAAGTCGACTCCCAAGTTCGCCAATACTTGGCCGGCCAGGCCATCGCGTTCCTGGATGAGGCCCAGCAGAAGATGCTCCGTCCCAATGAATGAATTGGCAAGACTATTGGATTGCGCATAGGCCAGGTCGATGACGCGCTTGGCCCGAGGGTTGAGTGTCATATCATGCGAAATGGGCCGAGCGTTATGAGGCACCAACTTTCGAACGGCTCTGTCGATCGACGGGATGTCGCACTTCATTTCGACGAGGACTCTGCAGCAAGTCGTATCGGAATCGCGAAGTAATCCCAGAAGCAAGTGCTCGGTCGAGACGTAGCCGTCGCTCATCCGCTGCGCCTCGTCCTGAGCGTAGAACACCGTTTTCCTCGCGTTTGGTGTGAATCGCTGCCACATACAGTCCATATCCTAGCGATTTTTAACTGCGGAGGTTGCACCCCCTCCGGTGCGTAGTTCGGGCGGCAACCGGAGGGATGCCATGATCGTGTGGATTGCATGGACGGCAGCCTTTTTGAAGTTGGGAAGCGGTTTTTGTTAGGCACCAACGCGGTGGTTACGATCGACCGCCACTTGGTGACCGGGTCCGGGAAGCAGATTTATGTGGCGACATCCGAGGAAGGGCCGGTGCTTCTGACTTGGATTGACGAGGGGGCGATTGGTCCAGACGAGGTCGAGACCCTTGAAAGCATGCTGCGGTCCGGCCCCCCAGCGGCAGGCTTTGTCTGGCCTGAGCCGGTAACGGCGTCGGCAATCCTCCCGGGGTTTGGCTATATTGAGCGTCCAGTTAAGCCGCCGTTCGAGAGCGCGGCCGGTCTTCGCTGGTCAAGCGATCTTCGGACGTCCACTTCGGTCGCCTTTCATTTGGCGGAAGCCTTTGCGGCGCTGCATCGGAATTTCTACGCGCTTACCGCCTTCGATTTGGAGATGGTCGCGTACGAACCGATTGCGGGAGACTTCAGGCTGGACAGATGTTGCGACCGAGTCGCGACCTTCGCAAGAAGTCGTCATCTTTCCGGCGACCTTCGATTCGTGGCTCCGGAGGCCCAGCGCGCCGATGCCGTCGCTTCGACGGAGAACGATCTATGGGCTTTGGCGGTCGCGATTTCTTACTTGCTCCTTCGGAACCATCCTCTCGAAGGCGCCCGAAAGCTAGGCGGCCAAGCGGTTTACGGCCTGGATGCCCTGTTCATCTTCGATCCCGAGGACGTATCCAACGCGCCCGTGCCGGAATTTCAGGGCCAACTGATCGAGAGGTGGGCGCGACTACCGGGCTTTTTAAAGGAGAAGCTCCTCCAGACCTTCACGCGCGGAATTCCCGATCCATCGCAAAGAGTAACCGGGGCCGAGTGGATGGCCGCATTGGCGCAGCTAAGAGACTCGATTTTCATCGACGACGAAGGCCAGGAAGCTTTCTTCGATCCGAGTCAGGGTCCGGGGCCGGCGCGGCTCCTTTTCGGGGATCGATACGTGATGCTGAACCACGACACGCGCCTTTACGCTCACCATTTACTGCCCGCGAATCGCTACGACTTCTCCGTTCCGATGGCAGAAGTGAGCCAGCATCCTACCGATCCATCAATCCGGGGCCTGAGAAATCTCACGGAGGAGCCGTGGAAGATCACTACGCCCCAGGGCAGAACAAAGGAAGTACCACCGGGCAAGAGCCTTGCCATCGCGCCGGGAACGTACGTTCAATTTGGCTCCGTCAGCGCCGAGATCGTGGCTTAGGCAGGTAAGTTCAACCCATGCGTCCAGGCGGAGCCCTCGCGTCAAGACCGTTGCATTTCTATTGGATCGTGGATGCGTCCGCGTCGATGGGAGAGGACGGCAAGATGCAGAGTCTCAACGAGGCGGTTCTAAAGGCGCTCCCGGCCATGCGCGATGCCGCCGCCGATAACCCAAACGCAACCGTCCGTCTCCGGGTGCTGAGATTTTCTGACCAAGCCACCTGGCTTCAATCCGAGCCTGTCTCAATCTCGCAGTTCCAATGGCAACCACTGCAAGCAGACCAACTCGCGCCGGGCATGGAGTTTTCCAGCGAGTTCCGCCGGCGACTTGAGCGCGAAGGCGCGCAGTCCGGTGATGTGACGATCTCGCTGAGTTGGGATAACTTCAACGACCTTGACCTCCACGTCTTCACACCGTCGGGCGAGGAGATCTGGTTCCGGCACCGCGAGTCCTCCTGCGGTGGCATGCTCGACGTGGATATGAACGTCACTCCGACCTCCGACACACCGGTCGAGAACGTCTTCTGGCCGACCAACGGCGCTCCCGTGGGGACGTACCGGGTGGTGGTTCACCACTTCCGAAAGCACAATAAGCCGAAAAGCGAAGACCCGACGGCTTACCGAGTGGCGATCAAGAATGGACATCGGGTCAGCGAGATTTCGGGTTCCATCAGTGCGGGAACCAAGGCAGAGGTAACGAGCTTCGAGTTCGGCGGCGCCGGACCGGTGGGAACGACGGCGGGTGGAAATACCTCCCTGGGCGCCGCGATTAAGTTGCTAGCCGACGAGCTTCACATCGACAACATGCCCAACCGGGGCTTGCCGCCCGTATGCCTACTGCTTTCCGATGGTCAACCCACGGATGAGTACGCGAGCCATCTTCAGAGACTCCTCCAACTCCCTTGGGGCAAGCGCGCGGTTCGGCTCGCTATCGCAATCGGCGGCGACGCCGACCAGGAGGCGCTAGAGCACTTCATCGCCAACCGGGAAGTCCCCGTCCTGAGCGCAAACAACCCGGAGGCCCTCACGGCATATATCCGCTGGGCCTCGACCGAGGTCCTTCGTGCGGCCTCGATGCCCGCCAGCCAAGCCGCCGGGCAAGCCCTCACCTCGAACGTGCCCGTTCCTGCGCCGCCGGAAACGAGCGCGTCAGACGTCTGGTGATTCGGCTTCCGGAATCAGCAGTGCGTCGGGCGTCGTGAGAATCGAAATCGGATCGATGGCTACGGAAGCGACCGCGGCATCAATCTCAAAGGCGTCATCTTCCCGGAGTGGCGCGGGCGTCGATGGATTCCAAAGCATGGCGATCGAAATATCGTCCCCCGAGCCTTGCGTGGTGGTGTCCGTCATCCACTCCGTAAGTCCCCCGTTGACCTCGTCCAATTTCCCCTGAGAGAGCAGGCCGAACAGGTCGCGAGGCACGGCGAGGAAATCCTCATCGCTGGCGTACGAATTCGCGTAGCCGTCGGTGGAGACGAAGATAAGACCAATGTCCTCTGCGGCCAGAACGCATGTCTTGAAAAGCTGCTCGGCGGTGGACATGGACAAGGAAGTCGTTTCGGTTCCGAGCATTCCCACCGGCTTCAGATCGACGTGTTGCAGTTCGCCCTGCCGATCGATCAAGACGATATCGCCGTCGCCAAGTTGGAAACAGAGCAGCATCGCGTCGATGGCAAACACGCCCACCAAGGTAGAGCCATAGACCGAGCGCGACAGGGTTTCCGGGACGGACTTATCCCAAACAGATTCCGGCAATGCCTTCGTTGCGACGAACTCTTTTTCAAGCTCCGTGATCGGGTTTGCGTGGCGATCCTCATCCACCAAGCGCCCCCACTCGCTTGCCATTCCGGTCAGGAGAGCCTTGAGCTCGGCCGCGGTTCCGAGCTTCTCAACCTCCTCGCAGCAACGGCCGTAGAAAAGTGAAGCCACCTGAACGGCGAGCTTCGAGCCGGTGTGGCTTCGGAAGTACGACTTGCTGCCGTGACCGTCCGCCACCACCGCCGCGCCACGCGACGGAGCCGTGCTCCAGGCCTGCGCCGAATCCTGGTTCGGCGTACCGGAGCGCACGTGGCTCGCGCCCATCACGGAACACGAGATGGGTACCCAAGCGGGATTAGAAGACATCGTGAGCTTCGCTGACGGCCTGATCGTGGGTGACGGGCAGCGGAACGGGGACATTCCCGGTCGTGGCATGGTTTGCCGACTGGCTCGATGGCCGCATCGACGCTTCGACGACCACCGTAGACGCCCACTTAATCGAAGCCACCAACTGCTCTGGGTTGTTCGCCTGCAAAACGGGGATTTCGCTGTTGCCGATGAAGGAGGTCAACGTGCTGTGGTCGGCATCGTTTCCGATTGCGATCGAAAGGCGCACCGCCTTCTTCGCCCAAGGCTCGTGCATCAGCATCGCCAGACCGCCCTCAAAATCGTCCGTCGGCTGACCGTCGGAGATGAGCACCAAAACGGGCGGAAGCGCGCGGGATCCCATTCTTTCCACCGTCATTTCCGCGGCCACGAGCTTGAGTGCATGGCCGAGATCGGTTACTCCGCCCGCATCGACGGACATCCATACAAACTGGTCGACGGGCATCGGGTTGGCGATGAGCCAGCGAGCGCCGGTGGAGAACGCCACCGCCCGGATGAGCAACTCCGCAAACGGGTTCTGCTCGGCGACCGAGCGCATGTGAGGGATGGCCTCGTTGATCGCCTCGTTGAGCGCGGCAACTTTTTGCCCGGTCATTGAGCCGGAGGTGTCGATGATGAAGATGAAATGAATGGGTCGACGGGCGACCGCTCCTCCGATGTTAGGCATGTTGGTTTAGCTCCCGCGCCGAAACGATCTTGGCTGATCTCGTTCCGAAGTTGATTTCCGTATCTGGGGCGATCATGGCGGACCGTCCGGGGTCGACGACCTTCCATTCGCCGCCGCCTCGCCGGGTCTGCCACGGCAAATTGGTAAGGTTTTTGATCCCCCATATCCGAGGATCGTTCGGGTTCTGGACGACAGCGCCGACTTCTTTCGAGAAGTCATACTGCTTGCCCGTGTGGTGGGGGTAAATGCGCGTGTCGTGGTTCAAAACGACGTATGCCTGATCGAACTTGAGGACCATGGGAAGGACGATTTCCTGACCGCTCGCCCAACATTTGGGCGACGCTCCCGACGCCAGGGCGACGGGATCCAGGAAGTTCTCCTCTCCGGTGGAACCATAGACGATCGAGTCCCGAAGCTGGATCATGATCCCCTTCCACTCGGTCTCGCGTAACCGGGCTCCAGGGGTTCGAATGCCCACCGTGAAGGCTTTGGTAAAAGCCTGCTTGAGTGCCGTTGGCAGCACTCGCCAGATCTCGATCGCGTTCTGGTGGTAGCGGCCGTCCGGCTCGTTCGACCGGTCTTGGGGATCGTAGATGAACCTTGGGTCGGTGCCGTAAAGCTTGTTCATCGCCGGAAGGTCGAGGCATTTGATCTCGGTCTCCTTCTTCCCTTCCAGCGGGTGGTGCATGACGAACATGAAGAAGAAGAGCACGGCGAGCGACCAGCGGTCGGTATCCGCGTTCGGCTTGGATTCCCCGCGCACGATCTCCGGCGCCATGAAGCGCGGGGTGCCCAGCACCTCGACGTTAACCTCGCCATTGTTTGCCGCGACGTTGTCGTTGTCGCATACGGCGATCTCCCCGGTCACCCCGTCGAAGAATACGTTGCCAAAGTTGATGTCCCGGTAGCAGAGGCCCTGGGAGTGCAGCTTTAGAAACGCGTCGGCCAGGTGAAACGAGGCGGTGCAGAGCGCCCGGAAAGTGCAATCGACTCGACGCGCCATGAGGTCGATGAGGCCGTGGAATCGAGCCTGACGAAGCGGCATCACATAGCCGAAGCCCGACAATCCTTCCTTCTCAACGATGGAAAGTGGCCAGAGGAATCGGGAGTCATTGATCGGATTCGCGACCAGAACTTCCATCGAGCGGCGATGGGCGGCACTGGCCGTGGCGGGGAAATACCATTTGAGGGCAAGCTCTTCGCTACCGGCGCGAGCCAGATAGACCTCGCCTTGAGTGCCCGAGCCCAGCAGGCGTTCGATGGTGCAGACCGCCGAACCGTGGGACATCTTTGCCTTATCCCCCTGTTTTAGAAGCTGACCGCCCGACATGACCCCTCTTATACCGCTCGGTATCCGGCCCGGTTGCGGTTTGGAGCAGGAAAACCCTCGCCCGAGACTTTGACCCCAGCAACGGAGATACCATTACGGCGGTAGAGCAAGCAGGCGCCGAGAATCGAAACATGCCGCAACCCGAGTTGAACTGATGGCCCGATCTGACTTTGTGGAGGGCCTCCGCGACCTGATAAGACAGCGAGGCGAGCTTTTCTTGGAAGACGCCAAGAAGATGGATGCCGTCTTGCGCGACCTTTGGCCGCTTCAAAGGCTGGAGACAAACATCCTGATGACCGCGCTTCGGGAGCGGGTGCCGCAAACGATCCTTCAGACCGGCATCCCTTCCGAACTCAGTTTCGCCCGGCTTGCCGATGGTCTTTCCGGCGCCACCGGGCTTGCGGGGCATTCGTGCCGGTGGGCGGTCGGGGTCTGGGCGGAGGCGCTTGATTCGCCCCTCCCGAGTTCGGTCGTGCCGCCCGCCGAGGCGATGCCATCCATTAGAGAAGATCAAGTCGCGACACCTCCGCCGGCTTCCTTTGCTCCGCCGCCCCCGGTCCCGATCTCGGTTCCACCCTTGAACCCGGTCGTAACGCCACCAGTGGTGCCGGTTGTGTCCGTGAGCATTCCTCCCCCCACTCCCCTAGCCCAGCCTGCTCCGCGTCTTTGGAATTCCAACGATGCGCTTCAGCTTTGGAGCCACGAGCTCAAATGGGCCCTCGTGATCGATGAGCGCGGGATTCCGAAGGGTTACTATCCCGCGAGCTTGGATGGCCTAAAGAAGGCGCGGACGTTGTTGTCACAACTGAAGGGGTCGGGCTTTACCGATGCCTACTATCAGGGCCGGTTACAAGAACTGGAAACGGGTTTGGCTAAGATTACGAATCGGACCCTGTCCTTCGACGTTCGAGTTGCGGCAACAGCCATCGCGATGTTCGCTCTTTGCTACGGCGCATCGTCTTACCTTCCCCACAAAATGCTAAGCACGCTTCTCTACTGCTCATGGTTCGCGGGGGGACTGATTCTGTATATCTTCACCGTTCGACAGCCGGCGTGGAGTAAACGGTTAGAACAGGCGCGAATCCAAACCGGGTGGGAGGTAGTGTTTGCCGCTCTTCTCATCCCGATTATCGCGATCCGCAGGTTCAATCGAAGCGACATGTAGGTAGGTTGTGTTAAGTGTCCGCCGAGATCTTCGCCGAAGGTATCCGAGAAATCCTGCGCCTACGCGGGCTCGCCTTCCTGGACGATCCGAGAAAGTTAGAGGGCTTGTTTCGCGACCTTTGGCCGGAACGCCGGCGCGAAACGAACATCCTTCTCGCCGCCCTTAGAGAGAAGATCCCCCAGGAAATTTCACAGGCCGCTATCGTTTCGCAACTCACGCTTTACGCCTGGTGTGACCGTTTGGCCGACCTCACCGGACTCACCGACGAGGCAGCCAGATGGGCGGTTTGGGTTTGGGCCTCGGGCGTAAACGCGAAGATGCCGCCCGACTTTTTGGTGATCTTGCCGGTGGCTTCGAAGCCGCAAATCTCCGTCGGCATCGACGCTCTTTACGCCATCGAGTATGAGAAGGCCCAGGCGCTCTTCAAGGCCGGGGATTGGGACGCGGCGGTCGAGCGGCTTGAAATCGTGCTCCGGCTGAAGGAGTCGGCCCCTGCGACCTTCATGCTCGGACGGTGTTTTTGCGAGAACAAGAACTACGGTGAGGCGGCGCGACTCTTCCGTCGAGCGATCGCGATGGACGGTTCCGATGTGGCGCCGATGAATTGGCTCGCTTGGCTAATGCATTACGTCTCGCACGATTATCTTGAGGCGGAGAGGATGTACAGCCGTTCCTTGCACCTGGATGCGGACCAGTTTTATCCTTCCTACCGGCTCGGGCTATTGCTCTTCGAGGTCCGCAAGGATTACGTTCAGGCGGAAAAACTATTCCGGATCGCGACGCAACTTCGGCCGTGCGATGCCGACGCCATAAGCGCCTTGGCCTGGTTGCTTTATTCGATTCGGAAGGAAGTAGACGAGGCCGAGCGACTGTTTCTTCGCGCCCTCGACCTCAATCCGAATTGCGCCCATGCGCTGAACTGCCTTGGCATCGTTAAGCACCACACTCGGAAAAAGTTTGCGGAGGCGGAGCCGCTCTACCGAAAAGCGATGGCCCTCGACCCGAACTGGGCGCATCCGGTGAATAACCTCGCGGCACTTATGTTCGAGGTGAGGCACGACTACGATCAGGCGGAGGCTCTCTATCGTAAGGCCGTCGAACTAGAGCCGAACGAGGGGCTGAACCTTGCCAATCTCGCCGGAACGCTCGTCCGGCTCAACCGGCTGCACGAAGCGGCCTTCTTCGCCCGGCAAGCCAAGGCCATGGGGCATACCGACCATTGGGTTTACAAACCGCTCGGGCTTTAATCGGCCCTAAGCGCATATGCCCAGGCCCAAATCGCCCAGTCGGCTCCCCACGCAGCCACGGAAAATTCTTCGCGCAGACGCTTGGCCAGTATCGCTTCTCTGGCCCTCCTGTCCTCTAGGCCGGCGGAGAGCTCGCCGTATGCCCCGGCTAACGCGGCCAGAAAAATGAGATTGGCGGCTTTGTCCTCGCTCGGGCACCTTTCGAGCAGGACCGAGCGAAGCGTGGCCGGATCGTCAAGAACGGCAGGATCGCCTTCTGTCACCAGTTGGCGGAGGGTACTGAGAAATCTCGAATCCTCTGAGCTCAGCGGACTAACCAGACGGGCCGAGGGCGGGGAATCTCGTGGCGGTTCTGCGTCTTGGAGCGCTTTGACTTCCACGCGCGCTTGTTCTAGATCGAACCCGAGCGAAATAAGCACCCTTCCCCCCAAACCATCTCCCTCGCGTATAAGCCCCAGCAGGAGGTGCTCCGTCCCGATGTAGTTGTTATTGAGCAGGCGTGCCTCGTCGTAAGAAAGGTCGATGATGCGCTTGGCCCTTGGCGTTAAGGTCATGTCTTGGTGCTCGCGCACCTCTCCACGTGGAAGCTGTTTTTCGACCTCCATCCGCACTTGATTCACGCTGAATCCGAGTCGCTCAATCACCCGTGCGGCCACCGTCCCGCTTTCCCGCAGCAGGCCAAGCAAAAGATGCTCGGTGGAGACATACCCGTCCCCGTTCTTCTGGGCCTCCTCTTGCGAATAGAAAACGACCTTTCGAGCGCGTTCCGTAAACCTCTGCCACATGACTTTCGCAGTTTAGCTACTTGACGCCCTCCCCATCACGACATTTTTTGACCGCCATAGGGGCGTCAAAAAATGCCAAAAAACAAAAAATCCAATGAGCGTGGCAAGGAGCAATAAACTTCATTTTGGGGCATTCCCAAACGCCATTTTGCGCGCCAAAGCGATAGCGAGGCGGGCAAAAATTGCAACCTAAACCTGGGTCTGCCTCATAAGTCGACCCAGGCCGAGCAGGGCCTAATGTTCTTCCGCGCATTCCCCAACGCAATTTTTGCCCGCCGAAGCTTCAGCGAGGTGGGCAAAAATTGCAACCTACACCCTCCGCCGCTTTGGGCGAAGCTCCAAACGGCGGAGGGGAGTCGCAAAACATTGTTAGGGGCAGCCTCAGAGGCAAAGCCCTATGAGACAGCCCACCAAGATGTAAGCATTCTGAGAGCAATCGGGGATAACCTGTGGACAACTCAGGAGTTTTCCCCAGTAACATTGCTAGTTGTTGGGCAATCGAGTTTCACGGATGAAATCCTGACGCTTTACGGCAAACCGTCCCGTCCTGACAGCTAACGGAAACCGCGCGCGACTCGCGTGCGGGGACGGCTTTTTTTATTGGAGTGACCATGCGACCAGAAAATCTTTTCGAAAATCAGGCGACCATCAAGGTCATCGGCGTCGGCGGAGCCGGCTCGAATGCCGTCAATCGGATGATCTCCGAAGGCGTCGCCGGCGTGCAGTTCATCGCGATGAACACCGACCACCAAGCGCTGGCCCAGAGCCGCGCCGAGGTCAAGCTGCAGATCGGCGAAGCCCTTACCCGAGGTCTCGGCGCGGGCGGTAACCCGGAGGTCGGCGAGAAGGCCGCCCGAGAGAGTGAGAAGGCGATCCATGCGGAGCTTGAAGGCTGCGACATGGTCTTCATCACCGCCGGAATGGGCGGCGGAACCGGCACTGGCGCAGCGCCGGTAGTGGCCGACATGGCGCGGAAGATGGGAATTTTGACCGTCGGCGTGGTCACCAAGCCGTTCCTCTTCGAAGGTCCGAAGCGAAAGCGGCTGGCTGAGGATGGCGCGCGCCGCCTCCAGAGCCACGTCGACACGTTGATTACGGTGCCGAACGACCGCCTTCTGGGCTTCGTCGAGAAGCGGACGACCATGCAGCAGGCGTTCGCGGCCGCCGACGATGTTCTTCGCCAGGGCGTGCAGGGCATTTCCGACATCATCTTGCTCCCCGGTCTGATCAACGTGGACTTTGCTGACGTTCGCTCCGTGATGAGCAACGCGGGCGTCGCGCTGATGGGTCTCGGTAAGGGCGTGGGCGATCAGCGGGCGCGGATGGCGGCCCAGCACGCGGCGAATTCGCCGTTGCTGGAGACGAATATTCAGGGCGCCAAGCGGCTTCTGATCAACATCACCGCGGGTCCCGATTTCTCGATCGGCGAGGCACACGAAGCGATGGAGTACATCCTTCAGTTTACGGACGCCTCGGACGCCGACATCATCATGGGGCACGTCATGCGCGACACCCCCGATGGCGAGGTGACCATCACGCTGTTGGCAGCAGGCATGGACCCGGGAAACTCAACTCCGGCGAAGCAGGATCGTGAAGTCTTCGCCCAGCCGGTAGTTCAGGCGCCTGAACTGGTTACTCCTCCGGCGCCCCCGGTCGGTGTTCGGCCCCAAACTCCGCTGATGCCGACCCCGATCCAGCTCGATGAGTTGGATCTCGACATCCCCACCTTCCTCCGCCGCCAACGCGGAAGCTGACTTTTTTAGCCCGGCGGCTTACGCTGCCGGGCTATCGTTTTGTATCGAGCACAAAAGAATCCCGGCACTGAGCGGGAGCAACTGGTCCAACAATTACCCCGCCCGATTGGGCGGGGGTTTTTTGTTTTTCGTGTTCCGCGATCCGGCCCCCCGGCAGGGGTAGCCCGCGCCTCGACCGAACGGGAGATGCCGTGGGAGGACGTTTTGGAGACAGGCAGTTAAGCCAACACGTTAGTCCGCACTTTCGCCCTGGAGGGCAAAGGTGCGGACTACGCGCCCATCCGAGCGTCACATCTTACTTACCGGGCGTTACCGGGATCGGAGGCTGGCCGTTTTCCTGCATCTTGCCCGCGATCTTGCCGGCGCTGGCCTTTTGGCTTTCCTCGAACTGCTTGCGGGCATCTTCAGGCATTGGGCCGCCGGCGAAGTCTTTCTTCTGCTCGGCAGTGGTCGCCGGAGTTGACGAGCCGCAACCGATTGCCGCGAAAACGCAGCCGGCGACGGTGAGGGCGAGCAATAGCTTTTTTGTCATTTTCTAATAGAGGAGGGTACTTCATGAAACATGAAGTACCCAAGGGTTTTCCGCGATCGGAAGTCGTATATGCCGGCTAGCTTAGCGCTTGCCGTCCCACTGGTTCAGATCCTTCTTGTTAACGGGATCCGGGTTGGTGGCGCCAGGCGTCGAAGACTTGGCATGTCCGTCGAGGTAGGTGAAGACGGCCTGATTGGAGTAGGACGAACTCACGGCGCCGTTGGGGCCGTACTCGTACGCGTTCGTTGAAAGACGCGTTCCGTTGGGCTCGTTCTGCGGGCCCCAGCCAATTCCGTCCGTGTGCGAGCCAGAAATGACGCCGCCCATTGCGAACGCGGAGAAGTTTCCGTGGTCGTTAAACGCGCCACCGTTATAGGCCGAGTCCCACTTGTTGATGTCGTCGCCGTGCTTCTCAGCGATCAAAATCGTGGCCGCCGGATTGGTCATGTTCGAAGCATTGTTCTGCGAATGGTGCAGCCAAGCCGCGTCGTTCTGAACGTTCGGAGCGCTGTACTGAATGACGCCCATCGGGCCACGGAGTTCGAATCCCGTGCCGTCCCAGTCGCCATAGAGGCTGTTCGCCGCGAAGGAAATGCCTACGCCGGCCCACGAGCCGATCGAAGCAGTCTGTCCGGCTTGGGAGTCGGCGGGGCTACCGAAGATGGCGATGCTCTTGCAGTAAGGCTGAACGCGCTGGCACCACAGATCCTGTCCGGTCCAGTTGCTGGAGCCGAAAGCGTAGGGGTAGGTATCGTCGCTGTCGCCGAGATAGATCTGCAGCGAAGTACCGAGCTGTTTGGTATTGCTCAGGGCCTGGGTCTTCTTGGCGGCGAGTTTCGCCTGGGCGAAGACGGGGAAGAGGATCGCAGCCAGGATCGCAATGATCGCGATGACCACGAGAAGTTCGATAAGTGTAAAAGCTCTTTTATGCATGTCTACCTCTGTGTAGAAGATATGGAAACAATTCCAAAAATGGGCCACGTACACCAACGCACCTTGGCCCTCGATCACATACTAACACAGGTCTAGCAAATTTTGGGAAAGTCGCGTAAAATTAAGCAGTAATTCAGCTTTGCCAGCGCCGGCGGAGATTTTCATGCCACTTAAAAGACCCACTCGAAAAGATGTTGCGCTCCGTGCGGGAGTCGCGCCATCGACGGTGAGCCTCGTTCTGCAAGACAAGGGAGACGAGCTTCGTATCCCGCACGGCACCCAAGAGAGGGTGCGGGAAGCCGCCCGGTCCCTCGGTTACTACCGGAATTGGCACATCGAAGCCGTCATGAAAGGTCGCTCCGGCGTGATCGGGGTCTATCTGCGCGCCGACCAATGGGCGAGTCCGGAAGGTTTCTGGCCAACCATGCTCTGGCACCTCCAGGGCTCGATCGCGGCGGCGGATCTACGAATTCTTCTCCACAACGCCTTGCCGGATTGTTCGACGGAAGAGGCGTTCGCCCGGCAGGCCGGCGGCATCGTGGACGGCGTGCTGATTCTCAATTCCGGCGACGACCCCATCGTTGCCCGAATCATGGAAGCGAATCTTCCGGCGGTGGAGATTGGCGATCCGTATAGTCCCCTTCCCTTCGTCGGCACCGATGGCCCGATGGGCATTCGCTTAGCGCTTGACCATTTGTACGAGCGAGGCTTCCGCCGGCCTGCCTTCCTCGGCCACATTTCCAATTACGAAGAGAACATGTCGGCTCGTGAAGAGACATTTCTTGCGCACGGAAAGGAGCGGTTTGGTTACGACTTGTCCGGCCGAACCGCCTTGATGAGCGACGACCAGGATGTCTTTTCCCGCATCATGGCGATCGATCCAACACCGGATTCGGTGATCTGTGCTAGCGACGAATTCGCCTATTCAATCTTGCGCGGCTGCGCGAAGGCCGGCCTCCGCGTTCCCGAGGATTTCGGAATTGTCGGCTTCGACGCACTAGGAGGGTTCGGTCGGATGCGGGAGCTCACCAGTGTCGCGACGCCCCTGCGACTTGAGATCGATCTCGCGGTAGAGAAGCTTCTCGCGGTAATCGAAGGGCGACCATTTGAGCACGGAACCTTGCTTCCCGTTGCGCTGAAGATCGGAGATACCACTTAAAGGAAATACTTGCGCGTGCGTTAAAGTGCGGTTAACATAGCTGCAGCGTTTGAAGCGCGAGGGTGCGATGCGAACGCGAGGACATCTCTATGTTCCATTCGCGCAACGAAAAGATCTCGCATTCCGCCCTTGGGTTCACGCTTATTGAACTCCTGGTCGTGATCGCCATTATCGCGATCCTGGCCGCCATCCTCTTTCCCGTTTTCGTACAGGCGAAGGAGGCCGCCAAGTCCACCGCTTGCCTTTCGAATACCAAGCAACTCGGTCTCGGGGAGCTGATGTACGCGAACGATTTCGACGACACCGTCATTCCTTGGGAATCGGCGAAAGATAGCGACGGCACCGCGCTGCAAGTTCAGTTCTGCTGGACCAACACCATCCAGCCATACGTCAAGAACCAGAACATCCTCAAGTGCCCGTCGTTCAACCCGGCCATCACTCAGGCATCGGCCGACCGGGGGCAGTGCGACGGCGATGGCTCGCCTTACAGCGGGCATCCGGGCGAACTTTATATCGGTCCGGGCCAAGTGAATACCCCCGCGAACATCCTCGCCGACTACGGGATTTCTCGCAACGCAACATTCGGATCGATGGATCCGGCCCAGTGCTATCCATTCAATTCAAACGCCTACCCGTACACCCACTACGCGGGCAGCGGCTGGGAGATCGACGCGAACAATTCGACCACCACGCAGTACGACACCTTGAATTTGTCGGCGGTGAATCACGTTGCCACAACGGCAAACATCGGCGACGATTGGACGGTCATCTCGGGCGGTTTCTCCGGCGCGACCAGCGGCTCCGTCTCACCCGCGGGCGTCGTTCGTTCCCGTTTCGGCTGCGAGGGGAAAGGCCGTCATAAGGGGAACGGAGCGAACATCACGTTCCTCGACGGCCATTCGAAATACATCCTGGGCGACCCAGAGAACGACCATTTGTCGAAGATGGCAAACGGATGTTCGTACGAAACGTATTTCGCGTACGACGTGGCGGAGTAATCCCGTTCCGGGTCTGGGGGCTTCGCCCCCAGACCCGGAAGGATTTTAATTTGACATTTTTGGGCGCCAGGCGCCCAAAAATGTCGGCTAGGAATGCGCTTAGTCCGTCGCTAACTTAGAAACATCCTGGTTCTCGTGCATCACCGGGCTTAGGTCGATGACGATTGGCTCGAGGGCGGGGGCGCCGGGTTCGGTTCGTGCCGTTACCCAGCCGTCGGTGACCAGAGCTTCCAGTCGGGCGATGAACTCGATATGGTGGTTCTTCCGCAGGGAGTCCGGAACTCCCGTCTGAATGGAATACTTCTCCGCCTCGGCAAGGAGCTCCGGGACGGCTCGTTCCGTCTTGAGCAACTGCACGAGCCAGCCGAGCTCATCGCGCATAGGGAGGATCTTGCCGTTCCGGCGGTACATCCGGCGGCGCGTGAGTTGACCGCCAGACATCTGCGCCATCCAGTCTTTCTCGGCCCCTTCCAAATTGGCGACGAAATGGGTTTTGTCGGAGATGTTGTAGGTCGGCGTGTCGCCCGTGAATCGGTCGACGATCTGCCGGGCCGAGAAGAAGCTGAAGCCGCCGAAACCGACGCTACTGCTTCGCTCGACGAAGCCACCTTGGCCCATCCATTGCCAAGCCTGCTCACTGGTGAGACTTAAGCCCGCTCCGTCCGCGATGGTGCGCGCGTGATCCTTGAGGTCGCTGTAGAGGCCGTTCGCGGTGTACCAAAAGTCGGCGAAACTGATGTGCTGCCGGATCTGGGCCCGGTGCGTCTTGCAGTAGTGCTCCTTCAGCCACTCCGGCTCATAGTCTTTCTTGTCGAGCGAGAGGATTGTGTAGGCCACGTCGCGGGCTCCGAGGTGGGCGAGGGTCATACCTGCGGAGAGAATCGGGTCCGCGAAGCCGGCGCATTCGCCGATCAGGAACCAGTTCTCGCCGGTGAGTCGCTCCGAGACGAAGCTCCAGTCCTTGGTTGTGGTCAGCCGGTTTTCGGAGGTTGCGTTCCGGATGAGCTTGCTCACGATGGGATCGGAATACACCGCTTCCCTATAGAGCTCCTCAGGCCGCTTGCCAGATTCCTTGTAGTACTTGGCGGGAATGACCAGCCCCAACGAAGTGCGATCCGGGCCGAGGGGGATGAACCAGAGCCAGCCGTAGGACAGGGAAAGAACTTGGATGCGAGTTCCACCGACGCCAATGTTCACTGCCCAATCGGCGTTCCGCCAGTAATCCCAGATCGCGATGTTTTGGAGCGTCGTCGGGTACTCGACTTCTACCCCCATCGCCCGGCGGAGAATTCCGGAGTGGCCGCTAGCGTCGATATAGTAGCGCGCGGTGATCTCGGAGCCGTCATCGAGAACCAAGGCGTCGACCCGGTCTCCCGTCTTCCGGATGGAGCGGACCGCGGCCTCCTCTCGCACCTTACATCCGAGGGAGGCCGCGTGATCCAGAAGGATTTCGTCGTAAATTGACCGGTCGATCTGGAAGGCGGTCTGGCGGCGCTGTCCGACGTACTTGCCGGGCCGTGGCTCGTCCTCAAAATGCCCCTTCGGCAGGAACTCGAAGTCCCACATCTCCTTGTCGCGTCCCCAGCGATAGGTCGCGCCGATCTTGATCGGAAAGTTGGCGGCCTCGACCTTGTCCCATACGCCAATTTCGGCAAGCACACCGGAGATGCCAGGCAGTTGGCTCTCGCCGACATGGTCGCGCGGAAATTTCTCGCGCTCCAGAATGGTGACCTTGAGGCGAGGGTTATAGATGGATAGCATGGACCCAAGGGTTGACCCTGCGGGACCGCCACCAATAATTGCGACATCGAAATTCTGGTTCATAAGCAAACAACCGCCGACCTTGGCGGAGAAAAGATAAACAAAGGATAGTCGATCAGGAAGCTTCGGTTAAACGTTTAGCAATATCCCGGTTCTCGTGCAAAACCGGGGTCATATCCACCGCGATCGGCTCGAATACGGGCGCACCCGGTTCAACTCGGGCCGTAATCCAACCGTCTGCGACCAAGGCTTCGAGCCTGGCTACGAACTCGACATAGCTGTTCTGACGGCGAGCTTCCGGAACTCCGATTTGTGTCCAGTAGGCGTTTACGGCGGCCAACAGTTCGGGTACGGAATGCTCCTTCTTTAGGAGCTGAACTAGCCATCCGAGTTCGTCCCGCATCGGGAGAATCTTGCCGTTGCGCCGGTACATTCGGCGGCGCGTTAGTTGGCCGTTGGCCATTTCCGCCGTCCAATCCTTCTCTGCGCCTTCGAGATTGGCAATGAAATGGGTCTTATCCGAAATGATGTAGCGGTGCTCATCTCCCGTCAGCCGGTCGACAAGATGACGCGCGCTGAAGAAGTGAAATCCGCCGAAATTGACGCCGCTGCTCCGGTCGACGAAGCCGCCCTGTCCCATCCATTGCCAAGCCTCTTCGCTGGTCAGACTTAGGCCGGCGCCTTCGGCAATGTTCCGCGCGTGGTCTCTAAGATCCTTGTAGAGGCCGTTCGCGGAATACCAAAAGTCGGCGAAGCTGATGTGCTGCCGAATCTGGGCGCGGTTGATCTGACAGTAGTGGCTCTTGAGCCACTCGGGTTCGTATTCCTTCCGATCCAGGGCGAGAATCGTGTAGGCAACATCACGGGCGCCGCTATGGGCAAGGGTCATACCCGCGGACAGGATGGGGTCCGCGAAGCCGGCACTCTCGCCGACGAGGAACCAGTTCTTTCCGGTTAGGCGCTCGGAGACGAAGCTCCAATCTTTCGTAGTCGTCAACCGATTCTCCGAAGTCGCATTCTTAAGGAGTTGACTCACGATGGGGTCAGACTCGACGGCTTCCCGATAAAGCTCCTCCGGCCGCTTCCCAGAATCCTTGTAGTACTTCGCGGGAATCACGAGGCCGAGCGAAGTGCGATCCGGGCCAAGCGGAATGAACCAAAGCCAGCCGTAGGAGAGAGAAAGGACTTGGATGCGGGTTCCCCCGATCCCAATGTTTACGGCCCACTCCGCGTTCCGCCAGTAATCCCAAATCGCGATGTTTTGCAGAGTCGACGGGTACTCGACCTTTACGTCCATCGCTCGGCGAAGGATGCCCGAATGACCGCTGGCATCGACATAGTAGCGGGCGGTGATCTCAGAGCCATCATCCAAGGTGAGGCCATCCACTCGGTCATCCGTCTTGCGGATCGACCTTACCGTGGTCTCTTCGCGCACGATGCAGCCCAGCGAAGCGGCGTGGTCGAGAAGGATCTTGTCGTAGATTGAGCGGTCGATTTGAAAGGCGGTTTGGCGGCGCTGCCCGACGTATTTGGCGGGGCGAGGCTCGTCTTTAAAGAGGTCTCCGGGCAGGAACTCGAAGTCCCACATTTCCTCATTCCGGCCCCATCGGTACGTGGCGCCAATCTTGATCGGAAAGTTTGCGGCCTCGACCTTGTCCCAACACCCCATCTCGGCCAAAACGCGGGAGATGCCCGGCAATTGACTTTCCCCAACGTGGTCGCGGGGGAACTTCTCGCGCTCCAAAATGACGATCTTTAGGCGGGGATTATAGATCGAGCGCAGCGAACCCAGGGTCGAACCCGCAGGACCGCCACCAATAATTGCGACATCGAAATTCTGGCTCATAGAAAAGCTGCCGCCCACGTTGGCGGAGAAAGGCAACGATACAATTTGTTCGCGCCCGACGATACGTTGTAGGATAGGCGGGCAATCAACGATGGCGTTGATCGACACCAATTATTCATGAGATTCAGGTTCTGGCAAGGTCGCCGGCCTCTTGCGGCAGTTTTCGCCTGGTTGTTCGCTTGTTTGGGCCTGCTTTTGCCCGTTCAGGCGACGGCGGCAGGGCGAACGCTGCATTTTTGGGCGGTCACGGGGAGCCTAGAGGACACCTCCATGTACCGCGACCTCGCGCGGTCGTTCACGGCAAAAACGGGGATCGCGGTCGAGGTGACGCCGCTCGCCTGGGGCAATTTCGCCACGAAGTACTTCACCTCGATGGCGGCGGGACTGCCTCCGGACATTGGGGTGACCAATCTCGGCGGGCCGTTCGATTACGGCAGCGTCGGCGGCCTCGTTGACCTTCGGACGGAGTTTCCCGAAGCCTCGAAGCGGCTGGAGGCGCGGTTTTCCGAGAAGATGCTGGGCATGTTTACGGTCGGGAAGCACCTCTACGGAATCCCGAGCGATCTCTCCACCTTGCTCGTCTTCTACCGGACGGACATCTTCCGCCAGCTCGGCTTGAAGCCACCCAAGACTTGGTCGGAGCTGAACGCGACAATCTCCGGCCTCGAGGCCCATGACTACCGCTACTACTTCGGCTTCACCGCCGGATCTCAGTGGGCTTTGGGGCTGTACACGATGCCGTACGGATTGAGCGGCATCGCGCGCGGGACAGATGGAGTTCCCATCGTTCAATGGGAGGAGCCGGCATACCAGGCGTCCGTTCTGTATGCGCTAATGCTTTGGCACGCCCACAACTCGCCCGGCAAGGACCTGGGGAGCCGGATGACGGGTCTGTTTCGGTCAAACACCCCCGGGGAAGCCGTGCCGCTATTGATCGAAGAGCACGCGGCGTTTAACGGGATCCACCATGACGCGCCCGAGATCGACGGGAAGTGGGACGTGCTTCCCTGGCCGGTTGCGGACGGAGGCAAGCCCTACAACGTAATGGGGGGAACGACGTACATCATCTTCCGAAAATCGAAGATGAAACAGGAGGCGATGCAGTGGATGGAATACCTCGCCTCGGACGAAGCCCAGCGCACGATCGTGCTGAATCACCTTCGCCGCGAGACTGATGCCGGCCTGGCGATTGCGGCGCCTCAAAGCATGTGGTCAGGGGAAAACGACGCCTTTTGGAATCAGCCCGAGATTGCGAGTAATCGCAAACTCGTCGACGTCATCAAGCGGACCTATGCGAACTTCGCCACCGTCCCAACCATTCAGGGCGCGACGGAGGCCAGCCGGTTGGAATCCAATCTGCTGGACCAAATGGGCACCTATATCGAAGACCTGTTGGATGGATTGGCCCAGGGGAAAGGTATCAGCCGAACGGAGTTGATCCGCGACTTCGGGCAAGGAAAGTTCGCGGAGGAAAAGCACGCGTTCGAGGTCAAGGTCGCCGAGAAGCTGAAGGGCGGCTATCACGAAATCGCGCCTCAAGCGGCGACTTTGCTTCGTACGGCGGAGTTTCACTTCCAATCTCGGTACGGAAACATCGTCGAGCGGCTTCCCCAGCTTGAGCGCCAGCGGGACGCACTGGATGTGGTCAAGGCGATCGCGGCGTTGGTTCTGCTCGGCGGGTTCGGAGTGATTGTCTCGCGGCCCAAATATCGACGGCATGCAGTTTCGTACATCTTTGTCGCGCCGCCGATTGCTTTGGCGATTGTGTTCGTGTTCGTTCCAGCGGTGGTCGCGCTTTACCTTTCGTTGACCGACTACCACCCCGTGCTTCCCCTCTCGACAGCCGAGTGGGTGGGGGCGAAGAACTATGTGGATGCTTTCCACGGCGGAGATCTCGGCGCAAGTCTTGGGCGAACCCTGAAGTACGCGGTGATTTCGCTTCCCGTGGGGGTCGTGATTTCGTTGGTCTTCGCCTACCTACTGAATTACAAGCTGAAGGGGCAGCGGTTCTGGCGGTTCCTTTATTTCTCGCCGATGGTGACGAGCGTGGTTTCGGTCGCGCTCATCTTTACCCAGTTGTTCTTAGGGGGTAAGCAGGGGTGGCTGAACTCGCTTTTGCTGAAGGCGAACCTGATCAAGGATCCAATTCCGTTTCTGACGTCGGAGCACAGTTTCTTGAACTGCGTGATTACCCTCGCGATCTGGCAAGGTTTGGCGTTTACGATTCTCGTGTTTCTTGCCGGGCTTCAGCAAGTGCCAGATGCCCTGTTTGAGGCAGCGGAGATCGACGGGGCATCGAGCCCTCGGCGGTTCTGGCATATCGCGTTGCCAGGGATCCGGCCGCAGCTCTTTTTCATCACCGTGTTAGGGTTGATTGGGTCTTTCCAAGTGTTCGAAGTGATCTACACGCTGGCGAACAAGAGCGGCGATGCAGGGGCTCGGTTTGGGCCGAATGATTCGGCATTGACCATGGTGCCGCTCATTTATCACCTCGGGTTCGAGACTTACGAGATGGGCAAGTCGGCAGCGGTCGCCTATGTGCTCTTCGCAATCATTCTCTTCCTCACGTTCCTACAGATGATCGTATACAAGCGAGTGGAGGCCCGATCGTGAAGAAACGATTCCGAGAGATGCTCTGGGTCTATCTAGTGCTGGCGATCGGCGGCCTCGCGCTGGCGATTCCCTTCTATTACATGCTCGTTACGTCGGTGAAGCCGCAGACCGAGGTCGCGGCGGCGGGAGTGAGCTTTGTCGCACACCACCCGACCCTGCAGCCCTATGCGGACCTATTCGACAAGCGAACCAGCGAGGACCTGGTGCTACGGGCGGCCGGGAACAGCGTGATCATCGCGATCCTTTCGACCGGAGGCGGGATGCTGCTTTGCACCCTTGCCGGCTATGCGTTCGCGAAGCACCGGTTCCCGGGGCGCGAGACGTTGTTTCTCTTTCTGCTCTCGACGATGATGATTCCGGGCAGCGTGCTCCTGGTGCCGAGCTTTCTTTTGATGCGGGATTTCGGTTGGCTCGATACTTGGCTGCCGTTGATCGTTCCGGGACTTGCGGGGGCATTCGGGGTGTTTTTAGCGCGCCAGTTCATTGAGAAGATTCCGGACAGCCTGATCGAGTGCGCGAAGATCGAGGGATGCGGGGAGGCCCGGATCTTCTGGTCAATGATTTTGCCGTTGTCGAAGCCGCTGTTGGCAACGCTTGGCATCATGTCGTTCCTCGGGTCTTGGAACAGCTTCCTCGGTCCATTGATTATCTTGCTAGACGAGAAGAAGTTTACGTTGCCTTTGGTGGTGGCGATGCTTCAGGGCCGGTTTCCGGGGAAGGACAACATGCAGATGGCGGGGGCAATGGTCTCCATCCTGCCGGTGCTCGTGCTGTTCTTCTTGTTCCAAGGCCAGATCGTACAGAGTCTGGCGAGCAGCGGGTTGAAGGACGGCTAGTGCGCCGATACGGGCTGAGTGACTTCGGCCAAAGCCGGTCTGTCCGTGCGATTGGTGGCAACGAACAGAGCCAGTGCGATCAAGGAGAGAAGCGCCCCAACCCCGCAGACCCCAGGCCAACGGTATACCGTCCACCCAAGCGAACCTAGGTAAGAACCCGCGGACCCACCGAGGAAATACACCGTCATGTACACCGTGTTCATCCGGCTCCGAGCCTCCGGCCGGCGGGAATAGATCCGCGATAGGTTCGACACCTGATTTGCCTGCACGCCCGCGTCCATTACGATGACGCCGAGAACGATTGCGATCAAGCCGGGACAAGCGAAAATCAGAAACGACGCCAAAACAGAAGCGATCCCGACCAAGATAGAGCGCCGCGGGTGCCCTTGGTCGGCAAACTTCCCCGCCAACGGAGCCGCGAGAGCCCCTGCCACGCCGAACAACCCGAAGAGACCCACCACGTCCGGCCCGTACCGAAAAGGTGGCTCCGCCAAATAGAACGCCAGCGTGGTCCAGAACGCACTAAAGGCCCCGAAGATGCAGGCCCCGAAGCCGGCGGAGATACGAAGGACTGGCTCCTCGCGAATCAACTCGACCAACGACGACAATAGGCGAGGATAGGGGATCTTGCCAATCGCCGAAGGGCTCTCGGGAAGGTTGAACCGCAAAGCCACAAGCAAGAGCAGCTCCATCACCGCCGCAATCTCGAACATCGACCGCCAACCGAGATGAGCCCCGATGAAACCGCTTACCGTCCGCGCAAGAAGGATGCCGAGCAACAGGCCACTTATGACAAACCCTACAACCCGCCCACTTTCGCTGGGCTTCGCCAAATGGGCGGCAAACGGGATGATCAACTGCGGCGTCACCGTCGATGCGCCGATCATGAACGACACCAGGCACACCGCTGGAAACGTGTGCACCACGGCCATGAATGTCAGCGAAATCGCCGTTGCCAGCAAAGACAACAGAATCAAACGCCGCCGCTCAAAGAGGTCCCCAAGCGGCACGATGCTAAACATTCCCACCGCGTAGCCGACCTGCGATAGGGTCGCCGCCAACCCGGCCTGGGCCGCGTGCAAGTGAAACTCTCGGGCGATCTGCTCCAGAAGGGGCTGTACGTAGTAAAGATTTGCGACGGATACGGCACAACCGATCGTCATCGCCCAGCGCGTCCGCGCTGAGATTCCTTGCCCCTGCACCTGCCAAGTGTACCGGCGCAAGCACGTCGGAGGACGGCTAGTTTGTTTCGGTCGCGACGTAGGCGCCAAGCCCGATCATCGCCAGACCCGAGGCGATTTGGCCACGTCGCTGAAGTCGCGGATTGCGGGCGAATCGATCCCCGAGCATTCCGGAGAGCCCGACAACCAGGAGGTCCACGAGGGTGTTCAACGTCACGGATATCGCTCCGAGCACGACAAACTGCACGAAGACGGGGCTCCGCGCGGGGTCCACAAACTGAGGGATAAAGGACACGAAGAAGAGCGCCGTCTTCGGATTGAGGACCTCCGTGAGGATGCCTTGGCGGAACGCGTGGCCCGATGAGGCCGTCTCGTCCGCGGAGTGCGCACGTCGGTCAAGGATCGTGCGTACTCCGATCCACAGCAAGTAGGCGGCGCCCGCGTAGCGAACAACGGTGTACGCCTCCGCAGATGCGAGAAGGATCGCAGAAAGGCCGAGAGCCGCCGCCAAGACGTGCCCCATACCCCCCACCGCCGTGCCCAGAGATGAAAGAACTCCCTCTCGCCGCCCGCCCTTCAAACTGCGCGCCAGGACGTAGAGCACCCCAGGTCCCGGCATGAGGGCGAGTGCACTGCATGCGGCGAGGAATGTCAAAAAGCGATGCGGGTCCATCACTTTGAGAGTTTACATGGGGAAGTCGGCGCATTGCCCCTCGAACTACCTGCTACTTGATATCGGCCAATGCCGATATCAAGTAGCGTTTTCCACTCTGAATTTGCGGGTTCGCGCCAGCAAGAAACCGCTTCGACACCCTGATTGGTAATCTCTGATCTAGCATGCCTTTGTTCCTGGCGAACGTCGCCTTTTCCCTCCTCGCGCAAAACATTCAAACCCCGACCGAGCCTCCGCTCAACACGAATCCGGCGGTGGCGGCGGCGGAAAAGGCGGCCGGCCTGCGCCTCGACGATCTGTATCCCCGCAAACCGTTCATGGGCCGGGGAGCGACCGCAGTCAGTTGGTCGAAGGATGGCCGGTATTTGGCGTACGTCTGGGCGCCCTACGACACCAAGGGCGGCAGCGACCTCTACGTCTATGACCGGGAATCGCGCAAATCGACCCGATTGACGAGCCCGGAGTCCATGGCGCGGTTCGATCGCGATACGGCGAAGGCGATCGAGCGTTACAAAAAGGATGTCGAGGAAGAGGGGCGCATGCTCAAAATGAACGACCTCGACTACCGCGAGTGGCGGCTCAAGAAGAAGGAGGAAGATGAAAAGCGCACCGAACCCCTTCCCTCCTACCCCGGCGTCGCGGAAGTCGAGTGGAGCCCCAAAGGCGAGGAGCTTCTCTTCACCTGGTCAGGCGACATCTTCCACATCGACCTCGCAAGCAAGAAAACGGAGCGGTTGACCCGCACTAAGGAAACCGAGAACTCCATCCAGTGGCTGCCGGGAGGCGATGGCTACACATTCCAACGGAGCGGCGGCGTCTTCCGCGTCCGTTTCAATTCCGGAACGATCGAGCAGCTAAATCCCGAGCTGCCCAAGGGAATCAATTTCACCGGCTACAGCCTTTCGCCGGACGGGACCAAGCTTGTGGTCACCGCTTCAAAGCCCGTACCTGGCACAAGGACCGTCGACTACTTGAGCTACCGGGACCGCTTCGCGAAGGCGATGAAGGCGGAACGCGAAGTCGCGGACGATCCGTTCAACGGCGAGTCCTACGTGTATCTGTACGACGCCACTCAAGACTCGATGGACGGAGTCACGGGCGATGGCAAACCTTGGGAGGTTTGGAAGTGGCCGGGCGGAAAGGAGTGGCAGGAGATCTCGGTCAACGCCCACCCGTGGTCGCCGGACAGCAAGCGTTTCTCCTTCGGCACCTGGAAGCGGACGGCGGACGAAGAGGAAATTATGATCGCCGACACGGCGACCAAGAAGCTCCAGAGCGTCTATAAGTTTAAACCGTCGGGCGAAATGAGTTCCCCCGGAATGGCCCGGCCATTTTTCACAAAGGACGGCACGAAGGTGATCGCCCTACTGGATGCCACCGGGTTCCGGCACCCGTGGCTCATCGACCCGGTTTCCCAGGCCGCGAACCCGATCACGAAGGGCGACTTTGAGTGCTATCCGCAAAGGCTGTCCGAGGACGGCAACTCGCTTTTCGTAGCCGCCCGTAAGGAAGATCCGGCTCGTGAAGATATCTACAAGGTCGATATCGCGACCGGAACGATGGCCCGGATCACGAAGCGCGACGGTTCGTATCAAGTCGGAGATATCTCCGAGAAGGGCGACCAGGTTGCCGTAAGCTTCGCGAACTGGAGTGACCCGCGGGAGTTGTATGTTCTGTCATCCGGCGGCGAGGACCAAGTCACGACCTCTCACCGGCTCGATGACTTCAACAAGATCAACACGCTCAAGCCCAAGTTGTTCAACTATCAGAACCGAGCCGGCCAGACGATCCATGGCTACATGTTCCTGCCGCCGGGGTTCAAGAAGTCGGACAAACGACCGCTTTTCATCTACGTTTACGGAGGCCCGCTAGGGTTGAGTCACTCGGTAGAAGAGGGGGCCTATAACTCCACCGCGTATCTCTTTGAGATGTACTTGGCGAAGGTATTCGGATACGTCGCGGTCACCATCGACCCACGCGGACAGAGCGAGTATGGCAATGCGTTCGGAAAAGCCAACTATGGCCAACCGGGCAAGAATCAGGTCGAGGACCTATCCGATGGTGCGAAGTACCTGATCGCGAATTACGGGGTCGATCCGGCAAAAGTCGCGATCCACGGATGGAGCTTCGGCGGTTTTCAAACTCAGATGTGCCTTTACACGGCTCCGGACGTCTTTACGTTGGGAATCGCGGGGGCCGGGCCGACGGAGTGGCAGAACTACAATAACTGGTACTCCACGGGAGCAATCGGACCGCTTCCCAATGGAAAGCCGGAGGACCTGGACAAGTTTTCGCTGACGAATTTGGCCAAGAACCTTCGCTCTCCTCTGTTACTGTTACATGGTATGGAAGATACGAACGTGCTGTTCCAGGACACGATTAAGGTGTATCGAAAGCTGTTGCAATACGGGCGCGGACCGCTCGTCGAGCTCGCTTTCGACCCCACCGGAAACCACGGCTTCGGCGGCGACGTTGATACGAGAGACCGGCACGCACTTTATCTGGGATTCCTCACCAAGTGGTGGGGACCCTATAAGAAATGAGGCGAGATTGACCAAACTGAAATCCCTTAAGACCCCCAGCATTCGAAGAACGGCCGCCCTTATCGCCGGGTGTACCGTTCTTTCCTTCGGCTTTGCCGCGGACCAGAATCCCACCGGCCAGGCGGCGGTTACCCCTCCAGTGACTCAAGGGGCGACCGCAACGCCCCCGCAGACGCCGCCCAAGAAGCCGGCGCCGGATAAGCATCGCTCGGGCGGGAACAAGAGCGGAGGCCCCAAAACCCCCTCCGGCAAACCCTCGCCGTGGGAGAAGGAGATCGTCTACCAGATCTTCCCTCGCAGCTTCTGGGATAGTACGGGCGACACGATCGGAGATATTAAGGGGATCGAGCAGAAGCTTGATTACATTCAGTCGCTGGGCGTCACCACGATCTTGGTGAATCCGATCTTTGCTTCGCGCCTATATCACAACTACTTCGCGGACGACTTCATGAAGGTCGACCCGAATTTCGGGACGAACGAAGATTTGCTCAGTCTGGTGCGCGCCGCCCATAAGAAGCACATCAAGATCGTCCTCGATATGGAGGTTCAGTATGTGACCGACCGGAACGACTGGTATCAGGCAGTGCAAAAGGACCCTAAGTCGCGGTATGCCGATTACCTGACCCCCGATATCGCCCTGGTTCCCGAGGTCCTCGGCTATAACGGCACCAAAGTAAAGATCGAAGCCATCAACCCTTACAACCCAGACGTGGTCGAATACATCAAGAGCGTCTTCCGCTTTTGGATCGACCCGTACAAGGATAAGAGCGCGGGCGTCGATGGGTTCCGGATCGATCACATGATGGACGATCTGGATAACAAGAAAGTCAAGACGGGCATGTTGGAGAAGTTCTGGCTGCCAATCGAGCAGGACATCTGGAAGATCCGCCCCAACGCCTTCTTCATCGGCGAGCAGTCCGACTGGGGCACGGGCGCGGACCTCTTCAAGAGCGCGGATGTCAACGCCGTTTTTGCGTTTCCTCTCCAGTCGGCTATCGCAAGCTTCGATAAGGCGAAAATCGAGACGGAGATTAAGGCGCTCTCCGCCAACACGCCGACGGGCAAAACGCAGTTCGTTTTCATCGAGAACCACGACACCAACCGTTTCGCCAGTTCCGTAAAGAATGATCCCAACATGACGCGTCTAGGGGCGGTTTTGAACCTGACGTTGAAGGGCACGCCAATCATCTATTACGGCCAAGAATTGGGCATGCGAGGAATGAAGTTGCAAGGACTGACCGACGGCAACGACATCCCGGATCGCCTCGCTTTCCGGTGGGCCGCAACCCGCGACTCCCCCGGATCGTGTATTTGGTACAAGAACACGGGCCCGTGGTGGACGGATAAATATTCGGCCGACCACGATGGAATCTCGCTGGCGGAGGAAACGACGCAAAAGGATTCGCTCTATCACTTCTACCGGAGGCTGATCGAGCTACGAAAGAAAACCCCCGCGCTTCTTGAGGGACCGATTACGTTGAGAACGACCGAGAACGCGCATTTGGTGGAATTCGAGCGAGGCGAAGGAGGGCACAAGGTGCTGATCGCCGTGAACCTGTCTGGAGATCCGCAGCCGTTTGCGCTGGGCGCAAAGGAAAAGGTTGGCAAGGATCTTTGGGAAGAGCGGGGCAGCAAGCCTAACTTGATTCCTGCCTACGGGTTCAAGATCGTGGAGCTCAAATAGCCAAGTTTCGGGTTTTAACCATCGACGGCGGCGGCGTACGCGGGGCGATTCCCGCCGCGACGTTGGCCTACTGGGAAAACGAACTCAAATTTGAGGTCCCCGACCAGTTCGATCTGATCGCGGGCACCTCGACGGGCGCGATCGTGGGCGCGGGGCTCGCGCTAGGCATGTCGGCGCGTCGGGTTCTGATGATGTTTCAGGAGCAGGTCGGCGGGATCTTTTCGCGCGAGGGACTCAACTTCACGCAGAAGGCGCTCTCCTTCAAAGGGTGGGCGGCCCCCGCTTACTCGGGCGAGACGCTGCATGAGGTTCTTAAGGTCGCGTTTGGCAATGCGACGCTCGGAGATTGCCCGCGTTTACTGCTGATCCCGACCCTGAATGTGGTGACCGGGGCTTCCCGCGTATTCCGATCCGGAGCGAATTCCGCGGACCGCGACATTCTGATTGCGGATGCGGTCTTGGCGAGCACGGCCGCCCCTACTTTCTTCCCGAGCGCCCAGGTCGCGGGTTCGACGTTTGTGGATGGGGCGCTGTGGGCGAACAATCCGGCGATGTTGGCGCTGCTAGAAGCTCGGGACCTCAGCGGCGGCTTCTTGGACAACCTTCGTCTGCTATCCCTTGGCTGCGGCCGGCCCTTTTGGGGCAAAGGGGTGGGCTACGGCGAGAAGCGAGGGCTGATCGGTTGGGGCGCGCCGCTGATGTCTCTGATGATGGCCGCCCAGTCGGACGGGGTGGATAGTTACGTGGAACGACTCGTGCCGCGCGGACAGTACCTGCGCGTCGATCCTTCGATTCCGAAGAGCCTAGCGACCTTGGACAATGTGGAGTCGTTACCTGAACTACTAGTACATGCGGCCGAAGAAGCTCGTGACCATCTAGCGGACTTCAAGGAACTAACCGGGATTGGGTTGTAGGAGCCAGACTGGTGGCAAGAAAAAAGAAGGTACGCAAGAAGAATTCTCGGAGGCGCTGGGCACTGCTCGCAATTCCGGTCCTCTTGTTATTGGCGCCCACGGCGTGGGTTGACTTCTCTTCTCGAGGATCCGTGACGGATAAGTTCGCTTCGGTGGATCGGACGCCCATAGGAATCGTATTCGGGGCGGGGGTACTACCGAATCGAAAGCCGTCATACGTCCTTGCGGAGCGTCTCGATGCCGCCATCGAACTCTACAATTCCGGAAAAGTCGAGCGTTTGATTCTAAGCGGCGATAACCGCTCGGCGGATTACAACGAGCCTGGCGCGATGCGCGCATACCTTTTGGCGCACAAGATTCCGGCATCGGCTCTAGTGATGGATTTCGCGGGTCGCGATACATACGACACCTGTTATCGCGCCATTCATGTCTTCGGTTGCCACTCGGCAATCTTGCTCACCCAAGGGTTTCACATCGACCGCGCCGTCTTCATTGCGCGGGGCCTCGGGATGGACGCGAAAGGATACGCGGTGCCGAAGAAGTACGACTACACTGGGCAAATCGGCTTCTATGCGCGCGAGTCCTTGGCGGACATCAAGGCTTGCTGGGACGTTTACGTTTCGCACCGCGAACCCTACGTCGATCAGCAAAAGAAATAGCCCGGTGGAAATCACCACCGGGCTGCGTCACCGCTATCGAATATCTCGACGGTCGATGTGAAGGTCCCGGTTGAGGATCAGACCCAACCTTGTGCCTCCGTTGAAGATGACGTTCCGAGCCAAACGATGGTCGAACGCGCCCACAATCGCGCCGATCGATCCGCCGACCACCGCGCCACCCACGGCCTTCCCATTGGTGGATCCGATGATGAGGCCAGCGCCAGCGCCGATCTCGGCGTCACGAGCGATCTCTCCGTCGGAGCCATTGCGGGCCACGAATCGGCCGCCGTCGGTGCGAACGATGTTGTGGTCGTTCAGCATCGTCACCACTCCGGCGATCGGATATCGATTTCCGTCGGGGAACCGGATGTGCGTGAAGCGGAGGTTGAGCGTGCCGGCGTGTGATCCGCTGGCGGCGGTCGCGGCCTTGACGTAACCCTCCACAACTGTTCCATCCGGGAAGTCGAGATACCTTCCGCCGTCACCTCTAACCGAGGCGGTGAAGCGATCTCCTGCCTGATTGCCATTCGACGTCAGCTTCTCATCGAGGCTCAGCGGAATAACCGTATCCCGAGAAACTATCATCGGAGGAGGTGGCGCCGGGCGCTCAATGACCACCGGGGGCGGCGCAGGGCGCTCAATCACTACCGGCGGTCGCTCAATAATGACTGGCGGAGGCGTCTCTTGGCGCGGGGGAACAATCTCGGTCGGAGGCGCGAAGTGCTGTGCTGCCCCGCGATCGCGCCCGTGGGTCGTGATCGCGACGAGATTGTTTTCCGGTCGCCAATCGACACGAGCGCCTAATGATTCGCTAAGAAACCGTAGCGGAACCATCGTGCTGCCATCGATCAATTCGGGGGGAACGTCCATCGTGACGATGCGACCATTTACGTTTGCGTCCGCCGCGCCGATGCGAATGCGGACCGTCTTGCCCGATCCTTCCGCGATAACCGACTGCGTCCCCTCGTTCCATTCGACGTTGGCGCCGAGTTGCTCGAAGACACCACGTAGGGGAACCAATACACGTCCATTCACCATTTGGGGCTGCGCCATATCAAAGGTGACCGGATTTCCATTAACGGTGACTTGCACATTCTCGGCCGCCGCAAATGCCGCCGCCATCGCAAGCCCCGCAAGGGCCGTGCCCTTGAACCATTTGGTATTCATTTATCTCTCCTTTCAGAAAATAGCGCCACCGCCCCAACTCGGGCGGTGGCAAGCTCGACGGAAGATCAATGTCGGCGGAACTGATAGTAACGCTCGCCATTTCGATCAACCGTGATGCGGTCGTATCGCACGCCATCTCTCCAGAAGTACGGCTTGCTGAAATAGCCCGCTCGAGCTCTCAGAACCGGATCGCCGCTATCGAGGTCGGCGTCGTACCGGGAAATCGAGTACAGGGCACCCGCCGCGCCGACGAAGAACAAGGTTGGGTCGTTGTCCAGTGCTCCGATTATCGCCGCACCGCCGAATAGACCTCCGATCACGCTCCAGTCGTTATCCACGACCGCCGGATACTCGAAGAGCGGATCGTAGTAGTAGAGGCCGCCGTTAAAGTAGTACCGGCCGTTCCAATCCGGATGGAACCGTCGCCAGTCACTGACGCCGTAACGAATGCCGATTCTTGGGGACGAAAATCGCTCCGGACGATTGCCCTGCCATCCGCCGCCGCCGTGCCAGGTTGTTCCGCTACGGAACGCCCCTCCGCTATGACTTCGGAATGTCGACCCACCTCTGGGAGCCCCGTTCCAAGATCGATTCTGTGGCTGGAAGTTCGAACCACCACGATAATGTGAGGTAGTTGTCCGGGTAACCGATCGGGTGGTCGAGGAGTGTGAGGTTCTACCTTGGCTTCCGCCACGATCTCGTTCATGCTGGGCAAGCGCGACACTCGGTGCGATCATAATCGCGGCCATGGTCATCGTTGCCAACGCTGAATTCAGATACTGTCTCATTTTTCTTCCCTTGCGTTCCGCCTTTTCAAGCTGAACGCGGCCATATAGCTCGTATGACGACCGGGAGGAAAAAAGGATCAATGGGGTCCCAGGCAGGTCCCAAACGGAGGCTATCAGGCAGGAAGTGCGGCTAGACAAGCGTGAAGGGCACGACGACCGCGATCTTTGTCGACGATAGTCGGGTCCATTTGCAGGCACTTCTCCAGAAGCGTTGGGTCTCCGTTCAGAGCGAAGGAGACGATAGTTTCCGTCAGGTCTACCGCTAACTGGTTGTGGGGAAGCACCTCGGGTGGCAATGACAAACGTTCAGGAATGATCTCCCCGCGTGAGACGGTCGCGGGAACCTCGACGATTGCGCCGAACGGCAATTCCAGCACTTGCCCGGTATTCGGCAGGCTCAGAGAAGGTATCGAGACGGCATCCCCGCCGCCTAGCGCCTCGATCACCGCGATGGGCTTTTCCCACGCCGGATGTTCGTCCAGAACATCGAATGCAAGCCTTCCCGCGACGATCTCCTCGATATTCCGAAGGCGTCGCAGACGATCTTCGTCCGATCCGTGGCTGGTACTGTGCGCTTGGTGTTCGATCCCCTCGATGGGAAGGAAATCCGTGATGTGGCCGTCGCCGGCCGCCGCTAAGTATCCGGTTCGCGCCAGATAGCGGCGTGCCTTGTCGTCCGTATCGAGGGTTCCCCACGCACGCAAACGAGGCAGCAAGTCCTCGCCCGTGGCACGCTCACGAAGTCGCACGATCCAGCTCAGGTGGTTCGTGCCGACGGTTGCCATATCGTAGCGCGCCATCGAGTCCGCGAAGGGGTAGTCCACCTGCCGGTCGTTAAATAGGTTCTCGATGACGCGGTAGGCGACGATGACGACCGAGCAAAAGCCGGCAACACGAACGCCGCGCCGATGCGCAGCCGTGCAGACCCTGGTCAGGGGGTTCGCCATGGTTAGCAGCATCGCATCCGGGCACTGAGATCTCATCGCGTCGGCCAATCCCGCCGTAAATCGCGCCTGCGAGACCGAATAGGTGATGCCGTGCACACCGCCGAATTCGGTGAGGATATGCTCCGGATAGATCGACTCGCATATGGCTCGGTCCCGCTCGAACATCGACCTCATGCCCGGTGCGGCGGAGTGGAGGACATAGTCGGCGCCTTCGAGAGCTTCCTCGTATTTGGCGTGAACCGTGAACTTTAGCGAGCGTCTCCGACGAACGGCTTCCGCCGCGACGGCGCGGGCTAGGGGTTCGATAGCGGTCAGGTTCGGATCGATCAGCCGTACAGTCACGTCCTCCAGGTTCGAATCAAGGAGCTGCCGCAGGGCGCTCGGCCCGAACACGTAGCTTCCCGCACCCACGAAGGCAATGACCATCGCGCGTCAGGGTACTCGATGCGCGTTTTAAGCGGCCCCGGTGGGCCCAACGTCGATGCGCCGCACCAGCACCGTGATGAGGCTTCCGTTCGGGCGGCGAAGCACTTCGCGCTCCTTCGGACCGGTGAGGCGAGAAGAAGGATTGCGTGCAAAGAGGGTTACGAAATGCTCGCCAATCACGAACGAGGCGACAGAGTCGGGATAACAAGCGCTTCCTAGGAAAGTAGGCGTCGCGATGGCGGAGGCGCTGAAGGCGGCGTCAAACGCGACGGTCGATTGCACTTTACGGGCGAAACGGTCATCGAATAGGCGGAGCACGATCCGCTGATTGCCGGGCTCCTCATGCGCGACGAGACCGACGCTTAGGTTCACCGCGTCATCGCTCGTAGCGACGATGATCGCCGTCGCGGTCGAAAAATTGGCTTTTTCCAGAATCTCGGCTTCGCGGGCATCCCCTGCGATAACTGCCATGTTTTCCCTAAGGGTCGTGGCGAACTTGGTTTCCGGGTCAAGGTCGATACCTACGGGTTCGATGCCGAGCCGGATGAGTTCCTCGCAGGTTCGGAAGCCGACATTACCGAGGCCGACGACGATGACGTGGTCCTCGTCGGGCACGGGGTGACCCGTGGTCAACTCTTGGATGCGGGCTCGCACGAGCGCGTCGGTGATGATGGAGTAAAGGGTCGCCACCGCCGCCGAGCCGAGCAGCATCACCAGGCAGGTGAAGAGCTTCATCACCGCCGATTCTTGTTTCGGAGTGATGTCTCCATAGCCCGTCGTAGTAACCGTCGATACTACGAAATAGAACGCATCGACCGGACTGAGCTTCATCCCGACCTTGAACACGATCGTGCTGAGCATGATCAGGGTCAGGAGCCCAAGCAGCAGCCCCTTCATGTCCCGTGGGGCGTTGCGCCAAAGATGGCGAAGGATATGTCGACGCGGTCGCCTCTGGTGATTCGATAACGCCGGAGCGGGCTTCCGAATCGGGAACGTACCCAGCGACCGGATGGCGGCCTCCGAACCCACAAATTCGGCAGCATCCCCCGGCTGAAGCACGAGCTCCGGCGACGGAACCGTTCTCGCGACCGTATCTTGGCCCACGAAAAGGAGCGGCGCCAGCCCCGTATCTTCCTGGATCGAAGCTAAGGAGCGGCCGGCGAAGGCATGCTCATCGGTCACACTAACGCGGACCACGCCGTACGGCTCTCCCTCCCAAGTAAAGCTCGACACAACCTGGTCGCCGAAGGCCGCGGAGATAAAGGCCGGTGCGGCGAGCCAAGACATTGCCAGCACGCGATCGATTCCAAATGTCGTCTCGAGACGATGGGCGAGGTTTTGGTCGAAGACGCGGGCGACGGTGCGGATCTTTGGATTTAGGCGCTTTGCATCAAGGGCAATCTCGATGTTGGTTAGGTCCCTGGCCGTCGCCGAGATCAGCCATGCCGAATTAGCAAGACCGGCAGACTGAAGAAGCTTTTCGTCTCTGGCATCCCCAATGAAGAAAACGCCGCCCAGCGCTTCGATCTCACGTTGCCACTCTTCTCGGGCGGTGAGCGCGACAATCGTGACGCGATACCCGGATTGCAACGCCAAACGCGCGATTCGGTAGCCGACTTGCCCCAGCCCACAAACGATCCCGCGCATCCGCCTAGAAGATACAACGCAGCGGCACTTTAATCGGATGCGCGTTACAATTCCCTTCGTGAAACTATTCCAAAAGGGCTCGCACGTCTTGCTCATCGCGTTGGTGGCCGCTTGCGGTTGCAAGAACAAAGAGGAAACCAGTGCCTTGGCGGCCGGGAAGCCAAAGGCCATTCCGGCAGGGTTCAAAGTGCAAGCCGTCCACGGTTTCACGATCGCAATCCCCTCCGGTCTCACGGCGATCGACTTCACGGCAGGAAGCGCGGAGGAACTCGTCGCCAACATCAAGAAGGAGCACCCCGAGTCTCCTGGCCTGGCGGACCAGGTGAGCAAGTTGGCCACGTCGGGGGCAATGAAGCTAATGGCGATCGATACGGCCAGCAAAGACGCCTTCAAGTCCAACTTCAACATGCTGGAAGTCAAGGTGGGGGGAAACGTTACTCTGGATCAGCTTCTAGACCTGAATAAGCCACAGGTAGAAGCGATGGCGGATAGGCAAAGTGTGAAGGTCACCAAGGTGAAGCTGCCCGCCGCAGACGCCGAACTCATCGAGGCCACGTTGAACCAGACCAGCGGAAAATACTATGCCGCCATGTATCTAGTCCTCTATCAAGGCACGGAATATGTGGCCACTTACTCTTCGTCGATGGACAATGCCGCGAAATGGAAAAAGGTCGCCGACCAGTCCATGAAGAGTCTGAGCTTCACGAACTAGGAAAGTTGAAATCGCACGGCCAGGTGTCGGTTAGGCGGGTAAAGCCAAGCCGTTCGAGGATCGGGCGGCTGGTCGGCAATGCATCGACCCGGAGGTAGCGGGCGCCCAATTCCACGGCTGCGGTCGCACGCGCGGCGATCATCGCTCGGTAGTAGCCTTTTGAGCGGTGGGAGGGTAACGTGCCGCTGCCATAAAGGCCGCCGAAGGCGCTGTTCGGGTTCGTATAGAGGCGGCCGATGCTTACCGGCCGATCGCCGTCGAACGCGACGTAGGCGATGTGCTCCGTGGAGCCGGCTTCAATATGCGCCGCCAGTTCGGCGCTCGTGCGGCTGTATTCCTTACCGAACACGGCTTCAGCAACTCCGCGGAACTGCTGGATGCCTTCCATGCCGGTCACCCGCTTCACCTTGATTTCTGAGTGAGGGATGGGAGCTTCGTGGAGGTCATAAATCATCACCGCTTCGTGCTGGCCGATTTCGAAACCGTGGGCTTTAAGGCGTTCACTGAGATCTTTGGGCTGGTCCCAGGCGAATAGCGTCCATTCGAAGGTTTGGTTCATCGCTCCGAAGAAGGCGACTTGCTCCGTGATGACTTCGTCGGCATCCTCGCTCGTTAGGTCCGAAAAGCTGATTTGCGCCCAGCCATGCTTGGTGCTGCCGAGGCGGGTTAGCTTGGGTAGCACTTCGCACCACTCGTTTGTGAATGGGGGTCGCTTTTGCTCCTCGCGGAAACGCTGAGTGCACTCGTCGACGTTCATGGGTGCGGGGTGCTTTCGACGCCTTCGTTGGTCAGCCGAACGGGGACTATCTCTTGATCCTTAAAGGTCATCCATTCGAGGCAGGTCACGCGGTGGTGCGGGTTGGTGTCGCCAAGCAGGCGGCGGTGGTAGCAGATTACGTACTTGTCCTGACCGGGAATCTTCAGGACCGAATGATGGCCGGCGCCGTCCGCGATGCCAGGCTCTTTCCCCATGATCGTGCCGATTCGGTTGAAGGGTCCATAGGGTGAATCAGCAATCGCGTAGGCGACGCTGTAGCTCGAATCGCCCCAACCGCCCTCCGACCACATAAAGACATAGCGCCCTTGGTGCTTGACCATGAATGGACCTTCGACATAGTTCTCAGGCGTGATCTCCACGATGTCGCCCGCAAGATGGATCATGTCCTCCGAGAGCGGCGCCACAACCGCCTTCTTCCAGCCTCCCCAGTACAGGTACGCCTTGCCGTCTTCGTCGATAAAGGCATGGGCGTCGATGGGCTGCGCGCCGTGGTGGTATTCGACGACTAATGGTTTACCGAGCGCATCGACAAATGGTCCGCCAGGGTGGTTCGCTACCGCGACACCGATTCCGGCGCCGTCTCCGGCCGAGAAATACATGTAGTACTTCCCGTTCCTCTCCGCGACCGACGGAGCCCAAGAAGCCCGATTCGTGCTCCACGGGACGTCCTTGAAGTCGAGCCCAACGCCTTCCTTCTTCCAGTCGGCCAGATCATCGGAGGACCAAACCTCAAAGAACGTCTGTTCCTCGTAGGGAGCGGAATAGGTTGGATAGATGTAGTACCGGCCGGCAAAGGCATGGAGTTCGGGGTCGGCATACCAGCCCGGCAACACGGGGTTTCCGCTCATCTTTTTGGACACGAGGAGACGATACCGCCCATGTCTCTTCCCGTATCTCGGGCCACGCTCCCAAAGCCGCAAGGGTCTTATGTTGAGATCTCTCGGAGCCCGGAGCACCAAAAACCCATTATCGGAAGATTCATAAAATGACACGATCGGCAGCCCAGCGTCGGACTGCGGCATCCCGCGCCGTTTAACAGTAGAGAGTTTCGCGAGGAATCCAACCGCTTAATAAAACAAGTGAACGGACGCAAAGACATCACGCGTCACTTCTTTCAGAGAGGGCGCCCGGGGGCATATCCTTGCGAGCGCAAGTTCGGATAGCGGAGGAAAGATGAGTCACGCAACCATTGCGATGTCGCCGGCGGTGCAGTCTTTGTTGGCGTTGATGCCGGCGGTGGCCGTCGGGACGGCCGTTTTCGGAGTGTCGGCAGGCGCGCTATTGGCGGCCAAAAAGCTCCGGTGCGACTTCGAACAAGCCAAGTCCGAATTCGAGATGCGGTGCCGGGAAGATGAACTTGCCGCCCAAAATGTTTCGCAGAAAGCCGCGTTGCGGGCGATGAGTGCTTCCCTATTCGGAGCGGGAATCGAGGCCGGCAACGAACACACTACGATCGCCTTCCTCAACCGAACCCTCCAAGACCTCGCCGCTCGGGCCCGAGACGCCGAGCAACCCGAAATCGCCGCCCGCGCCTTCGAACTCGTCGAGCAAGTCTCCGAGGACTCCGCAAAAGACATCCTCGACGCCTACTTCTCCCTCAGTGACGAATTCGAGGCTAACGCCATTGCCGCCGGCAAGTCGGCGGAAGGCATCCGAGCCGCCTTCGCCGCGCTTCGGCTCGAAATCCAATCTTCCATCCTCATCGAAAACGAGAAGCTGCAAACCCAACTGGAAGCCCAGTTGGCAAAGCTCGAAACCGCCGGTGACGATAACGTCAAGGTCGCCCAGCAAGGTCTGGCGAACCTCAAGTCTCGCGTCCGCCGCGAAATCTCGGACCAGCAGGACCGCATCGCCCGCGAGATCCAAGACCGGCACGACCGGCAGGAGTTGGTCGCCGAGACCTATGCTATGCACCGCGCACTCATTCAGGCGTCCGACGATACGGACGAGGTCTCACGAGCCCACTCTCTGCTGAGCGCCCTCGGCGCCGCGTTCCAGCAAGGCGCTGCGCCGCAGATCAGCGAGCTCGAAGCGCTGCTCTCCAAGACGCGCACGCTCTACAAGAAATGCGAAGCGCGCATGGACGAGGTCGCCGCCCACGCCTACGTGGCGGATTCGGTCAAGGACGTGCTGCTCAACATGGGCTATGCGGTCTCTGAGGTCCCTTCCGAGATCGCCACCCGCGACCCAGGCTGCATGGTCTCGATCGACGGCGATAGCGGAGTGGTGGTCAGCGTCGACCAGAACGGGCGGATGCTTACCGAAATGGTCGCCTTCAACCAAAGCGGTATCGATCCCGACGCGGAGGCGGAGAAGAAAGTCTGCGCAGTGGTCGACGACATCCTGGCCGGCCTAAAGCAACGGAACATCGATATGCAGGAGAAGAACCGGAAGAAGCTTCGACCGGGGCATCGGCTGCGCGTCGTTAAGAAGGCGAAGACCGAGGAAGTCGCCGCGGCCTCTGTACCCAAGGCACGGACCGTAGAGTGAGCGGCGAAAACGACGTTCCGCGTTGGATCCGGGAAGTAAAGCGCCTCAGCGCGATCAAGTCGCAGCTCCTCGTTTATGGCAACGTGAAGGATACAGTCATGTATCCGTCCGCCGACGGTGATTGGCAGATGGGCTCCGTTCGCGAGGGCCTCTTCTCAACGCTGAAGGAGATGGGCTATTCGGTGATCGCTTCCTATGACGCGATCGACGGAATGGCCTTTGCCGATGCGCCGGATTCCGACCGCATGGGTGAACTCTTTCACGAGATGGTTCATACCGGCCAGAAGGAGACGGTGAAGCCAGGCCATTCCGCACCCGCAGGCCGAAAGCCGGAAGACCCCCTCAACCAGGCGGTTCAGCAGATCCGCCATTGCCTCACCAACCGGCTCTTTCCCTGCGCCTTCATCGTCGAATACAGCTCGCAGCTTCTTACCGATCCGGCCCACTCATCCGAAGCCGAGCGTCATAGTTTCCTCAGAATCTTAAAAGGCGCCGCGGAGAGCAGAAGGATCAGTGCCGAGGACGGTAGCGGTCTCCTGCAGAACATTATCATCCTTGTTTGCAACCGGCTAACCGACCTGCCAACTTGGTTCTATCTCGAAACGCCCTTCGCTGGTAGCGTGGAAATCGAAAAGCCACGCACCCCGGACCGTGAGTTGTTCTTTCAACGATATCTCGGCGCGAAATCTGAACTCGACCCCAAGGAGCTTATCGACCTCACGGAAGGAATGACCTATCGGGACCTGATGGGCATTCGGGCTTTGACGGCACAGCCAAAAGCGCCGAAGGGCGCGAAGCAGCTTATCGACTTTTTCCGATTTGGCGTTCGCGAGAGCCTTTGGGACACCCTGAAGATCGAACAACTCGCAAATGCGGAAGAGATTCTCAGAAAACGAGTATTAGGGCAAGAGGCGGCGGTGATCGCGGTTTGCGACGTTTTACGACGCGCCCGACTTCATCTTTCCGGAGCGCAGCATTCCAGCCGGACCAAACCACGCGGCGTCCTCTTCTTCGCCGGCCCAACGGGTGTCGGCAAGACCGAGCTTGCGAAGGCCACCGCAAACCTCATCTTCGGCAACGACGACGCCTGTATTCGGTTCGACATGAGCGAGTACGGGCAAGCTCATTCAGACCAAAAGCTCCTCGGCGCGCCTCCCGGCTATGTGGGATATGAAGAGGGTGGGCAGCTTACGAACCGTGTACGGGCAAATCCGTTCTCGGTGCTGCTGTTCGACGAGATCGAGAAGGCGCATCCAAGCATCCTCGATAAGTTTCTTCAAATCCTCGAAGACGGCCGGATGACGGATGGTCGCGGGGAGACCGTTTATTTCGGCGAGAGCCTCATCGTCTTCACCAGCAACGCAGGCATCTATCAGCTCGACCAACACACCGGGCGACCAGCAGTTGACCCGGAAACTAGACAGCCGATCCTAAATGTCGACCCCGCAATCGATACCGACTACTTCGACATTCGGGAGAAGGTCACGCTGGGCGTCCAGTCTTACTTCAAGCACTTCCTGGGGCGGCCAGAGTTGCTTAACCGCATCGGCCAGAACATCGTCGTCTTCGACTTTGTTCGCCCCGAAATCATGCGGCTGATCCTGGTGAACAAGGTGCTGCCTGGCATCGCCCACCAAATTGGCGACCGATGGGCTTTAAAGGTCGTTTTCGAGGACGAAGTGATCGACCAGTTGCTCGAAGCGAGTTCGGGCGACTTGGCGTCGGGCGGTCGCGGCGTTGGCAACCTGGCCGAGGCTGCGATTCTCAATCCGCTGTCGCGTGCCCTCTTTGGCCTACTGGAGCAGGGAGAAGATCTGGCCGGCAGGACCCTGAGAGTAAAGCGGATCGCATTGCCGACCGAAAGCCGCGGACATTCATACAATGTGGATTGGGAAATCGGGAGCTGAGATATGGACGAAGCGACGCTGGATTACTCAGGATTTGCCACCAAGGTTCGCGGCCTAGGCCCCGGCGAGCGAGTCGTCCTCTGGGTTCGCGGCTGCACCATTGGTTGCGCGGGCTGCATGACGTCCGACCTTTGGGCGAAAGCTAAGCCCCGCCCGATAGAGCCTCTCATTGAAGAACTACTCCCCGCCCTCACCGCCTGCGACGGGCTCACTATCTCAGGAGGGGAGCCCTTTCAACAATCGACCGAAGTCACTAACTTCATCAAGGCTCTGAGAAGTAGGATTGACATTAGTATTGTCTGCTACTCAGGCTACGTTTACGAACATCTCCTGAAAAGCGAAGATACGAGGGCCTTACTAGGTTGCATCGACGTCCTGTTCGACGGCCCCTATAAGAAGGAAGAGACGAACACGAAACGTTGGCGAGGATCGGACAATCAACGCGCCCTAAAGCTATCGGACCGCCCGATGCCCATGGACGAGTTCGACAAACCCGCGGAAGAGAAGCGCGAACTCCAAATCCAAAGACTAGAGAGCGGTGGCATTCGCCTTATCGGTATCCCCAACAGAAAGGATATGGAGCAACTGAAGGCACTCTTCGCCGACCGAGGGCTACAAGTAATGGAGGCTGAATGACGACGGCAACCCGATACAAAGTCTGCCCCGCGTGCCGCACCGAGAACGCTCCCAATGCGGCGGACTGCGAAAAGTGCGGCAACGACATCCTCGCCGAACCGGTGGAGCGCCGCGCTTCCGAAGCGCCGCCCGTGGAGACAGCCCCCCGACCGGATCTGAGCCGGCCTCACATCACGCTCGAATCCCTCGCAGTTGCCGGACGGACCTTCACGGTCTATGAGGGGCAAACCGTCGGCCGCTCCGACCAATCCGACGTGACGATCGAGGATATTCCGGACCTGGACAGCATCTCCCGGCGCATGGCCAAGTTCCACCGCCGCGGCGACCAGTGGTTCGTCCAGCACATCGCAAACACCAATTACATCGCGGTAGATGGCGAGCAGTACGAGGAGGACGACGACATCGCGATCCACGATGGATCGGTTCTGGGCCTTGCGCTCTGCTCATTTTTCGTGAGGGTGGGCGGTTAGGAATGAGGTTACGGGCCCACGGGACGAGCAAGTCCATGCTGAGCGGAGTCGACTCGTTCGGGATCCCGATCACCGGCCCGAACTACGACTGCCTCTGCGTTGGCCCTTTTGTGGGCACCCATTCGGTCGGGCTTGAACTAGATTCCGAGTCGTCGTTCTTTCGCAAATACGGGCTGCTCGTAGCGGTCGCGGATGCCGAGCCGGACGATGGCGCGGTGACCCCAAGCCAGATTTTCCTAGAAGAGCTTTCCTCCCGCTTCTATGCGTGGGACCATGTAGGAGACGACCCGAATTCCGTGCGGCGCGGCGTCATTGCTCATCTGGACGACGCCCATCAAGCCCTCCTGTCGCGGATGGCGGACGAGGAGCGCACCTCGGCAATCGCGACCGCCGCCGGCTTCGCGCTATTCGAACCCGACATCGCGATCGTCTTCCATATCGGCGATTGCCGGGTGCTGAGAGAAAGCACGGGTTACCTTCGCGCGCTCACGGCTGACCACGTTTCGGACCGCATTCCTGCGCTGAGCCTGATGGACAAGGCCGAGCAGATCAAGGATCGGGAACCCGAACTGACTCACTACATGGGCCTGTTGGGAGCCGGAGAGCCCGAGATTCGGATGCATCGTTGGTGCGCCGGAGATACCTTTGTCGTGGGCACCAAGGGGTGGCACAACATTTACGACGGCTTCGGCCCCGCGGCCATGAAAACCAGCCTCTTTGCACACCCCGAACCGCGTGACTTTGTGGAGCATTCCTCCAACGAATCCCTCACTGCGGATCGGCGTCACGACTGCACCGTCGCCATGGTACGAGTCTCATAAAGAAACGAGGATCCCGTGAAAGATCGCACCACACGCCAGGTCATTCTCAAGGACGTTTCCGCGCAAATGCGCGCGGTAGAACGGATGCCGGATCGAACCCGAGTTGTCCGGCGGGCGACGGCCAATGAAGGTGAAAGTAACTCGACGCTGGGCCACTTAGTGCCGGGAAGCCTGCTTCTCAACCGATTCGCGGTCCGGGCGACCATTCACCCTCACGAGACCAGCTACCCCGGCGTCTTTCGCTGCCTCAGCCCCAGTGGCGAAGAGGTGATGGTGAAAGTCGCACCCACCCAGCATCCGCCGAAGGTCGATCTTTGGCACCTTCTCCCGGAGCTGCGGCACCCAAACGTCGTCCGCACGCTGCAAACCAGCCAAGAAAACGAGCTCTTCTACGAAGTTCAGGAGTACTACCGGGGCGGAAGTCTGGCCCAATTGATCGGGTCCCCGGACGTAACTTCGGCCTGGATTATCGGACACTTGGTGCCGCAGGTCAATGAGGGGCTGAAATACCTCCACGGCAAGAACATCGTCCATCGCGACGTCAAGCCCTCGAACCTCTATCTGAACGGTGATGACATTCGAAGCCCGATCGTGCTCGGCGACTTCGATATCTCGTCACTGCTTCTAAAGGAGCGCACCTCCCGCCACACTTCCCGTATGGCCGGTACCTGGGCGTACACCGCGCCCGAAGGTTTTCCCCGCTTCATCGGCGACAAGGACAACATGGCGGCGGCGCGGGTTAACCGGATCGGCGACTATTACTCGCTCGGCATTACGATTATCGAGCTGATGACCGGCACGACCTCGCTCCATTCCTGCGGCCTGCCGGACCTATACGACTTCTATCTCGCGGGCGGACGCGTAGAGCTTCCGGACGCGCCGCCGCGATTGCAGATGCTCCTTAAAGGTCTGCTTGTTCGCAACCGCCAAGAAAGGTGGGGTGGAGACCAGGTAGACCGGTGGCTGCGGGGGGCAAATACCCGTGAGGACATCCAGTCGGTCATCAATGACCAGCGATTCAGCTTCGCAAAGGCCACGCGACCGTTTGAGCTCGGCGGCATGTCCGCCGTCGACCTACCGAGCCTCGCTCTCGCCATGGAGAACAGCCTGGAGGAGGCGAAGAGCCACCTACTCGAATCCGAGTTGCTTACCCTCTGGATCGTGAATCAGGACGCGACGGTCGCGCACCATGTCGAACGAACTCGCGAGATATATCGGCACTGGCCGGACCTTGCCGTTCTCAGGTGCATCATGCACTGCGACCCTACTCGGCCACTGGCGATGCCGGGCTATGGGGAAATCTCGGACCCAAGGGAATGGGGTCTCCTGCTTGCGCGCAAGGCGACAACAGAAAAGCACTTGGAGACCGGTCCCGTCACCGACTTCGAACTTCGCCGCTTCGAGCAATGGCTCGAACTGAAAACCAATCCGCAGCCGGACCTCGCGGCGAAGATCGCGGAGATTCGGCAGCGACCTATCGGAGTCCGATTCGAGGAGATTGCGTACCTTTTGGATCGAAAGCTTCCTTACTCGGGTCAGGTCTCCGCCTTCCTGAACTTGCGCCGAGAGCCCGAAGCGAGAGTCGGCGGCCAAACCCCGAAAGAGATCGTCGCGGAAGCCTTCGGCAAGGCAGAAGAGTGGGAGGTCGGCATCCCCACCTGTTTCCGGCTTGCCCGAGACCGTTGGGTACGCGGGTGCCTCGAGGCTTGGCTTCGCCAACGCGGTATGGGGCAGCTTGCGGTAAAGGCGGCGACGGCGGCGGGATTGCTTAAGACCAACTATTACGACGCGTTCGACACCTTCCTCCGGCATGTCGACCCATGGGCGGAAAAGCCACAGGTTGTTTTCGATGAGGAGTCGATCAAGAACGGCCCACGACTAGAATTCGGGGTCGAGTCGTACCACACCTTTACCTACCGAACCATCGGCGTCGGAATGCCGCTCGGTTCCGTGAAGTTGGAGGGAGCGCCGGGGCATGCGGTGTTGAACACCTATCAAATCCTGGGGCGGACGGGAAAGATCACCCTGAGCTGTCACCCCCATGCAAGCCTCAGCGAAACGACCAATGTGCTCGCCTTCCGCCTCGTGGCGGACAAAGGGAACTATTGGATGGAGGACGACGGGATTTCCTTGCGATATCCCGTCTTTTTCCCGACGGCGCAAGTCATCTTGCGGATGATCGTTTACTCCCTGATCGGGGCATTGACGCTTGGCGGGGCGAGGGCCATCGCCAGCATCGGCCTTCCGTCGCCGATCACGTTCGCGGGAATAATGGCGGAGGCGAGGGGGCAAGTGCCCTTTGAAGCTTTCCCTTACATTCTGGGAGCAATGGTGTGTCTTGCCGGAATATACGGCGGTTATCGAATGTGGCTGATGGCATACGTGAGGAGCGGCAGATGATCAAGGGAACGCGGACTGACGACGGCGGAATCAATTGGAGGCGAATCCTAACGGTGCTCGGCTGGGTTTGGCTCGCCTTCGCCCTCATGAGTTTTATGTCGACCGTGTTCGGCCTCTCCGGTCATATGGTCATGGGACTTCTCGACGGTTTCTTCGGGGCTCATCTGATGCCTCGCTTTCCGTGGGTTCCCTGGGCGATTGCGGGTGCAGTATTGGGGCTGGGGCCAGCGCTATGGTCTTTCCGTCCAATCCATCGACGTAAGATGTTAGTGCTTTGGATCCCGTTAGCGGCGCTCGCCGTATTGGCCATCGTGACCAATATCCCGAAACACCATTGAGGCCGGCATGCCAAGATTCTTTCGCTTAATTCCCAGGGAGATCGTTTCGGCGATCGTCAGTTGGGGCATCGTGTACCTATTCTTCGACATGGCGGGGCGCCATCCGGACAAGGCTTATGGCCTATGGTGCGCGTACTTCGTATTGATCGGAACGATCTATGTTTCGGCCAAAACGTTTGGGACCTGGGTCAAAGCAAGCGATAGCGGCATCACCCTTGTCCAGTTCTTCCGCTTTAAGAAGTTCCATCTCGGATACGACGAGGTGAACGAATACATACCGAGCGTAAGGGGCGAATGGAAGCTTGCGGCCCGGGGCGAAATCTTTCGACTGCCGGCGATCGACTTTCACGAATTCCATCGGCTTGCTGTCGAAAAGATGCCAAAGGCCCTGAAAGCGAAGCGGTGGCGCACCGGGCAACTTCCACCACCGGAAGAATTCGACCACCTTTGGCTTTTTGACGGCCGAGGCTTCATGACTACGCTACTAGGCGCCGTCCTCGTCGGTGGGGGCATATTCTTGTTTTCTCCCGCGATGGCGGTCGGCTATTTTTTGGCCTCTGTGCTGCCGCATTTGCTAAGCGTAAACCGTCTATTCGGCACCCTCTCGATACGAACAGAGGGCCTATCTCAGTGGTGGCCTCTGAAGAAGCGGAGCCTTGCCTGGAACGAGATCGAGGCGGTGTTTTGTGAGAAAGAGCGCGGGAAACGAGTCTTCGTTGTCGTGGGTCCGTCCTTCTCGGTGGCGATTCCCGCACACCTCGCCGTGGAACTGGAGACGATGCGCAAGTTCTTCTACAGCCTCCCCGAAGGCACGAGGTGCGTCAACTTCGACGAGAACTTCAAGAAGGGATACCGGACTCGGCGAAGACGCCGGGCGCCCGCCGGTCAGACCCCTGAACTCGCTCCCATGCCGGGGTTCTGGGTGAACGCCGGTCCCGACATGTAGAGCGCGTGTTTACGGATATCCTCCGGCCAATCCGAGACCTGCTCCTCGAACTTCGGCTGATCGCCGGCGTAGAGGGCCCTTGACGCCTCTTCGAAGTTCGGCAGGTTGCCCGCCATCGCGCTTAGGAATCGGTATGCGGCCTCCTTTGCCCGCTTTTGCTCGTGCTCGGGGTTCTGCCGGGCTTCAGCCACTAGTTTCCGCAGGGCGACGGACGCTCCGCCAGGCTGGGCGTTAAGCCAATCCCAGTGTTTCTGGAGGAGCGTGACTTCTCTTGCCACGACTCCCATCTTCGGTCGTCCGGGACCGCGGGGCTTCTCCTCCTCGGCCCGAAGGTCGAGGTCGATTTGTTGCCCGGTTTGGTCGTCGAAGATCAAGACGGGCGTCTCGCTTTCGAGGGCGAGTAGTGGGGCGGCGATCGCTTGTTTTGTTCCTTGGGCGACTCTTTGGACGCCGAGAAAGGCGGTGTAGGTGGTGGGTGATTCTGTTGTGTCCGACATGGGATATTTTTACCCGGATGAATTCCTCATTGTCTATATTATCCGGATAAAATTCTTGCGATCGCAAAGGGCCAGGTTGCCTAAAAAGTGCGCGAGTCGTGATGTTTGAAACCACACGACCACCAAAAACCGTAAGCTTCTGCCGTGCTTGCTCCCATCACCCTCGCTTTCCTCGGCGCCCACTTTCAGGGCGGGACGGATACGCAGATCCCTCTGCTCCTGCACCACCCAACGATGAATCGCGAGTCGATTGTTTTCTCCTTCGGCGGAAGCCTTTGGCGCGTTGCCCGTGACGGCGGCGACGCGGTACGCCTTACCGAGTCCCAATCCGGGGCGAACGAGCCCTGCTTTTCGCCCGACGGCACCCTCCTTGCCTTTACCGCCAACTACGGCGGCCAGCGAAACGTCTACGTGATGCCGGCTCAGGGGGGAAATCCACGACGACTCACCTTCGCTCCCGTTGTCGAGCAACATCCGACCTGGACGCCAGACGGTAAGAACATTATTTTCACGTCGGCGATATTTAGCGGAACGGACCTTCCCCGCCTCTTCTCCGTGCCCCTAACCGGAGGTCTGCCGGACGCGTTGCCGCTGCCTTCCGGGAATGGCGCCGCCGTCTCGCCCGATGGCTCGCACATCGCTTACGACCCAGGTATCAAGTGGCAAGAAGCCTGGAAACGGTACCGCGGCGGCCAGACCTCGAAGATTTGGATTGCCCGAACATCGGATTCAAAGGTCGTTCCTCTGCCCCGAAAGAACAGCAATGACACCAACCCCCTTTGGATCGGGGACAGCATCTACTTCCTCTCTGACCGCGGCGGGCCCATAAGCCTGTACCGGTACGTCGCCGCGACCGGCAAGGTGACCGAGGTCGTCAAGAACGACGGCCTCGATTTCTGGAGCGCAGGGGCGGGACCCGACGGAGTGGTCATCGAGCAACCGGGCGGAATCAAGCGTTTCGACATCGCCGATGGGTCGGTGCACGATGTTCCAATTCGCGTTCGTGGAGATTTCGACCAACTCCGGACGCGGTTCAAATCGATCGCCGCCAGCGATGTCGCGGACGTTAGCCTTTCGCCATCCGGATCGCGAGTCGTTCTGGAGGCGCGCGGCAACATCTTCACTGTGCCGCTGGAGAAGGGAGATGCTCGGGCCATTGCGACGGCCTCTGACATTGCTCATCGCTCCCCCGCTTGGTCGCCCGATGGCAAGTTGATTGCTTACTTCTCGGATGCCGGCGGCGAATACAAACTCGTCACCGCGTCCGCCGATGGCAAGGACACCGTGCCCTCGACCTCCTACGAGATCGGAGAGGGGCCATCGTTCTTCTTCACCCCCGTCTGGTCGCCAGATAGCAGCAAGATCGCATACCGGGATAACCGCCACAACCTTTGGGTTCTCGACCTGAAGACGAAGGTTAACACCAAGGTCGACACCGAGCCCTACGAGAACGTCACCTGGAGCCCGAGCTTAGCGTGGTCCCCCGACAGCAAGTGGCTGACCTTCCATCGCGACCTGGATAGCCACGTCAATGCGGTGTTCCTCTACAATGTCGCGGATAAGAAGCTGACTCAGCTTTCGGATGGCCTCAGCGACGCAAAGAATCCCGTCTTCGATGCGGGTGGCAAGTACCTGTATTTTTACGCGAGCACGACGTCGGCCCCCGGCGCAGGCTGGTTGGACTTGTCCAGCTACGCTTCGATCAACGTGGTGAGCAGCGTGTACTGCGTTGTCCTTCGCAACGACTTGCCGTCCCCATTCGCGCCCGAAAGCGATGAAGAAAAAGTGGCGCCCGCCACCCCAGAAAAGCCGGCGGCCAAGCCCGCCGAGTTTCGGATCGACCTCGACGGAATCGACCAACGTATTCTCGCCGTCCCGATGAGTCCGGGGAACTACCGCACTCTTCAAGCCGGCCCCGAAGGCACTCTCTTCGCCCAGGTCGTATCCCCCGTGGCGAGCGTCGTAATGCCGGCGCGGTTGACGCTCATGAAGTTTTCGATGGCGGATCGGAAAGAATCGCTCTTCGCCGCCAACGTGACCAATTTCAAGGTTTCGGAGAACAAGCAAAAGATCGCCCTCCAGCAAGGACCTGGGATCAGCGTGGTGGCGACCACCGCGCCCCCTGCTCCGGGTCAGGGCGCGGTGTCGTTAGCCGGAATCACGGTCAAGGTCGACCCGCGCGCGGAGTGGAAGCAGATGTACCACGAGGTGTGGCGCATCGAGCGCGACTACTTCTACGACCCCCATTTCCACGGCCAGGACCTGAAGGTATTGGAGAAGCGCTACGCGAAGTTCCTCGACGGCATCGTGGATCGGGAAGACCTCAACTTCGTCTTCACCGAGATGCTGGGTGAGCTCAGCATTGGCCATATGTTCATCAGGGGCGGCGATTCACCCACCACGCGACAGGTGCCGGGCGGTCTGCTTGGCGCGGATTATAAGCTCGATAAGGGACGCTACCAGTTAGCGCGCGTGTACAACGGCGAAAGCTGGAATCCGGGCCTCAGCGGTCCCCTTACGGCGCCGGGCGTGAACGGAAAGGCAGGCGAATACCTGCTGGCCATCGACGGGAAGGAGCTGACAAGCTCCGATAACATTTACGAGCGCCTCGAAAACACCGCGGGCCGGCAGATCCGCGTCAAGCTCGGCAGCAATCCGGATGGAACCGGCGGCCGCGAAGTTGTGGTGGTGCCCACCCCGAGCGAGGGCGCGCTTCGTCACTTCGCTTGGATCGAAGACAACCGGCGGACGGTTTCCAAGCTGAGCGGCGGGAAGCTGGGCTACGTGCACGTTCCCGATACCAACCTCGGCGGCTGGATCGGCTTCAACCGCTACTACTTCTCGCAAACCGACAAGGCGGGCATGGTCATCGACGAGCGGTTCAACCATGGCGGCGAGGCCGACGACTACATGGTCGAAACCATGACCCGGCCAATGCGCAGCATGTGGGAGAGCCGCTACGGCAAGGACTTCTCCTCGCCGATGATGCAGAACTTCGGACCGAAGGTGCTGCTGATCAACGAGTTCTCCGGCTCCGGCGGCGACTACTTCCCTTGGCACTTCCGCCAGGCGAAGGTCGGTCCGCTGATCGGCAAACGAACCTGGGGCGGTCTCGTCGGCATCCTCGAGTTCCCCGTCCTGCGCGACGGTGGCTCTGTAACGGCGCCCAACATCGCTTTCTACAACCCGAGCGGCTCATTCGATGTGGAAAACCACGGCGTCGATCCGGATATCGACGTTGAGATGGATCCGTACCAGTGGCGGTTGGGGCACGACACCCAGTTGGAGAAGGGCGTCGCCGAGGCTATGCATCTGCTGGAAACAACGAAGCTTCCGGTGGTAAAGAAGCCGGACTACATGGACAAGAGCAAGCTCCCACCCGGTGGCTAGCCAACTTTTGGTTGATCACTTAGCCCCCTATGGCCCGTCATATGCATAGCATGTGGCGGCCATACCGAACCCTTGCATTTTGTCGCGTGTCTGACCATCGCGAGCACTCTCGTTTGTGCGAACCTATCAGAGATACATGCGAAAGGATCTCCTGGACTTCTTGGCGGTAGATTTCACGACCTTCACTCGGCAAATCTAGGTGGCCGAACTTCCGAGCAGGCTGACTTGCAGGAAAGAGGGCGAGACTCATCCTCGCCCTTCCATCCAAAACCAGTCGACAGCTAAGCGGAGAAGGTAATTCCGGCTATATAAGCCCGGACAACACCCTTTGACAAAGCCGTTGCGGTCCCAGTCCCAGGTCCGTGGTCAGCCTCTGCGCCTGCAGTCGATTGCAGGCTTGATACGAGAACGAAAAACTTTGCCGTATAGCTACCGTCTCCGTTAGCCACGAAGTTTTCGGTCTGGATTGGTGAAAACTTCGATGTCATTCCTCCGATAGGAGGAAAATGTTTTGTGTTGGAGCCGTTTTTATCTTCACTCGAAGAAGCTAGTGTAGTTCCATCCACTCCGGATGCCGCGCTGATCGCCCATTTTCCTCCTGAACCGGATGAGAGGGTTGCGGCACTGTCACATTCGACACTAAATCTAACGCGAATCTTGGCTGATGTGGGATGAGCATCACCAGGTTTGCCCGGTTTCCATATAACGTCAATTTCTACGCCATTCGGGCCGTTCGGTGCCCAGTTTTCAAATTGGCTATTATTGCCTGATCCAGTAGAAGAAACACTCAACGCACCCTTACTAGAAACCGTAGCGCTATAGCCACCGAGTTCTTGAGGGCCGGAGAACAACGTTCCTGTTCCTTATTGTGAAGCCGTAACCTTAATTTTCACATCTGTGGTGCCAGCAAAACACATCGAAGCCAAACACGCAAAGCTAACCGCTAACAACTGCTTCATTTTGCTCCTTTGGATCTCTTGGCGACGAGGGCAATCATAGGTGATGGGGAGGTCGGCAAAGTGAAGTCCACAAGGAAAATGCTTTCACCGGTGGAAGTAGCGATCCCGTCCGTCGTGTCGTAGCTTGCGGCAAGGGTGCTTGACTGGACAACCAGGGTGCCGGTCGCAGTGCCGTCAAGCTGAGCCGACATTGTCACCGTATCGAGTTCAAGTACCTCAGAATTTGTGCCACCGTTGGCGACCAAATTCGCGCCGCCAACGGTCGTGTCTATGACCGCACCCGAAGGACTTTTCAACGAGCAACTGCCGTTGCCTGACGCAGTAAGGCTGTAGTTGCGACCAACGCTAACAACCAAGGAGGACGGCGGAGTTTGGCCGGCGGTGGAGGGGCTCCAAGTTATTTTGTAGGTCAATTGCACCGCAGCTGAAGTCGATGTGTGTGCGGAGTTATTCGTTAAAGAGATGTCACCATCCCCAGACGAAGTGTCTACGGTGGCGAGGCCAAGAGTCGCAAAGCTTGAGCCGGAAGTGAAAGCAAATGATGTGAGCTCGTATCCGACGTTGCTATTGACGTTTGTGCCGCTTTGCTTCATCAGCGCCAGTGCTGCTATGAACGTTAAAACCATTTATTCTCCCTGCTGTCTTTTATGCTTTGGTTGCTCGTCAAGACAACATTCTTACCTGACGACCGAATCGCATCACGAAGTTCAAGGAGTACGTTCACAAATCATGGCTTAAAATAACATGTCCTCATATTATTCGTCAATTTCAATGACTGTCTATGACTTTGCCTTGTTTTAAAGTCGCTGCGCGCATGAGGCTTGGGAGGTGCACTTCTGGGCCAAAGGGCGGCAAGCCAGTGATTGGAGAGTAATCCACTCTTGCCTTGGGGAAAAACTCAATTCAAAAGAACTCGTCTTCGTTAAGCCCTTGTCGCTAGAACTAGAGAACATCGCGCCTGAAGTAAGGCTGCCGAACGGTCCCCCCTCGAATCCATTGGCTGCGCATCTCGACGATCTCAAAGGCAAACCGCTCTCGGCCAATGCGTACCTAGCCCTCGTAAAGGAGGCGTTGGCGCGGACGCAACCGGATGCCTGCGTAACCGTCCGGACCGAACGAGATGCGGATGGAACCGGACTTTTGGTCGCCATCGACCTCAAAGCTCCCCGCAGCGAAAATGGCGCCCTCTTCGTAACCCAGCCCTCGGTCCAGATCGGCGAAGTCCAAGTCATTCAGGAAGGAACCTACGGAAGCGAATTCCCTAATGCGGGCCAGGTCAAGCACTTCTATCGTGCCGTCCACGAGGCCTTTAACGCCCCGCCACACAAACTGGTCAATCTGACCGTCCATTGCGAACGGGGATAGGCGACACCTGGCTAGACCGGTTAAAGTTAATGGATGCGTTCAATGGCTCTTTTGAGCTTCACCGTCGTAGCGTCCTCCGCCCATGCCCAAGGCGACCCGGTCGTCGTTCAGCGGATTATCGACGAGGGAAAGAACCACAGCCAGGTGGTTAGCCTCCTTCACGACCTGACTTATAACATCGGGCCCCGGGTGACGGGATCGCCGAAGCTGTTCAAGGCGCAGAACTGGGCGATGGACCACTTTCGGAAGTGGGGACTGAAGAACGTGCACCTGGAGAAGTGGGGCGAGGCAAGCGTGGGGTTCGAGCGGGGCGATCGACAGGTCGGCCGGATGGTTGAGCCGTTTGCGAGCAACTTCACCTTCACCACCATGAACTGGATGCCAGGCACCGACGGGCTCGTACGCGGCGAGGTTATCAAGGAGCCGAAGACCGTCGAGGAAGTTCAAGCCCTCGGTGGTCGCCTTAAGGGAGCTTGGATCCTTTGCCAGGGCGGGACCTTCATGCGCGGTCCGGTAATTCAAGAAGCCGCTCCCGTAAGGGAAGCGCTCGACAAAGCCGGCATCGCCGGCCGGGTCTTCGGAAGCCGATCTATCTATGTCTGGTCGCACGGCAACTGGACGGGCAAGACCTTCGAGAAGCATCCGACCGACGTCGAGGTCGTCGTGAGCAAGCCGGACTACGATCGGCTGACCCGTAACATCGACTTTGGACGCAAGACGGTCGCCGAATTCGACCTTGAGAACAAGTGGTTCAAGGGGCCGGTCCCGCAGTACAACGTCGTCGCGGAGATTCCGGGCACGGAGAAGCCGGACGAAGTCGTGATCGTTAGCGGTCACCTGGATTCATGGAATACGCCGGGCTCGCAGGGCGCGAACGATAACGGCACCGGCAGTTGTGTGGCTCTGGAAACCGCCCGAATTCTCGCCGCTTGTAAAGCAAAACCGAAGCGGACGATCCGGTTTGTTCTTTGGTCGGGTGAAGAGGAAGGTTTGCTGGGATCCCAAGGCTACGTTAGAGACCATGCGAAGGAACTAGACAAGATCAGCGCCGTGCTTGTCGATGACGAGGGGAGCAACTACCACGCCGGGTTTAGCGGCTACGAAGTCTTCCGGCCGATGATGGAGGCTGCATTCGCCCCGGTCAATGTCGCATTCCCAGACATGAAGCTCCACTTCTCCGCGGTGGCCGACATGACCCATGAGGGTGGAAGCGACCACGCGCCGTTCGATGCGAAGGGCGTGCCCGGACTCGACGTTTCGCAGGAAGGAAAGCAGGACTACGAGCGAGTCTGGCACACCCAGTTCGACCGGTTTGAGGAAGCCATTCCCGCCTATCTGGTGCAAGGAGCGACGGACTTCGCGGTTGTGAGCTTCAACTTGGCGTCGGCGGAGACGATGCTTCCGCGCGGCAAACCGGCAGCGAAGCAATTCTAAACGCAAAAAGGCCCCACCTTCGCAATGAAGGTGAGGCCTCAATTCTTTATCTTACAGGTCCAGCGGCATGCCGCGTCGACCCCTGGCGGGCTCGCTCAAGCGAAGGATCGAAGCGTAGGCGCAGAGGCAAACTACGAGCGCGATGACGGCGACTACTCCAACTTCGGTGGCTGAGCGAACGATTTCCATAACTGAATCTCTCGGACCTTGAATTGAGCCTTTCGGCGCAATTCGCTATGGATTGAGTATCTCTCGGCGGGACTTTTGGCGCACCACCCCCCTTCCCTAGTCATCCGTAAAGGGGTCACGTATTTCCGGTACGCAAAGCTACCGAAATTTGCGTCGCTGAGCCGTGACCACTTCCGTATTCATCCCCGCCCAATGCAGCATTCCGGCGTAGCGGCCGTGCTCCATCTTGATGCAGCGATCGACGACGACGGTCATTCCGGCAGCAATAGCGCGGTCTGCGCTGGGCAAGTCGATGATGCGAAGCTGCATCCAAACCGCCTTCGCGCCGATCGCGATCGCCTCGTCCACAATCGCCGGGACTTCGTTCGTAGGGCGGAAGACTTCGACGATATCGACCTTCTCGGGAATGCTTTTCAGGTCGGGATAGGACTTCTCCCCGAGGATCTCCGCCGCGCGGGGGTTAACCGGAATGACTTTATATCCCTCGTCCTGGAGATAGGAGGCGACCATGTTGCTGGCCTTTGTCTTCTCGGTGGAGAGGCCAACGATCGCGATCGTCTTGGCATCGCCGAGGAGAGCCCGAATCTCGTTCCGGTTTTGGTAGCGCGCGCGCTCCTCGGCGGTGAGCTTGGTGTTTAGGCTGATATCGCAGACAGAGCTTGGTCCAAATCCCATAGGAGGTCCTCCGTTGTTTCGAGTCCGACGGAAAGGCGAATCATCGAGGCCGTGATTCCGCTGGCCTCCAGTTCGGCATCCGAAAGTTGTTGGTGCGTGGTCGAGGCGGGGTGAATGACGAGGCTCTTGGCATCGCCGACGTTCGCGAGATGGGAGAAAAGTTGAAGCGACTCGATGAACTTGCGGCCCGCTTCGCGAGGATCGCCGGCGCCGGGATCGATCTCGAATGAGAGAACGGCGCCGGGTCCCTTTGGAAGGTACTTCTTCGCCCGTTCGTGGTGGGGATGATCGAGAAGGCCGGCGTAATGGACTTTGCCAACCCGCGGATGGTCATGAAGAAACTTGGCGACCGCCAGCGCGTTTGTCACGTGCCGATCCATTCTTAGCGCCAGGGTCTCCAGTCCCTGGATGAGCAGGAAGGAGTTCATCGGTGAGATGCACGCGCCAGTGTCGCGCACCGTCTCCGTCCGAAGCTTCATGAGGAAGCCATAGTGGCCGAACGTATCGAAGAATCGGAGGCCGTGATACGCGTCGGACGGTTCGGCGATGGTCGGGAAGCGGGAGAAATCGAAGTCGCCGGAGTCGATGACCACACCGCCAATGCTCGTGCCGTGGCCGCCGATAAACTTCGTCGCCGAGTGGACCACGATCGTGGCGCCCCACTCAATCGGCCGGCAGAGATAAGGCGTCGCAAAGGTCGCGTCGACCACGAGCGGAATCCGCTTCGAAGCCGCCAATTTGCCAAGCGCTTCCAGGTCTGCAATGGAGCCGATCGGGTTGCCGATCACTTCAACGAAGAGCATCTTGGTCTTCGGCGTGATCGCGGCTTCCCACGCGGTCAGATCTACGGGATCGACGAAGGCGACGTGAATCGAAAGCTTCTTCAGCGTGTGAGCAAGCTGGGTGAGGCTGCCCCCGTAAAGCTGCGAACTGGCTACGATCTCATCGCCCGGCGAGAGCAACGTCATGATCGTGCCGAACTGAGCGGCCATTCCACTCGCAACCGCCACCGCGCCGGTTCCACCTTCGAGCGAAGCCATGCGCTCCTCGAACACCGCGGTCGTGGGGTTGCTGATACGGGAGTAAATGTTGCCGTACTGCTTCAGCTCGAACAGGTGAGCGGCCTCGTCGGCGCTACCGAATACGTACGATGTGGTCTGGTAGATCGGCACGGCGCGCGCACCCACGTACGGATCGGGGATGTGGCCCGCGTGCAGCATGCGGGTCTCGAAGCCAAAGGTGCGTTTGTTTTCCACGGTTATCTAAGGTCTCAAACGCGAATGAATTCGGCCACGCGTTCGTTCTGGCTCAGCTCGGCCACCTGATCGGGACCGGGTCGTTGGGGGCGATCTCGCTCCACGCTGACTACGCAAAGGAAGCCGAGGTCGTCACCCTGGTTGGCCCTAAATTGGTGCCAGGTCATGGGCGGAATCTGCACCACGTCGTAAAGGCCGATCGGGGAGATTTCGTCGGCGACCATGACCTCGCCCTTCCCTCGGATGATCATTACGGCGTGCGAGTGCTCGTGCCGTTCTAGGGTGGAGTGGCCATCCTTGCCGACTTCGAAGTAGCGCAATTCGACATCCAAGTCGTGCCCGCCATGAAAGAGGATTTGGCGAGTGACACTCTTGAAGATGTTTCCATCCTCTTTATAGGGCAGGAGGGGCGTACCTTCCCAGCGGTGGTTCCCTTCGTGGCGTAGGATCATGCGGCGTTTTTTGCGGCGCCAATGCGGCACTGCCGCAAAGATTATGACGCCCATGCGCATGGCCACCGGGACGCGTCCCTTACCGGCGGAGGATTTCCTTCACTTGTTCGGTGTCCCGCACTTCGGAGAACCAAATCGGTAGGCCGGGATTGGGGATGGGTTCCGCAATCTCCAGTTGGTACCACCCAACATCGTGCCAGGCCCCCAGCTTAAAGCCGACCTTCTCGTACACGCCCACTGGACGAAATCCGATTGACGTGTGAAGCTTGATGCTTCCCGGATTCGGCAACGTAATCCCGGCGTAGGCATGGAAGAAGCCCTGAAGCTTCAGAATAGCGTTGAGACGACGATAAAGTTCGCGGCCAATTCCCTGACCGCGATACCCCTCGCGCACGTAGGCCGAAACGTCGACCGACCAGACGTAACAGGCGCGCACCCGGTGGGCGCTCGCGTAGGCATAGCCGATCACCCGGCCTGCTTCCTCGGCAACGAGGAAGGGGTAGCGCTGAAGATACTCCTCGATATGCTCGCCCATCTCGGCTCCCGAAGGTGGATCGAGTTCGAATGAAGTGGGAGTAGAGGTTACGAACGGCTTGTAGATCTCGGCAACATCGCCTCCATCCGCGGCTTGCGCAAGGCGGACTAAGTAGCTCACCGAATTATCTTCCGCGAGTTGAGCGCTTTTCAAACGTCATCACGACAAAGTCAAAAGAATCTTCGGTGAAAAGGTGCCGCCGTAACGGGACTCGTAGCCCAGCGTCTTAAGGAGGATGGTCGCCTTGCTCCTATTGGCACACTCAATGGTTCGGCAAAACCCGAGTGTGCCGGATGTAATCTTGCCCGAGGGGTGGCGCTACCATTTCTGGAGCACCGCGGGTTTTGGGACCGGAGCGATTTTAGGTCCGCATGGTGAGGAGATCGTCTTTCCCGGATACGGCGGTTCGGGCGCCCTTGCCGCGACCACGCAAGAAACCTCCCCGGATGCCGTTTCTATCAACGCAACCCTTGACGATCAACGAGTCGATGTCTCCGTTCGCCCGGATGGCTACTTAGCCGTCTCGTATCCATTGGGGAGAATGGATTTTTGGACTCAAACGAAGTCGGCCCGCGAGGCCGCCATCGCCCTGACCATTGCGCTTAGCCGGATTGATTTCCAGAACGAGAAGCATCCACACCGCCTAAAGGCACAGTTGCTGGTTAAGTTGGCCACCGCTGATTTTCCTTTTCAGAACATGAGCGTTGGGACCCTATTCATTTATGAGCCGCAAACAACGGAATATCGGTTTCGAGGCAAGGCTGATCAAAGCGTAAAGGTTCAAAAGGAGATTCCCGCCGGCTCGAAGTGGCAAGAAAGGAGGATGTTACTCGGGCACGAACTCCGCTGGGGCGAAAACCGTGCGGGGAGTAGGTGGGCTACTTACGGTGATGGGGCTCCGGCCTTCGTCAGTTCAATTGCCGACAGCAGGGGCATTTGTCTGGCGATTATGCTGGCAATGACCTACACCGCCGACGCCAAAAAGTAAAACAGCCGTTCCCCCTTACGGAAGAACGGCTGACCAAATCTGAGAGGGCTTACCAGGTATTGACGCGGAAGTCGCCGCGGCAACCCCGGGAAACCCAGATGCCCTGGCGGTCGGCGCCCCAGGTTCGGCCCCTGATGCAAGGCGCACTGGAGAGTTGGCGGGCGAGACGCACGCCGTGGTTGTGGACCGATACATAGTTTCGGCGGCCGCCGGCGCTTTCTACGCGCATGTGGACCCAGCTGGGGCTGGCAAGCGCCAGGGTCGATAACAGGGCGAGTCCGCCCAGGGCCGCAACCACGTAGTTCTTTTTCATCTTTGATTCTCCATCCGCTCCACCCAATTAGGAGGAAACCAAAAACTCAGACGGTTGCGTTGTAAATTGGTTCCGCCGGCGAAGCCCTTTTGTAGGTTCTTCACCGGCGGGGTCGCCGCTTATTTCTGCGCGAGGCAGGCGGCTTCGAACTGCGCGACGTCGTCGTGTAGCTTCTTGCGGCTGGTCTTCTCGATGTACATCATGTGACCGGCCGGGTAGTACTGGAACGAGACGTGCGACCGAGTCTCCGCGTCGAGCCCCATGTGATTGACGGTATAGATCGTCGCATTCAGGGGGCAAGCCAGGTCGTAGTATCCGCAGCAGTACAGCACCCGGAAGTGCTGATTGCGGGCGAGCACATTGCGAAGGTCGCTGGCGGTTTCCGCGTAGCTTCCCTCGGGCTCGCTCCAAGGCCGGACGTTGCCCGAGTTCAAGTAAGGAATGTCCGTCTTGATGGCGAGGTCCGTTTCCAGATAGTCGTTCAGCGAGGTCGTGAACGGCGCCGTGGTCGCGTCGTCGCTCGGGTCTCCCGGACCTCCGCGACCGCGTCCGCCGGCTTCGACCCGGAGTTCCTCACGGCCGGTGAGCCGGCCATCGTAACGACCGATCATCAAGCCGTCGTCGCGAAGCAGTTCACGGAAGTACTGACCCTCCGTGATCCGCAGGTTCGATCCAAGGCAATACTTCTTGCTGATGCCGAGGTACTCGGACAGCTTGTCCGCGATGTGATCCTTCTCTTTCTCGCTCATGCTGTCGCCGCGTTGAAGCGCCGGAGCATATTCTTTGTCGATCCAGGTTTGGACTTCTTTGACGACGCCATCGACATTGGCAAACCGTTTGTTGAGCTTGTGGTGGTACCAACCCACCGCCGCCATCGAGGGAAGGAAGCCGATGTAGGTCGCGTCGTTTCCGCGCATGCCGTCCAGCGTCATGAAGTTGCTGGTCCCGGAGATGCTGACAAACCCGTTTAGGGCGATTCCCGCTCGGAACAGTGAGTTGCTCAGGCCCGACCCGCGGATGCCGCCATAGCTTTCGCCCGCCACGAACAGGGGCGATCGCCAGCGCTTATGGATAGTGAGCCAGTTGCGAATGAAAGTCGTGAACGCGGCGATGTCGGGTTGAACGCCGAAATACTTCGAGGCGAGGTCCGGCCGGGCAATCCGGCTAAACCCGGTTCCCGGCGCGTCGATGACGACGACGTCGGTGAAGTCCAGCCAAGAATCCATATTGTCGACGGCGGTGAACGGCGGGTCCGGAAGGGTCCCGTCATCGTTCATCGGGGCGCGCTTCGGTCCGAGCGATCCCATGTGCAGCCAGAGGGTCGCACTACCGGGGCCGCCGTTGAAGGCGAAGGTGACCGGGCGATTGTGGGCTTCGGCTCCGTCCTTCGCGTAGGTCACGGAGAACATCCGGCACTCGGTCTCTCCCGTCTCGTTCTTAAGCGGGATCTGGGCGGCGGTGGCGGTGTACTCGACCGGGCCGCTGGGCAGGTTCAGTGTGTGGTGCGTGACCGAGGGCGGAATCTCGATCATCGGCGCGGTGGGGGTTGCGGCTTCGCCCGCTCCTGCCGGGGTGGCGCCGGGGCGTTGGCGGCCTCCGCCACCTCCCGGGACGCCTCCCGGAGGGGTCTGGCCGGGTCGCGCCTGTCCCGGAGGGCCGGCCTGAGCGGGGTCCTGCGTCGGCCCCTGAATTAGAATGGGCAGCTCCGTTCGAGCGGGGCTAATCATCGCGAATGAAGCGACTATTAACGAGATCATGGGACTCAGAATACACAGAGGCGACCTATTCTGGGGAGGGGTATTTACGACCAGCAGGTCGTGTAGTCCGAGCCCTGGCTTTGCCAGGACTTGGGACAGCGTTTTGGAGACGGCGCCATCTCCAAAATGCCCTCCCACGTCCTGGCACGGAGCCAGGGCATGGACTACCCCTCCGGGGGCCGGCTATCTACAGTGCCATCTCGTGAGGCTGCGCGTCGATGTAAGGAATCGTTTCCCGGCTCGGCAACTTCGGCACCGAAGGATCCGCCAAGGCGTTGAGTTTCCGGTTCATCTTATCCGTGTACATCCGCTTGTCGGCCACGGCAAGGAGGGTTGCCGCATCCGTTCCGTCAGAGGGGAAATACGATACACCGATGCTCACACCTACGGGCACGCGGCCATAGGTCGGGTGCCGGAGGTTGGGGTCGTTAGCCATGACCTCGTCGCAAATTCGCGCTACGAGAGCATTCGCGGCGACCTCGTCACAGCACGGAACCACCATCACGAACTCGTCGCCGCCGCGTCTCCCGACGATCCCCCGGGGACCCACGAACTGCCGGAAGATTCTTGAGACGTACTGAAGAACGTCATCCCCGGCCGCGTGACCGAAACCGTCGTTGATCAGCTTGAAGTTGTCCAGATCCGTACACAGCATCGCAAAGGGCTCACGCCGGCCGTTCGCGTCGCAGAGCTTATCGAGGTGGTCGAAGAGGAAGCGCAGGTTGTGCGTGCCGGTGAGCGGGTCTAGAATCGACTCGTTCCGTGTGCGGTCGTACAGGATGCCGTTGAACAGGGCGGAACTCGATCTCTCGGCGACCATCTCCAAGAACTGCCGATCGTCCTCGGTTAATGCCCCTACGTGCGGATGATAGAGGTCGATCGTGCCGATGGGCGCACCGTCGTGATAGATCGGAATGATGAGGGCGATGCTCGGCGCGATCCAGGGCGTGTGCTTCGAGTTCATGACGAAGCCGCTCTCATCATAGGGGCCGAAGTAGGCCTGCTTCGATTGCACCGCTCGAATCGACTTCCCTTCTGGGAAGTTCGTATAGGCGCCCGTGAACAGTTCTCGGTTCGGACCGAAGGCGGACCGGACGGAAAGCGTCTTCGAGGGGTTATCCCAGAGCATGAAGGCGCAGGTCGCCTCCTCGTAGATCTCCTGGATCTTCCGAACGACGATGTCGGCGGTCTCCTGCAAACCGAGGCTGTTCGACAGGGACTGCGTCACCTCATACAAGGCCCAAAGTTCGGCGGAGGCGCGGGAGATGTTCTTTGCCGCCACTTCCGTGCGCCGGTCGAACACCTTTTCGAGCTTGTTCGCTTCTTGAGCGGCAACCAGGTCCGCTCCTGTCTTCTCGATCACGGTATCGACCACCCGCAGGAAGGCTTCGACCATGGCCGGGTCGAAGCGTTGGCCGGCTGACTCGCGCAGGAAGCGCTTGGCTTCCTCGTGGCTGCGGGCTACCCGATACGCTCTCGTACACGTCAGCGCCTCATATCCGTCCGCCACCGCAATGATGCGGGCGATAACCGGAATATCCTCTCCTTTCAAACCGTCAGGGTAACCGCTGCCGTCCCAGTGCTCGTGGTGATGCTTGATGGCGGGTAGGACCGGCCAAGGGAAATAGACGGGGTCTAAAATCGCCGCGCCGATTTCTGGATGCTTCTTAACTTTTTCGAACTCGTCCGGGGTGAGCGGGCCAGGTTTCATCAACACGTATTCCGGCACGCCTAGTTTGCCGATATCGTGGAGCAATGCGCAGGTACGGACCCCCTGGAGCTCGTTGCCGGAAATACCCAGTTCTTGGGCGATTGCGACCGAGTAAGTCTGGACTCGAAGGATGCGTTGCTGGGTGTGTTGGTCCTTAGCATCGATCGCGAGGGCCAAGCTCTCGACCGTGGCCAGATACATGTCCGCAAGTTCCGCCTGCCGAACATGCAACTCATCGATGCGTCGCTTATCAACCGCCCTGGCGATGTAGTTCCCGAAGGACTGGTAGATCAGGTAGGCCACGGGCAAGACGAACAGGAGAAAGGCCAGGAAGCTCCCGCGGAAGGAGAACATCGCCAAAACGCCGAACGTGGCACTCGCGATGTAACTGGGGGCCGTCCACAGGAAGTTGTCCTTCCAGATGGGATACAGCTTCTCGCCCGTGTACCGCGCCACCATATTCGAGACGCCGAAGGTATTGACCAAAAAGAAGCCAGCAGAGCCTCCGGCGACCGCGAATACGGTGCGAACCGGAGTCAGCTCGAGCGTCCAACCATTGATCGCGGCAAAAAGGATGCCGCCAATCAGGGCCTCCACCGCGCTGAGCGAAATATTGAAAATGAGCTGATGCGCCTTCTGCCGCTTCGGGAACAGGCAGCTTGAAAGACAGCACAGCATCGATACCGGCACGGTCAGGCCGGGACCCAGCCGGAGCATGCAGGCGAAGGTGATCGCGAAGCCGAGGGTGATCGACATCGCTTCGTCGTTCTGACGAAGATGCGTCGTCTTGATCTTCTGGCCACCGAAGAGCAAAGCGAAGGCGGCGAAGACCCCCAGCTCCCACGGGGACCAAGGATCGGAGGGCAGTGGGATAGTGCTGGCAAAGGCGAGGCACAGGAGCCCGAGGCCGACGATCGTCCACCAATATTGGCGAGCGGCCCGCGGCATTCCATTGACTGATTTCTTTTCCATGAACCCTCCGCGTCAGTGCTGACTAGCCTCATTTGCAACGGTAGTTGCCGGTAGCGAAACGGACCTTCCCGGCTTGCTCACCGGTTGGGTCATGCGGGCTACTTGATGCGGCTCGGGTGCATTCCCGAGCAAAGTTCCACCGAATGCGGAGACCGCGATTGCTATCGCGAGTACGGTGGTGGCCATCTGAAAGCGATGCCGGACGACGGTCGACGTGCGGCTGTAGACGACGTGCCGAAGGTTTTGCCCCGAAGGATCCCAATGGTGCGACGGCGCCGATTCGGCGTCGTTTTGCCCGGCATCTTCGCCGTTGCACAATCGAATAATGGAACTCAAAACTTCGAACATCTTTCTTCCACTCGCTTGGATTTGGTTGCCGAACGCTTGATCGACAACACCGTCGATAGACACGTTATCGGGCAAGTAACATAATTGGCCCAGTAGCGATTTAAGGTGACCGTTTCCCTCTGTTGTAGTTATTGTCAGTAACAGTTCATCAGAAGATGGTGGTTCTTGCTCGACTTAGATCATCTTCGGCGTTTCGTCGAAATCCGAAGTCAAGCGTGGTGATTTCACCGACAAACGGCACTCTTCCCCGTCCTGTCCGCACTCTCTAGGGCGCCTTGATCGGGTCTTTATAAGCGCCGCTCATGTGCGCCCGCCCCATCCATTGCCTGACCGCGTGACCGCCACTGAGATTTCGTAATCTGAACCTAAAGCTTAAAAACCTTTATACAAAAACACTTGCGATCGAGAGGGCGCCACCACGCGTTAATCAAGGTATTTCATCAAAGGAAATATGCGCTGTCACCCAGGTTAGTGACGGGCAGACGGGGGTCGCGAAAAAGCGGGCGGAAACCCTTCTTATGGCGTCAAAGGCGCGATCGTTTACCGATTAACCCGGTAATTTGAAGAGGCAATTCTGCTAAATTTACGGCGTAAATGTTACCGGCGTCATGGCCTCAATCGAGCTATCCTATCGGCGCAAAAAGACGATAAACGGTCCCATGTCCGCGACGACGGTACTGGGCCACGCACTTGTTCGTCGAGTGTTTCTTGCGGTCTTAGCAACAAGATAGCGCCTAAGAGGCGACGCGCGAAAACTGAATCGCCACCTTGCGCGGATTACAGAAGGCACTTGCTGATGCCTAGAGACTAGAAGTCGGCGTGACCCGGCGAGCGGTGATACGGAATGACATCTCGGACATTCTTCATGCCGGTGACGTACATCAAAAGCCGCTCAAAGCCGAGACCGAAGCCGGCATGCGGGGCCGAGCCGTATCGGCGAAGGTCGAGATACCACCAGTAAGGATCAAGCGGCAAACCGAGTGCGCGGATCCGGTCTTCGAGCACGTCCAACCGCTCTTCGCGCTGAGAGCCGCCAATGATTTCGCCGATGCGGGGAGCCAAAACGTCCATCGCCCGAACGGTCTTTCCATCATCGTTCTGGCGCATATAGAACGCCTTGATTTCTTTGGGATAGTCGGTGAGGATTACCGGACGGCCGACCTTCGTTTCCGCGAGCCAGCGCTCGTGCTCGCTCTGCAAGTTGTCGCCCCACTTCACCGGGAATTCGAAGGATTGCCCACTGTCGACGAGGAGCTTGACCGCTTCGGTGTACGTCAGCCGCTCGAAAGGCGAGGTGACCACGTGCTCCAACGTCGCGAGCAGTTCGGGCTCGATACGCTGATTGAAGAAGGAGAGATCGTCGCCGCAGTGGTCGAGAAGGTCGCCGACGACCTCCTTCAGAAATTCCTCGGCGAGATTCATGTCGCCGTCGAGGTCGCAGAACGCCATCTCGGGCTCGATCATCCAAAACTCGCTGAGGTGGCGGCTGGTGCTGGAATTCTCGGCGCGGAAAGTCGGTCCGAACGTGTAGACGTTGGTCATTCCCATCGCAAGCGTCTCCGCTTCAAGCTGGCCGCTGACCGTCAGGTACGCGGGCTTGCCAAAGAAATCCTCTTTGACACTTCCCGACTTAAGCCGGTAAACGAGGTGCCGCTCTTTCGCGTCCCCTTCCAGTGGCTCGACGACGTCCAGCATCGTGGTGACCTGGAACATCTCGCCTGCGCCTTCCGCGTCGCTCGCGGTGATCATCGGGGTGTGGATGTGGTGGAAGCCGCGGGTCTGGAAAAAGTTATGGATCGCGTGAGCGGCTCGGCTGCGCATGCGGAATACGGCGCCGAAGGTGTTGCCTCGTACCCGAAGGTGGGCGATCTCACGCAGATACTCCATCGTCGCGCCCTTCTTCTGAAGGGGAAACGTCAGGGGGTCGGCCGCGCCGAATACCTGCACGCCGTTGGCTCTCATTTCGACCGCTTGACCGGCAGCGGGTGACTCGACGATGATGCCGTCGAAACGCACGCAGGCACCGGTGGTTAGGAGTTTTAGCGTCTCGGCGTCGATCACGCCGGCGTCGATGATGACCTGCAAATCCTTGAAGCAGGAGCCGTCCGAGAGTTGGACGAAGGAGATTCCCTTGCTGTCCCGGCGAGTTTTGATCCATCCGTAGGCAGGCGTTTCCGCCCCCGGAGGAAGACTAAACAAGTCGCGCACGTAGGTTCGCCGGTAATCCATAGCTGGCGAGAGTCTACCGTCCGGTTGTTTCATCACCGTCTCGATCCGCCGGTGGAATGGCCCTGCCCGCGTGTATACTTCCTAAAACCCCCCGCGATATTTGCCCGCTCGCCTTGTTGCGCGTGGGTGGATCCTGTTGTGGGTTCGGGGCAAGGAAATTCCAGGTGGTGAGGCACGTATGACTAAATTCATTTTCGTAACCGGCGGCGTCGTTAGCTCGATCGGCAAGGGAATCACCACCGCGAGTCTGGGACGGCTCCTGCGGAATCGCGGCTTTACCGTCGCCCCGATGAAGCTAGATCCGTACATCAACGTCGACGCCGGCACGATGAGCCCTTTCCAACATGGAGAGGTCTTCGTTACCGATGACGGCGCCGAAACCGACCTCGACCTCGGCCACTACGAGCGCTTTATGGACGTGGCCTGCAGCCGCGGCTCTTCGGTCACGACCGGAAAGGTTTTCCGAGCGGTCATCGACGCGGAGCGACGCGGTGACTATCTTGGCGGCACCGTCCAGGTCATCCCCCACGTCACCAACGAGATCAAGCGCGCCATCCAAGCGGTTGCCAGCGAGCAGGAAGCGGACGTGGTCATCGCCGAAATCGGCGGCACGGTCGGCGACATCGAATCGCTCCCCTTCCTTGAGGCCATCCGCCAGATGCGGACCGACTTCGGAATCGAAAACACGCTTTACGTGCACGTAACCCTCGTGCCCACCGTCGGTCCTTGGAACGAAGTCAAGACGAAGCCGACCCAACACTCGGTCGAGCGTCTCCGCGCGATCGGTATCGCGCCAGACGTGCTCGTTTGCCGTAGCGACGTTCCGCTTCCCCACGACGTCCGGGAAAAGATTTCTTTGTTCTGCGGCGTACCTCCGCAGGCGGTTATCGAGTCGATGACCGTCCCCACGATTTACGAAGTGCCGCTCGTTTACGAAAAGGCGGGGCTGGGCGAGTTCGTGGTGGATCGGCTTCACCTTGAGAAGCAGCCGGTGAAGCTATCCGAGTGGACGGAGCTCGTCGAGACGCTGAAGCATCCCCGCAACCGGACGAAGATCGCGGTGGTGGGCAAATACACCAGCAACGGCGACGCCTACAAGTCGATCGCGGAGGCCCTCACCCATGCGGGCATCCCGAACGACAGCCAAGTCGAGATCGAGTGGATCGAGAGCGACAGCCTGGAGAATGGCCGGAAGCCGGAAGAATTCTTGAGCCGTGTGGACGGCTTGGTCGTCGCGCCCGGATTCGGCGCACGAGGAATCGAAGGCAAGATCGAAGCGATCAAGTACGCCCGGGAGTCCGGTTTGCCGTTCCTCGGCATCTGCCTCGGCCTCCAGATGGCGGTCATCGAGTTCGCCCGGAACGTGTGCGATCTCGAAGGCGCGAACTCCGAAGAGATGAATCCGGAGGCTCCGTATCCCGTGATCCACCTTCTCCCCGAGCAGCGGACCATCACCGACAAGGGCGCTTCCATGCGGCTTGGCAGCTATCCCTGCAACCTGGTGAACGGATCTCTCGCGGCTCAGCTTTACGGTACGACCCGAATCGAAGAGCGGCACCGCCATCGGTTCGAAGTCAACAACGACTACCGCGAGAAGCTTCAGGAGCACGGCATGGTGATCTCGGGCGTCTCGCCGGACTACCGGCTCATCGAGATGATCGAGGTGCCGACCCATCCGTTCTTCCTCGCCACCCAAGCTCACCCCGAGTTCCGGTCGCGCCCGAATCGGCCCCATCCGCTATTCGAAGGGCTCGTACGGGCCGCGGTCAACCGTAAAGTCGCGGCGGCCGTTTCGTAGATGGCATACGTTCAAAAGCCCGCCTTCGAGCAGTTCCGTCACGAGATCATCTCACGGGGCCGGCCGATGCTCGAAAAGAACACCGTGCCGATTCAAGCGGCGATCATCGAGTCGTTGGAGCAGTATTCCGACCTGCTCATCGAGAAGTCCCGCCGGCTGCCGAACACGGATGCGATGATCGAGATCTCGGCAAAATGGCTGGGCCTCGACGGGGAGCAGGACGAAGTCATGAGCATCCTTCGGCTAACTTGGTCGGACGAGGTCCTCGGCGCGAACGAGTCCGTTTTCCACGTTCAGCCCGCCGATGAGACGGTCCTCATGACGTTCGCGGCGAAATACGAGAGCGAACGGTATCTGACCGGCAAAGTTCGGATCACGTTTTAGTAGCTTCCAGTGAAAGCGCCGGCTGCATCCTTAGCATTTCGTCAAACGGTTATATAGTGCTAGGAGATGCTGCCAGGCCACTCCGGGGATTCTTCGAAACCTAACAAGCTTGTCTTGGCGAGCGTTGTGGTGGTGGTAGTAGCTTGCATTTTCCTTGCCGGAAAGCACTTCTTCGACGCTCACCGAAAGTATTCGGGACCGTGGGTCTACATCGGTTATATCCAGACCACCGGCTTCTTTGACCTGTACGGTCAATTAAGAAGTCAGGAATCTCCTTGCGTTAGGCTAGGCTCCGCAGACCTAGGTTTGGCGGAAGTTTTGGCGAGATCCGGATGCGTTAACGAAGGGGTCACCGAGATGACAAATTTGTCCAAGCGCGTCGGATTCAAATTCTATAAGAACAGGAAACTTGAGAGCCAGTAGTCAAGCGATCCGGGTGTGGTAATGCTCGCCGGAGGATTTGACCCGACACGTGTGCGGACGGCGATGCCATCTCCGAAACATGATTTAGGCTCGCTTGCGGTGTTTTCCCCTTCACGATTCCTTGTAAATCACTCATGATGGTGCCGTGGATAAAACCTCGGACCCTGGGCTCGAAGCGGAGACGGGAGCAAGACGGGAATTGCTTGCCCGAATCATGCGCCGGCAGGCGGCGCTCAGCTTGCGCGTCGCCGGAATATTCGTCGCGATCCTGGTGCTGCTGCCTCTGATAAACGCCTTCGCGGCCAAGCAGGCAGGGCAAACGATCGGCGGGTTCACGCTGACCTGGATGGTCCTCGGAATCCTGTTTTATCCGATCACTTGGGCACTCTCGAAATACTTCGTCGGCGCTTCCGAGAAGGTCGAAGCTGAGATCACCCAAAGCGAGGGGCGGGCGCACGAATGATCCCCCTTATCTTTGTTCTCGTCGTGACGATCGGCACCGTCTTGCTGGGCATCTACGCCACCCGCAAGGCCCGCACCGCAAGCGACTTCTTCGTCGCCGGACGGAGCGTGGGCGTTCTGATGAACGCCTCCGCGATCTCGGGTGAGTACCTGTCCGCCGCGTCCTTTATGGGCATCGCGGGCCTCGTCATGAAGTCGGGATACGACGCGCTCTGGTACCCGGTCGGGTACGCCGCGGGCTATCTCTTTCTGCTTCTCTTCATTGCGGGACCACTCAGAAGGTTTGGCGCGTACACGATTCCCGACTTTGCCCAGGGTCGATTCGACAGCCCCGGCTTCCGCAAGGTTGCCGTCGCCTTCGTGCTCGTCATCGGCTTCTTCTATACGATGCCTCAGATGAAGGCGGCGGGCGTCGTGATGGGCGGGATCCTCCATTGGCCGTACTGGATCGGCATCGCAGTGGTGGGCACGGTTATTACCTTCAACGTCGCCATCGGCGGAATGAAGGGGATCACCCTCGTCCAGGCCTTCCAGTATTGGGCGAAGCTGTTCGCGATCTCGGTCCCGCTCTTCGTCTTGGTTTCGGTTTTCGGTACCGACAAGATCGCTTCCGCGGCGATCAGCCCGGCAAAGGGTTCGCCCCGGATGCAGGTCAACGAGACGATCACGGTGAAGGGTGCGGAAGCTTTTCCAAACAACGCGCTCGCCTTCTCCGCCTCCGAGCCGACGAACATCGTTTTTCCCGAAGGCGCCACGATTGGCAAGATCGGAACGATTCGAAAACCGGAGCCCGGCGAAGATCCGATCGACCCGTTCTATGCCATTCAGGCTCCCTCCGACGGCCTGCACACGAAGCCGTTCTTGATGGGTTACGAATCCACCGTGAATCCGGAGAAGCAGGGCGACAGCTATGTGCTGCCTAAGGGCGCCATTCTCTACGCCGCACCGATCACCGTCACGAAGGGCGGCCAACCGGTTTTGAAGGACGGAAAGCCCGTTAAGACCGCGGCCAAGATCGAATTCGCGAAGGCGGCCAAGGTTCTGTTCTCCAAACCTGGCAAGGGCGCCCTCGCTCGTCCCGAGATCGCTCCGAATGCTCCGGTCAACGACAAGTGGCTGGCCCCGTACGGTCCGACCTCATCCAAGTGGGGTTACCCGCTCCTTTACACCTATTCGCTCATCATCGCCCTGGTCTGCGGTACGGCGGGCTTGCCGCACATTCTGGTGCGGTTCTATACGAACCCGGACGGACGCTCGGCAAAACGCACGACCCTCTGGGTCATGGTCATGCTCGGCGTCTTCTACGTCTTCACACCGCTGTGGGGAACGCTCGGGCGCGCGATAATGCCCTCGCTCTATGCCGCCAATTTGACGGACAGCGTGCTCATCAAGCTACCGACCGCGCTACAAAATAAAACCCTTGGCGACATCCTGAGCGGCATCACCAGCGCGGGCGCGTTCGCCGCGTTCATGTCGACGTTCTCTGGACTTCTCGTCTCGATGTCCGGAGCCTTCGCCCACGATATCTACGGCAAGATCCTGCGACCGCAGTCGACCGCCGAAGATAAGATCAAGGCGTTCAAGGTCGCCGCGGTCGGCGTCGGCGTGATATCGATGCTGCTCGGCCTGGTGGTCGAGAGTTTCGACATCGCGACCATGGTCGGCTGGGCCTTCGCCATCGGTGCGGCTTCCTACTTCCCGCTTTTGCTGCTCGGTGCATGGTGGCGCGGACTCACGAAGACTGGCGCCGGCGCCGGAATGCTCCTCGGCGGACTGGCATCGCTCATCGCGATCGTCTCCAACATGCTGCTGGACAAGAAGGTCCTCACCTGGGACCTCCCTCCCCTCATGCGGTCGCTAATGGAGCAACCGGCGATCTGGGGCGTTCCGCTCTCGATTATCACGATGGTCGTCGTTTCCAAGATGACGGCGAAGGACGTCCCGGCCGACGTGGACATGAAGATGCTCCGCCTGCACGCGCCGGAAGAATTGGGCTTGTCCAAAAACTACGAAGCGTAGACCCCAATTCTCCAGCCCCCAAAGGGATTGTCCGGATTTTCGATTTGGTCGTGCTATCAATGGCAGTTGTAGTCCAATTAAGCGCTGAAGGCGCGGAACATCGTGAGCCAGGGTCGAAGCGGACGCGAAGGCCCTGGATCGGGGTCGTCACAGATTCCGAGGGCTGAAGGCCCGGCATAAATTGCGGGGTGATGAACCGGCCGTCCAACGACGGTTGGTTCAAAAATATCGCTCGCTTTCAGCGCGCCGGCGATCGAACCGTCACTACCAGGGCCTTCAACCCTGGCTCACGATTTGCCGCGCCTTCAGCGCTCATTTCGACCAGCGCCTTTGTGCCTTAGTCGAGAACCGAAGCATCGTCACCGCTCTTCGAGCGCGATGCCATCGCGTTCGTGCCGGTCTCGGGCCGACACAAGAACATCACGGGAGGCCAAAATCCACTCCCCAAAGAAAAAGCAGCCTTAGCTAGACTAGCTAAGGCTGCATGTACCCCCGCCGCTGGCCTGATAAACATGTAAATCGCGCTTTTTAGCGCTATGCTATTGCGATGCAGTCGAACAATGTCTCGCCGTCGTTCATGGGGACCATGCCGGAGATGTACGACCGGGGGATGGGACCGGTTATGTTCGAGCCGTACGCCATCGACATGGCGTCCGGACTACCAACCGCCGTTGGGTTGAGAGTGCTCGAGATCGCGGCCGGTACGGGCCAAGTCACGCGCCAACTGCTGAAACGTCTTCCGGAGGATGGTCACCTGACCGTGACCGACCTGAGCCCGGACATGCTGGCATACTCGCAGTCTTACATCGACGATCCACGTATTCACTGGCAGATCGCCGATGCCCAAGCGCTTCCGTTCGGAGACCGCACGCAGGACGTCGTGGTATGCGGTTTCGGGATGATGTTCCTGCCCGATAAGGCGGCCGGCTATCGAGAAGCCTATCGCGTCCTCAAGCCAGGAGGCGTGTATCGGTTCAGCGTTTGGGGTTCCTTCGAGCGCAACCCGTGGGCGGGCGTTTGCCACCATACGCTTCAGGCGCTGGATACGGACAATCCGATCCCGTTCATGACGAAGCCCTTCAGTTACCACGATCAGCCCGAGATCGTCCAGGCGCTGACGGACGCGGGATTCGGCCGGGTCCGGGCAGACTGGAACATGAAGGAATTCATCGCCGATAGCGCGGGCGCATTCGCTCTCGCGGTAGCGACGGGAACGCCGGTCCTAACCGGGATTCAGGAGCGCAACGGAGACGTCGACAAGCATGTCCACGCGATCGCCGAGGCGTTCCGGGCAAACTTCGGCGACCATCCGATGCAGTCGACCATGTCGGCCCTGATGATCGAAGCAGTCAAAGACTAGGCGGCTTGCCGGCGGCGTCTCAGCGAGACTTTGCCGGACAGAACGAGGATCATCATCGCGATTACCGAGACGGTGATAGTCCCGAGCACCTTCAACACGCCCTGCATGACGATGCTGCGTCGTCCCGTAATCGGGTCGATGTGTACGCACCCGAAGAAGACTTCCTGCGTCTTTTCGCCCACCTGCTCGCGCCCCGCGAAGTCCAGATTCCTTTCGAACTGGCGCGCGGTGTAGTAGGCCCCGTAGATATAGCTTGAGACCACGCCCTTCGGGGTGACGAAGACGATGCCCGAGGGGTGCCGGATCGAACTTTGGTCGTCCGTCGGCTTGCTCTCGTCGAACGTGTAGTGGAAGCCGATCGCGTCCGTAACCTTGTGGATGTTCTGCCAATCGCCCACCACGAAGCGCCAGCCGGGCTCGGTGCCCGGAATCGCCACCTCTTCGACCGTCGACTTGAACTTGCCGTCCGCCAGGTCGGGCGTCTCCTTGGGATGGATGCTCATGACCACGACGTTAAAGTCTTTGCCGAGCTTGGACACCTTCATCTGCTTGATCGCGGCGATCGCCCCTTGCAGTTCGACGCCACAAACTCCCGTGCAGCGGAAGAAGATGGGGATCACGATCGAGGGCTTGTTGCCGAGCAACTGCGTGAAGGTTTCGGTGGCACCCGTCTTATCACGGAAAGTCGCATCCAGCGGGATTTGGCTGCCCAACTGCTGGTCCAAATGGACCTTCGTGCGATCGATGGGAGTGGTCATCGTCCCCGCCGAAACGGAAATTGCGGACCCCTGAGATTGAGCGAAAAGCAAGGCGGGCAGTAAGGCCGCCAAGCCGAAGAGCATGCGAAGGCTCACGACTCATCTTACCTTCGCGAAGGCGTCTTACCCCTCGTGGGCGCGGTCAAGCGTCCAACGAATCTCCTGCCCGACCGCCCGTGAAAGGCCCTTCATGACGGCGATGATCGGCGACCCATTGGTGAACGCCGCCGCAATCGCATAGAGGGTGCGGAGGCTGAATTTCGACTCCTTCGAGATCGCGTAGATCGGCTCCCACTCTTCCGGATGGAACTTCATCTTGAATTGGTCAAGGCCATCGAAATCGTAAAACCGCCGTCCATGCGCGCGGGTCCAGGCGAGAATGAGCCGCAACCAAGCCGGGTTGGCCGTCGAGCCACCCACGTTATGGTTGGAGAGGGGGACGATACCCATGGTCACGTAGGCATCGCCGTCTTTGGCGACCGTCCGAATCGCGGTATCAAGCGTGAGTTCGACCGTTCCATTGGGCGCGTTTCGACCACGGACAAATTGCTCGGTCAGCCATCCCTGCCGCTCGGGCACGGGCGACAAGACGACAAAGCCAACCGCGTGGCCGTCTTTCTCCGCTACGAAGACTCGTCGTCCCTCTAAGTTGCCCAGTGTGGCCGGCTCGACCAAAAAGTGAAGCGGCGGCAGGCCCCGCGTCTCCAGCCATTCCCGAAGGCATTGCCAGAGTTCGGGATGGTTGGACGCGCGCGAAGAGGGCCACTCGTTGACGACGACGCCCTTGTTCCGGGCGCGGTTTCGTTGGGCCCGCAGGCTTGCATCGGCGTCGAAACGTTCGCACCAGACCTCCGGACGCCAGATCGGCTGCGCGCCCAGGGTCACAGAGCTGTATTCGCGCCGGTTCGCCAGCACTTCCCGTACCCGTGCCTCGGCGCCGAAGTAGCAGACGCACCCGCGGCGGCAGTTTTCGAATTGGTTGAGAACCTCCGCCAGACGAGGTTGCGGACAGACCGGCGCTCCCGCGACCACCCGAACTCCATAGCGGCGAACGAAGCCGACGACGGCATCCCCTTCAGGCCCGAACCACCGCTCGATGCCGGGATTCACGATCTGGTAGCAGGTGCTGTTCCAGCCGAAGTGATCCACCAGCCGGCGGGCGCGGTCTGCTTCTTTATCCACGCGTGTTTCGACGATGTAGGTCCGTCATAGGTCGTTACGGATGGGCTTTTCCGACGTAGATAAAGACTCGAAAACCCGTTGTAGCAATTATTGAAGATATTTGCCGCAATCCCGCGCGGGCCATGAGGGCTAATTTCGCGACGGGATGTTACATCATAGATTCAAAGCCAATGGCCTCGCGTATTCTCGGCATTCACCACGTCACGGCCATTTCCGGTCCGGCACAAGAGAACCTCGATTTTTACACCGAGGTGCTCGGCTTGCGTTTGGTGAAGCTTACGGTCAATTTCGACGACCCAAACGCCTACCACCTTTATTACGGCGATAGCGCGGGCACTCCGGGATCGATTCTTACCTTCTTCCCGTACCCGAGCGGCTATCCGGGCCGGCCCGGATCTGGGCAAGCGACGGTTACTTCGCTCGCCGTACCGCCGGGTTCACTAGGTTATTGGACGGAGCGGTTTAAGAAAAACGAGGTCGACTTCGATCGAATTTCGAACCGGGGCGGAGTACAAGCCGTACCCTTTCGTGCCCCCGATGGCCTGCAACTCGAACTCGTCGCCGCTCCCGATTACAAGCTGACCGCCAAGCGCGAAGGCTCCGCGGTTCCTGCGGATTACCAAGTGGCGAACGTAAGATCCGTGACGCTGACCGTGCGAGAACTCGCGCCTACCGAGGCCGTTCTCATGGAACTGCTCGGTTTCCAGAAGCTCGACCATCGGGATAACCGGCATCGGTACGAGATAAAGGGCGAAGCATCTAGCCGAATCGTCGAAGTGGTCGTCGATGCCGAGGGTCCGGTCGGCCGTCAGGGTCACGGCGGCGTCCACCACGTCGCCTTTCGAACCGCCACGGAAGACGAACAGCTTGAGTTTCGCGAGGAAATCCTGCGCCGGGGCTTTCACGTTAGTCCGGTGACCAATCGCGACTACTTCAAGTCGATCTACTTCCGCGAGCCGGGCGGCATCTTGTTTGAGATCGCGACGGACGCTCCCGGATTCGCGATCGACGAGCCGGTCGAGGCGCTCGGAAGTTCGTTGCAGCTTCCGAAACAGTTCGCCGACCTTCGCGGCCAGATTGAGCGGGCTCTGCCAAAGCTGGTCCTGCCGTCCTCTCTTCGGAGCCGCTCGTGAACCCCGGCGAGTTCATCTCGCTTCGTGAAGAGGGCAACCCCACGCTGGTCCTTCTCCACGGGACGGGTGGAGACGAGAACGACATGATGGGTCTCGGAGCTCGGCTGTCCAAGACGGCGGGCAAGCTCTCGATTCGCGGCAAAGAGCCGGAGAACGGCGTCAACCGCTGGTTCCGTCGCTTCGGCGAGGGTGTCTTCGACGAGCCGAACCTTCGCATGCGCGCTTTGGAATTGGCAGACTTCGTGGTCCGTACCCTGCCAGACAAAAAGCGGATCGCCGTTGGCTTCTCAAACGGAGCCAACATCGCGGCGGCGGTCTTGCTCTTGGAGCCGGACGCCTTTGACGCCGCGATCCTCATGGCGCCCATGGTTCCGCTTCAGCCGTCCGCGATGCCTGATTTAGATGGCAAGCCGATCCTGATGATCTGCGGCGAGCGCGACCACATGGTCCCCCGAACCAACGCACTGACCCTCGCGACCATGTACGAGACGGCGGGCGCGGTCGTCGATCTCCATTGGCACCCCGGCGGGCACATGATCAGCGCAACCGAATTGAATGTTGCGTCAGCTTGGATCGCACGCCGAAGCTGGTAGACGAGTTTTTGCTTTGCCCAAGGTACGACCTAGGCGTCACTTCTTCACTTGTCGGCTTGCTAGAGTCGTCCAGATCGGACCGGAATGCGTTAGAACGGGAGCCAATTGATTCCATGTCAGTCGAACGTCCGTAAATCGCCCTCTTCCGTCCGTGCGGTCAAGCATGTAGTGCAGCGACGACTTGTCGAAAAAGTAATACAAGTGGATGGGCTTAACGATCGTCGGCAGAAGCTCGTCGATTCGCCCCTCGAATCGCGAGTTGCCGTCCAACTCTGCGTAGGCCTTTGCCACGATTTGGTAGAACTCCGCCGATTTCGACCAGTTCACGAAATCACTGATACTAAGCCTTCTGTAGGAATTCCCCTGGATTGCGTAGTTCCAGGCTCCGTTATCCGAACCGCTCAGCGACGGCGTATCACCCGAGACGAAAACGTGTTCTAGAGATGCGACCGCCTGGCTTAGTAGGTGCGATACGACTTCGACACGAACCTGTGCAGAACTCTTCGACTCCCGCTTGGCGCGGGCGACTAGCAGCTGAATATCGCGATTCACCCTCTTTGCTAGCCGTCGCCCCGAGCCAAAGACGGGATAAGTGGCCGAGAAAATCTTCTCGTCGCCACCAGCGGAACCGTTCTTGGAAGTCTTTCGCTTCCAATGCTCGTTCACCATCCTCACCGGGGTGAGGGGACCGGAGTCGCCATGACGCCTTCCCACGACCAACAATCCAAAAAGCGGCCACACGATCATGCCTTTAACACCACACGAATGCATTAAACCCTGAGCCTTGAACCGAGGGCGTGAGAATCCTGCACGACAGTGGACCATCGGGAGTGTCACAATATTCGGAACCATGGCTGGCCATTCCAAATGGAAGAACATCCGCATCCGTAAGGGGAAACAGGATGCAATTCGCGGCAAGATTTTTACGAAGCTAAGCCGCGAGATTATCATCGCGGCAAAGATGGGCGGAGGCGATATCGGGATGAACCCGAGACTTCGCGTCGCCGTCGAGAAAGCCCGTGCGAACTCGGTCCCCGCAGAGAACATCAAGCGCTCGATTGCCCGGGGAACCGGCGAAATCGAGGGCGCCTCGTACGAAGAGATCGTATACGAAGGCTACGGCCCTAGCGGCGCCGCGCTCATGCTCGAGTGCTACACCGAAAACCGGAACCGCACCGTCGCCGAAGTCCGGCATGCCTTCAACAAGAACGGCGGCAGCATGGCGGAAAACGGCTCCGTCTCCTGGCAGTTCAAGCATCTCGGGCAGATCGTGATCGACCGGGGCACTCTGGACGAGGACGAATTCACCCTTCAGGCCATTGACGCCGGAGCCGAAGACGTGATCGTCGACGAGGAGTCCTTCACCGTTTACACCGCGATGGAAGACCTCCACCGCGTGAACGACGCGCTCGAAAAGGCCGGGTTTAAGGCGACCGACGTCAACCTGACCTACGTGCCCACGAACAAGGCCGAATTGTCGCCCGCCGACCAGATGAAGCTTCTGAACCTTCTCGAAGCCCTGGACGACCTCGACGACGTCCAGGAAACCTACATGAACGTGGACATTGCGGAGGAAGCGCTCGAAGAAGCGTGACCGCTCGCCGCGTCCCGCTGGTTACGCTGATCTTGATCGGGGCGAACATCGTTGCGGCGTTCGCCCTCTTCGTCTACCCGGACTTCGCCGCTGAACTCGGGTTTCGAGCCGATCATCCGCGTTTCGTTGCGGCGGTGACGTGCCTGTTCCTTCACGCCAACCTATTCCACCTGCTGGGGAACATGGTCTTCCTGGCCGCCGTCGGCGTCGCGGTGGAGCTTGCGACGGGTTCGTTACGGTTCGCAACGGTTTATTTCCTCTCGGGCTTGGCGGGCGTGGGCGTCCATTTCTTGGCCAACCAGCACAACCCGGACACGCTCCCCCTCATCGGCGCCAGTGGCTGTATCGCGGGCTGCGCGGCCTACTACTCGTTTCGGTACACGAAGCTGAAGGTTCCCCTTGCGCCTCATTTCGCGCTTAGCGTCGCGGCGGTGACGGGGATTTGGCTGGTGCTTCAGATTGTCGGCGCCCTTGTCCGCTTTGGGGATGGGCGAGTCGGCGTCTCGTTTTGGTCTCATTTGGGTGGGTTCGGCGCGGGCGCGCTGTTGGCCGCCCTCTTCCGCTCCCCCGACCTCGGTCAGCTAAAGCTGGGCCACGAGGTGCTAGAACAGATGAATGCCCGCGGACCGGCGGCAGTAGTCATCGCGGCGCGGCGGCACCTGGAGACGCACCCTCGCGATGTCAAGGTGCTCTGGGATCTCGCGGACGCTCTCCAGCAGCAAGGCGAGGGGGAGGCGGAGGCGGACACCCTTCTGAGGCTGCTCGACATCACTCTGGAGGACGATCAGCCGGAAGTTCTTCGGCGAATTTGTCAGAATGGCCGAGTGTCCCGGATTCCGGTTATCCGCCGCCTGCAGTTCTCGGATCGCGTCTGCGAGGCCAACCCGGCCATCGCGCGGGCCTTACTGATGAGCGTGGTAGATGGCGAAGACACGGAAACGCAGCGACCGGATGCCATGCTCGCGTTGGTAGGCTTAGAGCGACGCGAGAATCCGGAGCGGGCAAGCAGCCTTCTGGCCGAACTCTTGGAGAAGTTCCCCCTGCACCCGGCGACGGAGCTCGCGAGGAAGCGTGGATGGACCGACTGAAGTACGGCTGGCGCGCGGTTCGTCCGCGAATGGTGAGCGGAATCCTCTATTGGCTCGTCCGCCTGGTCAGCAGCTCGATGCGGCTGAAGGTCATCGACTATCCGGAGGACGAATCCCGTTCGATTATCTGCGGCTGGCACGGCCGGTCGTTCATCTATGCGAACGCCTACCGGAAGCGCGACTGGTGGGTGATCATCTCGCAGTCGAACGACGGCGAGATGCAGGCGAGGATCTTCCGCCGTCTTGGCTATCAGATCATCCGCGGAAGTACCGGCCGGGGCGGCGTAAGGGCGGCCGTCGAAGCGATTCGAGCGCTTAGGGAAGGCGGCACCCTGGCGATGACTCCCGATGGGCCGCGAGGGCCGAGCGGAGTCGTGCAAGGCGGGGTCATGCTGATGGCTCAGAAGAGTGGCGCAAAGCTGGTTCCAGTGGGCATTTCGGCCACCCCTAGGTACTTGGCGAAGTCTTGGGACCGGTATATGATTCCGTGCCCCTTCGGACGCGCCGTCTTCATCTTTGGCGAACCTATGACCGTGCCGTCCGACGCCACGGAAGAGGAAGTCGAAGTTATTCGCTTGCGACTGGAGCAAGAAATGCATCGGCTGGAGTTCGAGGCCGACCGCTACTTGGGGCTGTAATCGTTCACACTCTAGGACCGGTTGGCGACGGCCACCGAGTCTAGATCAGACGCAACGAAGCCATGACCAAGACATTTGCAATTTTAGGAGCCGGAATGCAAGGAACGGCCGCCGCCTACGACCTTGCCAGATATTCCCCTGCCGGCAGCCGCATTATTCTCGCGGACGCCTCCCTCGAACAAGCGCAACGCAGCGCAGACCGAGTCAACGGTCTCGTCGGACGGGCGGCTTGCGAGTCGGCCCAAGTCGACGCCCTCGACCCCAACGCACTGGCCGCCTTTTTGGCGCCTGTGGATGTTTTGCTGAGCTGCGTTCCGTATTGGATGCACCCTCGCATCGCGGTCGTCGCCATCGCCTGCGGCACAAATATGTGCGACCTCGGCGGCAACACATCGATCACCTGGGACACGCTCGCGCTGGACGTCCGGGCGAAAGAAGCCGGGGTCACTTTGATTCCCGATACGGGCCTCGCGCCCGGCCTCGTCAACTCGATCGGCAAGTACCTGATGGAGTCGCTGGAGAAGCCGGAGACGGTGAAGATGTACTGCGGCGTGCTACCCCAGCATCCCGTACCCCCGTTCAATTACAAGCTCACGTTCAACATCGAGGGGCTGCTGACGGAGTACGACTACTCGGCGATCGCGCTGCGCGACGGCGAGATTTGCGAGTTGGAGACTCTCTCAGAATTGGAAGAAATTCAGTGGGAAGGGCTCGGCCACATGGAGGCGTTTACGACCTCCGGCGGCACGAGCACCGCGCCGTACACATTCCAGGGGTCTTTGCAGAGCTACGAATACAAAACCATCCGGTTCCCCGGCCACTGCGACCGGATGCGGATTTTTAAAGACTTCGGCTTCTGGGGTGAGGAGCCGGTAGATGTGAAGGGCGTCTCCGTGAGGCCACGCGACGTGTTTTACAAGGTCTTCGGTCCGAAGCTAGCGGCTTTTGTGGACCAGGACCAGTGCCTTATCCGAGGGGTGGGAGTGGGTCTCAAGGAGGGTGAACGCGTTCGGGTTCAACTCGACATCCACGACCGGCAGTGTCCTTCGACCGGCTTTACGAGCATGGAGCGGACGACCGGCTTTTCGATCTCAATTCACGCAATCGCGATCGCGAACGGCATGGTCCCGCCCGGCGCCGTTCGCTACGAGAATGCACTGACCGGCAAATACGTAATGTCCGAGATCGAAAAGCGCGGAATCCAGACGCACGTCGTGATGGAGCGGGTTGTCCCTTAAGCCGATCTTCTGGATCTCGGGTCCCCCGGCTTCGGGGAAGACGACCCTGACGCGCGCCCTACTCGCCCGGTTCGACCGGGCGATGCACATTCCGATGGACGACGTCCGCGCTTGGGTCGTGGAAGGTATGGCCGACTCAGTGCCTTGGTCCGACGAGACGGAAGCGCAGTTCCGCATCGCGGAGGATGCGGCGTGCGATGTGGCTCTGCGCTACCAAGCCGCCGGCTTCGTCGCGGCGATCGATCACTGCCGAAACCCTAAGCGGTTGGAAGAGTTGATCCAAGTCCGCCTGCAAGGAGTGCCGGTGGTCAAGGTCTGCCTGATGCCGACGCTCGACGTAAACCTAGAACGCAGCCGCACCCGCACCAACAAAACTTTCGACCCCCACATGCTGGACGAGACGATCGTCTTCACGAACAACCACTATCGCCAAGATGTGCCGGCGGGGTGGTTGGTCATCGATAACACCCATATGTCGGTCACGGAAACCGTCGATCTCATCCTTGAGTCGACGGCCCAAATGTAGCCGGGCCCCTGATGCATGTGCAGGGGGCCGCGTATATCGCGAAGTCATCGCCGGCAACGGAAACCCAAATTCACTAAAATCGCGAACGGCTCCGATGGATTCCCCCCTCCTCAAACGAAGCCTTGGTGCTCGAGGAGAAGAATGAGCTTGACCATCGATTGGCTTTCGACCCGCACCGGAGAGGATCCGATGCTTTATTTGAACGACGTCTTCCGCTACGCAATGGCCCGGCTCGGGCAACGCGAGGAAGCGGAAGATGTGGCCATTGAGGTCGTTCAAGCCTTACCGCGGCCCTGTTTTAGGCGCAACCTGCGCCTGTTTATGATCGGGATGGCTCGGCGCAAGATCGCTGATCGGCGACGCCGAGCCCGCCCGCAAGTTTCGGTTCACGAGGGCGACCGGCCGGTGAGGTTTGACGACGCAAGCGACGACGCCGCGATGGTGGCGATCGCGATGGGCAAGATGACCGCGGAGCACCGGGAGGTGCTGGCCTTGAAGTACGTCGTGGGGCTCTCCAGCGCCGAGATCGGCGACCTGCTGAAGAAACGCCCCGACGCGATCGACAGCCAGCTTCAGCGCGCCCGCGCCGCCTTCACCCAGGAATGGAACCTTCTCACGAGCGACGAGGTGAACCAGTGAACGAAGACAAATTGAAAGAATTAATGCAGGGCTACACGGACTCCATGGGCGAGTGCCGGCGACCCGCCGTTACGGTCCGGAAGCGCCAGCCTTGGGTGGCGACCCTAGCGACGGCCGGCTTGGTTGTGGCGATCAGCGGGATCGTCTTATGGCCGCGAAAAGCCGCCGCCAATCCTCTCCAGCGCATGGAAGTCGCCATCGCGAATGCCCACACGATGGAGGTAACAACCTCGACCGACCGCTTCACGGGCAAGTGGCAACCTCTGGAGCAGACCTACTATCGCAACGGTATGTGGCGATGGGTCGTCCGCATCGGGTGGCCGATCGAGGTCACCTACGTCCTCCGGGATGGGAAGGCGCTTACCGATTTCCACGCTCTAGACCATGCAACGCTCGGTCGGTCGAACGATGTGTTCTTCAACGGCATGCGGGGCTCCAACATCAACGGGTTGGAGCACGCGAAGATGGTGACCGATGTCGGCAGCGCCGGTCTTGAGCGAAAGATCGCCGTCCACGAGCATGATCCGGTGGGGGGTGTCGCGACCTACCTGCTGACCATGGATCGAGAGAGCGACAAGTACCACGCGGAGATCCTCGTCGACAAGAAGACGGACCTGCCGATTCGCGAGGAAGTCTCGGACGGTTTCGGTCCGCAGCACCTGTTGCTGGAGTTTCGCTTCAACGCGGACCTCCCCGATTCTCTGTTTGCGCTGACTTCGACAAAGCCGATCCACGATATTGACCGGGAGCAAGGCGAGCTTGCAAACCGTTGGGAGAAGCCCCTGGCCGACGCCAAGGGAACGCGGGTTCGCGATGTTTGCGTGACTTCGGACGGCACGGTTTGGGTACTCGTGACTGCCGCCGTTAAGGAAGGCGTGGAGAAGGCGGAACTACCGAACTCTTTGGTGGCGACAAACGGCGCCCGGTATCTGCGTCCTCACATGGACTTGGTTCCCTCCTCTATCAAGGGGGTCGACAAGCGGTTCGAGATTCAGGGGGAAGACGTCTACATCGAGCCTTTCGTACCGGTCGACATGCCGAAGTCTCCGCCCGCTTCGGCAACGGTGAACTTCGCCGTTCATACGATCCAATTCCCGGGACTATCGGAGCAACGCGGAGCCGCGCCGGTAGAGGACGAGACGACGACGGTTTCCATTCGGCAGGAATCGGGCATGCTGCCGTCGTACTTCCCAGCCTTGGACATCGATGAGTTCTCGTTCCAAATCCCTCGACTTTTGCTCGGGACGCGAGGGGAGGAGTTGAAGAAACTCGGCCGCATCGCGGACTTGGCCAAGGTAGAGGAACAGATCGCGGAGAGCGGCATCCATTTCATCCGCGGCCTCGCTCGTGAATCCTACACTCTTGCCGCCAAGTACTACCGGCAGGTTGGAGACACGGCCAATGCGGAAAGGGTGGACAAGTTGGCCGCCGCAATCCCGATTCCGCCGAAGAGGAAATCCCTGTAAAACCGCGGTTTGGTGTTTAAAGATACTTTGAACACCAAACCGTTCCCAAAGCACTCAAGGGCAGCATCTCAGCACGGTCACTGAACCATGAGCGCCCAGACTCTCCTCAAACGAATCCCACTGATTGCCATTTGCCTGGCGATTGGCTGGGGCATTACCGAAGCCTATAACGTTGCCAAACGAGCGCAGCATCCCACGGGGGTTTGGTTTGGGCACTTCTACATGGGGGACGAGCGGCGAATGCACCTCGAACTCCCCATGTCAGACCGAGACACCGATCTGCTTTGGGCGGACGCAACACGGACTGAAAGAGCCGTTGAGGAGAGCCAAGGACCGGGGTCCGGAACCATGGTGGGCACCGTGGAGGGCGAGGAGAAGGTCTGCCTTTTCGCCCTTCCCAGCAAGTTTGGAAATGAGGCCGTCACGCTCAGACCCGATTCCGTGAAAATTCTGGCCGAGGCGATGCAGCGCAAAGTTCAGGCTTGGGCGAAGGAGAAAGTCTTCTCCCTGGTGCAAGCCGCTGATTTCGGCATCGAGCCAAGATCCGGCGCCTTCGAAAATCACCCGGCCGAGGTTCGGCTCATTTGCCAGGACCTTCAGAAGATTCCTATGGATTGTTTCTCATTCGGTCCCAATAGTCACGAATGGCGCCTCGCCCTTAAATGCAAGGGCGGCAAGCTTCTCTATTGGACGCTCAGCCTTCAAAAGCCATTCAAGGAGGTACGGAATGAACTCGGCCCTCATCTGCGCCATTTTCTCGACCGAAGCCATGATGCGGCGGTGACCCTGAAGGCCAAACGGGATGCCTGGGCCAAGACCGGAAAATCATTCCCAACGTCCCTCGGTGGCTCGTAAGCCAACCCCTCCACCCTAGTAGTTGTAACAGTTATCGAAGCCACCCTAACGCCACCGTGACAACCGCTTATACACTATCCGCAAGTACCCCATGACCACGAAAACTCGATTAGCCCTTGCCTCGATCGCGACCTGCCTCCTTATCGGGTGCGGAGGAGGCGGGGGCGGTGGATCGACCTCAAAGCCGATCGCGCTGCAGTCAGGGTTAATCCACTGGTGGAAGTTTAACGGCGACGCGGTGGACTCCATCGGCTCGCTGAGTTCGACGCCCATCGGTCCCGTCGCCTATACGACCGCACCGACCGGCCAGGCGATTGTGTTCAATGGCTCCACGACGGGGATTTCCCTCCCCGCGATCACCGACATGCAGTTCCAGGCTTCCTTCTCCATCAGCGCATGGGCGAAGCTTGCCTCGTATCCGACGAATAGCCAGATCGCGGCCAAGATTATTTTCGAGGGAGACGACCGTCCCGGGTTGGATCCGTTCGACATGGGCGTTCAACCAGACGGAACCTTTGAATTCCTTACCACCGGTAGTAACGAAGTGGCCTCGGTAGGCTCCAATTCCGCCTTTCCTCTCAACACTTGGGTGTTTGTCACCGGTACTTACGATAAAGTCGCGGGAATTCAAAGCCTCTACATCAACGGGTTGCCTGAGAACGAGCGCCTGAGCGTCTTTAACCTGACGCCGACCGTTCCTCTGTCAAATAGCGGCTTCCCCGGCATCGGAATCGGCACCAACAACGGCTTCCCTCACTCGGCTTACAACGAAGCCTGGAACGGCGCGATCAGCGACATCCGCGTCTACAACCGTGCCATCACCCCCGCCGAGGTTCAGGCTCTGTACACCAACGGCAAAGCCGGAATGCCGTAACCTGAGGCTTTGAGCCATGAGCCAAAACTCGTACGTGATTGTCGTCAAGGTGGGCTCGTATAGCAAAGATTCGGCCGACTTCCATTCCCTTCACCCGACCTACAAGGCAATCCTTGAGTTTGAAACTCCGATAGAGCTCAAAAGCTACGTTCAGACCCCGAAGAGAATTTCCATGGGCGAGAGGTTAGACCTTGGAAATTCGGGCCACGAAAAGGATCGAATCTACGTCGCCGAGCCATACGATCCGGATGCGTTCCATGACCCGCAGGTCGATCGCTTGAACCGGGGAGTGGCGGCTCAGCCACCCTCGCACCTCATCGTGACGGGAGTCGAGGACTCGGCTTTTGAAAGCGAGGGGCAAAGGGTCGAAACGGAGCCGATCTTGGCCTCAACAATTGAGGAAGCCTGCGATATCGCCTTGGCTCTGGTCTACAAATACGACTTCTGGCTAGACCCTATGTAGCCTGACCGCAATTTCACCAAAGTCTGCCAGGCCGCGTTGGCGGTGATCGGATGTACGTGCCGCTCGCCGCGACCACGTGACGAAGGCCAGCAATCTTACGATCCCGCCGACAAACCACGCAATCCAACCCCGAAGGCGGAGACGGGCAGCCCCTTGGACTGGCCACAAAAAAACCGACACGCCAACGGGCGTGCGAACGATCCCGGATGGGATCGAAGAAATTAGCCGGGCATCGAAGGCGCGAACCTGCGCCGAAGATACCGGGTCAGGCATCACGACCAATTCCGACCCCGGTCAGGGGTCGTAGAGCTTTTCGATTATCTCAAAGCAACCGAAAAACCATACGACGCCCTACCGAGAAGGACTTACCCGACGCTGCTTTCCAAGCTCACGCCCAACAACTTCTGGGCTTCCACCGCGAACTCCATCGGTAACACGCGGAACACGTCCTTGCAGAAGCCGCTGACGATCATGTTGACCGCATCCTCCGTCGGAATCCCCCGCTGATTGCAGTAGAAGATCTGGTCTTCGCCGATTTTGGAGGTGCTCGCTTCGTGCTCCACCGTCGCGGTCGGGTTCTTAACCTCGATGTAGGGGAAGGTGTGCGCTCCGCAACGGTCGCCCATCAGCATGGAGTCGCACTGTGAGTAGTTACGCGCCCCCTCGGCGCCCGGATTGATGCGGACCAAGCCCCGGTAGGTGTTCTGGCCGTTGCCGGCGGAGATACCCTTGCTCACGATGGTCGACTTCGTCCGCTTGCCGATGTGGATCATCTTCGTGCCCGTATCCGCCTGCTGCTTGTTCGCCGTGAGCGCCACCGAGTAAAACTCCCCCACCGAATCGTCTCCTTGCAGGATGACCGACGGGTACTTCCAGGTGATCGCGGAGCCGGTCTCGACCTGGGTCCAGGTGACCTTGCTGCGGCGGCCAATGGCGCGTGCCCGCTTGGTGACGAAGTTGTAAATCCCGCCCTTGCCCGTCTTGGGGTCGCCGGGGTACCAGTTCTGGACGGTCGAATACTTGATCGTCGCGTCGTCACCGGCCGCCACGAGTTCCACGACGGCGGCGTGAAGCTGATTCTCATCCCGCATCGGCGCCGTGCAGCCTTCGAGGTAGCTGACGTAGGCGCCCTCTTCGGCGACGATCAGGGTCCGCTCGAACTGGCCGGTCTTCTCCGCGTTCATGCGGAAGTAGGTGCTCAGCTCCATCGGGCAACGGACGCCCTTCGGGATGTACACGAACGACCCGTCCGAGAAGACGGCGGAGTTCAGCGTCGCGAAGTAGTTGTCGCTATAAGGAACCACCGAGCCGAGGTGCTTTTGCACCAACTCGGGATGCTCGCGCACCGCTTCCTGAATGCTGCAGAAGATGATGCCGAGCTTGAAAAGCTCCTTCTTAAAGGTGGTGACAACGCTGACGCTGTCGAAAACCGCGTCAACCGCCACGCCGGAAAGCGGCTTGTCAGGCTGGCGTGCATCGGCCGCGCTCGCCGCAGCACCTTTCACGTTCAGAAGCACCTTCTGCTCTTCGACGGGGATGCCCAGCTTCTGAAACGTTCGGAGCAGTTCGGGGTCGGCGTCTTCGAGCGAGTCGAGGACCGGTTTCATCCTCGGCGCCGAGTAGTACGCGATCTCTTGAAGATTGATCTCCTCGTAGGTCACGTTCGGCCACTTCGGCGGCTTCATGGTGAGGAAGTGCCGGTACGCCTTGAGCCGCCAATCGAGCAGCCACTGCGGCTCTTCCTTCTTGGCCGAGATGGCGCGCACGACATCCTCGTTCAGGCCGGGAGCGAAGGTATCGGACTCAATATCAGTGCTCCAACCATGCTCGTACTCGCGGTTGGCAAAATTTTCGAGCAGCGCAGTGCTCTGGTCAATAACTTGTTCGGACATATGTTCACCCGCAACGCACCCTCCCGGCAGCACCGGCTACGCGCATCGCATGATCTTCACCCTCTATTGTGACAGACGGCCCGCAGTTACTCAGATTCTTCGAACGCCCAGGTTCGGAGGCAATCCATAACGAGGTCAAAAGGATAGTCCAAGTCCCCAAGAAAGGAATAAGCGTTGTCCTCCCAGGAAATCAGGACGCGATCAATCCAATAGAAAACGGCAACTCGCTGATCCCGGTTCATACTTTCGAAGCTGGCGGTGATCTCACGAGCCTGCGACTTATCCCATCCGTAGATGCCTTTGAAGCGAGGCTCGTTCGTTTGTACTCTGAAGAACAGATGGATTCGGTCACGAATTCCGTCCATCGCCAAACTTAGTTCGAACTTACATTCCGCTGCCATTCGGCTCCCCGGTTCGAACCTCATGAGGTCCAGGCACAAACCGAGATCACTTCCGAACTTATCGAGATCTTGTATATCGTGCCAAAAATAGAACCGGTAACTTCTGTCTTCAACCTCCTCGTCGAGCATCTCGGCAAGGTCGACTAGCCTTTGCGCCAGATCGAAATCTGAATCCGGAGCGTCTGGATAAAAACTCTCACTGATCAGATTCGTTACCGCCTCCCAATCGGCAGACCTCTCGTCTTCCAGCCCACGTCGCCGACAAATCTGACGCCATAGGACACGAATCTCCTCGATCTCCAGTCGCGGCCGATAAGTGAACGAAAAGTGTCGCAACCAATCCAGAGTGGCGACGCATTGAGCATCGGTAAGCCTGAAGGCCAGCGCATCCGGGTCGGCCGACAGCACGAGAAGGATGTTCAGCACCAGGTCCGTGACTTTCTTTTGAAGGGAGAGCGTCAACCAGCCGGGTAGCTGGCTCGGCACATCCTCGGGATCCACTTCAAGAATCGAGTCCGCTAGAAACCGTGGCCGCTCGACAACCACCGGCTCCCAATCCCGCCCTATCAAGGCGAGCGGCGAATCCGGCCGCGAGGCCGCCCAGTTCGGAAACGCGGCGGCGATCTCCGCTTTCAACTCCGCAGGATCCGGGCTACCACCGTCTCTAGGAAGCGAAAACCTCATGATCCCGTCCCCATCACTCCCGCGGAGAACCCGGATGGGCGATCGGCCTTAGCTTCAGGGTCAAGCGCCTCGGATGCTCTACGACGAGCGTAGCCGAAGAACCCCGAAGGTCGATATGGCATCGAAAGCAGCATCGTCGGAAGTCAGAAGAACCACGTTCTCCGGCTAAGTCTATATCGAGTTCCCGGGCTTCCCAACTTCAGCGGAATGGATTTGGCCGCCTTCTTTTTGCGCAGCCCGAGTCCCGCACGCGTATGCTCCTTGGACCACCTGGAACCCGACATCAGAATCTGCCATGCAATCCGCTGGACCTCCGCCCAGATGGCCGGTTCAAGCCGTGCCCGAAGTTCCTCAATGAAGCCGGCGAGGAAGCGAAGATGATCCGGCGCTAATTCCGAGATGAAGACCGCCAAAGCGTCCGCTGCTTCTTGCATCTCGCCGTTCGAGGCCAATGCGATGACGTAGCGCGTCCTCGCATGACCGCGGTCGTAGTGGTCGTCTCCCCAATATTCGACTAACCTCAAGAATTCTCGCGCCGGCTGAACCGCGTCGGCGGTCTGACCAAGGCTTAGAAGCGCGTCGGCTTTGTAGCTCAGCAAGGTCATCCGGTAGAGTTCCACCTCTTCGCGTCCGACAAACGGCTCTAGTTCCGCCAATGCCCACGCGCAATAGTCCAACATCGCGGAGGGGCTTTCCATCGCCCAGCGCATAACCTGACGGCTCGAAATTGTCGCTTCAAGTCGCTCAAGGATTGCTTTGGAAGACTCTGCCGCCATGTATGCCTTCATACATGGTGGCGTGCGATGGCTCGATGCGTCGAGTTCTGCGAAGGCTTTAAGAGGGCAGGCGATCCAGCAGACATCAAATCTTTGCGAAACCTTGATTCGCCCGGATCAGGTGCCGACCGTAGAATTCCATCGTGGGCATAAAAGAGCTTGCGGAGGCCGACCTAAGGCCGACGGAATTCGAAGAGCGTCGCGGAATCACCAGAATTTCCGTCGAACTGGGCTACGTCCAGGTTCACATTTCTCGCATTCCCGCCGAATCGCTGGACCAAGAACGCTTTACCGTCTTGTCCCTGATCGCCGGCGTCGGCATTAATATGCGGTTCCCAAAGCTAACGCCCTCGGGACTACTGTTCCTTGTCCGTGAGGAAAATGCATGTCTTCTGAACAAGTGTCTCGAACGTTGGGGCAAGCACTCCTCCATCAAAACTCGTCGCTGCATCGTTTCGGTACACGCCGCGAGTATGCGGGAGGACGACGGCCTCATTGCGCGAATCGCCGGAGAAGCGCTGGCAAGCGGAGTGCACATCGACCTTGTTTCGGACACCCACGACCAAACCATGTTGGTCGTCGACGAATCGGATGCGACACCCCTGCTCGGCAGATTGAATACGCTCATGGGCGGGCCAAGCCTTCGTGTGCATCCCCACAAATGCCTGCGGGGCCGACGAATTAAGGTCATCAAGTTCGGCGGAACAAGCATGGAAACCGCGGAGGCGCGGAAGCGTGCCGCCGAGATCGTGGTTTCGGCAATATCGGAGGGCTTCCTGCCCGTCGTAGTGGTGAGCGCGATCGGACGCAAGGGTTTGCCATACGCCACCGACACCCTGATCGGCCAGCTTGAAGAGGTCGATCCGACAACGCCGCCTGCCCCTCGTGAGCTTGATTTGATGCTCGCTTGCGGCGAGATATTCTCCGCCGTCATCTTTGCCCACACTTTGACCGCAATGGGCTACTCGGCACATGCGTTTCGAGGCGATCAGGCCGGGATCGAAACCGATGGCGAGTTCGGACGCGCAAGGATCATCGGTATCCATCCGAGCCATGTTTCAAAGGCGCTCAGAGCAGGAACCATACCGGTCGTGTGCGGGTTTCAGGGCGCCGCGAAGGGCGAGGTAACGACGTTGGGCCGAGGGGGATCCGATACGACCGCATCGGCGATGGGAGCCGCCTTGGGCGCCGACGCCGTAGAGATTTACACCGATGTCGATGGCGTCATGAACGCCGATCCACGTCTCGTAAGGGAAGCCGAGACTCTTCGGCAGACAACCTACGACGAAGTGGCCGCCATGGCCCACTTGGGGGCAAAGGTCGTTCACCCACGCGCTGCGGAGATCGCGATGTCTTACGAAACGCCGCTCTGGGTAAAGAACACGTTTTCGAAGGACCCGGGAACGGAGATCGTTCCCGAAACACGATTTCCGGGCCGTCGGCGTACCGGTGTTACGCACACCGGCAAGCTCGTGTACTTTCAACTCGACCTCAGCGACGTCGATTCGGCAGAGCGCGCCGCCGTGTCGGCGTTGATTTACCGCCGGTTAGGAGAGTTCGGCATCAACGTATTCATGGTTAACCTCAGCCCTACCAGTACGGGCTTCGCCGTCCCTGCGTCGAACATTTTATTAGTTAACGGGCTTCTTGCCGGCCTCGGTCAAAGAACCAACTTCCGGGTCGCCGTGCGTGTCTGCTGCACGATGGTTTCTCTCGTCGGTCGAGAATACATCGAGACGCCGGGCCTATTGAATCGCTGCCTGGATGCTCTTTCCGAACTGAACGTCGACGTTTTCCAAACGAGCGACGGAGATAGATCTCTGAGCTACCTCGTACCGGAGGAGCATGGAGCAGTAGCCGTCGAATGTCTTTTTCAGGTCCATAAAAGCTAGGGTTCTCTCCAGCACAATTGAATAGCTACACTTCCCCCGAATAGATCTTGCCGAATGTTAAATTGAAATCGACCCAGACCGCCTTTCCGCTGTACAACAAGGCCGACAATGTTTTTTTCCCGGCCCTCTGGTTGGTATTCGTGCTGACCCCCTTGGGCGCCGCACTTGCCGGAGGCGCGTGGTTCTTCGCCTTTGCGGCTTTGATATTTTGGCCCGCGACAATTAGCATGGGCCTTCTCTACTACCCTGCGCTAAACACCATCCTCGTCGTGTCCGAAGAGGGTGTGCGTCTTATCCGGCGAGAAAAAATTGTGTTCGACGTCGCTTGGTCGGGCATCTCCCGGGTCGCCCTAGTAGACGAAGGTTCCGGCTCGACGCTTCGGGTTATCGATGGGACAGGCTCGGAGATCGGAAGCATCCCACTCCAACTACTGGGAAAGCATCGGCCGGGCGCCAAGGCGATCCTCACGGCCCTCGTAAGCCGCCTCCCTTCGGGAATCGAGGTTCAACCGGGACGATCCAAGCCGAAGCGAGTCCGGCGGATTTCCGCGATCCGGGGAACAGTTTTGACGCCCATTGGCGTCGCGGCAATGTGGGTTTGCCTGACTAGCCTGAATTCGGGCGAAGACGGACCTTGGTTGAGCAAATACGGCCCACTGGCCGGATTGGTCGGAGTCGGTCTGTTCGGTTTAGGCGTCTGCGATCTCATTGCCGGGTCAAAGAGAAGCTAGCAGCCGCAAGCTATCCCTCCAGTCTTAGCGGAAATGTCGAGGGCAAAGATTGCCGACTACCCCGAAATCATTTCGACAAGCGCTAGTTTCGCTCAATCGAGATCTGCACTTCGTGCAGAGCGTGCGTGGTGCCCGCCTCGTCGTATTTGGCGTCAGACGACAACCTTATATACAGATGGTGAGAGTCGATCCACTCGGTTCCCTTCACTTGGCCGGCGGTTAGTCCGATCAGTTGCTCGCCGCGCAAGAAGTGGGGGCCGGAGTGCCGCATGAAGACGGAACTTCCATCATGGTCCACGGCCCAAGCGCCATCGGGCGAGGTGCTGACCGCGCGCCCTTGATCGGCGACGAAATTGAAGGCCAGGAAGCCGACAACCGCGATTACGATCAGGGTCAAAACAAGCTTGACTGGCTTTGGAAGAGAAGACCCGCGCTTTTCGGCAAAGGGATCGTCTTTGATTGGTACCGTTCGCACGGCGCATGTTACCAGGTTGCACTCCCCACCTTAAAGCTGTAAGTTGCCCCAAATCGCAATCTTTGCTAGGGGATCAGACAAAAAATGGACAGGAATAAGGGTAACGAGACAGGCCAGACGACTGAGACAGATATCATAGCGATGCAACGTTGATTTATTCCAAAGGACCCGTTTTCCGGGCCTTTTGGCTCATCGTTGAGTACCGCATCGTAAAATCGATCCTGGAAACACCGTCTGGTCGCATCGCGCGCGACCAAGGAAAAACATGACTTATCGAAAGATATTAACTTCGGGCTTGCTTGCGCTGGTCGCGAGTTCCTTTGCGGGAACCGATCAAGCCAAGTTTGTGCAAACCCCAATGCCCTTGATGCCGGATGCGCTTAAGTCGCTTCCACTTGGCCATACCGCTCCGTCCACGCTTTTACATCTCGTCATCGGCATGCCTTACGGCGATCCCGTTGGTATGCAGCGATTCGTCGATTCGGTATCCAATCCGAAGAGCCCGAACTACCGGCACTTCATCACGCCGGAAGAAGTTGGGCAGCGATTCGGGATCTCGGCCGCCGCAGTCCAAAAAGTCTCGGACTACATGACCGCCAATGGCATGAAAGTCACCCTGGTCGGTAAGAACCGCCTATCCATGCTTGTGGACGCCACCGCTGCTCAGGCGGAGAAGGCGTTCAACACGGTTATTCAAGACTTCGTCTCCTCGGACGGCTACGCGCCGCGAGACGGCCACCTGTATTCCTACACCACTACGCCGATGGTGCCGGCGGATATCGCTTCGAGCGTCATCTATATCTCGGGACTCGAAACCTTCACCCATCCGAAGCACCAGTACCCTTATATCGGCCCTCCGGACGTCGGATTGAACTACAACTTGAATCCTCTCTACAGCGGTGGTAGCGAGGGTCTTGGGCGCACGATCGGCATCTCGAGTTGGGATGGATTCCAAACCTCCTACGTTCCGGACATTTACAACGGCTACCTGGCATTGGGATTCGGTCTCTGGACCCTGCCGACTCCGGCATCCTCGACGGTCACGGTTACAAAGCTGAATGGCGGTCAAGGCAATGTGTCGGGCGCCGACGGCGTCGAAGGCGACCTCGATATCGCATGCGTCGTCGGCACTGCCCCCCTCGCTAACGTCGTCGTTTACGATAACGCGCAATTTAGCCTCGTGGGAACGCTCACGCAAGAAGCGAACGACAATAGCGTCGACGTTATCACCATGAGCTACACGTGGACTTCAGGGTCTGCGGGTGGTGATACGGCGCACAACCTCTTCCTCTCGCTTAATGCCCAAGGAATTACCTACTTCACCTCCTCGGGCGACACCGGAACGAACCACGGGAATTTTCCCTATCCACTGTACGACCCCGAAGTGCTTCTGGTTGGCGGCACAACTCTGAACGTGAACGACACCAGTCGCGTTCGGACAAGCGAACCGGCATGGGTGGGTAGCGGTGGCGGCTGGGTCGCCACAACCGATAGCTGGAATGTTCGACCTTCTTACCAGGTCGGAACCGGTGTTCTTTCCGTTGGCCGCGCTCCCTACCGGCTCTATCCGGACGTAGCGCTCAATGCCGATGGAAACACGGGCTACTTCGTTGAATTTAACAAAGAGCAAGGCGCCGGACCGCAACTTTTCGTTGTCGGTGGCACCAGCGGCGCATGTCCGACCACTGCGGCGGCGATTGCCGTATGCGAGCAGAAACTGATCGCGAACGGTGTCCTGACTGCGGACGCGCACGGTCACTTCCGTTTCGGTCGAATTAACGACCTCATCTACTCCTTCAACGGCGATGCGTCGGTCTTCAACGACGTAACTACCGGACCCAGCACGGGCACGCTCCCCGACAACACGGCAGCAGCCGTCACGACGGGTTGGGATGTTGAGACCGGCTGGGGAACGATGAACTTCAATGGGTTTGTCACCAAGCTGACCCCCACGGGCAAGGTTGCCAGCCTTTCGGCGACGCCAAGCACCGTTGAGGGTGGTAGCGGCACTGCAATCACCGGAACGGTCACCTTGCAGGCGGCGGCTTCGGGCAACGTTACGGTGAATCTGTCGAGCGCCGATCCTTCCGTCGTCGTTCCTCCGACCGTTACCGTTGCGAGCGGCGCCACCACCGGCACCTTCACCATCACCACGAACTCCGTTCACGCGCTGAAGACTGTGGTAATCACGGCTTCACTCAACAGCACGTCGGCGACGTTCTCCATGCACCTCCAGCCTCCTCACCTCACCGGCTTCACGGTGAATGTGGCTACCATCCCTGGCGGCGGAGTCATTACGGGCACGGTAACCGTAGCCGAAGCAGCCCCGGCGGTTGGCGGCGCTTCCGTGACGCTCTCCTCCTCGAACTCGACCGTTGCGTCGGTTCCGACGGCGACGACGATCACCGGTGGTAACACCTCCGGTACGTTTGCGATCCATACGACGGGCGTCTCCGCTTCGACCAACGTCACCATCACCGCCGTAGCCAACGGTGTCACGATGACCCAGGTCATCAAGGTCACCCCGGCAGCAATCTCCGGCGTTTCCGTGGCTCCAACGACCACCTACGGCGGCCAGACAGTCACCGCGACAGTCGTCCTCACGGGCCAGGCTCCTCCGGGTGGCGGTAACGTCACGGTCGTCCTGTCGAACACGACGATCGCCACCGCTTCCACGGCTACTCTCGTCATCCCGGCGGGCCAAACCATGGGCACCTTCACGATCGCGGCTCACCCGGTGAGCGCATCCACGGTAACCGTCGTCAAGACGACCTACCTTGGCGTGATCAAGGAGTGCAACCTGGTCGTTAAGCCGGCGCTGGTCGGCTCGGTAACTTCCAACGTCGCTACCGTTCAGGGTGGCGTGGGAACCGCGACCATCACGGTCACTCTCCTCGGCCCGGCAGGCCCTGGCGGCTCTTCGGTCGCGATGAGTGTCGGACCGGCGGCTACGGGAACGATCAGCCCGGCTACGCTCGTCGTCCCGGCCGGCGCAACCTCGGCGACGGCAACGTATACCGCGAAAGCAGTGAACGCGGACACCACGGCCACGATCAAGGCGGCGTTCTTCGGAGCTTCGCAGTCATGCACGGTGAAGGACACGGCGGCTCTGCTCAGTGGCTTCACCGCCACGCCGACGACGGTTCAGGGTGGCAGCACCACGCCGGTCGTCGGAACGCTCACGCTGAACGGCCCGAACGGTCCGTCCACTCGGGCGATCGTGCTCACCAGCTCGAACCCTGCGGTTATCGCGGTCAACTCGACCGTCGGCGTCGCCGCCGGCGCGACCACGACGACGTTCAGCGTGCTGACTAAGAAGGTCACCACGAGCACGTCGGTTACGATCACCGCCAAGCTGGGTGCGGTAACGATGACGCAGACGATTACGGTCAACCCGTAAGGTAGGCGTCGCAAGACGAGGAAGGGGCTGTCTCAGTAGAGGCAGCCCCTTTTTTATTAATCAGCATTGCGGGTTTTTTCTGGTTTTTCCCATCTGTTAAAACTACTGCCGTAAGATGCTCGCGGGAAGGCTCTGTTTGGGGCCCGACGAGCACCATGATTTGTCCAAAGATTTGGATTCCTAGCCTGTTTCTACTGCTTACCGGATCGATCGCCACTTTAGCGGTCGCCGAGCCGACTCGTTTAGCCACGACCAAGTCCCTTCGCGAGCAAACCCGATGGGTTCCGATTGCGATGAATCCGCCGAAGGAGCTTGTACAGTCCTTTCCTCTCGTCGCTAGCGCCCCCGGGACGATACTTCACGTTTGCGTGAGCCTGCCTTTCGGAGACCCCGCCGGGGCGCAACGCTTCGCCGACGCGGTCTCAAACCCGAAAAGCCCCGACTACCGGCACTTTATCGAGCCGGACGAAGTCGGCCGCAGGTTCGGTCTCCCCGCCGCGACCGTGCAGAAAGTCTCCGATTACCTTCTCGCAAACGGAATGAAGGTAACACTGACCGGCAAGAACCGGCTGTCGATTCTTGCCGATGCGACGGTCGCCCAAGCTCAGAAGGCATTCAACGTCGGCATCCAAGACTTCGTAGCGATCCGAGGTCCACTCGCAAGTGCCGGCCATCTGTTCTCCTTCACCACCGCGCCCATGCTTCCGGCCGATATCGCGCCCAGCGTACTCAGCATCACGGGGCTTGAGAACTTCACCCGCCCGCTTCACAAAGACGCCATCACCCCCGGGCAACTTCAAACCCTCTACAACGAGTCCGCGCTTTACGCCGGCGGCAATCACGGCGAGGGCCGAACCATCGGAATCACGAGTTTCGATGGGTTTCGTATCTCGAACCTCGCCCAGAGCTACCAAACCTACTCGCTTCCCGCGCCCGCGGGCGGAGTCGGCTCAAACGTGAAAGTCTCGACCGTCGCCAGCGGCGGCGCGGCCGGAGGGCCAGCCAGCGGCGAAGGGGACACCGACCTCCAGTGCGTGCTCGGAATGGCGCCCCTCGCGAGCGTCATCGTCTACGACGGTGGTCTCACGGATGTCGTCAGCGCCCTCTCGCTGGAGGCGAACGACAATAAGTGCGACATCATCACGGACAGCTACGGCTGGAGCCTCGACACCGCCACTGCACTGTCCGCCCACAATCTGCACGTCGCGATGTCGACTCAGGGCGTGACGTATCTGGCCGCGACGGGAGACAACGGCACCGCAATCGCTACGAAGCCCTATCCACTCTACGATCCGGAGCCGCTCACGGTGGGCGGCACGTCAGTGACGGTAGATACGTCCGGAAACCGCGTTAGTGAGCTCGGCTGGACCGGAAGCGGTGGCGGATGGTACGTCTCGACGGACAACTATAACATTCATCCGGCCTACCAAGTCGGAACCGGAGTTCCGACAGTTCCCTATCGAATGTCACCGGATGTCGCCCTCATGGCGCAACCCGGTTACAGCGTCTACTACAACGGCGCGAGCGGACTGAGTTTCTACACCAGCTCGGGAACGAGCGGCGCCGCTCCAACCCTCGCCGGCGCGCTTGCCGTCGCGGAGCAGCAACTCGTGGCCGACGGCTACCTCATCGCCGACGCCCACGGACGGAAACGGTTTGGTCGCATCCAGGACCTGTTCTACTCTTTCAACGGCGATCCCACGATCTTCACCGACATTGCCGACGGCAGCTCGAACGGTGTTCTCCCGAATGGCGGCTCCTCGACCGCGGGCGTTGGCTGGGATACGGTCACCGGCTGGGGCGCGCTTAACGTTGCCGGCCTCGTGAATAAGCTGGCGAACGCCCCCCGCCTGGGAACCTTAACCGCCACGCCGACCACACTGGAAGGCGGAAACGGCACGATCATCAACGCGACGCTGACAATCAAGTTCGCTGTCACCCAAGATTCGACGATCGCGCTTTCGACCAATGATCCGGCGATCACCGTCCCGGCTTCCGTGGTTATCCCCGCCGGCTCGACCACCGCAACCTACACCGCCACCACCTCGTCCGTCCACTCCCTGAAAACCGTTCAGCTGATCGCGAAGATCAACGGTGCATCGGTTACCTGCCCCATCTCGCTCACCCCTCCCCACGTCACCGGCTTTACGATGAATGCCGTCTCCGTTACCGGAGGCCAAGCGACCCCGCTGATCGGCACGGTCACCATTGCCGAGCCGGCTCCGGTCGGTGGCGCAGCAGTTAACCTCACCTCCAGCAACACGAACGCCGCCACCGTCCCGGCCGCCGCAAACGTTCCGGCGGGTTCCACCACGGGCACCTTCGTGGTGAAAACCCTCGGCGTCGTTACGGGGACGACCGTTACGATTACCGCGGCCGCCGGCGGCACGTCTTCCAGCGCCAAAGTTGCCATCGTCCCTGCGCTCGTCTCCGGAGTCTCGGTAAGTACGCCCACGACGTACGGAGGCCAAACCGTCGTCGGAACCGTCACGCTCAACGGCCAAGCCCCTCCTGGCGGCGCCGCCGTCACGCTGAAGCTGACCAACACCACGATCGCGTCCCTCTCGACGAACCTCCTGCTAATCCCTCAGGGGGCTACCGGAGGGACGGCAACCATCACGGTCAATTCGGTGGATGCCTCCACAGTGACCATCTTCGAGGCGTTCTATGGCCGGGGCGCCGCCAAGGAGGTCAATCTTGTCGTGAAACCGGCGCTGGTCGGGTCGGTTACGAGCAGTTTGCCTACCGCCCAAGGCCAGGTCGTCAACCCAACGATCACGGTCACCCTTCTTGGGCCGGCCGGTCCGAGCGGAGACTCGATCGCGATGAGCGTCGGGCCGGCCGCCGCGGGCACGATCCCGGCCACCCTGGTTATCCCTGCAGGAGCGACGACCGGCACGACGACGTTTACCACCAAAGCCGTTCGGTCCGACACGAACGCGGCGGTCAAAGCCGCCTTCTTTGGCGGTTCTCAATCGGTCACGGTGAAGGTGACCGCCGCTCTGCTGAGTACGTTCACCCTGGCTTCGAACTCGGTGCAAGGTGGCAGCATCGTGCCGATCGTGGGTTCGCTCACCTTGAACGGTCCCAATGGGCCGGCCCCCCGGGCGGTTCTCATCTCAAGTTCGATGCCCTCCGTCTGTATCGTTCCCTCCAACACTCCCATTCCCGCGGGAGGCACGGCAGGGTCCTTCAATATCCTGACGAAGAAGGTGACGGTGGCGACCACGGTCACCATCACGGCCAAGCTGGGCACATCGATATTGACCCAGACCCTGACGATCAATCCGTGAAGTAGGGGCTGCCTCAAAGGCTTTGCCTTTGAGGCAGCCCCTACCCATGTTTTGCGACACCCTTCCGCCGTTTGGAGCTTCGCCCAAAGCGGCGGAGGGTTTAGGTTGCAATTTTTGCCCACCTCGCCAAAGCTACGGCGGGCAAAAATTGCGTTGGGGAATGCGCGGAAGAATATTGGGCGAGTTTCGGCGTCGTTTGACTTTCGAGACATCTCCTAAGGCGGTGGAGGTGCTTTCCGGCGATTGGGATCCGTAAGGGTCGCGCCTTTGAAGAATTGAGAATCCAGCGCATATTCCTTTTGAAACACGGCCTGGAACGTGTCGGGCATCTCGGAAAGGGGACCGAAACCGGCCCCGTCGTCGACCCTGCCGGTCATGAGGTCGGTGTCGAAAGAGACCCCCGGCTTGACCAAGAAAGTCAAATGCAAAGCCAACCGAACCCCGGGGGCGAACCGGTCAAACGTGACGCCGATCGCCTTCGCTTTAAGGGTCGGCTCTTGGTGGCTGAACTGAGAACCCGCGATTTCCGCGGCCGTCTTCATCAAGGCTTCCTCAGTGGCCGAAGCGCACGCGATGGCAACGGGCTCGGTCTTCGCCTCCACCTGAATCACGCCTCGCTCCTCTAATCCATCTGGAAGCAGTTCGTCCCAATCGCTTAGGAGGGGTAGGTTTCGCAACTCCTGTTCCGTTCGGGCGGGGGAGAGTTTGGGCGCCGGCGTGATGTCGTCGAGATAACTCCAAATCGCTTCCCGGCCGCGCTGGTTCACGCTCGCCATCAAAAAGGGTCTTCCCCGCGCGACGTTCGCCAGCATCTCCGGCGCGAGCGAGCCCAATAGTCGGTACACGTACCAATCCGCCGAGTTGTAATCAACCCTTGGGTTCAAGGAGAACAAATACTGCCCGCCCAAGTCCGCCCATGTGAGAGGAACTTCCTGGGTTTGGCTGAATTCCGCGAGGTCTTCAAGGCTAAGCACCTTATTTCGAACCAAGGCCCCCGCAAGCGTCGCCAGGGCAAGGCGATCCGTTCGATTGCGAGTGCAGGTTTCGAAATCGAGAGGGGTAAGGGTCAGCCACCCTTCCTTGAAGCTCGCTTCCTGCGCCCGCCGAAACCCCTCGTCATTCAATATCCGGCTCAACGGTCCAGGGTGGGTACGCAGAAGGCAAGCCTGACCGAACGTACCGTCGCTGAGATCGCCTACGAGGTTGAACGAGTCAGCTTCCGCGCCGGAAATGAGGAGATCTCCGATCGCTAGTTGTAACGGCTCATATTTCACCGGATCCGCGACTACAGCTAGGAATGCTTTCGAGGGAGCGGCGGCACGTGAGGGAGGGTCCTCACCCACCGTAATTATCTGAACCGCGCGGTTGCGAACCGCAGTCAGATTCATAACCGGTTCTTGCCGAAGCTCACCGCGCGTCGCCTTCTCCAGGTCCAAGGCAAAGGCTCCCGCAGGCAAAACCGGGTCGTGCGGAAGAGTCACCGGTGCGGGAGTTGCGGGTAGTCGCGTAAGAAGTGCCGAGGATTGCCCGAGTGACCGCCCAACACTGTCGGTAACCGTAAGCTCCGCGTACCAGGCTTTCGTCGGGCTCACATGCTCCAAGCGAAGCACCACCTTGCCAAGACCGCTTTGCGGATCTCCCGGTAGCAGAACACCGGGGTCGAAGTTCGTGTCGCCCCGATCCTGATCGATTCCGCGCGCGCTTCGCACCCGCTCCGCCTCGGCGATCAGAATGCCATCGTCCCTTACGAACCGCTCGACGAAGGGTTCGACGCCACCCCGAAGGGGATGCTGCCGGCCGACGGGCAGGTTCGAATAAGTTATCTTCGGCCCCCGTTCCCGAACGACATCCTCCGGGGAAAGCAGCCCCAAGACGTCCGAACAGAGGCGGCGACCCGGGGAAGCCAGGGATAGCTGCTTCGCTTCCCAAGACAGCTTGTTCTGCGCCTGGCGATCCGTCGCGTTCTTATACTCAACCGTCGCCTGCGCCAGCCGGCGCGCCTTTTCCGACGTGAACTCCGGATAGGCTGCCATCTCTTTTCGGAGGATCTGGACCTGGCTGCGGAAGTTATCCGCCTCCTCGCGCCTTATCGCTGCGGTTCGCGCGCGCCGGAGGGTTTCGGATTTGAACAAGGTTTTGGCGCCGTCCGAACCGGTTCGCCACTCCCCTCCGCACGCGTTGGCGATCCGGGCCAGCAACTCTTGAGCGGGTACGTCCTGCACACGGGCGATCAGAACCTCTTTCGACATACCGGCGCTTATCCTCAGCGGCATCCCCAATCGCTTTCCTAACTGCGGAACGAAGGCGCTCGCGGGCGCGGCGGGGAGGATGAGCGTCACCTTGCCATCCTGCTTGGCAAAAGCAATGAGGATGCCGGCGAAATAAAGGATCATTCCTCAGTGGACGTGGTATGGCGGCGGATTCGTTGACGGAAGACCGCGCCCCGATGCAAGCAAGGGCGCGGGCCTCGACCCGCTTAACCAGCCGTTAAGGTCACGTTGAACTGCTTCGTCCGATGGCCCAGCGGCGTTGGCAATGTGATCACGACAACTGTGTTCCTCGTGACCGCCTTGGTGTGAATCGCGAACGGAATGGTCGTCGCCATTCCCGTGGGCACCACCGCAGGAGCAGTGGCATCGAAAAACGCGTTGGCGTTGCTCGACACCAGACTGAACGAGGGCGAAGCGGTGTTGTTAGCTTCGGCGAGAGTAACCGTTCCGGTGATGTCCTGCCCCCCCTTTATGGTCAGACTGTCCAGCGTGACGCTTGTGACCAGGGGCAACACGTTGATATTGAAGAACTTGATGCCACCCGAGGGGGTGCCGCCGTTTAGCCACTGAACGGACATCCGTGCCGTTCGGGGCGCGGCGAGCTTCACGCTATTGGTCGGAACAGATGCCGCCAAAGCATTGGAGTCGACCGTCGAAGGCATCGTCAAGGCAGGAATGGAGTCCGGATACGTGCTCGTCACCGTGAAGTTTTGAGGCGCATGCATCGCAAGTAGCGTCGACGCGTTCAGGAGGAACGTGTCCCCTTCCACCACCGTCGCGTCCCCACTCGCCGAGACCAAACGGTTTGTGTTCACCTTCAGCGCCGCCGAGTGGTGACTTCCGTTTGTCGTATTCGAGAACGTCGCGGACGCTGTCGACGCCGCGCTAAAGATCGCGTTCGTGGCCACCGTGACGGAACCAGTGGTGGAATTACCGGGGACAAAGATGCTCACGTCGCCGGCGACGGCGGGATTGCTGCTCGCAAACGTGTAGGTTTGGTCCGTCAAACGGGGCGACGACATCGTGAGGCTCAAGTTCGCAGACTGCTCCGAATCAATCTGAGGGGTGTCGAAGACAAGCGTCGAAATAACGGGCGCCGTGAGTTGAAGCGAGCTTGATTGCGAGCTGGCGCCGCCTACCAGCGACGCGGTCAATACACCGATTTGCGACGTATCGAAGTCGCCCACATTCACCGTCGTCGAGGTGGACCCGCTGATCTGCTGTCCGCTTGCGATGCCCTTTATCGTCAGGTTCGGCGTGCCGCTCAGCAGCGCCGGGTTCATCGCGATGTTCACGGTTTGGTCTGTCGCCGGAACCTCGTACGGCAGAACGTACACGGTAAGGGTTGTTCCCGGCGTGATGCGGGGGGAACGGACGACCACCGACCGGATGAACGGCTGGATCGTCATCGGCATCGACATTTGGTTGGTCCCATCCGAAGCGGTCAGGGTTACGGCAGTGGCCGAGGCAACGTCGTCCGCCGTGACCGCAAATGTGGCCACGTGGTTTGAACCGGTCACCGTAGATGTTCCTATGGCGGAGCCATTGATGTAGACCCCCGACGAAGAAGAGCTGAGCGTAATGTTCGTGCCGGCGGGCTCGGCGAAATACACGCTGACGTTAACCTGCTTGCCCACGCCTCCCGCGAGATTCGGGGTCGCCCCCCGGTCGGACGTGATCTTTTGCAGCCCCGGGGTCACCGTGGGATTGAGCGCCAAGAGAAAGGGCGACGTGCTCGCCTGCTTCGTCGTCTGGAATGCCCCGGAGGTCGTTGGGACTACGTCGGCCGTGACGGTTCCCGCCAAGTACACGGCGCCCAGCGAATCCATCGCAAAGGCGGTTGGGGTTACGGAATCGATACCCAGGTAGCTGCCATATAGTTCTGTCGTGAGATCCGAAGAAAGTTTCGCGAGGAAAATCTGGGAAAAACGACCGGAGAAGTAGTCCCAAGTCAGAGGAATTCCTTGCGTACCGTCGGCCTCGACGACCACCACGGGGTTGCCGTCCGAACCTATCGCAATGTAGTCGCCGGTTCCGCTATCCGGGCCACCGAACCGGCAGGACGCTAAAACCGTTCGCAGGTTATTGCTGAACTTTGTGATGACCCCGCACTTGACCGCAGTGCTACCAACGCTTAGCGCCCCCGTCGTGTACGGATAACTGCTGCCGCCACCGGAATCCTCCCCGATCACATAGACATTGCCGGTGGCATCGACGGCAACCCCTTTTGCGGATGTTCTTCCCGTGTCAGTGATGTTTATCGGTAACGAACTGCCCCTCGGAAATCCGGGTGTAAATTTTATGAGCCCGGCGACCCCGTCAAAGCCGGATTGATTGATTCCTTGAAGGGCAGTACCGTCGTTGTCTCCGGTAATAAAAAAGTTGCTATTCTTGTCGGCCGCCAACCCGGTAATGTTCGTCAGATTGAACGTTCCCATGTTTTGCGCGGTCGTTTCCGACATGATTTGCGGCGTGGACGTGGTGTCCACGCTCACCTGCAAAAAATTCGGGAATTGGCCGGTCGAGCGCTGCTCTAGAGCTACAATGGTGCAAAAATTGTCTTTGCCGACCATTTTGGGAAAGGCCAAGTTATGCCTCGAGGCAGACTGAACATACATGGATCCAACGAGGGTCCCGCTGGTATCGAATTTTGCCAGATAGCAAGCTGAACTTACCCCCGCCGTTGGATCAAACACCGAACCGGATTGGACCGGCAGACTCCTATCCGTGGTCGTCCCGACCATGAGCAAGCTTCCCGAGGCTCCGAAAGCAACGTCCCTGCCGATTGTGACTGCCCCGCCATAGTAAGTAGTCCAAAGGCAATTGCCGGACGCATCGAACTTCGCGGCAAAGGCGTTGTTGGAGGCGACCCCACTCACATATACGTTCTGGTTGCTGTCGACTTTAATCCCGGTGGTGCGTGTCGATCCGTCGGATCCGCCCAGGTAGGTCGCCCAAACGACGGGGTCGATAACGAGGGCGCGGTCTTTCAGGCAGCCGGCGGTATCGAAACTCACCGTCCCGTCGGGATTCTTAACCTGCGCGGGAAAGAACCGGAAATCGGGACCGTTATCCGCCTTCTGGTATGCCATCTGCCGCGACTCGCGAATCTGGCCGAAGGGCGTGTCGTATTGAACGGTCCCGTCGTTTGTGACCTTCAGGTTCTTCGCGTTCGTAAACCGCATCTTGATTCGGTTCGGATCGGCGCCGGGGTGCACGACAAGGTCGTAGCGGGGACGATTCACTTCCTCGTCGATGTACGTGACCAGATCGATGCCGGGGTACAGGTCCTGGATGGTCGTCTTGGCGAAGCTTTTCACCCTGTTCGCACGAACCTTGCCAAAGTAGTAGTTCTTGATGCCGGGCAACTGGTGTTCGCCCGTTACCTTCCCCAGGCCAGTGGCGCCGACGAATTCAACCCCCACGGGGCAATCCTCTTGCACTGACGCCAGTTCGTCACGAAGTGGGCCTCCCGTCGACGGCGCCGATATAGGTTTGTGCCAGTTGTAGACGATGCCGGTAGGGGTGACCGAGAGATCCACTTGGCCGGTCTGGGCACGGAACTTGGTTTGCGAATCCCACTGCCCACGGTTCTCGGTAAAGCCCGTCTCGGTCGCGAGGGCGCCGTAGTTTCTCCCTACCCCGGTGACGGCAGCCTGGGGCCGGATGGCGCAATGGCTCGCGAGAAACAACGTGGCTAACAACACGCGAGAATTATTACCAGAGCTTATGCCGCAAGTCTAGGCTTTCGCCACAAAATGCGAATGACCGGTATTTCTCCGAGGGTTTGGGAATCCGCCTTCGTGTCCGGAAGAATTCCTTCCGGAGCGGGGCAAAAAAGGGATAGAGGCCATCCTGGCCAATTGCGCCCGCCACTCCTTTGGCATTGGAGAAGACGGGCTAAGTAGGCCAATGGGCGCGACTTATTTTAGAATTGCTCCTACGTTAAGCCTTAACCGTCGCGGATCAGGCCGAAATCTTAATGCCGTCGTAGCCGGGCTTGATTTGATGAGGGCTGAGCGCCTGCACGAGGTCGCAATGACGCGCGTCGCCATGGCTTGAATGGTGGGTGGTGTACACCTTCGACTTACCCTTCAGGGTGCCCTGCCGGCGCAAGCGGTTCACCACCGCGATGCATTCCTTAACGTTTAGGTGGCCGGGATAGTCGGATGGGCAGAAGCCATCCGTGCATTCGATGATTAGTAGGTCGATCGAGACGCCTTGCAAAAACTCGAACGTCTCCTCTGGCCAGATCCCCGTATCCGTGGCATACAGCAACGTGCGGCCGCCAGTGGAAATGATGAGGTTCTGACAATCCTCTTCCGGGATATGCCGGGCCTTAATCGGGGTAACCGAGTAGCCTCCGTGGCAGAAGGGCTCAAAGCTTCGCGTTTCGACGATTTCGATCGGCCAACCGGGATACCGCTCCTCGATCTTGGCCGCCACGGTCGAATTCGCGTAGATCGTGTACGGCAGAAGCTCCTCCGAGGTGAAGGGGTACATGCCGTACTGGATCTCGCTTACGGCGAGGTGGTCGTCGTCGCTATGGGTGAAGATGAGTCCGGTCCAGTCGCGGGCGCTTAGCCCGTACCGCTGGAGTTGGGCCAGGTTTTCCGGCGGGAGGTCGATCTTCAGCACGCCGTCGATCAAAGCCGCAGAGCGGGTTCGAACATCCTTGCCTCGGTACTCCCGGGCGTACCGGCTTACCTCGTCATCCGCGAAGAGACTTGGTATTCCATCGGCCGCGCCCGTGCCCAGGAGTCGAATATCCATTCTTAGTCAGAAGTCGTTGAGGCTCCAGAAAACAAGGCCGCTTAGGATCTTCGGGAAATAGTAGGTGCTCTTCTGCGGCATGCGCTCGCCGCCGAGGGCGATGGTCCGCATATCTTCCACCGTAGGCGGGTTCATCATGAAGGCCGCGGCCGCGCCCTCATTGACCAACTTAACCGCTTCCATCGGATCACGAGTGTAAGTGATTTCCTCGGTACCCGTCAAACCCAAAATCCTCTCGAATATTAATGAGTGCAGTACGGTGACGTCGAGACCACGCAAGCGATCGCTCTCTTCCGGCGCCAGACCATCCAGTAGCGTCGCTTCATCCCGCGGCTTCAAGATATAGCCCCGGCCGCCTTCGAAGACCACGCCGAGGGCGCGTCCGCCCGCCGCCGAGATGGCGGCGATGGAGTCCATAACCCGCGACGAATTCGTTTCTACGATTTCAAACTTGTCGGCGAGCTTGGCGAGCGCCTGCTCGCGATCCAGCTTCCAACGCATGACGATCCGGTGGGTCGGCAACAGAACCAGACCTGGGTCGGACATCGAGCAGAGGGCGATCGGCATGTAGTCCTCCGCCACTTCCCCGTCGCGCTCACCGAGCGCTTCGCGGAACGCACAGGCCGTCTCGTAGCGATGGTGACCATCCGCGATCCAAAGCTTGCGATCGGCCAGCGCCTTTACCAGCGCATCGATCGTCGCTTCATCCTCGATAGGCGCGAACTCCTGATTGACGCCGTCGCGGCTAATCATCTTCTTCGTTTCGCCGACCGGAGCAGACTCGATCAGGGCATGGATGCTGCCGTCCGGATCCTCGAAGAGGCCAAAGATCTCCTCTAGATGGGCGCGGGTAGCTTCTAAGATGCGTAGCCGATCTTCCTTATGCTTCGGGAACGTGCGCTCGTGGGGAAGCACGACGCCCTTCGCATAAGGTTCGGTGCGCAGAAGAACGATCACCGACGTCCGCGTGTGCTCGCTTGAGCCGGCGGTCGCGCCGAAGCTTTGACGGTATCGGTAGAACGTCGGCTTCGGTTCGGGTACCACGATGCCTTCGCGACGCCACTCCGCCATGGAAGCGGCGCTTCGGGCGTACTTCACGAACTTACTGCGGTCGTCGGGTCTGGACTCCGGCAGGGTCACGTGAACTACGTTATAGGGGCTTTGCGCCGCATATTCGTCGCGCTCCGCGGGGGTCAGTACGTCGTAAGGGGGCGCAACGAGTTTATCAAAGCTGCCCGCTGCGCTGCCATAGCGCAATCCGGTAAAGGGTCTAATGACCGCCATAGGTACAAATCTTACCAGTGACCCGCCTTTTCCGGGACGATGAACACCCAATAGGCCTATTTCCAGGACAGTTGGGAACTTGTACAATTGGCGACGGTACGGCAGAGCGATGCAATGAGAATCGACGCACTCGGAGACGCGGCGTACGTGCTGCGTGAACTATCCGGGCCGCCTCACGAGTTGGCCGCGCGCCTTAACGCCGAGCCTATCCCCGGCCTGATCGAGGCGGTGGCCAGTTACGACACGGTAGGCGTCTACGTCGAGCCCTCTGTTTTCGACATTGACCGGTTGCTTGGCGTTCCTAGCAGTTCGAAGATGGAGATGCCCTCCAAGAAGCACATGATCCCGGTCTGCTACGAACTCGGGGACGACTTCGACGAGGCGGCGAGCCGGTTGGGGCTCCCGAACGAATCGCTTATCTCATTGCATTCCGCGGGGACCTATCAATGTTTCGCAATCGGTTTCTGCCCCGGCTTTCCCTATTTGGGATACCTGGACGATGCCATCTCGGGCCTTCCGCGCCGTGCGTCGCCAAGAGTAAGAATCGAGCCGGGTTCCGTAGCGATTACCGGTCGGCAAACCGGGATCTACCCGTTGCCTCGCCCCGGTGGTTGGTGGCTTATCGGGCGCACGCCGCTGACGCTAGTCGATGTGGCGGACGACTACTTTCCGATCTCGGCGGGGGACCAAGTCCGATTCGTGCCCATTAGTACGGAAGAATATGAAGAGCGAAGAGGGCAGAGGCTTTGAGGGTTTCCCAAATCGTCGGCTCGCGCTCGATCGACCTCAATGTCGATATCGGCGAAGGGTTTGGCCACGATGAGGAACTGCTGAAGTTCGCCTCCAGCGCCAACGTCTGCTGCGGAGTTCACGCCGGCTCACCCGAGCTCACCCTTGAGACAATCGACCTTTGCCTCCGTCACCGGGTGCGGGTCGGCATCCATCCCGGATATCCGGACCGCGTGTCGATGGGTCGCAATCCCATGCAGCCGGGTCAAGAACCGACTTACCTCAAGAGCCTGTTCGAGCAAACCGCCTGGTTTGTGGACGTCGCGAAGCCGAGCTACATGAAGCCGCACGGCGCGTTTTATAGCGACACCGCAGTCGTCCTTCCTCATGATTGGGAGAAGCTTAAGAAGCGCTCGCCGGGGGTGAGCGACTATGAGAGCGGCGGAGTTTATCTCTCCCAGTTTCCCGGCGTGCAATCGCTGCTCATGCTGCTACGCATTCACCACATGCCCCTCGTCGGTCTTGAGCCCACGGCGCATCGCGTGGTGGCCTCGCGGGCGCACCAGTCGTTTATCCGCGAGGGATTTGCCGACCGGCGTTACCGCCGCGACGGAACCCTTGTTCCGCGCACCGAGCCGGGCGCCGTGCTCACAGACCCGGAAGAGATCCGGGAGCAGGCACTGGAGCTTGCGACAAGGGTCGATTCCATTTGCCTCCACGGAGATACGCCGGACTGCGTCGTTTTCGCGGAGTTGGTCTATAAGAGCCTGCTCGATGCCGGGTACGGGGTCGGCGCGCGATCTTGATTGGTTTGGAACTGGTTCGCTCGTTTGGAGTGGTGCGAGAGGTCGGTCCTCCTTTGCTGGGGCGGCGACGCTTCGGGGTACCGATTGGCGGCGCTTTCGATTCGGAGTCGGCTCGGCTGGCTCGGGCCTTGCTGGGGCTTTCCGAAGCGGAGCCCGTTTGGGAGTTGGGACTGGCCTTCGCGGAGTTTCGGGTTTTGACGACCGGCTCTTTGGCCGTGGTCGGGGCGCCGTGCCGGACTTTGGTGGACGGGGTTGCTTTTCAAGGAGCTTTTGCCGTGGAAGCCGGAGCCTCCGTCGTTGTCGAGCCTCCGGCTTTGGGGTCGCGGGTCTATGTGGGCTTTCGACCGGGAATCCAGGTTTCGTCTCGCCGGCTTGCCGAGGTTCCGGCGAGCTTGTCGGGGGACAAGTTGCGGGTGGTCGCCGGATCTCAGGGGTCCGCTTTCGATTTGGAGCAGTTCGCGCAGCTAGAATTTCGAGTCGGGATGGCGAGCGACCGGGTGGGGATTCGGTGCGAGGGGGTGTTTCAACCGCACGAACTAGAGTTGCCAAGCGAGGCGGCCTGCGTGGGCACGATTCAGGTTACGCGCTCCGGAGAACTTCTGATCCTTGGCCCGGACGGGCCGACGATCGGCGGATATCCAAAAGTGGCCGTGGTGGCCTCGGCGGAAGTGAGCCGCCTTGGGCAGTTACGTCCCGGGCAGACAGTGTCCTTTAAGGTGATTACCGTGGAAGCGGCCCGCGCGATGCAACTAGTGGAGCAGCGCCGCTTAGATCGACTCGTCGCCCAACTCTCGATCTCCGCCTAATAAGTTTCGAAACGAGACCGGATTTTCCCATCTGCGTACAGGTCGACCACCCCATAACCGGGGTGGGTTTCCTGCATGTCGCCCTTCCACCAGCAGCCGCTGACCGCGCCGTTGCTGACGTGGGAAACACCGTTGTAATGGACGCGGCTGAACATGTGAATATGGCCGCTGAGGCACAGCTTGACGTTCGGGTGATGAGCGAGAAGGTCTTTCATGCGCCGGCCGTCGGTGTGGAGGAGGGTTCCGCTGATATGCCAGCCGTGGCCGCCCTGGTCGCACGGGCCAAAGAACTGGGCCCCGGCGTGCAGAAAGGGGATATGCGAGACCAAGCAAACCGGCGTGCTGGGCGACACCTTCGCGAGGTCGTCTTGCAGCCATTGCCACTGGGGTTCGTTTAATTTTCCGTGATAGATGTGGGCGGGATGAGGGCTGATACTATCGAGAAAGGCAAAGTGCCAGCCGGCGCGATCAAAGCTGTAGTAGGTGCTGTTATAGCCTGCCCAATCTAGCCACCAACGCTTTCCAAAGTGCGGATCGGTGGCCATGTTGCGGGCTTCGGGCCGGTTCCAACCGTAGACGTCGTGGTTACCGATGCAGTGCATCACCGGCACGGATACGGACTGCTTTAAAATGCGCGCGGAGAGGTCGAATTGAGCCTGAACCACCGCCCGATCCTGGCTCAGACCGTCCATCACGATGTCTCCGCCCTGGAAGATCATGTCCGGCTTTTCCGTGCGCTGAATTTTCTCTAAGCAACGCGCAAAGCGTGCAGGAGCGTCGCCCTCTAGTTTGAGGTGGGTGTCCGTTACGTGGGCAACGCGAAGTACGCGATTACCTTGTCGCGCTTTCCCGTTACTTGCCGGTAACGCCAGTGCCGCGGCGGCGCTAAGGCCTCCAGCTATCACCGAACGTCTCGTAACTTGATCGCGCATCACATGGATAGTGATGCGAGCTTAGTTAACGGTTCGTATGATTTTGCGAAATTGGCAGAATCTGACATAAGGATCGCAAGAGTTACCTGCGTGAGATTTGTAACCGCATCACGGGTCGGGCAAATAGAATTCCTTGAAGGGATTTACCCAGCCACCCCCGTTGTTGCCCTCAGCGTCAGTGGCATTTATCGGGATCGGCGTACCGGCACGGGCGCCATGGCCGTCGGTCTCCACAAGTTCCGCGCGGTTAGCCGCAAAATCCGCCGCTCCTCCGGGGGTGGAGATCCGGAAAATGTGCCGACGCGGAAGGTAGAGACCGGTAAACCAGCTGTACCACTGCGGAATCGGCTCAATAAAGACGAACGGTCCTTTATTAAATTTTATTTCGTCTTGTTCATCGAGAAAGCCGGGCTTGATCTTGGAATCGTGCCGCTTGTTGCCGGCACTCTCCTTGTCTGCCTGGATCACAGCCCAAACGTTCGACATCGCTTGAAGCGGAGTCTGAACGGTGAAGGGAGGACGCCCGCCGAAGTAGTCGTTTGGATGGCTCCGAGAAAACCTGGTCTCCCAATCGGGGTCCGCGCCGGCATAGGTGTCTCCATCGCTCCATCCCCGGACGACGCAACTTCCAATAATGCCGGCAAATAGAAAACCGGCAAACACCAGCACAGCGCTCATCGTCGTTTGGGCTCTTACCGCGAGAAAAGCTCCGCAAAGGGTCGCAACCAGGAAAATGCCGGAGAGATCCGAAAATCCCGTGAGGCCATTAAAGCAAATAACACACGGAAGAACTACGATGACCCACAGCCGAACCCAATGAGTTGGCCCGTTCAGCTTGCGCGCAATCAGATATGTGGCATGCAGGCACGCCACCATCGCGACGAGGATCCATATGATCGGGTTGGTAGTCATGCTCAATCTACCGAATGGCCGACGATTCGGGAGTCGTAAGCCGCTATCGGAACGGGATTTCCGATCCATGCTCCGGCGCGGTCGGTTTCGACGAGTACCGCTCGATTGGCGGCATAGTTCGCTTTCCCGCCCGGCGTCCAAATATGAAACGGCCGGAAGCGCACCTGGTAGAGCCCCGTAAACGGGGTGTACCATGCGGCCGTACTCGTCTGTCTGGTGAACGCCCCCACGAACTCAGGCTCACCCGCGCTGTCTATCCCGAGATGCACCCAATCGTCGAGGAACCCAGGGGGCAGATTCTTAATCCGTTTTGCTTGGATGTTCGTCCATAGCGTGCTCATTGCTCCCTGCGGCGATTCCCTACCCACTACCCAACCTTGCTCGCCGTTTGAATACAGATCGCGTTCAACGAGGCCGCTCAACACTGTGTTGGTAGCAACGGCCAGCACCACGCAACCAATGAACTTTGAAAGCGCGACGGGGACGCTCTTCGTTCGCATCGCTAGGTAGACGCCGCATCCAAGGATGACAATCGTGGGGCACATGTAGGCGGACACGGTTGTCCAAGCCCACCCGAGAATGCAGGGGAAAGAGGCAATGACACAAAGCCACCACAAGTTCGGCTTACCGCTCAGCTTCCGACCAAAGAGGTAGGTGCAGTGAACGCAACCGACTAAGCCCAAGACCACCCAAACTGCCGGCTCCATTTTTCAATCCAAAGAGCGCGCCATCCTGCTCTCGACGTTGTCAAACGTATTAACGGGGATCGGTGGACGAGGGTTCTTACCATCGGCGTCCGTTTCGACTAGGGAAAGACGATCCATGACATGAGGTATCGGCGGGATGTTGAGGTGGTAGTACCGTTGGCGACGTCCATAGAGCCCGGTCATCCAGGAATAAGGTTCGGGGATAGGTTCAACCATGACAAAGGGTGATTGAGGAGCGCCATCGTAAGATGGATGTTCGTCGAGATAGCCAGCTTGCATCCTGTCCTTGTTGACCACCGACTTATTTATTTGATCCACAGCTTCAGTCGGTGTAAGTTTTGCGCCGGCGTCGAAATCCCAATACACCTTGCCGTCTGTGTATCGATGCGTCCCGACCATCTCGTCGATACGGCCGTCGACCATGCCACCGGCGATCAAAAATACGATAAACGTCGGAATTGCCAGGAACGGGGACTCGATCCTTACCGCTAAGTACAGACCGCAAATGACAAACAACCAATAGTGCATCGGAGCCGAGTCGCTACGCCTATCGATCGCGATGCAACAGAACCCAGGCAGAGCGATGCCGAGAAGAAACAACCGGCCATAGACGGGCGGTTTTTTGCAGCGGCGGCCGGCCAGGTATGCCACGTGAATGCACGCGACGCAAGCCACCGCTATCCAGACGACGGGATCAATCCTATCCAACGTTTCCTCGCATCCAACAAGGGGAACCGTGCTTGCTATGGAGCGGTTCCGAGGCAGTTGGATTAGGACGCCGCTTTACTCTTCTTGGCGGATTTCGCCTTCTTCACCGCTGCCGGCTTGGTTGCTGCTACTGCAGTTTCTTCCGATGCCTGCGCCAACTGCGACTCGAGTGCGGACTTCCTGCCTGACGGCTTCTTCTTGACCGCCTCTCCGCGGGGAACGACGACCCTGGCCGCCGTCGCTTCGCGCTTCGCGGTCTCGCCCTCGTAGGCGTGATTCTTTCGTTTGAAGATATCCGCCAGGTAGCGCCCCGTATGCGAAGCCTCAACCCGGGCCAACTCTTCTGGCGTGCCGACGCCGACCACAGTGCCGCCCGCATGGCCCCCTTCGGGACCCATGTCGATCAGGTAGTCGGCAGTCTTGATGACGTCGAGGTTGTGCTCGATCACGAGCACGGTGTTCCCTTGCTCCACCAAGCGATGGAGGACGACGAGGAGCTTGCGAACGTCCTCGAAATGAAGACCCGTCGTCGGCTCGTCAAGGATGTACATCGTGCTGCCGGTGCTGCGCTTACTAAGCTCGGCAGCCAATTTGATACGCTGAGCTTCGCCGCCGGAAAGGGTGGTGGCCGGCTGGCCCATCCGGATGTAGCCGAGGCCGACTTCGCCCAGCGTCTCCAATTTCCGGTGGATCTTCGGGATCGGCTGGAAGAAGACGATCGCTTCCTCGATGGTCATCCCGAGGACCTCGGAGATGTTCTTACCCTTGTAGCGGACCTCCAAAGTCTCGCGGTTATAACGCTTCCCTTTGCAAACCTCGCACGGCACGTAGACGTCCGGTAGGAAGACCATCTCGATCTTCAACACGCCGTCTCCCTTGCACGCCTCGCACCGGCCGCCCTTCACGTTGAAGCTGAAGCGGCCGTTTTTGTAGCCGCGTAACTTCGCGTCTTGGGTCATCGCGAAGAGCTCGCGGATCATGTCAAAGGTGCCGGTATACGTTGCCGGGTTGGAACGAGGGGTGCGGCCGATCGGCGACTGGTCGATGTCGATGACCTTATCGAAGCCCCCCAGGCCCTCGATCGAGTCATGCGGCTCCCAGGTCGTGCGAGTGCCGTAGACCTCGAACATCAGCCGGGGAAAGAGGGTGTCTTGGACGAGGGTCGACTTTCCGGAGCCGGACACACCGGTTACGCAGACGAACAATCCCAGCGGGATCGCGACGTCAACCCCCTTGAGGTTGTGCCCGCGGGCATTTTTGATGACGATCCAACCATCCGACATAACCGCACACTAGTCTACGTCAAATGCCCACGTAATTGCGAGTACTGGCTTTCATTGACGGGCGCAAACGTATCCGCCTACATTAGAAGACATGCGCGCCCTCGCCTTTGCTCCGCTCCTCTTCGCTTGTTTCAGCCTTGCCGGCGCGCAAGGAACGGCCAGCGACTATCAGCGGGCAGAAAACATGGCAAGGTTCCGGAATATGGTGTTCCGAGCGAATGTCTCACCCCACTGGTTGGATGGGGGCAAGCGGTTCTGGTACCGGCTTGAGACCGCGCCGGGCAAGTTCGAGACGACCCTCGTCGATGCGCGAACCGGCAAAAAGACGTCTCCGTTCGACCCGGCCACGGAAGGCGCCGGCGGAAGCCTCACCGCCTATCTCCCGCCCCACCGCTCCGGCAACGGTTCCGAAGAAGCGAACCTTACCGTCACCAACCACAGCGAGATTCCGGTCGACGTCTTTTGGGTCGATATGGACGGCAAACGCGTCAAGTACGGACATCTGGACCCCGGCAAGAGCCTCGGCCAGCACACCTATTCCGACCACACTTGGCTCATCGCGGATGCCTCCGGTAAGGCCCTTGCCGCCTACTCGGCAACCGCGGGCGACTGCACGATCGTGTTCGACGGGCACTCGCCGGCTTCGGCGCCAAGACCAAAGCCTGCCCCGGAATCGCCGGATGGTTCGAGCCGCGTGCTCGTCCGCGACCACCAACTTTGGCGTCATTTCTCCGACGGCCACGAAGAGCAGCTTTCCACCGATGGAAGCGATCAAGACACCTACAACGGCGAAGTCGCCTGGTCCCCGAACGGGCAGTACCTCGCCGCGATGCGGGTGGAACCGAGTCAAAAGCACATCGTTTCCTTCGTCCGTTCCTCCCCCGCCACCGAGCTTCAACCCCACCTCGAGCAGTTCGAATACCTAAAACCCGGCGATAAGATCGAGCACCCGCGCCTGGTGATCTTCGACCTCGCAAACAAGAAGTCGGTCGTGACCGACCAGACGCTGACGCCGAACCCTTGGGCGCTCGAATACCTGCACTGGTCGCCGGACAGTCGGGAAATCTACTTCGTTTACAACCAGCGGGGACACCAAGTGCTCCGTTTGCTTGCCGCCGATGCGGCCACCGGGAAGGTGCGAACCGTAACCGAAGAGACGAGCAACACCTTCATCGACTATTCGCAGAAGACGTCCCTTCACTTCCTCGACTCCGGCGAGGCGATCTGGGCTTCCGAGCGCTCAGGAACCAATCAGCTCTATCTCATCGACCTCAAATCTGGAGTCACCAAACCAATCACAAAAGGTCCAGGCCTTGTCCGCTCCGTCGAAGAGGTCGATGAAGGCCACCGAAAGCTGACGCTTCGAGTGATGGGCGAGCCAGGCCAGGACCCCTACCACTTCCACTACGCGCGCGTCGACTTCGACGGAAGCCACTTCACGAAGCTCACCGACGGTGATGGCACCCACCGCCTGACCTGGTCGCCGGACGGCGAAACGTACCTCGACACCTATTCCAGGGTCGACCTTGGACCGCAGACGGAACTCCGGCGCGCAAGCGACGGGCACAAGCTCGCGGATCTAGAACAAGCCGATCTGAGCCACCTCGAACACGTAGGCTGGCAAAAACCCGAGCGGTTCACCGCAAAAGGCCGGGACGGCAAGACCGACATCTGGGGCGTGATCTACCGCCCTTCGAACTTCGATCCCAAGAAGAAGTATCCGGTCATCGAGTCGATCTACGCCGGCCCCCACGACTTCTTCGTGCCCAAGAGCTTCTCCGCCGCCCACGGCACGGACCGCGTGACCGAGCTCGGCTTCGTCGTCGTCCAGATCGACGGCATGGGACCAACTGGCGGTCGAAGGCGTTTCACGATGTCTGCTTCCAGAACCTCGCCGACGCCGGCTTCCCGGACCGAATTCTTTGGATGAAGGCGGCGGCGGTAACTCGGCCTTGGATGGACCTCAGCCGGGTCGGCATCTACGGAACTTCCGCCGGTGGCCAAAGCGCGGCTTCCGCGGTGATGCGGTTTGGCGACTTCTACAAGGCGGCGGTCGCCGACTGCGGATGCCACGACAACCGCATGGACAAGATCTGGTGGAACGAGGCCTGGATGGGCTGGCCTGTCGGCCCCGCCTATGAGGCGAACTCAAACGTCACCGCCGCGAAGGATCTGAAGGGCAAGCTCTATTTGATGGTCGGCGAGGTGGATACGAACGTGGATCCGGCTTCGACGATGCAGGTCGCGAACGCGCTGATCAAGGCGGGCAAAGACTTCGACTTCCTCGTGGTTCCCAACAGCAACCACGGCGTACTCGGCCTTCCCTACGCGTTCCGGCGGATGCAGGATTTCTTCGTGCGGAATCTGTATCACGCCGAGCCGCGACAATGATGGGAACTGTTATGACCCGCTCAGCATTACGGCAAACGAGAGAACGAATGCCTGTGTTGCATTCGTAGACTAGAGGTGGACATGATGAATTCCAAGGTGTGGATAGTGCTCGCGTTACTTTGTGCGGTGGTGTTGGCGTTCGCCATCAACCCGTTCGGCGGGCGCGGCGGTGCGCAGTCGGAACAGCGTCCTAAGGAGGAAACGGCTTTGCACTCTTTGCCCGAAGGCATGAAGGACGTGGTGGTGGCAGGTGGCTGCTTCTGGTGTTTGGACAGCCTATTTCAAAACGTGAAGGGCGTCCACGACGTCGAGGCTTCTTACGTCGGCGGCTCGCGCACCGGCGTTTCGTACGAGGAAGTTTCGTCCGGCGAGACCGGCGATGCCGAGTCGGTACGAATCATTTACGACCCGAAGGTGATCTCCGAGGACGACCTGCTTCGGCTGTTCTTCGTCTCGCATAACCCGACGACGCTGAACTACCAGGGTCCGGACCACGGCACCCAGTACCGCTCCGTGATCTTCTACCGATCGCCGGAAGAGAAGGCGCTCGCGGTCAAGATTCGCGACGAGATCGCCAAGGCGAAGGTCTGGGACGACCCAATCGTCACGTCGATCGAGCCGTTCAAGAACTACACGCGGGCGGAGGAGTACCACCAGCACTACTATCAGAAGTATCTGGACGCGACTCCCGCTCAGCGAGCCACGATGAACGGCGGCTACTGCTCGGCGATCATCCAGCCGCACGTGCTGGAGTTCAAGAAGCGGTTCGCGAAGTATCTGAAGAGTTGAGTTGATCGGCCTTGGGTCCGATCAACTCAACTCTTCAGATAGGGGTGTTTTTGCAAAATCCGGCCCTCGTTCGAACGAGGGCCGGATTTTGCATTTGGAGGAGAGTCTTGGAGACGGTGCGCCCGAATGGGCGCGTAGCCGGGACCGGAGCGCCGACGCGATGGTGCCGCGCATGCGTCCAGACCTTCACCGAAATAGGACAAATCCATCTCCCCGTTCGCACACGGCAAAAGCGCCCGGTGAACGGAACGATCCGTTAGGATCGCAGAGAATAGCCGGGCATCGGAGGTTCGCCGAATGGCCGAACCGAAGATACCGGTTCAGTTACACCCCCACAATCGACCCCAGCGAGGGGTCGCAGAGCGCTCCGCAGATAACGCTACGAATGCGGTCACCGCAAACAAAGAATCTGCGACCGGTGGCCGGCCAAACCTACGCCAACAATGGATTCGGCGACCGCGGCGACCGCCGTGTCGGCGGAATCTCAATCTCTCGTGTTCCGTTCAAATACTGGGCCGTGAGTGCGTCGCTCTTCAGAAACTCCTCGACCGTCCCCGCGGCGACGATTTGGCCGCCGTGCTCGCCGGCTCCCGGGCCCAATTCCATCAAATAATCCGCCGCGAGCATGGTCTCTTCGTCGTGCTCGACAACCAGGACCGTGTTGCCGATGTCCCGCAACCGGGTCAGCGTCTCAATCAAACGCCGATTGTCCCTCTGGTGGAGGCCAATCGAGGGTTCATCCAAGATATACAAGCAGCCCATCAACCCCGACCCAATCTGGGTCGCCAACCGAATCCGCTGCGCTTCCCCGCCCGCCAGGGTTCTGGCGCTACGATCCAACGTCAAATAACCCAAACCGACATCGCCTAAAAACCGCAAACGCTCCAAAACTTCCTTCACCGCACGCTCGCCGATCGCCATCTGGCGCACGTTAAGCCGGTCGGCGAGGGTGCTGAAGTAAGCCAAGGCATCCTCAATCGCCATGCTCGTAACCTCGCTCATGTCTCGGTCGGCAACCTTCACGCTCAGCGCCTCTGGCTTCAAACGCTTACCCCGGCATTCCGGACAGGGCTTGGTGGACATGTACTGCTCCAAGTCGCCCTTCACCCACTCGCTCTCGGTCTCGTCGTAGCGCTTTCGCAACGAGGCGAGCACGCCCTTCCATTCCGTCTTGAAGCTGCGCTCCGAGCGGGCATATTTCATGACCACCGTGATCGGCTCGGGGATGCCGTTCCAAACCGCATTCATACCCGCGGCAGGAATGTCCTTGAGCGGCTTGGTGGCGTCAAAACCCATGGCGCGGCCGACGGCGTCCAGCATTTCCGGCCACCAATCCTTGACTTCACCCGACTTGTAGATGAAGGGCAGAATCGCACCGTCGCGCAAGGGCTTGTTGTGGTCGGGCGCTACGAGGTCAGGGTCGAATTCGGTCTTCGTTCCGAGCCCCGTGCACTCAGGACAAGCGCCGAAGGGCGAGTTGAACGAGAACAGCCTAGGCTCGAGTTCCGGGAGCGAGTAGCCGCAGACCGGGCACGAGTACGCCTCCGAAAAGAGGATGTCAAAGCGATTCGCCGCCTGCTGCTCCGTATCCTCTGTCTTCTGCTGGGCCGCGAGTTGCAGGGCCCGCTCCGGAATCTCGGCGTCCGCTTTGAATTCCAGCGACAGGGTGACGAGGCCGTTACCCATCTTCAGGGCGGCTTCGATCGAGTCCGAGACGCGGCGGTCGATGCCTTCCTTCGTCACGATTCGGTCGACCACGACCTCGATGGTGTGCTGCTTGTAGCGGTCCATCGGGATGTCGTCGGTGACTTCGTACATCTCGCCGTCAACCCTCACGCGCACGTAGCCGGCCTTCGAAACGTCTTGGAGTACCGACTTAAACTCGCCCTTACGGCCACGCACCACCGGCGCGAGGATCTGCATCCGGGTCCCTTCAGGGAGCGACCGGGCAACGTCCGAAATCTGGTCCGTGCTCTGCCGCTCGATCGGCCCGTGACCATTGATGCAGTAGGGAGTACCCACGCGAGCGAAGAGGATGCGGAGGTAGTCGTAAATCTCCGTCACCGTGCCGACGGTCGAACGAGGGTTCTTGCTGGAACTTTTCTGGTCGATACTCACGGCGGGCGAGAGGCCGTCGATATGGTCCACATCCGGCTTATCCATCTGCCCGAGGAACTGCCGGGCATAAGCGCTCAGTGATTCGACATAACGCCGCTGCCCCTCGGCATAGATGGTGTCGAAGGCCAAAGAAGACTTGCCCGAGCCCGAGAGCCCCGTGATCACGATCAACTGGTCACGGGGAATCTCGACGGTTACGTTCTTCAGATTGTTTTCGCGCGCGCCGACGACGACGATCCGGTCGTTTCCTCTCCGCTCGTGGACCATGCTTCCATTATACGGTTTTGCGTAGACGGCATTCTACGATTTTTACGACCTAGTAGCTAGTTGAAGAGGAACGTGATTCTCGGCTCGATAAGGAGGCCCGAGGTCGCCGACGGGTCCTGCTCGGGTCTCAAATCGAGCAGCGCGGCCTCGCCCGATTTGATATGGATCTTGAACTTCGCGTCGGCGGTCGCCCGACCGGAACGAAGGGAGATCGCCACGTCGAAGGAAGCGTCTTTCCGCACCGTCGTGGTGACTTCCAGGTGATAGTTCGCGTTGCCACCAGAAGTGGCGACAGTCGACGTCTTTCCGGAGATACCCGTAAACACCGGAAACGAGACCGCTTCCTTCGAATCATAGGTTTCCTTGATCCATTTCTCGGCCGTGGCTCGTGAGATGGCTTTAGCCTGGTACAGGTCGGCTTTGAGATCGACAGGCCCAAGAAGCCGATTCATACCCTCTTGAGAGATAAACGCCGTTTTGACTTCGACGAGGGGTGGCTGCTTTGAATTTCCGATCGAGTGGAGCGGAGCGCCGTATTGGGCGCCGGGGACGGGTTCGCCCCCCTTTTGAACCGGAATCGCCAGTGCGGCGGCGAGCGCAACGAAAGATAGCGCGGTAGCCATGTTATGGATTATCCGTCACAACGCTCGGATCGATGAGAATTGATCGCACACCAGCCGGCAGATCAGGGTACTGGAATGAAAGCAGGAGGCCTTCACCCTTTTTCGCCCGCACGTTGAAGACCGAATTTTCCTTGACTTTGCCAAAGTGACACTTGATCGTCATGCTGATGGACTCATCCTTGTTGAGCCTCGGCGTCACCTCGATATGCTGCTCCGTACCGTCCGGACCGGACGTCGTTACGGACGCCGTCATCCCGTTGATGGTTCGGATGGTTGGCGTGGCGACGGTCATGTGGCCTGCCTCACTCGATTTGATGCTGCCACGAATATACGCATGTGACGCCGACTCGACATGCAGCTTTTCCACCCCCTTGACTTCCGGCTGACCGTCGAAGTGGTACGACAAGTTTTTCTCCATGATCGCCATTTTCAAGAGAATCTGCACCGGCGTCTTTTCTCGACTCTTGTCTTGGACCTGGCTCGGCGCGGCCTGCTGCCCGACGGCTAAGGTCGCGGCAGGAACGGCGGCGAGCACGAAGGCGAGCGCGCTCAAAGCAACGTTGGCCGGACGAGCGGCACTGCGATTCTGTTTGTGATTTAGGATCATTTCAATTCTCCGGGAGATGGAAGGGGACGGCTTGCCAGCCATCGGGAGGGTGACGAGGGGAGAGGCTTTTCGCGCCAACTGAGAGATCGCGAGGAGATCTTCCGCGTAGCGACTCGGAGGAAGATTGACGATCGCGAGATCATCCGCGGCAATTTCCGCGAGCGACCTCAGCCGCGCCGCGAGGTACCAAACCAGGGGATTCGGCCAGAGCAACGCGCAGACGGATTGAGACAAAACCTGGACAAACCAGTCGCCTCTAAGTATGTGAGCCTTTTCGTGGCTCAAGGCCGAGGCACGGGCTTGAGGACTCCAAGACGACCAAGTCGCGGGGACGAATATGTGGTGCCGGCCCAACCAAGCGATGACGGGAACGTCGATCTCGGTGGTGACGATCACGCCGTCAGCCACTAAGCCGGTGCGCTTCCACTTTCGAATCGTTATTAATCCGAGTCCAAGTCGTAACGCGAGGAAAAGACTTCCGCCCGCCCAAAGCAGCTGCAGCCAGGGAATCGGCTCTCTCAGGTGTTGGGGCGCTCGATACGTCACAACGGATTGCGCTAACGGCACGGGAATGATCTCCTTACCCAACGCCATCACGGAAGGTGGCCTGGGCAACAAGGCAAGCGTTCGTCGCGGTAGCGCCCATTGGAACAAGGGGATGAAAAGCATGACGCCGAGCCCGCATGCGACGAGCGCATGCCTCGTTGAAGCCGATGCTCTGACCGATAACGCTAAAGCGGCGACGGCGACCAGACTCATCAGCAGTTCCCTAAAGAAGAATTCGACCATTTCCTAAGGGGCCTGTTGCTGGGTGCTCGCGTCCTGGATGGAGGCTTCGATAACGATCGCTTTTACCCCGCCCGGCGTCTGCGGATCGGGGAACTGGATGCAACTCGCGAAGCTATGGGACTGCGCCGACCAGGAACCCAGCGATTTTGTACGGTCACCTACGATCTGCCAACCACTAAGCGTAAATTGTCCGTAAGAATCCAACACGGGCAGGAATCTTAACTTGAATTGCTCATTCCCTACGCTCAAGCTTAAAGAGGCTTCCTCGCCGGTAAGGGTACGGAGAATTGGCGCCGTGACAATGTGGCCCTCCCGGCCGTTTCCTTTCATCAGGCGTTCGATCGTGCCTGGTGCGACGAATTCCGAGCCGAAGTTGCCAGCGGCTAACGCGCGGGATTTGAAATGTTGAGACTCGGGAGCGTAGCGATCCAAAACCGCAACCTTTAGGAGGACTTCCCTTTGTTCTTCCGTCCGGGCCAACTTCTCACGCATCTTCTGCCCTTTTGCTCCATCGGTCAGTGGCAGGAATCGAGGTCGAAGCAATAACCCCATTGTCGAAGACGGGTCGCTCTTCGAGCGCATGGCCAGCAGCACTCCCTGGTCGTTCTTCGTCCGGAAGGTGGCGGATCGGTCGTACTTTAGCTCGCCATCGCCGAGCGTCACGTGCATCGTTATCGAGTTATCCGCATTGACCTTGGTCTCGACCTCGAAGCGGTAGCTCTTACCGAGCCACACATAGGCGCCTCGAGTGACATTCTCCTGGGGTGGCTTGAAGACGATCACCTCGGCGACGAGATTCTGCTCACCGAGAGTGCGAAGGTGTGCGATGTAGTTGTCTACGTTAATAACTGATGCGCCCTGCTTATCCGGTATCCAAAGCCGAGGCATGCCCGGGAGTCCGATTTTCGCATCCGGTTTGACGACCGCCGTCTCTACTTCGACATAGGGCGTTTGGTCGTTCGGACTTTGAGGCATTCCTTTGGGCTTCTGCGGCTTTGACTGCATCAAAGATTCCGAGGACTTCGAAGCGTCCGAGGGGCTCAGAGCGAAGGCGCAGAGCGGAACGGAAACGAGGAAAAGTGTGCCAAACAGGCCGGCGAGGCCGGCTCGGCCGATGGGGCGCCGAGGCGCGTGGGGATCAAGAATCATGCGAATTCTCCTGGTGACATGGCCGTTCGCCGCCATGGCGAGAGCGATGGAGGGCATGCCACGGTTCGCTTCGCGAGCAATGGCCAGTAAGTCGTCGGCGTAACGGGAGGGCGTCACGCCGGAAGCCAGCGCGAGGTCGTCTGCCGCTACTTCGGAAAGCTGACGCAGCACGCGGTTCAGCAGCCATTGCACCGGATTCATCCAGAAGGCGGCGCAAAGTAATTGGCCGGCCACCTGATAGAACCAATCTCCCCGTTGGATGTGGGCGCGTTCGTGCTGAAGCACCGATTCCTGGCGATCGGCCGACCACGTCCGATAGCTTTCCGGTAGATAGATGTAGTGCCGCCCCATCCAAGCGGTCATCGGAATCTGAATCCCGGGGACGACGAAGGTGTCTTTATCCGGGATCGCCCGGCCCTTTTTTCGCCACCGATGGACCGCAACGAAGCCGAGCAAGATGCGCCCGAAGAGGATCAAGCTTCCAAGCGACCATATGATCGCTACCCAGGGAACATGGCGTTCCTCATTGACCGTCGCTAGCGTTGCAGCCACTTGGATCGAAGGTGAGACTGCGTCTACGGGCGCAGTTAAGGGCTCGATACTTCGACTCGCCACTGCGACCGGCGGCAAGACACGCAGTTCTTGCTTCGGCAGAAGAAGCCCTGCCAAGGGAACGAAAATCGTACCGAGTAAGGCGACCGCGGCGATCGCATGGCGAACCGACGCGGACTGGCGGCTCGCAAGGAAAACCGCGAGAAGGCCGATCAACCCGACCGCCACGTTCCGGACCAAAAACTCGATCATCGCCCATCCTCCCGCGCCCGCTGGATCATCGCCTGAAGGGCTTCGAGTTCCTCATCGCTCATGTTCGCCGCGTCCTCAGTAAGTAGAGCGGCAACGACATCGGACACCGAGCCTTTGTAGAACGTCCTCACCAAGCTCTCCAAGGCTTGCTTCGCCGCCGAGTGTCGGGGCTTGACGGCCGAGTAGATGAACTTGCCTTCCTCAACCCGGTGAGAGAGTTGCCCCTTCTCCTCCAGAATTCGGAGGAGGGTCCGAACGGTGGAATTCGACGGCTGACCGGGCAGAAGTTCCTCCGCCTCGGCGGCGGTGAGCGACTCCCGCTCGTAAACCAACTCGATGATTTGCTGCTCTCGCTTACTGAGATATGCCATCCGCTAAAATATTAACACCGGTCTGGCCAGAAGCAAAGGGTTTCTGTGAAAATTTTAACAGGGCAACATGGAAATGGCTAAACTCCAGGCCCTTACCGGCCGGATGACCGGCGTCGGGCCTCGGAGCTCACATTTCTACTGACGTAAAAATCGGTCGGGTTTGATCGCTCGGCAGGTGACCAAGGGCCTGTTTACGCAATCATGGAGGGAGAACGCGCCATGCCGATCCGACCTCAACTTCAGAAAATTCTCGACGACTCCCAAGACATCCGGGGCAAGGCGAATACCAAGCTCCGCAAGCTGACGCCGAACCAGCTTATGTGGTCGCCGACCGCGGAGAAATGGCCGATCGCGGTGGTGCTGGACCACCTGAATAAGTGCCACACGCTTACCATTCCGAGATTTGAAGAAGCCCTCAAAGAGGCCAAGCAAGCCGGTGAGGAAAGGGACGTCGTGATTCCCCACCGATTCATGGACCGCGTGTTTCTCAAGCTCTTTGGGGGAAGTGCGCCGATCCAGATTCCGGTGCCGCCGATGTTTGAGCCGGATCCGAAGCCGAACCCGAAGCAAGCCGTATCGCAGTTCTTCGCCCTTCATGACGAGTTCGAGAAGGTGGTCAAGAAGTCGGACGACTATCAGCTTACGAAGCTAAGAGTTATCTCGCCCGTCACGGAGAGGGTGAAGGTCAGTTACATCACCTACTTGGAGATCCAGGTGCTTCACGAGGCGTATCACTGGCAGCAGATGGATTGGCTGACGAAGCAGATTGACTTTCCGAAAAAATAGTCGTGGTCCCAACCACCGACGGCCCGTTCAAGCGCCAGATAGCAAAATTCAAGGCGCCAGCGAACGCCACCCAAGCCAGATACGGCATCAGAAGCCACCCGGCGGCCGGGCGGATTCGCCCGAACAGGATGGCGGTTAGGAGAATCGCGAACCAAAGAATCGAAATCTCGATAAAGCCGGGCAACAGCCGGTTGAAGTAGAAGAAGATCCAAGACCAAAGGCCGTTCAGCACGAGTTGTACGCCAAACCACACGAGCGCGGATGTCTTACGCTCGTCCGATTCCCATACGATCCAAGCGGCCCAACCCATAAGGCCGTACAAAACCGTCCAAACCGGAGCAAAAAGCCACATCGGCGGGCCCCAGCTCGGTTTTTGGATGGCGATGTACCAATCCGCGATCGAATGATTGACCGCGATTGACCCGACGAAGGCGACCATGTAGCAAATCGCCAAGATGCTCAGCAGCGAGACAATCTTCTTCATTTGGCTTTCGGCGGGCATGGTCCTAGTTTGGATGACGTTGCCGGTCTCCGTGTTTTCGCCGCCTTAGGCTAAAGCGAAGCTACCTTTGAAAACGGTCTCGGCCATCCCGGTCAATCGGATCGGCGCATCCCAAGAAGACATCTCCACCCTCAGCGCGCCGCCCTTGCTGGCGACGAAGACGGTGCCGCCTCGGCCTTTGCGGCGAAGGTAGTCGGCAGCCGCCGCCGAGGCGCCCGTACCGCAGCCTAACGTCTCGCCGACCCCGCGCTCCCAAATGAGGAGTTGGAGCCGGTCGGGAGCGAGCTCTTGCGTCCAAATGACGCTCGTCCGGTTGGGAAACATCGGATCAACCTCGATCTTGGGGCTTACCGAGAGGAAACTTTCCTCGTCCGGCAGTTTGGCGGTCGGGATGATCACGTGCGTGCTTCCCGTGCTGAGCGCACTGCCGAAGAGACTCATCGGATGCCCAGAATCCATGCCACTCCAGATCGTCGTATTGAACAACTCTCCGAATGCTTTGGTCGGCACGCGCTTGGAGTCGTAACTGGCCGGCGCGAGAGTCGTGATGACGAGGCCATCGCGGATCTCGATCGGGATCTCGAGATCTAAATGGCGGACCGTGTGCTTCTCTCCTACCCAGCCTTCGTTGAAGGCGTGGAGGGATGCGCAACGAATACCGTTTCCACAGAAATCTTCGGTTCCATCGGGATTGAACATCCTCAGCCGAAGGAACTCATCCTCCATCCCGACGGCGAGCAAACCGTCGCCTCCGATGCCGAAATGCCGGTCGCACATGTCGATGGCAAGTTGAGTTAGCTTCCCGGTAATGAGTTCCGGACTGACAACAGGAGCCGGCGTCACGGATGGGTCTACGGTTTCCGGGGAAACCAGCTTCGTAACGTCGTCCAAATGCACGAGAGGAAAATCGTTTCCGATCGACTGGAGCTTCCAGAAGGTGATGCGCGCGGCGTCCATCAGTCCAAAGGCTCCAGATAACATTCCGCAGATTCAACGGTCTCCCGGAACCAGAGTCCGTCGGGACAGACCAAGGGGAACCACCAGGCGCTGGGCCGGCGTCCGGCCAACTCTAAACCCTTGGACGAGGTGACCGCGTGCCGAATCAATCGCAAACGTTTCAACTCCGCCTCTAGTTCGATGCTGCGGCGGCGCTCGTGGATTTTCTGAATCTCAGGGGCGGCCACAAGGGCGGTTTGGCGATGACGGAGATCGCGCACATGACGATCGGCTTCCGCGTGGGCAGCAATGACATCCGCGACCGCCTTGGTCAAAGCCTCGCGCTCCGCCAAATCCGCCTCCGTGGGTTCCAGCTCGAAGATCTTTTCGCGCCAGTGCCGGCCCTTCGCCGCTTCAGCCGCTACCCGCGCCGCGCGCAATGCCCGGAACCGCGAGTAGAGCTCGATTCGCTCTGCGCGAAGCGCCGCCAGTTCGTTTCGCAGACTTGCCAGCCGGGAGTGGAGGTTTTCGTACTCCTCGGCGAGCCGGCGCCAAGATCCCCCCTGGGTTTGGTCCAAAAATCGGATGAGCTCGATCGGGCGTCGCAGGCGGCCGAGCTTGCCAATGAGGTCCTTTTGTTCATCGGCCACTTCGTGCCAACGAGCGGCAAGGCTAGGCGCGCAAAGCTCCTCGGTGCCGAACGAGCGCTGGAAGGGCTCCGGCAATCGCAGCCACGAACAGCAGACTTGGAGCGCCGACCAAGAGTCGTAACGGATGCGCAAAATCGGGTGAACCTTGATCGGATGCCCCTTGGCCTCTAGGTTCTGATGCAGCCGGCGGCTGAGCGTGACGTAGCTGCTCGCTCCCTCGTGAAAGATAAATACGTGGTCCCTGGCGAGCATTCCGATGAGGGTCACCGCCTTGCCCACAAGCACGCAGTTCGGGCCGAACTTGGCTTCGATAAGCTCCGCGAGATCTCGCAAAGACGTGATCGGCCGGCGGAAACTCAGGAATTGGGGATGCGGCGTATTGATGACCGCGCCCTTTGTGCCAAGCCGGATCGTGCCGCGGCCGAGGCCGGGAATCACGAGTTCGAACGGGATCGCCCCGGTGCCAAACCGCGAAAGCTCGTAAAGGCCGGATGAACCCCGAATCGCATCGTCGTACGCCGCCTTAGCCATCGCACGGGTGCTGGGGTCGACGAATAGACGCACGAGATCGAAACGCCGGAGATCGACGGTCGAGGTGTTGAAGCGCAGGAGCTCGGTGGTCCGGGTGGTTTCCAGCTCCACATGCCGATTGGCGCAGAAGTCGTAGAAGACCGGCAAGAGCCTTTGGTAGAACTCGGCGAGGCTAAGCTTCACGCCCTCGCTCTGGTCGCAAATCTTCGAGTGAAGATCGTCCAGAAGGGCGGCGGCGCTCTTTCTCCCCTCCCCCGTCAGGGTGTCCAGCGAGAGCGAGGTCGCCCACTCGAACGTAGCGAGCAGTTCGGGGAGCAGGGGCGGCAGGGGGACTTCGGCGGTTACGATGCTGTTCTCGCCCTGAGCGACCACTCCACGCCACCCCCAGGCCTCGGTGGCTTCGTCCAGGATTCCCGGCCGGGCCCTTTCAAGCCGGGCGAGCCGCAAGCCGGCGGCTTGGAGCATTTCCCGCGTCACCACGGTTTCGCTCCCGAACATGGTGCTGAACTCGCCCGCTGCGCTCCACAGGCCACGCGTGGTGGTGTCGTTGTGGGGCACCGCCAGGTACTTCCCCGAGCCTTTTGCGCTTCCCGGGAGCTTGGCGAAGTAATCGGTATCGTGCACCCCGGCGATGAAGTTACGGGAGTAGCCGAGACGGCGGGAGGCAAGGGCGACGCCCGCCTTCATCGGCTCGTCCCAAAACACGGTTTGCCCCAACGCAAGGAACGGTGCATCCCCGGCGATCCCTTGAAGATCGCTCAGCACCTCGGCCAAAGGCTTACAATTAGATTCCATCGCGCGTGTCGCTAATAAGCATACGCGGGTCGGGGGTCTCGATACGGCAGAAGGCCTTTCGCTTGCGTAGACGCACCGGTTCCAGCGGCTTGTAGACGGCGTGGTGAAGGAACGCCCTACCTTACACCTCGATTTTCGGAAAACTGGGTTGCACTATCGAGCCCAAACGATCAACGAAGCGGCGGCTACCACCATAAGCGCCTCGACCACCAACAGGAACTTCTCCTTTGGCAGCGTTTCGATAATGCGCTTTCCAGTCCAGGAGCCAGCGATCATGGCGATGCTTAAGAGGGCGGTTATCCACAAGATGTGGCCTGAGAGCAAGGAGTAGCTTGAATAGATTCCCGACTTCGCGATGTGAATGACGACGGCCGCAACCGCTTCCGAGGCCACGTAGGCAGTTGCGGGAAGGTCAAGACCGAGGAAAAACAAAGCCCCAAGGGTGCCCGCGCTTCCCACGACGGCAGAAAGAAAACCCACACAAGCCCCACCAGGAACGAGAATTCCTTCGGGGACCCTGATGTCCTTCAGTTTTGTTCGGCGGAGCAAAACCATAAGCACTAGGAACGCGCCGACTCCACGTAGGATCGCCGCAGTTGGAAGCGTGATGAAGAGAATTGCCCCAAGGGCTGAGGCGGGCAAAGCACCAAGGCTGAAGAGGAGAACGGGCCGCCACCTTATCTCCCGCCAGCCGAGTCCCGCACGAGACAGGTTTCCGACGAGCTGAGCTAAAGTTAGCAGCGGGACAGCTTCTCTCGGCCCGACAACCAAACTTGCGATCGGCAGCAGAAGCAGCGCACCACCAAAACCCGCGGCTCCGGAAATTGTTGCGGCGACATAACCTCCCAAAAGCAAAAGGGCCATTGGGAACACCGACATGCCCTAGTCTATACAGTTCGTAGTTCGGTCCGAATGCTTATCGTCGAGCGACGTTCAGCGAAGGAGATTAGCATTCGGCCGTGTAAATTCAATGCGCTCGAGGGTTGCCGCTGGCGGCGGCCGCGGTCACCTCGTCCACATGGGTCTTGATGTAGTCCGCCCTTTCTTGCGGGGTCATCGAGGCCATTTTCGATGACAACTCCTTTTGGGGAGTTGTCATCTGGGTGGTTGCCTTCGTGGGCGCGGCAGGTCCGCCGCAGCCGGCCAACACGATCAAGGGAACAATGAGAAGCTTTCGCATCAGTTCGGCTTGTCGAGGCGATAGTAGAAGTCCTGCCAGTCCGAACCGTAAGGATAGGCCGGGTTGAGGACGTCGCCGATGAAGTACTTCGCCGCGGCCTGTTGAACGACCGTGTCGCCGCCGAAGAAGCCAGAAGCGGGGCGGAGCGAAATGTTGGACGACTTCGCGTGTCCGTCCAGCCAGCCGACATTAACCTTTTGGCTGTGGATGCCAAACGTATCCGGCCCGCCGTTGGTGTCGGACGGATTGTTCAGCGCCGTTGCGAATTGAAGCGTCGTGGATCCGTTTCCGTTATCCGACACACCGGCCGAGTCGGCAAGCAGAATCGTCTCCGCCACCGCAGTGACCTGCGAAAGGTTCGTCGCGGAGTTGCCGCTGGGCTGGACCGGCATGAGGTTCAGGTTCACGCCGTAGCCGAGCGAGAAGCCGCTGTCGATTCCGATATCCGGCGGAATCAGGCCCTGTGCGCTGGGGCAGGCGAAGATCGGCTGGCTCTTCATGTAGGGGTAAAGGAACCCTTGCGAAGGATCGATCTGGTTGAAGACGGGAGGCGAGCCGTTGAAGTCGGTCTTGGTGCCGCCCCACCACCAGTGAATCACCATCGTCGGCGCGGGGCCGTCGGGGGAGGCCTGAAAGTCGGGAACGAGGTCCTTCATTGGAGGTTCCGTGTCGTCGTAGTCTCCGACGTACATGTAGTTGGCGACGGCAACCTGCTTAACCTGCGAAAGGCAGGAAGTCTTCTTGGCGGCGGCTTTGGCTTGGGCGAAGACGGGGAACAGGATGGCGGCGAGGATGGCGATAATGGCAATGACGACGAGCAGCTCGATGAGCGTGAACGCCTTGCGGGATCTATTAGACATGATGTGTTGCGCCTCCAATGAGAACCTTTAACCTATCTCAGGGGCATCAACCAAACGTCAACACGTTTTACTAGCCGAATTTGACGGCCATTCTCAGGGCAGAGTCGATGTCCATGGCGAGCCCCGCGGCCCAGGCGCGGTCGAATTTCTGCTTGGGCAGGTTGTCTTCGATGTTTTTTCTCGCGATGGCAGCTTCAAGGTCATCGTTGCGGCGGTTCATCCGGTCGTGGGCGAGGGTCGCGGCGAATAGGGTGGTGGCGGCTTCTAATTGACCGAGGTCGAGCAGGATAAGCGCGTGGGTTCGGACGAGATGAAGGCTGAAAAAGGAGAAATCGGCCGTCCTCGCTTTGTAGAGCCCTTCCCGGCTTATCGCGATCGCGGTCGAGGGATTGTTGAGGCGCTGATGGTAGCGGGCCATGAGGCTGAGCAGGATGGCTTGCGTGAAGTCGTCGTGAAGCCTTTGACTGATGCGTAGGGCATCGCCGAGCAACGTCATCGCTTCGTCGAACTGTCCTTGGTCGAGGGCGGTGCGGGCGAGGTTGTAGAGGATGAGGACGTCGGGTTCGCCGCCTCTTAATTCGATCGAGATATCTTTGGCGATCTTCAGAGCTTTCTTAGCTTCTTCTAATTCGCCCAGGTTCCATGAGGCCGCGCCAATGCCCAAATAGGTCCGTTCACGTAGCGCGAGGTTATCTTGCGGCGCGTAGTCGAGAACGGTCTTGTTGAGCGCGATGCAGCCTTCGGCATCGCCCAGGTAGCCGGTGCAGACCGCCATTCCGGAATAGCAGGTCGCAATGAGCACGTTGTCCTTCGCCCTTTCGGCAATGGCGAGGGCTTGCTCGCAGGCTCTCAGTGCGGCGGCATACTCAGAGCTCCGGATGAAGGTCGTACCCATCATGCGCAGGAGTAGGATTCTTATGGCGGGGGGCAAGGATTCGCTTTCGGGGTCCGCCACGATTCGGCGGATGTAGGCTCGCTCTACCGCCATCGGCCCCCTTGCGAGCCAACTTGTAGCAAGCACCGCTAGTAACTTGATCGCGTTTTCTAGCTGCCTTTGTTGGATCGCGAACTCGATGGCAGCGAGGCCGTTGTCAAACTCACTGAGCACCCGGATATGCCAACCGATGGGACTGATCGTTTGATCGGCGGGCTTGTCGGCGATGCCGAGGAAGTATTGGACATGCCGTGTTTTGAGTTCCCTTAGCTCCTCCGAAGTGAGCTGCTCCTCGCCGAACTCTCGGAACGCTTCCAGCATCCTGAATCGGAGGTCGGCGCCTTCCAAACCTTCCTCGCTACGGACCAAAGATCGCTCAAGGAGATCGAGGATCGCGGCCAGGCAGGGGTCGGTCGTGTCGGGAGCTGCGTTACTCAGCCAGCCGAAGCAGATCTGGTTGGCCGCTTCCACCGTAAACCCGCCCCGGAATACGGAGAGCGCGGCGAAGAAGCGCTGGAGCGATGCGGGGAGCGAGTGGTAGCTGTAGTCGATCGCAGCGCGCACGCTGCGGTGGCGGGCGGGGATGTCTCGCCGCCGACTGGTCAGCGCCGTGATTCTCTTCTGAAGGTGGTTGACCATCTGGGCGGGCGTGAAGGAGTTCGACAGGCCCGCCGCGATTTCGATGGCGAGGGGAATCCCTTCCAGCGAGGCGCAGATCGAGGCGATCGCGACCGCGTTGTTGGTCGTGAGTTGGAAATCGGGACGGACCGCCTGGCAGCGATCGACGAAGAGCTGCACGCTCGGGGTCTCGGCCAGCGCGCTGAGGTCGGCGGCCTCCAGCTCACCGAATGGATTCTCCGGCCAAGGAAGCGGATCGACGAGAATTTCACGCTCCCCTTCGAGCTTCAGGGCTTGCCGGCTAGTTACGAGGAGCCTGAGCTCCGGCACGCCTTGGGCGAGTTGGGAGACGAGCGGAATCGCCTCGTCGATGATGTGCTCCATGTTGTCGAGCACGATGAGGCAGTTCCCGGGCGCCAGCTTCTCCGCGATCCTCTCGACGGGGTCCGCCAGCGATTCGCCCTTAAGGTCCATCGCAGCCAGGATCGATTCGTGAAGGCGCGAGGCATCGAGCAAGTCGGCGAGAGGCACGAACCACACGTTCCAACCATGCATATCTGCCAGGCGGCGGCCGACCTCGACGGACATGCGCGTCTTCCCCGCTCCCGCCGGCCCGAGGAGGGTGGCGAGCCTTGTCCGCCCATCTTGGAATTGGTCGACGACGCTTTGGATCTCGCTTTGTCTTCCGTAAAAGCGAGAGAGATGGATGGGCAGCCTGATTTGCTGCTTCGGCTGGCTCGGCTCCTCGAAGATGTCGAACGCGGGGATTTCCGGGTCGGCGACGGCTTCCATGTCGGCGGTCGAAATGCCGGTGGCGAGGGCTTTTTGGGCGTCGCGGGCGAGCCTTCTCGTATCGTCCGAGGGCTCGCTGGCGAACTCGTTTCGCAGCAGCTTCCGAAGCTCCATGAACTGCTGGATCGCCTGCGCAGGGCGGCCAGTTTTGATGTAGAGCCGCATGAGGGATCGCCGCCACTCCTCATCGAACCGGTCTTTCGTGACGCCTAGATGCAAATAGTGGATCGCCTCGTGCCAGCGCCCCGCGCTCTCGGCGAGGTCGATGAGTCTTCTTAGGCAGTAGACGTAGAGATCGGCGAGCCTCAGCCGCTCGTCGAGGACCCAGTCGTCGTCGTAACCGGGCAGGAAGTCGCCCTTGTACAGGTCGATGGCTTGCTTGAGGAGGTCGTACTGCCGCGCCGGCGGCTCCGCAAATCGTGCGAGGCCGATGAGTTCGTCGAACTGAGCGACGTCGGTCTCGGTTCTGTCCGGATCGATTTGCAGTCTTGTTTGGTTGGCGGTGAGGATCGAGCCGGCCGGCACGGGGGGCGGCTCCATCACGTGGCGCAACGAGGAGAGGGCTTGGCGGAGGTTCCGCCGCATCGTCTCCTGCTCCTGCTCCGGCCAAAGCAACTCGCCGACCTCGTCACGCGAAACATGCCGCCCTCTCGCATAGGCCAGGAAGGCGAGGAGCAAACCGACACGCCGAGTCCGAAACCGGTCCACCCGCGCACCTTCGCGAACCACGGCAAGCGTCCCAAGCATCTCCACGCGCCAAACCGGGTTCACCCCTATAGTCTACGTGGATAGAAAATCCCGCGACTTGCATCCCGTTCCTGACTTCTGTAGTCTTACTGACTATGAAACGACAGGAGGTCTCGAAGAAGAAGGTGGCGATGCGCGTTGCGGCGGGCGTGTTGGCACTGACCGCGGTATCGAGCCTGCTGGCCTTCAAGGCGATGTTCCCCCACAGCGGTGAGAAAGCCCTCGACCTCATCCCCGAGAGCGCCGACGTCGTGGGAACGCTGGACCTGGATCCGTCGCCGTCACAAGCCCTTACCTTCGCCCGGATCGCCTCCGCCCTTCACAAGAACCGCTTCGCTTCATCGGTGGAAACCGCGGGTAAGGAGCTAGACAAGAAAGAACCCGGCGTCAGCGCCATCTGGAATCTTTCCAAGCACAGCGTTAGCTTCTGCGCGCTCTCAAAACCCGGCGATACATCGAAGAAGGACGAGCACTTTGCCATCCTCATTCCCGTAACCGATGCCGAGAAGGCTCGTGCCTATCTCGTCGCAAACGGCAAAGCTGATACCTATCAGGACACGCCGTTCTACGCGCTGAAGTCTGAGTTGCCAAATGCGATGCTCGAGGGAGACACGCTCATCCTCAGCGACCAATCCTGGGTTCTCCACGAGATGGCGAAGGTGACGCGCGGACAAGAAAAACCCGTCACCCAAGTGGCCGGCTACGCCGAAGCCCGTGCCCAAGAACCGCGAGACGCGACGCTCATCGTCGTCACCACTCCGCACGCCGCAAACATGACCCAGGGCCTGCTTAGCCAGCGCTCTCTAGGTTGGACGACCACGTCCATCACCGTTCAATCGGACGGAATCGCGTTCTCCACCAACGGTAAAGTGCAGCCAGATTCGGATCCAACCACCGCGTCTCTCGCCCGAGTCAAGCCGTTGCGGTCAGACCTGTTGCAAGTTCTCCCCGCCGGCGCCTACGCGATATACGCCCAGTCACAACCTGGCGAACCGGTTTTTGCCGCCCTCAAATCGTACATCGGCACGGATAAGGATGCCGCGAAGGCTTTGACCGACTCCGACAAATCGAGCGGCCTCAACATTCTCAACGATATCCAGACCGCAATGCGGGGAGACGTCGTATTCGCCTCCTACCCGTCCCAAGACCCCTCGGCGGGCCTCGATTTCCTTCTCGTCTTGGACAACCAAAACGGCGCAGACCCCGCATCCGTCGCGGCCAAATTCCAGAAGTATCTGGACCGAACGATCAATCCAAAAGAGGGCGCCGATAACAGGCCCTGGTTCACGAGCGTCCCGCGCTCGGACGGCGTCGAGTACAAACTCGCCTGCGATCTCGAGAAGGGCGCGCGCAGCCCGAAGGGTCTCCCGATTCGTTCCAACACCCTCCTCGCCGACAAAACCGTCGTATGGGCATCCATCAACGGCAACGAATTCATCGCCACCTCACAAGCGCTACTCGACCGAACCATCGCCGCCTACAAGGGCAACAATCCCCATCCTTTGTCTAACGATTCCAAGTTGGTTAACAGCCTAAAAACCCCTAACGGCGATCAGATATTGGCCGTAGCCAGCATGCCCCGCATCGCCGAGGGCCTGCGAAACACGTTGGACGACACTAAAATGAGCGCCGATTCCCGCCGCCTCTACACCATGTTCCTCGACGCTCTGTCGCAACTCGACAAGCCCATGCAAATGGAAACCGCCGTCTCCCCTGATGGCACGATAAAGGCCAATGGCTTCCTGCCGATCGACTACGTAAAACTCATCGACTTCTTTGGCGCGAGCAAGCAAACCTACGACAAGGAATTGAATCCGAGAGAAGCAAGCATGAACTCGGACGAGTCAGGGGCCTAGTCGGCTTCCTTGCCCTACCGCAACGCAATGTAGCCCAGCCCTCGGCCGCCTGGCCGACGGGGTGGCGCACAAAGCGCTAGACAAAGTGGTGGCATCAGAAAGGGCTGTCTCACAACCAAATACAGGTGAGACAGCCCTTCGATTCTACGGCGTTACCGTAAGGAACGCGCTCTTCACGGCTCCGTTTAACGTCGCGGTGATCTGATCGGACTTCGCCGACTTCACCACCTTCGTAGAGACGGTGAACTTGTGGCTGGTCTCCCCTGCCGCAAAGGTTCCCGTGGATGCGATCACCGCGCTGGTCGGGTCACTCGAGCTTAATTGAAGGGTCAACCCACCGGTCGGAGCCGGCGAAGATAAGGTCACCGTGAAGGTTACGTTGGCCGTCGTATCGCCTCCTTTAACCGTGCTTTGGCTGAGCGAGACGCTCGCCACATGCAACGCGATCAGGTTAAAATCCGCCTGCTTTGATCCGCCGTTAAAAGTCGCGCTTACAATGGCCGCTTCGTTAACCGGCACGCTGGTCGAAGTGTTGATGGTGAACGAGACGGATGTCTGCCCCGCCGGAATCGTCACCATCGGCGGCAAGGTGACCCCCGGCGTCGGAGAACTTATTGAGACTACAAAGCCGCCTGTACCCGCCGGCTGACTTATCGTCACGGTTCCGGTAAGGGAATTGCCTGCTACGACCTGATTGCTCGATAGCGTCACGGTCTGGAGGGTGATCGGAAGAACCTGCAGCACTGCCGACTGGCTTGCCCCCGAAGTGGATACGGTGACCGTCACATTCGTGGCAACCGTGACAAGAGTCATTGCTATCGTGAACGTTAGGGACTTATTGCCGCTGGACACATTTAGATTGTTGTTGTCTGTGAACGCGACCGAAGAGCTAAAGCTCGATGTAACGGGAACACCACCGGGACCGGCTTTGCCGTCCAGCATGACCGTCGCCACCGCGTTCACGGCGCCTCCACCATAAACCGACGTCGGCCGGATCACGATGCTTGCCACCTGGGCGGGATCTACCTCCAAGACCTGACTGGAGGTTGCCGATCCAAGCGTCGCGGTTACCGTAACGCTGGTCGCCGTATCCACTCCGATGGTGCCAACGGTAAACGACGCCGTCGTCGCGCCTTGAGGAACAACCAAATAGGCCGGTCCGCTAGCGGCGGTCGCTCCACTTGCCGTGGTATTTTTAAATTGCAAGTAAACATACTCTCCTCCTGCAGGGGACGGCGAGGCTAGTTGAATCGAGCCCGACGTGGCCGTTCCTCCGCTCACATGCGTCGTCGCCAGCGAGAGTTGCACCGCCGGCACTTCGGAGATGACGACGCAACCGTTACCAGCGCCTACCGAAATCGTAGGCGCACCTCCGAAGCCAACGTCATTCGTGTAGTCGGGGTCACTAATTCCTCCCGGCTGGGCCTTGCCATTCTTATTGCCCTGATTGCCCTGTTGATTGAAGGAACTTGTCAGATTTGCGGTGTACGACGATCCGCCACCGCCGCCACCTTCGACTTCAGGCCCGAAATTCTCCTGGCCGGCGCCTCCGCCGTACCAGCCGCCACCGCCGGCGCTACGTCCATTGCCGCCCTGCAAGTGACTTCCGCTCGCAACTCCGTTTGTGAGTCCGCCCGACGTTTGCGTCCCGCCGGTACCCCCGTAAGGCGCATCTCCCGATCCACCGGTATCGATACCGCCGTAACCGCCGCTCCTTATCGTTCCGTTTCCGTTGGTCTCATGCGAGCCACCGCCGCCGCCGGCGGCGTCAACGAGTTCCGTTTCTGAGTTGTCGGCGTTGACGAGTGCAATAGCCGAACGACCGCCTCCTGGCGAGGTGAGAACGTCAGACCGGCCGGGAGTTTCGCCTCCACCGCCATAGGTCGGACCATCGGCGGAGAAAGTTGAATCACCGCCCCTACCGACGATAATGCCGAGTTTTTGCCCTGGCTGAACCGCCAAGTTTCCGGAAACAAACGCTCCGGCCCCACCGGAGCAGCCGCCGCCGGCTCCCCATAGCTTCACGTGGAGAACGGCAACGCCGGCCGGAACCGTGTACGTTTGCAGGCTACCCGTGTACGTAAATTTAGTCTGGCCAAATGACTGGCACGCCAACAAGGACCCCAAGAGTACCAGGGGCAATCCAAATATTTTCATTGCTGAATACCTCTACTAGAGAATTACCCAGGCAATTAGTAGACCTTACATGCCATTTATGATTTCTTAACTAAAATTTCAAAAAACAGCCAAACGAGCTCACAGAATAAGGCTTGCCGCCAAAGACAAGAAATGGCGTTAGAAATTTCACGTCGGCGCAAAGTGACGGCCTGCAGCTTGACATGGGCCGGAGAACCCCACCTCGCACCCTTTCGGAGCCGCTGGCCAGAGCTACGCCATGATGTCCGTAACCAAGTCGCCGTAGACGTCGGTCAGCCGGAAATCTCGACCCTGGTACCGGTACGTCAACCGCGTGTGGTCAATGCCGAGAAGGTTCAGAATGGTCGCGTGGAGGTCATGCACGCTGACCGGATCGTTGACGATGTTGTAGCAGTAGTCGTCGGTCTTGCCGTGGGTGTGGCCCTTCTTGATGCCGGCGCCCGCCAACCACACCGTGAAGCAGCGAGGGTGGTGGTCGCGGCCGTAGTCCTCGGCGGTTAGTGTTCCTTGCGAATAGACGGTGCGGCCGAACTCGCCGCCCCAGACGACCAATGTGTCGTCTAGGAGACCGCGCTGCTTCAGATCCTTAATCAAAGCGGCCGACGGCTGGTCGGTGTCGAAGCACTGGCCCTTGATCGCGTTCGGCAGGTTGAAGTGCTGGTCCCAGCCCATGTGGAAGAGCTGGACGAATCGCACGCCTCGCTCGCACAAGCGGCGGGCAAGCAAGCAGTTGTACGCGTAGCTACCAGGACGGTGAACTTCGGGGCCGTACATTTCGAGGATGCTTGAAGGCTCCTTGGAAATATCGGTCAAATCCGGAACTGAGGCCTGCATCCGGAAGGCGAGTTCATACTGGCTGATACGCGTCGAGATCTCCGGGTCGCCGACGGTCGTCAAGCGAAGCTGGTTCAAATCGCGCAGACCGTCCAGCATGTCGCGCCGGGTGGAGCGGTCCACGCCATTCGGATCCGACAAGAACAAGACCGGGTCGCCCTGATTGCGGAACTTGACGCCCTGGTACTGAGTGGGCAAGAAGCCCGAGCCCCAGAGCCGGTCGTACAACGGCTGGTCATCTTTACGCCCCGTACCCGTACTCGTCAAAACCACGTAAGACGGCAGGTCGCGATTCTCGGTCCCCAACCCATATGCGAGCCAAGACCCGATCGAAGGGCGGCCCGCGATTTGCGAGCCGGTCTGGAAGAACGTCACGGCCGGATCGTGGTTGATCGCGTCGGTGTACATCGAGTAGATGAACGTCAACTCATCGACCACCTCTCCCATGTGGGGGAGGATCTCGCTGAGGTAGATGCCGCTCTGGCCGTACTTGTTGAACTTGAAGATCGTCGGCGCGACCGGAAACTTGGCCTGCCCCGCCGTCATTCCCGTAAGCCGCTGACCATTGCGAATCGAGTCCGGAAGCTCCGACCCGCGCTTCTCGGCCAGAACCGGTTTGGGATCGAACAGGTCCATCTGCGAGGGCGCGCCCGACTGGAATAGGTAGATGACCCGCTTGGCCTTCGCCTTGAAGTGAGGCACCTCGGGTAGACCACCGACTCGCTTCAGCGGACGCTTCCCTTGAGGAGCCGCCACCTGAGCGAAGCCGTCGGTACCGAGAAGCGACATCAGCGCGGTGAGGCCGAGACCGCCCGAGCGCTTGAGGAACGTCCGCCGGTTGATGGAATCTTGAAGCTGCGTAATCGGGTCCATAAAAGCCTATTCTTTGTTGATCGTCTCGTCGAGGTTCAGGATCATGCTCGCCACCAGCGTGTAAGCGGCCAGTTCCGAAGCGGGCACCGCCTTCGGCGTCTGCAAGTCGCCCTCCCCGATAAGCAAGTGGGCGTCGTCCGGATGGGTCTGGTAGCGCGTGAGGTTCTTGTCGAGTTGCGCCTTGAGAATCTTCATCTCCGCGGCATTAGGATCTCGGCTGAGAACCGTTCGGAACGCGAAGCCGAGCTTCGCTTCTTGCGTTGCTCCGCCTTCCGTAACCATCCGCTGAGCCAAGGCCCGCGAAGATTCGACGTAGGTGACGTCGTTCAAGAGCGTAAGTGCCTGAAGCGGTGTGTCCGTGCGTGGCCGCTCCATGCGGCAGGTCTCGCGGGACGGCATGTCGAACAGCGTCATCGTCGGCGGCGCCGCGGTGCGCTTCCAGATCGTGTAGAGGCTGCGGCGATAAAGGTTCGCGCCCTTATCGTGCTTGTAGTTGCGGAGGTTGCCGTAGACGTTGACGTCGTCCCAGACGCCGGCGGGCTGGTAGGGCCGGACGCTGGGGCCGCCCAAGTGCTCCGTCAGCAAGCCGCCGAAGTACATCGCCTGGTCCCGAATGACCTCGGCGGGAAGGCGGAAGCGGGGACCTCGAGCCAAGTACCGGTTAGCCGGATCGGCCTTGGCGCTGGCGGGCGAGAAGTTGGAAGATTGCCGATAAGTCGCGCTCATCAGCATCTCCTTGACCATCCCTTTCAGATTCCACTTCTGGGCCAGGAACTCGGTGGCGAGCCAGTCGAGCAATTCCGGATGGCTTGGGAATTCCGCACGGGTGCCGAAGTCCTCGACCGTGGCCACGATTCCCACACCAAAGAAGCGCGCCCAAAGCCGGTTCATCGTCACGCGGGCCGTTAGCGGGTTGCCTGGATCGACGATCCACTCGGCGAATCCGAGGCGGTTCTTCGGGAAGGTCTTCCCCTTGATCTGCAGGAACGGCGGAAGTTCGGCGGTCACCTTCTGACCGTGGTGGTCGTACTGGCCACGAACGAGGACGAAGCAATCGCGCGGCTTCGGCATCTCTTCCATGACCATGACGGTGGTGATGCCGCTATCCAGCGTGTCGCGATCGTGACGGGCCGCCGCCAATTCCTTGGTCTCGGCCTGGAAATTCGGATCGTTTCGGAGAAGATAGAGACGCGCCACCGCTTGTCGTTGCGAGGGCGTGCGCTTCTCGACGGGGACGGCGAGGAGAGCCGCGGCGGGGTCGCTGGCGGCAAGCGCCTTGACTTCCTCGGGTTTGAGGACGCGGTGGTAAATCGCCACGTCATCCACCTGGCCGGTATACAACTGGTCGTCGGTGCGGCGACCGATCTTGGCGGACACGGTGGTCTTTATCGAGCCTTCGAGGGCCGGCTTCTTGTCGTTCGCGACCATCGTCTGGGCTTGCTGACCGTTGATGTAAACCTTGATTCCGCCCGTTGTACCGCTACCGTCATAGGTGGCGAATACGTGCGTCCACTGCCCCATCGGGATGGGCAAGTTCGTGGTGGTGACCTTCAACGCATCGCTCGGCCATTTGCTGATGACGTGGACGCTCAGCTTGTCGCCTTCCAGCATCATGTCCCAGCCCCGGTAGTCGTGCGAAGGGTCCATGCGCGAGAGCGGAGAACCCGAATCACCCTTGCGGTTGATCCATGCGCCGTACGAGAAAGCATCCTGTTTGTCGAAGTCTCCGACCTGGCCTAAGTCGACATACGACTTGTCGTCCGTCGAAACCGCGCCGCTGGATCGTCCCGCGTCGTACTTCACATTGCCGATTTCCTTCGGCACCGGAGCTTCGCCGAGAACGGCGGTCGGCGGGGAAGCCAATCGGTACCGGGCAACCAATCCCTCGGTGAGCGTTGGTGTAGGATTGCTGGCGGGAAGCTGCCAATTGTCGGCGGCGGTCAGGTGACTCGAAATCTCGCTGTCGACCTTCTTACCCAACTCATCCGCCTTGCCTTGAAGGATCGCCAAGCGAGCTTGCTGCTCCGGAGTCGGCGCCTTGATAAACGGCGGGTGGTTGACCGGAGTCTCGACGCCCGTACCGGACTCCGGCACGTTGTTGAAGTAGGCGCAGAGGCTGTAGAAATCGGTCTGTTTGATCGGATCGTACTTGTGATCGTGGCAACGCGCGCAGCCGGAGGTTAAGCCAAGCCAGGTTTCCGAAGTCGTCTCGACGCGGTCGATGACGTTTTCGACACGCCACTCTTCCGCCACAACGCCACCCTCGGTGTTGATGCGGTGGTTTCGGTTAAAGCCGGTCGCGATCTTCTGGTCGAGGGTCGCGTTCGGCAGCATGTCTCCGGCAAGCTGTTCGACGGTGAACTTGTCGTACGGCTCGTTCTTGTTAAAAGCGTTGATGACCCAGTCGCGCCAGCGCCACTGGTACCGCTCGAAGTCGGCCTGGTAGCCATTGCTATCGGCATACCGAGCGTAGTCCAGCCAGTCCATCGCCATTCGCTCGCCATAGCGGGGTGAAGCGAGGAGCCGGTCGACCAGCTTCTCGTAGGCGTTCGCGGAGTGGTCGGCGAGGAAGTTATTGACTTCTTGCGGGGTCGGCGGGAGGCCGGTAATGTCCAGGGTGACGCGCCGAATGAGCGTGCGCTTGTCGGCTTCGGGGGACGGCTTCAGGCCCTTCTCTTCGAGCTTCGCGAGGATGAAGCGGTCGATCGAGTTCTTCGGCCACGCGGTCTGTTTGACGGTCGGGACCACCGGTCGCACGGGCTTCACGAACGCCCAATGCTCCTTATACTCCGCACCTTCTGCGATCCAGGTTCGAAGGGTTTCCTTCTCTTCCTTAGTGAGGATCTTGTTGCTCGACTTCGGCGGCATTAGGGCGTAGTCTTCTTTCGCAAAGACGCGCTCGATGAGTTCGCTCTTCTCCGGGTGACCGGGGACGATGGCAAACCTGCCGTCCTTCAGCTTCATGTATGCGCCGTCCGCGACGTCCAAACGCAGTCCGGCTTGGATCTGCTTCGGATCGTGGCCATGGCAGGTAAAGCACTTGGAGATGATCGGCCGGACGTCCCGGTTATAGTCGATCGTCTTCTTTACCGGCTTCGCGGCGTGCTTTCCGGGCGCGACGGCAGGGGCATACCAGGCTCCCGCGACAAAAAGAATCACGCAGGAAGCGGTCACGACGCGCTTCGGCACGCGGAATCCAGCCTTGGACGGCGAAACAGTTCGCATTGGTTTTAGGTTACTCCTTGCCCACTCTCGGGGCAAGTTCCGCGACGCATTCGTCAGTTGCCTGTCCGAATCGTCCAACTCTTCCGACTCCCAATCGTTATGCGTTGAACCATTTTTGGCCGATTAACGACGTATTGCAAGTCTTTTGTTAGCACCTAGCCGCCGGCCGGCTACTTGACGTTGACCTTCACAACTTGCGGCGCGGACTTCTTCTTTTCCCAGCTCCGCTCGTAACGCAGCGTGATTTCGTAGTGGCCTTTCTTCACCGTCCGGAATCGTGCGAACATGTCGCCGCCCTGACCTGGCATATGTCGGCCGGGAAGAGACGAGGGCGACGAGAAGCCAAGGAATTTCATCCCCGGCGCGCCATCTTTGACGACTTTCCACGCATAGCCCGTGCTCGGGTTCGCCCGAAGCCCGAACGCGACCGTCTCCTTCAGCTTCAAATTGATCGGCTGCGTAGGGAGTCCACCGATCACGAGGTCGCTATGAGGCATCTGCGCCGGGGTAAGGCAAAGGAGAAGGCTCAGCATCGGTTCACGTTACTGCGTTCGAACCCTTTCGCGATAGACACTGCCTGTCCTGGACCGGTGCCTACCGCACGTAATCAAGCCCATGGGCATTGATAAGTGACAGAAGTTTGAGTGCCGCGCCAGCGGGTTTCTTCTCGCCCCGCTCCCATTGCCCTACCGACGATACGGTCACGTTCAGGTACCGCGCCAAAACCGCTTGCGAGGCGCCCTCCCGCTCGCGAAGGGCTCTGATTTCCGGCGCGCCGAAGGGTTCGATCGTGGTCAGGCACCGATCATCGAATCGACGCATAGTCGCCTTATCCACAAGCCCGATCTCATAGAGATCAGACACCCCCCGATGAACCGACTCAGCGATATCGCTTCGATACTCTCTGTTCATAGGATTTCTTCCAGTTTGCCGCGTTTCAGCGCGGCTTCAAGTTGCGCGTCGGTTAGTGCAAGCAGGATCCCCGCGTACTCCTTGAGGTCCATGATATCGGCGTCCGACACATTCGCTTCATCGTTCTTGGCGAACAGGTGGATGAAAAACGCACGGTCTTCTCGACGGTAGGCAACGATCGAACGGAAGCCCCCCCGACTTGCCCTCCCCTTGTCGAGCTACGCGAAGTTTGATCAGTTCGCCGCCCAGGTAGGCAGCAACGATGCCCGCATCCGCGTTTCGCACGGCATTTCTCAACACGGAATCCGATACGCGAGCTTTTCGCGCTCTTCTGGAGAACTCCGCGTCCTTGAACACTCTGGCCACCTAGATAATACTACCACACTAGGTGTGGCCAGCGAATCCCAAGACCTCGCCATCCGAAAGCGCTCAGGAAACCAAACCCGGAGTGCCGATGGGGACGCCGATCATGCCCGAAAGAACCTCGACGAAGGCGCGAGATTGGGACTCCTGGTTGCCCGCGACGAGCGGCGTCATGAGGTTGTCCTCCCAGTAGCACCAGTCGGGCAAGGGGCCGTCGTTGACGAAGCCGCCTTGGCCGTAGAAGCGGAACACATGAACCTCTTCCCCGCTCCTGAGATGAAGATCGACCGTAAATAGGTCCAGCGAGCGGTGAGTCCACAAGCCGAATCCCATATCGGAATAACCGTAAAGGATCTCGTCGATCCAATCGAACTCAAGGCGGCGGGAACGGACAAAGAACCAGAAGGATCTCTTGGAAATCCGGACGACCTTCTGCCGCGGGTCGACGGTGAGTTTGCGGCTGCCAAAGCCCAGGCTGAAGAGGTGAGCGGTCCAGCCCGAGCGGACAACGAGCAACTGCCCTTCTTTCCGAACGGTGGGCCGGAAAGTGAACAGTCTGGCGAAGATCAATTCAAAAAGAAAGTCGAACATCGTTGAACGACCTCTTGTTACGAAGCGGGAAAGCGGAAGGGTGCGCTAGCTCTCTTTCTTGAGTGGATACTCGTCGGCGGCGGCATTGATGGCGCGGCGGATGGCAAGCTCGATGGCGCGGCGGGAAGAATCATCGGGGGCGCCGCGGACTTCGACGACGGGCATTGGCTCCGGACGAAGCTTTTTCAGGACGACGAACTCGAGGCTGCAGTCGGGATAGCTAGCGGAAATGATCTTCTTCGCTTTGTTCGCTATCCACTCATCGGCCTCGCGGCTCTCGTCTGCCGTCTTATCGGGCATACCGTGGAAATAAGAAAGGTCGTAGGCTTTACCGCGAATACTCACGCCTAATGATACCTTCTTTAGTCCATAGCCTTAATTGATAAGGAAACGCAAGTGCCACTTCCAACTTTACTTTCGATTTGAAGCTGGATATCGAGGGAAGCGCAAAGAGATTTCACGATCGCCAGACCGAGCCCGGTTCCGCCGCCAAGGCGTTGTCGGGAATCGTCTGGCCGGTAGAACCGCTCGCCCAACTTACTCAAATGCTCGGGCGCGATGCCTTCGCCATCGTCTCGGATCGAAACATGCACCCGTGTATCTTGTTTGGTTGCCTCGACCGTGACCTCGCTTCGAGCGTAGGCGACCGCGTTGGTGATGAGATTGGTGAGGATTCTCTGCAAAGCAGACGGATCGGTGCGGACGAGCAGGTTTAGGTCCGAATCGTGGGCAACGACAAGGTTCTGCGGGACCGGAATGTCCACGAGCACCTCCTCCAAAGTTGCCCCTAAGTCGACGTCCTCGCACCGATAACGGGCCTCCCCTCCGTCTTGCCGCGCCAGCAAGAGCAGATCGTCGATGAGCCGGGCCATTCGGTCTGCCGACCGGTCGATCAAATGTACGGAGTTGCGCGAGGATTCCGGAAGCTCAGTCATGTGAAGCAAATAGCCGGAGGCTCCCTTGACCGCCGCCAGGGGCGTTCGCAGTTCATGACCCGCATCGCCGGTGAACCTTTCCAATTGCTTCAGAGCGGCTTGCTGCTGATCGAAAGCCTTGGTAGTACGGTCGAAGGCGGAGTTAAATTCGGTCGCGAGCTGCGCAAACTCGTCCTTACCATCCACAGGCAGGCGCGCCGAAGAGAGTTGAGGATCCAGGGTGCGCGCGGAGTCAACCAGCTTCCGGATTGGCCGCATGGCGCTCCCGACGAAGATCGCTCCTGCGATGGCCGCGACGAGAACTCCGAGCGGAACCAACATGACCAATCCACGGTCGAGGTCCGCGATCTGGCTATCTACCGGCGTCAGGGGGCGTATAGCCTGAATAACCGCTACGATCTTTCCGTCTTGCAGGACCGGCTTCGAGAGCGAGCGCATACGAGTTTTGGAACTCCAATAGTCATGAAAACGGTCCGCGGTGCTCACCTCGGCAAGACGGTAACCCGGGAGGTCCTCAACGTGGGCCTCGGCTAAGTGATCCGGCGGCAGCGGAACCGGGATCAAATGCGGGATAGACGCCGTTGCTTCAAACCGAACCGAGCCCCGATTAGAGCGGAGTAATTCGACCAGAAACGAGTCGTTCGTTTGACCATGGGGCGCCGTGTGGGTCGGTTGCATGATCTCCTGCCGTACGGCCCTCTTATCGCCACTTGGTAAGGATCCGAATTCCCTTTCACCGAAATCGGCATCCTTCACGTCCGCCCCCGTTTTCACCGACACGACGCTGCTGCGCAGGTCGTCGTCCACGGCAGCAAACAGGTTCGCCCGAATGCGAAAGTGCAGGGCAGCGGCGAGCCCTACCAGGATCAGGGCGAGGAGACCGATGTTCAGGAGAACGAGCCGGGTGCGGACGGATTTCAAGCCGTCTCCTCGTCGGAGATCGTGTAGCCAGAGCCGTAGACGGTTTGGATGAGGTCACTCTTCCCGACCGCGGCGAGCTTTTTGCGAAGGGATCGCATCGCCACTTCCAGCTTATTGGAGCCGGGCTCGCGGTCCTGCCAGACCAGTTCGAGGAGCGTCTCGCGGAAAACAATTCTGCCGATCTGGCCCATCAGCAGTTCCAAGATTCCGTATTCGACTCTGGTCAGCGGCACCGGCGTTGCCCCGAGCGAGGCGGTTCGTTGGCGGGTATCGAGAGTGAGTTCACCGACGGTCAGGCGCCTCGTCTTGAGCACACGATCGCGCCGGATGAGGGCCTGGATACGGGCGAGGAACTCTCGTATGTCGAACGGCTTGGGCAGGTAGTCGTCCGCCCCGACCTCGAGCCCTTTCACGCGGTCAGAGATGGCGTCCCTCGCGGTGATCATGAGGATCGGCGTCGCGCCTCGACGATTTCGATACTCGGCGCAAAGACTGAGTCCGTCCATTTGCGGAAGCATCAGGTCGAGCACGATTGCGCGGTGACCTCCTTCCAAAGCTTTCCTTAAACCGGTCCGGCCGTCGCGCGCTAAATCGACCTGAAATCCGGCCCCGGTAAGAACCTGATTGAGCATGACCAGCATCTCCGGATCGTCCTCGACAAGAAGAATCTGCATGCCTTCACCCTTCACTCTAACTCAACAAGATGAGGAAAAAATGAGATCCGAAACGATGGGCGCGGGCGGACCCGTTTCCACCCACGTATGCGAAGAAAACACCTCACCCGGTTCCGGAGCGGGTTCACCTTAATTGAATTGCTGGTCGTCATCGCGATCATCGCTTTGCTTGCCGCGATCCTGTTCCCCGTATTTGCCTCTGCAAAACGCTCGGCGAAGAAGACGACCTCGCTAAGCAACCTCGACCAGATCGGCAAGGCCGTCCACCTCTATCTGGGAGACAGCGACGACACGTTGCCGTTCCGATTCGGCATCGAGCCCAAGTGGAATGGATACGACATGGTCCTGTTCCAGAACGGACCCGGCTTCACGCAGACCTACGCGCCCTATCTGAAGGACACTCACGTCTGGTTCAGCCCGGAGGACCGGCTCAAAAACCCCGGCTTTACCAGCTACGCGATGAATGAGCAACTCTCCTTCGCCTGGCCGATGTCCGCGATCCCCCGTCCCGCCGAGGCGATCTACCTTGCGGATCGCACCGACATCGATACACCCATCAGCGAAGCGCATGGTCCGGTGGACACCTACGTTTGGTGGTCGTTCGCCAACCTAAACCCATTCAAGGAGACGATGCTTCCGGGGGTTATCGATCCCATTTCGGTCGCCTCGCAGATCGATCCTATTCGCTATGTCGGCAACGTCGGCGCCTACATGTTCCTGGACTCTCACGTCGCGACGATGCCGTTCGAGCGAACCTGGGGCGACGCGTCTCACAACCTCCATCTGGCCACTAAAGCATGAAATACCTTTCCTTACTTCTCATCCTCGTTGTCCTCGGTTGCGGGTCAAAGAGCCCCTACGATGTGTCTGCCGATCAGGTGAAGCAACACCGCTTCAAGCACGGGCCGGTCGGCGGCCCCGGTCCCGGCGGCCCCGATCTTGATCATCTGCCCCCCGGCGCAGTCAAGCATGAGACGGCGTTCAAGAAGGGCGACAAACTCCCCGACGGCACCGTCGCCGACCACGACGGCAAAATCGTCCGTGTCGAGGTGAATAAGGCGGGCGGCCCCGATGTCGAGGTGAACAAGGCCGGGCCTGGCGGGCCGTAGATAGCAACGACGGAAAACCGCCTAAATCGGCCAGGCATTGGGAAAACTCGGCCACGCTTGGATTCGCCGACGAAAAGAACCTAAACTGTGGGGTGATGAGTGGTTCTGGGATCTCGCGGCGAAGTTTCATTGCGGTGACGGGGGGAGCGGCGGCTTGGGCGGCTTTGCCTTCGGTGCTCAAGGGACAAACGCCGCCAACACGGCCGATTTTGGGCTCGGGTGAGCACACGTATGAGTGCTTCCACGACTGGCTAACGCCTCCGTCAAACATCTCCTGGGGCGATACCCAGGGGCTCGCGGTGGACGGCCACGGCAATATTTATGTCTCGCACACCGTCGGCGGCGGCAGCGTATGTAAGGACGCCATCCTCGTCTTCGACCAGAAGGGCAAATTCATGAAGTCGTGGGGGTCCCAGTTCGTCGGCGGCGGTCACGGCCTCGACCTGCGGAAGGAAGGCGGGCAGGAATTCCTCTACCACTGCGACACCAACCACCGAAAGGTCGTCAAGACGACCCTCGATGGCGAGGTGGTTTGGGAGAAGGGCGCGCCGAAGGAATCGGGCGTCTATCCGTCCGAAGACAAGTGGTGCCCGACCAACGTCGCGTTCCTCCCGGACGGCGACCTGTTCGTGGGGGACGGCTACGGATCCAGCTACATCCACCGCTACACCGCGAACGGCGACTACAAGGGAATCGTGGTCAAGCCGGGTAAGGATCTTGGCTTCGTGAGCACGCCTCACGGCCTCTGGGTCGATACGCGAACCCATCACCACAAGCTCGTCGTTGCCGACCGAGGCAACCGGCGGCTGCAAGAATTCGAGCTCGACGGTAAGCCGATCGGCTTCATCACCGCCGGCATGCGCGAGCCGTGCCACCTTCACTACAACCATGGCCTCGTGCTCGTTCCCGACCTTGATAGCGTCGTAACCATCTTGGATAAAGACAACAAGGTCGTAGCGTCTCTGGGCGACGGCATCGAGAGCGACGGCCAGCCGAGCCGGTTGCGCGATGCGCCGCGGGACAAGTTCATCCCCGGTAAGTTCGTCCATCCGCACGCGTCGATCTGGATGAACCGCAAAGACATCCTCGTCGCCGAGTGGGTGCCGATCGGCCGACTCACGATGCTCCGCAAGGTTTCCTAGTGTCATTCTCGATGGGAACGACTTCCCGTCGAGAAAGACACTTACAATGTTTAGCACCTTCTGGACTCCGGCTCCGGGGCTGCGCCCCCGGAGCCGGAGGGATCTGGTTGAATTTTTTGGTCACCTTCGGCGCCCAAAAAAATTCGATTGGAAATGCCCTTTGAGGTAACTGGGGCGCTCAACACAGATTCTCAAGGCAATGGCAAAGATGCACATCAAATCTTGGACGGGACGTTCTCTCAGGCTGACCTTATTCGGAGCGGCGCTCGTTCCGTACGTCGTGCTCCTGGCGAGCCCGGGCAAGCAAGCGGTCAAGGAAGCCCCCACGAACGGCAAGATCGCCTACGGTCGCGATATCGAGCCGATGATCAAGGCTCACTGCGCGTCATGCCACTCAGGCGCAGCCCCGGCGGGCGGTCTCGACGTGACATCGAGCAAGGGTTTGTTAAAGGGCGGAGTGTCCGGCAAAGTCATCGATGCCGGAAACCCGCAAGCGTCCGTGTTCCTCCAGAGAATTAAGGGCCTCGGCGGTAAGCCGGCGATGCCGATGGGCTTCCCGGCGCTGGCGCCCGAGGATATTCAGAAGATCGAGAAGTGGATCGCCGCCGGAGCAAGTTTCGAGGCCGGCGGCGGAGCTACCCACTGGGCGTATGTCGCGCCGGTTTTGCCCGCCGTTCCCGCGCTGAATAGCTCCTGGGTGCGCAATCCGATCGACGCGTTCGTCCTCGCGAAGCTCCGTAAAGAGACGATGCATCCCTCGCCCGAGGCTTCGAAAGAGACTTTAATTCGGCGCGCGACTCTCGGTGTCACCGGTCTTCCGCCGACGCCCGAAGAGATTGACGCCTTCCTCGCCGACAAGAGTCCGACCGCCTACGAGAAGGTCGTCGACCGACTGCTGGCGTCGCCCCACTACGGCGAACGACAAGCCCGAGGCTGGCTCGACCTGGCCCGTTACGCCGACTCGGACGGCTACGAGAAGGATCTGCACCGCAACGCCTACCCCTTCCGCGACTGGGTGATCAACGCGTTCAACGCAAACATGCCGTTCGACCAGTTCACGATCAAGCAGATCGCCGGCGACCTCCTGCCGAACGCGAACGTAGACGACCTCGTTGCCACCGGCTTCCACCGCGGCACCATGTTCAACCGCGAAGGTGGCGTGAACCAGGAAGAGGCGCATTTCGCCGTGATCTTGGACCGCGTCGATACCACCGCGACGGTTTGGCTCGGCAGCACCTTAGGTTGCGCGCGCTGCCACGACCACAAATACGACCCCTTTACGCAGAAGGACTACTACAAGATGGCCGCGTTCTTCAGTAACTCGGTCGTCATCCCACGTGGCTCGAAGGCGGTCGGCGAAGAGAACTGGTTCGAGCCGGACATGGCGGTCCCCACCGCGGCCCAAGCGGAAAAGATGAAGCAGTTGAAGGCGCAGATCGCGGCTTGCGACACGAAGCTTCAAGCCCCCGACCCCGTGATCGACGCGGCCTATGCCGAGTGGACGAAATCGAGCCCGACACCCGCCGACTGGCTCGTCTTGAAGCCCGCCATCGCCCTTTCAGCGGCAGGGGAGTCGAAGATCGAAGCGGACGGATCGGTTTTCGTCGGCGGCGCGAACCCCGCCCGCAACACGTACACCCTCGTCCTCCACTCGCCAACCACGCCCACAACGGGAATGCGGCTGGACGTCCTGCCCGACGACCGCCTCGGCGGCAAGGGTCCGGGGCGAGCCGGCAACGGCAACTTCGTGATGACCGGGTTCAAGGTCACCGCGAACGGGAAGCCGATTGCCTACCACGATGCCCGCGCCGACTTTATCCAAGAACAATTCGGCCTCGACCGCCTGGCGAAGAGCGACAAGGGCAGCGGCTGGGCGATCAGCCCGCAGTTCGGCAAGCCGCACAAGATGATCGTGACCTTCGATCAGCCGATTCCCGGCGGCACGCAGATCGATGTCGTGCTTGAGTGCCAGTCCCGCTTCGCCGAGCACACCCTCGGGCACTTCCGAATCGCGGCGACGAACGGCGAAGTTCCCGGAGCAGAGTTGACGCCTGACGGCATCCGCGCCATCCTTGCGAAATCGTCTCGTACCGCCAAGGAGGAAAAGGAGCTTCGCGCGTTCTTCGACGCCACGACTCCGCTCAAAGCCAAAGTCCGCGCCGAGCGCGTGGCGGCCCAGAGCGAGTTGGACGCAGTGAACGCCGCCGTCCCCACGACGCTGATCATGCGGGAGACCCCGGGGACGAAGCTCCTGACCTGCTACGTCCGCCACCGTGGCGAGTTCGCCTCCAAAGCCGAGCTTGTTCCCGCCGGCACCCCCGCCGTGCTGCCGACCCTGACGCCGGGCCGTGCGGATCGACTCACCCTGGCCAACTGGCTGGTGAGCAAGAAGAACCCGCTGACCGCTCGGGTGGAAGTCAACCGGATTTGGGAGCAGTACTTCGGCCGAGGGTTGGTGGAGACGAGTGAAGACTTCGGCACCCGGGGCAGCAAGCCCTCTCACCCCGAGCTTCTGGATTGGCTCGCGTGCCAGTTCATGGCGAAAGGTTGGGACATGAAGGCGATCCACCGAATGATCCTCATGTCGTCTACTTTCCGCCAGTCCTCCGAGGCCACCGAAGCCGCCATCGCAAAGGATCAGCCGAACGTCTTCCTGGCACGCGGCCCCCGCTTCCGCCTCGACGCGGAGTTCATACGCGACGCCTCGCTCGCGGAAGGCGGACTCCTGAGCAGCAAAGTCGGCGGCCCCAGCGTCTACCCCTACCAACCCGACGGAATCTGGGACAGCCCCTACAGCGGCGAGGCCTGGATGACCAGCATGGGCGAAGACCAATACCGGCGCTCGATCTACACGTTCTGGAAACGCACCGCTCCCTATCCCTCGTTCGTAACCTTCGACGCCACCAGCCGGGAGTCCTGCACGGTTCGACGGATTCGCACGAACACCCCCCTTCAGGCCTTGACGTTGCTGAACGACCGCGAGATGATCGTCGCGGCATCGGGCTTGGCAAAGCGGATGAAGTCAGTCGGCAAGTCCGACGCCGACCACATCGTCGCCGGATTCCGAGTCTGCACCGGCCGCAAGCCGCTGCCTTCCGAGGTCTCGCGATTGACGGCCTTGCTAACAAAGTTGGAGGGTCGATACTCCGCCGACGTCGCCGCCGCGAAGAAACTCGGCTCTACCCCTCAAGAGGCCGCATGGACGATGGTCGGCAACGTGTTACTGAATCTCGACGAGACGATTACGAACGAGTAGTGCCCCAAGCCGCCTGTGACCATTTCTTCGAATGAAGAGATTCATGTTCTATCCCTTCGGGCGGCCGGGGTGCGTTTACTACACGCAACGCGGGTATGCCTATCCTCAGGCCGAAGCAGTCGATAAGACCGCTTGGTTCTTCGAAGAGTGCCCGCTCGGGCACCGCGAGCAGTTGCCTCGACCGGTTCCCTATAAGGTCGTCGTGCAAGCGCCGATGCGGAAGGGCCAGCGAGTGATGGATGCCCGCGGAGGGATCACTCCGCTCTTCGTGGACCGGTATCTGCTCGATAAACTGGAGGAGATGGGCGCGACCGGCTACCTGCCCGTTCCCGTCGAGGTGAAGGGATTCAAGCATAAGAAGCCGAACGATCAACGGATCCTTCCCGAACTCTTCGAAATCCGAATCAAATCGATGTCGACGATGGACCGTCCTGCTTCTGGTTATGTGGTCACTTCCGATCCCTGCCCTCAGTGCGGGAGCCAGTCGTTCACAAAGGAATCGGACGGCATCGTCCTTGCCGAAGACAGCGGAACGGACTTTACTTCCGTCGCCGAATGGCGGGAACGCCACATTTTCTCGGAACGCATCACTAACCTCTTTGTTGAGGAGGAAGTTAAACCTTTGGCAATTTTTCGCGCCGAGGATCTTCCTTTCAGCGCAAGTATTTCTCGCGAGCAGACCCTAGAAAATGACGTGCTTCGTCTAGTCAGACAAGGGTTTTCGAGAGGAGATGCGACCGCGGAAGTACAACGCTTTTGGAGCGTCGCAAACCCTTAGTTTGGTTTCCCAAGGCCGATCGTATAATTTCTCCACGATGGCGGCTCAACGAATGTGGAGAGGGATCGCGCTCGGCCTGCTTGCCACCACTGCGCCGTCCGCCCTTTCCCAAACGCCCCAAGATCCGATCGTTAAAGCCTTCATGACCCAGAACAAAGTGCCGGGACTGGCTTATGTAATTCTGCAAGGCGGCAACGTTGTCGCGCACGGCGAGTATGGGGTGGAGGACGTCGAGAAGAAGAAGACGATCACTTCCAAATCGGTCTTTCCCATCGCGTCACTTTCAAAGCCTTTCGTGGCGCTCGGCGTGCTCTACCTTGCCGAGCACGGAAAGTTGGACCTTACGGATAACGTTGGGCAGTACGTTAAGGGACTGCCGCCGGATTGGCAGACGATTCCACTTGTCCGACTCCTTGACCACACCTCGGGAATTCCGGACCACTACAATGCGGGCAAATGGAATGTTCGGGATCCGGCGCCGATCTCGTCCGATGCGCTGATTGAGAAGCTGGCCACGCTGCCCCTCCACTTTCCGAGCGGGCAAAAGTACGAATACTCGAACGGCAACTACGCCCTGCTGGCCAAGGTGATCGAGAAGGTCTCCGGCAAGCCCTACGGCGAGTTTCTCACCGAGAAAATCTTCAAACCGCTGCACATGGACCAAGCGAAGGCATTGGCCATGGACGATTTGCCGAAGTCGGTAACGGGCTACCGCACAACGGGAGATAAGATCTCTCCGATCCCTTGGAACCCGAACTGGTGCTTCGGCAACGGCGCCCTCGGGATGAGCTCGCTCGACCTCGCGAAGCTCGATGAAAGCCTGTACACGGACAAAGTCGTCGGCTCCTCGACGCTGAAGTTCATCACCACGCCGCAGCCGCTGAACGATGGCACGAAGCCCGGGTACGCGATGGGTTGGATGATTGGGGTCTCAAGGGGAACGCCGTTCATCTCGCACGATGGACTCGTTTCCGGATGGCGGTCATTCTTTGGCCGCTTCACGAAGTTCAACCTCACGGTCATCGTGCTGGTCAATAACAGCACCCCCAACTTGACGACCGTCGCCAACGACCTTGCCGCCACCGTTGTGAGCGATCTATCGCTCGCGCCCATCGAAGATGCTTTTCCGGACCTCACCCGAGGAGATCGCCAATTCATCGAGGCCCTGAAGGCCGGCGCCATGGACCCAACTTGGCTCAGCGATTTTATGCGGAACGACTTCGAAAAGAAGGACCACTGGAACGGAATCCGTGACTCTCTAAAAGCCGCCGGTGAGATCACCGCCTTCGTGCCCGCGTCTCGGGTTCAGAAGAACGCGAATGAAATCGACACGCGGTACCGGTTAGAGCAAGGCGAGAATGTCACGAGCATCACGATTCAGCGTGATCGCAAAGGCATTTGCATCGGCTTCTTTTTTAACTAGCCGACGGCAGCACTTACTTCTTCGAGACCGACGCGTAGCCCTCGGCGATGACTTCCGCGACTTCGTCCCAGTCGACCGGCAAAACGTCTAAACGCACCCCGACCCAGCCTCGCTTACCGAAGTAAGGCGGGACGTAAAACGCGGTCGGGTTGGAGGCCACGAGCGCCGTTTGGGCGCCCGGATGGGCGGCGCACCAAATGCCGACCGACTCGTCATGGTGGTGATCGACAAACATCACGAACAGGCTTTTCCCTTGAAAGAACCAGGCCGCTTCGCCGTGGCTTGGACGCTCCTCGACCTGCGGCAGCGCCATGCAGATGGCACGCACCTTCATGAGGGGTTCGACGGCTTCCGGGGACGGACGATCGGTGGGATTCATGCGGACCTCCATTGCGCGAGATGGGTGACTCTGGTTTCGATCGGCTCCAGAGGCGGAAGGTTCGACTCCGGCCGGTCGAGATAGAAGTAAGCGGTCGAGGACCAGTCTTCCTGACGCCAGAAATTGCACCACCCTTCCTGCATTTTCGGATCGCGCAGATCCGGTGCGCCAGGTTCGAATAGCCCGAAAAAGCCGCCGTTCGCGCCCAGGTCGATGCTGACCGGGATGGCCGGCACCCCGCGGTCAATGAGAGAAATGACCTTCTTAACCCCCGTGCCGCCGATGGTCTGGATCGTCACCTCGCAACCGTCATCGAAGTAGACCGGATCATCAACGTGGTAGCGGTAGAAGCAGTATCGCCCCGTGGCCGAGTCGGCCAGTGGGCAACCTTGCGTCCGGTGGGTGTATTGCCCCTGGCCCCACCCCGTGCCGATGTAATCCTCTGTCCCGCTGCCGCACAAGGTGGGCCGTGTATCGTTGCCGAAGCGCACCTTGACCTCGCCCTCGCCCCACCAAGCGCCTTCGTAGTCCGGGTTCACGATCACCCCGACATTCAAGCCGAGGAATCTTCCATTCCCCGAAACGTGGGGAAGAATCGCGAAATCCTTACCGAGTTCATTCGGCGACTCGCGACGCCAATGGGCATGGAAGTAGAGCGTCTCCGCCGAATGCGACTCCTGGAGCGTGAAGTTGATATCGTAAAAGATGTGGTGGAGCGGCTTATCCGAGTCGTTCGTCACCACAATCCGAGCGCCGGTGCGGAACGGCATGGGGATGAAGCAATTAAAGCTGCGCCCCTCCGGATCGGAGAAGAGCGCGCACTCGAATGCCGTCCGGTGCCCAAGGCCAATGCCAAAGAAATCACCGAAGGGAGTCGATACCGCCGGCTTCGCGCAGCCGTCCCAAAACATCTCTAGCCGCAAAGCTCGCAGCATCTCTGGCTCGCGATTATCGATCGTGATCCAGATTCGGTGAACGGTTCCACAACCCTCGACATCGAGCAAAGTGCGCGACGCCCCGGCAGGAATGGTGTCGAACGCGGCTCCCTTCGCGCCCTTATTCGTAAGTGCCGCCTGCTCGCGCTCACCCGTCAAGTTCTCAAAACTCGTCCAGCGCGTCTGCACACCCATCGGCTTCTCAAATAGATTCATCGTCGATCTCCCTGGCGAAAGGTCACGGGGCAAGGTTATCACGCCCGCATTGCCGGAAGAGACCAAGTTCACTATGCTGGCGGACGAGCCTGCGCTCACCGACTGAAATGGGGTTCCTCCGCTTTCTCTTGCTCTGTATTCTGGTCTCTGGATTTGCCGAGCTCCCGGCCCAGGAGCCTCCCGCTAACCTCGCTAGGTCGGCACAGGCGGTCGCCTCCGAATTCTTCTCCGCCGCATTCACCCCGGACAAGGCGATTGACGGCGACCCGAATACCCGTTGGTCCGGCATCTCCGGGCACAGCGAAGGCGTTTGGTATTTCACAAAGCAGAAGTTCCGCTTGCAACCAACCTCTGTTTGAACGCCTCATCACCGCGGAACTGGTCGTAACAGGTTCGCCAAGTTAGTACATAGGCTCAGGCAATTTTGTCGATCCCGTCACGACCCACTTGCCGTGGAATTTCCGAAGGATTAGGTCGTAACCTCGGGAGGAATAGAGCGTGACCGCAGCCTGGGTATGGCCCTTATTCCAGCTTATAAGTTGGTCGGACCAACTCTTGGCCTTATCGTTTCGAATCGAAAACTCGACGCTATCCAAGCCGGGTTCCGGACTAGAATCAAATTTCCACGTTCGTTGTCGACGGACACGCCAGATCACCGGACCTTGGCGTCCAAGCAATTCGAACGGCTTTAAGTCGGGCGGCGCCCAGAACACAACCGCTGCGGTACTTAAATCGAAGTGAAATGCCGACTCAAAAGCAGCCGCGAGCACCTGCTCGGCGTCGTCGAGAGCGCGTACCGGCGCGTTAGGACACGGGTCGATACCATCGGCATCCCCGTCACCGTCCGAGTCGATACTGTCTGAGGATAGTTCCAAACGCTTCTTTTCGAGCGCGGTTAATCCGCTTCCGTCAAGCCCCTTCGTCAACTCCGGATTTCTGACAAATGCCTCGAACCACGCGCCGGCCTTTAGTTGCGCCGTAGTCTTCCCGTAGGACGTCATTTGAGGCTCGGGCGCAACACCCATACCAGGTTGGAGCTCGAGCGACACCCCCGTAAACAGTGGCCTCGTCCAAACCCCGTTGACCTTTTCGGCCACCCAAAGGTCTCGATACATCCCCAATACCTCGCTTTGCAACAGCCCCCAAGTTCGGCCATCGGCGCCCGTCCGTTCATCCAAAAGAAGCGTTACCGGATGATCCCCGGACGAGCGGGAAACGTGGCCGAGGTCCATGCGTTGCTCTATCGTCGGCAAGAGGCTTCGTTTGTGCCGTTGCTCAATTACCAACTCAGCCCCTCGATCCCCGCCGGTACTCGCAAGATTTTCGTAAGCCGCTCTTCGAACGACAAGAGGGGCGCCTGAGTCGCTCAACTGCCGGATCATAAATGCAACGGCTCTCGGGTCTGGAGACCGTTTAAGGTAATCCAAGGGAGCATATGGATCTGCGTCGCGCGAGGTCCAATTTGGCTTGGTCGCCCCAATAACCTCGAGGAAGTAAGAGACGAGCGTTTTGGAGTCGCCGAACTCAGTCGCCAGACGAACGAGAACCGACCGCAATCGGCGGTCATCCGGGAATTTCTTCGCCACACTGAGCACTTCCGCCATGCGCCTTCGGGACGCCACCTGCATCAGCACGTGTTCGAGGACGCGATAGTCGCCGGACTCAGGGGAGACTGTCTCGCCTATAAACGTGCCGCTCTGCCGAGCGTTGTCGATATAGGCTCTTCGAAATAACCGAAAAACCGCCTCAAAGGCGTCATCGCCCAAAGCCGCCAGCTCGTCAATCTCGTTGACACCCAGTTCTGCGAAATGCGCGCACAGTCTCGCCGCAAGCGCGCGACGTTTGGCCGAATCCTTCGGCAAAGGACCACTTCCTCCGTGGACGTAGCGAAACAACCGATTTCCGTCGAAACAAACGAGACTTCGTCCGTCCGTCCAAATCGGAGGCTGGATGGCGTGATCGGCGGGTCGCTGCCAAACCACCTTTCCCTGCCGGTCAAACATCGTCGCTTGGGACTGCGTACGCACGTACAGTTGCCCCGCAACTTGGCTACCCCCTTCTAGCACGTCCCAGGAAGCTCGTTCCAATTCGAGATCGGATGACGGACTCGACTTTCCCGTTGTGGGCTCGGTATTCACCAAAATCCCGCGTTGCAAGGATACGAAGTGGTGGCGGAATACGCCGCCAAACTGCGGCGCGCTTAGTAGCCCGGAACTCCATAAAAGCTTGCCGGTATCGACCTGCCTTCCTTCGATCGATTCATTCTGAAACTGGCAAACGACGCCATCGGTGACCAGGGTTTTGAATGCCGAAACGTTCCCTTCGTCCACGGACCAGAGGCGCTGGCCGGTCTTGGCGTCTAAGCCCGTGAGCTTGCCACTGCAATGAGCCAGAAGACGTCCGCGGCTTCCCAAGGAAGTGAAGACAATCGAGCTTAGTCTTCCCTTGTAGTGCCTGGCTTCGGTAGACAACGAAGTACTCCAAATCATGCGCCGGTCGCTCAATCGAATCGCCGAAACGTCCCCTGGATTTAACGAAACGTACAACATCCCTCCTCGCACTTCCATGTCGGACTCATCTCCTTGGCGCACCATCTGCCATCGGAAGTTGCCAGTGCTCGGCTCAAGCGCGTATAGGTGGCCTTCCTCGGTTTCGGTAGCCGCTGAGGTTGAGGCGAAAAGGGTTTTGTCGCCGAATGCGAAGCGAATCCCGTACCGGCCACCAGGAAGCTGCCGCCGCCACATCAGCCTCAAAGTCGTCAAATCGTACGCTGTACACTGACCTTCCCGAAAAGCGTAAAGGTGGTTTTCAAAGACCCGAGCCTGCACCGAACCATCCCCGAGCAAAGTCGTTCCGACCCGTAGCAAGGGAAGCCGCGGGATAGAAACGGCGCGATCGTTTGCAGCAGGATCCGCGACCTGAGGGATGGCGAACGGCCGCGATTCGCCAGGTCCGTTGATGAACTGACCCGGAAGTCGCGAGACCAAGAGCAGCGGTGCAATGAACATAAGCTTGCAGGTCAGTGACGGAAATCGACGCCGAAAAACTCAGTGCAAAGGGTGAAGCGAAGGCTGTGTTACTATTTCCTTCGGGGCGAGGGTAAACCCGCGCCCTATTGGGGCGTCTGAACTGTTGATCCCGCGCCCGACCACCCATGAAGCACCCTAGTCTTTTGCATCCCGGTTGGCCTCTGATCGGCGCTTCGCTGGTTTTTGGCGCGGGAGCCGTCGGGGTAACGCGTAAACAAACGCCGGCGCCCGTAAAGCCGACCGCGGACCAAGTGACGTTCTTCGAGACGAAGATTCGGCCGGTTCTCGTTGCAAACTGCTTCTCCTGCCACGGTAAGGACGCCCAGCTTTCCGGCCTGAGACTTGACTCGGCCGCCGCGATTCTCAAAGGGGGCGATACCGGCTCCGACGTCGTCCCCGGCGATCCGGCCAAGAGCCTTCTCATTAAGGCGATCCACCAGACGGGCAATCTAAAAATGCCGCCCGGAGGCAAGCAGCTTAAACCGAACGAGATCGCTGACTTCGAAGCGTGGATCAAAATGGGCGCCCCTTGGCCCGAGACTGGAGCCACAAGCAAGGGCCCCCAATACGCCCCGCTTTGGTCGTTGGATCCAATCAAAAGCCCGGCGATCCCCAAGGTCAAACTCAAAGGGTGGGTCTCCAACCCGATCGACTCCTTCGTCCTCGCCAAGTTGGAGGCGAACAAGCTAAAGCCCGCCCCCGGCGTCGATCGGCGAACTCTTCTAAGAAGGGTCACCTACGACCTGACCGGGCTTCCCGCGACCGCCGAAGAGGCCGACGCTTTCCTTGCCGACAAGACCCCGAAGGCCTACGAGAAGGTCGTCGACCGGCTCCTCGCATCGCCGCAGTACGGCGAGAGATGGGCAAGGCAATGGTTGGACGTCGCCCGCTATGCAGACACGAAAGGCTACGTCTTCGAAGAGGATCGCAACTACTACAGCGCCTACACCTACCGGAACTGGGTCATCGACGCGTTCAACCGCGACCTGCCCTACGATAAATTCATCCTCCAGCAACTGGCAGCGGACCGCCTGCCGGAGATCCAAAATAGCGACGACAAGCGTCCTCTCGCGGCGCTCGGTTTCCTGACCCTCGGCCGGCGGTTCATCAACTCCGTTCCCGACATCATCGACGACCGGATCGATGTCACGATGCGCGGGTTCGAAGGGTTCACCGTGGGGTGCGCGCGGTGTCACGACCACAAGTTCGACCCGATCCCTACGCAGGACTACTACTCGCTGTACGCCATCTTCAACTCCTCCGAGGAGAAGCAAGCTCCGATCTCCGACAAGGCGATCCGCGATCCTTGGACGAAGCACAACGAACGCGTCGCTACCACCGAGAGCGATGTGCGCAACCTAGTCGTCACCCAGGTGAAGAAGCTGCGGGAGCAAGTCGACGACCCCGTTCGCGCCCGGGGAGTAAAGCTCGACGTCCGGGTCGCGCTCATGTCGGTGCGTGAAGAGACGGTCCCCGATGGCCAGACCCTTAAGAAGATCGCCAACGGCTTTCCGCCTGAGGAAAAGCTGCGGCTAGAGAAACTCCAGACGGACCTCGACCAGTTGAAGAAGAACTCGCCGCCCACCCCCGAGTTCGCGATGGCGATGCAAGACAATCCGCATCCCAGCGACGGCGTCGTGTTCAAACGGGGCAATCCAGGCAACCACGGCGACCCCGCCCCGCGCCGCTTCCTCCTCGCCCTCTCCAAACCGGGCGTCGAGCGGCCCCATTGGACGAGCGACAGCGGCCGGCTCGAGCTTGCCGAGTCGATCGCGTCCAAAGACAATCCCCTAACCGCGCGCGTCTTCGTGAACCGGGTTTGGCAGAGCCACTTCGGCGCCGGCATTGTCCGCACGCCCTCCGACTTCGGCCACCAAGGCGAAAAACCGACCGACCCGCAACTGCTCGACTACCTCGCCTCCACTTTCATGGAGAACGGCTGGTCGATCAAGAGGCTGCAGAAGCAGATCGTAATGTCTGCAACCTACCGACAGTCCTGTGACGTTCCCGAAGCCGTCGTAAACGCAGATCCTGACAACCGGCTCTGGGGACGGATGAATCGCCGTCGCCTGGATATGGAGGAGATGCGCGACTCTCTGATGGCCGCCGCCGGAAAACTCGACCTCAAACAGGTCGGCGGCAAATCGGTCGATATCTGGGCCGCGCCGTTCGCCGAGCGCCGCGCCGTTTACGGCTTCGTTGAGCGCCAGAATTTGCCTGGCGTCTTCCGAACCTTCGACTTCGCCTCCCCTGACTCGACCAGCGCGAGAAGATTTACGACGACGGTGCCCCAGCAGGCACTCTTCTTCATGAACTCCCCGCTCGCCGTCGAGGAAGCGAGGGCCTTGGCGTCGCGTACCGAAATCAAGGATGCGAGTGACGATGCGCAGCGCGTTCGCCGGCTTTACCGGGACCTCTTCGCTCGCCTCCCCGATGCCCAAGAAACTTCACTCGGACTGGCCTTCATCAAGGGCGGCGCGGAGAAAGAGGCGGCACGGCCCGATTCGGTTTGGCAGTACGGCTACGGCAAATTCGCCGCCGACCACAACCGAGTCGAAGGCTTCACGCCGCTCACCCACTACTCGAACGAGGGCTACCACGTCGGCGACAAATTCCCCGACCCGGCCCTCGGCTATATCGTCGTGAACGCAAATGGCGGCCATCCCGGACACGATGCCGCGCACTCGGTGATCCGGCGCTGGGTAGCCCCCGGCAACATGACGGTTCGGGTGCTCGGAGTAATCCACCACCATCAGAAAGAAGGGGACGGGGTGCGCGGCATCATCGTGACCAGTTCCGGCGGGAAGCTCGGGCAGTGGGATGTCCACAACTCGCAAGCCCGAACCGACGTCGGACCGTTCACGGTCAAGAAGGGCGATACCGTCGATTTCGTCATCGACCCGCTAACCAATGACGGCTACGACGCCACCGAATGGGCGCCGAAGATTCGTACCGAAGACGCGAGCCAGGTCTGGGACGCGGCCAAGAGCTTCTCGCCCCCGCCTCCGCCGCCCCTCTCGCGCCTGGCGCTCTACGCTCAGGTGCTCATGATGAGCAACGAGTTCATGTTTGTAGACTGAAAGGAAGCACGATGTCCCAGTTCGATCACCACGATTCCATTGCCGATATGTTTCTCACCCGCCGGGATCTCCTTGGGCGGCTCGGCAACGGTTTTGCGTCCTTGGGACTGATGGGGCTGCTGGGAGAATCCGCGCTCGCCGCACCGCCTTCCGGCAGTGTCTACAATCCGCTCGCGCCGCGCAAGCCGCCCATGCGGGCCACCGCGAAGCGCGTCATCTTCCTCTTCATGAACGGCGGCCCCTCACAGGTCGATACGTTTGATCCGAAACCGTCTTTGCAGAAGTACGCGGGCAAGCCGATTCCGCTCCAACTGCCCACCGAACGAAAGACTGGCGCGGCGTTCCCTTCGCCCTACACCTTCAAGAAATACGGCCAGTCCGGAATCGAGGTCAGCGAGATCTTCCCGAACGTGGCGAAGCATGTCGACGACATGGTCGTCATCCGGTCGATGCACGCGGACGTACCGAACCACGAGCCGTCGCTGATGCTGATGAACTGCGGCGAGGCGCGAATGATCCGCCCCTCGATGGGTTCGTGGGTGCTGTACGGCCTCGGCACGGAAAACCAAAACCTCCCTGGATTTATCTCCATGTGTCCCGGCGGTTTCCCGATCCAGGAGACTCAAAACTGGCAGTCCGGCTTCCTTCCCGGAGTCTTGGCCGGCACCTATATCGACCCCAACCAGACCGATATCGAGAAGATCGTCGAGAACATCCGCAGCCACTACGTGCTCGATGAGGATCAGCGCGCCCAGCTTGATCTCCTGAGACAGCTCAACAAAACCCACCTCGCCAAACGCGAGAACGACGCCGCCCTGGAAGCGCGTATCGCCTCCTTCGAACTCGCCTATCGAATGCAAACCGAAGCGACGGACGCATTCGACGTGAACAAAGAATCGCAGGCGACGCGCGATATGTATGGACCGGGCAATTTCGCCCGGCAGTGCCTCATGGCCCGCCGCTTGGCCGAACGCGGGGTGCGGTTCATCCAGCTGTATCACGGAGCGGGGCAGCCTTGGGACAGCCACGACGACATCGGCGTCCAGCACCGGAATCTCGCGCATGAATCCGATCAGGCGATCGGCGCTTTGCTGACCGACCTGAAGCAACGCGGAATGCTCGACGACACCCTCGTCATCTGGGGCGGCGAGTTCGGCCGAACCCCCACCGTCGAGCTACCCACCCCCGGCGCGAACGCGGGCAAGATGAACGGTCGCGACCACAACCACTACGGTTTCACCTACTGGATGGCGGGCGGCGGCGTGAAGCGCGGAACCGTTTACGGTTCTACCGACGAGTTCGGCTTCCGCGCCGAGCAGAACCCGGTCCACGTCCACGACCTGCACGCGACGATTCTGCATCTACTTGGCTTCGATCACACCAAGCTTACGTACCGCCACGCGGGTCGCGACTACCGTCTGACCGACGTATACGGGAACGTGATTCACGATCTGATCGCCTAAGGAAGCTCTTCCCAAGGCTCGGTCATATAAAGGTTGATCGTCGAGCCGGCGCTTGAAACCTGCCTTCTCGACCTGCCCCTTGCGGTGGCGATGAAGGTGTAGTTCTTCCTCTCTTGGAGGTTGTCGACGCGGAATTTACCATGTGAGTCAACCTTAATCCGTTGACCAGGGAGTTCCTTGATCGTCACCACCACCTTATTCGTGGGGACACGGTGCGCGCCAAAAACGGTTCCGGTGATGTAGGTTCCCAGTGGCGCGGTAATGACATCCGGGGCTACGGCCGGACGCCCGCCGATGAGATCGAAATTGATTTGGCCCGTCAAATTCCTACTCACCGGCGACGAGATTCCGATGATCACATGAGGGGAGGCGACAATATGCGGGAAGAAGAATTTCCCACTGGCATCCGTCTTTCCAGTCCCGATAAACATCGGCAACGCCAGCGGCCCTGGACGCTTCTTCCGAATAATGTTCTCGATATTTTCCGGGATCACGTTGCTCGCTACCTGCACGTTCAGACCGGGCAAGGGGTGCCCTGCGGTGTCCACCGCGCGGCCACTAAGGCTCGTCCAAGCGTTCTTTACGAGCCGGATCCGAACGTGCAGGTTGACCGGGTGTACGGGCTCCAAGACGGTGAGGCTGCCCTTAAGGGCTCGCAAGTCGACGAGCGACGCGGTGGTCTCAAGGGTGGAGAAGCTAAATGTGCCGTCTTCACCACTCAAAACGTGCTGCCTCCCGCCGGCCCCGTAGTTCATGATCTCGACATCGGCGCGGGAAACCGGCTTATTGTCCGGGCCAATCACGATGCCATGGACGACGACTTGTTTCGCGGCCGGACGGTGAAACGGGGTTATCGTCGGCCTCTGCGCCACGGATGGGAGAAGGAAAACAATAAGAAGAACCCCGAACACCACCGTTCGAAAGGTCAGCCCCGTCATTGGTCTTGCCTGCATATTTACGATTTTTGCTCCGATTGGCGAATTCATGGTCCGCCAACCTAACGTTGCTCTTCCCAAGGCTCAACCAAATAGAGGTTGATCGCCGCGCCCCCACGCGCTACCATACGGGTCGACTTCCCTCCTGGCGCGGTAGCCACCACGGTGTAGTTCTTCGCGTCCTGCAGGTTATCAATTCGAAATTGGCCATGCGCATCCACATTAAAGCGCTGCCCCGGTAGCTCTTTAACCGTGACCACGGCCTTCCCCGTCGGCTCCTGATGGGCTCCGAAGACGTTGCCGATGATGAAACTTCCGTCCCTCGCGGCGATGATGTCCGGGGCCAGCGTTGGCCGCCCGCCAACAAGATTCACGGTGATTTGGCCCGACAGCTTCGTTCTCACTGGTGATGAGGCTCCGACGAGAACGTGAGGCGTCGCCACGATATGCGCGAAGACGTATCTCCCATTGGCATCCGTTTTGCCGTGCCCGATAAAGAAAGGCGTCTTTAGTAATCCCTGCCCCTTTGTCCGCCTCATGATCTCGATGTTTTCCGGCATCGGGTTGCTTGCCGCCTGAATGTCCAAATTAGGCATAGGGTGGCCCGCCGGGTCCACGACGCGGCCGCTTAGGCTCGTCCAAGCATCCTTTACGAGGCGAACTCGAACATGGAGATTGACCGGACGAACGGGTTCCAGTATGGTGAAACTGCCCTTAAAGGCCCGAATGTCAATCATCGGCGCTGACTGCGGCAGAGTACTGAAACTAAAGGTGCCGTCCTCTTTACTTAAAACATGCTGCATGGCGCCGGCGCCATAATTCGCTATCTCGACATCCGCTCCAGGAACGGGCTTGTTATCCGGGCCGACCACGATGCCCTGAACAACCACTTGTTTCGGGGCCGGTGGTTTGAATCGAGTTATCTTCGGCGTCTGTGCGACAGATGGGAGAATCGAAATAAGAAGAAACGCTCCCAGAGCCGCCGTTCGAACAGGCGGAACCGCCATTGGTTTAACCTTGAATGCCATTGATTGTCACGCTGATCCACAAAAAGGAATTTGAGACTTCCTGAATATCAGTCGTGGTGAACCCTTGGCGACGTTCGAGTAACTGCAGACTCCCTTGCCGCTCGCAACACAACGGGGAGCCTTTCGTAAATGCGACTGGGTTTCGGTTCCGGCGGATAGACTTTCGAAGCGGAGACTGAGTTGAGGACTTACCGACCTTCCAGGGTTTTCGAGCGCGTATGCATGCAACGCCGTGACGGACCCATCGATTCCCCGAAATGATCCGTCAAATAGGATCCGAATCCGGTGGCCACGAGAGCGAGAGGCTGAGGAAAACGTCCACCAAGGCCGGGTCAAAGTGCCTTCCGCGTTGGGCGCGGATTTCATCCAACGCGTCGGCGATGGACAGCGCCTCCTTATAATGTCTTGCTTGGGTCATTGCATCAAACGCGTCCGCAAGCGAGACGATTCGTGCCGGAAGCGGAATCGCCGCGCCGCTAAGGCCCCAGTACCCCGTACCATCCCATTTCTCGTGGTGATATAAGGCGATCTCCTCGGCTAGGCGGAGTAGCGCGGATGCGCCTCCTGAGAGGATCGCGGCGCCGATGCGAGTGTGTTCCTTCATCAGCTCAAACTCTTCAAGGGTTAGTTTTCCAGGCTTTCGAAGTATCGAATCTGAAATGCCGATCTTCCCCACATCGTGCAAGGCGGCGGCTAGAGCTACCGTCTGTGCCTCTATCGGACAAGACCCCAGCGCTTCAGCGATGCGGCCACACATAAGTCCAACTCTATTGGCGTGCTGGCCAGTTTGGTCGTCCCGATACTCGGCGGCCCGTGCCAAACGCTGGACCGTCTCGATCTGCGAAACCTCCAATTCCTTGGTTCGCTCCCGTACCTGTTCCTCAAGGAGAACCGCGTGGAAATGCACTTGGAGCATGTTACGGATCCTCAGAAGAACCTCTCGAGAATCGAACGGCTTTGTCAGGAAGTCCGTCGCACCCTCTTCAAGCGCCTGATACTTCGCCGAAGAAGTGGCATCGGCAGTCAATACGAGAATGGGAACCGGTGAAATCGTGAGCCGCGGCTTCAGGGTTCGAATAACACCCAGGCCGTCGAGGAACGGCATGTTGAGATCCAACAGGATCAGATCGGGCACGATCGCGTCGACCATCGCCGCCGTCTCGCGGGAATCCGATAGGCAGAAGACGTTAGCGTATCCGGCCTCGCGAAGGATCACTTCAAGGAGGCGGACATTTGACAACTCATCGTCGACGATCAGAATCTTCGCTTCATTCAAAGTTCGATTCACTGTCATTCATTTAACTTCAAGAATTTATCGACGACCTTGAGAAACTCGGTGGCATCCAAAGGTTTGGTTAGGTAGGCGTCTGCCCCACCGGACAAAAGCCGCTCCATTCGTAGCGGCGTGGCGTCGGCACTAACTACAACCACGGGAATTTCTCTGGTTACTTCTTCCTGCCGTAGAAGCTGCAAGACCTCCCGGCCGGAGATATCGGGAAGGTTGATGTCCAAAAGGATCAGATCTGGTTTGAATCGTCGGGCAAGATCTAATCCGATACTTCCCTGGATAGCCGGTAACAACTCCACGCCGACGCGGCTGCCCAGGATCACCTCAACGAGTCTTAGGTTCGAGGGGTTGTCCTCGATGCAGAGCACCGTACGCTTCCGCTGATTTACCGAAGGAAGCAGCGCCGCGGTCTGCTCTTCCGAATGCGACAGTGGAGCCCGTTCGGGCGGGTTGGCAACCGGTAAGGCGATGGAAAGGATGGTGCCGACTTCGACTTGGCTTTGGGCTTCAAGCGTGCCCCCCATCAGCACCATCAGCCTTTTCGACAAAGCTAACCCGAGGCCGGTACCTTCCACGGCACTGCTTCCCGTCAGACGTTCAAATGGTCTGAAGAGCTTGGGAAGATCGTCGGCGGCAATTCCGATGCCGGTGTCGCACACCTCGATTCGAAGATCGTTCGCTTGGCGAGAACACCGAATCTCAACCGTGCCGCCTCGGCGGTTGTACTTCACTCCGTTGGAAAGAAGGTTGATCATGACCTGCTTAAGCCTCTGCAAGTCGGCCAACGCGTAATGAGGTTCCAACTGGTCGCGATCAAACCGAATGACGACTTGCTTCTCTGTGCCCAGAGACCGGACAAGGTCGCAAGACTCCTGAACGACTTCGAGAACCGAGACAGGCTCGATCGATACCTCCGTGCGGCCGGCTTCAACCCTGGCAAGATCAAGGATTTCGTTGATGAGCCCAAGCAGATGGCTTCCACCCTTCAGGATATGCCCGACGCTTTCCTTTTGAAGAGCGGTTAACTCGTCCCGGTCCAAGAATTGGCCAAATCCAAGGATGGCGTTAAGGGGCGTGCGCAGCTCGTGGCTCATGCGCGACAAGAACTCACTTTTGGCAAGGTTCGCCCGTTCGGCTTCTTCCTTCGCGAGGAGGAGGGCCTCTTGGGACTGCTTACGGGCCGTGATGTCTCGCCCAACGGATTGGAAACACAAGAATTCGCCCTCTTCGTCCCAAATGTATCGGTTCGTCCAATGTTGCCACCGGACTCCCCCATCCCGACTTCGGGACTGCATCTCGTATGAATCTACGGGATTATCAGGTCCCAAACTGGCGAGATGAGCTTGAACTCTCGACGCATCCTCCGGCGAAAGACGATCGATAAAGCTGCGACCCAACAGGTCCTCCGCCTTCGCACCATAGTAACGGCAATGCGCCTCGTTGACGAAGGTCAGGGTGCCGTCCGGCAGGAAACGGCAAATCATCTCCGTTTGATCTTCGACGATGGCTCGATAGCGGGTTTCGCTTGCCTTCAATTCCTTTTCGGCTAACTTGCGCTCGGCGATCTCTTCTTGGAGGGCGACGTTCGCGTGTCGAAGGTCGCGCGTTCGGTCGTGAACCCGATCTTGAAGCTCGGCTTGCACCTGACGCATGATATCCTCCACCTCTTTCCGCGGCGTAACGTCCGTCGAAAGGAAATCCCAAAGGATGTTAAGGTCAGATTGCAGTTCGGCAAGAAACGTCGTTTCTATCCAGTTCACCTGGCCGCAGGGCAAAACGCACTTACCTTCCCATTTCCAAGGGGCAAGGGTCTTTGCCGCCGCCGCAATTCCGTCGATGAAGCTTTGTCGATGGTCCGGGTGAATTGTTTCTAAGATGAGCCCCGGATCCTGCATATACTCCTCGGGCCTTCGGCCGAACATTTCGATGCAAGCCGCATTTATGTACGTCACGTCTAACGAGCCGTCGGGATGCTGCAGAAGTTGCCCGACGACTCCCGGTACGTTCGAGACGATACGCTGATACTTCGCTTCGCTACGCCGCAATGCCTCCTCGGCGAGCCTACGCTCCGTGACATCGACACACACACCAGTCAATCGCCATCGCCCCTCGCCCTCCTTTTCGATGCTCACGGATTCGTCGAGCCATCGTATTTCTCCGCTTGCAACCCGAATCGGATAGTCCTGTTGGTAGGAGTCGAGACCTTGAAGAAGCGCGTTCTTGCCGGTTGCATCCAGGCGAGCTAGATCTTCCGGCATCTTGGCCGAATAGAAAGCTTCCGTATATGTCTCTCCCGGGAGAATATCTAGCGTCAGTAGTTGCTGGGCCGCCTCGGGATTTAGGATCTCCAGCGTCCACAGGTGATGTCCGTCCGAGTCCTCGACGTTGGCCTCCCACAACAAGCAGCGTGCAGATGCTTGGATCTGCAACATAGAATCCTCGACAAGTTTTCGCTCCGTAATATCCGTGCAAACACCCGTCAGTCTCCATTTGCCGCTCCCCCGAGGCTCGATGTGAACGTCCTCGGAAAGCCATCGTAAATCGCCGACGGCCGAGCGGACCGGGAACTCTTGGCAGTATCTGCTTTCGCCGTGACGGAGGGCATGCTCACTGAGGCTATTGCAAACATCGTCGTACTCACTAGGTCTCGCGCCGTAGAAGCCATCCGTATACGTGCCGCCCTCCGGCACTTCGACCGGCAGAAACTGCTGGGCGGCCTCGGGATTCCGAAAGGCGAGATTCCAGTGCATCTCACCTTCGTCTTCGGTGACTTCGGCTTGCCAGAGGAGGCAGTGGGCGCTCGCCAGGATTTGCGCCGTCTCCTCTTGCGATTCCTTCTGGTCCGTGATATCGGTACAAACGCCGGTCAGTCGCCAACGCCCTGGTTCCAGGGGTTCGATGTTAACGTCCTCTGAGAGCCACCGTAATTGGCCAGTTGCATCACGAACCGGAAATTCTTGCCGGTAGCCGCTATGACCCAATCGTAGCGCCGTTCGGCTTTGCAGCCGCACCTCGTCGCGGTACTCCGGCAGCCGGGCGGCAAAGAACCCTTGGGTGTAGGTACCGCCTTCCGGAATCACGACAGGGAGAAATTGTTGGGCCGCCTCCGGATTACGAAAGGCCAGATTCCACTCGAAACGGCCGTCTGTCTCGACCACGGTTGCTTGCCACAGCAGACATCGCGCGCTTTCAAGAAGCTGCAGAATTTCTTCGCGTGCCTTCTTGCTCTCCGTGACGTCCGTACACACGCCAACTAGCCGCCAATGCCCCGTTGCCAATAGCTCGATACTGACGTCTTCGAAAATCCACCGGACGTCTCCATCCGCCAAGCGCAGCCGGTATTCCTGCTGGTAGCCGCTTTGGCCACCCAAGAGGGCATCTTCCGACATTTGGCGCATCCCTTCGCTGTCGTCTAGTAATTTCGCGAGATAGAATCCCATCGAATAGTCGGATCCTGGCGGTATCTCGACGGGAAGGAACTGCGAAGCGGCGGCGGCATTGCGAATTACCGTGTTCCAACCGAAGTGCCCATTCTCAAGGACCACGTCTGCTTGCCATAGGAGGCAGCGTGCATTCGAAAGTACATGGGCGATTTCAGACTCGGAATGTCTGCGATCCGTAACATCTTCGATGGTCCCGCAGATGCGGACAGGCTCTCCATTTGACCCCGTGATTGCGGTGACCCGGCTTTGCACAAACCGGATGTCCCCACTTGGGCACAACATCCGGACCAGCATCGGGTTGGGGTTGGAGCGGGCTGAATGGACGAGGTCCTCCGCTTGCACCCGCTGCCGGTCATCCGGATGAACGCACGCGAGGCAGTTCTCCCAAGTGGGATCAAACGCACCCGGCTCGTAGCCGGCTATGCGGTAGTACTCGTCGGAGAGAGAGAACTTTCCGCTGGCGACATCGAAAGACCAGCTACCAATCCCCGCGAGAGATTGAGCCATCGCCAGATCGCACTGATACTGGTCGATGAGCTCCCTGAGCCCTCGAATTTCACTGACATCACCGGCTGCCTTTTCAGCCGCATCATTTGGCACATCCTAATAGTCGGCTCCTTTCGCTTCTCAATTACATGATTAGCTGGGCTTTTCGCCGCAAGCATCGAACTAAATGGTCACGTGTGCAGTTTTGATGTAATGGACGTCGCACACCTTGTCCTGGAGACCGGTTAACGGATATGTGTTTATCGATCCTTCGGCGGTGTCGGGGATTTCTTTGGCCGATGAATTAGGTCGCGCGGCTTCAATATTTGGACGCTGATCCGCCGCCAGCGTCCTCATATCCCGCTCAGGCCGTAAGCGGGAAGATCGTGCTACAGATGCACTTCGACGTAGGCGCCGGCATTCGTTGCCACTTCTTGGCGTCCATCGGCCCCGGCGACAACTAGGGTGACCTTGCCGGCGGGGAGGTGATCGAGGCGGAAGTAACCGTTCCGGTCCGTCTTCGTGGAAATCCCGGGAAATTCTTTTACCGAAATCGTCGCGGCGATCGGACGGTTGGAGTCTGCGGTAGAAATGACGCCATCGATAAAGGCGCCTTTTATGCCCACGATCACGGGCTCCGCAACCTCACTCTGTCCTGGCTTGAGATCCGCATAACGGAGCCCCTGCAGGTTCTTACCAGCACCGGCGAGGACGCTGATCATGACTCTCGGGAAGGCGAGCACATGGGAGAAAGAATAGTAACCGTTCGCATCCGTCTTCACGACCCCAACCCGAGTTTGGAAAAGAGGGCGAGGCACTCGGGGCCGGGGATCCGTACTGTGAGCCGAAACGGTCGCCGGGTTCGTGAATGTGGACGAAACGTTAACTTCTGCGTTCGCCACTGGCTTGCCCTCGATATCGACCACCCTCCCTTTTAGACTCGACCATACGTTCGGTGACAGGCGGAGTGTCGCGCGGCCATTCTCCGGATAGACGCTCTCGATCATGCCAAGGCTGCCCTTCGTTGCCCGCAATGCGCAGAACGGCTCCTCCTCGGGGCGCACCGGCAAATAGAATCGGCCTTGAGCGTCGCTCACCACGTGGTATGACATGAAGCTGGTCGTCGTCGTGACTTCAACTTCCGCGCCGTAGACTGGCTTACCTTCGGAGTCGAGGACGACACCTTTGATTTGATGCTGCTCGGGTAGAGCGGGGGCAATCCAGTTGACCGTCTTCGCCTCCCCTTCGGCGACGTCCGTATCGACGTAGGTCTGCCGTTGCCCGGCTAGCCAGTTTGCTCTCGGCCAGAAGGCGATGATCTGATGCCCCGCAGGAACGCGAAGACGGTAGGTACCGTCTTCCGCCGTCGCGGTGCCTTGCGACCAAAGCGATTCGTCCTTAGTCGGACCATTGATCACGACGTCGGTTTTCGCGAGAGGCTTGCCATCTGTCGTCGTAACCTTGCCCGAAACGACCTGCCCAGGCGTTAATTCGAGGTCCTGCCCTTGAGCGACTTGGCCCTTGGCCAAATCGACCCGACGACCCATCGCAACCAATTCGGAGGCGACGTTCGGTCGAAGCTGGGCGAAGAGCACGTACTTTCCGGCTGGGAGTTGGCCGAGTCGGAACCGACCTTGCTCGTCGGTCCAAACTTGCTTCGAAGTGTCGGTATCGCTTCCGTAGGCTTGGATTTGCTGGCCACCGATGCCCTTGCCATCGTGCAGTAAGCGTCCCTCGATGACGGAGGCAGGCGAAATCTTCAATTCGGCTTCGGCGTTAGGAGAACTGGGGAGCAGGACATCGTCTCGCGGATCCGGGTTGACGTATTGATCGCTGTTGAGCACGACCCTCAGATATTGCGCCTGGGGGAGCCCTTCGAAGGTGACGGCCCCATCGTTCTTGCTAACCGCCGCGAGTCGGGAAACGATCTTCACCGGCAAATCCCACATGTTGGCGTCGCCCGAGCCCGAGCCATGAAGCGATTCCGGCGTAACGGTAACCCCGTCAACTGGCCTGCCGTCCGGCGTGTGTAGTTTCAGGCTCACCCGGACGGCCGGCGCGAGCGGAACCGTGATGTCCGAATTCGGTGCGTTGAGTCCGATGTGCCCGATGCCCTTGCCCGCAACGAAGGCGTACAGGCCGTACGGTTTCTGCTCGTCCTTCAGGTGCGGCGTCATGCGGAAGTTGCCCGCCGCGTCGGTTTGGCCGTAATACACCGCATTCGGGTTCACGGGCACGACGGTCAGGATCAAGTCGGCGTTTGGCACGGGATTGCCGTCAGCACCGACCACGCGCCCGGCATATACGGGATCTTCTGACTTCGGAGGTTTGGTGACTTGCCCATCCGGCGCCCACGGCAACACGAAGGAAGGGACATCCGCCCGATCAAGCGCCACCGGCGCGAGCTTAATGACTGGTTTCGGAGTTGGGGGCACGATCACTTCGGCGATATGACGAAGCGCCGCGATAGGTTTCGCAGTTAGATCAGGCCGAACCTTGTGAACGACGGCCACACTCGACCCCATCACGGCAATCAGCGCGATTAGAGGAACGCCAGCAAATCCGGATGCCGCATTGGGCTTGGGCTCGGCGAGAAGCCGATTGATACGACGCATGAGGGAACCTCCGTTGGCATGCAAAGCAAGGCGAGGATAGGCAGGGCGGCACTCCTCCATCGAGGCGAGCGCGCGGGCATAGGCGATGCGGTCGCCCACTACGGCGACGGCCATGTCATCGCAAACCCACTCCCGCTCGCGCCGAACGGCGGCGGAGATCCACCAGACGACTGGGTGGAAGAAGAGCAGGGCCTCGACGATAGATTGGAGAAGGCTGACAAGGAAGTCGTGCCGCTTGATATGGGCGATTTCGTGGCTCAGCAATGCCTCGATTTGGTCGGGGCTAAGATGGGTGAGAACGCTGGCGGGCAGGATAACGGTGGCTCTGAGCAGGCCGAAAGCGATGGGAGAATCAATGCCGCCCGAGAACAGGAGTTCGGTGCGACGTTTGATTCCGTGTTTTTCGGCAAGATCGTAGAACCGCTCCTTCCACTCAGCGCTCGCGGCGTCCGCCTTCCGCCTCAGGCGGTGGATGACGACGAGGCCGCCGAAGACCCGCAGCAGCATGAAAGCGCTTCCGGTCAGCCACAGCCCAACCAGCGCGGGTAGATAGTTCTCCAGGCGGAACTTTGGCTGACTTAAGCTATGCGGCTTTTCCGCAGTAGCTTCATCAGCTACTACTGCGGGATATTTTGGAAGAGTCGCAAGGATTTCGGACGAAGCGACACTCGGAATCCGATGAATGGTGATGACCACCGGAGGCTTGGAAATCGGCTTCGGAGCCAAGACCGCAAGGGTGGCGACCGGCGCGACGAAGCAGCATAACAAGCCGACTACCGCCACCTTATATCGGGCCTGCGGCTTGCGGATTCCCAAAAGAACGAAGGCAAAAAGGACCCCGATCGCCAGCAGCTCCCACAGGGAATGAATGAGCGTCCAGCCCAGAGCAACCGTAAATTCGTGAAACCGCGGGTTCATCCTTCCTTCTCCATTCGGTCGAGCATTTCGCGGATCGCGGCCAATTCCTCGGGTCGAGCCTTCTTCCCACCGAGAACGTGGAGCACCAACTTCTCCGCCGAGCCGCCGAACGCCTTTCCCAGCAAGTCATCGACCAAGTGATCGCGCGTCGAGGACTGGGTAGGCGCGGCGGTGAAGAGGTTCGGCCGAACCGACTCATCCTTGGCCACCAGGCCCTTCTCCGTCATGATCTGAACAAGCTTCAAGACGGTCGTGCGACCGATCTCCCGTTGCTTCGCCAAGACCTCGTGAATGTCCCTCACCGTGCTTGGACCTTTGTTCCAGAGCACCGAAAGGATTTCCAGTTCCCCATCCGTCGGCTTGGGCATATTCTTTGTTCGCGGCAGCATTGCGGATCAGTATACGAAAGCTTTCGTCAAACTAGACGAAGATCTTCGTCAACCGCTACGCTTTTTTTCCTTGAACCTTAGAAGAGGGCCAAAGCACTGTCTAGTAACGGCATTGGAGAGGTCGCCGTCCTAAGGTCATGAATTCACTTGCGAAGGTGCTTGCGGTTGTCAGTTTGTTTGGCTTGATCGGTGCTTCATTTGCCCAGCGCGGCGCGGCTGGCTACGGCCAGGGTCGTCAGGGCGGGGGTCAGGGCGGCCAAGGGATGGGCGGCCCCGGTGGAGGCTTTGGTGGCGGGGGCGGAATGGGCGGAAGTTTTGGCGGTCGCATGGGGCAGCAGATCGCATCTCGTGACGAAGCAAAGGCCAAGCCAGACGAAGAACAAGCGGAATTCATTTGGCAAACTCACTCCGCGATCCTCACCCCAGGTGACCGCGTCGAGTACAAGCTCAAACTCAAAAAGGGCGAAACCGTCTTCGCCGGAGTCACGAGCGACGCCTTCGACCCCGCCCTCGCGATGGCGGATTCGGCCGGCAAGACGCTGGCCCAGAACGACGACCGCGTCGAAGGCGATCAATCCCCCTTCCTCATCTTCCGCGCCCCCGCCGAGGGCAATTACGTGCTCAAGGTTTTGAGCTTCCACTCGGTCGCCGGCGGCAAGTTCATGCTTCGCATGCGCACCTTCATTCCCATCGACATCACCACCGGTAAGGACACGAAAGACCTCACGTCCTCAGTCTCGACGAACAACGGCCAGCGACGCTTCACCGTGGTCATAAATGCCAAGAAGGGGAACGTCTACGAGTTGAGCAATATGATCGTGACGTCGAAGGGGCGCCACACCAACTACTACTGGAACGCCTTCCTAAACGTGGTGGGGCCAACTGGCGTCACCGACAGCGACATTCGCCCGGTTACCGTTCCTCCCGGCCTTAACGGCAACGTTTTTGAGGCCAAAGCCGACGGCAGCTACTACGTCGAATACAACACGCAAGACGCCACCGAACCCACGACCATCCAGACTCAACTCGCCGAAATCACCCCTATCACGATCAAGCCAAACGGTGCGGTTAGCCTGGATATGGATGGGCAAGATCTGAAGATCGTGGACATGCCCGTCACGCCGAAGCTCGTCGTCCACTCGACGCTCAGCGGTCGCGCCTTCACTTACGTTCTGTCCGGCCACGATGCCGCCGACGATATTGGGGGTGAGGCCCTGTATCGAAATAGTCTCGGCTGGGCTTCGTTCAAAACAAAGGTGACCTCCAACACGGACGTCGTGCGCCTATTCCACCGGGAAGAAACCGTCCGCTTCGCCCTTCGTTCGTACATCGCCGAAAAGCAGACCGTCACGATCAAGAATGTCGACAGCGTTCCCGAGTGGAAAACCGGCGACACCGTCAAAGAGCCCCTCGGCATCGGCGAGTCCAAGATCTACCAGATTAAATCGACGAAGTCGGAGCTGATGCGGGTTTACGCGAAGGCAACCCAGTTCCTCGCCCGCATGGACATCTACCAGATGAACGGCGAGCTGGCCAACTCGCTCATGAATCGCTCGACGCTCATCGCGACCGATGACCTCTACTTCCCCGATGCCGACACCTTCATCGTGACCATAAGCTGCGACGGCAACGGCGGCTCCGGCGAGTTCACGATGAAGCGAAACGAGCTCGAGCCCATGCCCTACGCACTCGGCGCCGTGCAAACGATGAAGCTCGACGGCGAGAACTTCGGACTCTTCTCGGTGAATCTCGAAGCCGGCAAGCAGTACGAGCTCCTGACCGATACCGCCGGCGGCTACCTCAGTGTTGACCTCTTGGATGACGACGGCCAGTTCCTAACCAGCCAGCGTATCGGCTTCGGCACGGTAAACGTGGATTACTTCACCCCCACCAAATCCGGCCGCCACCGCCTCTGGCTCCGCGGCGCCCCCGGCACGAGGAACTTCAAGTTGTCAGTTCACGTCGCGCCTACGCTTGGTCCGGCGGCCCCAGCGCCGAGGGGGAAGGGTTAGGAGATAGTAGACCAAGTCCTGGCGTTGCGCCAGGACTTGGGAGGGCGTCTTGGAGATGGCGCCCTCTCCAAATAGCCGTCCCACGTCCTGGCACGGAACCAGGGCGTGGCCTACACCCTGCGGGTAGCTGGAAACGCCAAACCTAGTGCGAAACGACCAATCCGCCCGACACCGTCGGTGACGACGCGATCCCGCCAAACCGAACGGTAACCGCCCCTTTACCGGGGAACGTATTCGTCGCCACCGTCGCCGTACCGGTCAATTGACCGGCGGTGATGGTCACCGGCACTCCCGGCGCCGCCAAAGGATTGCTGCTCGTTAATTGGAACGTGATGTCCGTCGGATAGACCGCCTTGAGCGTAACCGTAACGGTCGATGACTGCCCCGCCGTAACCGAAGCCGGTGAGAAGGAAATCGTCGAGACATCCGGCCCCAAGAGGGTGAACGAAGCGCCCACCGAGCTCCCGCCCGTATGCGAGGCGGTCAACGCGACCACGGTGTCGGTAGACACCTCGGGCGTCTGCAAAACCTGCGTCGTCGGCCCCGAAGTTCCCCCGCTCGCCAACCCCTTGATCGTCATCGTAGTGGGAGAAATCACTCCTGAGCTAAGGTTTGTGCCAATCGACACCACCTGGTCGGTCTGAGGCGTTTCGTACGGATAGACGTAAAGCGTGGTGGTGTTTCCTCCCACCACGGAAGCAGAACGAACCACCGCACTCGTCAAGAACGGCTTGATCGTGATCGGCACCGAGAATGACTGCCCGCCAAAGGAGATATTGAGATTCAGATGCTCGTCGACCGCCGTATCGTTCGCGGTGACTTGGTAGGTCAGCACATGCGAAGCATCGCTAACCGTCATGTTCGCAAAGTCCGCTTGGCCGTTCACGTGGATCCATCCCGAATGGTCCGCAACCGCCGTCACCGTCGTGCCGAGTGGCTCCACGAGATTGACCGTCACGTTCAGGACTCGCCCCGAACCGCCCGAAATCGCCGGCGAGCTCCCTCGATCGGTGTGAACGGAAACGAGTCCGGTGGTGACCGTCGGATCGATCACGCTCACAAAACCATCAATTGACCCCGGATAAGTCGGCTGGAACGCTCCCGCCGTGGTCGGGAACGAGGCGTTGGACGTTTCCCCGACGACGTAGTAACGTCCGCTTCCGTCCATGGCGCCATTAAAAGCGATCGTGCTAAAGGGATCGTTTCCGAAATACGTGCCGTAGAGCTCGGTCGTCAGATCCGACGAGAAACGCATAAAGTAACTGAAGCTGGCTCTCCCCGAGAAGTAGTCGTAGGTCAGCGGAATCCCGCCGCCCTGGACGCCCGCGATCATCGGCGTTCCGCTAGGAGTAAGGGCAAAACCAAGGGCCTGGAATCGGCCTCCCCCGCGGACGACCGTGCTCGCGAGATCCGTGCTCAGGTCGTTAGAGAGCTTGGCCACGTAGCCATAGTACGGGCCGCTCTTGAGAGCGCCCGTATCGAACGCCCCGGCCGTGGTCGGGAACGTCGGCGGGACCGCCACACCACCCTGAGTTTGAATATTGTCCGGTCCCGCCACGGTGCCGGCAAGGAAAACATTGTCGCTGGAGTCCAAACCGAGCCCGACGCAGGTATTTCCACCAACCCCCCCGATAAAGGTCTCCTGATCCGGCTTGGACCCTCCGGGCGTAGTTTTCGAGACGAAGACTACCGTGTACAAGTCGTCGTAACCGATGTTCGGATTGGCGGTTATGAACCCGGTGTAAGGCGTGCCGCCATCATGGGTCAGGCTTGTGGCAAATGTAGTGCCGGCCACAAAAATCGCACCGGTTGAATCCACGCCCACTCCGTTGATCGTGCAATGCGAATCTCCGAAGACGGTACTGGTCGTAAGTTGCGTTCCGGACGCGTCGTACTGGGCTGCGCCGGATACCGTACCGGAGCTCGCGGCCAGGGTCGCAGTGCCACTCGGCGATACGAAGATGCCGACTCCGCCAACGCTGCTGCTGCCGGGCAAGTAAAGTGTCAAGTACCCGACCGAACCGTCCGGCTTGATCTGCCCGAGAAATGCGGGGAACGAACTTGCCAGACCGGCCGTGGCATCCGTCACCGGTAGCGTCGTGCAGTTGGTGACCCCCGCCATATAGAGATTGCCCGCCGAGTCGCTTGCCAGGCCATCGACATGGGTCGTTTTGTTTGCCTGGTTGCCGCCCAGCACGACCGAGTACAGTAGCGTGCCCGTGGAGTCGAATTTCGCGGCAAAGGAACCCGAGAATCCGGAGCCAAGGGTGGCGGATGGGTTGGTTGGGAAATCCGTATCGGTCGTGGTACCGGCGACATAGGCGTTACCGCTTGCGTCGCTGCAAACATAAGAAGCGATGGTGTTTCCCAAGTCGCCTCCCAGATATGTCGACCAAACGAGGGGGTCGATCACGAGCGTGCGGTCCTTCTTGTAACCGGTCACATCGAAGCCGACCGTCTTGTCCGCGTTAAGGACCTGCTGTGGTACGAACCGGAAGTCCGGACCGTTGTCGCTCTTCTGATACGCGACTTCTCTCTGCTCCTCGACCTTGATTTCGTCGCTGACCTTGTACCGCACCTGCCCGTCTTCGACCTTAAGATCCTTGGCCCCCCGGTAGCGCATTTTGATTTGGTTCGGGTCCGCGCCGGGATGGACGACAAGGTCGTACCGTGGCCGGCTCTCCCGTTCGTCGAAGTAAGCGATAAGGTCGATCCCTTTGTACAGATCCTTAATCGTCGCGGCCTTATACGAGTGGACGAGGAAGGTCTTTCGATCCATGTAGTAGCGCGTGGGGCCGGGCACGGCTTGAATGCCCTTGGCGATCCCGCCTTGTGCGCCGACGAAATCGACGAAGACCGGCTCGCTAGTGCGTAGCTTTTGCTCATCCCCGAGGAACGGTAGTTCGAACTTCTCGTGCCAGTCGTAAACAAGCCCCTGGCTCGTAACCCACATGTCGCAGGCTTGGGAACGCGCCACGAACTTCGCTTCCGCGTTCCACTGCCCCTTGTTTTCGGTGAAGCGGCACCCCGTTTGGCTCGCCACATAAGCCTTCATGTCGGGGATTTGACCTACCGGGGGAGAGGCGGAGGTCTGTAAACCTACCCACGCAAATAATACAGGTGCCAGCATCGGCGCAATTATAAATCGTCCTGCAATGAATGGGTAAGTGTCGCCGGAATTTATTGTCTTGTTAACGCAGGTTCTTTGTTCGCGTCCGGGTTCAGAATAGTCGCATGCGTTCGCGTTCGTTTCGGTCTTTGGCGCTCGCCGTCTTAGGTGCTTCGGTTGCCTTGGCCGCGGGGCAGAATAAGGCCATGGATTCGAAAGTGACGGCCCAGGAGATTGCCGAGGCGTTGAAGCAACCAACCTGCGTGATCAAGATGGATCACACCATCGACGTCCGCGATCTCCCGCACGACCTGCCGCGCTTCCCCGATTGGATGAAGGGCCTTCGCGACGATCTTCCGATCTCCATGGTCTCGATCCCCGCCACTCACGACGCTGGCACCGCCCTCGGCCGAACCGGTGGAACCTGGTGCCAGAGCCTCACGATTCCCGCGCAGTTAGAGCTCGGAATTAGGGGTCTCGACATCCGCCTTTGCCTCGTCGGCAACGAATTCCACATCTACCACGGCGACGAGTACCAAAAGGTCACCTTCGACCAGGTCATGAGCACCCTCCGCTCCTTCCTCCACGCCCACCCCCACGAGTTCTTCGTGATGCGCGTGAAGGAAGAGCACCCGCCCCAGCATCCGACGACAAGCTTCTTGGCCGCCTTCGAGGAGATCTTCCGCTCGAAGCGCTACGGATCCCTCTTCTACCACGCGACCAGCCGAACCGAGATCCCCACCGTCGCCCAAATGCGCGGCAAGATCCTCGTGATGGATAACTACGGCAAAATGCCGGACGTCATCGACTACGCCAACCCCACGATGACCATCCAGGACGACTACGACACCTCGGACATGGAGCACAAATACACCGAGATCGTGGCCAACTTCGAGGGAGCGCTTTCTAACACCGACGCGAGCAAGTGGTTCATGAATTACACGAGCAGCTACACCACACAGGTGAGCCAACTCGCGAACGCGAAAGCGATAAACCCTCGAGTGGTCGAGTACCTGAGGGGCAAGCACGGTCATCTTGGGTTGGTCCTGATGAACTTCCCGGGGCCGGGAATGATTCGGCAGATCTTGGAGAGCAACTAGCATGCCGACTTACGTCGCGTTTCTTCGCGCGATCAACGTCGGCGGGCGCAACAAAATAGCGATGGCGGATTTGCGGGCGGTCGCTGCCTCATTGGGCTTTTTGGACGTGTCGACGGTGCTGCAAACCGGCAACCTCGTGTTCACTTGCCCCGAGGCATCCATGTCGGCGCTCGAAGTGACCCTGGCTGAGGCTTGCGAGAAGGCGACGGGCGTCAAGTGCGAGTTCTTCGTCCGCCTTCAGTCCGAGATGTCGAAGTTAGTCGACGCCAATCCTTTCGTCGAAGAAGGCGAGCGCGATCCCTCTCACCTAGTGGTGCTATTCGTAAAGTCCACCCCTTCCGATGAGAAGGTCGCCTCCCTCCAAGCCGCCATCAAAGGCCGCGAAGAGGTCCGTCTCGCCGCCGGCGAAGTCTTCGCCTGGTACCCCGACAACATCGGCGACTCGAAGGTGACGAACGCGGTGCTGGAAAAACACCTTGGCACCCGAGTCACTGGCAGGAATTGGAACGTCGTCCGCAAGCTGGCGACGGTTTAAGGCGATTCCGGTCTCGTCCTCCGAGCCAGTTTCGGCGGCGACCCGCGAAGGGAGACCGCCGCGGAGACGGCTCAAGCGCGTCCGCCAAAGACTCCGGTCCAAATGCCCTCTCGGGGTCGACGAAACCCAATAGGATTTCCGAGTGGGGCGGACAACAGAAACTGAGGAGCAGTTTCGCCATAGGCACGGACAAAGCTTAGGTGAGCCCAATCATCAAGTAGGTGGCCGCCGTGTTCAGGACTTGGGCAGCCACCAGTCTTCCGCCTTCAGGCGTGGTTGAACCATGATTCTCTTCGCCCGAGAAAGACAGCGTGGAGGTGAAAGTGACCTCGTAGCCGGAGTTCAGGATGCCTATGTCACCGGCGCCCGCCTGCAACGAATTCAAGTCGAAGTCCGGATTGGTGTTCGGGTCGAATTGCACGTAAAACGACTGGAGGAAGACAAGCGCGTTCGAAATCACCACCGGGAAGGTGCAATCAATCGACGACTGGTTAGGAGTCAGCGTCGAAGTGAGGGCGAAGTAGACCCCACTCGTGTTGGGATCATTGAAGGCCAGGACTCCGGTATCGACCGTGCCTGAGAACGAAGAGTAACCGGTCAAGGCGCCAAACGCCACGGGCGCGATGGAGCCCGGGGTTGACGTCGAGGCGATTCCAGCCCCGGCCCCTATTCCAATGAGGTCGCTGGTGTCCGAGGCGAAGCTCAGGTTAAACCCGCTCATTGCCGCGGAGCTCAGAACGGGGCTGAATCCCGGCGCGATGGCGGAGCCCATGCTACCCACGGCAAGCGGGGGCGGATTATCAAGATAGACCCCTTGGGGACTCGTTCCGCCGAGCCAGGCAAGTACCGCGACGTCCGCCCAACATGACCCCGTATTCATTCCCGTGGAAACCTGCGGATCTAGAACGACCTTGGTATGGCCGACCCCGGTGCCGCTGGCAACGCTAAACGATGTTCCGAAGTTTTGGAGTTGCCCGCCTTCGTTGCCACTGTTTAAGTAGAACTGCTGAATGCCATAAACCAGGGCTCCGATCGTGCCCTGGTTGAGGGCCGAAAAGTCGAAAGTCGCCGGATTGTTGCCGTAAACTCTTTGCGTCACGATCGCGAAGGACATGATTATTCTCCTGAGGCACTGAACTGGGCGATGATGTAGATCTCAGCGGTCGAACTGGAATCGATGTAGGTCCGTGCCCCGATATCGGGATTGAAGATGTTTAGCAGGTAGGTGCCGGAGACCTGGTTTCCGCTGATGTTGAGACTGCCCACCTGCTGGGCTGCCACCAACTGAAACTCTTCGTCATCGGAGTAGCTGATGTTGACGCTCCGCAAAAGAATGCCGGCATAGCTTATGCTTCCCGCGTCCGGCATTTGATCGAAAGTAGCGGACAGGTAACTGGTTGTCATCCCGCTTTGGCCGTCGGGACTATTCCAACGGATCGTCGCGGGGACGATTTGGAAAGAAGTGATCGAAGGCGTTGCGGAAAGGATCAGCGCGTCGATGCTTCCCGTTACCTCCACCCCGGTCGTCGTCGCCCTGCTACCGACGCTGATTTGCTGGTTCGACGGCAGCGTAATGTCCGTACCGATCGAAATTGAGTTTAGCGACCCGGGCGAACCGGAGGCGGCCAACCGAAAGCCCGCGAGAAAAGCCTCGCTGACTGAGTTGGTCCCCACGTTGATGGACGGGGTGTTTGTAGCGTTGCCGATTCCATAGACGTTTGAAATCACCTGGTCGGAATTAGAGGTCCCGATCAGCGCGATCGCCGTCGCCTGCACCATCGTTGCCGGACTCGATCCATCGACGGTCGGCGCTTGAGCGGCATCGCCGTCGTAATCCGTCATGATGCAGTTCCCGGTGGCGCAGATGACGCCCCCGACCTGGTTAGGTATCAGGGACACTTGCAGCAGTCCCATGTTTTCCGCCCAAGCGGAGGAATCGGTGATGTAGTTCATCGAGAACCCAGCCATGCCCACGCCGTAGGCAAGGATTTGGCTCCCGGCCTGAATATCGGCGGTGAAATCGAAGGTCAACATCTCGCCGATAGGGCTGTTTCCCGTTGTGGCGGCCGTTCGAACGCTGATTTGATACATTTTATTTCACGAAGTTGAGCTGGGCTTGCCCCCTAGACAAGCCTTGAGTGAACGCTTCGCCACGCGAGATATTGAAGCTGCGCGCAAAGTGCCCAATATCGTCTCCATCGAACGGAGTGGGCTGAATCGCCGGAATTTCGTTTGCCATCGCTACCTCCCCAAGGCATCTAGGGAGTCCGAACACCCTGGTGACATTACGAGCTATTTTCAGCGATGGAAAGGCGAGCGGACGCGCAAATCTATCTAGATGTATCGCTTTTTAATTGAACGATAATAGATGCAAACCTTTTGCGGCATTGTCACGTGTAAGTCAGCACATGATCTATCACACCTAGAGCACTATTATAATGTGACGGTCTGGAGGCTCTTTTACGGCTCTGCCGTGTAGCCGGGACCGGAGCGCCGACGCGATGGTGCCGCGCATGCCGCTAACCCTTCAACGATAACCGCTCCACCAAAACCAAAACAAATAAAACCGCCAAAACCCATGTAGCCTTCGATCGGATGTTCGTGCCGCTCGCGGGACAGCATATTGGAGACAACCAAACGAACAAACACCACGAACGGAACGATCCCGGATGGGATCGAAGAAATTAGCCGGGCATCGAAGGCGCGAACCTGCGCAGAAGATACCGGGATAAGGCGACAACCAGGACCGACCCCGGAGGTGTCGCAGAACGCTCCACAAACGACATCGACCCCGTACTAACCGCAAATTGCCCGTACAATAAACCATCCATTGACCCCCAGAAAGATAACCCCCAAATGGCCCCGCGCCATGGAATTCGCCGAATCCATGGCGGCCGAATACCCGGACATCAAAACGACATGCGGACGCCTCTTCGCCGAAGTCCAACACGGAGATTCATTCAAATCCCGAAGCGAAGCCGCCTTCATCCTTTGCCTCCTCGGCTACCGCCGAGGCTTCAAGACCTTCCAAAAAATGGTTACGGACTACGAAGCTAAGCACGGCGATATCTCGTCCAGCGAATGGCCCGAAGGAGACGAAGAAAGATTCATTTCTGAATTGCCACTCGTCTTCGGAATGATGAACACGGCCGAAGCCCACGCCGAACTCGTCCGTATAATCAACTCATCAGATTTAATCTGGTTGAAGTGCGCTGCCCTAGATGGAATGGCCTACGAGGAGGACTACTACGACTACCCTTTCGCCCTCGAAGTCCTCAAAGAGGCAACCCATGTCCACGTTAAGATCTGCGCAATGTGGGCATTTTTCTTCAAGCTAGGGCCAAATCCAAGCCGTACTAAGCGACGATTCATAAAGAAATACATCCTTCCGCAACTAGCGGACGATTCCCATACGGTGCGTCAATACGCGCTCATGATCCTCGCAATGGAACCGAGCTACGAGAAAACTATCCGCTCCCTATTGAATCACCCTGATCCACGAACCGCCGAAGACGCCCGCGACGCCCTAGAGCAAATGGAGAAGTGGTGCTACTAATCCAGCAACACCAAAAACAAACCAAGCCCGGTCGGAGGTGCGGCGCGGAAGGGGGAGATACCTTCGCGTGCACTTTATTGACCGGGCTTCGCCCTGCGGGCTAACTAGCCGCCGCCGAAACCGCGCGGCTGATCCGTCGCCTTGAACGGCTTGCCCGCCAGCGTCTTTAGCTTCGCTTTCTGATCGTCGGTGAGGATCTTGTCGATCTCGGTACCCATGATCGTCTGGTTCTGCTTCATCATTCCCTGCACGTCCTCACGCTGGATTTCTCCGTTGCGCATCTTCTCGAAGATGGAACGGTTTGCTTCCTGCATCTTGCCGGACAGGGTCTTGAGCTTCGCCTTCTGGTCGTCGGTGATCGAGAGCTTCGTCTGGACATCGGCGTCGTTGACGGCCTGATTGCCGGCCAGCTGGATCGAGATTTCCTTCAGCCGAGTCATTTGATCCGCGGTGAGGATCTTCTGAAGCGCTTCCGTCATCTTCTTCTCGCGGGCTTCGAACATCTTGCGCATGTCCTCGCCGCCAGGACCACCGGGACCTCCCGGTCCGCCCGGGCCGCCACCACCGGGAGGCGGGCCACCAAAACCACCCGGAGGAGGACCACCCGGGCCACCCGGGCCGCCGCCAGGACCACCGGGTCCGCCAGGGCCGCCGGGGCCACCAGGACCGCCCATGGTCTGCCGGAGATCGTCCAGCTTGACCTTCTGCTCATCCGTCAACTGGAGGTCGTCCTGTACGTCCTGGCGGCGAACGAGCATCCCCGCCGGCATCAATCCGCCCATGCCACGCATCCCGCGACCGAATCCAGGGCCACCGGGTCCACCGGGACCACCACCCGGAGGAGGCCCGCCTTGATCCTGCGCAAATGCGCTCAAGGCCATCGTCGCCAACGCGGCAATCATGATCAACTTCTTCTGCATCTGAAAACTCCTGAAGCTTGAGCGGCCGCCCTGCGGCTGCTTTCCTTCTCTCAGGAATCAGAATGCCAAGAGATCATGAGGAAAAAATGAAGGGCGAACATCCGGCCGCTAGGGAACGAAAACGGACATGGGCTCCGAGTCGACAAGAGTGCTCGAATATGCGGCCTTAAGTTCCTCGACCGAATTCGCCTCGAAGATCATGTTGTCCCAGCCCATAAACCACGCCCAAGGCTGACGTTCTAACTGCTCGCTGGTCGGAAGCAAAGACATTTCGGATAAAGCGAGCGGGCGGCCTTCGGCCAAAGCAAACATCCGGTCGTACCATTCCTGTGGATATGTGTCCTCGCGATCCTTGTTCGGGTAGATATCCGTGCCCAATAGATCCACCGTCCCGTGCCCCGGATAGAACGATTCGATCCCATCGAGCGGCTTGTCCGGCGTCCAAGCCCAAAGCAGGTTGTGAAGCTCGTGAACCCTCACAAACCGTTCGAAGACCATATGCCAGAGGGCGAGGAATCGGGCGGAGTCCCCACCCCACCAGAACCAGCCGCCGTTCATCTCGTGATAGGGCCGGAAAATAATCGGAATGTGCCGTAGGCCAGCCAAAGCCTCCCCAAGCCGATCGACGTCGGTCATCCAGGTCTGATGAAACGGATGGCCCGGGGTCAAGACACCGTCCCACTCCTCGTCCGTCAGATTCCCGATCACTCCCGGATCGAAAAGACAAGGCTCGCCAACTACAGGCGACGCCTGGTGGAAGCTAACCACGACGATCCGACCCTCCTCGTGCCGCCGCTGAATCTCACTTAAAAACCTCGGGCGGTGGCAAATATCGTCGCTCGGATGCCGCGCGTCCGAGAAGCCCCACTCCCCACCCCAAACCAGCGGGTACTTGCCCGTGAGCGCTTCTATGCCCTCGGATACCTCCGACATGTGGTGCATCTGGTTGTGCTGCCCGGAGAGAGTCGCCTTTCCGTACTTTGAATACAGGAACGCGAGCAATTCGCAGGCTTCCGGGGTGGCATTAGGGTTTACGGGCGGGCGCGTGGACGTCATTGAGGAAAATAAATGGATGTCGCCAAAGAAGATCTTCGGAACTAGTCGGCAACAATGATATCTAGAATGCGCGGACCGTGGACCCCTTCTACGCGACTCAACTCGATATCGCTCGTCGCACTAGGTCCGCTGATCCACGTCAAAGGCTGCCCCCGCTCGATGCTCGGCCTCAGCGCAACCACCGCTTCCGCCACGGAGTCGAGGATTTGGTCCACGCGGACGACGCAAATATGGTGGTCGGGAATCAGGGTCAGCGCCCGCCTCCCTTGATGGGGTCCGGCGTCAAGCACGAAGGTTCCCGTCTCCGCCACGGCGAACGCACAACCCGTCAGAACGGCATCGAACCCATCCAACGCACGATGATCGAAGTTGTCGTCCGAGACGAACGTCAGCCCATCTGCCGCGGGAGACCACCAAGAGGAAGGCAGATCGGCCGGCAAGATGACGTGGCGCGCTTGGTGATCGGCGAGCAATTCATGCACCGCGACCGCGATCCGGTCCTCAGGGATGCGGATCACGTGGGCCTTGTATTCGGTCGCGAACTCGACGAACTGATGGATGATCTCCTCGCGCGACCTGGTGGAAGCCATGGCCGCCCGGCGGGGAGACGCTTCGGCCCGTGGTCCCGAGCGGCGGATCCGAGTCAGAATTTCCTCCCGCGAGTACTGGTTCATGATCGGTTCTCCGCCCACCATTCACGGAACGACTGCTTTGGCAGCGGATTCAGGTCACGCGCGGCCGTCCAACCGCCCAGCATCCCAGGGAGCCAGTGGATCTTCCCATCTCGGGCGAGCGGTCCTTGTCCGATTCTGCCCAAACGAATCGCAATCGAGAAGCGCTTCGGGTCGGACATCACCCATGCCATCGTGTTCATCGCCAATCGTTCGACGTTCGGCGGCTGCTTCTCCGCCACCACCCCTCGAAGGTAAATGAGGATCTCCGGGATGTTGATCTTGACAGGGCAGACATCGTAACAAGCCCCGCAGAGGCTGCTCGCGAAGGGCAGCGAGTTAGCGTTCTTGTCATGCATCTGGAGCAACTGCGGCGTAAGAATCGCCCCGATCGGGCCGGGATAAACCGATCCGTAGGCATGGCCACCCGTGCGTTCGTAGACCGGGCAAACATTCAGGCACGCGGAACAGCGAATGCACCTGAGCGTCTGCCGGCTGACTTTGTCGGCAAGAACGTCCGTGCGTCCGTTGTCGATCAGGACCAGATGAAACTCCTGCGGACCATCCCCAGGGCGAACGCCCGTCCAGAAGCTCGTGTACGGGTTCATCCGCTCTGCGGTACTCGACCTCGGAAGCAACCGCAGAAAGGGCGTAATGTCCTCCCACTTGGGCAGCACCTTCTCGATTCCCATCACGGTCACCAGAACCTCGGGGAGGGTAAGGCACATGCGGCCGTTCCCTTCGGACTCGACCACGCACACCGCGCCGGTTTCGGCGATGGCGAAGTTCGCTCCACTAACCGCCATCTTCACGGTCAGAAACTTCTCCCTTAAGTAGCGCCTCGCTGCGTCGGCCAATGACTTCGGCTCATCGGTGAGGCGCTCTAACGCGGCCGCGTCGAGGCCGAGTTTTTGAGCGAACAGTTCGCGGATCTCGGAGCGGTTCTTGTGGATGGCGGGGACGAGGATGTGGCTCGGCGAGTCGTTCGAGAGCTGGACGATCAGTTCTGCGAGGTCGGTTTCGATCGCCTTAATCCCGCGATCGGCAAGGCCGCCGTTCAACTCGATCTCGTCGGTCGTGATGCTCTTGACCTTGATGACCTCGCGGGCCGAATGCGATGCCGCAATATCGGCGACGATCGTGCGCGCCTCGGCGGCGTCGCGGGCCCAGTGAACTTGCCCGCCCGCCCGCTTGATGCTGGATTCGAGCTCGATCAGGAGCGTATCGAGGTTCGCCAACACCTCGTCCTTAATCGCCGCCCCTTCGGTGCGGATGTCTTCCCATTCGGGAAGTTCATTGACCACCCGCAACCGCTTCTCCCGAATCGTGGTGGTCGCATGACGGATGTTTCGCCGCATCTGCGAGTCGACCAGCTCGATATGGGCCGCGCCCTTAAAATTGCGCTTGGGGATCAGTCCGCCGCCGCTCATGCAAACACCCGCTCGGGGGTGCTGGCCAGGATTTCGGCGAGATGCACCGTCCGCGTGCCCGTTTTCAGCCGGGAAAGGCCGCCGCCGATGTGCATGAGGCAGCTATTGTCGCCGGCGGTACAAGCCTCGGCCCGGGTGCTCAGGATGTTTGAAATCTTGTCCGCCATCATCGCCGTGCTCGTCTCCGCGTTCTTCACGCTGAACGTGCCGCCAAAACCGCAGCACTGGTCCGCCGACGGAAGCTCCACGAGAGTCATTCCCTTGACCTTCCTCAGCAGCTTCAAGGGCGCATCACCGACCCGTATGACGCGCGCCGCGTGGCAGGTCGGGTGATAGGTCACGCGATGCGGATAGTGGGCGCCCACGTCCTCGATGCCGAGGTGATTCACCAGAAACTCGCTCAGCTCAAAGGTTCGTTTGCCAATCTCCTCCGCCTCACGGACAAGCTTGTGATCGCCCGCCCACTCGGCCGCTCGGGGGTAAAGGTCGCGAACCATCGCCACGCACGAGCCGCTCGGCGAGACGATCGCCTCCGACTCGCGGAAAATTTCGATGAATCGCCGGATGAGGGGCAGCGCTTCCGCCCGGTAGCCCGTGTTGAGATGCATCTGACCGCAGCAGGTTTGCGCCGGATTGAAGTCGACTTGGTGGCCGAGGCGTTCCAAGAGGGTGACCGTCGCCTCTCCCGTGCGGGGAAACAGCGCGTCGTTTAGACAGGTTATGAAAAGGTCGATCCTCATGAGCCAGCTTGGAAGCTGAATTCCTATGGTATCGAATTAGGAGGGTGGGGTGCCAAGTTTCGGTTCCCTCGGCTATAGTCCTGAGCATGTCGACGACGCCTTCGGGAGCGGATGGGAGCGCCGTTCAGGTCAAAGGGATCCGAATGGCATTCGGAGGTATCGAGGTCGTCAAGGGCGTGGACTTCGATATCCGCCCCGGCGAGGTCCATGCCGTGGTCGGCGAAAACGGCGCCGGCAAGTCGACGATCGGCAAAATCATCGCCGGCGTCCACCGTCCGACCAGCGGCGAAATCCTGCTTAAGGGCAAGCCGGTTACCTTCGAAAACCCTCGGCAAGCCATCGAGAGCGGCGTCGCGCTGATTCACCAAGAGCCTCTTTCCTTCCCCGATCTGGATGTGACCGAAAGCATCTTCGCCGGCCACCAGCTCGTGAAGGGCCCGTTTCGGCAGGTGGATTGGCGGGAGATGCGCAGGCAGGCGCAGTCGATTTTGGATTCGCTCGGCGTGAAGTTGGACCCGCACGCCAAGGTCGGACAGCTCTCAGTCGCCGACCAGCAGATGGTCGAGCTCGCCGCCGCCCTCTCGCGAGACGCGGACGTGCTGCTCCTCGACGAGACCACGGCGGCCTTGACCCCGAAGGAAACCGCCGAACTCTTCGCCATCGTCCGACGGCTGAAGGCGCAGGGGAAGGCGATGGCGTTCGTCAGTCACCATCTGGACGAAGTTTTCGAGATCGCCGACCGGATCACCGTCATGCGCGACGGCGAGAAGGTCGCCGAGCTAAAGCCCAGCCGTACCTCGGTGGACGAAATCGTCCGGCTGATGGTCGGACGGGACGTAGTTCGGCGCGAGCGGTGGACCGCGAACGTATCTTCCGCCGCACCGATTCTCAAGGTGACCGGACTCGGCGACGGCCAACGGTTCGAGGGTGTCAGTTTTGAGATCCGGCCGGGCGAGATTGTCGGCCTCGGCGGCCTGGTGGGAGCCGGACGGACCGACGTTTGCCAAGCCATCTTCGGCGTCAAACGGCTCACGTCGGGCACGATCGAGGTAAACGGCGTACCCGTCAAGATCAACAATCCTCGCGACGCGATGTCGCACGGGATCGCCCTGGTCCCTGAAGATCGCCAACACGATGGCCTGCTGATGCCGATGACGATCGGAGAAAACGGGGGCTTGGCGACCCTACCGCGCCGGGCAAAGCTGGGCTGGCGGGACGATAAAGCGGAAACAAGCCTCGTCGAGGACTTTTTGGGCCGACTACATACCGCCTTCCGATCCGTCTCTCAACCGGTGCGCGAACTCTCCGGCGGAAACCAGCAGAAGGTCGTTTTGGCGAAATGGCTCATGACGGAGCCACGGTTGCTCATCCTCGACGAGCCGACGCGCGGCGTCGACGTGGGCGCGAAGGACGAGGTCCACAAACTCATCGCCGAACTCGTCGAGAAGGGTCTTGCCTTACTTGTCGTTTCTTCAGACTTGCCCGAGCTGCTCGACCTCTGCGACCGAATCCTCGTGATGAAACAAGGTCGGATCGTCGGCGAATTCGATCGGTCGACGGCGAACTCCGAGAGCATCATGTTTGCCGCGACGGGCCAGGTGGCGCATGCCGCCTAGCCTAATGCAGCGTCTCCTAAGGTCTCGCGAGATCGCCACCGCGATCCTGCTTGTGCTCGTCATCGTCGCCGCCGGCATCAAAGAACCACGGTTTTTGAAGGCGGATAGCGTGGAAAGCATCCTGCTCTGGATGCCGCTGTTCGCGGTGATCGGGTTGGGACAGATGATGGTCATCGTCTGCAGGGGAATCGACATCTCCGTCGGCTCCATCGTCGGCGTCGCGGCGATGGTGGAGGGAACCCTCTTCCGTGCCCATCCTACGATGAGTCTGGCTCTCGGCACGAGCATCTCGATCGGGGTTGGATTTGCACTTGGGAGCCTGAATGGGATGCTCGTGGCCTTTGCGAACGTACCGCCCATCATCGCGACTTTGGGCACCTTCAGCGCCTACCGCGGGCTCGTTTTCATCGTTTGCCGAGGGCAGCAGGTCGACTCGAACGACATCCCCGACGCACTAACAAAGTGGTCCTCGGACGGTCCGATCCACTTCGCGGGGATCACTATCCCCTGGATCTTGATCATCGCTCTGGTCGTAAGCGGCATCGCAGCCTGGTTCCTCCGGATGACCCGCGGCGGGCGGGACATCTTTACGTTTGGCAGCAATCCCGAGGCGGCCCGCCTTCGCGGCGTGCCGGTGAAACGGACGGTTTATCTTGTCTATGCGATCACCGGCGCCCTTTGCGGTTTGGCGGGGAGCCTCTATCTTTCCAAATTCGGCTTCGTCAATCCGGCGACCGCCGGTCAAGGTTTGGAACTGATCGTGATCGCGGCGGTGGTCATCGGCGGGACCAATATCTCGGGCGGTTCGGGATCCGTGCTCGGCGTTCTTTTAGGTTGTGCCTTGCTGGGCGCCATCAATGTCGCGCTGACCTTCGTGGGGATCGATGAGGCCTGGCAGCAGCTTGTATACGGCATCGTGATACTCCTCGCGATTCTCATTGACACCTGGGTGCGGCGCTCGCAAGACCGGTCGCGGGAGGGGAGCCGTGTCCATTAAGGCTCTGCTTACTCGCCGAGAGGTTGTCCCGGCGGCCCTCGTCATCGTCGCCTTTATCGCGGGCGTCATCGAGTCACCCTACTTCCTCGACTTCAAATATCTGCTCGACAGCTCGTCGCTCTACGCCGAGACGGGCTTGCTGGCGCTTGGGATGACTCTGGTCATCATCGCCGGGCATATCGATCTTTCGGTGGCCTCGATATTGGCCTTAGTGGCGTGCCTGGATGCGCTGATGTTGGCGAAGGGGTGGCCCATCCCCGTCGCGTTGATCGCCGGAATTGGAATCGGCGCCCTCTTGGGCTACCTGAACGGGCTGCTCATCGGGCGTCTGAAGCTTCCTTCCTTCCTCGTGACGCTATCGACGATGGCCGCCTATCGCGGGATCGCGCAGGTTCTACTTGGCGCGCATTCGGCGACGATTCCACCCTCCTTGATCGGAGTGCAGTATTTGAAGATCGGCGGATGGGTGCCGTGGCTCCTGCTCTTCGTTCTCGTCTGTGCGGTAAAAATCGGTCTCATTCTCCACCGGACCGTGCTGGGTCGCTGGATTTACACCGTGGGCACGAACGAACAAGCCAGCCGCTTCGCGGGCGTTCCTACCGCCAAAGTGACCGCCCTCGTCTTCACCATGTCTGGCGCAATGGCCGGCCTCGCCGCCCTCGTCATGAATTCCCGCCTGGGCGTAGCCCGCTTCGACGACGCGCGGGGCCTCGAACTGGACGTGATCACCGTCGTGGTCCTGGGCGGAACAAGCATTACCGGCGGCAGCGGCACAATCCTCGGCTCGATGCTGGCGCTCCTACTGATCGGTCTGATCCGCACGGGCATGGGATTGGCGAATGTGACCGCCGAGTATCAGCTCGCCGCGGTTGGCACGTTGCTCGTTTTGGCGGTGGTGGCGTCCAATTTGGCTTCGCGCAAGTCGGTCCGGCGGTAGAAATCCGGCCACTGAACGCAGTGCCAAAAAAAATGTCAAATTCTGGGAATAAAACTTGCGCCGTTCGTTTTTGGATTTTAGGGCTGACGGGTTTATATTAGGTAACGAAGAAACCGGTGTTCAGACGGTACGACAGAGAGAAAGACATGATTTCCAAGATTCAGATTGTTTTGATCGCGATGGTTCCCCTTGCCGTAGCCGGGGCGACCTCGATGCAGCCGGCTGCTCCGAAGAAGGCCGGGGTGCCGTTCTCGAAGGTTGCCCCCCTGCTCAAAAAGCAGTGCGCCCAGTGTCACACCGGCGCTCGGGCGGCGGGCAAAGTTGACGTCACCTCATATGCGACCCTCATGAAGGGAGGCGAGCACGGCCCGGTGATCGTGGCCAGTCACCCGGAGAAGAGCGCCCTCCTCGCCTACATCGACGGCTCGAAGAAGCCGCAGATGCCGATGGGCAAGCCTGCGCTCAGCAAGGCCGACGTCGCCCTAGTGAAGAGCTGGATCGCCGGCGGCGCGAAAAACTAAGCCCCTACTGAGGCAATCCGGACGCCAGCGACTCTAAGAGTTCGCTGGCGTCTTTGTATTTGGACAGCCCCGCGCTCTGACCTGACCAAAGTGGCAAGAGATCGGTGCGCCCCGCCTGCTCGGCAAGCGCCGATAGATTGCGGACCAAATGGCGCTGCAGCGGATACGGCAACGTCTCCACCCCCGGCCGATTCAGCTCGTCCATCAACGGGTTCCGAACGCCCCGGGCGAGGCGCCCGGTAAACCCTTTCGTCAATCCCGTACTCACGGGTCGGCCGCTCAACAGGATTTGGCGGTGGGCGTCGCTCGCGCCGGAATCGCGACAGGCCAGAAATGCCGTGCCGACCTGAACCCCGTCCGCCCCGAGGGCCATCGCGGCGGCCACTCCGCGCGCATCGCCGATGCCGCCGGCGGCGACGACAGGAACCTTCAAAAGGTCTGCCACTTGAGGCGTAAGGGAAAACGTGCCGGTGAGCGATTCTTCAGCCCGCCCCAAGAACGAGCCCCGGTGCCCACCCGCTTCGAAACCCGACGCCACAACGGCATCGACCCCCGCCCCTTCGAGCGCAAGCGCCTCATCGGGAGTTGTCGCGGTGCCTACAAGCTTGATGCCCTGCTTTCGGCATTCGTCTAGGAGCTCTCGCGGCGGAATGCCGTAAATGAAGCTGAAAACGGGGACCTTGGCGTCGATCAGAGCCCGGACCTGATCCTCAATACGCATCGGCGTGAACGGCTTGTACGAAGGAAGTTCCCCGCCGAACGCTTGGATGTGACGGGCAAGCGGCGCGAGGCTGCGCCCAAAATCCGCTTCGCCTGAGGAGGTGATCCCTTCATCCGCCATCAAGACCCAGAGGTTGATCGCGAACGGCTTTGAGGTCAGCGAGCGCATCTCGCCGATAACGTCCGTGATCGCGGACGGCTCCAGGCTGTGGGCGCCAATCGACCCGAGCCCTCCGGCCTCCGAGACCGCCGCGCTTAGCTTCTGGCTGGCAAAGCCGCCGAACGGACCCTGGATGATCGGATATTTGATGCCAAGCAGCGAGGTCAGTCGGTTCATTTCGTTTCCAAGGTGATTCGATAGAGGTGATGCGCGTACGGCTTGAACGTATCCGTGAACTTGCCGTCCACTATTTCTACCGAGCGATTCTCATCCTGGACGGCAGCCTTGGCGTGCTTGGGCAAGCCTTTGATCGTAATGGCCCCTGTGGTCGTCTCATTTCGCATTCCCATCGTGAAGACCCACAAGTAGGGGCCGACTTTCTTGACCATGGTGTCGATGGGAACCGTCGGCACCGACGACTTCACGTCAACAACGCCATTAACGCTCGGATTGTTGAGAAGCCCACCCAACGCAAGCACGTGGAGATTCAGGTTCGTCACCGCCTCCAGCATCTCCGGATCGTCCAGCAGAGCGTGCTCGTCGAAGGTGGGTTTGAACTGGTGAACGAAGTAAATCAGCCCGCGTGAACCGTGGATGATCGACATCCAAACTTCCGTCGCTACCTGAGCCGGCGTTGGCTTGCGGTCGCCGCCGATTCGGGTGCACTCGATGCAGTTCCACTTCCGGCTATCCGCCACGCCGCCATTCTCCATCCAGCCGGATAGGCGATCCAATCCTTTGCCAACCAACCAAAGGTAGTTCTCGGGATCGGGCTTGGGCAAGCCGGCGATGGGATAGATGTCGAACGACACGATGTCGCCACCTTTCACATAAGTTTGGTAATCAGAGAGGCTCGAACCGTTGCCGCGACCGATCCATTCGTCGTTCGCCACCCCCTGGCCGAGGTTCAACATGACCGGCCGCGTGGGGTCCGCCTGATGCATCCGCTGGTACTCGGCGACGATTTTCGAGGGCGGAATACAGGGTCCGTATCCGGTCTTGCCGGTCACCGGGTCTTTCACCTCTTGCGCATTGTCCGGCTCGTCCCCGTGCATCCAGCCGACGATCGTGGGGTCGTCCCGGTGCTTAAGGCCGACCGCGTTCTGTTCGCAGATCACCGGCATGTCGGCGGACTTCAGTTGGCGAAGCTGTTCCTCCGTAGGCCCCTGCCAAAGCCCGACGAACAGGTCGAAACCCGCCGCCTTGTACTTGGGCGCGTTGGAGGGATCCTGAAGCCAAACCGCAATGGGAAAATACGAGTTCTGACTCGGCAAACCGTGGCTGAATTTAGCCTGAGGCGTTAGGCTCGCCAATGCCGTGAGAGCCAGAAGAAGGGCGCCCGTCATGAACGGAGTCTACATGAGTGGCATAATGGCCCAAAGGTTTTGGCTTGATGATGAGACGCTCCTATTGGTTCCTTGCCCTTCTGACTCTGGCAGCCGCCGGATGTAATCGCGACTCGGCTTCGGCCCCGACCCCCGACGGCACAAAACCGGCGGCAAGCTCCGGCGCAAAACTGAAGATCGTCTATATCCCGAAGAACTCGGGAAATCCTTACTTCACGGAAGTGACGAAGGGATTTGAAGAAGCCTCCAAGGAAATGGGCGCGGACTTCACGACCACGGCGCCATCCTCCGGCGATGCGACCTCGCAGATTCCGTTGATCAACGAGCAGATCCAGCGCGGCGTAGATGTCATCGCCATTTCCCCGAACAGTCCGGACGCGCTCAACCAAGCGCTTGACCAAGCGCGGGCCAAGGGAATAACCGTCATCACCGTCGACGCCGACCTCGACAAGAACGAGTCGCATCGGGACGCCGCCGTTCTGCCGGCCGACTTCGACGAGATCGGCTCCTCGCAGGTGGAGTTGCTCGGCTCGATGATCGGCTACGAAGGCGACATCGCGATTCTCAGCGCGACGACCGACGCGCCGAACCAGAACACTTGGATCGCCAAGATGAAGGAGACGCTCGCGCAACCCAAATATGCGAAGATGAAGCTCGTCGATACCGTTTACGGCGACGACCAGCAGGACAAGAGCACGACGGTTGCCGAAGGATTGATCGCAAAGTACGCAAACCTGCGCGGCATCATCTCGCCGACCAGCGTTGGATTGGCGGCGGCCGCTCAGGTCGTCGACCGAAAGGGCGTCTATCCTGGCGGTCCGAGCGCGAGCGGCAAGGGCTTGCAATTGACGGGGCTGAGCACGCCGAACCAGTTGAAGAAGTTCGTCGACAAGGGCTCGGTAACCGCGTTCCAGCTTTGGGCGCCCGCGAACGAAGGCTATCTTGCCGTCTATCTCGGTGCGCAGATCCACAGCAAGAAGCTGACCCCGGCTGCCGGCGCGACCTTCGAGACGCCGAAATTCAAAACATCTAAGCTGACGGAGAAGCTCGCGGTCATCGGAGGTCCGCTGGTCACCTTCAACAAGGCGAACGTCGCTCAATTCAACTTCTGAGAGGACGATTTGCGTCGTTTGACGTAAGCATGCCGGTCTTCCCTCGTTTAAGCATTTGGGAACGCGTTTGGACAATAGCTTAACGACGGAAGATAGCGTGCCCCAACTGCGGATGCGGCGCGGCCTCGTGGGGTTGCCCGACGAGCGTGAGCTTGCGCCGGGGTATGAACTTCGCGTGGCCACCCCCAACGACGCGGCGGCCCTTGCAGATCTGCTTTCAAAAGCATTTGAGGAGCCTTGGGATGAGCGGAGGGTGGAGCAAGTGCTGCTGAATCATCCCGGAGTTCCGGAGACGTACGTCATCGAGCACGGAGAAACGTTGGTGGCCACCGCGTCGTACCAAGTGATGCCCGAAGAGTTTCCCGGCCTTGGTTGGGTTCACTATGTCGGTGCGGATTCCGTGCACCGTGGCCAGAGTCTCGGCTACATCATCGTTCACGCCGTATTGCGGCGATGCGTCGAAGAAAAAATGACGGGGGCGATGCTTACGACCGACGATCCGCGTCTTCCCGCCACTCAGACGTATTTAAAACTAGGCTTCGAACCAGACATATGGCACCCTTCGCACCCGGAGCGTTGGGCCGCCGTGTTGGCTCAACTCAACCCTTCATGACTTTCCTACCCGTTCTCGCCTTACTCTGTTCGCCCACGCTTGGGCAGGCTCCTCCCGGGCAAGCCAAGCCGCAGACTCCGGCGTGGATTCCCGGTACGAACATTCAGCGGACGATGCAACTCCTGGCGTCGAGCACGCAGGACCACCCGAACCACGTTAAGATCCTCTTCTACGGCCAGTACATCTCCCAACAAGATTGGTGGATCCAGGTTGCGAGCGACCTAAAGCAGAGGTTTCCGTTCGCGGATATCGTTTGCGAAAACCGGGCGATCGACGGGTTTAAAGCCAACCTCCTCAAGCGGGTCGTGATGCATGACGTTTATCCGAGCTATCCCGACCTCATCATCTTCCAGGACTACGGAGCCGAGTCGGACTACGAACAGATCATCCGCGCCCTTCGCGCCAACGTCGCCTCCGAGATCCTTATTCAGAGCGACCACATCGACGCGAAAACCCCGCTAGGGACAGCGACTCAGAAGGGTTGGCGCGATCCCCATGAGGCCTGGCTTCGGGGAATGGCCGAGAAGTACAACCTCGGCTTCGTAAACGTTCGCTCGTCATGGCGTCACTTTCTCCTCGACCACAAATACACCGCCGGAGCGTTGCTGAAGGACAACGTGCATCTGAACGACGCCGGGTGCAATCTGATGGCCTCCCTCGTTGAGCGGGCACTCGTCGTCAACCTAAATTCGCCGCCCGATCCGAACCTTTGCCGCACGTTCGCGGCCCCCTGGTCGGGCAATTCGATGAAGCTTGCCTTCGATGGCAACCGCGTCGATCTTGTCTTGGGTGGCCCGGTAAATGGGCATGTCAAGGTGCTTATCGATGGCAAGGCGCCTTCTTCTTTCCCTGAGCTCTACCAGTTCGACCGGCCCTCGGACTGCCCCGGAGTCGAAGCGCCCGCGCTGTTTCATGTCGAATCGCGGCAGCCCCTACAGGTCGAAAACTGGACTCTGACCCTATCGAACATCGCTTCGAATGCGTCGCGCTGGCATTTCGCGCTATCCGGCGACAAGACCGGTGCGGACGGCGAGGGAGAGAGCGGCCAAACCTTCGTTTCCAATTCCGGCCGGGTCGCCATCGACCCGATGGATTGGTACATCTCGCAGGCGTACGGCCTCGGCGCAATGCCGCCGCCGGAAGGATTTCAGATCCATTGGCGCGTAATCCCGCAGTTCATGGACGAGGTTCCAAACACCGCCACCGGGACCATTACAATCGCGCAGGGATTGCCCAACATGTCTCACCAGTTGGAACTCGTCTCGGACGGTGACCCTCCTCAGATTGCGGGAGTAACCATCTACCGCCCGCCGATCAAGACGAACTAAGTAGAATCCAGCGATATGTCCGTCCAAGTCAGCCTTACGGAGAAGCCGGTTCCCTCGCTCATGCAGCGAGCGGCGCTGTTGCAGTGGCTGACGGTTGGGCACGGACTTCTCGAAGGTACGGCGGCCCTGATCGCCAGCCACGGCTCGGGCAGCGTGGCCTTGCTCGGTTTTGGACTGGACAGCCTGATCGAGATGATGTCCGCACTGGTCGTGCTTTGGCGGCTGGCCTCGATGGCTCGCCAAGGGCGTTTCCATCTCTCGGAGCTCGCGGGCTTACGAATGGTGGGGATCGGATTCCTTGTTCTCTCGGCCAGCATCGCGGTAGATGCCATCCAAGGCCTTCGCCATCACGAGATTCCATCGGAGTCGAAACTGGGGATTGCGGTTGCGCTTGCTTCCGTGGCGATGATGCCGTTCCTCGGCCGGGCAAAGAAGAAGATCTCGGGCGAGATCGGCAGTGCCTCGATGAACGCGGACTCCAAGCAGACCCACTTCTGCGCTTACCTCGCCGGCATTACGTTACTGAGCCTCGGCCTGAATGCTCTGTTCGGCTGGTGGTGGGCGGATTCCATCGCCGCCCTCATCATGGTCCCGATCATGGCCTGGGAAGGCATCCAAGCCGTCCGCGGTCACGCCTGCGGCTGTTGTAGCTGCGCGGTGCACTAAGTCCACCGAAATATCCGTCGGATAATGAAGGTATGTCAGTCGTCGACGCGATTCCTGTCCAGGTATATCTCACCACGGTCTATCGGCCTGATTGCGACTTCGTGGACGGAAGGATCGAGGAAAGAAACTTGGGCGAACTAGAGCACTCGACATTCCAGATGGTATTTGCCGGGTTCTTTTATATCAATCGCCGAGAGTGGGGCGTCGTCTCATTGCCCGAACAGAGAGTCCAGGTGAGCCCGACACGATTCCGAGTACCAGACGTCTGTGTTCTTCGCCGCAACGAACCAAGAGAATCCATCATCAGACGGCCACCTCTGATTTGTATCGAGATTCTCTCGCCTGAGGACACCGTAACCAAGCTACAGGCCCGAGTAAATGACTATGAGGCGATGGGTGTCGAAAATATCTGGTGCATTGACCCGCTTGCACGGCGCGCATGGGTTGCCACCGCACATCGCTCTGAGGAGCCCCAAAGTGGTTTTTTTGAGGTTCCCGGAACGCTGATTCGAATTGAAATCGCAGAGGCTTTCCGCCTGTTCGACGAAGAAGTCGCGGGGACTTAGTCCAGGAGCACGCGCTGCGTGCTCCTGGTTCCGCCCGCATTACTGCGGAAGGATTTCGATACCGCTGATCTTGGCGTTCTGATCCGGACTCTTCGGATCCGCTTGGACGCGGATTCGGATCTCGCCCTTGGCGTTCGGGTGGATGTCGTGGAACTCCTTTACGACCGCCTTGTTCTGACCGGACTCCGCCGCGTCGAATTTCTTCAACACCGGCTCACCATTCAATGAGATGGTCTCGATGCGCTGGCCGGGAGTGTCGTTGAAGATCTCGGCGAAGTGCAACCGAACCGTGTACGAGCCCGCTGGCACGGGGAACTTGTAGGTGAAGTCACTGCCGTAGCGCTCGCTCTGGTAGACGCCCTCCGGGGCCGGATTGGAGGCGGAGGAAGTATCCACCGGAGTGTTGGCCGCGTTCGTCATGCCGTCGAGCATGTTCGGGTCGCCGATGAAGTTGCCGACGGGATCATCGCTGCCGCAGACGATCCGAATCGGCAGTTCAAGCTTGACCAAAACATTCGTAGCCACGGCCGGAGTCGGCAACGCCGCATAAGCGAAGTTCGCGGGCATCGTCGGCGCGGGCCGCGCGGATCGAGCGCTGGCCCACTTACTGGGCTTCGGACCCATCACGAACCGGAGGGTGGCGCCGGCTTCGAGTTCCTTCTGGGTGACGTACACCCGGTTGAACGGCTTGCCGTTCAAGGTTGCCGACTGAATATAGATGTTCTTCGGACCGTTGTTCTCCGCGATGACGGTGAACTTGCGACCCTTGCTCATCTCCACCGATGCCCGACTCAGAAGCGGACTGCCGATCTCGTACGTGCCGCTGGCCGGGTTCACGGGATAGAAGCCCATCGCGCTGAACACGTACCAGGCTGACATCTGGCCGCAGTCCACGTTGCCGCACTGGCCGGCAGGCGTGTCGTCATAGAACTTCTTCATGACCTGGCGGACCCGCTCCTGGGTCTTCCAAGGGGCGCCCGCGTAATCGTAGAGATAGGACACGTGGTGGCACTGTTCGTCGCCCTGCGAGAACTGACCGATGAGGCCAGTGATGTCCGGGATGTTCGTGTGGATCGTTGGATCTGCGGCGAACATCTCGTCCATGCGATGAATGAAGCCCTGATCGCCGCCGTAAAGGTCGATCAGGCCGGGCACGTCCTGCTGCACGGCGAACGCGTACTGGTAGGCATCGGCCTCGGTGTACTCGTCGTTCACGAGGCCGTGGGTATCGAAGGGAGAGCGCCATGTGCCGTTGGCTTTGCGGCCGCGCATAAACTGGCTTGTGCGGTCGAAAATATTTCGGTAATTGCCGGCGCGCTTGTAGAACTCGGCCGCGTCTTCCGTATGCCCCAGCTTCGTCGCCATCTTCGCAAGGCACCAGTCGTCGAACGCGTACTCGAGCGTCTTTGAAGCGCCGCACTCGCCGGTCTTGGAGGCGTCGTAGCCGAGTTGCTTATAGCTGGCAAGCCCGAAGCGGTTCTGGTTGGACGTATCCTTCATCGCTCGATAGGCAGCCTCGCCGTCGATACCCTTGAACCCCTTCAGGTAAGCGTCGACGATCACCGGCACGGAGTGGTAGCCGATCATGCACCACGTCTCGTTGCCCCAGAGCGGCCAAACCGGCGTGGAGTGGTAGCCCGACTCCTGGTACTCATGAAGCAAGCTTTGCACCATGTCGGTTACCCGGTCAGGAAGCAATAGCGTCATGAGCGGATGCAGTGCGCGGTAGGTGTCCCAAAGGGAAAACGTGGTGTAGTTGTTGAAGCTACTATCACGATGGATCTTATGGTCCATCCCCATGTACGCGCCGTCGACGTCGTTGTAAAGCGTCGGGGCAAGTTCGGCGAGATAGAGGTTTGTGTAGAACGTGCGCTTGATGTGCGGGTCTGGGGACTCGATCTTCACGTTCGCGAGCGCGTTGTCCCAGGTCTTGCGAGCCGCCGCGTGGACCTTGTCGAAGTCCCATCCCGGAACTTCCTTGTCCAAATTCTTTCGCGCGCCATCGACGCTCGTGCCGGAGATGCCTACTTTCGCCACGATGCTCTCGCCAGCCTTCGTGTGGAAGTCGAGCGCTTGCACGACTCCAACGCCAGAAGTTTTCGTAGATGTCCCTTGGCCGAGGAACGGCTTGGAGAACTTCATGACGAAGAAGATCACCCGGTCGCCGCCCCAGCCGGAGGAACGACGGAAGCCGGAAAGCGTCGTCGAGTTCTCGATCTTCAGTTCCGAACTTCGAACGTCGTTCTGAACGCCGTGGGCGAGGTCGACCACGATGTGGGCGCTCTGGCTCGCTGGAAACGTGTAGCGGTGGACGCCAACCCGGTAAGTCGAGGTCATCTCGGCGGTCACCTTGGGCGTTTGGAGGAAAACTTTGTAGTAGCCGGGGCTCGCCGTCTCCTGTGAGTGCGAGAACTTGCTCGCATACCCGTTACCCGGAGTTCCGGCGTTAAGGGGTGCGCTGCCCACCGTCGGCATCAACAGGATGTCGCCGAGACAGCCGGCGCCCGTTCCGGAGAGGTGGGTGTGGCTAAAGCCCAGGATCACGGAGTCGCTGTAGTGATAGCCGGAACAGCCGTCCCAGGTATCCGTCCGGGTGTCCGGACTTAACTGAACCATGCCAAACGGGAGCACGGAGCCGGGATAAGTGTGCCCGTGCCCGTCGGAGCCGACGAGGGGACTTACCCAGTCCGTGGGCCGATTTTGACCAAGGGCCGAGCCAAGGCCGAGCGTGCATACGAGGCCAACGACGAGAGAACGTGAGCTTGCCACCGACATAGGGTACCGGAGGTCAATCGGCGAATTGAATCCGTGCCGAATGGAACCGAGAAGTGGAAGGTCCTACGCCACTCGGGAACATCTCATTCGCCTTCCAGGACAAACGAGTTAAGAACCCAACTTGATTGGGCTGAGGAAAGAACAAAATGCTAGAAACAATTATCGTGGTGCTCTTCGTGTTGTGGCTTATTGGCGCAGTGGCGTTCCCTATGGGCGGCCTGATCCATATTCTTCTCGTTCTCGCGGTTATCGTCCTTGCGGTTCGACTGCTTGGCGGCGGACGATCCACGATTTAGGTTTTCTCTACAACGTAGACCTATCTAAATAAATAGAATCGGCCCGCTGAATTCAGCGGGCCGATTCTATTTGCGTAACGCCTTAAGGCCTTACTTCTGGATCGTCAGCGTAGACGACGTGATACCCGTGCTCGGGACCGCATCGTGCTGACCGCTGGCGGTCTCATCGTACAGGGTCGTCAAGCCGCCGCCCGTGTTTCGAGTCTGAGACTTGGCGACGCCCGGCCACAGAACCTGCAGGCTCGCAGGAACCTCAGTGGTGGTGTTCAGGTGACCGAGATTAACGCGCAGGATCGATTGATAGGTCGTACCGCCGTTCGCCGGGAGGGCGAAGATGGCGCCTGTCGGCCAGGTGTTCTGTCGGCCGGCGCCCAGCGTTCCGTCCTTCGAGAGCTCGAAGTTGTACTCGATGAAATCCGAGATGTCCAGTCGAGGCCGCTTGCCCAGGTGGAACGGACCTGCGATAACCAGTGAGAGGTACCGGCTGTTACCTTCGCTCGGATAGGCGAAAGCGTAGTGCTTGAAGGCGTGTCCGTCGTGGCCTACGATGACGTTGCCCTTAAGGTGCAGACCCGTATCGATAACCTGAGCGCCGTTGATGAGGTAGACCTCACCGGCCGTCAGACCGTTGAACGCAGGCTTGTCCTTCGTTCCGATCATCGCCGGTTTCACATTCGAAGCCGTCTTGATCGCGGCGGTGTCGTTCGACTCGATGTCGATCGGCAGATTCGAAGGGATCAGAAGGATGTCGGAGCCTGCAGGAATGGACTCGCCACCCGGCACGGCATCGTCATCGGCAACGCCGTTGAAATCGAACGACGCGGCAACTTCTGTGCCCGGTGCGGCATTGATGGCCGTAGGCGAAGTACTGTCGGCTGTAAGCGTAACCGTAGTTCCGGTCACGCCACCGGCAGGCGGGTTATGGTTGGAACTGCCTGAGCCGCCACAACCGGCGAGCGCGAGCGCCAAAGCGGCAACCGCAATCGGATAAATCCTCTTATTCATGTATCAAATTCTCCTAATTACGAAGCTCTCGGCTTCGATCGGCACCGGGCTTGGTTTCTCAATCAAACCCAAACCGTTCGACAAGGGCGCTAACGCGCACTCTGCCTGTAGTTCAACCCGCTCCGGACAGAATTATGCGTCACAAACTGCAAGAAGTGACGGGAAATACAGAATCTAGTGGGGTCTATAGACCTATTTTTTCGTAACCGTCGTTCAGGCGCGAACTTTTTTAGGCAAATTTACTAGGTTTTCACCCTGCGGGGAATAAGTTGGAGCCATGGTGATCCCCGACCCATATGCAGGTTCCTTGCGCCCACAAAAGCAAGAAATGCGCGCATCGGCGCGCAAAACCGCGCCCCTTTCTGAATAGTATTGCATATCTCCTCAACATTGGGATAGATGGTGATTAAACCTGTGATCGCTTCGGCTAAGATGGATCGCAGATGACGGCAAGGATGGCGTTAGGGGTGAGTCTGGCTGCGGTCGTTCTCATCGGCGCGGCAACCCTCGGGGAAAGAGTGGTCTCCCGTCAGGCGGGCGCCGATCGCGTCAATGTCATCTACTGGGAAAAGTGGACCGGTTCGGAGGGCGAGGAGATGCAGAAGGTGGTCAACGCCTTCAACCGCTCCCAGGACCGGATTCACGTTCAATTTCTGACCATCGCGGGCGTGGACAGCAAAACGCTACTCGCAACCGCAGGAGGAAATCCACCCGACATCGCGGGCTTGTGGGCGAACAACGTCTTCCAATTCGCCGACGCGAAAGCGCTCACCGATCTAAGCGGAATGGCGCGCGAAGCCGGACTAACGGCCGACTACTACATCCCCGGCTACTGGGATATGCTCACCTACAACGGCGGCCTTTGGGCTCTCCCGAGCACGCCGGCGACGATCGCGATGCATGTCAACGCGGACCTCGTGCCGCCCGAATTCCGCTCGGCTGCGACCTTCCCCAAGACGTTCGAAGCCCTCGACGATCTTGTCGGGAAGATCTCGGTACAAGGCAGCGATGGAAACCTCAAACTGGCCGGCTTTCTCCCCGGGGAACCCGGTTGGTGGCACTGGGCCTGGGGTTACTGGTTCGGCGGCAAACTCGTCGATGGCGACCGGCTCACGATCGACACGCCGGAGAACGAAAAGGCGTTCGAGTGGATTGCGAGCTATGGCAAGCGGTTCGGCAATCAGGCAGTGCAGAACTTCCAGAGCGGATTCGGGGGCTTTGCCTCCCCACAGGATGCGTTCATGTCCGGCAAAGTTGCCGCCGAAATCCATGGCGTTTACAAGGCGAACTACATCCGGATCTACAACCCGAAGATGAACTGGTTTGCCCTCCCTTTCCCACATCCTGAGGGCAGGGAGGATCTCAAGGATCGGACCGTGCTCGACCAAGACGTATTGATGATTCCACGCGGGGCGAAACATCCGAAGGAGGCGTTCGAGTTCATCCGGTTCGTCCAGCGGCAGGACGTTATGGAGGGGCTGTGCTCGGCGCACGGCAAGAACTCGCCGCTGAACAAGGTCAGCGAAGCGTTCTTCGAGCATCACCCGAACCATGAAATCCGGCTATTCGATCGTCTCGCGCGAAGTCCGGGCGCCTTCCACGCCCCAAAGATCGGCGTCTTCGCCCAGATCTCGTCGGAGATGACCAATGTGTTCCAGGAGATCAGTTCGGGGCAAATGACGCCGAAACAAGCCCTGTCTGAGGCTCAAACCAGATTGGATTCGCAGTGGAAGGTCTATAAGGCGCAGGTGTTGAACCACTGATGGCGCGGACGCGACTGCCTAGAGACGCGCGGATCGGTTGGCTCTTCGCGAGCCCCTGGATCCTCGGCTTTCTCGTCTTCACGACCTTCCCGGTCTTGGCGTCGCTTTACTACAGCTTCACGAACTACTCGATCCTGCGGACACCGCAATGGGTCGGGCTCTCGAACTATCAGGAACTCGCCCACGACAAGGTCTTCGGCAACAGCCTCTTCAACACCCTCGAATACGTGTGCGGAGCGGTCCCGCTGGGCACGGTCGTCGCGATCGCTTTGGCCTTGCTTCTGAACACGAAAGTTCGAGGAATGGCCCTTTACCGGACGCTGTTTTTCTTGCCGACCCTGGTGCCGATGGTGGCGCTCGCGGTGCTCTTCCTTTGGGTGTTCAACGGCGACTACGGCATCCTGAATGTCGCCTTCCGAAAGGTTCACGTATCTCCGCCCAACTGGCTCGGCGATCCGGCGTGGGCAAAATGGACGCTGATTCTGATCTGCGTCTGGCAGTGTGGTCAGGCGATGATCATCTATTTGGCCGGTCTCCAAGACGTGCCGGTTTCGCTCTACGAGGCGGCCGAGTTGGACGGCGCGAGCACGGTGCAGAAGACGAGGAACGTGACACTGCCCATGCTCTCCCCGGTGATCCTTTTCAACGTGATCATGGGCATCATCGGCTCTCTGCAGGTGTTCGCGGTTCCTTACGTAATGTTCCCCGGTGGCGCGCCGGCGCGGTCAACTTACTTCTTCAGCGCATACCTCTTCGATAATGCGTTCACTTATCAGCGGATGGGCTACGCCAGTGCGATGGGGTGGGTTATGTTTGTGATTACTCTGGCGTTAACCCTCGTCTCCCTCAAGATTTCGGACCGGCATGTCCATTACGAGGGGGGATAAGTTGGCGAACTCACCTTCCAAGCGTCGGAACCAGGTCATCTCGGTCGCGCTCTCTCACACGGCGCTGGTGCTGCTCTCGATCGTCTTCGTGACTCCGCTGCTGTGGATGATCACGACGGCGGTCAAGCCGATCGAGGAGACGATGACGGCGCCGCCCCGCTGGATTCCGTCGCACTTCCTCTGGCACAACTTCACGGACGCGATCGCCTACCACAGCAAAGATCTGGGCTATTTGCCATTCCTCGTCTATGCGCGCAACACGATCCTCGTGACGATTTTGAGCGTAGGAGGCTCCGTGATCTCGAACTGTTTGGTGGGATATTCATTCGCCCGAATCAAGTGGCCGGGGCGGGACATTTTCTTCTCGGTGACGCTGGCGACGATGATGATTCCGTTCCCGGTGCTCATGGTGCCGACCTTCTCCCTGTTCAAGTGGCTGGGTTGGGTGGGGACGTTCCGGCCTTTGTGGGTGCCGACCTTCTTCGCATCGGCCTTCTCGATCTTTTTGCTGCGCCAGTTCTTCCGGACAATTCCGATGGAACTCTCCGAAGCCGCCAAGATCGACGGCGCGAGCGAATTCCGGATCTTCACGGACATCGTTTTGCCCTTGTCCCGGCCTGCGATCACGGTGGTGGCGCTATTTACCTTCATGGGCTCGTGGAACGACTTCCTCGGCCCTCTCATCTACCTAGTCGACCAAAAGACTTTCACCCTATCGCTCGGCCTGTTGGACTTCCAAACCCAGCACGGCGGCACGCCTTGGAACCTCCTGATGGCCGCCTCTTTCATGGTGATCCTCCCGATCATCGTGGTTTTCTTCCTGGCCCAGAAGCTGTTCATCCAGGGAATCGCTACCACCGGTATGAAATAAGCGCGCGACTGTTCCCGACTCCGCTCAATTCAGAACGAAAGACCTACAGACCGGACCTAGCGTCGCTGGGACCGAGTTAACATGCACACAGGTCACTGACATGCAAGTGCGTTTATCTAAATTAGCCCGAAGGGCATTTCCTTTCGCCGTGTTCTGCCCGGCCATCGCTTTCGCGCAGTACCCACCGCTGGCCGCTCTTCAGACCCAGTGGTCGCACAACTCGATTGAGGCCGCCAACGCCGCCGTCTACACTCCGGACGGGACGAAAATCATCGTCGCTGGGTTCGGAGGAATCCAGATCTTCGACGCTAAAACCAACTCCTTCCTCCGTTACCTGGCCGCGCCCTTCACCTACAACGGCACCATGGCCCTTGCGCCGGACGGAAAAACCCTAGTGGTCGGCGCAACCGCCTTGGACAACACTCCCATCCTGGAGACATGGAACATCTTAACCGGCAAGCGGATTGCCTCCCTCGACACGAAGTCGGCCGGAATTAACCTTCCCGGCGTCAACATCAAGTCGCTGATTTACTCCGCCGACGGAAAAACCCTCGCCGTCGGCGGCTATTTCAACACCCCCGCTTACGGCAAGGGGTTCGTTCAGCTTTGGGACGCGGTCACCAACAAATTCACCCAAACGCTTCCCACCCAAGATGCTCAGGTTGCTCAGGTTGCTTTCTCGAAGGATGGCAAAACCTTAGTTGACGTGGGAACCACGTACGAAACGAAGCGACCGGCAAGCGCCGCCGTCGTCGAAGTCTGGGATACGGGCGCTATGACGCTAACCCACAGCTTTAGCGCCTTCGATATTCACGGCACCTCCGTCGCCCTCTCGCCGGACAACAAGACTTTGGTGTTTGGCGGCTACGGCGAATTCGGATCCGCTTCGCGGGGCATCCTACAGACTTGGGACTATGCGAAAGGCAAAAAGCTCAAAGACCTAACCGTTGACTTTGAACAACTGGTTCTTGCCTTCTCGCCGGACGGCAAAACCTTCGCTAACGCCGGGGGAGGCGACACTAGCCAATTAAGAGATGCCACCGGCGCCGTCATCGCAGAATTCCCAAACAATTCCGTCGACGTTACCGCGCTCGCATTTTCGCCCGATAGTCACTCCCTCATCGCTACGGGCGCAGGCCACGGGTTTTACAACGCCGCCGTCGCCACCTTGCAGGTTATTAGCGTGCCTACGGGTACGCCGATCGCGACATTGAATCCGTCCACCGTCCTTCCCTCGACCATCGCTTTCTCACCGAACGGACAGACCCTTGTCACCGGCGGCTTCACCTCACCCGATACCTCGCTCTCCTATCGCTCCACCCTGTCCCTTTGGAATTCCTCCGACGGAACGCCGGTCACCACCCAAAGTACGACCTTGCAGAACCTCGGTTCGGGGGTTCAAGCGCTGACCTACTCGCCGGACGGGACGACGCTCGTCGATTCCGGCATCTCACTCAACTCCCGGACGCAGAAAACCTCGGGACTTATTGAAATCCGGGACGGCGCCTCCGGGGTCCTTCAACGGACCATGACGAGCGCCTGCGACTTCGACCTCGGTGCGGTCGCCATTTCCGCCGACGGCAAGACCCTCGTCACCGGAGGGACAAAGACCGGGACCGACATTTATCATCACAGTGGGTTGCTGGAATTCTGGGACCTTTCAACCGGAAAACTGCTGGCCCGAGAAAAGTCGGCCAACCTCAACGGAGTAACCGCCTTCTCGCTCTCGCCGGACGGAAAGACACTCGCCGTCGTAGGTTTGAAGAATGTCTATGGTTCTCTGCTGGAGTTCTGGGACGTGGCGAAGCACCAAGTAAAGCAATGCGTCATGCCTTATACGATGGGCGATATTTTTAACTGTGTATCCTACTTGCCCGGCGGTCAAATCGTCGCGATCGGCTCCACATCCACTGGGTCAACCAACCTGAGCTTCTGGTACGTTCCCGCGAATGGCTATCTTTACGGCCAATATCTTGCCGGCGGCACCGGCGTCAATTCCTTGGCCGTTTCGCCCGATGGAAAGGCACTCTATGCCACCTCGAACCACCTGTTCGCGCTCGACATCTCCACTCGCCAAGTAATCGGCTGGTACAACACAAACACTTCTAACACGATTGCGATCTCGCCGAACGGGCGCCAAGTCGCGGTATCCAGCCCATCGACCGGAATCACGGTCGCCGCAAACCCACTCTTCGGATCGCTTTCCCCAGCGCGTGTTCTGGTCAGTCCGACCAAGGTGACCGGCGGAACCACGGCCACCGGCACCATCCAACTCGCTAAATCGGCTCCTGCGGGCGGTAACTGGGTCAGCCTCGCCAGTTCCGACCCCAACGCGACCGTGCCCGCGTTTGCCTTCGTCCCCGAAGGCGCTAAAACGGTAACGTTCCCAATCCAAACGATCCCCGTCGTGACCGCCAAGTCGATCACCATCTCGGCAACGTCCAACGGAACGACATCAACGGCCCCCTTGACCGTCGAAGAGCCGCTCCTGACCTCGATCGCGATCAATTCGGCGTCCGTATATGGCGGCCAAAACACCTTGGGCCACATCACGATGAACGGCCCGGGACCGAACGGAGGCATAAAGGTCTTCATGTCCTCTTCGAATCCGGCCGTGACCACCGCCGCCTGGGTTCTATTCGGGGACAGCAATAGTAATACTGCCGAGTTTGATCTAACTACGACCCCCGTAGCGGTAACCACCACGGTGACCATCACCGCCACCCAGGGTTCGATCGTCAGGACGATGAACTTCACCGTCAAGCCGCCGGCCCTCCAAGCGCTCACGGTCTCCCCAACCACCGTTCAAGGAAGCGATTCCACCATGGTGACCGGTACGGCCACTCTGACTTCCCCAGCGCCCGCTGGAGGAACCGTCGTCACGATCACAAGCTCGAAAGCCTCCGTGGCCGGCGTCCCCGTCCACCTGACCATCCCTGCCGGTGCAAAGTCGGCAACGTTCACGGTAACCCACGCCAAGGTAACGACCGACACACCCGTGACGATCAAGGCTACCGCCGGTGGCCTAAGCCAAACAGCAACCTTGACTTTGACCCCGTAGGAGGGATCGAAAAACTTGGGGTCGACTCAAAGGGCAAAGCCTTATGAGACGGCCCCATGTAGAGCAAAATGCGACCATGCCGTTTCTTCCGACCTGGGAATCGCTGAGCAACTATCGCGTACCGGACTGGTACGACGACGCTAAATTTGGGATCTTTATCCACTGGGGCGTCTACTCGGTCCCCGCATTTGGAAGCGAGTGGTACTCGCGGAACATGTATCAGGAAGGGTCGCCCGAATTTCAGCACCATGTCGAAACCTACGGCCCCCACACCGAGTTTGGCTACAAAGACTTCATTCCTCGACTAACCTACGCCAACTTCGATCCAGCCGCTTGGGCTTCGTTATTCGAAGAGGCAGGGGCGAAGTTCGTCGTCCCCGTCGCCGAGCACCATGACGGGTTTGCGATGTACGACACGGATCTAAACGAATGGTGCGCGGCAAAGATGGGTCCAAAGCGCGACGTGCTGGGGGACCTTGCCGACGCCGTGCGCGCAAGGGGGATTGTGTTTGGCGCCTCCAGCCACCGCGCCGAGCACTTTTGGTTCTTCGACGGCGGGATGAAATTTCCCTCGGACGTCCAAGACCCCGCCTATAAGGACTTCTACGGCCCCGCCGAACCCGGGCCCGTGCATTGGCACGACCTCAACGAACGGCCACCCACCGCCGAATACATGGAAGACTGGCTCGCCCGCACCTGCGAACTCGTCGACCGGTACAAGCCCCAGATCGTCTGGTTCGACTGGTGGATCCAGAACCTGGCCTGGAAGCCGTACCTTCAGCGCTTCGCGGCCTATTACTACAATCGCGGAGAGGAGTGGGGACTCGGCGTCGCGATCAACTACAAGTACGACGCCTATCCCGACGGCACCGCGGTCTTCGATGTCGAGCGCGGCCAGTTGAAGGGGATTCGCGAAGAGCTTTGGCAGAACGACACCTCGATCAGTAAGAACTCGTGGGGCTACGTCGAGAAGCAGGAGTACAAAACCGCCGGCGACCTCATCGGGGACCTGATCGACGTGGTGAGTAAGCACGGGGCGCTCCTTCTAAACATCGGCCCCAAGGCCGATGGAACCATTCCCGAGGCCGAGCAAGAAATCCTGAGACAAATCGGCGGATGGCTGAGGGTCAACGGCGAGGCGATCTACGGCACGCGACCCTGGAAGATCTTCGGCGAAGGACCAACCGAGGTTCCGGAGGGCGCGTTTACGGACACCAACCGAGCCGCCTTTACCGGACAAGACATCCGGTTCACCGCGAACGGAGAGGCTCTGTACGCCATCGCGCTTGCTTGGCCAGAAGGTGAAATGCTTGTGAAATCGCTCAACGGGTCGGCCGAAGCGGTGACGGGAGTGACCTTGCTCGGCCACGATGAGCCTCTCGATTTCTCGGCATCAGAAGAAGGATTAGTCGTTTCGATGCCGTCGAAACGGCCAAACGACTTCGCATACGCCTTCAAGATCGTCCGATAGTGTTTGACTCGGAGATGGCTTATGATATGCTCTCGGAGCTATCCGTAGGCTGACCTCGGAACGTGACAATGATGAAACGAACTTCCCTTTCGCTTTTGGCGCTGACTTTGGTCGGCCTTTTTGCCACCGGGTGCGGCAGCGGTAGCACTGATTCCGGTTCTACTGCCACTACCACAACGACGACGGGCGCCACGGCGGCCGGCAGCAAGACCGATGACAGCAAGCCGGTCGAAGTCGCGTTCGTAACAAACAACTCCTCCGATTACTGGACGATTGCCCGAAAGGGAACCGAGAAGGCCGAGGCTGAGCTCAAGGGAGTTAAGGTCGACTTCAAACTTCCCGCCGGGAACGGATCCGCCGCCGAGCAAAAGCAGATCATCGACGACCTCCTCGCCAAAGGTGTCCAGGGAATCGCCATCAGCCCAGTAGACCCTGACAACGAAAAGGGCCTGATCAACGACACCGCCAAGAAGACGCTCGTTATCACCCAGGACAGCGACGCTCCCGAAAGCGATCGCGCTTGCTATATCGGCACGGACAACGTAGAGGCCGGGCGTGAGGCAGGCGCGGAGATTAAGAAGGCCGTACCAAATGGCGGCAAGGTCACTTGCTTCGTGGGCAACATGGACGCGCGCAATGCGAAGGATCGATTCCAAGGCATTCAGGAAGCGTTGAAGGGTTCCAACATCACCCTGACCCCCGTTATCACCGACGGCGCGGATCACCTGAAGGCGAAGTCCAACGCGGCAGACATCATTACGAAGGCCCCGGATACGGCGGCAATGGTCGGCCTCTGGAGCTATAACGGACCGGCCATCCTCGGCGCCGTGAAGGACGCGAACAAGCTCGGCAAGATCAAGATCATTTGCTTCGACGAGGAAGACGACACCCTCGCGGGCGTCAAAGCCGGCCAGATCGAGGCGACCGTCGTGCAGCATCCGTTCGAGTTCGGCTACGAAGCGATCAAGCGGATGGCCGCATTCGCTCGAGGCCATAAGGATGCCTTCCCGGACAACAAGCTGATGTACATCAAGACCGATGTCATCACGAAGGCGAACGTCGACGAGTTCAAAGCGAACCTCGACAAGCTGCGCGGAAGGAGCTAGTCGATTTCGTCGACACCGCTTATCGAAGTTCGCGGGATCGTGAAACGCTATCCGGGAGTTACCGCTCTCGGAGGCGTTTCTTTGGCGATTGGCGCCGGTGAAGTCGTTGCCCTAATCGGCGAAAACGGAGCCGGCAAATCGACGATGATGAAGGTCCTTGGCGGCATCGTCCGCCCGGACGAAGGCGAGATCTTCGCCAACGGCCAACGCGTCCAAATCGATTCCGTTCGCCGCTCGGTTGAACTCGGAATCGGGTTCATCCACCAGGAGCTCAACCCGCTCGACAACCTGGACGTCTCGGGCAACGTTTTTCTCGGCCGTGAGCCCGCGCGCTTCGGCATCATGGATCGCGCGAAGATGCGCCGCGATACCGAGGTTCTGCTGGAGCAGCTTGGCCTGCCGATCTCGGCGGACACGCCACTCGCCGACCTTTCCCTTGCCCACCGGCAAATGGTGGAGATCGCGAAGGCGCTCTCTTTGAATGCCAGCGTCCTGATCATGGACGAGCCGACTTCAAGTTTGACCTTGACGGAGACGAGCCGGCTATTGGAGGTCGTTAGAGACCTGCGCAACCGAGGCGTCGGCGTAATTTACATTTCGCATCGACTTGGAGAGGTTCGCGAGATCGCCGACCGGGTCGTCGCCTTCCGGGATGGTCAAAACGCGGGCGCGCTTAGTAAGGACGAGATCTCTCACGAGCGGATGGTCCGCCTGATGGTGGGTCGCGACTTGGAGCGGCAGCCGATCAAGACCGCGGGTTCGGAAGGTGACCTTCGCCTGCGCGTCGAGGGTCTTCGCACCAACCGGTATCCAGAAAAGACCATCTCTTTCGATGTGCGACAGGGAGAAGTATTCTGCCTCGCAGGTTTGGTAGGCGCGGGACGCTCGGAGGTCGTGCAGACGATTTTCGGAACGGACGCCGCACTTGGCGGCTCGGTCTTGGTTGATGGAGCGAGCTATGAACTGGGGTCGCCGCGAAAGGCGATCGACGCCGGCATCGCCCTCGTCCCCGAGGACCGGCGCGCGGTCGGGCTGCTCGTCGACTGGAGCATTCGAGAGAACATCACCCTCCCCCACCTCGCTCCCCTTTCCAGCGGAGGCCTCATCCAGAAGGGCGCTGAGCTGGAAGCGGCGGAGAAGCAAGCGAAAGCCTTGGGCGTCAAGGCGAACTCGACCGATGTGCGAGCCGCCAACCTGAGCGGTGGCAATCAGCAGAAGGTGGTCGTCGGGAAGTGGCTTCTGGGCAAGCCGAAGGTTTTGATTCTCGACGAACCTACCCGCGGAGTGGACGTCGGCGCAAAGGCAGAGATTTACGAGATCATGCGCCAACTCACGACTGAAGGCGTTTCGATTCTCATGGTCAGCAGCGATATGGAGGAAGTGCTCGGCGTCAGCGACCGGGTGGGAGTTATGCACGAAGGATCGATCACGGGAGTTTTGCTGCGGGCGCAGTGCGACGAGGAAAGCATCATGCAACTCGCGGTCGGAAGGACCGTCGCGACAGTGGGAGAGACGAAATGATGAAGCACTTGATGCGCAAAGAGACGGGCATTTTTGTGCTGCTCGTCGTCCTTTGCGCCGCCTCTGCCCTAAAGAATCCGCTCTTTCTGAGCGGAGAGAACCTGCAGAATCTGGCCCGTCTGATCGGTTTGTACGGCATCTTCAGTATTGGTTCCGGCTTGGTCATCATCACCGGGGGCATCGACCTATCCGTTGGCTCGATGTTCGCGTTGCTCGGGGTCCTGCTGGCGATCATGCTGAACGACAAGCATTGGCCGCCGGCGCTGGCGATCGTCCTGACCCTTGTGGCAGGAACTTTGCTCGGAGTACTGCACGGCTTCCTCATCACGAAGGTGAAGCTTCAGGCGTTCATCGTTACCCTTTGCGGCTTGTTGTTCTATCGCGGGGCGGCCCGGTTCATCTCAAAGGATGAAACCAAGGGGTTCGGCGACTCGAAGGGTTTCGAGTGGTTGCGCGACTATGCGACGGGCAAGGTGTTCGGCCTTCCGACGCCCTTCATCGTCCTCATCTTTGTCGCGATCATTACGGGAATCGTGCTCCATCGCTCCGTCTATGGACGACACTTGTTCGCGGCAGGGCGGAACGAGGATGCGGCACGCTACTCGGGGATCAACACGGCTCGCGTCATTGGGAGCACCTATGTGATCGCGGGCTTCCTGGCGGCCGTCTCAGGAATCCTGATCGCGTTCTACACGAACTCGATCTCACCCTCCTCGCACGGAAACTTTTACGAGCTCTACGGTATCGCGGCGGCGGTCTTGGGCGGCTGTAGTTTGCGGGGCGGCGAAGGCACCATCGTCGGCATTCTGCTCGGTACGATTTTGCTCCAAGTGCTCCAAAACCTGGTAAATCTACTAGGGATTGACAGCTCGCTGAACTTCGCGGTCATGGGAGCGGTGATCCTGATCGGCGTCCTGGCGGACCAGTTGCTGACAAAGCGAGCGGCATCCCGAAGGGCGGCCAAGCCGGCGTAATCGTTGTAGGATCGGGAGCAAATCTTTGCCCTTCGGGACGAAGGTTTGCTCTCGATGGCGTACTAGGGAGATGCGGCAATGCACCGCAAAACGAAGGATTTCATGAAAACAGCACGCAATTTGGTTGGCCTCGCGGCCTTAGCGATGGCGGTCAGCAGCTTTGCCGCTGACGGCCCGACCCTCGTCGTAGGCTCGCCGGCTCCGGCTATCAAGGTCGTCAAGTGGGCGAAGGGCACCCCGGTCGCGGGCTTTGAAAAGGGCAAAACGTACGTCGTCGAGTTCTGGGCGACTTGGTGCGGTCCATGCAAGCAGACCATCCCCCACCTCTCGGAACTCGCCAAGAAATTCGCGGGCAAGGTCACGTTCGTGGGAGTCGATGCCTTCGAGCACGAACCCGATGAGACCAAAAACATCCCGCAAGTCGAGAAGTTTGTGAAGGACTTTGGCGACAAGATGTCCTACAACGTCGCGATCGACGGGAAAGAAGGCACGATGGGCAAGACCTGGATGGTGGCCGCGCAGCAGCAGGGCATCCCGACCGCGTTCGTCATCGACGGCACCGGTAAGGTCGCCTGGATCGGTCACCCGATGGCGCTCGACGAGCCGCTCGGCAAGATCGTCGATGGCACCTTCGACGCGAAGGCGGAGGCAGAGAGAGTCGCAAAGCTGCAAGCCGCCGAGGCGGCCGCCCACGCCGCGCAGCAAGCCGAAGTCGACACGTTCTTGAAGCCCTACCGTGCGAAGAAATTTGCCGAAGCGGTGGCCGTTATCGACAAGCTCATCATCGCGAAACCGGCCACGGAAGAGAACTACGGCATGGTCAAGTTCCTCGCCTTGGCCCAATCCGACCCGGCCGGCGCCAGCGCGTACGCGCACAAGCTTGAAAGCGGCATCTACAAGGCGGAGCCCATACGGTTCGCCCAGATGGCCGCCGCCGAGCTCACTCCCGGCAGCCCGATCCAGAATCCCGACGTAAAGCTGAGCATCGAACTGCTTGAGTTCGCGTTGGCGAACATAAAGCCAACCGAACAGGCGAAGCCTAGCATGCTCGATCTCCTGGCGAGCGCCTACGCGAAGCAGGGAGACATGGCGAAGGCCGCCAAGACGGAAGAGGATGCGATCGCCGCCCTCGCGGGGATTCCCAACGTCCCGGATGCGGTCAAGGCGAAGTTCAACGAGAACTTGGCCACTTACAAAAAGCCGAAGAAGCCGTGAGGGACACGACAACCTTAGCCCTAGGCGGGGCTAAGGTTGTCGCTTTGCCGGCAAGTCGCCCCTGCGCTTAATGGAGCAGGCGAAAGGGCTTCGTTAAATCGACATCTTGGCGAATACTTACGGGGCTCCCATGAGTAACGATAATTTGCCGCCCTCTTCCGACGAGCCTCCGGTCGCTCCGCCCCCGGTCGCGCCCCCGCAGTTCGCCACCCCACCGATGGGGATGCCGCCCGGAATGCCGCAAAGGCAACCGGACTTGCTCGAGTCGATGATCCCGACTTCGAATCCGGATTCGCTGATCTCTTACTACCTGGGGCTGTTTTCGATCATGCCGCTGCTCGGCCTTCCGATGAGCATCGTCGCCCTTGTCAAGGGCCGTAAAGCTTTGCTGTTTACGAAGGAGCACGGCGTTAAAGCCGGCGCCACTCATGCCCGGGTAGGCATCGGTTGCGGCAGTATCGGCCTTCTCCTAAACCTGGCTATCGTCGCACTCCTCATTGCCCTCCTAATCACCGGCGGTAAGTAGTTCGAACGATGCCTCGTGACTGATCGGGAAGTTGACCGAGCTGGCAATGAAGCATTCTTCACTGGCTCGGTGATGGAAGAGCAGCGCCTTCTCCAAGTCGGTTCCGGCCGGTACCGTCACCTTGGGGCGGAGCGTAGCTTCCGTGATCCGCATCTTCCCGTCCTTCATCGCCATCGTCGCCGTGCATTCGTCTTCATAGGCGATGACTGAAATGCCGCGACGGGCGCAGATGGCGAGGTAGCTGAGCATGTGGCAGCTGGATACTGCCATCAGCAGCAACTCCTCGGGATTGATGAGGGATTCGTCACCCAGGAACGGACCCGCTGCCGAACCGGTGATAGCGGCCTTCCCCTGGACGGCGAACGTGAACTCCCGGGAATACGAGCGATAGTCGGTCACCGGTCCGGCCGAAGCGCCGGACCAAACCGCGTGGGCGCGAAAATGATGCTCCATTCCCGATTATTTACCGAACGTGCCGATCAGATCTCCTTTTGCCACCAAAGGCCCCTTCATCGCCGCTAACAGACCCTCACGGGCCGCCGGCGCGGCGGAGATGGGTTTGCTAAGGGCGAAGACCTCGAAATGGTAATGGTGAGTCTCGCCGGCAGGCGGATCGAGCGGGGCGTAGCCGTTATTGCCTTGCGAGTTCGGCCCCATCGTCCCCGAATCGCCCGCCCAAGAAGTCTTGTCGCCAGGGACGCCGGTCACGTACAGATGAATGAACGGCGGATTACTCGACGCCTCCGGATCCTCGATGAGGATCTCGAACTCCTTGGTGTCCGCCGGTGCGCCTGACCAACTGATCGTCGGCATCTTCTTGACTCCGGACGCGGTGAAATCCACCGGGATCTTGCCATCGGCGGGGACTGCGTCGCTCGTCACTGAAAGCTTGCCGGGAGTCGCCGCATCCGGCAAATCGACAAGGGGTGGCGGAGGGTTCGAAGGCTTGGCGCCGCACCCGGCGAGAGCCAAAACCGAAAGAACAAAAAGACGTCGTACCATGCCAGATTTGGCGAGCGTACGATATTTCGTGTTCTAGCGGAACCGCGCACGGGCCCGAGCGCGAAGGAAAATCGCAATCGAGTTCAACGCCAGCAGCGCCACGATCAACACGAGAATGGCCGCCGCCGCATCGTCGATAAACTCGTGCCGGGCCTCCAACGACCAGTCGAAAATCTTAATCGGCAGCACCGTATACCGATCGTCCCAGCGCTGCGGGAGGGTCGAAACATAGCTTGCCGCCCCGACCACGATCAGCGGCGCCGTCTCACCGACCGCACGCGACATCGCGAGGATCACGCCGGTAAGGATTCCCGGAAAGGCATGCGGAAGAACCTGGTATCGAATCGCCTGCCACTGCGTGGATCCCAGCGCCATCGAGGCCTCACGGAAGGAGCGGGGTACCGTCCGCAACGCCTCCTGGGTGACGATGATGACCATCGGCAGAATCAACAGGCTCATCGTGAGACTGCCCGCGAGAATGCTCTGCTTTAGGGCCATCCATCGAACGAACACCGCCAAGCCGAGCAGGCCGTAAACGATCGAAGGAACGCCGGACAGGTTCGCGATATTGAGTTGGATGAAGTTCGTTAGCTTCGTCCGCCGGATCGTGAACTCCTCCAGATAGACCGCCGCCGCGACCCCGATGGGCACCGCGATCACCGCGGTGAGAATCATCACGTACAGGCTCCCGATCACCGCCGGCCAAATGCCGGTGCGAAGCGGCCGCTGCGACAGCGGCGCCTTCATAAATTCAAGGCTCAGCCGGGCGCGTCCGTCGATAAAGATCTTGCCCAGGAACAGGACCAGGAGCAACACGCCGATCGAAGCGGCAGCAAAACAGGCGTATTTGAAGATCGCATCGGCGCGCTTCCGCCGCCGCCGCAGGCGTGACTCGGGAACCGCGAGGCTCACGTGTACACCTGCCGGAACCGCCGCACCAACCGCTGCGCAATCAGGTTCATCGTGATCGTAAAGACAAAAAGAGTCACGCCCACCGCGAACAATGAGGGAAACGCCAGCCCGGTCGTCGAGACGTCGCCCTTGCTCGTGTTCACGATGTAGGCGGTCATCGTCTCAATGCTCTTAGCCGGGTTGAAGGTGAGCTGCGGATTCGCGCCCGCCGCCAAAGTCACCGCCATCGTCTCTCCCAACGCCCTCGAAAGAGCAAGGATGAACGAGGCCATCACCCCCGAGAGTGCGGCCGGAACCACGATCTGGGTGACCACTTCCATCTTGGTCGCGCCAAGCCCATAAGCCCCTTCGCGCAACGAGCGGGGCACCGCGGCAAGCGCATCCTCACACAGCGAAGACACCAGCGGCAGGATCATGATGCCGACCACGATGGCGCCCGACGCCGCATTCGAACTTTGGATTCCCGGTATTAAGTGCCGAAGCAACGGGGTCACAAAAAAGAGACCGAAATAGCCGTATACGACGGTGGGAATACCCGCGAGCAGTTCCAATGCCGGCTTCAAGAACCCGCGCACCTTCGTCGGCGCGTACTCGCTCATGAAGATCGCACTCAATAGCCCAAGCGGTAGAGCGACGATTCCCGCGCCAACCGTGATCATCAGCGTGCCCGTGATAAGCGGCAAAACGCCGAACGCGGGAGGCGAAGCGGTCGGCCGCCAAATCGTGCCGCCAAAAAACTTCGTAACCGGCACCTCACGGAAGAACGGGATCGCCTGAATGAGCAGCACGGTCACGATCCCGAAGGTTGTGACCACGGAAAGCAGCGCTGCCGCGAAGCAGAGCCATTTGATGAGGCTTTCCTTTAGGCCGCGTGCGTTACCCATGGTTTTCGAGCCCCGCCCAAGACGGGACCCAAAGTTTAGCTGCGGATCGGATGGCCCATTCAGATCGAGGGGCAAATCCGGCACGATTACTTGCCGGCCGATTCCTTCGCGAGAACGTCCTGAATCTTCATTCCCGGCTTGGCGGTCTCGAAGACCGAGCCGGTGGTACCGGCGGCCACTCGCTTGCGGATGGTGTCGTAAGCGTCCTTCGGCAGCAGCACGTACTTCGCCTCGGTGACGGCGGCAAGGCCGGCATCGCTAAGGGCAAAGTCAACAAATTGCTTCACGGACGGCTTCGAATCCAGCGCCTTCTTGGAGACGTATAGGAACAGCGGGCGCGAGAGCGGGGTGTAGGTACCGGTGAGGATCGTGTCGCTCGTCGGGGCCACGCCGTTGACGGTGACCGCATTCACCTTGTCTTTGTTGGTGTCGTAATAGTTGAAGCCGACGTACGCGATGCCGTCCTTATCGCCGGAGACCGACTGGATGATCGCGGTGTACTCCTGGTTCGGCTGGTAGTCGGCGCGGATGTCGTTCTTCTTGCCGTTAACCGCTTCGGTGAAGTACTCGTACGTGCCGTGGTTATCGGTCGGTCCGTAGAAGTTGATCTTCTCTTTCGGATACGCGGGGTCGATGTCGCTCCACAGCTTCACAGTGCTGCCGGGAGCCCAAGCCTTCTTCAGGGCTTCCATCGTCATGTTCTTCGCCCATGTGTTCTGGGGGTTGACCACGACGGAGACGCCGTCGAACGCGATCGGGACCTCAAGATAGTCGATGCCCGCCTTCTTCAGCGCCGCATCCTCGTCTGCCTTTATCGGTCGCGAAGCGGTGGCGACGTCGATCTCGCCGCGCTCAAACTTCTGGAAGCCGCTGCCGGTACCGGACTTGTTGACGACGACCTTCGTGCCGCTATTCTTCGTGCCGAAGTCCTCGCCCATCGCGCTCGCGATCGGGTAGACCGTGGTGCTTCCATCGACGACGAGCGAACCAGCGTCGCCACCCTTTGCCGGCGTGGACTTGGAGTCGGTAGTCTTTGCCGTGGTGTCGGTCGTCGGCTCGGAGCCGCCGCTGCCGCAACCGGCGAGCATGAGACCGCTGAGCGCGAAGCTACTGACGGCCAGAATCGTGGGAAGAGAGAGGAGGCGAGATACTTTCATTGCACGGACTTTGTCCTCGGGCAAATTACCCCCGCGCCATTAATGAATTGTTAAGAAGATCGCGCGAACGTATCAGAGCCTTTAGAGGGACAATGCCATAGGAGAACGTTTCGATGGCCTATTGTGTTGACGATCAAGTGGAACCCGATACGATCGTTGGCTTGCTTCAGCGGGACGGCGCGAAGCGAGGACCACCCTTCATCATTCCTTTCCTCGTAGCGCTCATGGCCCTGCCTATCGCGCTGAGTTTCGTTTATGTTTTGGGCCGCCGCGTGATGATTACGGAGGAACCGTTCGGCCGGGCGAGTTTGGTCCTCAGCATCGTCGTTGTGGAGTGCTTACGACAAGTTTGGATGTATCGGAAACGAAGCCTTCAGAATCGGATCGCTAACGGGAGTAACTAAAGACGTGGAACGGGCAATTGAGGAAGAGGCGAGTCCAGATACGATCGCCGGAGTGGTCGGTCAGGATGCCAGTGGCCGTTTCGTTTTTAGAACCTTTGCTTGGTCGGTAGCGGGTGTCGCCATCGCGGCGGCGGCAGTCGCGGCGTTGCAGCCGGTGTTCTTTCCGCCGACTCTGGAATCGAAGGCCGAGAAATTGCTCAGCCTCCCCAAAGGGGCTAAGATAAGCAAGGTGACCTTCAAGGACGCTGAGGAAGGTGATGTCTGGTTCAAGGTGCCGGGCGTGGCGTCACCGGAGCAAGAACTCAAGGACATTTGGACCACTAACGGATATCTCGGCTACACGCCGCCGGTGGCCACCGTGCCGCCTGCCACTACGACTGTCGGCACAACTACGACGACCGTGACTGCCTTGCCGGGCCGGTCGGTCTCCCACCGATTCGGAGTACCGGCCATCATTGGGCCGGCGGCGAAGCCGGTCAAGTATCGTCTGACTACCGAACCATTTTTCTGGGCCAAGGCTACGCTGGAGTACGACCCGAAGACTCAGGTGTATCACTTCTCCAAAGAAGACCCGGCCTATGCCCGATAGACAATCCGCCCGCCACATTCCCGCGTCCGCCCCTCGAAAACCTTCTGGAAAAGCCATCGCGAAGTCCTCGCGTCGGGATTTTCTGCGCTGGGCGGGGGCAGGTGCCGCCACGTCTGTGCTCCCTTTCGCTTTCTCCGACGTCGACACGACCTCGCTCTCGGTGGAGCACTTCAAGATGTCGCTGCCGCAATGGGACGCTAACGAGTTCCGCGTCGCCATTCTCTCCGACGTCCACATGAACCGCCCGCGGGTGACGGATCTGGCCGTCGAAGCGGCGAACGCGGCGCTTGCGGAGAAGCCTGACCTCATCCTCATGCCCGGGGACTTCTTGAATTTTTCCGATGAGACACGGCTGAAGAACCTCAAGCAATTTCTAGACGTATTCACGGGCGCAAAATGCCCAGTGCTGGCGACGCTGGGCAACCACGACTACTCTTGTTACCGCCCCCGGCTGCTTATCCGCGAGTTCGCACAGTCTTCCGTGAAGCTGTTGCGCAACGAGATCGTGGACGTGCAAGGCGTCAGCGTGGTCGGCTTCGACGACGCCCTCTACAAGCTCCACAAGCCACAAATCCTAGAATCGGGCCGCCAGTCAAAATCGCTCATCTCGATGCTCCATGAGCCGGACTATGTGGATGAGATGCCCACCCACGTCAGCCTGCAGATAAGCGGCCACAGCCATGGCGGCCAAGTTTGTTTGCCTTTCGGAGTCCCCGTCCACACACCGTACGGAGCCTGGAAATACATCGACGGCTATTACCCCGACGCGAAGACACCCTTGTTCGTTACGCGCGGCGTGGGGACGACGGGACCACCATACCGGCTCTTCTGCCGGCCGCAGGTCGCGGTTTTGACCCTTGTCGCCGCGTAACCGTCAACCCACCCACGGAACCTGCCAACTCAAAAAAGGTACACACAATGCAATGCGCCTTAAAGATTTCCTCGTCCTCGCCACCGGTATCGGGGCGGGGATGTTCATTTATGGCGTTTTGGAAGAGTCCAAGCGGCTCGTCGTCGAGCGCCGGAAGCTAAAGCTAAAGGGTTGGCCGAAGGAGAAGAACGGCTACGTTATCGTCGTCTTGAGCGACTTTCACATCCGAGGCAAGTACTCCCTCGCCGTCGCCAAAGAGGCCGTCGCCCTGGCACTCGCCGAGGCCCCGGACATGATCGTGATGCCGGGCGACTTCATCGCCTACTGGAAACCCGACGTGCTCAACCTTCTCGCGGAGGCCTTAGAGCCCCTACGACTGATGGCCGGACGAGTAATCGCCGTGCCAGGCAACCACGAATACGTCTGCGGCGAAGCGGGACGTCTGGACGAATTGTTCGAGATGCTCAACGTGCGCTGGCTGCGCAACGAGTCGTGGGAGTTCGACGGCATCCGCTGGGTTGGCATCGATTCCGCCGGGATGCACCGCGCCCGCCTAGATTTGATCGAGGCGCCCAAACCGGGCGATCCTCCCGGAATCGTCACATGGCACGAAGGCGACTTGGTCGGCTTGCTGCCACCTGGTTTCGTGCTGCAAATCAGCGGGCATAGCCACGGTGGTCAGTTCCGCCTGCCCTTCAAGATCGCCCCGATGCATTCCTACCTAGGCAAGATCTTCGAGGAGGGTTTCTTTCCCAATGCACCGACCCCGCTTTACGTCTCCCGCGGAATCGGCACGACCGGGCCGCCGTCGCGATTCAATTGCCCACCAGAAGTCAGCGTGTTAACGTTGATTGCAGACGACTAGAGACCGTTCAACGAAATTGTAACCCAGTCCGCATCCGTGCCTGGCAAAGTTGTGCGTGAGGCGGCGTCGGCTTGTCCCGGCTGGATAAGATACTTGCCCTGCTCTCCGGTCAAGACCCCGACCTTCGGTTTACCAACAGGCGACTCCGCGAGATCCCAGCCCTTCGCTACCGTACACTCCTTCTTCACCAGAGCAATTTCAGACTCAAAGGATCGATGGACGTTGTAAATCTTCGTCGTCCCATCCACGCTTTTGCGAACAAACTCCGCGCCCTTCAAAAACTCGTAAGGGGGCAGCACAGTCGGCCTCTCCGCGCACCCAGCGATGAAAAGGGGTAACAGAAGGGCAAGCATGCGACGGGTCCGCATGGAATCAGTATGGCGTCCAAGGCCGCAGGTAGAATTGCCTCTAGTGCCCGCCCATAGCTCAGTGGATAGAGCAACCGCCTTTCGCTGCGGAGGGACAACAACCGCATAAAGGAGCACCCGCCCGGAAACGAGCGGTGTGAAACCCGTCAAAGTCGGGGAACCCTCGCGAGTGGGAATCCCGAGCCAAGCCCGCTTTCGAGCGGGAAGGTGTAGAGACTGGACGGCGGGGGCCTAAACCATCTTTCGATGGCATGGTCAAGGGACAGTCCGGACCCCAAACGCCAGATCTGGCGGCGGCGCAAGCCGTGGCGGGTGAGCTAAGCGGTAGGTCGCGTGTTCGAGTCACGCTGGGCGGGCCAAGTTTTGGGGGCGCCTTCGGCGCCCCGAAGAACTCATCCGATCGCCCGAATCGTCCCGTCGTCGGACACCAGATACACCGTCCCGTCGATCCCAATGGAGCTGGCAAAGCTGTTCCCCTGGATGAACGGCAGGGTCCAGACTACCGATCCGTCGAGGGGGCTGAGGGCGAAGAGTTGACCCGGCGGTCCCGTGTAGGATTCCAGAATCGGGAAATTTCCGCCGTAGGCATACAAAGTTCCGTCGCTGGCAGTTGAGCTCGTCAGTGAGGCGTTAATGCTGTCATATACGTTGGCGAACCCCCAATTCCAGACTCCGCTACCCACCATGTTCCCGGCCGCGCCAAAGTAGTGGCTTGTCACCATTCGGTCGTCTTGCGTGAGGGCGATCGCGCCGGTACCACCACCAGTGCGGTTCCGGTAGTTGAAATAGAGTGAGCCATCGCTGTTGACGGCATTCCATCCCAATCCGCCGAAGTAAATGATTCCCTTGGCCGTGATGGTTGGAACTCCGTCGGTGCCCCATTTCTCTTGCCACAGAAGCGATCCCTCCGTGGTGAAGGCATAACCGCCGCCAGGATAGGAGCTTGCGTAAAGCACCCCAGAGGGAGAAACCGCGGGCGAGGAGGAGTGCGTACTCCCCAGCATCTGATAGCTCCATTTGAACTTGCCGCTATGGTCGAGAGCGTAGAAAATTGCATCTTCGCTTATGAAATAGATGGAGCCATCATTGGACATGGCCGGTGCGGTCCAGATGGGCGCCTTGGCCTTATATTTCCACTTCAACGCTCCCGTCGAAGTCACCGCATAGAGCGTTCCATCATAGGAGCCAAAGTAGGACGTTTCATCCGCGCCGAGCGTAGGGGTATCCGTAAGCGGGCTCGCCGCCGTGAAGGACCAGCCGGCCGAGCCATCTGCATGGACCGTGCGCAACGCCCCGGTTGAGCAGGGCACGTAAAGCGTGCCGTCCACGCCGATCGAAGCCGCGGCGATCGGACCGCCGCCGTAATATGCCCATGTCAAGGCTCCGGCGGAGGTCAGGCACGACAACCGGGATCCGGACTGAACATACGTTGGTCCATCCGGACTATTAAAGTCGTCGGCAACATACACCGAACCGTCGGCCCCTATCTCAGGCGTTTGAGACTCGACATAGGAAGGAGATGTTGTGGACCAAAGCTTCGATCCCGACGCACTGTAGGCGGAGATGACACCGCTGTTGGCGTAGAGGCGACCGTCACGTCCGAATTTTAAAGATTGCACCCCGGCGACGGCGTGACTCCAGACCGTCTTGCCCAGCGGGGATACTGCCAGGATTGAAAAGCCGTTGCAGATGTAGATGGTGCCGTCCGTCCCCACCACCGGATCTCTAACCGGCTCGCCTTCCGTATAAACCCACTTTGTCGTTCCGTCAGGGTTCAATGCAACCAGACTGGGTAAACCGTTTTGGCTGTCCGATCCCACATAAATGGTTCCGTCTGCGGCCACGACCGGAGCCGGTTCAGAAGTGTAAGCCGTGGTCTCCCACTGGAGGGGGATTTGCCACTTGACCACCCCAGACGGGGCGACCGCGGCCAGGTTCGCACCGCTCCGCAGATAAATAGTGCCGTTCGGCGCCGTGGCCATGGCCCCCCTAAAACCGCTTAAGCTCCACTTTAGGACCCCGGCGGCACTCACGGCAAAAAGATGGTCGGTGGTTCCATATATGGTTCCCCCCGCACCAAGCACGAGCTCGCCGACCGCGCCCGCGCTGCTGTACGGACACTTCCACAAAACGGATCCATCCGCTCGGACCGCCAAAAAATTGGCCTCAGTGGCGACGTAAAACAAACCGTTGGGACCAGCGATCGGGGTGGTGCTGATGAACCCATTCAGGGAAACGGCGTGGGTTAATTTCCCCGTAAGATCGAACATCAAGAGACGGCTCGGCAGGAGTTCCGGAGCAAATTCGTCGTTATTGCTCACGCGCGTCGTAACCGCGATCTGGTTGCCCGAAAGTACCGGCTGCGAATACCAACCGGCATAGAAGTCCGCCGTCCACTTAAGTTTTCCCTTCGCGCGCGGAGCTTTGCTGCGCCCAGTGTTTTGCATATCAGCGTGCGCTTTGGGCCAAGGTCCGGCGGAAAGCGGGTTGCCGGGGCTGACGGTAAGAGGGGCACTGAGGCTCTTCGCGCCACCGGTGGCAATGATGGTGCCGGTTGCGGTTGGAGAGACCCAAAGCGCGGTGACGGGGAAGGTCACGGTGGCGGTTCCCGCGGGAACCACGACCGGTGTGGGGACGCGGATAAACGCGGCACTGCTCTTGACGGCGACGGAAAACCCACCCGTAGGCGCGTTTCCGGTGAGGACCAGAGTGCCGGTGACCGGGTTGCCTGACATGACCGTCGCCGGGCTTAGTGTGAAGCTCTTGAGGTCTGGAGAGGCGATGGTCAGAGTGGCGGCCACGGAGTTACCGGCGGTGAGCCGGGCGCTGGTCTTCACCGGGACAGGGGTCGTGGATACCGGGGAGGTCACGCTCGTGGCTCCCGCGGGAATGACGACGCTGCTTGAAATCTTCGCCGACGTCGTGCTGGAGGTCACCTGCACTTTGAGCCCGCCGGTCGGAGCGGGACCGGTTAGGGAGATGGTCGCGGTAACGCTCGTTCCGCCGATCACCGAGGCGGGGCTCACCGTGAAAGATTTGAGGGCCGGCGGGTTGACGGTGAGTGTGGTTGTCTGTTTTCCCGCCGCGGTGCTCGCAGAAATCGTGGCGACCACCGCCTTGGCTACCGGAATCGTTTTGATCGCGAAAGTCGCGGTGGTCTTTGTAGCCGCAACCGTAGCGGATGCCGGAACGGTGGCCACCGAACTCGTGCTCCCCAGCTTCACGACCAGTCCCCCGGTAGGAGCCGCAGATGAAAGGATAATCGTGCCCTTCGAACCTGACCCGCCGAGAATGCTCGCCGGCGAGACGGTCACTTGACTCACCGACTGCCCCCACGCCGAAGCCACCGACAAGAGCAAGCCAACGGTCAGCAAGCGCCGTTTGACCGGATAAAACTCAACCGAAATCATGATGAAGAAGCCTCACTGCTCCTATTGAAAGAGGAACTCCCGGGCGAATTTCGGTCTCCCCTGGGCCCAAAGACCCAACCGGACGGTGGTTGCCTCTGCCCCGGGCGAGGGAACCAGTTGGCAGTCGCCAACTAATGGGACAGCAGTTTTTTCTTATTATCTACTTGATTTCAGCCTAAAGCGGATATTGAGATTCACAATAGAGGGATGAAGTTCGGAGTCATCGGCTGGGGCTTGCGCAAAAGCTTGGCAAAAATTGCGCACCGGCCGGATGAAGGGCACGCCCTCGTCGCCATCGCCGATCCGAACTTAGAGGCGCAAGCCTCATTTCGCCAATTCGCCGGTGAAGACGCTTTTGCGAGCGGCGACTATCGTGAGCTCTTCGACAAGGGCTTAGACGCCATCTTCATCCTCTCCCCGGACTGGCTCCATGAAGAGCAGGCCGTCGCTTGCCTAGAAGCCGGGGTTTCGATCTATCTCGAAAAGCCGATGGCGATTACGGTTGCCGGTTGCGACCGCATCCTGGAAACGGCGGCCCGGTCGAGCGCGAAACTTTACGTCGGCCACAACATGCGCCAATTCGCCGTCATTCGAAAGATGAAGGAGTGGATCGACGAGGGCAAGATCGGCGAAGTCAAGGCGGGCTGGTGTCGGCACTTCGTGAGTTACGGCGGCGATGCGTATTTCCGGGACTGGCACGCGGACCGCTCGAAATCTACGGGCCTGCTATTGCAGAAGGGTGCGCACGATATCGACATCCTGCACTGGCTTTGCGGCGGCTACACGCGCCGGGTCGCGGCGATGGGCTCGCTTGCCGTTTACGGGGGTATCACTGACCGACAAGCGCCGGAGGAGCGGATCCCGGTCGCCTTTCGCGGCGTCTGGCCACCCAAGACGCTCGACAAGCTGAACGCCGTGGTCGACGTTGAGGATCTGAGCATGATGCTGATGGAGCTTGACAACGGCGTGTTGGCTTCCTACGAGCATTGCCACTTCTCGCCCGATGCCTGGCGGAACTACACGATCATCGGCACGGAAGGACGCATCGAGAACTTTGGCGACTCGCCAGGAGCGGCGGTGGTTCGGCTCTGGAATCGGTACCACACTTACGCGCCGACCGGCGATGAAGAGTTTGTGGTGCCGAAGGTCGAAGGCGGCCACGGCGGGGCGGACGAGCTCGCGGTGGCGGAGTTTATCCGGCACTTCACGGACGGATCCGAAACGTCTGCGACTCCGTACGCCGCGCGAATGGCGGTGGCGGCGGGGATCGCGGCCACCGACTCGTTGCGCAACGGGTCGGCTCCGATTGACGTGGCTTAACGACGCCTACAGGATCAGGTTTCTTCCAGAACGCTTAAGGGGAGATGTTTGCGAGAGTCGTACACCCCCACCGGTCCTACTTGCATCCCGAACCCAGAATGGGTTCTCTGTCCAGCGAAGGGTTGGGCGCGAAGCAACCTACCCTGGTTGAGACAGGAACATAAATGCCCAACCCTGAAAGGGTTGGATCCTGCATTATCCTAAACAATCCCAGTCGATTCTGAAATCGATGGAATATTTTCGAACCGGAAAGGATTCAACCCCTTCAGGGTTGGCCGCTTTTTCGACACCGATACCAGGGTACGACCCGCCTTCGCAAGGCTACGGCGGGTCGAACCCTTCGCTGGACGGACAACCCATTCTGGGTTGAGGTGCAGCGCGCTCGTCATCCCGACAGATTATGGGCGCAATGCGGCCCCCGATCAAGTAACTGCGGTCAAGATCAGCTTTGTTCCAAAACAAATCGACTTCTGCCAGGAGTCATCCACCCGCACCACTCGTATTTGCATGCCGAACCCGGAACGGGTTCTCTGTCCAGCGAAGGGTTGGGCGCGAAGCGCCCTACCCTGGTAGAGACCAAGCCGTAAATGCTCAACCCTGAAAGGGGTTGGATCCGCCGTATCCTAAACAATCCCGGTCGATTCTGAAATCGATGGAATATCTTCGAAACGAATAGGTTCTTTTATTGATCGACGAGGCTTAGGCCTCGACCAAACGGCCGGAGGCGACCACGTGACCGATCGCGCCTACCAGGCATGGGGCCAGTCGGAAGATGTAGGTGCCTTGGAACGACTCGGGCAAAGGCGCCGTAACCGTCCAGATCACCTCGGTTTGCTCTGCCGCGCCGGTCATGAGGAAGTCCTCGACGGAGCCCTCAGCCGTCTGGAAGCAATCCTGAACGCGGCAATCCGAGGGGATCTGCCGGTTTGAGAAGAGGACCGTTCCCTGAACGTCGATAAGTAGCACCCAGTCGGGAAGGCTGGCGAGGATCGCATCCGGCAGGGCGGCCATGATCGTGCCGGTGCCGACCGCGTGCTCGATCATGTGGTCGGCGACCAATTTCAAGCACTCGTTCACGTAGCGCAGATTGTCGACGGCAGCTTTGGTGCGCTGCTCGGCATACTTCGCGACGACTTCAGTGCGGCTGGCCGCCTGGTACTTCGCGAGGATTCGGCGCCAATAGGTGCCTACGGTATCCGGACTGATGCCCAGTCGGACCGCGATCTCCTTATCCGTAAGACCACTGGCCGCCAAAACGAGCACTTGCTCCTCCCGCTTTGGGGCGACGACCTCCGAGCTCAAACTCATAACATTAGTCTATACCTACTAAGCGTTCCCTGCCCATCGTATTCCGTGTGTTAAAGTCCGCTGAATGGGCCGAGGGTACAGATTGTCTTATTCCCCGCCGGGTAGGCCGCTCGATTTGCCCGCGAGGAACGATTTGATCTGGGAGGGGCTGACGATGACGACGTTGGCGTTGGCGAGGCGGACGAATTCTTCGAAAGAGACATCGGCTGTTTCGCCGGTATCGCGAAACTCCTCGAACATTCCCCGTAACACTTGCACCTGCGAAGGAAGCTCCGTATAAGCGTCGATCCAGACACCGGGGCGGCCGTCGGCGCTGATGTAACCGACCGCGGTGATGAACGCCTCGTTCGGCGCGCATTCCCCGAGATCGGTCAGGCCCTCCGCCGACCACGCGCCGTCGAACGTTTCGAAGCCGGCCAGTTTGAGTTGGGCGCGGGCGGCGTCCGGGTTGATCGGCGTGATCGCCGCGACCACGGTTCGCGAGGTCGAGGTGCTGCAAGTGACCAGGGAGCCCGAACCATGGCTCGTCACGAAGGCCTCCCGCGCGCCGAGAATGCGGCGGGAGGCCTGGACGAACTGCTCGAACGGTACCTGTAGGGTCATGGCGTTCAGGAAGACTGTACCTTGCCTCAAAAACTATGGCCGGCCCTTGACATTTCTAATTGCGCTTCTCATAATAACAATATGTCCGCCACCAACGTTCAGTTCTCGGTTGCCCTGCATCTGATGACGGGGCTGGGTTTTTATCCTGAGAAGGAAATCACGTCGGCGGTCATGGCAGCAAGCGTCAATACCAACCCGAGCTTCGTACGTAAGTCGCTCTCCAAGTTGGTCAAAAACGGTCTGATCGTCGCGACTCGGGGAAAGAATGGGGCGTATCGCCTCGCCAGACCGACCGACCAGATCACGCTTCTCGATATTTACCGGGCCAGTGAAGCCCCGCCGGCTTTCGCCGTACACGACTATCCCCCCGAGGAACAGTGTGCCGTTAGCTGCCACATCAAGCCCTGTACCTTGGCGGTGCTGAATGAAGTTCAGCACGCGGTCGAGGAAACGCTTTCGACGATCACGTTGGCGAAGGTCGTTTCGGACCTTCGCGTCGAGGCCGAATAAGACCGGCTTAAATTGTTACTTTAGGAATCACAATGAGCAAATTGACTGGAAAAATCGCCCTCGTTACGGGCGGAAATAGTGGAATCGGTTTAGCGACGGCAAAGCGGTTTGCCGCGGAAGGAGCGACGGTTTATATCACCGGTCGTCGGCAAGCCGAACTGGATGCTGCCGTCGCCGAGATCGTCCACGGGGCCCGGGGCGTGCAAGGCGACGTCTCGAAGTTCGAGGACCTTGACAGGTTGTATGCCCAGATCACGGCGGAGGAAGGTCGTTTGGACGTTCTCTTTGCGAACGCCGGAGTCGCGACTTTCGCAAAATTCGGCACGGTTGAGGAGTCGCAGTTCGACCACGAGTTCGGGATCAACGTGAAGGGTGTTTTCTTCACCGTCCAGAAGGCTCTACCCCTCTTGAAGGCGGGAGGCTCGGTCATCATAAACGCCTCGATCGTGGCGAGCAAAGGCTTCGAGAACATGAGCGTCTACAGCGCCACGAAGGCCGCGGTCCGCTCCTTCGCCCGAACTTGGACGACCGATCTGAAAGGCTCAGGGATCCGCGTGAACGTGGTTAGCCCGGGTCCGATTGCGACGCCTGGGCTGGAAGGTCTCGCGCCGGGAAATCGCGACGCTTTGTTTGACGCTCTCGCTTCGGGAGTTCCTTTGGGCCGAGTCGGCAATGCGGATGAAATCGCCACCGCCGTGGTCTTCCTTGCTTCGGACGACAGTAGCTTCATCACCGGCACGGAATTGTTCGTGGACGGCGGCGCCGCGCAGGTCTGAGCCCTTTCCGGCCCCCCGGCGGGGGGGTAGGCCACGCCTCGACCGAACGGGAGATGCCGTGGGAGGGCGTTTTGGAGATGGTTATTTCTCCAAAACGCCCTCCCACGGCGTTGCTCGGAGCGAGCAAGGCGTGGGCTACACCTGCGGTGCCCGGACTACAGCGCATCGCGATACTAATTCGGACATGATGGGTTATGTTGCCCGCCACCGCGCTTAGCCTCCTTATCTCCCAGGCCGGCACCGCCAAACCCCAAGCAACCCCTTCCAGGCTGAAAGGTCTCGACGCCTTCGAGGTCTTTCTGGTGACCCTCCCCCAAGAGTTCGGCAGCGACCCGAATGCGCCGACGGTCAAGGAACTCCGCGAGGTCGTCATTCACCGCCTTCAGGCCGACTCCCTCCCCCTGGTGAGTTACCTCGAAGCGAAGGACGATCCGGCGAAGTTGGCGGAGTATGGGAAGCGTCTGAAGGGGCAGGTGATGGTGGAGACGCAATTGGTTCGGAGTGGCGACGGCTACGCCTTCCACATAACGCTTCAGGTCGTCGAGAACGCGACCGTAGTGCGCACGAGTTCGCCAATCTATGCTCCGATCTGGTCGAAGAGCGCGCTGGGGGTCGGGAATGCGGAGCGATTAAAGCCATACATCCGGAACGCGATCGTGAGCTTCATCGACGACTTGGCAGCGGAGTTTAAGGCGGTGAAGTAAATGCTTTTCCTCGACCTAGAGCGTGAAGGAGAACTGAGAACCCTTCCCCTCTTCGCCCTCGGCCCAGACCCTGCCGCCGTGCTTCCGCACGATTCGGAGGACCGTCGCGAGGCCGATGCCGCTGCCCGCATAAACATCGGGATCGTGTAACCGCTCGAAGGGCTGAAAGAGTTTGTGCGAATACTTCGGATCGAAGCCGGCGCCGTTGTCACGGACAAAATAGACCGTTTCGCCGCTGTCATCTAAGCACGATCCCAATTCGATTCGCGCCGTCGCCGCGTTGACCGTGAACTTCCATGCGTTCGAAAAGAGGTTAAAGAGAAGACTTCGCAGCAGGATAGGGTCGCCGTTCACCATTAGCTTTTCTTGAATGTGAATATCCACCACTCGTTCGGGCTCGTGGGCGCGAAAGTCTTCGACGAGCGTTTGGGCTAAATGCGATAGGTCGACCTGGTGAGTCTGTAATTCCGCGCGGGTAATTCGGGAGAGTCCAAGGAGTGCCGAGATCAGCTCGTCCATCTTCTTGGTCGCGAGCTTGATGCGATCGAGTCGCTCCACCGCCTCCTCGCCAAGTTCGGCGAAGTCCGCCTCCAAGAGCGCGGAATAGCCGTAAATGGCGCGAAGCGGCGTCCTTAAGTCGTGAGATACGGAATAGCAAAACGACTCCAGCTCCGCCGTACGCTCCAGAACTCTCTCCTCAAGCAGCCGATTGACGGCGCGAATCTTTTCTTCTTCAAACTGTCTTTCGGCCTCTAGTTGTTTGAGCCGGAGCGCCTCCAACTCGGCCTCGTGCAAGCGCCTCGTCTGTTCCTGCAGCTGCTTCTCTTTCTTAAAGAGCTCCACGAAAACGGAGACCTTGGACACCAACATCGAAGCGTTGAACGGCTTTGTAATGTAGTCGACGGCCCCCACGGAATAACCTCGATAAACGAATTGTTCATCGGTGTTATTGGCCGTGATAAAGATGATCGGGGTGCAGTGCGAGGATTCCCTCCCACGTATCAACTCCACCGTCTCCAGGCCGTCCATCTCCGGCATCTGAACGTCCATCAAGATCACCGCGAATTCGGTCTTGAGAACGTGGCGTAGTGCCTCCCGCCCCGAAGTCGCCAGCACGAGGTTCTCGCCCAAGGGAGCGAGAATCGCCTCCAAGGCGACCAAGTTGGCGCGGCGATCGTCGACGACCAGAATATTGGCCTTCTCGCCGCTCTTAACCGCCGGAGCCTCCGGCGGGTCTTGCACTTTAACCATCCTTCACGATTCCCCGGGCGGCAATGAGCCGCTTGATCATAGCGAACAGTTGAGCCGTATCGACCGGCTTCGAGAGGTATTCGGAAGCGCCAGCCTCCAGGCACTTTTCGCGGTCGCCCGCCATCGCTTTGGCGGTGATGGCAATGATGGGTAAGTCGGTCAAATTGTTCATCCGCCGAATGGCCTGCATAGTTTCGTACCCGTCCATCTCCGGCATCATGACGTCCATCAGCACCACCTCGATGTCGGATGTGTTCTTGAGTGTCTGGATCGCGTTCTTGCCCCTTTCATCAAACAAGACCTTCATGCCCTGCCTCTCCAGCGTGCTCGTCAGTGCGAAGATGTTCCGCACATCGTCGTCAACCACAAGGATTTTTCGACCCGCCAGGCTGACGTTCGGTTCCACTTCGACTTTGCCGATCGGCGCATGGTGACCATTGCCGCTCTCTTCCGCTCGGACCTCACGTACCCCGTTGGAAGAAGTCTTCGCCAAGATCGGCCGAGCATAAAGCTCCTCGACAATCTTCCGTTGAAGGCCCGAAAGGTTAGGCAAGGCTCGGTGCAAGAAGAGCGCCGTCTCGTCGAACAGACGCTCGGAGGATTGCGGACCCTTCGTGATGATTGCGGCCGCGTATTTCTTGAGCTGGGCATGCTCCTTCTTGGATAGATCCTTGGCGGTGTACACGATCACCGGGAGGTTCTTGAGATTCTCCTTCTTCTTGACCTGCTTCAAGAACTCGGCTCCGCTCATGTCCGGAAGCATCAAGTCGACCACGACGCAGTCAAACTCGCGCTCTTCCAACTGACGCAGTCCTTCCGTTGCGGTCTCTACCGTCGTGATATTGACGTCGCTGTTCCCGATGATGTCGAGCAACGCCTTGTGGACAGTCACGTCGTCTTCCACGATGAGCAATTCCTTCGTGGGCCGGTCGAGGAAGGCGTTGATCTTCTTATAGGCGGCCCCCAGCGTTTCCGCCGATGCCGGCTTTTCCACATAGGCGATCGCGCCCATCGCCATCCCCATGCGAGGATCCGCCCCGGAGACGAGAAGGACAGGAATGTGCCGCGTGCGCGGATTTCGCTTCAACTCGTCCAGCACTTCCCACCCGTCGATTCCCGGCATCTGAATGTCGAGGACGATGGCGCTTGGGCCGTAGCGCCGCGCCATCTCCAACCCGGTTTCGCCGTCGGGGGCAAGCATTCCCTTGAATTTGCTCTGGCGAGAAATATCGAGGAGGATGCCCGCAAAGTCCAGATCGTCCTCAATGATGAGGACGATCCGATCCGTCGATTTGAACGTTGCCGGTTCCTCGCCTTTCGATCGGACCAGCCTCACCTCGGCGGGAGCAGCGGAGGACCGGATCGGGACTTCAAGTGTCTCTTCTTCCTCGTCGTCGAAGAATCCGGTTTCGGTGGGGATATCATCGCCGGCATCCAGAACGATCCGAGGGTTTCGATAGGACTGCGGCAGATAGAGGGTGAACGTGCTGCCTTTCCCGGGCTCGCTCTCGATTTCTATCTTGCCGCCCAACAACCGCGAGATCTCTCGACTGATCGACAGACCGAGGCCGGTGCCTCCGTACTTGCGACTGGTCGTTCCGTCCGCCTGCTGGAACGCCTCAAAGATCAATCGTTGTTTGTCCCGCGGGATTCCGACGCCCGTATCCTGCACCCGGAAGCCGATCATTCGGCTTGGCATGACGACGGAACCGTCCTCGAACGTCACGGGCGCGTTCGGCACGAAGATTTCGAGGTCGACGCTGCCCAACTCCGTGAACTTGAATGCGTTGCTGAGGAGGTTGCGCAGAACCTGCTGTAGCCGCTGCATGTCCGAGGTGATGAACCGAGGCGTGCCCGGCTGAATCGTGGCCGAGAACGCAAGCCGCTTCTCCGCCGCCATGTGGTCGAACGTCCTCTGGACGTACTCCTGAATATCGATCGGGGCGATCTTGACGATCTCGATGTCCATCTTGCCCGCTTCGATCTTGGAGAGGTCGAGGATCTCGTTGATCAGGTTCAGCAGGTCGCCACCCGAAGCGTGAATGGTCGAGGAGTATTCGACCTGCTTATCGGTCAGATTCCCGTCGTCGTTGTCCGCCATCAGCTTCGCCAAGATGAGCATGCTGTTGAGCGGCGTCCGCAGCTCGTGCGACATGTTCGCGAGGAATTCGGACTTGTACTTCGAGCTGAGCGCAAGCTGCTCCGCTTTGTCCTCAAGCGCGGCACGAGCGAGTTCGACCTCGCGGTTCTTGAGCTCGACCTTGTGGTTCTGCTCGGCCAGCAGGCTCGCCTTGTCTTCGAGTTCCTTCGCCTGATTTTCAAGCTCGGCGTTCGTCTTTCGAAGCTGCTCCTGCTGGTTTTGGAGCTCTTGCGACTGGCTCTGCAGCTCTTGGGTCAGCGACTGCGATTGCTGGAGCAGTTCTTCCGTTCGCATGTTGGCGCTGATCATATTCAGAACGACGCCGACGCTTTCCATGAGCTGGCCAAGGAACATTCGGTGAATCGGGCTGAACGACTGGAAGGAGGCCAACTCGATGACCGCCATAATCTCGCCTTCAAAGAGAACCGGCAAGACGATAATCGTTTGCGGCGGGGCTTCCCCGAGGCCGGAGTTGATCTGGATGTAGTCCGAAGGAACCTTCGTCAAAAGGATGCTCTTACGCTCCAGCGCGCATTGACCCACCAAGCTTTCGCCCAAAGCGAAAACGTTGGAGATGTGTTTGCGCTCTTTGAAACCGTAGCTGCTTTGCAGCTTGAGGAGGATTTCGCCTTTCGACGTGTCGCTGATGTAGAAGACTCCGTGGTGGGCGTCGACCAGCGGGGTCAGCTCGGACATGATCAATCGCGCGACGGATTCGAGCGTCTTTTGACCCTGCATGAGGCCGGAGAACCGGGCAAGGTTGGTCTTTAACCAGTCTTGCTCCATGTTCGTCTGGGTCGTGTCCTTCAAGTTCGCGATCATCTGGTTGATGTTGTTCTTGAGGGCCGACACCTCTCCCTGGGCTTCAACCGTGATCGACCGCGTAAGGTCTCCTGAAGCAACCGCGGTGGCGACTTCCGAAATGGCGCGCACCTGAACCGTGAGCGAGTTCGCCATGAAGTTCACGTTGTCGGTGAGGTCGTTCCAGGTACCGGCGACGTTGGGAACCTTCGCCTGACCGCCGAGAATTCCTTCCGTTCCGACTTCGCGCGCCACCGTCGTGACCTGCTCGGCGAAGATCGAAAGCGTGTAGGTCATTCCGTTGATCGTTTCCGCGAGGGCGGCGATTTCGCCCTTCGCTTCCACGACCAGCTTCTGTTTCAGGTCGCCATTCGCAACCGCGGTAACGACCTTCGCGATGCCGCGCACTTGGGTCGTTAGGTTGGAGGCCATGAAGTTCACGTTGTCCGTGAGCTCCTTCCACGTTCCCGCGACATTCGGAACCTTCGCCTGGCCGCCGAGGATTCCTTCCGTGCCGACTTCGCGCGCCACCGTTGTGACCTGTTCGGCGAAGATCGACAACGTGTCGGTCATGTTGTTGATCGTTTCGGCAAGCGCCGCGACTTCGCCCTTCGCTTCCACGACCAGCTTTTGGGATAGGTCGCCGTTCGCGACCGCGGTAACGACCTTTACGATGCCGCGCACCTGGGTCGTAAGGTTGGTGGCCATGAAGTTGACGTTGTCAGTGAGGTCCTTCCATGTACCGCTGACACCCCGCACCTCCGCCTGACCGCCGAGTTTTCCTTCCGTACCCACTTCACGGGCGACACGGGTAACTTCCGCCGCGAACGAGCTGAGCTGGTCGACCATCGTGTTGATCGTGTTCTTGAGCTCCAGAATTTCGCCCTTTACGTCGACCGTGATCTTCTGCGAAAGGTCACCGTTCGCAACTGCGGTGGTAACGAGAGCGATGTTTCGAACTTGGTTGGTGAGGTTTCCGGCCAGGTTGTTTACGTTGTCCGTAAGGTCCTTCCACGTACCGCTTACACCTCGAACTTCCGCCTGACCGCCGAGCTTTCCTTCCGTACCGACTTCACGCGCGACACGCGTAACTTCCGCCGCGAAGGAGTTCAGCTGGTCGACCATCGTGTTGATCGTGTTCTTCAGCTCCGAAATTTCACCCTTCGCATCGACCGTGATCTTCTGCGAAAGGTCGCCGTTCGCAACCGCAGTGGTAACCAGCGCGATGTTTCGCACCTGGCCCGTAAGGTTCGAAGCCATGAAGTTGACGTTGTCCGTAAGGTCCTTCCACGTTCCGGAAACGCCCCGGACTTCGGCCTGACCGCCGAGCTTTCCGTCCGTACCGACTTCGCGCGCCACACGGGTAACTTCACCGGCGAACGTGCCAAGGCTGTCCACCATCTTGTTGACCACGTCCTTGATCTGAAGGATTTCGCCTTTAACGTCGACCGTAATCTTTTGCGTAAGGTCGCCGTTCGCAATCGCGGTGGCAACCTTCGATACGTCGCGAAGCTGAACTGTAAGGTTGCCGGCGAGGAGGTTAACGTTGTCGGTAAGGTCCTTCCACGTTCCGCTAACGCCCCGAACTTCGGCCTGACCGCCGAGTCGTCCGTCCGTGCCCACTTCGCGCGCCACACGGGTAACTTCCGCGGCGAACGAGTTGAGCTGGTCGACCATCGTGTTGATCGTGTTCTTCAGCTCCAGAATTTCGCCCTTTACGTCGACCGTGATCTTCTGCGAAAGGTCGCCGTTCGCGACCGCCGTGGTAACGAGCGCGATGTTTCGGACTTGGTTGGTAAGGTTGCCGGCCAGGTTGTTTACGTTGTCGGTAAGGTCCTTCCAGGTCCCGCTGACGCCCCGGACTTCCGCTTGACCGCCGAGGACGCCATCCGTACCGACCTCACGGGCGACACGGGTAACTTCCGCCGCGAACGAGTTGAGCTGGTCGACCATCGTGTTGATCGTGTTTTTCAGCTCTAAGATTTCGCCCTTCGCATCAACCGTGATCTTTTGCGAAAGGTCGCCGTTGGCAACCGCAGTGGTAACGAGCGCGATGTTTCGGACTTGGTTCGTAAGGTTTCCGGCGAGGAGGTTGACGTTGTCCGTAAGGTCTTTCCAAGTTCCGGAAACGCCCTTAACCTGCGCCTGACCGCCCAGCTTTCCGTCCGTACCGACTTCGCGGGCGACACGCGTAACCTCCGCCGCGAACGACCCGAGCTGGTCGACCATTGTGTTAACCGTCTGACCGATGCGCAGGAATTCGCCTTTGACCGGCGTCCCTTCGATCTCGAGCGCCATCTTCTGGGTCAGGTCGCCTTCCGCAACCGCGGTAATAACACGGGCAACCTCCGTCGTGGGCCGGGCAAGGTCTTCGATCAGTTGGTTGATGCCCTGAACGCTTTCTGCCCACGATCCCGAAGCCCCTTGGAGCACGGCGCGCTCCGTCATCCGTCCTTCGCGACCGACAAGGCGTCCGACCCGGACGATCTCCTGGGCTTCGTTCTCGTTCAGCGCGATGACTTCGTTGAAGGCGACGCAGATGTGGCTGAGAATGCCATCGTCCTGCTGAGCCGGAAGCCGTACTGAGAAGTCACCGGCCTTGGCCGCCTGAAGAGCCTCTAGGAGTGGCACGAGTTGAGCTTCGCTGAAAGTCGGGCGGGGCAGCGTCGCCGAAGCGGAAGAGCGAGTTCTTGTTGCCATGGTTCGGACACCGACAAACCACGCGTTCCCGGAGTCCAATTTGAAGGGCTCAAGGACCGCGTGACTGCCAGGATTATAAGTCAAAAATGCGACTCAGGTCGCAATATTTTGACCCCAGAGATGGGTATTCAGAAACAAGTGAACCTGTGAGCTAATAAACACCCCGGCAGAACGACCAGTAAGCCCAGCCGCAGAAAACTAGGGCCGGCCCCGTCCATCGACCAAAGCCCTAGGCGAACCTAGCTGAGCCGATGGATGGCGAATCCCAGCACCCCGCCGGCAAGGATCAGCCACGCGCTGTTGAGCTTGAAGCGCAGCAAAAGAAACAGGGTCACCGCGCAGATCACTGCCGCCAGCCAGCCTTTCATCGCGTCCATCGCGAGTTCAACGAGCACGACTCCCATCAGTCCTAGGGCGGCGGCATTCACCCCGTCGAGGAAGCCGGCGGAGACCGCGGACCCGCGGAGCCTCGGCAGATAGCGGCCACCGATGGCGACGAAGAAGAACGAAGGGAGGAAGATGCCCACCGTTCCGGCGACCGCGCCCAAAGGACCGGCTACCAAGAATCCTATGAAAGTGGCGGTTGTGAATACCGGCCCGGGGGTGAACTGCCCCACCGCGACCGCATCGAGCAACTTGCCGTGGGGCAACCAAGCCCAACTCTTCACGAGATCTTGCTCCAAGAAGGCCAGGAGCACGTAGCCACTGCCGTAAAGCACGGACCCAACCTTCAAGAAATAGAAGAAAACAGAGGACGCGCTTGGGGCGGGAGGTCCGTGCCGCAGAGCATCCCACGCCAAGGGTAGGACGGCGACTGCAGCCACCGCCGCGAGCATCGTGAGAACCGGAATCGCCGCGCGGATATTACGTTCTTTCCGCCAGGCATTCGCACCGAGCAGCAGCCCGGCGCCGATGAGGGTGACGACCTCCGGCAAGCCGAGTACGGCGGCAACGACGCTTCCCGCCAGCGTGAGGCGCTTCGGCCAGCTATCGACGACCTTGCCGACCAGTAGCCACATCGCTTGGGCGACCACGGCGACGACAACGGGCTTGACACCTTCTAGAGTCGACTGGGCGCTCGGCAGGGCTCCGTACTGGACATACACCGCGGCGATGACCGAGACGATCAAGGCCGCTGGGACGATGAAACAGGCTCCGGCAATCAGCATGCCGGGTATGCCCGCCCGCCGCATTCCGAGGTGGATCGCCACTTCCGTCGAATTCGGTCCGGGCACCAGGGCGGCGGCGCCAATCATGTCCACAAATTCCTCGTGCGTGATCCAGCCCCGCCGCCGGACGAACTCCTCCTCCATCATCGCGAGATGCGCCGCCGGGCCACCAAACGCCGTGAATCCAAGACGCAAGAAGGCGGTCGCGATCTCACCAAGCGGGGAGGTTTGTGATTCGGCCGTCATTCGATCACGTCAGTTCACTAGTTTCGCCTGCTTTGAGGCTAAAGCAGGCGAAACTAGGTGACCCTCTCGCACCACTCAACACGATGTCCTTCACGAACGCGCGAAGCGATGTTTTGCGACAGTTTGTCGAATTCGCGTGAAGGAGCAGAACATCGAGTTGGACCATGATGGGCGGCAAGCTGCTCACCGTCCAGTCCCGACCGTACTAGCGGGAGCCGTATCTTCGCAAAGCCCCACAGCCACGAATCGTTCTTGAAAGCACGGATCCCAATTCGGCAAGCATGCAAACCTTCCCGCGAACGAAAACGACAAGACTCTAGCCGTTAAGTCATGCCGGCGCCGTTGTCCCGTGAATCAAATGCTTCTATCAAGCCTCATTTTTGCGAACTTAGTATCGACGACTATCTTTGGGCCGGATGCAGTGCCACCTTGCCCCTCCGGGCCATATTCAATAACTTACAAGGTAGCTGCACGCCAAGTCGGCATGGCGAGCAAATTGGCAGGTCAATGGACGTTGACCGAAAAGAACGGCAACTTGAGTTTCAAACTGGTAGCTCCCGACAAAGTTTGCATTTTGGAATTCCAAGATGGAAAGTCGCTTGTCGTGAAAGAACCGGTGAACTCACCGCCGGACTTCCGAAAGACCTATCCTGCGATGGTCACGGATTCTTTGGAATTCTCCGAACTGACTCCGCCACCGTTTATGCCCTTCAATTTCAGGTGCCGAGGAGTCTTCCATCCGCTGCACGAGTACAAAGCCGAAATGACAAGGCTAACGAAAGGTCAACCTGAGAAAGTGGTGAGTCGCTTCTTCAATATCGCGGAGTCCAACACTTCCGTCGAAGTATCGAGAATGAACGGGCATCCCTTTCTCTGCACGGCGAACCTCTTAGAGAAGGCAGACGGCAAATCCTTGTCGGTCGGCGTACCGGGCCGAATCGCTTACACGTACAAATACACGCATCTCCGAAAGGCGCTTGGGGTCTCTATTCCAGGGAACATACAAATTACGGCTTACTCCCCGGCAATCCCGTCATCGAAAAATGGCGACGAATCGCCGAGCAAACCTATCACCGTCTACGACTGCGAACTCGTGTCTCTGACCATCAATACAGGGGCAATCAAGGCTCCGGCAATTGAGGAAGCCCTCAAAGATGGCGACTGGATCTCTTACAACGGGACCAACGGTGCGCATGGCGGAGTCGTTTTCCAAAAGTCTGCCGGGCCCTTTCTGAAACAATTGGCAGAGGCCGTTGTCATAAGAAAGAAGTACGGAAAATGATCGCCAATCGGGCGGGTTACTTCCCGCCCGTCAGCGCGATGCCCTTCACGAACCAACGTTGGCCGACGATGAACATCGCCAGCAGCGGGATCATGACGATCACGGAGCCCGCCATGATGAGGTGCCATTGCTCGGCCTGGAGCGACTGGTAGGTGCGTAGACCAAGCTCCAGGGTCTGCTTGTTGGGGTCGTTCAGGTAGATGAGCGGGCCTAAGAATTCCTTCCACTGGTATACGAAGCAGAAGATCCCTACGGTCGCCAGGGCGGCGCCGGAGTTCGGCATCACGATGCGCCAGAAGATCGTCGAGTAACTCGCGCCGTCGAGCAAAGCCGCTTCGTCAAGTTCGCGCGGCAAGCTCATGAAGAACTGGCGCAGGAGGAAGATGTTGAAGGCGCCGCCACCGAAAAACGAGGGGACGATCAGCGGGTTGAAGCTTCCGACCCAGTGCAGATACTTGAAGAGGATATAGGTCGGGATCATCGTTACGACCCCGGGCAGCATCATCGTCGCGAGCAACAGGATGAACAGCCGATCCCGGCCGCGGAACTTTAACCGGGCAAAGCCGAACGCCACCAAGCTCGAGCTTAAAACGACCCCTACCGTAGTCGTACACGAGATAAAGAGCGAATTGCGGAAGAAGAGAAAGAACGGGGCGTTCTCGTTCGTGAGAACCGTGTGGAAGTTCTCAAACGTAAGCTGCTGCGGCCACGCCCATGAGGACGTGTGGGCGATCTCCGACGACGACTTCAGCGACATCGTAAGCATCAGGTAGAGCGGCGTCATAAAGACGAGCGATCCTATCACGAGCAGGATAAACAGGATCAGCTTGCCCGCACGCAGGGCGAACTCGGCTCGGCGCGTTGCCGCCGCATAATCGATCTCAACGGTTGGCTTCATTTCAGATCCGCCTCGTAATGGACCCACTTGCTGCCCTTAACCTGAATGAGGGTGAAGAGCAGAATGATGAGGAACAAGATCCAGGCCAGCGCTGCACCGTAACCCATGCGGAGGGTTTGGAAGGCTGAACTAAAGATCTCGATCATGTACACGAGCAAAGAGTTATTCGGTCCGCCTCCCTGACCGTTCGTGATGATGAACACGGCGGTAAAGACCTGGAAGGAGCCGATGAAGCCGGTGATCGTCGTGAAGAAGATCGAAGGGGTTAGCAGCGGCAGGGTGACGTTTATCAACCTTCGCCATGGTCCGGCTCCGTCTACCGTCGCCGCCTCGTAGTAGTACTGCGGAATCCCTTGGAGCCCGGCGAGCAGGATGACCATGGTGCCGCCGACTCCGGCGAGTGACAGCAAGATGATCGCCGGCATCGCCGTGTGTTCGTTACCCAACCAATTCACATGCTCGTGCGCCTTGGTCTCCGACCACGCATTGAGCATGTTGCCGATCGGCAAGACCTTGTTCAGCGTCGGGTTGTACAGGATCGTGTTGAGGATTCCATCGTCCGGCGAAAGGATCTTCCTGGTGACGAGTGTCATCGCGACCGAACTCGCGATGGTGGGGATATAGAACATCGCCCGGAAGAGCGGGACGCCCTTAACCTTCTGGTTCAGAAGCAGCGCGAGGACGATCGCAATCAGGATTCCGAGCGGAGTCGAAATCAGGGTGTACATCGCCGTCACCTTGAGCGAAATCCAGAAATGGGGGTCCTCGAACAAGGCTTCCGTGTAGTTATGCGCCCCCCGCCACTGGGCGGGACGAATCATGTCCCAGTTCAGGAACGACATCACCAGGCTCACGATCATTGGGCCGAGGGTGAACACGGTCAGACCGATCAGCCACGGGCTGATAAAGCGATAGGCGGCGGCGTTTTCGCGCCGTTGGCGAAGGGTGTACTTGATTCCTCGCTCGGGCCAGTAGACGCCAAATAGGATCGCACCCACTACCAAGAGCGCGGCAAGGATGCCGTAACTCCAGTTAAAGAGCGGCAGTTTCTCTTCCTTTCTTAGCGAAGTGAGTCGCTGTTGGGCTTCATCGTTCGCGAGGCGGAGGGCCTCGGCGGGCTGGTAGATGCCATTGAACACGGAGTCGGTTCGTGAACCGATGATCGCGGCCACCTCCGGCCAGTATTCGGCGGTTGGGCCGAAGTGGACGAAATCCACTTCCTGGTCGGTCAGGATCCGGTTGTGCGGCCACTGCTGCTCTTTGGGCGTGTTTGGTCCGGGAAGCCACGCGTCGGATAGGGCGACCGCGCGGATTGCAGGCTGGGCGATTCCAGCTTCGGCCATCGCCCGCATTCCGACCGGGCCGGCCATGTAACGAGTCAACTCCCAGGCTTCGTCGGGATGCGGGGTCGAGGAGAAGATCGCGTAGCCGGATCCACCCGTGGCATATCCCTTATGGCCGTTTGCGTAGGCGGGAAAGGCGGCGATATCCCAGTCGAAGAAGTCCTTCGAATCCGGCTTCATATCCCGCCGAATGTTGGGGACTTCCCAGATTCCGTTCTGGAACATCGCGACGGTTCCTTTCACGAAAAGGGTCTCGGTACCCTGCTGCAAGGAGTTCGAAACTTCGGTACTACTTGGGGACCATTTTTTATTTAACGTTAAATCGGCCACAAGCTCGTAGACGCTTCTCATCTCCGGCGTGCCGTATAACACTTTCGTCGGACTCTTATCGTCGTCCGCCGGCTTCGCGCCGTACGACCACATCAAGGTGTCCGCGAACTGAGCCGGCCATGCGGAAACATAGCCGTATTGGCTGGGCTTCCCGTTTGGAGTTTCCTTCGTAAGGTGATGCATCACCCAAAGGAAGTCTTTCTCTTTGAGTTGCGGCCGCTCCTTGAAGTCCCAGGTCCACGTTCCGTCCGGATACGGAATGTGGGCGGCGTCGAACGCCTTCTTGTTGTAGTAGATCAGGCCCGAAGGAGCGATGTCGCGGGGCAGCACGTAGAGCTTGCCGTTCAGCGAGTGCGCGTCGACGATCGGCTTGTAGTAGCCGCCGATATCGAATCCGGGGGTTTTCGCGATCAGATCGTTCAGGGCGATGAGCGCGCCGCGATTCGCGAGGGCTTGAAAGTGCCCGGGGTCCATCATGGCCACGTCCGGCGCGTCGTTCGCCGCGTACTGCGTGAGCATCTTCTGATGGTAGGTGTTGTAATCCGGAATGCTTTCGAGCTTCACGTGGATGCCCGGATGCTCCTTCTCGAACTTCTCGAGAACGCCGCGGATCACCTTGAGCGAGACGTCGCCGTCCCAAACCGTGAAGCGGAGCTCGACGGGGGCGGCGGAAGCGAGTGCGGAAAGCACAAGTCCGGATCCAAGCGCGAATGCGCGGACAGCAGCCTTGCTGAGGTTCGTGTAGGTCAACGGCAACACCGATCGCCGGCGACTTCACCGGGAACTGCATTTAGAATACAAGATCCCAGGCACGAATCACGTGCCTGGGATCATCTGGCCTAGTTTTAGACCAACAATCGCTCCCACTAAACGCGCGTGCGTTCGCGCTTTTCCGCGAGGGCAGTGGCGTCCTTTTGGGGCGTCATTTCTTGCTTGCCACGCTCGATCGTTGTGGCGACCTTACCTACGACGCCTTCCAACTGGGTCAGAACGTCGAAGGCATACTTTTCCGCGCCGCGCCGCATGTTCATCGCATCGCGGTCGGCAGAGTTGCGGATCTCCTCGCTCTGGGCCTTGCTGAGCTTGAGGATCTCACTCTCATGGACCATCCGCTCCTGCTGCAAGCGGGCCTGCTCCAGGAACCGCTCGGCTTCCTTCTTCGCCTCGGCGACCACTCGCTCGCCTTCCTTGCGGGCGCTATCGAGGGTCATCGTCGCGTCCTCGCGGGCGGTATCGATGATCCGCTCGGATTCGCGCACAGTATTGACCGCCGTCTTAAGCTCCTGGGGGAGCGAGGCGCGGATCTTGGCGATCTGCATGCTGATCTCGTCCCGATTAAGGCCCCAAGTCACGGGACCGTACGAAGGGGTGTCATCGATCAGTTTCGTGAGATCGTCGAGCAGTCGAAGAATGTCCATGTCGTTTCAATAATCCGTACGTTTCGTCAACGCCGGGAATGCCCACGCGGGCAAAGGAAAGTGAACGTATTGTGACACCTTTCCCTTCGCGCGTCCATCGAGTTGGTCCCGCTAGCGGCAGGTCGGTGCTACTTTTCGCGTTGCCATTGGACGCTTTGCGGGTTTCGCAGTAAGTTGTTAACATAGCGAAAACGTCCGGGAGGTAGTCCATCTAAGATGTGCTCCACAAAGCAAAGGTTGGCGGCACTCCTACGGGAGCAGCGGGAGACCCGCGGACTGAGTCTGCGCCAGGCATCCTTTCAAGCCCAGCTCGCGCCCTCTACGTTGTCCCGCTGGGAATCCGGGACCACGGTCCCGCGCGTTCCGGAGCTCGAGGGCTTGCTGCGTGCCCTCGGGGTCGAAGGCGACGACGTGCTACGAATTTTGGTGAGCCTGAATGCTCCGCGCGCAGTAAAAGCGGTACGAAGCGCAACCGATCCTTCCTCCGTCGCCCCCTCCGGTGGGGCTTTGCTCCGAGCTTTGAGAAGTAAGGCTCGGCTCTCGCTGGCGGATGTGGCTCATGCGCTCGGTGTGGCCGCGAGCACGGTCAGCCGCTGGGAGGCATCCACCGCCCATCCGTCACCGCAGGCGGCGGAAGCTCTGCTGGATCTCGTTCAAGCGACGACCGAGGAGCGGCAATGTTTGGTCGCCACGGGAGTCGCGAAGATCCGGGTCGAACGCCCGGTTTACGATCGGGCTCGCTACGAGGCAGAGATCGGGGAGTTGGAGATCGACGTTGTTCGGCGCGGGCAGGAGGGTTTGGAGCTCCGACTACTGCAATTGCAGTCGCTTCTCTGGTGGGCACTTCGCGAGCCAGGCGCCCCAACATTGCTTTGGCGCGCCCATGTGGCATATGCCCAGTTCCTCTGCGCGTGGGAGCGCTATCCCGAAGCCTTGATTCAGGCCCGAGCGGTCGGTAACGGCGTTATCGACGCCGACGACGAATGGTCATTCAAGGCGCTTCGGGTGCTTGCCCGCGCGGACGTCTACCGATGGCCGGTCCCGCGCCCGCACATTGGTTTGTTCAGCCTCCAAGGCGCGATGAATGCGGCGCCAAATGAGGCGATCCGCGCCGAGCTTCTGGCCGATATGGCGGATTACAGCCGGCTGGCGAATCGCAACGCCGAGGCTCAATCTTACGCCGACCGGGCGGTAGCGGCGGCCGTTTCGAGCGGAGACGAAGAGTGTCTATGGCAGGCACGGGGCGCCCAGGCTTCCGCCTTTGCCTCGCAGGGTCGTTTGGATGAGGCGCTCCCGATCTTCGCTCGCGGCGATGCGCCGCTTCATGTTCGCGCCCATTTCGCGATGCGAAGCGGCGAGGCTCTCGCCTACTTCGAACGCTTCGAGGCGGCGCGCCAAGCCTACGAAAGGGTGCTCACGATCACGGAGTCCGGAACCGCGAGCTATCTACGGCGGATTGCTTTACGGCTTCTCAGCGGCCCGCTTATTAAGGCCGGGTAAAGGCCGCGTTGCACTTTCGTGCAAGGGCTCCCGGTTGCGCGGAGGCAACCGCTACCTTGATGGTTGATGGCCTGCCACTGGCCGTCGCCCCCGAGGAAACCACCCATGAGCATCCCTTATTCCCAAAGCGACCGTCGCTCCGGCTTTACGCTGATCGAGCTTCTCGTCGTCATTGCAATCATTGCAATCCTGGCTGCGATCCTATTCCCGGTGTTCGCGCAGGCCAAGGAAGCCGCCAAGCGAACCACCTGCTTGTCCAACGTAAAGCAGTTGAACAACGCTTGGATCATGTACAGCACCGACTACGACGACATGTGGGTTACGACCGGTAAGCGGTACACCGCTTCCGACGCAACCGCGGCAAATGGCGGTAACGCAAACGACTTCTTCTCCCTCGCTCAGCCTTACGTGAAGAACTTCGATATCTTCTTCTGCCCGGATCGCACTGATATTGAGCAGGGCAGCAGCAGCGACCCTCATGGCCGCCTCTTCGGCTTCGGCATGAACTACGGTCCGCTCCACAACCGTGGCGGCTTTGGTCTGTTCCACATTTCCACGGACTACACTACCGGCGACTACTGGGAGCACAGCGCCCATGACCGCCACTATTTCCCTGGCCGTAGTTTCAGCGAGTTTGTTAGCCCGGCCGATGTTGCGTCGCTGATCGACACCAACGACGACCCCCAATACACGAACGCTCCGTATGACCAGTGCGAGTTCGGTTCGACGCTTAGCGTCTGCCACCGCGAATTCCGACATGGCGGCAAGTACGACGTCGGCTTCACGGACGGCCACGCGACCCACTGGCAGATGCGCGAGGTCAGCATTCCGTTCGACGGCGACTCCTACGCGGTCGTGCCTTCCGATCCGAACAACGATAAGAAGTTCTGCCACGATCCCAACGCCGGTATCGACGGAAGCTTCGACGGTAGCGACGGCAGCATCGCGGCAAACGAAGCCACGATGACCTGTGGCGCGCTCGTCGACTACATGTACAAGAACCTCGCTGATCCTCAGCCCTAGTTCCATGAATCGACCCGCGACCAAAACACTAGTCCTGGCTTTGATCCTCTCTGCCTTCGCCGTTAGCCTCCTCGGATGCAGTGGCGGCAAGGAGATCGATCAGACGTCTCTGCAAAACAAGCAGAAGATGAAAGAGCTGAAGGGCTAGCTGAATTCCCCTCCCCTTAACCGGAGGGGCCTGTCCGGCTCCTTTTGGTCGCCTGCCCCCGTCTTCAAAGGCTTCGACGGTAGGGCTGGCGACCAAAAATTTGCTGGGTGAATGCGCCAAACAACGGGCGCCAACAGATAACGCCACTCCGCGCTGCCTCCTCGCACAAACTGAAGTTATGAACTCGGCCGCTTCCGATCCCCGCCGCCTTCGTCGTGTCTTGGCCATTTCCGCCGTCGGGCTGGCGGTTGTCGGAACTCTCGCGTTTCGCCTGAACGATATCCGCCATATCGGCAAGCAGAGTGACGGCAGCTATCTGGTTAGTACGGGGCAGCACATCGGCGCGCCCACGATCAAATTCCGCGGCCGGCCGAGCGACTTGGCGATGCACCCTAACGGGCAGGTGTTCGCGGTGATGAACAAGTCGTCGGTGTTCCTATGCCGGTCGGAAGGCATCGTTGAAGACTCGACGGTAAGGCTCGGGGCCGATGCGGGGTTCCGGGGGCTGGCTTGGGCTCCGGACGGGAAACGACTCTACGCAACCACCGCCGCCGGCTACATCCTTCCGTTCGACTTCGACGGATCGAAACTGACGGCGGGAGACAAGATCCTGCTCACCGATGGCAAGAAAAATCCTGTGCCCGGCGGAATGGCAATTACTCGGGACGGGAAAAAGCTTTACGTCAGCCTGGCCGACTTAAATCAGGCGGTCGAGGTCGACCTCTCCACGAACCAGGTGACCCGCCGCTTCAAGGTCGAGAACGTCGCCTTCGAGGCGAAGCTCTCGGAAGACGAAAAGACCTTACTCGTCTCCAACTGGGGTGGGCGCCTTCCTCAGACCGGAGACAAGACGTCCAAGAGCGAGGACGCGGACATCGTCGTCGATAAGCGTGGGATTCCATCGACGGGGACGGTCAGCATGATCGACCTAGCTTCCGGGACCACGACCAATGTTCCGGTCGAGATCCATCCTTCGGACATCGTCGTCGCCGGTGGAAAGGCCTATGTCGCCAACTCGCTGAGCGATTCGATCTCCGAGATCGACATTGCCACGAAGCGCGTCACCCGAACGATTCCGCTAAGGTGGGGCAAGCTGCGGGTGCTCGGCGCGATGCCGGTGGCGCTCGCGATACGAGACAACACCCTCTACGCCTGCGACGGAGGGGACAACGCGCTGGCAGAAATCGACCTTCGTAGCGGCAAGGTAAACGGGTTCCGGCCCGCCGGCTACTATCCCATCGCTTTGACCTTCTCGGGCGACCGGGCGATCGTGCTGAATTCGAAGGGGAACGGCTCGGTGGCCAACACCTCGGTCGGTAAAGCCGGAAATGCGCACGACTTCGAGGGTTCGATCTCCGTGATCGACCTCACCAAAGACCTCAAAGCCGATACGGCGGTGGTCGCAGAAAACAACAGTTGGGCGGCGGAATTCCCTCGTCCGAATCTGGCGGTGTACCACGGAGCCATCAAGCACGTGCTCTACATCATAAAGGAGAATCGGACCTACGACGAGGTCTTCGGTGACATGCCGGAGGGGAACGGCGATCCCAAGCTGTGCGATATCGGCGAGAAAATCATGCCGAACCACCACGCCATCGCCCGGCAGTTCACCCTCTTCGATAACGCTTACGTGACCGGCACGAATAGCAACGACGGCCACGCGTGGAGCACCCAGGCCTTCGCAAACGATTACCAGGAGCACTTCTACGTCGGCTACTCGCGCACCTACAACGACGACGGCAACTGCTCGATGTCGATGTCGAACGCGGGCGCGATCTGGGATGCCGCGGCGAAGAAGCATCTCTCGATCCGCGACTACGGCGAGTTCTGCGTCGCCGACGATGCCGAGTACAAGCCGTACCGCCCAAAGGACTGGTTCGAGGCTTGGCAAGACCGGCAGAACGGCACCCATAAGTTCACGTATGTCCCTCACTGCCGCGTCGCCGGCTTGCAGCCGTACGTGCACCCGACCGTGCACTACTGGCCGCTCATCCAAAGCGACCAGTCGCGCGCCGACGAGTTCATCAAGGACTTCAACGATCGAAGCAAGACCGGCTCCGTGCCGCAACTCATGATCCTCAGCCTCTGCTGCGACCACACCGAGGGGACCGACCCGATCTATCCCAAGCCGCAGTCGATGATGGCGGACAACGACCTCGCCCTCGGGCGCGTGGTGGAAGCGGTCAGTAAGAGCCCGGAGTGGAAATCCACTTGCATCTGCGTCATCGAGGACGACGCGCAGTCAGGCCCCGACCACGTCGACGGCCACCGCACCGCGTACATGGTGATCAGCCCCTATAATCGACGCCATACCGTGGACTCTAACCTCTACACCACGCTGAGCATGATGCGCTCCATGGAGATGATGCTGGGCATCGACCCCATGAACCGGTTCGACGCCCTTGCGAAGCCGATCGATTCATGCTTCACCGACACTTTGGATTTGACGCCGTACACTGCCGTCCCGAATCGGATCCCGCTTGACCAGCCGAACCCCGGCCGCAAGACCCAAATGACGGCGACAGACAAGTATTGGGCACAGAAAACAAAGTCGCTCGACTGGAGCCACCCGGATGCTCCGGACTCGTACTGGCTCAACCGGATCATCTGGCACAGCCTGCATAACGACAACACTCCTTACCCCGGTCGGTCGGACGAACGTCCAGGTGCGGTTGTCGACGAGGACGACCGTTGAGCGCGGTTCCACGGAGCGGCTTAGAAAATCTGCCCGCGACCGAGGGGGATACGAACCTATCCTCCCGTCGGGGACGTTGGCAGACGAAGAATCTGGACGCCGCCACGTTCGAGATGCTCGCGAAGGACACGGATGTATTTCTTCGTCAGGCATTATCGACGCCTTGCCTGAACGCGGTTAGGCGAGCCGAAGGATCTTGGATCGAGGACACCTCCGGCCGGCGCTATTTGGACTTCCATGGAAATTCAGTGCACCAGGTCGGCTATGGCCACCCGAGGGTGGTTCAGGCGATCAAAGATCAGCTCGACGTCCTTCCCTTTTGCCCTCGCCGGTACACGAACGAGACCGCGATCGCTTTGGCCAAACGACTGGGAGATCTCGCGCCGGGCCGGCTGAACAAGGTGCTGTTCACCACGGGCGGGAGCGCAGCCATCGGGATCGCCTTAAAGCTGGCCAGGGTAGCGACGGGACGATTCAAGACAGTTTCCATGTGGGATTCCTTCCACGGGGCTTCGCTCGACGCGATCTCGGTCGGCGGTGAAGAGCAGTTTCGGCGCGACATCGGGCCGTTGCTTCCCGGGACCGAGCATGTGCCGCCTCCCGATCCCCAACGTTGCCCTCTCGGGTGCGGCGGCGTCTGTAACCTTGCCTGCGCTTCCTATCTTTCCTATGTGCTCGACCACGAAGGGGACGTGGCGGCAGTAGTCGCGGAGCCGGTGCGCTGCACGACGGCGGTGGTTCCTCCGGCGGGTTATTGGAAGGCCGTAAGAGAAGCCTGCGACCGGCACGGCGCCTTGCTGATCTTCGACGAGATTCCCGTGGCGTTCGGGCGAACCGGCGTGATGTTCGCTTCAGAGCTGACGGGAATTACCCCCGACATCATCGTGGTTGGCAAGGGGCTGGGAGGCGGCGTCTTCCCGCTCGCGGCGGTTATCGTCCACGAGGACTTGGATGTCGCGGATGAGATTTCGCTCGGCCACTACACGCACGAGAAGAGTCCGGTGGGAGCTTCTGCCGCGTTGGCGATGCTCGACGTGGTGGAGGAAGAGAAGCTCTTGGCAAAGAGTCAGGCGGACGGTCGTTGGCTCGTGGACCAGATCTCCGAAATGGCCAAACGGCATCCAAGCATCGCCGCGGTACGGGGAATCGGAATGTTAATCGGCGTTGAGATGCGAGATGCATTCCTGGCCGAGGAAACGATGTACCATGCGCTCGAAAACGGTCTGAGTTTCAAAGTTTCTTCGGGCACGGTCTTGACGTTGACGCCGCCGTTGACGATTTCCCCCGACGAATTGCGCTTAGCCGTTGATAAATTAGAGGCGGCGATCACCGCGGCCGAGTCTGGAAACCCGACATGACAACCGAACCCCGGCCCGATAAAGTCGAACCGTCGATCGCGTCCCCCTCTTCCGAAAACCAGAACACGATGTGGCCGACCTGGATGATCGTCATGATGATCATCGGCTACGCGGGTTACTACCTTTGCCGTTCGCACTTCAGCGTGACGAAGCCCTTGATCCTGGAGCAGTACAAGAGCGTCGGCGTCACGAAAGAGACGCTCGGTATCGTGGCGGCTTGGGGAACCTTGTGCTACGCGGCCGGAAAGTTCTTCTTCGGCTCCCTTGCGGACCTGCTGGGCGGGCGGCGGATGTTCTTGCTCGGCATGATCGGCGCGATCGTGTTCACGGTCTGCTTCGGCTTGGCCGGCCCTCCGATGTTCATGGCGGCTTGGATCGGCAACCGCTTCATCCAAGCCTCCGGCTGGGTCGGCATGGTGAAGATGACCTCGCGCTGGTTCTCGCACAGCACGTACGGACGCGTGATGGGCTACATCAGCTTGAGTTACCTGTTCGGCGACTTCCTGTCGCGGCTGTTCCTCAGCAAGCTCGTCGATATGAAGATCTCGTGGCAGCAGATCTTCTTTATCTCCGCGGCCATCCTTGCTTGCATCCTCGTCCCGACCTATATGGTGATCCGAGATCGCCCTACGGACCGAGGCCTACCAGAGCCTGAGGCGAACCCCGAGTCGCTGTTCTTGGAGAAGGAACTTCAAAAGGAACAGGTCAAGTTTGGCGAGCTCCTCAAGCCTTTGCTCACAAGTTTCACTTTTTGGGTGGTCTGCGCCCTGTCCTTCGGCTTCACTTTCATGCGGGAGACGTTCAACGACTGGACGCCGACCTACCTACACGAGGGGGCGAAGCTAACCAAGGCGAATGCGGGCTACGCCAGCTCCCTTTTCCCCTTGTTCGGCGGGTTTAGCGTGATCGCGGTCGGTTATCTATCCGACAAGTTGGGCCGGGGCGGACGTGCGTTGATGGTCGCCGGTGGGCTTTTGATTGGCACGGCGGGGCTGCTTTATCTTGCCCACGGCGACTTAGCGGGCAAGAAGATGCTGGTGGTAGGTCTGGTGGCACTGATCGGGTTCGTATTGATCGGTCCCTATTCATTGCTTGCCGGCGCGATTTCTCTGAGCTTCGGCGGCAAACAAGGAAGCGCGACCGCCTGTGGTTGGATCGACGGCGTCGGGTATATCGGCGGCATCCTGTCGGGCAACCTGATCGGCGCCATCGCCGAGCATCAAGGCTGGGCGCCGGCATTTAACGTACTTGCGATCACGGCGGGGATCTCCTTCTTCGTAGCGCTGGTGTACTGGTTCGTCGAGAAGGACCGCAAAACGCTCTTTACTGCCGATGCGTAGCTTCGATTGCGCCGTAGTGGGGGCGGGGATTATCGGCCTCGCCCACGCCTATCATTTGAGCCGCGCCGGCAAACGGGTCGTGGTTTTTGAGCGAGGGCATCTGGCTCAGGGGGCCTCGGTTCGGAATTTCGGGATGGTGTGGCCAATTGGCCAGCCGCCGGGGGAGATGCGCTCGATCGCCTTGCGCAGCCGCGAAGTTTGGCTAGAGGCGCTCGAAGCCGCCGGGATTTGGCACCAGCGCTGCGGCTCTCTGCACCTTGCGTACCACGCGGATGAGATGGCGGTGCTGGAAGAGTTTGTTTCTCTGGCTCCTTCCTTGAATTACGAGTGCGAGATGATGTCACCTTCCTTTGTTGCTTCCGCGAGTCCGGTCGTGAAGCAAGCAGGCTTGGAGGGAGCGATGTGGAGCCCGAGCGAGCTCTGTGTCTATCCGCGCCAAGTCGTGCGTACCTTGGCGGACTATCTGGCTTCGCTGGGAGTGACCTTTTGCTTCGATACGGCGGTCTCGTCCGTTTCTTCGGGCTCACTGGTGGCGGGCGGGATCACCTATTCGGTCGGAGAGACGTTCATCTGCACGGGCGACGACTTCGAGACGCTGTTCCCGGAACGATTCGCGTCCTTCGGGATCACCCGATCCAAGTTGCAGATGTTGCGGATGCGACCCTCGTCTTCGGAATTTTTGATCGGCCCCCATTTGTGCGCGGGTTTAACGCTCGGACACTACGCGAACTTCTCGATCTGCACTCGGTTAGCGGCCTTGGAGGAGCGCTTCAAGTCTTCGCTTCCCGACCATGTGCGATGGGGGATCCACCTGCTGGTGAGCCAGCACGGGGATGGCGGCTTGACGGTCGGGGATTCTCACGAGTACGGCCTGGGTCCGACTCCTTTCATGAGTGCGGAGATCGAAGGATTGATCCTCTCCTATCTCGACACGTTCTTACCCTTGGAGTCATTAGAAGTCATCGAGCGCTGGTACGGGGTCTATGCAAAGCATCCCTCGCGGCCTTACGTCTATGACAAGCCTTTGCCAGGGGTCACCCTTCTGACCGCGGTCGGCGGGGCGGGGATGACGCTGTCGTTCGGGATCGCGGAGCGGTCGATTGCCGGCGAGTTGACGCCGTTTTGAAGCCCTGGCGCCCCTTAGACTGACCTAACCTGTCCAATTCTCTAATTCAAGCGGGAAGCCAAGATCGATGATTCTTTGGTAGTGCCGAACGTTGTTGGTCACCAACGGCAAGCCGGCGACAATCGCGACGGCAGCGATGAAGGGGTCCAAGTTACCGACCTGTTGCCCGGCTAGCTTCAGGGCGGCAAATATCTTGCCCGCAACGATGGCTTCTTCCAAACCAACCGAGAGCACTTGAAATCCCTCGGCCCTTCTGACGAAGTCTGCCACCCCATTTAAGTTGCCGACGGCTTGAAGTCCTTGCACAACCTCGCAGACCGTCAGTGAACTGACGGTGAAATATCGGAAAATCCGATAGTACTGACCCGCCTTGGCGGCAACATCTTCGTGTCGGCCATCCCCTAAATAGGAAAGAATGTCCGTGTCCAGAAGCACCGGTCTCATGCGAGATCGGAATAGCGCCGGCCACGAGAGGCAATGATTTCATCGATCGCCTCACTGAAGCCGGGAATATCGGCAAACATTCCAAAAACAGGAAGCGCTTCAGCGACAGCCAGATTTGGCTCATGGTTCTTCTTCGAAGCCGAACCCAATAACGGTTTTTGTAGCGTGGGCTGAGCATTTCTGAGAATGCTGACCACGGCCTCTGCGGCGGAGATGTGGGCTTCCCTCATCACTTGCTCCACTGCCTGCGCTTCGGGACTACCGTCTTCAATGACCAAGGCGGGAATTTCAAAGCTCATGTGTCTTCTCCTCCTATACTCCCAATATATATCGACGCCTACCGCCCGCCCAGACCGCTCAACGTCACGCCCTCGATGAAGTATCGCTGCGCGAAGAAGAACAGCGCCAGCACCGGAAGCATCGTCAACGTCGCAAACGCCATCAACAAGCCTGGATCGCCCACCCGGTCGCCTTGGAAGAGCTTTAACGCATAGCTCAACGGCATGTTCTCGGGCGAGTTGATGTAAATCAGCGGCCCCATGAAGTTGTTCCAAGCGCCCATGAACGTCCAGATGGCGATGACGGCCAACGCCGGCTTGATCAGGGGCATCATGATGCTCCAGAAGGTGCGCGGGTACGAGCAGCCGTCGATCTTTGCCGCGTCCTCAAGCTCCATCGGGATCTGCATAAAGAACTGACGGAGCAGGAAGATGTTGAACGCTGAGCCAAAGAAGGAAGGCACCCATAAAGGCAAAAGCGTATCGATCCAGCCAAACCAGCGGAAGATCAAGAACTGCGGCATGAGCGTCACAGCTCCCGGCAACATCATGGTCGCCAGAACCACGGCGAAGAGCTGATTCCGCCCTGGGAATTGCATGCGCGAAAAGGCGTACGCGACCACCGCGGAGCTTAAAATCGTGCCGATCACCGAGAAGATCACGATGAGCAGCGTGTTCTTCAGATACACGAGACCGTGGTTGGTCTCCGGCGGCAGGAAGTCTAACGCCTCGGTGTAGTTCGCAACGCGGAAGCCAATATGGCGGACGGGAGTGACCGCATCCTCCGTGAAGATCGCGTGCTGGCCGCTTAACCCGGCCGGTTCCGAGAACTGGATGTCTTTCCGGCCGTCGTCCATCTGGTGGATCAACAGGCCGACAAACTTCTGACCTTTGTAAGTTCCTTCAAAGACCGGCGCATCCTTTGGCACCTCATGGAGCGAAGCCAAAGGCGCGGTGAAAGTAGCGCCGCGGATGGCCATCGGCTTCTGGATGTCGATCTTGACCGTGCCGTCGGCATGGCGCTCGATGATCGAGCCTTGCGCCGCCTGCCCCTCGTACTTGCCCTCGTAAAGGGGATCCGTATGGTCAAAGTACGGGACCGTATTCTGGACGCGCGGCACCCAGACGATGCCGTTGGGCGAGGACATGTCGCGGTCCTCCTTGAAGCTAGTGATTACTAGGAATGCGAACGGAAGGCCGAAGACGATCGCCCCGGCGAGCAACGTCGCCTGCGTCACAACCGCTTTCGCCAGTCCCCGCGTCGCCGTCGCCCTGGCCGCCAAAGTCATCGCGAAAATTGCCGCGACGCCGAACAGCACAAGCGAGATCGCCGCACTCGTCGACAGTAGGATGCCGCCCTTCAAAACCTCGATCTTGTTGCCCGGGTCTCGGACATAAAGGAAGACGAAGGCGGCCATCGCTACGAGCCAAAGGCCGGCCGCCTTGGCCCGTTCCAGGCGCTCCGCGGGAAGAATCGAGAGGCCGCCCTGGAGCCCTCGCGTTATCACGAACGTCAGACAGCCGACCGCCATCCAAGCCGTCCAGGGCATGACGAACCAAACCAGGGGGAGCCGAACGTCTTGGCCCGCATGGAACAAGGCGGCGACGCTCTTATCCGCCGCCATCGGCATTAGACCGGCGACCGCGAGACAAACTGCCCCGCCGAGGGTAGACCAGAGAATGCCTCGTTGGGACCCGTCTGAATCCACTCCGGGCGCCTTGGTAACAATCCGCGTACCCAATACGACGGCTCGCACGACAAACAGCCAACCCACCCAACTGAGCAAAGTTCCGATCGCGTAAATGAGGTTTGAGGTCATTTATCCGCCTCGTAGTGGACCCACTTCGGGGCGAGCTTGAATTGAGTGAAGGTGAGCAGCAGGATGATCGCGAAGATCAGCCAGGCAATCGCAGAGGCGTATCCCATCTTGAAGAAGGCGAAGCCGTTTTGGAAGAGTACGTACACCGGCGTCAGCATCGAGTCGTCGGGACCGATCGGACCGTCGCTGGACGGCTTCATCGCGTAGGACCGGTCGAACTCCTGCATCGCCCCGATGAAACCCATAACTGTGTTAAAGAAGATGATCGGGCTGAGCTGCGGGAAGGTGATCTTCCAGAACTGCTGCTTCGGCGAGGCTCCATCGATACCGGCAGCCTCATAAAGAGTCCCGGAGACACCCTTTAGACCCGCGAGCCAGAGCAGCATGCCGGAGCCCGCTCCCCACACGCCTTGGACGATCAAAGCATTCTTCGACCAGTCGGCGGAGTTGAGCCATGCCGGCGCCGTTACGCCCAGCCAAGGGGTGATCGTGTGCGTCCAGTAGCCGTTCAGCAAGCCCTTGTTGACGTCGGGCGTGAGCACCCAAGTCCACAGCACCGCGCTTGCGATGGTAGGGACGATCGCGGGCATATAGAAGAGCGTTCGGTAGAAACGCATCCCCTTGCTGGCGGTGTTGAGTAAGAGCGCCACCGCAAGGCCGGTCGCGAGACCGAGCGGAACGCCGACGCCCGCCAGGTAGATCGCATTCGTCAGTGACTTAAAGACCCGGTCGCGATCCGCACCGAACATGTCGCCATAGTTCCGCAGACCGATCCAGTGGGCTTCGTTTAGAACGTCGTACTGGGTGAAGCTGAAGAACAGCGACGCGAGCATCGGGCCTAGCGTCAAGGCGAGGAAGCCGATCACCCACGGGGAAACGAAGAGGTATGCCCACTTGGCTTCGTTCTTCGCCAGCCGGCCAAGTTTTAGTCGCTGGAACAGGACGAACAGCACGATCATCCCGACCACCGTCAGGGCAATCGCGACGTAAAGTGGGATGTTGAGGTCGACCTTCGGATAGTTATCCTTGCTGTAGAAGGCGTCTAGGTCGCGCTGAACGGTGTTTTGGGCGATGAGGAGCGATTCTTTCGGGGTCGCTTTGTGGTAGCAAGCCCGCTCCATAGCGCTGGTGTGCTCGTTCCAAAGGAGTTGGCCGACGAAGGTGGCAGGGCGGATGCGGCCCACCTTCATGAGGTCGATATGTTCCTTCAGCGCCGCCGCGAACTTCGGATCGGTCGGTTTGTATTTCTCGAAGATGGCGAGGTTGGCTTCTTCGTTCGCTTGCAGGCCAGGAATGAACTGGCGGCCTCGGTGATGCTCCCAGACAAATTGGGCGGCGGCGGAAACGAGCCGCCCCTCGGTGCTATCGGCAAACTTGATGTATTCCCAGGCGTCCTGGATATTGCGCGCACCCTTCGGAATCGAAAGCGCATAGCCGCCGACCCACGAGACGAACTGATCTTTTTCATCCTTGTAGTGGCCGGTCTTGTTGTAGCGGTCGTCGGGTACGGGAGGCGGAGCGGCGCCGAAATCAACCGCGGTTCCGTAACGGCCAAGAGGATCGGTGAGGATCCAGTTGCCGTCGATCTTCATCGCGATCTTGCCCGTGATGAAGGAGTCGTTTTCCTTACCAAGGAAGCCGGATTCGAACGACTTGGAGACTTCGTAGCCGTTGCCGGGACCCTTTGGATCCAGCTTCAGGTTGTCGTAGCCGTCCACCATGAACTGGAGGGCTTCTTCGGCTTCTGGGCTATCGATGGTGCATTTCTTGCCGTCGGCAGACATGAACTGCGCGTTCGTTTGGAACGCGTACATGTAGAGCCATACGTTGCCAAAATTCGGGGCAAAGCCGATGCGCTTGAGCGTGCCGTCCGGGTTCCACTCAGTGAGGGCGCGGCCGTACTTGAGCACCTCGCTCCAGGTTCGGGGCGGGCGATCCGGGTCGCAGCCGGCGGCGCGGAGCTTATCCGCGTTCTCCCGGAACATCTTCTTGTTGTAGTAGAGGACCCGGTCATCGGCGCCGGTGGGGATGCCGTAGATCTTGCCGTTGTAGGAGGCCTCGCTCCAGGTGGCGGGATAGTACTGCTCGGGCCTCGGGTCGAGGGGATCCTTGCCTTTGTCGCGCTCGATCAGATCGTCGAGGGGCCGGAAGGCGCCCTTACTCGCCCAGTCGGAAAGGGAAAAGCGGTCTTGGCTGATAACGTCGGGGGCGACATTCCCCACGATGCTCGTCATGAGCTTCTGCGGGTCCATGTTGCCCGCGCCCATGCTGAGCAGGCGGACGTGGATGTCGGGATGACGACGCTCGAATTCGTGGACGACGGCGTCTTGACCCTTGGCGTCGGCATCCATTGGGATGCCCCAAATCACGAGGTCTCGCCTCGCTTTCGCCTCTTGGGCCTGCGCCCGGGTCATGAATAGCCCGGATACCAGGGCGAGGGCGCCAACCGTGGCGCAGAGAGACCGTGCAAGGCGTCGCATCAATTGTCCATCACTCTACACCCGAATACGCAGTCTTGGCCAACGGTCGTTCGTTCCCGCGAGCGAGTTTTGACCGAACCTGTCACCATTTTTCTATGCGGATTTTGCCCATGCGGTGGGATACCGATCGGCTCCTTATGTTAGACCAACGGGTCCTGCCCGGTCGAGAGGAGTGGCTTTCGCTCCGGGACCATAACGTTGTGGCGGAGGCGATCCGGGATATGGCGGTGCGCGGCGCACCGGCGATCGGAGTCGCGGCGGCTTACGGAATGGCTCTAGCGGCCATGAATTCGGTGGCTCATGACGAGGCTTCTTCCTTGCTCGCAGCTTCCCGGCCAACCGCCGTGAACCTGTTTTGGGCCTTGGACCGGATTCGTTCTCTACCTTCGTTCGACTTTGACGCGGTCTTGGCGGAGGCTCGGCGGATCGAGGAGGAGGACTATGCAATGAACCTCGCGATCGGGCGGCACGGAGCTTCTTTGATCTCTAAGGGAGCGAATGTTCTAACGATCTGCAATACCGGAGCCCTCGCAACGGCGGGCCACGGAACCGCGCTCGGTGTGATCCGGACCGCTCACGAGGACGGAAAGGGCATTCACGTCTGGACTTGCGAAACCCGTCCGCGTCAGCAGGGTTTACGCCTAACGGCCTACGAGTTGACGAAAGAGGGCATTCCCTTCCACAGCATCGCGGACGGCGTGGCGGCGTCCCTGATGCGGGCGGGGATGGTCGATTGCGTGATCGCCGGGGCAGACCGGATTACGGCAAACGGCGACTCGGCGAATAAGATCGGCACGTACTCCCTGGCGGTGCTCGCCAAGCACCACGGGATTCCCTTCTACATCGCGGCGCCGACCTCTACGTTAGACCCATCGTTGGCCACGGGGGATGAGATCCCGATCGAGGAGCGGTCGCCCATGGAACTCACGCATATTGAGGGGGTCGCGGTGGCGCCCGAGGGTTGTCCGGTGTTCAATCCCGGCTTCGACGTAACTCCGGGAGACATGATCGACGCGATCATCACCGAAGGCGGCGTTCACCGACCGCCATATCACTTCTCTTAGCCATTTCGGAGAAGGGCGAGGCAGCCCTTCTCGTCTTGGTAAGAGTCGTATCGCTCCGCGAGGGCGGCAGGCATCTCGTCGCGCGCGACTTCTTTAAAGCCGCCCCGGCCATAGAATTCGCCAAGATGGGCGAAGGCGAGACAGAAGACCTTCTTCCCTTCCATCGATCGGCTCAAGCGGCCAAGCATCCAAGTTCCGAGATGCATGCGGCGGTATTCCGGCTCGATGAGCATGTTCTTAAGGGTCCAAACACCGAATTCCGGCACAAGGCGGACCGCAGCGACCGCGTTCTCGCCCTCCATCGCGCATAGAACGATCTCGTCGGAGCCGGGGGTGAAGTTGAGATGGCGTTGGAAGAAATCGGCGGCGGCCTTCGGCTCGGTTTCCGATAGCGTGATCTTCTTCTCCGGCGGCCAAGGTCCCCACCAGCCGGCATACTTCGGGTCGGAATCGTGCCACAAGATCGCCCAGGCTTTGTCGTGCCCGAGCTTAGCGAGAGCGTCGATTCGGTGGTTGCCGTCAGGAACCGAGAGATGGTCGGCGTGAACCCGCACGATCATCGGAGGCAGGTCATCCGGGCCCTCGATGTTGTCCGCAATGGAAGAGATTTCTCTTTCCCAGTCTTCTGCGGGCTTCTGATACTTCATCTCTGGCCCGGGTCCGGCGATGCGGCGAATTTCCTTCAGCGGGATCAGCACCGGACCCTCGAGGGTCGGTCGCTGTCCCTGAATGATCGCGGCGAGGGATCTATGCTCGGCCGCCTTCAGGTACGCAATGACCCAATCATGCAAGCACCCTTCGCTGGCGGCTTGACGGGCGGAATCTAGGCTATACACGCTCATCTTCAAAGCTTGAGGGGTCGCCAGCCCGGATGTCCTTCGACTTCGGGCGGCTCACTTTCTCTATCCAAGTAGTAACAATCGAACCCGATTTCTAGTTCGAGCTCGGCAAGCCGCCGCATCATGGCCGGACCAAGCATGGGTCCGCCGTGGCCACTTTTGGACTCCCAAAAGACGAAGATATCGAACTTCCAGCCGGCATCTTTCAGCATGGCAAGTGCGTCGTCTTTGCCCTCAAGGAGTTGCAGGAGATGGTCCACGTGCCGCCTCGCATCCCGGGACGACACGAGTTTGTCGGTGGAGATTCTCCAAACGCTTGCCCGCCGCCTGGTCAGACCTTCCTCATCCAAATCATGAGCGGCGTGAGGAGCAATAGCTAGGCGTTCCGTCACCGAGGCGGTTCGCCCGTTCTTGCAGATCGCCCTTAGCGAGGCATGGGTACGCGCGCAGGTGGCGTACTCGTTGTCATATTCGTTTCCATCCAAGCATTCACCTTATCCGAAGGCAGATACACTCGCCAACGGTCATGAATCGGCTTCCTCTTGTCCTAACGCTCCTCCTGAGCTTCATCGCCAGTCTGAGTTCCGCTCAGCGGGCACCCACGCTGTGGTACTTGCAGCCGGCGAAGGAGGCGATCAACGAGGCCTTGCCCATTGGAAATGGGAGTATGGGAGGCCTGATCTGCGGGGCTCCCGATCATGAGCGGGTTGTGCTCAATGAGGACAGCCTTTGGACGGGGGACGACGACCCTTCCGGCGACTACGACAAGATGGGAGCCTATCAAGCCCTCGGCGATCTTATCGTGGACTTGCCGGGTCATAAGCAGGCAGCCGAGTACCGGCGCGATTTGAACCTACGGGACGCTTTGGCGAGCGTGCACTACAAAGCGGGAGGGGAAACGTATGACCGCCAATTCTTCTGTAGCCATCCCGCCAAAGTTCTCGTCGCCCGTTTCTCATCGAGTCCGAACGGCCTGTACCAAGGCACGATCTCCCTCAGAGACGCCCATAACGGCACGGTCACGGCCGAAGGCTTGAGGTTGACGATGCGCGGGAAGCTGGCGAACGGCTTGACCTATGAAACGCAGGCGCTGGTAGTGCCGGACACCGGTTCTCTCACCGCCGACGGGAACACGATCAAAATCACGAGTTGCGGGGCGTTTTACGTGGTCGTTGGCGCAGGGACCAATTACTCGATGGCGAACCGGTCGACGTTTCGAGGCGAAGATCCGCACCGGCGGATTACCGAAGCCGTAGACGCCGCCGCGCGCCGAGGCTACTGGGATCTTCTGGCCGAGCACCGAGTCGACTTCAGGAAAGTCTTTGATCGGGTCAAGCTCGACCTCGGAAGGTCATCGCTTTCCCAGAGGATGCTTCCGACGGACCTTAGGAAAATCGAAGCGGCAAAGGTGGTCGACCCGGAGTTGGAGTCCGATTTCTTCCAGTACGGCCGCTACCTTCTCATCTCCTGTTCGCGCCCGGGTGGCTTGCCCGCAAACCTCCAAGGCCTGTGGAATGACAGCAACACCCCGCCTTGGAGCAGTGACTACCACGCGAACATCAACGTTCAGATGAACTACTGGCCCGCCGAAGTGGCGAATATGGCGGAGTGCCACGTTCCCTTCTTCGACCTGATCGAAAGTCAGCTACCGAAGTGGCGAGCGGCGACGACAGCGTCGAGCGAACAGAACCGGCCCGACGGAAAACCCTCAACCCGCGGCTTCGCGATTCGGACCTCGCACAACATCTTCGGCGGCATGGGCTGGCGGTGGGACAACACGGCGAACGCTTGGTATTGCCACCACCTATGGGAGCACTACGAGTTCGGCGGCGATCTGGGCTATCTGCGTAAAGTCGCCTACCCGATCCTGAAGGAGACCTGCGAGTTCTGGGAGGACCACCTCAAGCGGCTGCCCGACGGGAGGCTGGTCGTGCCAAATGCCTGGTCTCCAGAGCACGGCCCGACCGAAGACGGGGTCAGTTACAGCCAGGAAATCGTTTGGGACCTGTTCGCCAACTACGTCTCGGCGAGCCGGGCGCTAGCCGTAGATAAGGGATACGCAAAAACGATTGCGCAAATGCGCGACCATCTCGCGACGCCGGGAATCGGAAGTTGGGGACAGCTTCTGGAATGGATGACGGAGAAGAAAGGCAAGGTGCCCGGAAGTCCTGAATTGGACACTCCGGAGGATCATCACCGGCACACCTCTCACCTCTTCGCGGTGTATCCAGGACACCAAATCGACTTCGAGAAAACCCCTAAATTAGCTTCGGCGGCCAAAATTTCGCTGGATGCGCGGGGTGAAACCGGCGACGTCCGAGAGTGGTCGTTTGCATGGCGAACGGCGCTCTATGCAAGGCTTCACGATAGTGAGGGTGCGCACCGGATGTTGCAGCAACTCTTCTCCGCCCGAAACACATGCCCGAACCTCTTCGGGCTCCACCCGCCCATGCAAATGGACGGTAATTTCGGAATCACGGCCACTATTGCTGAAACGCTTGTGCAAAGCCGCTCCGAAGATGGGAAGCCGAGCGAAATCGACCTTCTTCCCGCCCTTCCCAGTGCCTGGCCGAATGGGCATGTCGAAGGCCTAAGGACAAGGGGCGGCGCGGAGGTAAGCCTCAGTTGGCGAAACGGAACTCTCACCCGAGCCGAAGTAAGTGGTCCCGCGGGGAAGTCATTTCGCGTGCGATACCGAGGTAAAGTTTCCTCCGTAAAAATACCGGCTAGCGGCAAAACCGCAATCTAAATGAATTCAGCGGACCAGGCTGGGCCGGAATACCCAGCCCCAACTCCCTGGGCCTTGACCGCGACTGAATTCGCTGTTATGGCAACACTTGGACTTCCAAAGAGCTTGGTCAATAGATCAACATTGGTTTCGGCGCTGGCAATTTGCGGCGTTGCCGCACTTAGCGGCTGCGGAGGATCCGGTTCCTCCCATTCTTCCCCTCCCGTTTCGGTGGGCAACTTCACGCAGGTTAACCTCGTCGCCGATACGGCGGCGGGTCACGCGGCGGTTACCGACCCGAATCTCGTCAACCCGTGGGGAGTTTCCTTCAGTACGACAAGCCCGTTCTGGGTGAGCGACACGGGTACCGGACTCGCAACCCTTTACAACGGCGCGGGGGCGCGTCAAAACCTCGTCGTGACGATTCCGACGGCGGCCGGCGGAACCCATGGCCCCGCGACGGGTCAAGTCTTCAACAGTACGGCGGATTTCGCCATTCCCGCGGTAGGCGCATCCCACTTCATTTTTGCCAGCCTCGACGGGTCCATCTCGGCATGGAACGGCGGTAACGCGGCGGTTAAGGTCGCGGATCGTTCCGCTCAGCATGCGGCGTACACCGGTCTCGCCATGGCAACCGACGGCGGAGCGAACTTCCTCTACGGAGCCAACTTCGGCGGCGGCACGATCGACAAGTTCGACGGAACCTTCGCGTTCAAGACTTCGTTCACGGACCCCAAGATTCCGGCGGGCTATGCACCATTCAATGTGCAGAACATCAACGGACAGCTCTACGTGACCTACGCGAAGGTGAACCCGGTGACCCATGAGAGTGCGGCCGGAGTCGGTAACGGCTTCGTCGACGTGTTCACTCCCTCCGGCACCGTCGCGGCGCGACTGATCGGCCGCGGTACCTTGAACGCTCCCTGGGGTCTCGTACAGGCGCCCGCCGGCTTCGGCGCCCTGGGTGGCGATCTTCTCGTCGGCAACTTCGGAGACGGCAAGGTGTTCGCGTACGACATCAACACCGGCAAGCTGAAGGGACAGTTGAACAACGCAGCCGGCCAGCCGCTCGTCATCGACGGACTCTGGACGCTCATCTTCGGCAATGGCGGCAACGGTGGAGCGGCGAATACGCTGTACTTCTCCGCCGGTCCGGACGACGAGACACACGGCCTGTTTGGCTCGCTGTCACCCGTCGCGGGACCGTAGTTTAATGGGGGGCATTCTCATAAGGCTTTGCCTCTGAGCCTGCCCCCAAAAGTTCTGCGATCCCCTTCCGCCGTTAGGAGCTTCGCCCAAGGCGGCAAAGGGTTAAGGTTGCAATTTTTGCCCGTCATCGCTAAAGCTTTGACGGGCAAAAATTGCGTCAGGGAATGCGCGGAAAAATACTAGGCGTTGGAATGCGATCCCGCTATGGACCGTCGTAGCCGCTGATGGCTTTCACTTCGGGCGGGTAGTTCTTGACGATGTCTTCCGCGACGAGGGCGAAGGAATGCGTCGAGGACTGCCACTGCCAGGTACGGCGGATCGGGTGCTCGACCCTGCCCATGGCGCCGCCAAAACGGCGGCAATCCTCCTGCGATTTGTGGCGGGGATACTCGTAAACCAGGCCTGACTTCTCAAGGTCGGTACAGACGCCATTGTTCATCGAAGCCACCTTTTGAATGCGGCGGTGCGTGGCATCGATCCAGAACAGCTCCCGATAATTAGTGGTCGCGGAGGACGTCCAAGCGTCGACCAACGTATCGTTCCCCACGCAAAAGGCCGACGTGCTTTGCGCGTGATTTAGAAGGCGTTCGATCGGCGCGGACCGGCTTACCGGAAACCCATCCACCGTCAATTGGGCGAACGCGCGGAAATCTGTCTCCGCGATAGTAACGCTCGTGGAAGCCGGCAAGCCTTTAACCACCATGTTGCCGAGGGTGACCGAGTACTTAATGGCGGACGGGGTCTCGTCCGAATCTCCTTGGTCGGGAGCGGTGAATACGGTCAGCTTGGGTGATAGATGGGGGGCCGGAACCTGTGCGGAGGCTCCCAACAGCACCGAAAGGAGGAACACCATGCTTAACCATATCTTAACTTTAGCCATATGCCAAGTCGTTGGGTCCAACTTGGGATATAAGCCCCACTTCTAGACCCATTTTTCGGATTTAACAAAGGTATTCTTGCCCACCACCCAACTCATGATCGTTCGCTCCCTCGGCTACCGAACCGACCTGTTCTTCCCCGCCTTCGATGGGGAGATCATCGACCGTGGCGACTACCTGGTAGTTCGTACGCCGGCCAATCCCACATACCACTGGGGCAATTTTCTTCTCTTCTCCAATCCTCCGCAGGAGGGGGATTGGGACCGTTGGCGCGATTTGTTTAAGCAGGAAATCGGTCCGTGGCCTCAGGTCGGGCACGTTGCCCTCGGTTGGGACGGCGTCGACGGCGCTCAGGGGCTCATAGATCCGTTCCTCGCGGAAGGCTACGCGCTTGAAGACTCGATTGTCTTAACCGCGCAGGCTGTGGTGCGACCGGCGAAATACAACGAGGAAGTCGAAATCCGCCCATTGGCCGGAGGAGCGGAGTGGCAAGCCGTCATCGAAAACCAAGTCGTCACCCGGGACGAACAGTATTCAGAAACAGGATATCGAACCTATACGACCCAGAAAATGGCTCGCTTCCAGGCGATGGTAGCGGCCGGTCTCGGTCACTGGTTCGGCGCTTTCCTCAACGAGCGTTTGGTCGCAGATCTCGGCGTGTTCGTTAAGGACGGCGTCGGCCGCTTTCAGACCGTGGGTACACACCCGGACTATCGGCGCCGCGGAATTTGCGGAGCCATGGTTCACCAAGCCGCCGAATTCGCCTACAAAAGCCTTGGCGCAAAAACCCTGGTCATGGTTGCCGACCCGGAGTATCACGCCGCGAAGATTTACGAGTCGATTGGGTTCAAACCCGTCGAACGATACTGCGGCATTACCTGGTTCAAGGACTAAAAAAGGCGGCCGCCGAAGCGACCGCCTTTAAACTAACCGGCCACAGAGTGGCTAGTTAACGAACACCTTAACCGTCTTCGTTACTCCCGCATGGGATGCGGAGAGGTTGACGTAGGCGCCTCGAGTGACCGTGGAGTGTGAGACCGTGACCGAGCCGGAAGCGGAACCGGCAGGGATCTTGATGATCGAAGGGATCGAAGCAAGGCTCGGAACCGAGCTCGATGCCGAGACGAACACGTCGTACGAGACGGGGGCCTGAAGCGTCGCGGTCGCGGTAACGACCGTAGAAGAGTTGCCGGCAAACGTGGTCGGCGTGACCGTGAAGCTCAGGACCCGATTCGGCGTGATCAGGAAGGTTCCCGATACCGATTGAGTTCCGTACGTTGCGGTAACCGTCGCGGTCGTATTGACGCTGGGGTCGCCCGCATAGACGGGGAAAGTTCCCGAAGTTTGGCCGGCTCCAATCGTCCAGGTGGAGGAGAAGAGTTGGCAGTTCGTTCCAGCAAGGTTAACCGTAAGCCCTCCGACGGGCGCGGCAGTTACGAGATGCACGGTGCAGTTGATCTGGCCTGCGCCAGCAACTCCGGAACCGGCGAAGGATATCGAGGCAATCGCGGGATCGACCAATACATTGACCGAAGACGAGGCGCCGCTGAGGCTGGCAACCAGGGTCACCGTGGTCGGCGTGGAAACCTGATTCGTCGGGACCTTAACCGTTCCCTGGGTGGCGTTGGCCGGAACGGCTAGGGTTAGCGGACCGGGGATGACCGCCGGGTTCGAAGAAGCAATCGCTACATTGACCGGCGCCGCCGGGGTGGCATTGAGGAACGCGGTGGCATAGGTAGCCGCGCCTCCGATGGCGGGCACCGGAGTTACCACGAAGTTAGTCAGCAAGAACGGATTCAGCGTTACGAACGCGTAGGCATTCGTGCCACCGTAGGTCGCGAAGATCGAGGCGGTCTTCTGAGTGCTGACCTGGGTGTGGATCAGCGGAACCGTGACCGACGTGTTTCCGGCCAGGAACAGAAGCGGACCGCCGACGGAGATTGCAGGATCCGACATCGTAAGGTTGATCGTCAAACCGCCGGGAGGCGCGGGTGCGGCCAACTTCATCGTGACGGTCACCGGAGTCGTGGAGCCGGAGACGAAGCTCGCCAGTGAGGTCGTAAGCGTGAACGCTGGGTTCACGGTGACAACCTTTGTGAGCGAAGAGCCGTCGACCGTAGCCGTCAAAGTGACCGCATCCGAGAACGAGACCGACTTTGCGTTGATCGCCTTAGTGCCGGAATAGCTGTTGGCGGGCACCGTAACCGTTACCGGACCTCCGATCGCATTATTGTCCGAAGACGTGATCGTCACATCGACGGCCGTAGTCGGAGTCGCGTTGAGATAGACGAGCGCGTTGGTCGAACCCTGAGAAAGGATCGTGGCGGGGGTCATCGAGAATGCCTTCACGCCGAACGGATTGACCGTCATGCTCGAAGTCTGGGTCGTGCCGCCGTAGCTCGCAGTTAGCGTGACGGCAGTGTTGGCGTGTACGCGGCTGTGGGTCAGCGTAACCTGTTTGACCTTCTGGCCGGATGTAAACGTCGTTTGCAACGGAAGGCTGATCGAGCCGTCGGACGAAGTGACGAGGACGATCGCGCCGCTCGCCGGGGCTGCCTTGGAGAGCGTGATCGTCAAGGAAGCCGGGAGAGTTGAACCCCCGATGACGCTGCCGACCGAAGTGGCCATCGTGAAGGCGCTCGGGGCAACCGTCAGAAGCGACGACTGAACAAGCGAGCCAAATGCCGCCGAAATGATCGGCTGGGTGGTCACGGCCGGGTTCGAAGTGGTGATAGCGAACGTTGCCGAAGTCGCTCCCGCGGGTACGACTACCGCCGCAGGTACCGAAGCCACCACGTTACTGGTGCTCAGCGTAATAGTGAGTCCGCCGGCGGGGGCCGGGGAAGGCAAGGTCACCGTGCCGGTGGCGCTTTGGCCACCATTGACCTGGTATGGGGCGACGGACAAGCTCATGCTTGGGACGCACACGGTGTAGTTCGACCCCGCGGCAATCTGCGCCATTCCAGTCAGGCCGGCGGGAGGAAGAATCTGGCCGTAGGTATTGTCACCCCAGGCGGTTACGCTTCCGTCCGAAAGGAGGGCGGCCGAATGGTTGTCACCGGCGGCGATGCCGATGACGCTGGAGAGGCCGGGCGGTACCACGATCGCGGTAATGTTTGCCCCCCAGGCGATGACGGTGCCATCGTTCTTTAGCGCGAGATTGTGCGTGTTCCCAGAAGCGATTTGCGTGATTCCGGTCGCGCCGGCGGGCACGGAGTTGAGATTGTCGGCGGCCAGGCCAACCGCAGCCAATGTGCCATCCGGCTTCAAACCTAGGGCGCCAAGGTTGCCGCCAGTGATCTGGAGGTAATCGACGGTCGAGGGCAATCCCCGCTGTCCATAGTAATTGTCGCCCCACGCAACGACTCCACCGGCCTTCAAATGACCGTAGGTTGTGTGTCCAAACGCCCACCACTGATCCATCGATGTGGCGGCCGCCGCAGGTGTGATTTGCCCGTCGGCGTTCGATCCAAACATGTACTTGTTCGCGAGCGGGCTAGCGGTAAGCGCGCTGTGAATTGCCCCCGCGGAGATGTCCGTGAAGAAGATACCGGGAGTGTTTGGAAGTTGCGACTCCATCTCCATGTTGTTTCCCCAGGCTTGCACCGTGCCGTCGGAGGCCAGGAGGAGGATGTGGTTTTGGCCGGCGGCAACCTTCTTTACGTTGGCAAAGTTTGGGGTCGATATCTCGCCGAAAGTGCTGTCTCCCCAGCCGGTCATGGCGCCGTTGCTATCCAAGGCATAGCTGGTCGAATACGCGGCGGAGATGTGAGTGACCGTTCCCAACTGTGGCGGATTGATTTCTCCGCTGGTGTTGCTTCCCCATCCGACGACCGCGCCGGCCGAGGTTAAGGCCAGGGAGTGACTGGCGCCGAGCGCGATTTCCTTCACGCCGGTTAGGTTGGAAGGCGGCGTGGATTGACCGTAACTGTTATCCCCCCAACAAACCACCGTGCCGTTCGCGAGCAGTGCGGCGGAGTGCTGATAGGCGGCGGCCACTTGGACGGCATTGACAACGTTGCCGGGAACCGTGATCTCGCCGTGACCGTTCGATCCCCAGGCGACGACGCTGCCATCCTTCTTCAGGGCGACAATCTGGTCGTATCCGCCGGCGACCTGAGCGACGTTGTTGAGGCCGGCCGGAGGCGTTAAGTAGCCGCCGCCCGAACCCGCACCCCATTCGACGACGGTGCCGTCGCTCTTGACCGCAACCGAGAAGCTCGAGCAGGCGGCGACCTGGACGACTCCGGTCAACCCGGCGGGGACCGTCGTCTGGCCGTAGTTATTGAAGCCGTATGCCCTCACCGTCCCGTTGGTCAGGAGAACCAGAGTGTGAAAATCTCCCGCCGAAATTTGGGCGATGCCCAGTAGTCCGGAAGGGACGTCGCACTGAGCAACTTGGTCGGCGCCCCAAGCGGCCATCGTGCCGTCCTTACGAAGGGCGGCGGCAAAGTTTCGGCCACTCGTGATTTGAGCGATAGGCGCAGTAGAAGCCATCGACTCTTTGACCACGCGGTCACCGAAGAACACGAGGTTGGCGGGGCTGACCTGAGCAAGCGCCGAAGTGGCCACCGCGGCGGCGGTGGCCAAGGTCAGGGCAAACCGCGAGAACTTGGTGGGACGTGTCGTCGGGTGGCGCATGGTCCACCCCCGAGAGTTTCTGATGGACGCACGGGTCCAGTCTTTCTTAAGCAATTCAAGGCTCCTCGCGCACCGACTTCGTTGTCCGGCACGGCGTATTACGGAGGTTAGGGGGAGGCTGTGACAAGGGTGTGACAATGCCCGGACACAGAAAAACCCTTGCAGAAAGCGGGACTATTGGTCTAGCGACACCAGATGTGCAGAAGCCAATTATTGCGTTTCTGTTTCTCAAACGGCCATGGAAGGGAGTCCTTGACTTTAAGCAAAAAAGCCCTTTGCCTAGCGGACTTGAGAGCCGCTCGGCAAAGGGCGCAATGGGTTAGGTCCTGCTAGTCGACCAGCACCTTGACCGACTTGCTTGTTCCCACGTGGGATGCCGTGATGTTCACGTAAGTCCCCCGCGACGCCTTCGAGTGCGAGATCGTTACCGAACCGGAGGACTGTCCAGCCGGAATCGTGATCAGGGACGGAATCGAAGCGTAGGCGCTGTTCGAGCTGGAGGCGTTGACGTAGACGTCGTACGCTACCGGCGCGACCAGGGTCGCGGTCGCCGTGACTACCGTCGAAGAAGTACCCGCAAAGGTCGTCGGCGTAACCACCAAGCTTGCGACGCCATTCGGGACGATCTTGAAGGTCACCTTCACCGACTGGCTACCGTACGTTACGGTCAACGAGCCGAACGTATCGGCGCTGACGTCGTCGGCATAGACGGTGATTTGGGTCCCCGTCTTTCCTGCCGGTACCGTTACCGTGGTGGTCTGACTTTGGCAGTTCGATGTGCCCAACGAGAGGGTGATGCCGCCCACCGGCGAGACTGTCGCCAGCTTGACGTCGAACGTGATCGCGCCAGCTCCCCGCACCCCAGACGCTCGGCTGATGACCGATGCGATGGCGGGATAAACGGTCATATTCACCGACGAATTCACACCGTTGAAGGTTGTCGAGAGCTTCACCGTCGTGGCCGTGGTGACCTGGAACGTCGGGATCTTCACGGTCCCTTGAGAAGAATTGGCAGGCACCGTAAGGATGCTGCCACCGGCAACCGCGGCCGTGTTCGAAGACGCCATGGTAAACGAGACCGGCTGAATTGGGGTTCCGTTAAGCTGAGCCGTCAAGAAAGCGCCGGCTCCTCCGATGGTCGTCGGCGGCACGAAGACCAGATTGGTGATTTGGAAGGGCTGAAGGGTCACGAAGATCGAACCCGTCGTTCCTCCGTACGTCGCCGAGATCGGAATCGACTTTTGAGTTGAAACCGCCGCGTGAAGAATCGGGATCGATTGCGACGTCTGACCCGAGGTGAACGTTACGGGTCCCGCGAAGGACACCGCCGGATCCGGCGAGGTGAGGGTGATCGAAGCGCCACCGGCCGGCGCCGGGGCGGCAAGCTTCACCGTGACCGTAACCGCCGTCGTGGAGCCACCGATGAAGGTCGTCGCCGACGTGGAGAGGGTGAACGCTGGGCTTACCAACATGGGGCGAACAAGCGAAGAACCGTCGACCGAAGCCGTCATATTGACCGGCATGTTGCTGGAGACCGCGTTGGCGACTACCGGCCCCGTCGCGGAGTAGCCGTTTACGGGAACCGTGAGCGTGATCGGGCCTGGGATGACCGAGTTGTTCGACGACGTCAACGTGATGTCCACGGGCGTCAACGGATTCGCATTCAGATAGACCAGTGCGGTCGAAGTGCCTTGCGAAACGATCGTAGCGGGCGTCATCGAGAACGCCTTGACGGCAAACGGCATGGTCGTGACGACCGAGGTTTGGGTGGTCCCCGAGTAGCTCGCGGTAATCGTAACCGGAGTAGCCACGTGGACGCGGCTGTGGGTCAGCGTGATTTGCTTCGTCTGCTGGCCCGCCGATACCGTGAGCGACATTGGGACGGTCACGGAGGAATCGGAGGAAGCCAATGAGACGACCGCTCCGCCCGCCGGCGCCGGGTGCGTAAGGGTGACCGTTAACGTCAGAGGCAAGGTCGAGCCGCTGACGATACTTGGATAGGAAGTCACCATTGAGAACGCGCTCGGCGTCACCGTAAGCAGCGAGGACTGCACGAGCGACCCGAACGCGGCGGAAATGACGGGCTGCTTCGTCGCGGCCGGATTTGTAGTCGTGATCGGGAAGGTGGCATAAGTAGATCCGGCGGCTACGACCACTGCGGAAGGAACGGTCGCCGATCCATCGCTGGAACTCAGCGTGACGGTAAGACCTCCCGATGGCGCCGGCGAAGGAATGGTTACCGTCCCGGTCGCCGTCTGTCCTCCCGACACCTGATACGGGGCAACCGAAAGGCTCACTCGGGGTACGCAGACGGTGTAGTTGGAACCGGCGGCGATTTGAGCCATCCCGATAAGCCCCGGAGGGGACGCGATCTGGCCGAAGAGGTTATCGCCCCATGCGGTCACGCTACCGTCGGAAAGCAGTGCGACAGAGTGATTGTCACCGGCCGCGATGCCGACGACATTGGAGAGCCCCGGCGGGACGTTGATGGCATTGCCATTTGCTCCCCACGCAAGCACCGTGCCGTCGCTCTTCAGGGCGAGGTTATGGGTGTTGCCGGAAGCAATTTGCGTTATTCCGGTGGCGCCGGCGGGGACCGTATTAAGATTGTCGCCTGGGTAGCCAACGGCGGCGAGCGTGCCGTCGGGCTTCAAACCGAGCGCACCCAAGTTACCTCCGGTGATTTGCAGGTAGTTGACGTTGGCCGGCAACTCACGTTGGCTATACGAATCGTCCCCCCAAGCAACGACGCCTCCGTTCTTCAAGTGGCCGTAGGTCGTGACTCCGAACGCCCAAAAATGGTCCATCGTGGTGGCATTCGCGGTAATGGAAAGCTGGTTGTAGGCGTTCGATCCGAATAGGTACTTGTTTGCCAAGGGATTCGCGGTGAGCGCACTGTGCATCGTGCCGGCAGTAACGTCGGTAAAGACTACGCCGGGCGCGCTGGGCGCCTGGCACTGAGCCTGCCGGTTATCCCCCCACGCTTGAACCGTCCCATCGTTGGCCAACAGAAGGAGGTGATTGCTCCCGGCGGCGACCTTCGCGATGTTGCCGAAGTTCGGCGTCGACGTCTGGCCGTAGGTACTGTCACCCCAGCCCATCACCTTGCCCGAACTGTCGATCGCGTAACTTGCATAGCTCCCAGCGCCGATGTGCGCAAAGGTTCCCACCGTTGGCACGTTCGTCTCGCCGCTCCCGTTGCTTCCCCAGCCTACGACCGCCCCCGCCGTCGTCAAGGCGAGCGAGTGGGTTGCCCCCATGGCGATTTCCTTTATCGCGGGCAGGTTGGAAGGGGGGGTGGATTGGCCATTGCCGTTTTCTCCCCAACAAATCACCGTACCGTTCGAGAGCAATGCCGCGCCATGCAGATAGCCGAAAGAAATCTGCACGGCATTCACAACGGTGGCGGGCACGTTCAATTCACCATGCCCGTTCATTCCCCAAGCTACGACACTGCCGTCTTTCTTCAGCGCGATGACGGCTTCGTAGCCGCAGGCGACCTGAACGACGTTATTGAGTCCGGCTGGCGGAGCAAGAAATCCGCCCGCCCCTGCGCCCCACATGACGACGGTGCCGTCGCTTTTGACCGCGGCCGAATAACTCCAACCTGCCGAGACCTGGACCACGCCAGTGAGGCCGGCCGGAACGTTTGTTTGACCGGCATTATTGGAACCAAAGGCTTTCACCGTCCCATTCGCGAGGAGAACCAGAGTGTGGAAATCTCCCGCCGAGATCTGAGTGATGCCGGTCAGGCCAGACAAAACGTCGCACTGGCCGAACTGCTCTGACCCCCAGGCGGCCATCGAGCCGTCCTGCCGAAGGGCGGCGGCAAAGTTGGCTCCGCCCGAGACCTGGGCGATGGGGGCCGTCGATGCGATCGACTCCTTGACCGCCCGGTCGCCGAAGAAGACAAGGTTGCCCGGGCTGACCTGCGAAAGCGCGGAGGTGGCAATTCCGGCGGCGGCAGCCAAGGTCAGGGCGAGTTTCGCACGACAAATCCGGGGACGGCAAAGGGTCCAACCCGACAAGTTTCTTGAGGACGCACGGGTCCTTTTGTTTTTTGGCAATTCAAAGCTCCTCCCGCACCGGCATCGTTGTCCGGTACGGCGCACAGAGGAGGTTAAAGTTGCTCGGTGACAAGACCGTGACAGTGGCGTGACAAGATTGCGACAGCACAAAAAGGGGACTTACGATCTACCCTTTGCGAACCTCCTCCTGGTCAGACCGAATCCGTCCGCAGATAGACACCCTTCAGGTTTATCCGAACGGCACAGATTCGCCGAACGCCAAATCCAGGGATTCCCGAACGCTCAACGGGGGTTCTTTCAGCCAATCATCGCCGAGGGCCGCGCAAAGGTCTCGCTCGACGGCTTGGGCGAAATCCTCGGTCCAGACGATGAATTTGGCCTTGGCCTGATCGCCCTGGTAGCGGCTGGAGCGAAAGATTTGCGCCGCACGCCCGGCATCTCCATGCCGAAGGTAGATCTCCGCAATTGCAAACATGGATGTGCAAACCCCCATGGGAAATCCGTGCTCTTGCCAGGAGAGCGCGGAGGCACGGAAAAGGTCGAAGGCTTCGTCGACCCGGTTCTGAGCCAAGCGCGTGCGCCCCAGATTGCACTTTTGATCTGCGATGTGGAACGGATCTCCGAGCTCGGTCCAGAGCCTCAAACTCTCGCTGAACTGAGCGGCGGCCTCGTCGAAATTACTATCCTCGAACGCGAGCCGGCCGAGCGAGGCGGAAATGAGGGGAATGAAGGAACTGAAGCGCAGTGCCCTCGCCGTTTCCATGAGACCGTCGAGCGCGGTCCGGGCGAGCTTTAAGTCGCCCATGTCCAACGCCATAAACGCCATGTTTTGCCGAGCCCGCGCGTGGAAGAACAACTCGCCCTTGGCTCGGAACCATCGTTCGCTCGCCTGAAGGTCGGCCAGGGAAGCGGCAAACTCGGATTGATGGTGCAGGAAGTTTCCGCGCGAGCGCAGGACGAAGCCTTCGCTATCCAGCCAACCGTGCTCGGCGACGAACGCATCGATCTCTCTCAGCTTCATCCGGCAGCCTGCATAGTCCACTTCGTTTTGGAAGTAGAAGACCTCAAGGGCAAGCATTTTGAGGGCGTAGGTCCGGTCCTCCAACGTCCGTCCAAGCTCGATGGTGCGTGCGTAGACCTCAGCACGATCGTCGCTTCGGAGGTAGTGCAGCATTACCGCGTGGGCATAGCGGGCGGCGAGCATCGCCTTACTTGGTGCGCGCTCGCCGTGCCGGCGGAAGAGGTCGCGGTAGAAGTTGGCCGCCTCGAATCCGCTGGTCCGGTTGAGCCAGAGCGAAAGGCAATTCCCTCCGAGGACGAACGCCGCGTCCGGATCCTCCTCCATTGCGAAACGAAGCCCTTCGCGTAGATTGTCAAGCTCCGGCTCCATCCGGTCGATCTCTTCGACCACCGGTTGCGTCACGAGTTCGAAGGCAACCCGCTCGGATCTTTCGATCAGCCAAGCGACCAAGGCGCGGCGGAGTTCCTTTGCCCGCGCAGGGGACAGCAGCTCCAGGGAGTATTCGCGGATGGTTTCCAGCATCCGGAACCGCCTCGGCGACGTGTCGTGAAGAACTTGGATCAGGGAAGCATCCAGCAGACGTTCCATCGTCTCCTCGACATGGTCGATCCCGCAGACGCGTCGCGCGGATTCCAAAGTCCATCCGCCGCGGAAGATGGCGAGAGATGCAAGGGCGCTCCTTAGGTTCTCCGGCAAGACGTCCAAACTGCCCGCCAGCGCGTTCCGAATGCTGCGATGACGAGGGGGAGAGTCGGCCCGCCAACTCACGAGGCGGTCAAGGCCGGCCTCGAGTTCGGAGAGAAGGTCTTGCGACCCCGTCGACCTCAGGCGGGAGGCCGCCAATTGCAGACCGAGGGGAATCCCCTCTAGACGGCGAACAATGTTCGAAACCGCCGGCCAGTCCGGATCCTTGATCTGAGCTCCGGAAGACCCCGCCCAGTTGAGGAAGAGCTGCATCGCAGGGCTTGACTCAGCCTCGCACCGGTTTGCCGACTCGCCAGGCATCGCCAGAGGGTTTAAGGCGAACTTGAATTCACCCCCGATGTTGAGGGGGATTCGGCTGCCCGCAAGAATTCTAACCGTAGCCGAACCTTCGAGGAGCCGCTTGACTACCGGCGTTACGGTGCCCCCGAACTGCTCCAGGTTATCGAGAATGAGCAGAGTAGGGGCGTTGGCGAGGACCCGGATTAGCCTTGACGCCGGGTCTCCGGTCAACGAATAGCCCAGACCCAGGGCCTGAAGGATCGTCGCCGGAATGAGACCGGCATCGGTCTGGTCCGAGAGGTCGATCAATACGACCCGGTTGTCGAAGTCGGGCGCGAGCTTCGCCGCCGCGTGTCGCAAGAGGTGGCTCTTCCCTATTCCGCCCATCCCGAGGATCGACAGCAGGCGAGTGGGGCCCTTCAGCTTTTCCTGGATCAGCACGAGTTCCTCCTCACGGCCGAACAGGGGCTCTAGTGGATATCGGACGGTCAGTTCGGGGGAAGCTTCGCCGATTTCTGCCAGGGCGAGGGCGTGCAGTTTCCGTGCCCCCTCATGCTCCGGCGATACCTCTAGCGCCTGCGCCGTGAAAGCCAACGCCTCTTCAGATCTGCCGGCATCAAACAAGAGGCGACTGAGTTCCACCAAAGCGCGGGTTCGCAGCGCCTTTAACCGGAGCCGCTCGATCTGGATCCAGTCGTCGTCCGCTTCGGCGAGAAACGGTTCTCGGGAGAGCGCGACCATTTCGCGGAGCCTCGCCTCGGGGTCCGCCGATTCTACGGTTTTCGCGGAAAGAAACTCGAAGCGTTTGACATCGATTTCCAAGTTCTCGGTGTCCAGCTCAAGGAATTCGCCATCGCTGAGGAGAATCCTCCGTTGTTCGCCAAGCGTTTGCTGGAGACGCGATAGCTCCTTGCGCATGCGCCCGCGTGAGAGCTCGTAAGGGTCGCCCGGCCAGAGAACCTCGGCGAGTTGCTCGCGCGACATTCGGTGCTGGTGCGCGAAGGCCAAACGGCCAAGGATGAGGGCGCAACGCTTGGTGGGAAAATCGCGAATCGCGACCGGCCCGTGCTGCAGTTCAATGCGGCCAAACAGGCGGAGTCGGGGAGTCGATTCGTTAAGCATCGCGTTGCTCCCCAGCATTGATTTTTACCCGGAATTGCAGTGGGACTTGCGGCCACTCCGAGTTCGAGAGGGGTTTCAGAATCCACTCCCCTAGGGCTAACCTAGGTTCATGAGAATTTCCATTGCCTCGTTCTCCTTTCATCAGTACATCGGAAGTGGCCGCATGGACATCTTCGGCTACCTGGAGAGCTGCAAATACCGTTATGGGCTTTCTGCCGCGGATATTTGGAACGGCCTTTTGGGGTCTGACCCTTCCGTCTATTTAGAACCGGCTTCTTTGCAGAAGGTCCGCGAGGCGATGGACGAGCGGGAACTGGTTTGCGCCAATTACCACGCCGACGGCTGCCACCCCTGGGAAGACGATGCCGAGTGGCGTTCGAAAGCGCACGATCTCGCTTTGCGGCATATCGAAGCGGCTCGGATTCTAGGGGCGAAGACGTTCCGGATCGACACCGGTGGTCGCGGCGCCACTTGGACGGACGAGGAGTTTGCCCACATCTCGGCACGGTATCGCGAGTACTGCGCCCTTGGGGTTTCGTACGGTTTCAAGGTCGGCCCTGAGAATCACTGGGGCGCCGGTTCGGGGGCTCATAACTTGCTTCGGCTGGCCGAGGCGGTCGATAGTCCGGCGTTCGGCGTGCTTTTGCACCTCGGGCGATATCCGGACGTCGGTCCAGTCGAGGGAGATCGCTTGCTGGCGCCCCTGGCGATGCACACCCACGTCGATCCGGGCATTCTTCGAGATCGGGCGGACGAGGCTCTGGACATTCTGGAAGGGGCGGGCTACACGGGATACTTCGGTATCGAGAACGGCCACGGCGGGAACGAGTACGAGCAGGTCGCGCTGATGATCGCGCAGTTGAACCAGGTTCTCGCGAATCGGCGCAGCGTGGTCGCGAAGGGCGGTCCAAACCATTTGATTCCGGAAGGGGCCCAGGACTAGGACCGCGGGAACGCACCCGCGATCACCACGTGGCTTCGATACACGCGATCACCCAGCCTGAATTCAAAAAGAACTCTCTTCACAGAGGAGGTGGTGAATTCACCCAGGGCGCTCGCCAAGTGTTCAAGTTTCTGAGGGCGGTCCAGATCTTTCCGGGTTGATGCGTCAAGGACGGCGAACGTCATCTTATCGACATCCGCCCGGGAGCCGACGAGGTTCATTTGGTATTCCACGGTCGAAGGATCCGTGCGCTGCACGAGTAGATGTGCCTCGCCCTGCGGAAACGCGACGATTTCCTTAACCACCGGATATTTAACCGCGGACGGGTGCAACCACCCTCCCCCAGGAAGAACGTATCGCTGTTGAACCGAATCCCAATGCACGCCAAGGGCCATGAAGTTAGAGTGATCCTTGGCGAAAGCATCAGAGTACGGCCACTTCCGTCCAGACAGGGTAATCGGATAGACCTCGCGAATAAGTTGAACCAAGTCTTGGTATTGAGCCGGCCGCGTCAACATAAGCGGAGTATCCCTTTCTAGGTCCTTTTCTTTATACTTCTGCATCGCCTCTTCGAAAGCAAGAAAGGGATCGTCGGCGGGTCGTAGAGGCTCGGCTCTTATCGTCCAATCTTTGCTCGATCGCTTAACAAAACTGGCAAACGATTCGGCTTGGCCTAGAAGCAATGACCCCGCGTAAAAATTGAAAGGTATTCCTTGGGCGACAATTACAGGGTATGTCGGCCAACTCGTAGGGTTAGATGGCGGACTTGGCGTTAACTTCCCAATCCCGGGGACAGCCATCGGCCCATCAAAAACGAGTGGGCAAAGCCAAAAGTCCGACATTCCGAAACCAAGTCGCGAAGATTCAACCATGACTTCAAGCGCCTTGTCTTTTCCCATCTGTCGAAGATAGTTCGCCACTCGAATCGCCCACAAAGGATCGTAAGCGGTCTCTCTATGGTCGAAGTCGCGGGTAGTGGGTCAGTTTGAAGGAAATCTAGCTGAAGGGTACAAGGGATCAGACCCACATATTCTCGCCCAAATTCGTAGATGGGATGCGGGCGAGTTAAGCCAGGATGAAATCCGTGGCGTACTGGCAGCGATGCTCGCCGAAGTCGATCAAGGCCTTTCGCGTGTTCGCAACTATCTAGATATTAAGCATCAAGTGCTCGTCTCGTGAGCCTGAATTCTCTCAATCACCTTGTTGAGTCGCGAGTAAACCGACTGGGCATCCTCAGCGATTGACCCTGGTTTCTGAATCAAGGACTGCAACCGGTCTCGTTCCGCTATCAGCGCGGCATATTCGGCTTCCGTGATAGGGTCTTCATTGTCCCAAAATTCGTCAGGCAGTATGAAGTCGCTCATTTTCTTCCTTCGGTCCCCGGTTCTCGTTGGCGCTTGGCCGGGGCCGATCCATCTTAGCCATTCTCATCATCTGAGTAACGAATCCGAACAACGGCCACTTTCTCATTGTTCGGCCCAGGAAATTCGGGGGTCATGATCTCCACATCCGTAATGACTGCCTTTCGCGCGTGGACGATGACGCCATCCCCAACCTTGGGGGCAAAGTTTGTCGTGAAAGTTTCGGCGATGTCTCGAAAATTCGATGGGTCCAAGATCTCGACGTCCCAGACGGTTCGCTTTGGCTTCGCGTCAGGTAACGCCATGTACGGGTTAGTGTCCGGGAGTTTTGAGTATGGATTCTTGGGCGCGTTGAACTCCCGGAGGAACTTTTTGTGCTCGGCTTCCATGCTGGAAGCAGGAAGTGCCTTGATATAAGATGCCTTTCGAAGGTGGGCCTTCCACGCCGATTCGGCGGGACTTATCTTCTGCTGGCTGAGGGCCATGTAGGCCAACGCAACCGCAATCACTTGCCACCACCCGGCTTGCACACCGAACAGGCCTTAAATCCCCGCGCAATGGCATCTTTCAGGGTGATCTCGTGAACGCTCTTGGACCGTTTGATCTCCCGACAGTTGGCGCGGTGATACTTCTTCCCGTACTTGGTCACCCAGACTTTTGCGTCTTGGCCCTGCGCGGACGCAGTCGCGAGGATCGCCATGAAGGCGACGATATGCAGTTTTCTCATTTTGGTTGGCACCTACGGGACGCATCCCGTTCTCGAAACGAAGTTTAGTTCTAAATAAGAAATTACGCAAGTGGCAACGCTGGAATATGCGCCGCCGTGTTGTTTGGGATGGCGATGACCTCGTGGGGCCAACCCTGCGAATCCTCAGAGAAGAGGCTGGAATGTCTCAGCATCGCTTCGCGCTGAAACTAGGGTGCTCACGGAGTCACGTTTGCAAGGTCGAACAAGGCGACCAACTCCTAAGCGTCGGAGAGTTCTTGGCGTGGTGCCGAGAACTCGGTGTAATTCCCGCCGACGTACTTTCGAGACTCGAATAACGGCAACCGGGGAAGGTGCCAACCTGAGAACCCGGTGCCGTGGATAAGTGAACCACCGTACTGTATCAGGAATGACTACCTATCAACGACTAACATTGTAAATTAGTACATCCACGCGCAGGCAAATAGCAAGAATAGAGCGCACGCGAAGCTACGAGGCGGAATTCTTTGCTTCAGCGCCTTTCCGGGCGATCTCCGAACGTTGTTCGGGCGTAAGTTTCTCGGCTCGTGCCCTCCCGCCTTTTCGCGCTCTATCAATGTCCGCAGACGTAGAGCCGCCCGTAACCTTGGCTACGGTGTCAAATGCGATCTGGTTGGAATCCTTGGGTCCACGGGCCATATAACGCCATTCTACGCCAATTCTCACGGAGCAAGATTCGTGACCTGAGTCTTAAGCGCATTCAGCTTGTCTCGCTCGGTATCCAGCGCGGCCACCATCTCCGCAAGCTTCTCCCACGAAGGGGCAACGCTGATCTTATCCAGGACGACCTTGCCACCTGTCGGACCGTAGCCACGATGCTTATCGACTCCAGCCACGAAGGGGATGAAATGCGTCAAGGCTTGGTGAATTTCAATCAGGGGCGCGAAGAGGCCGTCAAGTTCCTTCTCCATGCCGTGAACGATCCGCTGGCATTCTTTGAGTTCTCGCGTGGCCTTGACGTACAGCAGGTCTACTTCTTCAGTGCTCATTGCTTTCAATATGATAGCATTTCGGGGCAAGAAAGCCAAAAATCTCAATAAGTTCGCTTGCTTTGTACCTATAACTAGTCAGTTTGACGTATAATTGACTCGTGAACAAGTTGAGCGTTGCCAAGCGAGTCGAAATCATCCGATGTCTTGTGGAGGGATGCTCAATCCGGTCAACCGTTCGAATGACGGGAGCAAGCAAGAACACGATAGCCAAGCTCTCCCTTGAACTCGGCTCTGTATGCATCGACCTTCACAAGGATTTGGTTCGCAACCTGACCACGGAGAGAATCCAGTGCGACGAGATTTGGCAGTTCGTGGGCGCAAAGGAGAAGAACGTTCCCGAAGCCCATCGCGGAGAATTCGGATGGGGCGATGTTTGGGTTTGGACGGCTGTAGATGCAGACACGAAACTGGCGGTCTCTTGGCATGTCGGGATGCGAACCCCAGAGGACGGTCGGTCATTCATGGCCGATCTCGCTTCCCGTCTTTCCTGCCGGGTTCAAATCACTTCGGATGGCCTCAAGACCTATAAGACGATTGTCCGGGATACGTTTGGTGAGGACGTAGACTTCGCGCAGCTCGTCAAGGAATACGGAGATGACCCAAGTTGGGAGAAGCGATACTCACCGGCAGTTGTGACAGCTTTAACGAAAACTGTCATCACGGGCAAGCCTGACGAAACCCATATCTCCACTTCGTACGTCGAAAGACAGAACCTGACCATGCGGATGGGCATGCGACGGTTCACCCGCCTTACGAACGCGTTCTCAAAGAAGATCGAAAACCACGCGGCAGCTATCGCGCTTCACTTCGTTTTTTACAATTTCTGCCGACCGCACCAGACGTTGACTGAAGCGAGCGGGGCGCGCAATCTTAGGACCAAGACGTCTCCCGCGATGGCGGCGGCCATCACGGATCATCTTTGGTCGATTGAAGAGTTGGTGGGACTTCTAAAGTAAGCAGACGGTCACCTGCTGATAAATCAGAAATCATGTTGTAAAATGCGGGAGGTTGCTTGCCAAGCAACCATCCCGCTGCGGATTTTGGAGATCGTGTTGAAGCACATCCCCCGAATTCTCAGCTTTCAGTCAGCATGGCGCAAGTCTGCTTGACTGGGTGTTAGAAGTGAGACGGGAAGAACTTTGGCCAGCTCGCCCCGCCCCAAACCAACTTGCCTGGCAACGCAAGAAGGATATCCAATGATAGGTGCCTTTATTGGCAATCCCGCGCCCCACCACGGACGCGAACCGTTGAGCATAGCTGCTCGATACCTTCAAGACCCAAATACGCCTGAAGATTTCAAAATAGTCTGCGCGTCTCTTTTGGGCGGTTACGGTCATGAACTCCACCCATCCAAACAGGAACAAGGGAGTTCCTTATGGTTGGCGATGCTTGACGCGAAATCTTCGGGTTCCCCCGCAAAGGGAGAATCACCGAGCAGTTCGTCTCTGCTTACGTGGTTAGGCAGTAAGTGACGCGAAGCGGCAAAAGGTGCACAACGTTGTGTGCATTGCCGCTCTTTCTCCTTTCGGTTTCTCTCGGTTCCACGCGAAGCGTGCCCACCTGATACCGAAATTGAAACTGACCCACTACCAAGTCGCGCCTTGGCGGGGAATATATGAATCGAAGATGCTTCCGCATCTCGGGCTCGGCAATCGTATAAGTTACGGAGGGCCCGAAGGGGGTCCACCCGAATACTTGGCCATCCCGAAAAATTACGGACCCGACCGTCGGCATCGTCAGGTGGCCATCTGAGCCGTAGCACCATCGGCTTTCGTCGATGCCGCAGTAGAGACTTGAGTCGCTCTCAGTCCAAATATCGTCCGGTTCGCCTAAAAGATTTCTAACTTCCTGCGCGGTCATCCCCCGTCGCAGCTTTTCAAGTTGCCGGCCAAAACTCTGCCGATCTTCCGGGACGGCATTCATTGCGAGGGCAACCAGAAGAGTAAGCATGACTTCCCCCTATTGACGCGTTGAGGAGTTAAATCGACTCGCGGCGGAAACGTCCCACGGTGTCTCCGTACAAGTCCTTTACGTTATGCATAGCAGGTACGAGTTCGATGTCCGAACCGATATGGTATCGATCCGCAAGTTCCTTGACGAAGCATAGGGTCGTGAAATCCTCGATCGAAAAGCCGACGGAATCGAACACCGTAATGTCCGACGGCGACACGCGGCCCGGCTTCAGCCCCGCGACCACCTCCCACAATTCGGTGACGGGAAACGAAGGAGGCATTTGCTGAATCTCGCCTTCGACCCGCGCTTGAGCTTCAAATTCGACGAAAACCTTTGCTCGGGATAGAACATCTGGGTGCACCTCGGTCTTGCCGGGGCAATCGCCACCGATCGCATTCACATGCATTCCGTCTTCGAGCATCTCCGGCACGAGGACGGAGGCCCTGAGCTTGCTTGCGGTCGATGTCGTCACGATCTCGGAGTTCCTGATCGCTTCGCGTGAAGTCGCATGCGCAGTAAGATTCAGCCCAGCAACCCCTTGAAGATTGGTCATCAGCTTCGTGGTCGCCTCAGGATCAGTATCGAATAGATTCACGTGGTTCACTCCGAGCACTTCGAAGAACGCAAGGACCTGAAACTCGCTTTGGGCGCCGTTTCCGATCATTGCCATAGACCGGGGGCCCTTGTTGGCCAAGGCTCTTGCCGCCACTACCGAGGTCGCGGCAGTGCGAATCGCGGTAAGCAGGGTCATCTCGCTGATTAGCAGCGGATATCCAGTGGCGACGTCGGCCAGGCAGCCAAAGCCCATCACCGTCGGCAACCCGATCAAGAGATTTTTGGGATGGCCATTGACGAATTTGAACGAGAACATCGATCCGTCCGACGTAGGCATCAGTTCCACCACGCCGTCCGCCGAATAGCTCGCGAAACGCGCACACTTCTCAAACTCTTGCCACCGGACAAAATCGGCCTGAATCCGATCGGCCAATTGACCCAGGAATTGTGGTAATCCGACAATTCCTACCAGGCGGCAAATATCGGAAACGGAAAGGAATAGAGTCTTTCTCATTCGTGTGTTCTCGGAGGGGCAACCCGATGGCATCTCAGCGGGGCAGACCAGTTTGACTCGAAAGAGCAGCCCGCCAAGCGGGCAACCTCATATCCACAACCTTCCGCCGGGGATGACCGATCAAAGTTATGAATTTGAAGGTCGAATCCACTCACTCGCTTCTCTTTGTCGGCCAGGTCGACCGCGCACGTCTAGCTCGGGCAAGGCTATTTTTTCAGAAACCCTCGGCGTTCTTTTCTCGTTTTTTCACTGCGTGCCGGCGTGGCACGAGGCGAAGGATTGCCAAAATGATTTTCACCACGATGGTTTCACCAACGGTCGCTCCGCGACTACCCGTCATTGCGTTTCGTGCCTTTAAAGCCGAACGGGAGCTTGAGATTTGGGGGGCTCGCAGTGCGCGTGGACCCTACACAAAGATCGCGACTTACCGGATCGCGGCGATGTCCGGATCGCTCGGGCCGAAGCTCCGCGAAGGGGACCTTCAGGTTCCGGAGGGGTTCTATAGGATCGATCGGTTCAACCCGCACAGCCGTTTCCACCTCTCGTTGGGGCTGAATTATCCGAACTCCAGCGACCGGAAGCGCGGCCAGGCAGGCAATTTGGGCGAGGACATATTCATCCACGGCAACCAGGTGAGTGCGGGGTGCATGGCGATGACGGATCCGATTATCGAGCCCATCTTCAAACTCGCGCTTGCCGCAAAGTCCCGGGGTGAGAAGAACATTCCGGTTTCCGTCTTCCCTTGCCGTTTGACGGACTCCAACTGGCGGAAGCTAAATCAAGAATATGCGACGCGGCCGGACCTGCTCGCTTTCTGGTCGAGCCTGCGTCCGGCGTACCTGTCTTTCGAGCAAACCCGGCTTTGGCCCCGACCCCACGTGGACGCCCGAGGCATGTATGTCTGGCCGGACCTAAAGCACTCCGGAACCCGATAGCCCCCTTTGTGGCCTTACCGTATGTGAGCCCACTTACCAAAGAACCGAAAACCCAACCTAGCAAAGAGCACCGCGAGGGTCCTCTTGCCCGCACAATCGAGCAGCAAACCGCCAAGTTGCCAAGCGACACCTTTCTATGGGCCGCCGTCGGCTCCATCGGTCTTGCCGTCGCTTTACAGGCCACGGGAAAGAAGGATGCCGCGAACTTCGTCGGCCACTGGGCGCCGACGATCTTGATCCTCGGTCTCTACAACAAACTCGTCAAGCTCCAGGGCTCGGACGCATCGTAGCGGCGCAGAGTTTTTAGTCTGCGCGAATTTGGAGGGCCACTTCGGTGGCCCTCTTTCTTTTTCCAGATCGATAAGGCTTTGGAACGGGAAATCTAGTGGATCCACCACATGTTGTCGTTGGCGGCGCGGTAGGTCGCCTCAAAGGGGAGGACTTTGACGTGGCTGTCGACAAACGCGTAGGGCGCGCGGCCAGCGTAGCGTTTGGAGTCGACGAGAGGTTGCCAGTCGAGGCAGTAGAGGTCGGTTGGGAAGAGGGAGCAGGGCGGAAAGATTTTGCCGGCACTCCACCAATACGGGCTTGCTTGGTCAACCTTCTCGTACGGATCGATGCCGAAGTCGAAATACTCGGAGGTCCAGAACGGATCGGTTTGGGGCGGCGCGGGCACCGGGAGGGGAGCCGTGCCGGTCTGCACGTCCCAATCCTTCGCCCTTAGGCCACTGTAGATCGTGTTCGCCGGATGCTCGATGACGGATTCTCCATTGTTATCGCAGGTTAGAAGGCCGTTGTTGATGAACGAACCCCACATGTAAGGCATCGTTTTCGAGGGGTCGGAGGGATCCCACCAGAGGTTCGCCTTATCGACGGTTCCCCGCGCACCGCCGATGTAGGGGTCGACCGCTTCTTGGTAGAAGTGCACGGCCCACCAACTGACCACCGTCCAATTTCCGTTCCCGTCGCTGGCCTGGATCCGGGGAAAGTAGCCATCGAAGTCGTTTCCATAAAGGATGATCGCGGTCTGGATCTGTTTCAGGTTAGACATGCAAACCGTCTTCTTCGCCGCCAACTTCGCCTGGGCGAATACAGGAAAGAGAATGGCGGCCAGGATCGCGATGATGGCGATGACGACGAGCAGTTCGATCAGCGTAAAAGCTTTACGAGTCGATTTCGATTTGTACTGTACTGGAGCAGAGTATATGGAGAGGATTGACATGAGAGATTCCGAGTTGCTTAGGTGAGTTACGAAAAGGGGATGGCTACAGGTGGCCCTGTGCGCAAGTCGCGCAGTCCAGCCATGGCTCGACCGGAAGTTCCGCCAAAGACCTCCCGGAGACACCACGTTCGAACACGGGACGATAGAGAGTCTGCCCCGGCTGGAATGTCTCGCGGCAGCAATGACACGCCGTCTCGCGACCAAGTTCGACGGGCGTGAACCCGCTTACCACCCATCCCGCGTGACCAGAGTGCGCCGCCAGGGACTCCACCGCCGACCGGATGGCCAAGGACTTGTTTCCTCCGTAAAACTCCTGAGCCAAAGACTCAAGGAGACTCGCGGTTTCATCGTCCACGGTGAAATTCAGACGCTTCATTCGTGTGTATAAGTGTGTATACCTAAGGTGAACGTCCTTACGTTCCTTATGTCTTGAAGATTTGGCTTGGGTAGCCCCTGTCGCCTAGAAAGACTCAAGACTGCGCGGATTGACCGGCAGGCCCCGACGGGTCGGATTATTGCCGGCAAGTTAACATGGCCAAAGCGACTCGCTTTGCGAGGGATAATCGTCTATGCCTCTTTGCGTTGCGATGGTTGTGCTCGGGTTTCTCGCCCAACAGGGAACGACGCCTCCTGCCACTCAGGCGACGCCCCAGACGAGCGCCGCGCCGAAGTATTTGATTCGCCTCAAGGGGAATGTCGGGGACACCTACGAATACGACAGCGACTTGTCGATCAACTTCGTTGGCGGGGGTCCGTCGATGAGCGTTAAGTCGAAGTTGGTCGATACCCTTGCCCGGGTCAACGAGGAGCAACAGGACTGGGAATCGGTCCTCACCCTGCGCGAGACCTCCGCCACCCCCGAGCTCGATTCGGCGATAAAAGTTTTTCAGTTTCTGAACGGGAAGAAGGTCACTTCGGTCAAGAACGATCGGGGACGAGTCCTCAAGATCGTCCTGGACGATCTTGAGATGCCCTCGCGAGGTACCGGCGACGTCAACTTCTCCAAGGAGGAAGTGGCGGTCGGCGATTCTTGGGACGCGCCCGTGGAAGCACATGGGCGCGTCTTTCAAATCCGCTATTGGCTAATGAAAGTTTTCAACGACCGCGGACGCGACACCTTCCTGATCCAAGGATGGTTCCACCCCGATCAAGAGGCAAAAACAATCGAGCCGACGACGTTCTGGGTTGACGTCGCCACGGGCCACACCGTCTACATCTCCGGTGTCACTCAGGTCACAACGAAAGGCCATACCATCGAGATGCAGCAGCGGCTGGAGCTTAAGAAGGTTACGTTCGCGGCCGGATAACTCTCTTCGAAGCGTCAAGTGCCATTGTCCGTGCTGGGCGCGTGAGCCAACACTGCCTCAATCGTCTCGCTAAGTTTTATCGCGAGTGCTAGCGGCAGCGTCAAGGAACAATATCCTGCGGTGAAGTCATTGAACATCGCGCACACATGGAGATTGCTGCGCCAGACGGTGAAAAACCAGTCCTCTCCCTGCGAGGAAACGTTCAACCAACGGACGAAGCGCTCGGCCGGGAGACTAACGGATGCATCAGCGAGATACCGTGAAAGTTCCCTTATGTGGCTTCGCTCAAGCGGCACCTCGAAGTAGGTCCCACGCACGAACATGAACGTTCCATCGGCATGTGACTTCACCCAGACGGTTTCATCTCCGAGCGTTACGAACGCGGCGGCAGGTTTTCCTGCTTTCGTGAAATAGAACTCTACTTCGATTTCACCGGATCCGTCGTTGATCATTAGGAATTCGGCGATGATCGAGGCTCTAAACGCTCGCTCGGTCTCGGTACTGCACGGCCTCGGCGAGGTGGTTCTTCTGAACCTGAGCGGAACCGCTAAGATCTGCGATGGTGCGGCCGACCTTCAGAATCCGGTCGAAGACGCGTGCGGAAAGGTTTAGGCGCTTCGAGACGAGAAGCATGAAGTCTTTACTTTCTTGATCCAGCGCCACGAGGTCACGGATTTCTCGGGGGGACATTTTGGCGTTGACGCGGTGCTTGCCCAAGCGCTGGTGCTGCAAATCACGCGCGCGGACGACGCGGTCGCGGATGACCTGGCTCGGTTCGCCGGGGGTCATGCCTAGGAGTTCTTCGGGCTTGAGGCGGGGGACCTCGATGTGGATGTCGATGCGATCTCGCAATGGGCCGCTGATTCGGCCGTTGTAGCGTTCGCACTGGGATTGGCCGATGCAGCGCTCCTCGGGTAGGCCCTTGAATCCGCAGGGGCATGGGTTCATTGCGGCGATCAGGATGCACTGGGCGGGGAAGGTGATCGTGTTCTGGACCCGAGACACGGTGATCTCCGAGTCCTCCAACGGCTGCCGCAACGCCTCCAAAACCGTCCTCCCAAACTCAGGAAATTCGTCGAGGAAAAGCACGCCGAAATGCGCGAGGGAAACCTCGCCCGGACGGGGGTTGGTGCCGCCGCCGACGATCGCCGCGTGGCTTGCCGAGTGATGAGGCGAGCGGAAAGAGCGCTCCCAGATAAGGCCCCGTACGTCGCGCTTGTTTCCAGAAGCGGAGAAGATCCGCGTCACCGCGATCGATTCCTCCAAGGAGAGTGGTGGCAAGATGGTCGGCATCCGGCGCGCCAGCATCGTCTTACCGGAACCTGGCGGGCCGGACATCAAAACGTTGTGGCCGCCCGCCGCCGCGACTTCGAGCGCGCGTACGGCGTGTCGCTGCCCTTTCACATCCGAATAGTCGACCGCGTACTCGGGCAGACACACGTCCCGGCCGGCATCGAAGCGCTGTGGCGCGAACAACGAGGAGCCATTCAGGAGCTCGACGGCATCCAGAAGCGTCTTCACCCCGTAAACGTCGATGCCCACGGCGACCGCCGCCTCGGCCGCGTTCACCTCGGGGACGATCAGCCGGCGAAAGCCTCGGTCGAGCGCCATCAAGGCGACGCTCACCGCACCGTCAATGGGACGCAAGGTACCGTCCAAGCTAAGTTCACCGAGCATGACGGTGTCGGCAAGCTCTTCTCGGGGCAAGATGCCGCTTGCGGCGCAGATGGCGATTGCCATCGGCAAATCCAACGCCGGCCCCTCCTTCCGAATGTCGCCCGGGGCAAGGTTGCACATGACCTTCTCGCTGGGAAACTTGAGGCCGCTGTTCCTTATCGCCGTTCGAACCCGCTCTTTGCTTTCCTGAACCGCTTTGTCCGGGAGTCCGACGAGGATAAAGTAGCGGTCGCCATCTCCATCGATTCGGCCCTGGAGATCTACCTCGACCACCACCGGCAACGCGTCGATGCCCAGAAGGGTGGCGGAGTGGGCCTGCGCGATCACGACGGCATTTTACGCTGTCGGGCGTCTACTCATGTTGGGGGCTGACCATACACTCGCGATCAAATTTATAGTCTCTTTAGCAAGCCCCAGAATGCGGCGAAACAGAGAATCGCGGCCGCCAGCGCACTCCAACCGGTGATCGGGTTCATCGCATGCGCCTCAAGCATAGGGACTCCGAGAAGGTTAACCCAAGCTAGAAGCAAGAAGAACAATCCGCCAGCGGCGAAAAGAAGGCACCCCAGGCACCCCAAACAACTCGGAAACCCAAACCTTCCAAATACATCCTTAGAATCTTTAGCCGTCTTTGATTGATTCTCAGAATCTTCAGTGGTCTTTCCCAACGTAGTTCAACTTGTGTCGCCTGACGAGGTCGTTAGACACCAGTAACGACTCGGATGATCAAGAGGACGCCGGCCGTGATCCACAACGCCCAGACCCACCAGGACTTCTTCTTGCGCTTCGGCCGATAGTCCTTCTCCGTACGAATCGCCTCAAGCAGGGCGGCCCCTTCAAGGGGGACTCTTTGCTTGCGTTTTCGTACGACGGTTCGATCGTTATCCATTCTTGGCCGGAGGTAGCAACGTTTGCTCCACCGTCACGTTACCGACTTTTTTGATCTTCGCCAACGGAATACGCGACATGGAGATCTTCATCGGACCCACGATCCTTTTTGGCAGATAGACGGTCGCGGTTCCGTCGGCAGCGACTCCGGTGGACTCCTCTGAGTAAGCGAGCGTGACGAGCTGATTTGGCCCATCCATGCCCGCCGGCTTTACGGTCACCTTGCCGGCCGGGAGAGCGCTGGAGGCGGGAAACTTCCGGATCCAGGCCACGCCCTTCCTACTCTCGGCGGCGGTCCACTGCATTCGGTCGACACGTGCGGCGATGGGGTCGGATAGGTCCTCTTCGTACGCGGGCGCGCCACCGGCTCCGAACTTGAGGCTCGTCGGTGCGGCTTCGCCGACGCCAACCGGCTTCAGGTCGGCATCTCCCTTGTCTTCCAACTTTGTGACCGAGCAGCGAATCAACAAAGCCGAGGCGTCTTGGCCGACGACCGTGTAACGCGTGCGCAGGGTACGCACCAGCGTCTTCACGTCGCACGAAATTTGGGAGACACGCTCCACGCTCCAGTCGTCGCCAAGTACGCGGCCGGTCTGCAAAGCGAAGGCGGCTAAGAGCGAAGTAATCATGTCCAGACGCCTAGACGCCGCCCGGACTCAGGGGTTCGCGGGCTTCTCGCCCTCTTTCACGAATCCCGCTTGGCGGGCCAGTTCCTCTTTGCCGGTCGGAGTGTGCGCCTGCGCATCGCGGCGCACGAGGTCTTCGGTATCACGCTCGGCGTTCCGGGTCGCCTTGATCTGCTGCTGCGTCTTCGCCTGCTGGTCCGCGAGAACCTTGTAGGGTCCGCGCGACAGGTAGCAGCCGGTCGCGATGGCGGCGGCAACGATGAAGAGGTTAAGGGCAATCTTTTTCATGCGGTTAGCGCACGACCTGGGTGAGGATCATGTTCGTGTTTCCGGGCACACCGGCCGGGACTCCGGCGGTGATCACGACCACGTCCCCTAGTTTAAGCCGCTTTTGGCGAAAAAACTCGTCAATCGAATCCCGAATCGTGTCATCGGTGTTAACTGGCGCAGGAATTCGCGCCGCTTCCACTCCCCAAACCACCGCCATTTGCCGCAGAGCGGTCTCGCTGGCGGTTGAGCAGAGAATCGGGACCCGCGGCCGGAACTTGCTTACGAGCCTTGCCGTTTGACCGCTCGTGGTGGTGCAGAGGATCGCGCGGGGTTTCAGAACGTGGCTCAGATCGCAGGCGGCGTGGGCGATGGCGTCGGTGTGGTCGATGCGATCCTTCCGGCGAACATACTCGCGTTCGATGGGGTGGCGGTCATAACTCCCTTCCGCCTTCTCGGCGATCCGGACCATCGTGCGGACGCATTCGATGGGATAACTGCCCGAGGCGGTTTCCCCGCTGAGCATCAGCGCGTCGGTCCCGTCGAGGACGGCGTTCGCGACGTCCGTAGCCTCGGCGCGGGTCGGACGCGGGAGGTTGATCATGCTTTCCAGCATTTGGGTGGCGGTGATGACGGGGGTTCCGGCGAGGGTGCAGGCGGAGATGATCTGCTTCTGCATGATCGGAACGTCCTCGATCTCCATCTGAAGTCCCATGTCGCCACGGGCAACCATTACCACGTCGACGCATTGCAGGATGTTGTCCAAGTCCTTGATTCCCTGCTTCATCTCGATCTTCGCGCATACGTTGGCGCTCGAACCAAGGCGTTCCAGGAGACGGCGCAGTTCGCGCACGTCCTGAGCGGACTTCACATAACTGAGGGCGATGATATCGGCGCCAGCCTTCACTGCTTCCTCGGCGTCGGCGACGTCCTTAGGCGTCAGCGCCGGCACATCGAAGACTTTGCCGACCAGGGTGACTCCCTTCTTGCTGGAGAGCTTCCCGCCGGTGACGACCTTCGCGAGGAATAGCGAAGGCGTTTTCGAGGACGTAATTCTCAGCTCGATCTCGCCGTCTCCGAGAAGAAGACGGCAACCCGAACCCATCACTCTGAGGATCTCACCCTGATCGATCGGGACTTGAACATCCTCACCTACGCCAACGCGAACGGTTTGGCCGGCAGTCAGGGCAATCGAGTCGCCGGGGATCATGCCGACGCGAAACTTTGGGCCCTGTAGGTCCACCAGTACGGCGACCGGAGCCACGGCGGGCGAAAGCTCGCGGATCCACTCGATCCATTGCAGGCGGGTCGGCCAATCGCCGTGGCTGCAGTTGATTCGGGCGACATTCATGCCGGCCTCGATAAGGGCTTGGATCATCTCCCGGCTATTGACGGCCGGACCTAAGGTGCAGACGATCTTGGTGCGTCGCTTCATTCCGCTCCCATGTCTGGCCAGAAGTCTACTTGGGTCCCTGTTGGCTAAGCGTGAAGGAACCGTACTTTTTCGGGTTGATCGGGCGTGAGAAGGGCGGCGGTGAGGTGTCCGCCGTACGCGGCGCCGGTGTCGATGCCGATCTTGTTATGCTCGACTCGCGGCAGGCCATTGCGAGAGGGGGTGTGGCCGAAGACGACGACGCCACCGAAGTCGGCGTCCGAGTCCAGGAAGTCTTCGCGAATCCACATCCGGTAGTCAACCGTGTCGAACCAGCGTTTACCCGGGGGAAGAAGGCCTGCATGAACGAAAATGTAGCCGCCCTCTCGGTACTCGATCTGAGTGCCTTCGAGGAAGGTCCAGTGCTCGCCGGGAACGCGCTGGTACCACCTTGACCGTCCGCCGTACGCCGACATCGTCTGCTGCCCACCGTAGCTGAACCACCAAGAGACGTCCTCGAAGTTGATGTCCTCCGTGCCTCGCGGATCCAGCATCTGCCGAACATCCATCATCGCCTGGTCGTGGTTGCCCCTTAAAAAAATTGTGTTGGGGCGCTCCTGCTGGATTTTGATCAGGAGGTCGATCGTGAGGCTGACCTCCGGTCCCCGGTCGACGTAGTCGCCGAGGAAAACGAGGCGGTCGTCAGCCTCAATCGGAAGTTCATGGATCATCTGGAGGAGCTTACGGAGCTTCCAAACCTCCCCATGAACGTCCCCAATGGCGATTAGCACGGTTTGATTATGGATGGGAGTCGTTTCCGCCCTGGCCTGGACCAATGCCGATACGCTCTCGCGTCGTTCGGATTTGCCCTCAAAGGGCATGTATCTGAGGACTGATTTGGTCTCGGCCGATCTTCTAACAGGGTAGCGCCGGGAGGCGCGACCCTTCGCTGGAGGGACAACCCCTTCGGGGTAAAGGGGTAGTCAGAGCGTGATTTTGAACCTCAAAAACAGTGTTCCCGGGGATTTTGCCCCGGTGCTCCCCTGATTTCAGGGGAGCATGTGGCCCATCTTGGCCTTCTTGGTTTGGAGGTAGCGCTCGCGCTCTTCGACGGGTTCCACGAGGATGGGGACGTGCTCGACGATTTCGAGGCCGTAGCCCTTTAGGCCGCTGACCTTTTTCGGGTTGTTGGTCATCAGGCGGAGCTTTCTTAGGCCGAGATCGGCCAAGACCTGAGCGCCGAGGCCGTAGTCCCGGAGGTCGGGTTTGAAGCCCAGGGCAACGTTCGCTTCAACCGTGTCGAGGCCGGAATCCTGAAGCTCGTACGCACGGAGCTTGTTCACAAGCCCGATTCCGCGACCTTCCTGAGCGATGTAGAGGACCACGCCTTGGCCTTCTTTCTCGATCTTGTTAAGCGCGGCCTCAAGCTGATCGCCGCAGTCGCAGCGCAGCGAGCCGAGGAGGTCACCGGTGAGGCAACTGGAGTGGATTCGAACGAGCACGGGCTCCTCGGTGCAGACATCGCCCTTGACGATGGCCACGTAAGGATGTGGCTCGACGCTCGATTCGTAAACGTAAAGCGTGAAGTGGCCGAACTTCGTCGGGAAATCGATGGGACCGGCGGCGCGCGTGACCAGCTTCTCGTGCTTGCGACGATAGGCGATGAGGTCGGCAATCGTGACTATCTTCAGGTTGTGCTTGGCCGCGAAGGGAACGAGATTGTCGAGGCGCATCATGGTGCCGTCCTCGTTCAGGATTTCGCAGCCGACGCCGGAAGGCTTGAATCCAGCGAGTTGGCAGAGGTCGACGATGGCTTCGGTGTGACCTGCGCGCTTGAGGACGCCGCCAACTTCCGCACGAAGGGGGATGATGTGGCCGGGACGTGCGAGGTCGTCGGGGGTAGCGGCATCGTCAACGAATACTTGCACGGTGCGGGCGCGGTCGAAGGCGGAGACGCCGGTGGTGGCGCCTTTCAACGCGTCGACGGTCTCGGCCATCGCGGTGCCGTGGCGGGCCGTGTTCTGCTTCGTCATCATCGGAATCTGAAGCTCGGCAAGGCGCTCGGCGGTCGTGGGGATGAACGGCACGCCGCGCCCGTGCATGATCATGAAGTTCATGAGCTCCGGCGTACAGGTCTCCGCCGCGCACACCAGATCGCCCTCGTTCTCCCGATCGGGATCGTCGATCACAATGATCATCCGGCCGGCCTTTAGATCTTCCAGCGCATCATCGATCGTCGCAAATTCGCTCACGTAAGATTCTACGCAGATTTACGGCATATGAATCGCGACCACAGGTCGGTAGTCCGGGTCTCGACGACAGCAAGACCCAGACTCGCTAGAACGAGTTACGCCGGCTTGCGCGCGAGCATCGTAACCTGCGGGAGACGGAAGCCCATCTTCTCGCCCGCGTAGGTGATGTCGAGCAACTCCCTTAACTCCGGTGAGGCGCCATTGAAAATCTCGCGAAGATGCGCGACCTTCTCGGCGGGCGTCCGCATTCGGATAACCCACTCGTCGAAGTCCATCTGGCGGCCATCGCCGCAGTAGGCTTCTTCGACGGTTTCCACTTCCAAACCCGCGGAGATGGCCATCGCTTGCCACTCGCTTGGACGATAGTTGCGAACGTGGGAGGGATCGCGCAGTCTTTCGATTTCGTCGACCTGCGCGTCCAGGGTCGGGTCCTCCGGGGAGGCCGTATCAACCACCAAGTAGCGGCCGCCGGGTTTTAGGACGCGCGCGGCTTCGTTGACGGAGGCTTGAACATCCGCGAAGTGGTGGGGCGCCAGGCGAACGGTGTAAACGTCGAAGGTCGAGTCCTCGAAGGGCAGCTTCTCCGCCATTCCCTGCACGACCTCGAGGTTATCCAGTCCACGCTCCTTGGCGGTGGCCAAGGTTTGCTCCAGCATCGAGGCGGTCAGATCGTAAGCCACGACGCGCGCCACGAGGGGCGCGAAAGTAAGGGCCACATGTCCGGCGCCGGTCGCCACATCAAGTAGAACGTCCTCGGGTTGAGGGTTCACGAGCACCACAACCTCCGCAAGCGCGTTGGCGTCGGCATGGACCGAGCTGGTGGCGTAGGATGCGGCGGTGGGGGCGAATTGATCGGTGACGAGCTTGTGGATGGTGTCTGACATAGGGGTTTAGATTTCGAGCGGGCAACCATCTCCGGGCCTCGAATCGACCTGGATCGTGCTGCGCTCGATAACTAGATCATGGCGCATCCTTTCCTGGGCTTCCTTGTGAGCGCCGTCCGACAGCCCTTTTGGCGCGATGACGTGGGCGGTCAGCGCGCCAACTTCCGGAAACTGGTCCCTTATCTCACGAGACTCAATTTAGAAGGCAACCTCCTTATCCTTGCTTCGTTCAAAGGCGACGTACAACACGGGCAAAACTAGCAGCGTCAAGATCGTCGCCGAGACGATGCCGCCGATGACGACGGTGGCAAGCGGACGTTGCACTTCGGACCCTATGCCCGTGTTCAGGGCCATGGGAACGAATCCGAGCGCGGCCACAAGAGCGGTCATCAGGACGGGTCGAAGGCGTTGTTTGGCTCCGAGCTTTACGGCTTCCACAACGCTGGAACCCGATTCCCGCAACCCGTTGATGGCGGAAACGAGGACGACGCCGTTGAGAACGGCAACCCCCGAAAGGGCGATGAAGCCAACACCGGCGGAGATGCTGAACGGAAGACCTCGCGCGGCGAGCGCGAATACTCCACCCGTCACCGCCAGGGGGACACCCGTGAAGATGAGTAGCGCCTGCTTCAGTGAACCAAAGGTGGCAAACAGAAGGGAGAAGATCAATAGAAGGGCCACGGGAACGGCAATCAATAGCCGCGCACTTGCCCTCTGGAGATTCTCAAACTGTCCACCCCAAGTCAGATAGTAACCCTCAGGCAGCTTCACCTTGCTCTCGATGGCTTGCTTGGCGGTCTTCACGAAAGAACCTAAGTCGGTCCCTCGAACGTTGAGTTGGACAACGACCCGCCTCTTGCCACTCTCGCGACTGATTTGAGCAGGCGCGGGCTTCTCCTCGATTGTCGTTACGTCGGCGAGAGTGATACTCATGCCGCTCGATGTCACGATCGGCAGACGTTTGATCGCCCCCAGGTCGTTCCGAACGTTCCCGGGAAGACGGATGACCATGTCGAAGCGGCGATCGCCTTGCACGATCTGGCCGACGGGTTCGCCACCGAGCGCGGTTGACACCAACTGTTGGATATCGGCGACGTTCACTCCCAGTCGCGCGGCGGCGCGTCGGTCGATCTCGATCTGAACGACGGGGATCTCATCGACCTGCTCTACGGAGACATCCGCCGCGCCTGGGACGGACTTGACGACCGCCGCGATTTCATCGGCCTTCTGACGGATGGTGTCGAGATCCTCGCCAAAGACCTTGATGCCCACATCTGCCTTGACGCCCGAGATCAGTTCCGCGAAGCGCATCTGAATCGGCTGGGTGAATCCGTAACCTTGGCCAGGCACTTCCGAAACCTTGTCTTCGATCTCCGAAATCAGCTTCGCCTTGTTGACGCCCTTTCGCCAAGTGCTGGTTGGCTTCAACATGATGAACGTGTCGGATAGGCTCAGAGGCATGGGGTCCGTGGCGATCTCGGGGGTTCCGCTCCTTGAGAACGTCGTCGAGACTTCGGGAACCTCGCGGATCTTTCGCTCTGCCGCCGTTATCATGGCGACGGTTTGCTCCGCGTCCACCGTCCGCAGACGGACCGGCTGCACAACGATCGAGCCTTCATCGAGGGTCGGAATGAACTCCGAGCCGAGACGCGTGAACAGAACCCCCGCGGCGATAAGCATGGACATCGCCGCCCCAATAACAAAGGCCTTTCTCCGAAGGGCGAATCCGAGAACAGGGCGATAGATGGCGTCAAAGAGACCCATGATCGGGTTCTTGCCCTCACGAGTGTTTCCAGAAAGCACGAGACTGGACAACGCGGGAACGAGGGTTAGAGTCAGGAGGAGCGCACCGATCAGAGCGAAGACGACGGTGAAAGCCATCGGTTTGAACATCTTGCCCTCGGTCCCCTCGAGACTCAAGATGGGCAGATAAACGACCGTGATGATGCTGACGGCGAAGGCAGTGGGCTTCGCAACTTCGCGAGACGATTCCCAGACCGTTTGCCGAACCTCCTGGCGGGTCAATAGGCGACCTCGGTGCTCGCGCTCCTCGGCAAGGCGCCGGACCGCGTTTTCGACCATTACGACCGCGCCATCGACGATGAGCCCGAAGTCGATCGCCCCAAGGCTCATCAGGTTTCCCGAGATGCCGAAGCGATTCATGCCTATGATCGCGAAGAGCATCGATAGCGGAATCGCAACGGCTACGACGAGGGCGCCCCGCAAGTTGCCCAATAGCGCCAGGAGGACAAACACGACCAGGAGACCGCCCTCCAGCAAGCTCTTCTGGACGGTATGCACCGTCTCTCCAACGAGCTCAGATCGGTTGTATACCGTGGTCAACTTCACATCGGATCCAAGCTGGCCCCGAATTTCTTTGATCTTCTCATCGACAGCATTGGCGACTTCGCGACCATTCGCACCTTTCAGCATCAAGACCGTCGCCACCATTGCTTCATGGCCGTCCTTCGTGCTGATCCCCGTCAATACAGGGATGCCCGTCTTGATCTCGGCAATGTCGCTAATCAGAACAGGCGTGCCGCCTTCAGATGCGACGACGATTTCACCGATCTCCCCCGCGTCCTTCGCGAGACCTACGCTACGAACAATCGTCCGCTCGCCATTGTGTTCGATGACTCCGCCGCCCGCGTTCTGATTGTTTTTTTGCAGGGCGTCGACGACTTGCGAGATTCCGATGCCGCGGGCTTTGAGCTTCAGCGGGTCGATTTCAACCTGAAATTGCTTTTCGCTACCGTCGGCCGCGCTGACCTCGGCGACGCCAGGCACCGTGCGGAGTTGAGTTGCTATCTGCCAATCCTGGATCGTTCGCAGTTCCATAGGGCTGCGGTTGCCGCTCTCCAGGGCGTACATGTAGATTTCACCAAGCCCCGTCGAAACGGGGGCGAGTTGGGGCGCTTGGATCCCCTGAGGCAACTCTTCCCGCACTCGTCCGAGGCGCTCGGTAACGAGTTGGCGCGCAAAGTAGGTGTCCACTTCATCTCGAAACGTGACCGTCACCTGAGAGAGGCCGTACTGACTCAGCGACCGAACCTCGAGAACTCCTGGCACGCCGCTCATCGCGGTTTCGATGGGAAAGGTGATGAGTTTCTCGGCTTCTTCGGGGCCCATTCCGCCCGTTTGGGTGTTGATCTGGACTTGGTTCGTCGTGATGTCGGGCACCGCGTCGAGGGTCAGACTTTGCCACGAGAAGGCTCCCACAACGATCAAAAGAACCGATGCCGCGATGACAAGGAACCTCTGCTTGAGGCTGAACTGGAGCACCTGCTCGAGCATCAGTCTTCTCCCTTAAGCTCATCTTTGCGTGACTCGCTTTCGATAACGAAGAGCCCTTTTGAGACCACGCGCTCTCCTGCCTTTAGGCCAGAAACGATCTCGGTAAATCCTCCGGCGGAGCGCCCAGTCTTTACGGGCCGCCTTTCATACTTCCGCCCCACCTGCACGAAAACACTTTCCTCGTGCGAGCGGTGAATGATCGCCGCATCGGGGACGACCAAGGCGGTCGTCGCATGGCCAACTCCGAGCAAGACTGTCGCGAACATGTCCTCGCGCAATAAGCCGCCCTTGTTTTCAACGAGGCATTGAACGGGCATCGTGCGGGTCTTCGCATCCAAGTGGTTGCCCAGAAGCTGCACCACTCCCTCAAATATTCGATCGGGAAAAGCGGCGGCGGTGATTCGTACGTTCAGTCCCCGCTCTACCGATACCACGTCTTTCTCGGGCACCTTGGCGATGACCCAAACCGTGTCTAGGTTTTCAATCTCGAAGAGCTCAGAAGACCTTTCGACGGCTTGACCGATCGTCGCCTTTCGCTCGGTTATGGTGCCTGCGATAGGCGCGGTCAGGGTCACCGATGAGCGATCGCCACCGTTGCCCATCCCTCGAACGGCCGCGTAGTTATTGCGGGCATTGTCGACCGCTCGCTTCGCACCCACCAAGCTGGCTTGGGCCGCGGCGAGTCCAATCTTTGCTCGTTGGACCTCAAGATTCGCCGCGCGTGCGTCACCTTCGGCGGTCTGCACTTCACGGGCGGTCAGGAGACCCTTGCTGGCGATTTCCTGCTCGCGTCGCAGCGTATCGGATGCGACGCTTTGCCGCTTCTTCGCCCTGTCCCGGCGAACCTCATCCTGGCTGAGAACTAGCCGTGCCTGCTCAAGTTCAGTGCGAGCAATGAGCTCCTGAGAGAACAATCTTGTGGCCCTCTCCAGTTGAACTTTGTGTACCGCCTCGTCGGCTTTGGCGCTCTGAAGTTCAGCCTCTGCTGTGTTCACATCACCTATTGCCGCTTGCAGCGATGGCTGGCTAAAGGCACCCGCTTTGGCGAGAGCGTTCTGTCGAGACAGTTGCGCTTGCGATGTCCGGAGCCGTCCTTCCGCGAGGTCCAGTTCCGCCGACGCCTTGTCGACTTCCGCATTGCTGGCTAGTCGAAGGCGATCCGCGTCGGCCACCGCCGATGCGGCTTGAGCCAGCTCCGGCGATTCGAGAATGGCGAGGCTCTGCCCTTTGCCGACTTTTTCGCCTGCGGCGACGAAGAGGCGAATGATCTTTCCCGGAAGTGACGAAGTCACGATTGCCCGTCCGTTCGCCGTACTGGTCACCGTCCCCGCAACCTTCAACTCTGCCTGCATCAACATTGATCGCACCACTGCGGTTTCGATGCCGCTCTCCTTGGCCGATTCTTCGGAAAGGGACACTTCGCCTTTGTTTTTAGATTCCTCGGCCGACTTCGATGGCGCCTCTGAGGCGGGTTGGCTTTGAGTCTTGCCGCACCCAAACACCGTGGCGACAAGGAGCAATGCGATCAACGAATGGTTCTTGCTCACGGTCGAACCTCTGGGAGTCGGCCCGTGACCGCAACGTATTTCGCCTGTGCCCTGCCCAGCGCGAGCTTTGCGTCGACGATGCTTTCCTCGATCTCGCGCACGGCTCGGAGCGCGTCGAGGGTATCGACGAGAGTGTTGGCCCCCTCCTTCAATCCCGTTTGAGTTCTTTGATACAGTTCGCGACTTGTTGAAAGAACAGACTTGAGGGCTTTGAGTTGCTCGGCCGCCGCATCAACTTCGATAAGGTCTGCGTCCAACTCCGTTCGTGCGAGACGAAGTGCGTCCGCTAGCGCTTTGCTGGCCGCCCGCGATCGGAGATCGCCGGCGGACTCCTCTGCGTGAGACTTTCCCGAGTCGAACAGGGGAAACGAAAGCTGGATACGGACGCCATATTGCTGATCGGCCTGCTGCCAGGGCGATCGCCGTCCCTGGAGCTCAAGCAGAGGCCTTCGGCTCGCACGCGCCACTTTCTTGTCCGCATCCGCGAGCGAGATTTCCGCCGCCAACGCCATTAGGTCTGCGCGTTGAGTCTGCAGGGCCCGATCGTCGATGACCTCTACAGGAATGGATGGGAATACGGTTTCCGCCGGGCTTAGTTCGACCCCAACCGCGCCCGAAAGTCGGCGAGCATTGGCCGCAACGTCCGCCTCACGTTGCCTTGTCGTCGCCTGACTGCGCGTGAACTCGATGGACGCGCGGGTCGCCTGAATACCGGCTAGCCGACCACCGTCGACGAGTTGCCGGACGGCGCCGAGTAGCTCTCCGGCCGTCGTTTCCAATTGCTTTGCGATGCTCACCCGCTCTGCTGAGGCAGCAGCTTCCAGATACGCACGGATCACATCGCTCTGTAGATCCACCTCAGCGCGCCGTAAGGCCGCTTCCGACTGGCGGAGTAGGGCGTCGCCGCTGGCCCGAGCGGCGGCAGTGCGTCCAAAAATGTCGATCGGTTGGGCAACCGCGAGGTCGTCGTCACTGCTGCCGACGCGCGTGTCGCTCGAAATCCCAACCCGCAGTTCCGTCGCGGGCGCCGCTGCCATGCTACGGCGGGTCGCTTTTGCTCGATCGACGTCTAGACGAGCCGATTGGACGGATGGACGATTCGCAAAAGCGATCGCGATTGCCTGGTCAAGGTTAAGGGGTTTAGATTGCGATCGTGCCAAAAACGGCATGACCGAGAGTGCGAGAAGAAAATTAGGCTTCAAAGAAACTCCAGCTGATGATCTGGTCTTGGCGGCGAAAGGCCGCAATGACTACATCAGGTGGAGAGGAGGCGCGCGATCTGACCGAATTCCAGGCGGAGCGTTCGGAAAGAACGATTCGATGTGCGTCGATACCGCGGACTGGGGAGCGATCGTTGTCGGAGCACAGAGTTGCTCCACAGGGGGCGGAAAGTCTACATCGAGACTCGGAAGCACATGGGCGAAAACACTTACGCGGTGCGTCGTGCACGTCGTCAACGTGCAGCAATCTCGGCAGTCGTTGCGAGGAACAACCTCAGGCGCGTGTGGCCCTTCTTCGATTAGCGCACACGCGGTAACGGTGCACTTCGGACACACCTTGCCATCGGCCCCAAGATAAATGCTGTGGCCGAAAGTGATCTGCCCGAGCAAAAGAGCCGTAGCAACGATGAAGGCGTGCAGAAACCGCACGAACCAATTCTAGCAGAGCACCCTCGGACCTTCGCCGCGATACCAATTTGAACCTGTGGGCTAACCCCTACTGGCCATCCGTATAGATATCGACTTGAGGGAATGGCCACACTGGGCCAGCCTCGTAGGTCCTCCCGCGCACTTTGCCGTTACCCGAACCGCACTCCGCGTGCATCCACTAGACCCATCATGAGCCACGAACACTCACACGACGGACACGGACACCACCACGGTGTGATGCACGTGCACGGCTCCACGCACGGGCCTAGATTGATCCTTTCGCTGATCGTCACCTCGGCCTTCGTTATCGGCGAAGCGATCGCGGGATACCTGGCTCACAGCCTTGCGCTCATGTCGGACGCGGGGCATAACGCCAGCGATGCCCTCGCGCTCGGCTTGGCGGCGTACGCGATATGGATTTCGAAGCGACCCGCGAATGAGAGGAAAACCTTCGGATACCACCGGGCGAACATTCTGATCGCTCTGTTTAATGCCGTCAGTCTCGTCGTGATCGGCGTCGTGATCCTCGTAGAGGCGTGGGAGCTCTTTCTCAAGCCCCAGACGGTAACGGGAACTTTGATGATGTGGGTCGCCTCCATCTCGGTTCTGATGAACACGGTGATCGCCTGGTTACTATCGGGAGGCGCAAAGGAGAGTCTCAATATGCGCGCCGCATTCCTACACATGGCGGGGGATGCCATCTCGGCGGCGGCAGTTGTGGTCGCTGGATTCGCGATCAAACAAACGGGGTGGGTCTACGCAGATCCCCTTGTCTCGGCTCTCATCGCTGTCTTCATTCTTTACACAGCTTGGGGGATTGTCAGAGAAGCGACGGAAATCCTTTTGGAGTCCACTCCGAAGGGGTTGGACTTCGACCAAATGATCTTGGCCATGAGTGAGGTTCCGGGGGTTTGCGCCGTCCACGACGTTCATGTATGGACAGTTTCCGACGGCATGCACTATATGTCTTGCCACGTGGTGGTAGGCGATAACAGTACGATCGCCGACTGCAGCCGAATCATCCACGAGGTCAACGAATTGCTGGCCCATCGGTTCGACATCGCTCACGCTACGATTCAGACGGAGCAAGAGGGCACGTGTGCACATGCGGCCGGGGAAACCCCAATCTTTTGTGACCAGAGCTCGATCAATCACCGGGAATAGGGCTGAAACCGAGTTCAGGTTTGAAGTTAGGCCAATTGCGAACGCCGGACCGTAGTTCGCCGGCCTATGGAGCGAGCAGCGGTCGCGCCTCCAATTGGTTCTGCGCCGAGATCGCCGTCGAGAACCGACAAACCGCAGCGAATGAATGCGACACCGGGTATCTCCCACCAACCTCCTTTGGTCGGGCGGCTGAGCCGCCTTATAATTCGCTGGTGCGCAAAGCGTCTAGAGTTCTAGTTCTTGCGCTGGACGAAGAATTTGTCCAAACGCGGTCTGATCCCAGCCGCCTCGCCTGGATTTTCTTGGCTGCCGCCCTCGGAGTGCTTTGCGTTCTCGCAGGTCGGGCCGCCTCGCACAAAGGGGTCGCCTCGTCACATGGCGATGCCGCCGTACCGGCATGTCTTGCGAATCTGAAGGGCATCTACTCAGGAATTACCATGTATGCGGCGGACCATGACGATCGGCTTCCTCCGGAGGACAACTGGATGGATTCCCTCGCGACCCATGTCCCCGCTGGCCTGTTTAATTGTCCCGCAGCGTCAACGGGCACTTTTGGATATGCGTTCCGAATTGGCATGGGCGCAAAACCGCTCGGAAGTATTTCGGAGCCTTTCACCCACGTGCTCGTCTTCGACAGCCTGAACGAAGTCCGTAACGCGCTTGCCGATCTAACCGCCCTTCCGACGCCCGACAGACATAGAGGCGGCAATTATATGCTGCTTGCGACGGGAACCGTGGTGCTCCACTAGTTGCCCACAAATTGGCGCCAGGCGGTCAAGCTGGCGGAGAGGGGGGGATTCGAACCCCCGAAGAGTTGCCCCTTACCGCATTTCGAGTGCGGCGCACTAGACCACTATGCGACCTCTCCGAGGGAGATTATGACCTATCTCCGAGGCCGACATCTAGGATCGGTTTCAGGCGGGATCGCGCCTCTGTGACGGTGAAGGGGCCGAGGGGGCCCTGCTGCCCTCGCAGGTGGACCAAATACACACCAGGCGGCTTGTGCGCCAGCTCCGGCATCACCATTCCCGAGACCGGCGCTACGAGCCGGGCGGGTAACTCGGCGGCGAGGTCGTTGGCCGTCTCGATCGACCTGGGGCCAACCGTCACCGCAAAGGCGTCATCCGCGGCCTCGGCGGCGGCACAAAAAAAACCGGCGGTAGCGACCCCTCCATCGACCGCGATGGGGGCGAACACTCGGATCGCGGCCCGAGCCTCGGTTTGAAACTCTTGCCCCTCCGCGGTGGAGCCCAACAACCTTCCGTAGGCCAAGAGCAGGCGGATCATGCGGGCGGTGCAGGACTCATGCAGGTTATCGGCGATCTCCGGCACCGTGGTATCCGGAAGCACAAAAACCGGGCTTGGACGTGTCAGCAAAAAGACGCCTGGCCGATCGCCGGCGAAAAGCTTCCGGGCGCGACGAAGCACTTGAAGCCCGGGCTGAAATGAAGTCGCGTCGCCGGCCAAATAGGCCTGCAGCCGGGCGTCGGCGTAAGCGAGATAAGCCCCTAGGTAACCGTGACGACTACCGCCGTTCACACGAGCGAGAACGTCGTCGCGGGTATGTAGGGTCTCCAATCGGGCCAACCACTCCAACGCCTTGGCCACATGCTGCCCATCCCGCATTAGACGCGCCGTTTCGATGGCCCGCGCGACCGAGGTCAAGCTATCGTCGGCAAGACCGGACTCCACCATAACTGCCAGCGGCGCGGTCGCCCTCAAGAGGTTCATGGCGGTGACGGTCCTTGGGTCATCGAAGGTTGCCGACTCGAAAAAGGGAATCGCCTGCGGATACCGCACGACATCGAGACCCAGGCTTGAGCGGGCCCATTCCTGCAACTCAGGCGGCATAGAGTCGCGTAACCGGCGCGCCGAAACGCTATATCGGGGACTTCGCATGAGGAATTCCTGGTCCCCCAATTGCCCTTGGACAAAGCCCGAGCTTCCATGCAAACACGACTCCAGGAAATGCCAGGTCTCCTTGGCGACGTGGTTCTCCAGATCGTTCGGGGAGATCGCGTCGGATTCGGCGAGCGCCAACATCGCGTTCGCGTTCTCCACCGTTTCCTTGTTGGTCTCGATGGTGCGGCCATCCGCCCAGACCTGGGTATGGAAAAAGCCCCCATCCATCAGGTCCAGGAAGGGCGAGTGAAGGAGTCCGTCGATTGCGTGGAATCGCAGGTAAGAGTCGCCGGTGATGACCAAGTAGCGCCACACCTGGGGAGCGAGAGGGGTGTATTTGTCGACCGGAAATCCGCCAAACGCCTTGAGCGCGATGCTATGAATCGACTCGGTGTAGGCGCCGAACGGAACCGGAGCGCTTCCGGTTTGGGTGGCGAGCCGCTCGATATCGTTCCGCTGGGCATTCGCATCGATGACCCGGCCGCCATTCGCCAGGTCGGAGTACTTGCTTTGGATCTTGATGAGGAGCGGCAACAGGTTGGTGGAGGAGAAATCCTCAATCCCGGACTGTCTTCCCAAAAAATCGTACGGCCGGCCCTGACGGTCCAGGAACCAGATCTGGAAATCCGGCTGAAAATGATCCGAAAGGCGCGTGAAAGGCAGAAATGCGTTTAGCCACTCGGGATGCGCGGCGCCATCCACCCGAATGCAGGTGAAGCTCCGCTGGAGAAACATCGCGATGTCCGGCTCGGTCATCAAGTTCTTGTCGAACAACTGCGCGAGGTGGCTGGACGGAACTCCAATTACCAGGAGCACCGGCCGATCTAGGTGCGCGGCGTCGATCAGCGTCTTTCTCGTAAAGGGGCGCCAATCCACCGCTTGGTACCGGGCCTGCCGCAGATATTCGTCTCGCTCGGTACGGAGCCGGTTCTCCTTTGGCAGAGGAATCGTCGGTTGCAGCAGCTTCGTCGCAAGTCCGATAACGCAGAGGGTGACGGCGACCGAGGTGACGACTCCATACCCGGTGCGCTGCATCGTCTTAGAGTTTAACGTCCCGAAGGCGCCGAGGGTTTGTTCGTGTAGGGAGCGGCTGTGCTAGAATCAGGCTCATGTCGATCTCACTCGATGAGGTTCGGCACGTCGCGCGACTGGCTCGTCTTGAACTTGACGATGCGGAGATCATGTCGCTGCAGGGCGAGCTGAATGCATTGCTAGGCCACTTTGCCGATATTCAGGTCATTGATGTGACCGGTATCGAGCCCCGGTCGCACGCCGTCGTACGACAAAATATCTGGTCGATCGACGAGTCGATCTTTGGACTGCCTCGCGAGGCCGCGCTCCGAAATGCACCGCTGTCCCGCGCGGGCTTGTTCGTCGTGCCGCAGATCATCGAGGATTGAGCGCGGTGGAGATTACAAGGCTTTCCGCCGCTGAATTGGCGCGTCTCGTCGCCTCCCGTGAGCTCTCTTGTACCGAGGTCACGAGCGCTTTTCTGGACCGAATCGAGTCTATGGACTCTCAGTTCGGCGCTTTTCTGAGCGTCGACCGCGCCGGTGCGCTTGAAGGCGCGCGGCTCGCGCAGGACCAAGTCGATGCGGGGACCGCAGGCCCATTAACCGGCGTTCCGATCGCGGTGAAGGACAATATGTCCACGCTTGGGTTGGAGACGACCTGCGCCTCGAAGATTTTGAAGGGGTACGTGCCCCCGTTCGACGCGAGCGTGGTTACGCGGCTCCGCCAGGCGGGGATGCCGATTCTGGGCAAGACCAACTTGGACGAGTTCGCGATGGGCACATCGACCGAGAACTCGGCGTTCCAACTCACCCGAAATCCGTGGGACACCGACCGATCGCCAGGCGGCAGTTCGGGCGGATCGGCGGCGGCGGTCGCCGCAGAACTCGCGCCTCTCTCGCTTGGTTCGGATACCGGAGGCTCGATTCGCCAGCCGGCGGCTTTGTGCGGCGTGGTCGGGTTCAAACCGACTTACGGGCGCTGTTCGCGCTACGGACTCATCGCTTTCGGTTCCAGCCTCGATCAGATCGGGCCGTTCGCGCGGAACGTGGAGGACACGGCGTTACTCGCTTCCGCGATCACGGGTCATGACCCGATGGATGGGACAAGCCTCCCGAACGCACCGATCTCGACTCAGGACTTAAAAAACGGCACGCTCAAGGGCAAGCGGTTCGCCCTACCTCTCGAAATGATGACGGGCGAGGGTACCCATCCGGCGGTGCGCGCTTCGATCGAGGAAACGATCGCGATTCTTCGTCGCGAGGGAGCCGAGGTCGTCGAGGTCTCGATCCCGACCATCAAGCTCGGGGTCACCACCTATTACATCATCGCGCCGGCGGAAGCCTCCAGCAACTTGGCCCGCTTCGACGGCATCCGGTACGGAGCTCGAAGCGAAGGCGCGGGGCACATCGGCGTGGTCGAGAAAACCCGGGCGGAAGGGTTCGGCCATGAGGTCAAGACCCGAATCATGATTGGCACCTACGCCTTGAGTGCCGGCTACTACGACGCTTACTACACGCGCGCCCAGCAGGTTCGAACGCTGATGCAACAGGAGTTCGCGCGGGTATTCGAAGAGTACGACGCGGTGATTTCGCCGACGAGCCCGATTCCTGCATTCAAGCTCGGTGAACTCAAGAACGACCCGATGGCGCTGAAGATGCTGGACTTCTGCACGATCCCCGCAAACCTTGGGGGAATGCCCGGCATTTCCATCAACTGCGGCTTCGCGGACGGTTTGCCGGTCGGCTTCCAATTGATGGCTCCGCCGCTCGAGGACGAGAAGCTGCTGCAAATCGCGTATTCTGTCGAAAGGGTCCTTCCGCACGCCACGGGAAGACCACCGATACCGTAAGGACCGAATATGGACGACATCCGTAAGCAGGACCTGAAGCTGTTCCTGCGGGAGCTTGTCGATCCTTGGCGTCTGGCGGCCACCGTCGCCGCCCTCGTCGTCATCTTCGTCGCTACGGATGGAGCGGCGAAATTCGGCTCGTTCTTCCTGGCGAGTTCGACCGTGCTGATTACCGTAACGGGCATCGCATGGAGCGCGGCCGAGCGGCGGCGGTTCTATTCAAAGGATATGGAAAACCTTTGGAAGGGCTGCCGTGAGCGGCTTACGCGCTTGGACGAGGTACTAAAGAAGCTCCGAAAGGATCAGATCGCCGACCTACGGGAGATGCCGCAAACGATCGGACGAGTAGGAAAGACGCTCTACTTAGCGCTTCGGCGGGCCGACATCATTTCACATGAGGTCCAGGCTTCGGAGAAAGACTTTATCAACCAGTCGCCGACGTGGCAATCGAATTCAAACGACCCCCAGTCCCGCGAACTCTACCGTTTGGCGGACCGGAACATCGCGGAATATCGCGCGCAGTACGTGGGTGTGATGGCCGGGGTTCAGCGGACGAAGGCGCAAAGCGCCTACTTCATGACGACGCTGGATACCCTTCGCATGAAGGTGATCGGCTACCGGCTCGTGGGGCGAAGCCCGGAATTACAGTCGCAGGACTTCTTAGAAGCCTTGGCCGAAGCAAGACTTCAGCTTCAATCGATCGATACCGCCCTCGAAGAACTCGATCTCGGGCACTATCCGAAGATGATCGCGGCCGTACAGCCGCCCCCGATTCCCGAAGAGATTCAGGAGCAGCTTCGACAGAATCGTTAAACGACCTAAAGGTCGTCTTCGGGCAGCTCTTCGATCTCCATATCTTCCTCGTCGTCGTGAGCCGCGACTACCTTGGGCTCGACTTCGAGGGCGATGAACGCGATGTTCTTCGTTTGGCGGTTCGGACAGTTGTTGCACACGAAATCTACTTTCGTGCCCTGAAGCCAACTCGGGACCTTTTCGATTGCTCTTCCGCAACTACTACACTGAATCATGACTGGGCTGCTCCTTGGTGCTCTTCTTCATACTGCTGAACGGTCTGGCGATGGCTTATGTAGCCATTGATGAGCATGATCGCGGCGGCGCCGAGATAAAGGAGGGCGAGGCCCCCTTCGCGCTTTTGGCCGGGATCGCGAATCGCTTTGTCGCCGCTAATGAGGCCGACCAGAGCGAGCACAAAGAGGATCGCGGCGATCCAAAAGTAAGTGTTCTTATACCAAACGGGTTTGGGTAAAGGCTTCTTCTGGCTCACCACCGTTAAGGATACCTCCGCGATGGGTTCGACCTAACGGTCGAACCCATCGCGGAGGTAGAGATTGTTTGCGAAAATTTGTCTCGGCTCGAGCCGAGACAAATTTTCGCGCGTGGAGAAGGCCGGTTTTCTACAGAGATGGGCCGCAACCAAAATCCTCGGGCGAGGTCATCTTGTGACCACGGCCAAGGGGAGCCAGAAAAACGAAGAAGGGGCGGGCCAGAACGGCCCGCCCCTTCTTCGTCGCTTACAGCGGAGCCAAAGCGCCGCGCTGGTGGAGGATGTCTCGTAACAACCGTCGTCCGCGGTGAATACGCGAACGAACGGTGCCGATGGTCGTGCGTTGCACGTCGGCGATTTCTGAATAGGACATGCCGTCGAGATCGCACATGGTGATGGCTTCCCGATAGACTTCGGGGAGTTCGCCGAGGGCGTTGTGGAGTTGGATCCGGAGCTCGTCCTGAAGAAGCTCTTGATCCGGGGTGGGGCCCTCGTCGGCGATGGGCAACTCTTGAACTTCCCCGTCGCTGGGCGAGATCATCGAGTTTAGGGATTCCGCTTTGCGAATCGGGTTATCGCGGCGTCGCGAGTCGAGATAGGCACGCTGCATGATTCGGAGCAGCCAGTTTAGGAACGGGCGTCCGGGGAGATAGCTATCGAAGCCCTTCCATGCTTTGACGTAGGTGTCCTGCATGAGGTCTTCGGCATCGGTGGGGTTGCGGGTGAGCTGCAACGCCATGGTATAGGCACGGCGCCGGGTTTGGCTCATCATATCTTGGAAGCGCCGGAGATCTTCGTCGGTCCGCGACAGCGTAGGAATTGGGGAAACTTCGACTACGGACATGAGTGGTTCACTTGATCTAATGCTTCAACCGGCGAGTTTGTTCCCAGCCTTGCGGTCCGAAGCACAATATCTCGTCGTTCTCCGCAACCAGTTTATCCAGACTCCGCGTTTCGGAGAGAGGTTTCACTGAACCGCCGTTACCATTGACTTAACTTCGTCGTGTAGGTATCTCGTTCAGGTGCGTGTAGTATGATGCGCTAACTTATATTGGACTTCACGGGGAGAAATGAAGTTTGTTGTTATAACCAAAGATCCTGAGTTGGCTGGCGCCGCCCGCGAGGGCTTTCATCCGAATGACGAGTGTCTCGTCTTCTCGGACTGGGTTCACGCGCTAGACCGCGCGGAGGGGGCCGATCTGCTTTTCGTCGACCTCATCGCGACTTTGATCGAGCCGCACAAAATTCTCGGCTACGAAAAATTCGCGGCGGCGAAAATGGCGCACGCGATCGCTTGCGACGTTCCCCTCGTTCTGATCGCGCCCGAAGACAGCTACGACTTGGACTTTATGGCCGGCTGGCCGAATTTCGTCCATGGGCACGTTCGCCGCCCGGTGAACTACCGGATCTTCCGCCGAGCCTCGACCTGGGTCTAAAGTTCCGGCCTCGCCGAGGGGTGGGCTTTATCCACGGAGGCGCGCAGACGCTCCACGCTAACGTGGGTGTAGATTTCCGTCGTCGCCAAGCTCTCGTGGCCCAGAAGTTGCTGTACAGACTTGAGATCGGCCCCGTTGTCCAGCAGGTGGGTCGCGAAGGAGTGCCTTAAGGTGTGCGGCGTCGTTTCGGGTGGCAATCCTGCTTGCATCGCCCACTTTTTAACCACCGTCTGCACGGAGCGTGTGGTTAGCCTTTTCCCTTTCGGATTCGTGAAGACGGGGATTCCTACGACCGGCGGGACGCGTTCACTTTCCATGTAGTCCTTTAACGCATGCGCGGCGGTCCGGCCGAAGAAGGCGATTCTTTGCTTGTTGCCCTTGCCCAGGACGTGAAGGGTGCCCGCATTGATGTCAACGTCCGTCACGTCCAGCCCAACGAGTTCTGAGACCCGCAGTCCGGCGGCGTACATCATTTCGAGCATCGCCTGGTCCCTTGCCGGGGTTCGACTGGCGGCCTCTTGGTCGAGGAGGGCCACCGCCTGATCTTGGCTTAGCGCTTTTGGCAGACGTTTTCTTCGAAAAGGGGCTTCGAGGGCTTCGGTGGGATCCTGATCAAGTTCGCCGAGGGCCTTTAGGAACTTAACGAAGGCTCGGAGAGACGAGAGCTTGCGCGCCCTTGTGATGGGCGTCGTGCCGTATTTCCTCAGATAGAGGCGGAGGCGGTCCGTAGAGAGCTCTGTACGGCCTCCCAGATAGGCGGAGAGCTGCGCAAGGTCGGTGGCGTAGGCCTTGACGGTATTGAGCGATCGACGCGCCCGTAGATGGTCCGAGAATCGTTGGATCAGTTCGTCAAGGCGTCCGTCATCGGTTTGCATAGGTGCACCGCCATTCCGGCCACCGGCAGGTGTAGCCCGAGCCTTTGCTCTCCGGAGCAAAGACTTGGGAGGGCGTTTTGGAGACGGAGCCATCTCCAAAACGCCCTCCCACGGCATCTCCCGTACGGTCGAGGCGTGGTCTACACCTGCCGGTGGCCGGATTTTACCGGCCGAAGATGAGCGACACGTTGTGCCCGCCGAAACCGAACGAATTCGACAGCGTGTACTCAACGTGCGCGTCCCGCGCTACGTTGGGGACGAAATCCAAATCGCATTCGGGATCCGGGAATTCCTGGTTGATGGTGGGCGGAAGCTTGTCGTCGCGCATCGCGAGAAGACAGAACAAGCCTTCCAACGCACCCGCCGCGCCGAGCGTGTGCCCAATCATCGACTTGGTTGACGAGATCGCAACCTTGTACGCATCCTCGCCAAAGACGTTCTTGATCGCCTTCACCTCGTGAGGATCGCCCGTGCCGGTGGATGTACCGTGCGCGTTGATGTAGCCGATTTGCGAGGGCTGCAACCCAGCCCTCTTCAGGGCCATGCGCATCGCCGCCGAGGCTCCGCGACCTTCGGGATGGGGAGTAGTGACGTGGTAGGCGTCCGCGCTCATCCCGTAGCCAAGGATCTCACCGTAAATCTTCGCGCCCCGGGCCAAGGCGAAATCGCGGTCTTCGAGGACAAAGACGGCGGAGCCTTCACCCATCACAAACCCATCTCGCTGTGCGTCGAAGGGGCGCGAGGAGCCGTGCGGATCGTCGTTGCGGGTGCTCATCGCCCGAGCGGCGCAGAAGCCGCCGATGCCGATGTCGTTGATCGCCGCCTCGCTTCCGCCGGCAAGCATCACCCTTGCATCGCCGCGCTTGATGACATGATAGGCGTCGCCGATCGCGTTCGCCGCCGTGGAGCAAGCCGTGACAGGGCACACATTGGGGCCGCGTAAATCATTGAGGATCGAGACGATGCCACTTGGCATGTTCGCGATCATGTACGGCACGAAGAACGGGGACATTTTGCCCGGACCGCGCTCGTAGAGGGCGTGGGTCTGCTCCTGCATGGTCCAGAGACCACCAATGCCGGAACCGATCATAACGCCGGTTTGGTCGCGAAGCTCTTCGTCAAACGGAAGGTTCGCGTCTTGAAGCGCCTGGGTCGCGGAGGCGACGGCGAAGGCCATCACTCGATCGACGCGCCGGGCTTCTTTCTTGTCAAGCCAGTCGGCCGGGTCAAAACCTTTGACTTCGGCCGCAATCTGGGTTGTATAGGGAGCGGGGTCGACGAGCGTGATACGTTCAATCCCGCTTTCGCCGGCCAAGAGTCTTGGCCACATGGCTTCGACGCTCAACCCCAAAGGAGTTATTGCGCCGACGCCGGTGACCACTACCCTTCCGCTAGGTCCGGCGGACGGATCGTATCCGGTGCTCATCCCTGGAGCTTGGAGGAGATGAACTTGACCGCATCGCCGACGGTCTTGATCGTGTTGACCTCTTCGTCGGGAATATCGATGCCAAATTCGTCCTCGAAGGCCATAACCAATTCGACGACGTCCAAACTGTCGGCGCCGAGGTCCTCAGTGAAGGAAGCGGTCTCTACCACTTCTTCCTCTTTAACCCCAAGCTCTTCGACGGTGACTTTCTTTACTCGGTTGAAGACGTCCTGCGACATGTCTGTTGGAAGATACCCCCTTTTCAAATCGTGTGGGCGGCTTAAAGCGTAAGTCCGCCGTCCACCGTGAGTGTCTGGCCGGTGATATATCCGGCATTCTGGTCGGCTAAGAAGAGAACGGCGTGCGCGATATCGGCGGGCGAGCCCAACCGTCCGGCGGGCGCCATCTTCACGACCTCGTTCCGCATTTCGGCAGGCAGCGACTCCGTCATGTCGGTCTCGATGAACCCGGGGGAGACCGCGTTGCAGGTGATACCCCGGCTTCCAAGTTCCTTCGCGACCGATTTCGTCAGGCCGATGAGGCCGGCTTTCGCCGCCGCGTAGTTGGCCTGTCCGGCCGCGCCCGTGTCTCCAATAATGCTGCTGATGTTAATAATCCGGCCGTAGCGCGCCTTCATCATCGAACGGGTGACGGCCCGTGTGCAGAGGAACGCGCCCTTGAGATTGACTTCCATCACGCGGTCCCAATCCGCATCTTTCATGCGCATGATCAGGGTGTCGCGGGTGATGCCGGCGTTGTTTACGACGACGCTCGGGGTGCCAAAGTCTTGGACTACCTGTTCAAAAAGCGCGTCCACCGCCGTGCTGTCGCTGACGTCGCAGGCGTACGCCTTGGCATTCTCCCCGATGACGTCTACGGTGGCTTGCGCGCCCGATTCGGTAGTGGCGACACAGGCGACCTTCGCGCCTTCCCGCGCGAACGCAATGGCAATTTCCCGGCCGATGCCTCGGCTAGCCCCGGTCACGACGACCGTTTGATCTTGAAAGCGCATCTGCCGAGGTGTACCCGGCAAATGCAGTTTGCGTTTCAGACTTGGATTAAGGCCCCAATGGTCTTTGCCATCGAAGCGTTGTCTTGAACGCTTAAATTCGCCACCGACTTGTCGATGCGTCGTACCAAGCCGCAGAGGACCTCGCCGACGCCGCACTCGACGATCGTGTCCACGCCATCGCGGACCATGTTCTGAACGCTCTCCGTCCAGCGAACGGCACTTGAGAGCTGCTGCTCAAGGAGGGATGCCATCTGGCCGAAATCGGTGACGGGCTCAGAAGTCACGTTCGAGTACAGCGCCGGGCCTCCAGAGACATTCAAGAAGGTCGCGCCCTGTAGGGCTACGCCCATCTCCTTCGCCGCGTCCGACATGAGCGGGCTGTGGAAGGCCCCGCTGACGTTCAGGGGCAGGACACGCTTGGCCCCCTTTGCGGAGGCGAGTTCGCCGGCTCGCTTCACGGCTTCCACTTCCCCGCTGATGATCAACTGGCCGGGGGAATTGTCGTTGGCAACCACAACGATTCCACCCGCTTCGGCACATGCGGCTTCGAGCGGCTCGCGGTCGAGGCCGAGCACGGCCGCCATCGTGCCGGGGCGGGTCTTACCGACGTTCGCCATGAGTTCTCCACGACGCATCACTAACCGAGCCCCCGCGGCTCGGGAGAGGCGGCCGGCAGCCACGAGGGCCGCATATTCGCCGATGCTGTGACCAGCCATCGCTCCAGCCCTAGAGAGCACTTCGGCCGGCAGACTTACGCGTAGGGCTTCCCAGGCGGCGACGCCACAAGCAAAGAGAGCGATCTGGGCGTTGTCGGTTTGCCGCAGCGTTTCTTCGTCGGACTCAAGGCAGAGTTGCCGGATGTTTCTGCCAACCGCCTCGCTGATCTCATCGAATACGGCGACGGCTTCAGGGTGTGAAGCAAGTAGTTCTTGACCCATGCCGGGACGCTGGCTGCCTTGCCCAGGGAAAACGATGGCGATCATGGGGAGGACTTTACCCAGGCCGTCCTTTGGAGGTCCTTGATAAGGGCCACGGGGAAAATGTCATCGCCGTATGCCCAGGGGCGAGCAATTTCGAAGTCGGATTCGTCAAAATACGAGGACCTCGTGGCGGGTGTAGCTCAGGGGTTAGAGCGCCTGACTGTGGCTCAGGAGGCCGTGGGTTCAATTCTCATCATCCGCCCCATCCTTTCTTAAGGATATTTCGAGGTTTCGGCCGAAAACCCCTACAGTTAGGGTCAGAAACGGCCGAAAGCAAAATGTAGTCTCAGTTTTTCCGGAGTTCCCGAAAGGAACCCTCTCGGAATGCGATTGGAAAATCGGCGGGGATCTATACCCAAGCCAACAAATTTACTGGGTGGTTTTGGTTAAGATTCCTATAGAATGAGGTTGTTATGGACCCACGCCTTGCGGTGGCATTGTATGTTTACTCCTTCGTAGCTTTGGGCTACGTTATTGTTGCGATGACGATCGAAAAGGTTCGATACGGCCGCGCGAAACGTTAAGACCTGCCTGATAGCTTAACGCTACGTCGAAGAGAGAAACAAAAAAGGTATCGGGATCGCCTCCCCTTGGAGCCGATCCCGATACCTTTTCGCTTACTGGTCGGCCTATTCGGTAGGCCGACCGACTTTGATCAGGACCGCTCCGTGGGCAGCGACCATGGCTGAGTAGTTCTCCATCGCGCCCTCATCGCTTCGGCGCCATAGGTTTCGGACGGGCAGCGCACCGGAGAGGCCCTTTTCGAGATCCTTCCAATCGACCCGCACCCGCGCTCGCTCCGGACCGCGGTTGAAGAGTCCGACCGCATAGGTGCCGTCCCAAAGCGGGCGCACCCAGACTTCCGTATCTCCATCCTTTCGCCGCCGCGTCGCCGCTTTGCCGAGCGAATCTTGGTCGACCTCGATAACATCGTGGTTCGTGAGGATCGCCTTCGTGAACGGGTCGAGCTGCGTGAGGTCGCACCCGATGATCAGCGGCGAGGCCAGCAGCGACCAGAGGGTGATGTGGGTGATCTGCTCGTTCGGCGTGAGCTTGGTCGGGTGCGGGTTCGGCCCCCAGCCGAGGCGGCCCACGACGAGCATATCGGGGTCGTTCCATCCGCCGGGGCTGACGCCCATCGCTCTTTCGCTATGGATAAAGCCGTTGCCAGTCATGCTCGCCCACGTGTCCGTGATGTCGCCGGTCGTGCGCCATAGGTTGCCACCGACCTGCTTGCCCCACTTGTACACGTCGCCCATGCCGTACTGGCAGAGCGAGAAGACGATGTCGCGACCGCAGTCATCCAATGCCTCATGCATGACCTTATAGGGTTTCTGCATTCCATCCAGGTCAGGATGGGGATCGATTCCGCCGTAGGAGCACCAGTCGTACTTGAGGTAATCGACGCCCCACTTCGCGTAAGTGTTGGCGTCCTGAGCCTCATGCTTCCATGAGGCTTCATAGCCCGCGCAGGTCTGCGGTCCGGGGGAAGAGTAGATTCCAAGCTTGAGCCCGTAGCTGTGCAGGTAGGTCGAGAGGGCGCTCATGTCGCTGAACTTCTCGTTCGGGACGATCTCGCCGTTCGCATCCCGCTTCCCTTCCCAAGCGTCGTCGATGTTGATGTACTGGTAACCGTAGTCGGCGAGGCCGGTCTTCAGGAAGGCATCCCCAGCGGCTCGGACCTTGTCGGCATCTACGCTCGTTGCCCAGACGTTCCAGGAGTTCCAGCCCATGGGCGGGGTCAGCGCGAGGTCGTGGCGTCCGGCGACGATCTCTAGGGTTCGCGAGTCTCGGCCGGCAGGTCCGGTTACGGTCAGCTTGACGTGATAACGACCGCGAGCTTGGACGCGACCGGTGATGATTCCGCGCTCGGCGTCGAGACCGAGACCAGCGGGCAATCCTTCGGCCTTAAACGTCAAGGGGCGCCGGCCGCTGGCAGGAACGCGGAAGACGAAATCGTGGCCGGGAGTCGTGCCAACGACGCGCGGACCGTTAAGCTCCGGCTTCGCCGACTCACCCATCGCGATCGGCATCGGCGGCTCGGCTTGGACGATGACGGGCTGAAGCATCTTGGCTTTGCCAGAATCGACGGTGATGGTCGCTTCGCCCCAGTCCGCGTGGTCGTGGTCGATGCCGTCTCCGGCGTCGGTCACCAAGAGACGGAGGAACTTCGCCCCGGTCAGATCGACGTCCAGCGATTTGCCCGCTTGGCCACCCCGCAAGACTCCCGAATCGGCCTTCAGCTTTCCATCTACAAAGACTTTGAAATCGACCGAACCCTGCTCGCCCGTCTCGGCATCAACGCCGACGAACGCGTGAAAGGAGTGCGCCGCGCCCTTCAGCCGGATCGTGTAGTCGCTCATTGCGTGGGTACCGACTCCGGAGGAGAGGACGCGGTCACCGATTTTGAGCGGGTTTTTCTCGACGCTCTTATTGACGCCGGGACGCTCCCACTCCTGGGACATGCCGCTGAGATCGAGGCTTTCGAGGCGGACCGACTCGGTCTGATGACGCCAATCAAGCGAAGTAAGAGCTAGGAAAGTTAAAACCATGGGGCCTGTGGCAAGTTTGTCCAACTTTACTTGCGTTTGGATGCCCCATGGCTCCTAAAATCGGCAAGCATGAGTGAAGTAAAGACCTTACGCGTTCTCGTTTGGGATGAGAACCCGCACCACGCTCCCAAGGAGCTGTATCCCGAGAATCTTCGCGGCGCGATCGCCGACGGATTGAGAGAGCTGGGCGGCACTGAGTTGGAGGTAACCACCGCCAATCTCGACGACCCCGAACAGGGTGCTTCGGACGAGCTACTCAACAACGCCGACGTCCTGATTTGGTGGGGCCACGCCCGCCATGGCGAAGTCGAGGACTCGGTCGCCGAGCGCGTTGCCAAGCGCGTGCGCGAGGGCGGCATGGGCTTCGTGGCGCTGCACTCCGCTCACTACTCGAAGACTTTCCGCGCCGTTTTGCAGACGACCGGCCACTTGAAGGGCGGCTGGCGCGAGGCGGACGATTCGGAAGAGATCACGGTTTGCGCACCCTGGCACCCCATCGCCGAGGGCGTAGAAAACTTCACCCTTCCAGACGAGGAGATGTACGGCGGCCCGTTCGAGGTGCCCCCCCACGAAGTCCTCGTGTTCCAATCCCGCTTCTCAGTCGGCAACGAGGTCTTCCCGTGCGGCATTACCTGGACGGTCGGCGAAGGCATCGACCCCGAGTTCACCTCGGGTCCTGGTGGCGGTAAGGGTCAGGGCGAGGGAATCGGACGCGTGTTCTACTTCCGCCCCGGTCACGAGACGTACCCGACGTACTTCAACCCGATCATCCGAAAGGTGATCTACAACGCAGTGAAGTGGACCGGCAAGCTCACGCCTTACCGAGGCTAGTCTTCGTCCGGGCACCGCAGGTGTAGTCCAAGCCTTGCGAATGCAAGACTTGGGACGGCGTTTTGGAGATGGCAACGGCTCCAAAACGCTGCCCCAAGTCTTCGCTCCGGAGAGCGAAGGCTCGGTCTACACGGCGGAGCCGTAGGGTGCGGCGTTTTTGGAGAGGACGCCATCTCCAGGCACTAATCCATCAACTTCCGAATGAAGTAGATGAACGTGGTTGCCGTCGTCTTCGCCTTCTCCTTCAGATTCGCGCCGCCCGAATGGCCGCCTTCGATGATCTCGTCGTAGAGGAACGGCTTATGGAATTCCTCCATCCGCGCCGCGAACTTGCGGGCGTGAACGGGCCCGACGCGGTCGTCCTTCGTCGTCGTAAAGATCAAAGGCTCCGGATAGTCAACATCCGGCTTAAGCTGGTTGTAAGGCGAGATCGAAGCAAGGAACTTACGCTCCTCAGGATTCGAGACCGAACCATACTCGCCGACCCACGACGCGCCGGCCGCGATCTTTTCGAAGCGGAGCATATCGAGGAGCGGGACTTCGATGTTGATCGCCTTCCACATATCGGGATGCTGGGTCATCTCCACGCCCATCAACAGGCCACCGTTGGAGCCGCCTTCGATACCCATCTTGCTCGGCGAGGTGATCTTGCGAGTGAACAGATCCTGAGCTACGCTCGCGAAGTCATCGTAGATGCGCTGCCGGTGCGTTTTGAGTCCCGCCTCATGCCAAGCGGGGCCGAACTCGCCGCCGCCGCGAATATTCGCGAGGACGTAGACGCCGCCGCGCTCCAACCACAGCTTGCCGGTAGAACCTGAGTAGTAAGGCGTGCTTGAGGATTGGAATCCTCCGTACGCGGTCATCAGGGTTGGGTTGTTGCCGTCGTAGGCGAGGTTCTTCCTGTGGACCACGAAGTAAGGCACCTTCGTGCCGTCGTTGGAGGTCGCCTCAAGTTGCTGGACGGTTAGGTTGGAGGCGTCGAACTGTGGCTTTCGCTTCTTGGTCGCCACCAGCGTGCGCTTGCTTGCATCCCCAAGCATCAGCATCGAAGGCGTCAAGAAACCCTCGACCCGGAGGAAGAACTTCTCGTCGGTTTGGTTGGCGGTCACGATCTCGACCGCCATGTTGTCCGGGATTCCAAGGTTTGTGCGCGACCAACTTCCCTTCGGGCCGGGCGCACAAACGTAGGCCCGTCCCTGCACGTTATCCAGCGTCGTCACGATGAGCCGATGCTTGGTCATGGTCACCGCCTGGGGGAATTCTTTGGCGGTTGGCGCAAAGACCAAGGTCGGCTTCAAATGCATTGGGTCCCGGTTGAACGCGGCCAGATCCAGAGAGACGACCGAACCCTGCGGGAAATGCCAATCCTGGTTCAGTGACACGATGAGCCGTCCATCCAGCAGTCCGTCCACCTGGCACTTTTTCGGTAGCGCCGTGGGCCGAACTTTGCCTTTAGCCCAAATGAGCGTGTCGGCCTCGAAGAAATTCAGCGCGTGGTTGATGAGGATAAGCCGGTGCCCCTGCGAGTCATCGAGGGTAGCGGCCGCAACCGTCAGATCCTTCGGCGAGCCTCGGTAGACCTCTTTGGCTTGGCTAAGTGGCGTACCCCGCTTCCACGCCTTCACGATGTAGGGGTAGCCGGACTCGGTCATCGTGCCCTTACCCCAGTCACGGTCGACGAGCAAAGTGTCTTTGTCCACCCACGTAACGTCCTGCTTGGACTTCGGCAGTACGAAACCGTGCGGCACGAACCGGCCGCTTTTCATGTCGAATTCGCGCATCGTGACCGCGTCTTCGCCGCCTGCGGATAGTCCGACCATGCTCGGTCCGTCGCCTGGATAAAGGCTTGCGATCGCCCCATGCACCCACTTCTCGCGGTCCTTCTTCGCGAGGGCGTCGTAGTCAAGGATGGTCTGCCAGTGGGGGCGCGGCTTGGCGTAGTCTTTTAGCGTGGTCCGTCTGAGGATGCCGCGCTCATGGTCGTGGTCTTGCCACGTGTTGTAGACCATGCCGTTGCGGAACTCTGGGTCAGGCAGACGGTCGGGGGATTCCGCGATCTTGAGGGCCTCGGCCTCTAGTTTTTTGAATCGCGGGTCCCCTTCGAGGATTTTCGCGGATCGGGCGGTTTCGGCCCGAACCCAGTCCATCGCCTTCTTACCGAGGACGTCCTCGAGCCAGATGTACTTATCCGGCTGCTCCTCAGTCGACCCTTGCTGCGCGTACACTTTTGAGGTCAACGAGAGGGCGAGCGGAAGAAGCAGGAGCGTCGAAATGGGCCGCATGACTGAGGCCAGTCTAACACGTTGCTTGCCTAAGCTTCAGTCGTCCCTTAGCCGTTGATCTCGGGGTGCGTCGCGCTTAGCATTGCGAGGTCCCCAAGGTCTTTCGGGCGACCGGAGGCCCGTTTGGTCGCAACATAGTCCTGAAGTGAGATAAAGAAGACTGGCTGTCCGGCAAGTTCGCCGGCTACCTTGGACTCTGCCGCTTCCTCAAAATTCACGCCGTCCAGGAAATTCAGAAAGTCCGCTCGATTCGGTTTGTGCCCGATAAAAATGACTCCGCGGTCTTTGCTGACCATTTCGTCCTGAGACAAACGCGAAACCTCCAGACCGAACTCCTTCAAGGCCGAAGCCAAGCGCTCGATATTTTCTCTTCGCCGAGATAAAAAGAAGTCGATATCCTCGGTGAATCGAGGCAGGCCGTGAAACGCTAGAGCATGCGCTCCCACAACAAGAAAATCAACTCCGTGGGAGTTCAACAAAGCGATGAGTTCGCTCAAGTCTTCGCTGATCGGCGGGTATCCAGGCATTCCTCAACTCCAACAACGCTTGGACTCTTTCGTTGGGCGTTCGCGCGAGGTTTTCTGCCGCATCGAGACGATCGGCCTCTTCTGGGGACATCACCTCTGTGATTCGCGTCACGGTTGCAGTTTACCGCTCGCGGGGGTGGCATTCATAGCCAAACAATAGGCGAGAGAGCGGAGCCGGAACGCATTCGTCTAGCAAGACCCTTAAGCCGCATGGGCTCCAACGAGAGCTCTTTCAGATTCATCCAGCAACCGCTGAGCCATCTCCCGAGAGACCGTAGGAAAACATTCCAGAAACTCTTCGAGCGTATAGTTCGATTCCAAATATCCAAAGAGCGTCCGAGTAGGCACCCGCGTCCCGGCGAAAACGGGTGTACCGCCCAGAACGTCCAAATCGGCCGACACCAAGGTGCTCATATCTCCACTATACGAGCGTTTTCAACACTTTTCGTCCGCACCATATCCTGGACACAAAACGGTCCTTTCGACCTCCCCGCGCGGTGCCGAGAGGTCGAAAAGGTGCCTAAGCGGCTTGACTTCCTCGCAGATAACGCCGCAGCCATTCGGCTGTGGTAAGGGCTAAATTTTGATCCTGCCGGGATAGAACTTGCAATTCGTGCACCTCACGCCTCTTAATATCGACGATTACAACGCTTTGCGCAGATCTCCCGTAGACACGCTGTGCCTTCATCTGGAGCAAAGTCAGCATATTCTTGATACGCTTGCGAGTCCACTGCGGCCCCAATAAATAGAGGAGTCGCTCCGTGCCATCCTCCCATTCAACCAACGCGTGAAACCCACCCGTGTAGAGCTCACCGGAAAGTTCAAGTGGCTTGCCACGTCGACCACGATCACCTTCGAGCGATTCAATGTTGCGGACGATGCGAGGAAGTATGCATTCGGCGCACCACACTAGGTTGGAATAGGCATTTCGCCGAAAAGCTTGAACGTGAGGCGATATGTCCAGATCATCCCGCCAAATACGAAGAGCCTCACAAGCGCGATCAGGTTCTCTTGAGTGTCGCCTTAGGGCTCGATAGGCTCCTCCGTAGCTAAGAAAACCATAAGGAATTTCGGCTTGTCTCTCCGCGAGCACAGCCGCAATCTGTTTTTCCGTTCCATTCATTAGGCTAGAAAGGACCCTTAATGTGTACGAACTCACGCTTCTACCTCCTCACCGTCAAACTCATCTTCAGGAACGCTCTCCATTTCTTGTACGACGTTCGACTTGGGCGCACCATGTCGCCTGCGAAAAGTGTGATCATGTACGACCAAATCTTCCTGGATACCCGTCAGCACATGTCGCCAGCTTGCGCAAAGTGCGGACTCAATGCCATACGTTTCTACAATTGGCCGGCCGTTGTCAGACAATACAGCCCAAATCGCACCGAAGGCCGTCTCCAGCCTTTCGATGGCGTCTCCAAGCTGATGGACTCCTGCATTAAGATGATCCAACGGACTATCACCCGGCGCGGGAGCAGGAGCCTTACCGAGCGGCGGAAAGGCACCGCGAAGATAATTATCTGAGACCATTTGGTCGCTCTGGCCGTCCGCAGCCTTTACTGGGGCTGCTAGCTCATCAACTGCAATAAATGCTTGATCTGAAGGGTAGAGCCTGCAAGCACGGCTTAGTTGGCGAACACCCTTAATCGTTCGCCGAGCGGCATCCAGAACCTCGCCCGGGCTCCGGTGATCAGGCTGCAAGCCTTTTCTTCCAAGGTCCCCAACCAATCGCCCGGAAACGATAAATGGATACGCAGCTCTGACAGCGAGTTCCAGAGAGGCTGGCCCCGGATCAACCGCCTTTTGGCCTGCAACAATCCATCTCTCAATTTCAGCAAGAGCTTCGCTCTCCAATAGCTCGACCGGTCGATTGGTAGCTTTCCAATCTTGCTGATGGGATGCCATGCCAAAAGAATCCCTCAAGTAACGTCTCACCCTCTCAACAGTCGATCTATCGTCGGAAGCAGCACGTAGGATGAGCGAAGTTGCAAGCTCATCGCAAAGCTTCATCGTTATGTTCTTACGAGTAGATTGGCTCGCAATGGCGCTGCGAATCGCTGCCTTCACCGGTCCCTCGCGACTCGTGAAAAGCCGAAGAATGAGCGATGCTCGGATTGCCGGATTGTCGGAAAGATGCGCTGCTAATGCCTCTTGCCGGCTGAGTGTGCCGGCATAATAGTCGCGATCCGTTTCTGTAATGAGGCGTTGTCGCAGGAGTTCGTCCAAGACTTCGTCGGCTAGGGCTTCGTTTTCCGGACCTTCTCCCCATGGCTTCGGGCGATCAACATGACGAAGGGCTACTAGAGATCGAATAGCAGTAGGGAATCCAGTTTCGCTTCCTCCGTTCCTTCTGAACCCCAAGATGATCAATGCTGGTAAGCGAGCGCACCGAAGGGGGATGCCACTCTGGACGTCTTTCGTTTCTCGATGAGATTGATTGAACTTCTTAATCGTTGCCCTAACTCGACCGTCATTGTCGTCGTAAGGCACGTTCGCGGATACGATGTCTAAAAGTTCGTGTACAGCTGTGGTCCGGGACGAGCCTTCAACTGAATTCAGCACGAGGGCGTCATCGCTTCCGTCCATATGCCGATAAATGGTTGGAACTAACCAAACATGTTCCATTACGCCTTGGGACGCGATGGAGTCTGTCCAGTCATTTTCGGCGAGCACAAAGCGGGTCGCTTGCTCCGCTGCCCATTTAAGGTGATGTCTACTCTCGACGTCTACAGCTAGAAGCGGTTCTAGCTGATCGCTGCCGGGTGATCTTGGCTCCGGAATTGGACGAAAGCGAGAATCATCTTCCCCAGCGCCGGGTTCAACGGCGAACGGATGCTTTCTTGAGGGTCTAATTCGAGGATTCCGGGGGTCCGGCACAATTTTGAAAGCCCATACCGAAGTTCGTATGCCTTTCAGAATCCCACCAGGCACAGGAATCTCTTCAAAATTTGGATCGACTGGATCTCCAATACTTTTGCGAACGGTTGTCGGATCGACAACCGCGTCAGCAATAACTCGAGCAGCCTTTTCGGAGATAGAAAAGGCTTGCGACAGTTTATCGGCACATGACTGGCGTGCTTTCGCGTTGGCGTAGTCCGGCAAGTCATCAACCGGGCGGGGGACTATGTGCTCTTCAAAATTGATCTTTTTCATTTGCGTTCGTTCAGGTGCAGCAAGCCCTGAAAGGCTAGTGCGGAGGTCCCGTAGCTGACGAAGACCGAGGTGTCTGGACGAACAATAACGTTCAGGCGCATCCTCCTTCTGCTTACTGCACATTAGCGCAGCGTAACAGCGGGCGGCAGCGGTTTCTCCAACTATTCCAAAACGTACACGCCTTTAGACATTTCAGTCCATCACCGTGCGTTGCTTCCTTACTGCAAAAAATGCAGTAAGTGAACAATCTTTGAGACCACGTCGCAGTCACAAGCTGCATACCCTCCAAAACTCGCCAGCGAATCGATTCTGATGCGCAATTTAACAATCCGCAACAAAAAGCGCCCATACATAGACATATGTCTAGTCAATTTTAGCGCCCTCTTTCGACAAATGAATCGGTACCTTTCACTTCCTGGGCAATCTCATTGATGGAGATAGGACGAGGCCTTTGCGTAGGGAACGTTAGTTCAGGCGGACATCATGTTTTGTAGCAAGTTGGCCTCCAAGACGCGAGGAATTGCCTTGAAGCGCAGGGCTCTTCACGAGCGACCTTGCGGTCTGTGCCACCCTAGTTACTAAATGGGCTGATCCGAGGTGACGCAACACTTCTTCGCATTTCGAGGTTGCCTCAAGATCGGCCAGCGGCACCGCCAGAGAAGGCGACTAGGACCAACAACCCAGCCACCACCAAAAATGCCGAAGGTAAGGAAGTCGCGTGTGCGACAAAGCCAATTAAAGCAGGGCCGGCGATCATGCCGGTGTAGGCCACGGTGGTGGCGGCGGCGATCGCCATGTTGGCGGGCATCGACTTCTGGCGGCCGGCGGCAGAAAAGAGGACGGGAACGAGATTCGCCGCGCCCACGCCGACCAAGGCAAAGCCCCCGATCGCGGCAAGCCAGTTCGGTACCAGGGCCGCGATTCCAAAACCAAGCGCAGCCAGGAGACCACCAAAAATGAGCACCCTTCGGGGGCCGAGACGGCTCACGACGGCGTCGCCCGTAAGTCGGCCAAAGGTCATCGTCGCGGAGAACGCGACGTAGCCGAGACCGGACGCGCCCGAAGCCACGCCGCGATTTAGATTCAACAGCACCCCGCTCCAATCGAGAACCGATCCCTCGGCGAGAAAGGAGCAGCAGCAGAGGATGCCGATGAGCAGGACTTGCCCCTTCGGCAACGCAAACGCGGGCGTGTCGCGTTCTCCCCCGTACGGAAGAAGCCCTCCAACAAACGCCGCCATCAAAACCAAGGAAGAAAAAACGGAAGCGACCGCGGCAAGCAAAGGGGAGGCACCCATCGCGAGCAGGCCGGTGACCGCACCGGCGCCCGCAATTCCCCCCACGCTGAATAGGCCGTGGAAGCCGGACATCATCGCCTTGCCGCTCGCGCGCTCGACCAACACCGCCTGAATGTTCATCGTCACGTCCACCAGGCTGATGCTGGCGCCGAAGAGCACAAGACCAAGCGCGAGGATGGGAACGCTTTGACAGGTCGCCATGACAGGAAGAGCCACGAGGCCGGCTATCCCGCCCGCAAGAATGGTTTTGCGGCAACCGAATCGCCCCGCAAAGCCGCCACTAAAGGGCATTACACCGAGGGAGCCGAGACCGGCGCATAGAAGCAACGTGCCAAGCGCTCTCTCATCCAGGCCAAGCCGTGCCTTTACCAGCGGCACCAAGGGCGCCCACGAGGCCATTACCAGCCCCACGATAAAGAACACGATCCGCGTCGCTACTTGCTCGCGCTTCCCCGGCACGTGATCAGGCGTCATTCCGTAAACGGCACGCCCTCCACGAGGGACATCGCGAGTTCGGCGGTTTTGGTTACAGAGTGGGTCGGGCCAAGCAGTTGTTCGATCTCCCGGAAGGTCGTCGCTTGTTCTACGCGCGCAGGACCATCGACCAGCAGCGCCTGCAAAGCTTCCGCTAGGGCTTCCGGCGTGGCCTGCTCCTGAATCAACTCAGGCACACCGAAGCGCTGCAAGAATATGTTCGGTAACGCGACAAACTGTGGGCGTTTGAAGCCAATGAGGTCGGTCTCGAACTTCATCAGTTTGCTGATTCGGTAGACGACGACCATGGGACACCGGCACAGGGCGGCCTCTAAAGTCGCGGTGCCACTGCAAACGTAGGCGGCACGGGCTCGGGAAAAGACTTGGGCAGTGGCGCCGACGGTGAATATATCGTCGGACCGCCCCGGACAGAGGCGCTCCCATCGCGCCTTAAACTTAGCGACGTTTACCGAGGGCGCCAAGCCGAATTCCACAACGGGGGGATTAACAATCTTGATGGCGGCGGCAATAACCGGCAAGTTCTCGCTAATCTCATGCTTCCTGCTTCCCGGCAGGACGGCCACCCGCGTCTTGGGCTCGCTGGACGGCGGCCCCAGTGACTCAAGCAGAAGCTGCTTGATGGGATGACCGAACCAGTAGGCATTGGCTCCCATCCCCTTTAGAATCTCCGCCGACCAAGAAAAGGGCGTCGAAATCGCGTCGGTCACGTTCGCCAGGTCGCCGCCTTGCCGGTCGCGACGCCAACTCCCGGGGGGAACGAAGTACAGCACCTTCCAACCCGAAGCGTGCGCGGACCGCGCCAAGCGGATGTTTGCAAATCCGAAGTCGATGGGAATGAAGAGTCCCGGCGGGCCGGACCTCATCACCCGCTGAAGACGTTTCCCTCCGGCCAGGACTCGGAAGAACACCTTCACCGATTCGGTGATCGAAATGGCGCCCCAAGTTGTGGTGTCCGCCACCAGCTTCACGCCTTCCCGGCTCAGACGGTGGCTACCAAGGCCTTCAAAATTGAATTCCGAATCGGGGCGCAGACGCCGGATCTCGCGGACGAGAGCCGCGCCATAAGCGTCGCCCGAAGCTTCGCCGGCGCTTAAAACGATCCGATGCTCAGCGTTGGTCGCCGCGGCCATGCCGGCCCTCGCTTCTGCGCTCTTCGAAATCGAGCAGGTACCGCACCTGCGGGGTGATGACCACCTCGCGCTGAACGATCTCGATCGCGTTGCGGAGGCCGAGCTGCGACTTGTACAGCAGCTTGCAGGCCTTGTGCAGAGCCAACCGGTCCTCGGGGGTCACGCCGAATCGGCGGAGGCCGATGGCGTTGATGTCGAACACTTGCGGGTCCATCCCTTCCGTGAGCATGAACGGGGGCGCATCCCGGTTGATTCGGCTCATTCCGCCGATCATCGCGACCTTGCCGATACGGACGTGCTGGTGAACTCCGGTCATCCCGCCGATCGTCACCAACTCCTCGATCGTCACATGCCCGGAAACGCCGACGCTGTTTGCGATGGTGATGAAGTTCGCCAGTGTGACGTTATGGCCGAGATGGCAATACGCCATCAAATAGTTGTCGTCGCCGAGCACGGTGGAATTACCTTCGCCCGTAGCTCGATGGATCGTTACGTAGTCGCGGAAGACGTTTCGGTCGCCGATCCTCAGAAAGGTCGGCTCGCCCTTATACTTTCGATCCTGAGGGTCGCCGCCTAAAACGACGCCTTGCCCAACGTAGTTATCGGCGCCCAGAGTGGTTCCCGACTTGACCGTGCAGTGGGAATCCATCTTCGTCCGAGGCCCCAAAACGACGCCGGCTTCGACGTTGCAAAAGGGTCCGATCTCGACGTCGTCGGCGAGTTCCGCACCTGGGTCTACATAGGCAAGCGGATGAATCTTGGCCAAACTAGCGATCCTTCGGGAGCAGCTTAAAAGTCATCATCATGGAGGCCGCCAACTCTCCATCCACGGATCCGGTGCCTTGCATCTTTCCGATGCTGCCCCGCACCCAGAGGATTTCCACGTCGATGATCAATTGGTCGCCGGGAACGACCGGACGTTTAAATTTCACATCGTCGATCGCGCCGATGAGGGGCGTCGAACCACGAAGCGCAGGTTGACACAGCAACAGCGCCGCCCCCACCTGAGCCATGGATTCGATGATCAAAACCCCGGGCATGATGGGCAGCCCGGGATAGTGACCTTGGAAAAACGGCTCGTTTATGGTTACGTTCTTTAGCCCGCGACAGGTTTTCATGTCTTCCGAAACCTCTAGGATTCGGTCGACAAGGAGCATCGGATACCGATGCGGCAGAAACTCGAGAATCTCCTGAATGTTGAACAAAGGGGGATAACCTTGGCGAACGCCGCCGCGAAAATGGTACCCGCCAGGTTAAGGGAAAATTCCGCGCTTCAATGTCGCGTCTGCGACACGCTTGACTCCAATCATCAATGCCGCCGTTCGCATGTCGGTCTTGTGGAGCTTCATCATGGTGTCCACGGCCGAGTAGGAGTTCCGCATGATTCGCGTGAGCTTGTTGTTGACCTCGTTTTCTTCCCAGAAGAAGTTCTGCAAGTCCTGAACCCACTCAAAGTAGCTGACCACGACGCCGCCCGCGTTCGCGAGGATGTCCGGCACCACGAAAACGCCCCGGTCGGAGAGGATATGATCCGCATCCGGCGTGCAAGGTCCGTTGGCGCCTTCGACCAGGAGCTTTGCCTTGATGCGCGGCGCGTTGTCACCCGTAATTTGGGCGGAGATCGCCGCCGGGATCAGGATGTCGCAAGGCAGTTCGAGGAGTTCCTCGTTGGTAACCTGCTGGGCGTCCTTATATTCGCGGATACCGCCATCGCGACCCTGGTACTTGTTAAACAGATCGTGCAGGGGCAGGCCGTTCTCGTTGTAGATGCCGCCGATCGCATCGCTCACGCCAACCACGGTCGCGCCGGCTTCCTCGGCCAATTTAGCGGCGGTCGCGCCGACGTTGCCGAAGCCTTGGACCACAACTTTCGCGCCGTTCAGGTTCAACCCGATCGACTTGGCCGCTTCCTCCATCGTTACGATGACGCCTCGCCCCGTGGCCTCGACGCGTCCCTCGGAGCCGCCGAGCTCAATCGGCTTGCCGGTAACCACGCCGGGGACGGTATGGCCCACCTGCATGGAAACCGTATCCATCACCCAACTCATGACCTGGGCATTCGTTCCAATGTCCGGGGCGGGGATGTCGCTTCGCTCGCCGAGCATGGAACTGATCTCGGTCGTGTAGCGGCGGGTGAGCTTCTCCAGCTCCCGCTTGCTCAGCAGTTTCGTATCGACCTTGACCGAGCCCTTCGCGCCACCAAACGGGATGTTGACGACCGCGCACTTCCAAGTCATCCACATGGCGAGCGCCGAGGTTTCCTCGACGTCGACGCCCGGATGGTAACGGATGCCGCCCTTCGTCGGGCCGCGAGACTGGTTGTGTTGAACTCGGTATCCCTCGAAGACCTGGACTTGTCCGTTGTCCATCACCACGGGGAAACGAACGATGAGGGTTCGGGCCGGGCTCTTGAGGACTTGGAGGAGCCCCGCATCGAGGTCGAGGTACATCGCGGCTTCGTCCAATTGACGACGCGCCATTTCTAGAACATTTATGTGTTGACTCATGCAGGCACCGGAGTGGGTCCGCTCAACGATTGGGCGGGTCCACAACTTTCTTTAGAAGCATGAACAGAGGCATTGCGAGAACGCCGTTGTACACCGCAGACCCTATTGTAGCCAACAGGAATGCGATGATTCGGGGGGGCGGGGCCAAGAACATCAGCAAGAGCTGGCTGAGAATCGTCGTGGCAAAGACCGCAAAGAAGGCCACCACGGCATTCGCATCGAACTCAAGGGTGTTGAGCCAGCCGAGGAGGAAACCGGACAGCGTTCGCGATACGACGTACTGCGCCATGTTCGCGCCCGCCAGCGCGCCTTGAATCACTCCCGCGAAGAAACCAGTGACCGCGCCCGACTTCCGACTACCGCAAAGCCCGAGGCACCCCAGGCTGATGAGTAAGAAATCGGGCGAGAGCCCGGCGAAGGCCATGCGCGGAGCAAGAGATTGCTGGCAACCGCCCGCCATCCAGAGGCAAATGATCGACACGATCACGCCCTTTGCGCCGCGAATAGCCGCCTGGTCCCTCATCGAAGGATGTGCACCTCTCTCAGTTGGCCGATGGAGACCGCGGGATCGACCTTGGCGCGAAGAGAACCAAATTCCTCGTCCGCGGCAACCGAAATCACCTTGCCGATCAGGATTCCGCGTGGAATGTGGTCCGAAAAGCCGGAGGTTACGATATGGTCGCCGACTTCGACGGGAGCCTTGGTGTCCTGAAACGTAAGGCCGAGGGTCGAAGAGTTTTCGCCGCGCAGGAGACCGGCCGGGGGCGGGTTGCGGCTCAGATCAAGGGCGCCGATGGTGAGACTGGCGCTGGAAAGGAGCAGGGCTTGGCTGCGGTCCGTGTCTACCGACTGAATGACGCCTACGAGGCCGTCCGGAGCTTCCACGGGGTCCCCGGCAGTTACGCCTTGCCGAGAGCCGGCGCTGAGCGTGAGGCGGTTTTCGTAGGCGGAATAGCCGATGACGTCGGCGGGAATTCTAGTTTTCGCGGGAAGCGGACCAAATTTCTGAAGGGTTCGAAGACGTTCGATCTCGGAGTTCAGCCGGGTGAGCTGATCGGTATACAGCGCGGCCGAATCTGCGAGAGCCTTCAACCGGCGGTTTTCTGAAGTCAGACGCCGAGCGGAGAAAACTCCGGCGAAGAAGTCGCTAAGCGAGTTGGACATCGCCCCGACCGGAGTAGAGACCGGGGAAACCATGCTGCGAACCGCTGACGTCACGATGTCGGAGCGGCCTTCGACCCGACGCATGGTTTGCATTCGGCCAAGCAGAACGCCCAGCACGCAGAGCACGGTCAGGATGATAACGTCGGTGGGCCGACGATTGCGCTTCACGTCCTCGAAGCTTTCTCAAGCATCTTGCGGATCAGGGGGTCATCATGCATCGCCTCCACGACGATACCAGTGCCGATCGCTACGCAGCTAAGTGGATCTTTCGCAATGATCACGGGCATCATCGTCTCTTGACTGATGAGGTGATCCAGCCCCCTCAGGAGCGCACCACCGCCCGCCAACATGATGCCATGGTCCATTGCGTCCGCCGCGAGCTCGGGGGGCGTGGCTTCCAGAGTTAACTTGACCGCTTCGACGATCGCGTTCACGGGCTCCATGATCGCCATGCGCACCTCTTCCGAGGAGATGATCGCACTTCGGGGCAGGCCACTGACGAGGTCGCGACCCTTGATCGTGATCTGCAGCTCTTGCTCAAGCGGAAACGCGCTGCCGATCTCGATCTTCGTCATCTCGGCCGTCTTTTCCCCGATGAAGAGGTTGTAAGCCCGGCGAACGTACGAGGCGATGGCTTCATCCAGTTCATCGCCGGCCACTCGAATGGAGCGGGAGTGGACGATGCCGCCGAGCGAGATCACCGCGACCTCGGTCGTACCGCCACCGATGTCGACGATCATGGAGCCGCTCGGCTCGCCGACGGGCAGACCGGCTCCGAAGGCCGCCGCCATCGGCTCTTCGATAACGTAAGCCTGGGTGGCGCCCGCGTTCCGGGAGGCCTCAATGACCGCACGTCGCTCGACTTCGGTAACTCCGCTGGGGATTCCCACGACCACGGTTCGGCGCAGCAGGAAGCGGTTGCTCACCTTGCTGATGAAGTGGTGGAGCATCTTCTCCGTCTGCTCAAAATCGGCGATGACTCCGTCCTTTAGGGGACGGATGGCGATGATGTGGCCGGGGGTTCGCCCGATCATACGCTTGGCTTCCTCGCCGACCGCCATGACCTCGCCGGTGTCCTTGTTAATCGCGATGACGCTCGGTTCGCGAAGGAGAACGCCGCGGCCGCCTACGTGTACGAGCGTGTTAGCCGTGCCGAGGTCGATGCCGATGTCTCTTCCAAAGCGATGGCTAATTCGGCTGAAGAGGTTGTTGCGGCTTCCGCTACTCCTCATCGGCTCCTAGCTCCCCGGTACTTAGTCGCTTGGCGAGTGTTTCTTGCGATATGGCGGATAAGACCACCGCGTTTCCGGTCGTAAAAATTACGGACTTTGTTCGTCTCCCTTGAGTCGCGTCGATGATGACGCCTTCCTTTCTCAGGGTTTGGATGAGACGTCGCATGGGAGCGGATTCGCTGCTAACCATCGCGACGATTTTTTCGGTGAGAACGTAGTTGTAGAATCCGACGTTCAGTACCGCGGGCGTAGGCATGAGAAAGGGGGCTCCCGATGCGGAAGCCCCCAAATGTTACCTGCTCCGACTACTGCCCGGGCTTAATTCCCATGGGTTTGCCCATGCTCATACCGGAACCGCCGCCGGCGGGCGCGCCACCGGGGCCACCACGACCCATTGCGGATGGGCCCTTGCCTCTGGCCATTCCCATTCCCATTCCCATGCCCATACCACCGCCCATGCCACCCATGGAGCTTCCTCCGCCGGGCAGGCCGTTAGCCATCGTGGGCTCAACTGCAGGGAACGTAAGCGACGACGTCGTGGTCACGACGGTCTGGGGCGCGGGGGGCGCAACTGGCTCGCCCTTCATAAAGAAACAAGCGATAGCGATGCCGAGGCCGATGACTGCCGCGACTATCGAAAAAATTAGATCGTTCTGGTTTTTCATTCCAACGTTCCCGTACCGATATGACGAGCCGAGCCAAACGAAATGTTACAGCATGCGGCCACGTTAGGCAAATGAATGTCGAGCGGCGCTTTAGTGGCGGAAGTGGCGAACCCCCGTAAAGCACATCGCGATGCCGAGTTCGTCGGCCTTGGCGATCACATCGGGGTCCTTCTTACTACCTCCCGGTTGCACGATCGCCGCGATTCCGGCGGCCGCTGCCGTCTCGATGCTGTCCGGGAACGGGAAGAACGCGTCGCTGGCGAGACACGCACCCACCGACGCGGTGCCCGCCTGCTCTAGCGAGAGGCGTACCGATTGCACGCGATTCATTTGGCCCGCGCCGACCCCCAAGAGCCGGTCGGCGACGCCAACCACGATGGCATTCGACTTCACGTGGGGAATGATCTTCCAGAGGAATTTCAACGCCGCCATCTGCTCTTCGGTCGGTTGCTTTTGGGTCACGACTTGCCACGGTGTGCCCGGATCCTCGTCCGTATCCTGAACGAGGGCGCCGCCGCGAATCGTGCGGATGCCGACATTCACTTCGTCTGCCGGCAGCGGAGCGGAAAGCAACCGGACATCCATGCCCCAAGACTTACGCGCCTTGAACATTGCCAACGCCTCGTCGGTGAAGCTCGTGGCGATGACCACATCAAGCTTGTTACCCTTCTCCAGCATCGCGGTCGCGGCTTCTGCATCCAGCACGCCATTGATGGCCACCACGCCGCCGAAGGCGGAAATGGGGTCGGCGTCGCGAGCGATCTTGAACGCGGCACCAAAGGACGGGGCGACCGCAACTCCGCACGGGTTACCGTGCTTGGTGATCGCGCAGGCCGGAGCCGGCAGGTCGGCCACCAGTTCCCAAGCGCCGTCCGCGTCGTTCCAGTTGTTGTAACCCATCTCCAGGCCGCTCAGCGTCTTGGCCCACGAGATGCCGGGGCTTCCCAGCGGGTCGAGGTAGAGCGAACCGCGCTGGTGCGGGTTCTCCCCATACCGGAAAGGCGTGTCGCGCCGGTAACCCACGGTCAGGGTCTCCCGGTAAGGGTCTTCTCCTGCGGCTTCGGTCAGGTATCGAGCCACCATCGAATCATAGAACGCGGTGTGACGGAACGCTTTCGCGGCGAGAGCCAGCATGAAGGCCTCATCGGGAGCACCTACTGCCTCAAGTACCTTCTCGTAATCGGCGGGGTCGACCACGACGTGGACGTTGGCGTGGTTTTTGGCGGCGGCGCGGATCAACGCGGGGCCGCCGATGTCGATCGATTCGATCGCCTGGGCTCGGTCGTGCTCGCCCGTAACGGTCTGTTCGAAAGCGTATAGGTTGACCGCGAGCACTTGGATGGCGGAAATTCCCGCTTCAGCCATGGCTTCGCGGTGCTCACTCAGTCTTACGTCACCTAACAGGCCGCCATGTACGAGGGGGTGCAGCGTCTTTACCCGTCCATCCAGCATCTCAGGGAAGCCGGTCAGCTCGGCGACGTCGCGAACGGTCAGCCCGGCTTGACGCAGGGTTCGCGCCGTGCCGCCTGTACTGATGAGGCCGAAGCCACGCTCATGGAGTCCTCTCGCAAATTCGACGATGCCCGTCTTGTCGGTTACCGAAATCAGTGCTTGCTTCATCGGTTGTTCCCGGTAGCCCCGGCGCCGGTGGTCGCTCCGCCCGTTGTGGTTGTGGGCGGCGTTCCCGTAGGTGGGCCGTTGGGATCGCGACCCGTCGTTTCCCCATCGGGAATCGGAGACTCGGAAGGCAGCACGGAAACCGTCACCTGGCGGGTCGCCCGGCGGTTTTTCGCGTCAATTGCGGTGAGAAGGAAGGTTGTTTTTACCGACATGGGGAAATCTTGGGAGCCCTTCGAATCCACGACGACCGGCTCCGCGTCACCAGCCTTGATCTCGACGCGAATTGCATCGGTGACCTGCCAGTTCAACGTCACCTTTCCGTCTTGAAGGGCAATCGCGCGAACGTTCGGGTGGAAGTCGAGGATGTGAGCGTCGCTCTCGTCATAAACCGTGACTTTAAAGGGGCGTCGGTCCTTTCCGCCGGCATCGTTCTTTGCGACGAGGGCGTACTCGATTTCCCCGGTGGCGACGGGTGTGATCTCAACACGATCCAGGGCAACATCAATGGTCTGCCCGGTCGGCTCCAAGAGCAACTGGGTCACCTTACCGCTTACCGAATACTTGATCTGGAAGGGCTGCCCCAGCTTCACACGTTTCGGCGTGACTTCGAGACTGTCGATGACCGGCGGTGGAATTGGAACCGGCGTATTGACCGTCACTGTCCGGGCCTCCCGCTTTCGCTGTTCGCCGTTGACCGCCTCGATACTAACCGTAATCTGGCCGGCCTGAGTCATGGTCACGGTGCGTTGGCCCTTCACGTCGGGACCGTCGTAGACATCGTCCGTGCCCGCGTGAACGATAACCCGCTTGGCGTGCTCCGCCTCCCAAGTCACCGTGATCTGCTGACCCACCATCACTGAGGTCGGATCGACGCTCAGGCTCACCGCCGGCGGACGGGGCATCACAAAGTAGAGCGCGCCGAGGATCAAGGCGAGCAAAACCGCGAGTGCGAGCGAGGTTGGAGTTACCAGCGGACGCAATTCAAGCTGGGCCTCTTTTGAAGCCACGATTGAGGGCGATTCGACGCTCCGGGCCGAAAGCGTGAACCCAATGAGGTGTCCGCTTGAGAAGAAAGGATGGCTCGTCGGATTGGCGGTGACTTCTAGCTTCTTCTGAGCCCCAGGCCCGAGTGTCACCTGCTCCTGATCGAACTCGTAAGCGCACGCGTCTTCGGGGTCGCTGCCGAGGAACTGGAGGGTGTGCTCCGTATTTCCGAGGTTTACGACCGTTACGTCGAAGGTGTTTTGCTTCCTCGTCGGCGAGACAAACCCCTTCTTGGGGTTGATCTCCATCGACAGGTGATGGAAGGGCTTGATTTGCGCGACGGCCTGGACAAGTTTGTGCTCGCCGCTAACCAATGAGCGAATTCGGACGACGAAAGGATAGTTGCCGGCCAAGCTTTCGGAGGCGCGCGGCGGCTTTAGAAAGATCTTCTCTTGATGCGTCTCGCCCCCGTCAACGGTAAATACGGGAACCGGAACCGCCTTCCATTCGGGATCGAGTCCCTCGATCTCCATTTCGAACCGGTCCGTCTCCGCGTCCTTGTTGACGATCCCGATGGAAATAGGGGTCGTCGCGCCGGGCTCGAGCGTAACTAGATCCGGCGTCACCTGGACGGAGAAACTCATTGGACCGATTTTAGCATTCCGAGAAGGCCCCCCTCTACCAGTAAGTGGGGTAAAGCGCCAGCGCGGCGGCCCCGTAAAGGCCGGCGTCGCCGCCGAGAGAACTCGGAATTAGGTCCAAACGAGCCAGATGCGGGGCCAGCCAAGGACTTAAACCGACCGAACCTCCGATCACCAAAATATCTGGGAAATAAAGATTGCGCACCGCCTTCGTCGCCTCTTCTAGCGCAGTAATTGCATTAGCCTGCTGCTCCTCACTCGGATCTTTGGTCAGGTGGATGCCACCGAGCAGGTCTTCATAGGTCCCCCCGCCAGGGGCGGGCAGGTCGTTAACGCGGGGGTATTCGCCTCGCCGGCCGCACCAAAGCTTGCCTTCCCGTACGAACCCCGCGCCGAGTCCCGTGCCGATTGCGAGGGTCGCGACCCTTAAGCCTGCGAACTCAGGGAGGTTGGCGTGGGCCCACGCCGTCGCATGACCATCACCGAAGGCATGGGTCGGGATTCCCAGGGTGCGGGTGCTGAACTCGATGCCGATGTGGTCGTGCATCAAGTACTCCTTGGCCTTCCATACGATCCCGGTTTCGGGATCGACGATTCCGCCCGTGCTGACGCCGATGCGTTCCACGTTGCTCTCCGCGATGCGGTCGCGAATCCAGGCCAGCCGATCCTCCCGCGTTGGCGGGTTTGGGGTGCGGTGGCTGTCGAGCATCTTCCAATCCGGAGAGAATCGAGCGAACCGGAGCCAGGTGCCGCCGATGTCGATCGCGCCGATCTGCTTGCCGTCTGCCGGCGGTTCGGGGGGCTTGAGGGCGATGGTCTGCTTGACGGGATCGTTGAGGGCGCCGCCGACGATCACGCCGATGGCGCCAATGCGCCGCGCGGCTTCCACTTCCCAGGCTTGAGTGAATCTTCCCTCGGCGAAGACGGGGATAGTGGCTTGCTTGACGACCTGTCTCAGGACTTCCAGGTCCGGGCCTCGCGTGAGTGCTTGCTCGTCGGTGTAGCCGGCGAGGGTGGTGCTGAGGAAATCGGCGCCGGCCTTGGTCGCGTAGTCGGCGCTTTCGACGGTGTCGATGTCGGCGAGGACGAGCGCGCCTCGTTGGTGGGCGTACGCGATGAGATCGGCGAGTTGTTCGTTGTTCGGGCGGGGCCGCGCGGTGCCGTCGAGGGTGACGATCTCGGAGCCGGTGCTTAGGATCTCGTCGACTTCTCGTTTTGTGGCCGTGATGTAGACCGGTGTGCCTTCGTAGGTTCGCTTGATCAGGCCGAACGCCGGGAGGCCGGTTCCTTCACGGATGGTCTTGATATTGTCGAAGCCTTGGAGCCTCAGCAGCGTCACCCCTTGGGCTTGGCTTGCCTGGCCAAGCTTGAGAAGGGTCTTGGGATCATCCACCGTCGACCCCGGGCTCGCCTGGACCGAAGCCACCAGCGGGCACGCATGCAATCTATTAAGGACCTCATCACGGGTCATGCGGGCATTGTACAGCCCATCCATGCCGCCGCAACGTAGACTATGCCTATGCGGACGGCGGAAGCGGCGCTTGAGGCGGCCCAGAGCTTTTTTCGGGATGAGGTGACGCCGAGGGCGCAGGAGATTGATGGAGATCCGCAGGCTCTCGCGGTAGTCGTAAACGGACTCTGCGAACGCGAGCTGATGGCGTTGAAACGGCCTATGGAGTTCGGTGGTCCGGAAATGCCGGAGCCTCTTTTCCGTGTTTACCAAGAGGAGATCGCGCGCGCCTCTGGCTCCCTCGCCTTCTTGACCACGCAGCATCAGAGCGCCGTCTCCATGATCGGCCGGGGAGAGAACCAAGAGTTGGCGGGCGAATACCTGCCCCAGATGGCGGACGGTCGAAAACTGGTCGGAATTGGGTTCAGCCAATTGCGGCGTGGTGGACCGCCGATCATGCGCGCCGAACCTTGCGAGGACGGCTACATGCTCACCGGCCAGGTGCCGTGGGTGACCGGCTTCACCTTCTTTCCGGAGTTCCTCATTGGCGCCGCGATGCCCGATGGCCAGTCGGTGTTTGGGGTCGTTCCGCTGAGCGACGAACCCGGCGTGAAGGTGTCCGCGCCGATGCGTTTGGCGGCGATGGAGTCGGCGCAAACCGTCTCGGTTGCATTCGACGGCTACTTCATGCCGAATTCGCGGACCTCGTTCATCCGTCCACCGAACTGGATCCGCAACAGCGACCAGATCAACATCGCCCTCCAAGGGCACTTTGCGCTAGGCTGCGCGCAGGCGGGAATCGACATCGTTCGCGCGGCCGCCGAAAAGAAAGGCATCCCGTTCGTGGTCGCGGCCGCCGAGGCGCTTGAGCGGGAGTTGGCGGAGTGTCACGAGGCCACGGCGGAAGCTCAGAAGAGCGTCGAAGAGGAGACGACGGAGGAAAGACTTCAGGTCCGTGCGTGGGCGATCGACCTTGCCGTTCGATGCGCGCATGCGGCGATCACGGCTTCGAGCGGAGCGGCGAACTCGCTGGCCCACCCTGCACAACGCGTCTACCGGGAGGCGCTTGTCTACACCGTCTCGGCGCAAACGACGGCGGTGATGGAAGCGACCCTGCAGCGGCTTACCCGCTAGAGGTCGTCTTTGAACGGGCCTTCGAGGAGCTTGCGCAACCGCTCTTGCTCCGCGCGTTCCTTCTCGCGGCGGCGGACTTCGTCGTAGTAGGCGTCGTCGTATTGAACTTGTCCCCGCCCTCCGGAAAGGCGCTCGGTTTGCGCTCGGGCGGTTCGATTTTGCTGAACGCCTTCCGTGGAGTATTTGAAAGGCAATCGGTTGGTCGCAAAAGCCCAAGCGATGGCCAGGTGAAAGCAACCGAAGGCGGCGACAACGGGGCTGGCGTTGAAGACGCCAACCATACTTCCAACCGCGACGGCCACAACAATTCCCGCCATCAGAATCGGAGTGGTAACGGGAATCGCGCCCCATAGCCGAATGCTCGCGGATGGATTTCTTGCCGCCCAAGCCATCGCAAGGCCCGCCGTCGGCAGCCAAGGACCGTATGCGACGACGGGAAACTGTTGCATTGCTCCGCCCATCCAAAGAAACAGGGCCGGTAGGACAATCATGGCGGCAAGAAACGCCCCGAACCGAGCCCGGCCCAAATCCAGTTCAAGTTCGGTCCCCATCCAATTCAGGACGTATAGGCAGCTGAGAAAACCGATTAACGTATACGCGGACTCAAGCGCCAAGCTGACCAGTGGGTAGGTGACCAGCGTCCACGGACGTGCGGTCCAATCGTGGCGAAAGACAAGCTGCTCGGCGTCGCGATACTTCGTGAGGAATAGGAACAGGGTCGAAAGCACGAGTACGACTACCAAGCCAAGCGTTACCGGCCCTGGTTGGCGTCGAAACCAAGTCTTGAGATCGCTGTTCGGCATTTCTTATAGGACTACTTACGGCATCGGCTGGCGCGACGTTGAAGCGTACCGTCCCGTTGCGTAATGTTCTAGTTGGCGCTCGATATCGGTAAGAAGCGAGCTCGCGCCGATTCGAAAGAGATCCGGCTCCAACCAGGGGGCGCCAAGTTCCTCTTTCATCAGGATAAGCCAGTCGAGGGAGTTCTTTGCGGTTCGAATTCCCCCGGCGGGCTTGAAGCCTACTTTGTAGCCGGTTCTTGCCTCGTACTCCCTGATCTGCCGAACCATTGTGAGTCCGACGGGCAGGGTCGCGTTCTCCGTTTCCTTGCCGGTCGAGGTCTTAATGAAATCGGCGCCCGCCATCATGGCCACCGCGCTCGCCTTGCCGACATTGGTTAGCGTGCCGAGTTCGCCGGTGGCGAGGATGGTTTTCAGGTGGGCCTCGCCGCAGGCTTCCCGGAAGGCGGCGACTTCGTCGTAGAGGGCCCGCCACTCCGCGTTCAGGACGTGGGCGCGGGTGATGACGATATCAATCTCTTTCGCCCCTTCACCCACACTCGCCTTGATTTCGTCGATTCTTTGATTGAGGGGGGAGAGGCCGTGCGGGAATCCGGCGGCCACGGCGGCGACGGGGATCTTGGTGCCTTCTAGGGCTTTGACGGCGGTGCTCACCATCTGGTGATAGACACAGATGGCCCCGGTCGTGACGTGGAGGCCTTGGGCTCCGATTTTTTCTAGGATTTCTTGCCTGACCGGCTGTTTGGCCTTTGCGCAGAGTCTTCGGACCGTGCCAGGGGTGTCGTCGCCACCGAGGGTCGTGAGGTCCATACATGCGATGGCTTTTAGGAGCCAGGCAGCTTGATATGCTTTTTTGACCGTGCGCCGAGTGGGTAGGGTGGCGGCCCGGCGCTCCACCGCGCTCCGATTCACGCGGATGTCGTCCACCCAATCGAGATCCAGCGGAACCCCGGGGTTCCGCTGGAGATTCGACATCAAGCCATGCAGGTCCTGCATGGCGGAAGATTACCGTTTGGCGAGTAGGCAGGCAGGACGTCTAATTAGTCAACGAGTGACAGCCCTGCGGCTTCCCGAATGGCATTGCTTGTCCACTTCAAAACCGCCTCGGCTTGCTCTCTTGCAATGCTGGGGTAATGAATCAAGAACTCGTTCATTCCCATGCCTTCTTCGAGGTTGTCCAGGAAGACCGTCAAGGGAACGCGCGTACCGGAGAAGCAAATGTCGCCGTGCATGATGCGCGGGTCGATTTTCAGGATATTTTCTAAGCCTTTCGGAACGGTCATCCACGTCACCTTTCGTCGATATTGTGGCCTCTTTGGTTAGCGGGTCAATTTCAGGTTGACGGTCTCGACGAAGTAGAAACCTACGAGGATTCAACCCAGAAAGCGCCAACGGCGCGGAACATTTTGAGCCAGGGTTGAAGGCGCGAGCGCCGCAGGCCCTGGTAAGAGGCGGTCATGATTCACCGGGCTGAAGGCTCGGAATATTTTAGGCGTCCACCGGATGACAGGCCGCAGTCAGTCAGAAAATATCACGTGCCTTCAGCCCTCGCCTATACCAATGCCGTACCCAGGGCCTCCGCTTCGCTTCAACCCTGGCTCACAATCCCACGCGCCTTCAGCGCTTCGTTCGTTCGGCGCCATTCAAAGTCTTGCGGGTAACAAACTGGCCCTCGCCTCGCCGTGTATCTCGGTCGAGACCAGTCAAGACGGCGGTAGCCGCAAATGCACATCTGGGTCCGCCTGAGATTTGAGGCGGACCCAGATGACTTCGGATTTCAGTAGCGGACGACGATGCCGGTGGAGGTCGTGGGGAGACCGCCGGTGACCTGGGTTCGCTTTAGCGAGCCGTCTTGCTGGATCGCGAAGGTGACGATATCGCCCTTCTTGGCGGCAAGGCTATATAGGTTGGTCGCGTCCGTTGCGAGGTCTGCGGAACCGGAGCCAGCCGGGGTTTTGCCGGTTGCGCCGCTGGGGGTGAGGAGGAGGATCGAACCGTCGTCGAAGATTCGATAGCCGGTCACGGAGTCGCTGCCGCCGCCGTTGCCGGTGTAGAGGAACTGACCATCCCAGGTCGTGGCGGCCCAGCACGCCGCATTTTGCCAAGTCGGGACGCTGGCGCCGACGACGGACGCGTAGCCGTCATCCGCGGTGACGTAGCTCGAAACCGCGCTCGTGCCGTTGGGACCACCGCCCGCTTCGGTTACGAGCAGCTTGCCACGGCGACCGGCAGCGAAGCCGAAGGGAGTGGCGCCCGTCGTCTTGATGTAGTCCTTCGCGACCACTCCACCCATCGGGCCGATGGCGTAGATATCGATTCGGTTCGTGTTCTTCTCCGTGACGTAAACCGTATCGCCCTCGGTGTTGAAACCGATTTGGCCCACCGCGGGGGTTTTGGTGCTGAAGCCCCACGTCGAACCCGTTACGTAGGTGAGCTGGCCGTTATCCTTGATCCGGAACCCGGAGATGCTGCCATTTCCACCGGCATTGGCAACATAGACGAGGCCGCCTCGGCTGGTGACGCTGACCGGCATCGAACCATGGCTCGGCGTTCGGCTTACGAGCACGGGGCCAGCCGTCGTTAGGTGGAAGGTCGAGATGTCGTTGCTGCCGCCGTTGACGACGAAGAGCCAATTCTTGTCCTCGCTCATGGTCAACGCGCCCTGCGTGCCGAGGCCGGTTGTCGCTCCGAAACCACCGGTAGCATAGTAGCTCGGACGAGCAAGAGAGCCGTCGGTGTTCCAGCTCAGTTCGGCAATCTGGTTGCCGCTCGGTTCGTTGGTTTGTGTGTAAACCTGGGCGCTGGCGGCCGAAGCGACGACCAAAGAGAGGGCGGCGAAGAGGATGCGGGTTGTTTTCATGGTTGCAGTTCCTTCTGTTCGGCTCATTTCCGAGCCAGCAACCGGAAGAAGAAAGCACCAAGAAGGGTTCCCAGAAAACGCAGAGAATCTTGTTAAGAATACCGGGACGAACCTAGCATCGGACGCTACTAAGCCACGTTGACGCGAATGATCTGTCGAGCATCGATCGCGATCTCGGTGGCCTTGCGGACGTCCCGGTCGCGGATAACGCCGATCAGTTCCGTGCTTGCCACAAGGACCCCGAGTTCCGCCGCACGCGTCTCCACCCAGTCCACAACTGGATCGACTGAGGTGAGATCCGGCAGGGTGAGATTGATGCTCACCTGGGTCAGCCGGCGGGATGCCAAAGAAAACCCAAGCGCCCGAACCCCCAAGAAGCGAGGGTCGCCATCGGCCCGGTAAACACGGATCTCGCGAGCAATGTCGCGAGCGATGGCCAGATTTTCGGTCGCCAGGTCGACGTTGAAGGCGATCAGAAACTCCCGTACCCCGAGGACGGTGACGCCGAGCCGGGGATGCGCACGGGTCGGGCCGAAGTCGGGTTTTAATTCGCGATCCCGTACCGACTCGAATCCACCCCGGCGGAGGGTGGGCAGGTCCGCCTCGTGGCGGCCGCGCTCGCTCTTCTCATAGAGGAACACGGGGATGCCGTAGCTGCTTGCCAGCCTAGAGCCAAACCGCTCGGCGATGGCGAGAGCTTCCCGGTAGGCGGCCGGAGTTTCTTCCAGCGGCACGATGGGGCAAACGTCCAAAGCCCCAATCCGGGGGTGGACACCCTGGTGGCTGCCCATCTCCAGGATGGGGAACGCCAGATCGCACAAAGCAAATAGAGCCGTCTCGACGGCGGCCTCTTCGCCGCTGAACGCGGTCACCGTCCGGTTATGGTCCAGGTCGGAAGCGGAGTAGTGAACCGTCACTCCCGCCGCCGCCAACGCATCTGCGAAGGCCGTCAGCAGGGAGGCGCCGCGTCCGAAGGACCAATTGGGGACGGTGAGGATTCGCATTCAACGGCGGCCTTCGGGGATTCTCGCGGGCGAACTAAATGGCAACGATCGAGTAGCCCGAGTCCACGAACGAGATCTGGCCGGTCACTCCCTTCGATAGATCGCTCAAGTAGTACAAAGCAGCCCCGGCTGCCTCCGCTTGTCCATACGGCCGTTTCAGCGGCGCAGTCTCATGGACATGCTTAATCATATCGCTCAGTCCGCTGACTCCGCGCCCTGAAATTGTGTTCACGGGGCCGGGGGACACCGTGTTGACGCGAATTCCGCGCTCGCCCAGGTCGATCGCGAGGTAGCGCACCGCCGATTCAAGCGCGGCCTTGCAGAGACCCATCACGTTGTAGTTCTTCATCGCCCGGGTCGAGCCGAGGTAGCTGAGGGTGATGACGCTCGCGTCGTCGTTGAGCAGCGGTTCCATTTCGCGGCAAAGGCGGACGAGCGAATAAGCGCTCGCCTGCATGGCAACCTGGAAATCTTCGAGCTTGGTTTCGATGAACCGGTTGGCGAGGGCATCCTTCGGCGCGAAGCCGACCGCGTGGACGATGAAGTCCAACTTGCCGTACTTCTCCTCCACCTGCTCTCGGAGCTTCGCGAACTCCTCTTCGAACATGAAGTCGATCGTGAAGAGGTCGAACCGCTCCCGGCCGGCCACCAGCTTCTGCGCCCCTTCGAGGAGCCGCTCGTTCTGCGCCCCGAGCCCAACGGTAGCGCCGTGCTGGTTCGCGAGGTCGGCGATCGCCCAGCCGATCGAGTTCTTATTCGTAACGTTGAGGACGAGCCCCTTCTTGCCTTCCAGAAGCATGGTGGGGTTTTACCTTGTTAATGTTGTCCCCGGGGCTGATCCCGACTTCGCCCGGTGGAACCTGGGCGAAGTCGGGATCAGCCCCGGGGACCTGGGATGTCTATTGCAAAAAGAGCGGCCTACTTCGCTAGGTTAGGATTAGCGGCCAAATACTTGTCCGCTGTCTCCTTGGTAACCAACTCGGTCGGAAGGAGGATCCGCTTCTTTTCGGGCATCTTGCCCTTCAAGATGTCGGCCGCGATCTGGACGCCCATCGGGCCTGGGATCGGGTACTTCAACGTCGCATCAAGCTTTCCGTCCTTGATCATGTTGACGACTTCCTTCTGGCAGCCGTCGATACCCACGAAGATCGGCTTCTTTGCGCCCGGTTGCGACTTCGACCAAGCCTCCCAGGCATCGTACGCGCCGATCGCCATCTCGTCGTTGTGCGCGTAGACGGCGTCGAATGGCTTACGAGTCTGCAGGAAGGTGTCCATGTAGTTATGGGAATCCTGGCGCTGAAACTTGCAGTCGTCGCCGATGATCGTCGTGATGCCCGGATACTTCTTGAACGACTCCATCGCGCCGTCCTGACGGTCCTTCGCCGCGTCCACGCCGCCGAGACCCTGGATCATCAGAACCGTGCCCTTGCCATTCAGACGCTTGGCGATATACTCGCCGGCCTGTCGTCCGATCTCGACGTTGTCGCCGCCGATGTAGCAGGTGTACTTGTCGCCGGGAACGCCACGGTCCATCAGGATGACCGGAATCTTCTGGTCGAAGACCTTATCGGTCTCTGCTCCGACGGCGATGGTAGACGGGCAAACCAGCAAAACCTTTGGCTGCTTCAGAATGACGGTTTCAATTTGAGACTTCTGCTTATCGGCATCGTCATCGGCCGCCTGCTCCTCGAACGTGAACAGCGAGGCATCCTTGTCCACTTCCGTCTTGGTCTCCGCGTCAAAGACCTGACGCCAAGGATCTTTGCTGTTTGCTTGGGAAAATGCCACCAGCGGCTTGCTGCCGTCTGCCGGTTTCGAAGCCGTCGGGGTCGATCCTGTCGTCGTGGTGGTCGTAGCGCCGTCTCCGCCGCCCGAGGTGCCACAACCGGCCAGTGCCATTCCTGCCAATGCCGCCAGCGGCCAAATCTTAAACTTCATCGTCATGCTTTCCTTCTTCCCAAGTTTTGCAGATATACCGCGACCAGGATGATAATTCCTTTCCAGCCCTGACCAACCTGGTAGTTCACTCCCTTCAAGATTATCAGGATGTTGAGGCACACGATAAAAAGTGCGCCGACAAACGTGCCGAGTACGTTTCCAAATCCTCCGCTCAACGAGGTACCGCCGACCACCGCGGCCGTAATCGCATCCAATTCATAGCCGGTACCTGCGCTCGGCTGTCCGTTGTGATTACGCGCGGTAAAGAGAATCGCCGCTACCGCGATGCAGAATCCATTGGCCGCATAGGCGCCGACTCGCACTCGATTGACAGGAACGCCGGCATAGTGCGCGGCCTCCGGACTTCCGCCCAAGGCGTACACCCTACGGCCAAACACCGTGCGACTCATTACGATCGACGCAACGATCGTCAAGGCGAGCAGAACCCAACCGGAAATCGGCATCCCGGCGATCGGATTCTCCACCCAATCCAAGGTGCTGCCGAGCCCCGAGACGTTCGTGTTGTTGGTATAGACAAAGGCCAACCCGCGTAAGCTAACCAATCCCGCCAGCGTAACCACGAAGGGTTGAAGACCCGTTTTCCCCACCAGGAAGCCCATGATCGCGCCAGTTACCGTGCCGATGATAAGAACGTATCCGATGGTGGGGGCCGCGCCGCTGCCATGGTTAAGCCACGTAGCGGCGATACAGTTCAATAAACCAAGCAGCGACCCCGCGCTAAGGTCGATCCCTCCCGTGAGAATGACGAGAGTCGCCCCAAGCGCCATTACGCCGGGCACCGCAAGTTGCGCCATGACATTCCGCAGGTTCCCCTTCGAATAAAAAACGGACCCGAAGAGGCTGTCGGGAAGGTTCGCCACCTTGGGTGACAAGAACACGGCCACGACCAGCAGCAAAACCAAGCCAACCAAGCCCTGGTATCGCTGGAAAATCAGCAACCAATTACGCGATTCCGAATCTCGCGACGACATCGTGAAGTGCAGTATGGTTGGTTAACGACATGAAATCTAGCTTGAACGCCGCCGTCGCCGTATCTGGCATCTTTTTGCTTGCCGGAAGTGGCTCGGCCTCAGGCCGAATTCAGATTCAGAAGATCACGGTGGGCACTCTGCTCCCCCAGACCTGGGACATGAGCTACCTGGCACGGCCGCCCCGGCCGGCGTTTACGATGGTTCAGGCCAGCAGCTACGACCGCGCCTCGAACCCAGGCCCAAAGCAGGATTGGTTTGCCAACGGCGATTCTGGACAGTTCCTTCGGACGGAGACCAACGAGGGGCGGACCGAGCAGGTAATGGCGGACGTGAAAGGTCCGGGCGCAGCGGTTCGCGTTTGGAGCGCCAATCCGCACGGCACGATCCGGTTCTATTTCGACGGGGAATCGAAGCCGCGCCTCGTCGCGCCGATGAAGGATTTGCTGACGGGCAAGGTCGCGCCGTTTATCGATCCATTCTCCTATGACGCGGCCTCCGGAGCAAATCTGTACTTCCCGCTGCCGTATGCGAAGAGCCTGAAGGTGACGGCGGAAGGCACTCGGGCGCTTTACTACCACGTCGGGTTGCGCACCTATGCTCGCGGCACCTCGGTCGAGACTTTCGATCCGGCGAAGCTTGGTTCGTTTGACAAAGAAATTAGAGAGGCTGCCGACCACCTGACCCATCTCGACAAGGTCAGCGTCGAATACGGGGCTGGACATGGCGGCCAGTTTCGGATTACACCGGGCGGCACTCGTACCCTTTTCGACCGGGGCCTCGCCGGAACAGTGACCCATTTTGAGGTTCAAATCGATGTGCCGGATGCCAGGCGCGGTGGGCCTTTCAATACGCCGATTGTGCCTCCGATCCCGGCCACCGAGAAAGAATGGACAGATCCGCACCAACTCCACAATGTGCTACGCAACCTCATCCTGCGGGCGGAGTTTGATGGCGAAAAGACGATCGAGTGTCCATTGGGAGACTTCTTCAGCACTTCGCCAGGCATCAACGCACTCCAGTCACTGCCTTTCGAAGTCCAGCCGAACGGCAGGATGATCTGCCGCCTGCCGATGCCTTTCCGAAGGGCGGCCCACATTACCCTGGAAAACATTGGCAAGGTGACCGTCTTCCTGCACAATAGCGTCTCCTTCGATCCCAAGCCTCCGGCGGCAGACTCCTACCTCTTCCATTCCCAATGGACCGCCGACTACGGCCGAACGCGGCCTTTGCGCGACATGACCTTTCTGAAAGTCACCGGCAAGGGCTATTGGGTGGGCTCGAACCTCCATGTCGCGAATCCGGTTCCCGGCTGGTGGGGTGAAGGGGATGAGAAGGTATTTGTGGATGGCGAGTCTTTCCCATCGACATTCGGTACCGGGAGCGAGGACTATTACGGCTACGCCTGGGGCTCGCCGGACCTGTTCCAGCGTCCGTACCACGCCCAAACCCGGGTTGATGGACCGGTCACAATGGGGCACACCGACGTCCACCGCTGGCAGCTTTTTGACCCGATTCCGTACACCAAGTCGCTGAAGTTCGACCTAGAGATGTGGCACTCGGAGGACGTCACCGCAGGCTACGCGCGCACCGCTTACTGGTACGCGGCGCCCGGCGGAACGGGTCCGGTAGCGATCAATCGTGCTCTGCTGTTGCCGCCTTACATCGAGAAGCCGCGGCCGGTGGCCGGGGCACTGGAGGGGGAGGATCTTAAGGTCGTGTCTTCGGACGGAGGCAAGGTCTCGGTTCAGGACGGCTTCTGGCAGATCTCGGGGGGCAAACAGCTTTGGTGGGTCGACATGCAGCCGGGCAATCGGCTCGTAGTCGAGGTTCCGGTGGCGACGGCCGGAACGTACGAGGTGATCGGCAACTTCTGCCACAACCACGACTACGGTATTCATAAAATGAAGCTGAACGGGCAGGACATCGCACCGATCGACTTCTTTCACGATGGCCTGGAATGGACTAAGTCGTCCCTCGGCACGTTCACTCTGCCGGCAGGTACGGTCACCCTTGAAGTCGAATGCGTGGGCAAGAATCCTAAGGCGCTACCCGCGAGCATGTTTGGCCTCGATTACCTGTTGCTGAAGAAGAAGTAGCTCGCGACGAGGGCGGGAAGTGCAGTATGGTTGGGTCCAGAGATGCAACTCAGCTTGATCGCCGCCGTCGTCGCTTCAGGATTCTTTTCGCCGGCCCCCGCCGCTACGGTTACCGTAGGGTCGCTGCTGCCCCAGATGTGGGACATGACCTACCTGACGCGTCCGCCGAGTCCGGCGTTTACGATGGCGCAAGCGAGCAGCTACGACCGCGCGTCCGACCCCGGCCCGAAGCAGGACTGGTTCGCCAACGGCGATGCGGGGCAGTTCGTCCGGACGGAGACGGTCGACGGTCGGACCGAGCAGGTGATGGCGGACGTGAAGGGTCCGGGCTCCGTCGTCCGAGTCTGGAGCGCGAACCCACAAGGCACGATCCGGTTTTATTTCGACGGGGGGACAAAGCCGAGGCTCGTCGCGCCGATGGAGGATCTGCTGACGGGCAAGATCGCCCCGTTCCACGCCCCTTTCTCCTACAAATCTTCCGCCGGGACCAATCTCTACTTCCCTCTGCCCTACGCCAAAAGCTTAAAGGTCACCGCGGAAGGCACCCGAGGCCTCTACTATCACGTCGGCTACCGCACCTACGCGCCAGAAACCTCGGTCGATACCTTCGATCTAACGAAGTTGACGCCCTATCGTGAGGCGATGCAGGCCGCCGCAGAGCACCTTCAAAACATTCGCCCGATCGGCAAAGAACCCTTTGGTGGAAGAGTCGTCACGATCTCGCCGGGCTCCAGCCAGGTTTGGGCGGCGGTAAAGAAGCCCGCCACCTTTACCGGCTTGAAAGTCCACGTTCTACAGATCGACGGTCAAGACGTAGCGCCCAAAGACCCGCGTCTCGCGAAGGTGCTCCGAAGCCTAATCGTCCATGCAGATTTCGACGGCGAGCACTGCATCGAATGCCCACTCGGCGACTTCTTCGCCACGGCTCCGGGAATCAACGTCCTGCACACCCTTCCGTTCGAAGTTTCGGAAGAGGGCGAGATGACCTGCAACTTGCCCATGCCGTGCACCCAGTCCGCGAACATTACGCTCGAAAACATCGGCGCCTCTCCCGTAACGCTAACCACCCAAGTTCGAGTCGACTTTAAGTCTCCAGCGAAAGACTCGTACCACTTCAAAGCCCAGTGGACGGCCGAATACGCGAGCACGCGGCCAATGCGAGATATGGAGTTCCTCAACGTAAACGGCGAAGGCTACTGGATCGGCTCGAACCTCCACGTTGCCAATCCGACACCCGCTTGGTGGGGAGAGGGCGATGAGAAGGTCTTCGTTGACGGCGAATCCTTTCCGAGCACTTTCGGAACCGGAACGGAGGACTACTACGGCTATGCGTGGTGTTCGCCCGAGCTCTTCCAGCGCCCCTACCATGCCCAGTCCCGCTGCGACGGCCCCTCAAACTACGGCCAAACCAACGTCCATCGCTGGCAGCTTTTCGACCCAATTCCCTACACCAAGTCGATGAAGTTCAACATCGAGATGTGGCACTGGGAGGACGTCAAGGCCGCCTACGCCCGCACCGCCTACTGGTACGCGAAGCCCGGCGGAACCGGTCCGGTCACCCTCAACAAGGCATTGCTACCGCCGCCGAACCTTGGCAAGTACCAGCCCAAGCGCGTCGAGGGCGCGATCGAGGGCGAAGACCTCAAGATCCTTGAGACGCATGGCGGAAAGACGTCCATCCAGGACGACTTCTGGCAGATCTCCGGCGGCAAGCAACTCTGGTGGATCGATAACCAACCCGGCAATCGGCTGGTCTTGCAGGTTCCCGTTTCTGAGGCCGGTACCTACGAGGTCATCGGCTGCTTCTGCCACGCGGGTGACTATGGCATCCATAAGATGACCTTGAACGGTCAGGCGGTTGCTCCCATCGACTTCTACATTCCGGGTCTAGAGTGGCGAAAGTCTTCCCTCGGCACGTTCACCTTGCCGGCAGGCAACGTAAAGCTAGAGGTCGAGTGCGTCGGCAAAAATCCGGAGGCCTCCGATCCTCGGATGTTTGGGTTGGACTATCTGTTGTTGAAGAGAAAATAACCGCCCGGCGGTTGTAGTCCGAGCCTTTGCTCTCCGGAGCAAAGACTTGGGAGGGTATTTTAGAGATGGCGCCATCTCCAAAAAGCCCTCCCAAGTCCTGGCCAGGCCAGGGCTCGGACTACACCTTCGGAAAAAAAATGTGGGACCACGCCCAAAACGGGCGTGGTCCCTCCCTTTAAAACCCTGAGCCCCAACGATGCGGTGAAGTCGTCAAGGCGGTCGCCAAGTAAGCGCTGTAGGCGCGGACCATTGTGAGCCAGGGTCGTAGCGCATCTGCGAAGGCCCTGGAATAGGGGTCGGCATAGATTCGGAGGGCTGAAAGCCCGGAATAAATCACGGGGTAACGAACTGCCCGTGTGTCGGGAATCGGGGACAAAAAACATCGCGCACCTTCAGCGCGCAGGTCACCCAACCATCACGTTCAGGGCCTTCGACCCTGGCTCAAGATGGACCGCGCCTTCAGCGCTCCGTCGGTCGGCGCCATCGTGGCTTGGTTAAGGAACGAAGCTTTGCCTCCGGGCCTCATGCGCGACACCTTTGCGGCCAACCTTAATGCGGGGACCACGAGCGGCACGAACATCCGGTCGCGGGCTACATTTAGCTGGTCAATATGCGAGAAGGGGCCACACCCCTTAGGTGTGGCCCCTTCTCGCATATTGATTCCGAACCCTTAGCGACAGCCGCAGCTGCCGCAACCACCGGCGGCGGCGCCTTCGCTGCCTTCGGTCTTGAAGGAGGAGCCGCATCCGCAACTGGCGGTGGCGTTGGGGTTCTCGATCTTGAAGCCGCCGCCGTTGATGTCGTCGACGTAGTCGACCGACGCGCCGGACATGAAGGAGAGGCTGTAGGAGTCGACGTAAACCTTTAGGTTGCCCTGCTCGAAGATCTGATCGTCGGCTTCGGGGTCGTTCTCATCCAGCGCCATGCCGTATTGAAGGCCGGAGCATCCGCCGCCTTGAACCCAGACTCGCAAAGCGGCGCTCTGCTTCTCTTGGCTGGTGATGAAGTCTTGCAGCTCGCTCGCTGCCCGTTCCGTCAGGGTGATCATTTTCTTTCTGCGGGCGCGGAGCCCTCTGTGTATTCTACGCCCGAAGTTCGGAGAGGGTGTCAGCGTTACGGTACAAGTTGCGACCAAAAAGGATTACATTGCGAATCGTGATCCTTATCGGCAACTTTTTGGTCACGGCGCCGGTGGGCATCGCCTTCATCGAAGACGATAAAGCCGCCTTCGTCGTGGATACCGGCGCCCCCTACGTCGCGGGCACCTGTGCTCCGGACGATTCCTTCCACCGGCAACGTTTCAAAGTGGGGCCGGCCAGCGTGGAATTCGTTTGGGGACGGGTTGGCGATGGCGTCGTCGCCCGTTTAACTTCGGATCGCGCCGTCGATCTGCCTTTGAGTTTCAGCGCAGGCTGGCCGGACTGGAAAAGTGACTTCTCATTTCAGGGCGCGGATGCAACCGGGGTGGCAGCGGATGTCAAGCCGTGGCATTTCCATGGATCCGCAGACCTGACCGGCGATGGCGACAAGCGATCCGTTCACGTCGAGGGCAACATGCGTTTCGTCGCCGGGTTTGGCGATCTGAAGGCTTTGACCGCGGTAGACGGGATTCTAAAGAAAGCTGAAACCCGATACGCATCGCTCCGGGCAAAGGCCTTCGGCCCCTGGGGCGACTTCCTCGGCGCGATGGCCGACAACATGAACAACAGTCGGATCTACAGCTCCGACAACCACATGCTCGCGCATTCGGTCAGCCGTCGCTGGGCGGACGGAAAGCCGAACAACGCTCCCTATTTCTGCTGGGACAGCTTCTTTACCGCCGTCATGGCCGACGTCGAGGATCCGGTTGGCGCGCGCCGGACGGTCCGGGCCATCCTCTCCCGCCAGAGTCCAGCCGGCTCGGTGCCGAATTTCGGCCACTGGAGCTTTGGCAGCGCCCGCGACAGCGTCGATCGCTCGCAGCCGCCAGTTGGGTCGATGTGCGTTTGGCGGATGTACCAGCGGCACCCCAGCCGAGCCTTCCTCGCCGAGGTCTATCCGAAGCTCGTTCGATGGCACAAGTGGTGGCTGAAGTACCGCGACGGCAACCACAACGGCCTCCTCGAATGGGGCAGCGAGTCGAAGGATTGGCAAAACGCCCAGTACGAGACGGGTTGGGATGACAACCTCCACTTCGCGGGGACGAAGATGGTCGGTACGCACATGAACGCGGACGCGGTCGACCTCAGCTCGATGTGGTCGATGGACGCCGAGAATCTCGCCCTGATCGCGGATGCGCTGGGCAAGCACGCCGATGCTCGGCGTTTTCGCCGCGATCACCGGCTTATGAACGCGCGCATCAACGAAAAGCTTTGGAATGCGAAGCTCGGCATGTACTGCAGCCGCCTTTGGACGGCGCCAGAACAGACAGCCACGGTTCCGGCATCAAGCTTCGGTAAGGGGTTCTCGGCGCACTACTTCTCAGACGAGAACATGACTCAATCGGTCGCGGTCGCCGATACGAAGAAGGTCGACTTCGATTGGGACGGCAAGTCACCCATCGCAGGAATCGGGGCCAATAACTGGAGCGCCCAGTGGGTTGGCTCGTTCACGCCTCCAGCCAACGGTACCTATCGGTTCTCTATCACGAGCGACGATGGCTGCCGGCTTTACGTCGATCATCGGCATCTGGTCGACTATTGGACGATCCACGCCCCGACCCTGAAGGAAGCCGAAATCCAACTTACGGCAGGCACGGCAGTCCCGGTGGTCGTCGAGTATTTCCAACACGACGGGGGCTCCTCACTCCATCTCAGCGTGACCCGCATCTTGCCGGGGCGCGCGAAGTCCTCCTTCTTGACTCGTGTAACGCCGATGAATTTCTATCCGCTTCTGTGCGGTGCGCCCGACCGATCTCGGGCTCCGAAGGTGTTTCGGACGATCTTCAATCCGGCGCAATTCGGCGGCAAGTGGACGCTGCCGACCCTCGCCTACGACGACCCGAACTACCACCAACAGCAGTATTGGCGCGGCGACGTCTGGGGCCCGGTGAACTACCTGGTCTACCAAGGGCTTCGGCGATACGCGTCGCCTTCACAGCGGGTCGCCTACGCCCGGAAGGGCGTGCGGTTGTTCATGCGCAATTGGATCTCCGACGGATTCTGCAGCGAGAATTACTACAGCACTACGGGCAAGCAAGGCGGCGATCCGCATTACACGTGGGGCGCGTTACTGTGCATGGTGGGTCTGGAGGCGTTGGAAGATATGGGGGACAACAAGTCAGGCGTGGTTCTCCGGACGAAGTCTCGATAGGGGTCCGGCCGCCAGACGTGGCTGGGCCCTATGCCAACATCAAACGTTGAACGGCTTGGTACCTATGCGAGACGTCAAAGTGAATCCAATGTTCTTGTCGGAAAATGGTCTGCTCATTTACCAGGGCGTAGCCGAAGAAGGCGCCCAATGGGAGTCCTTCGTCGACGACACACGGGAAGAGCGCACCCAGTCTCTGATCTCATGGCCTTGCCTTCCCGTGCAACCCGACTAGAACTTCATGATGATGTCGGCGGCGATCGACCACTGGTCGCGCCGAGTCCCGTTGTCATAAGGCGTCGCGCCGTACGCGTGCTCGTAGCGGACCTCGGGCCGGACGAAGATCGTAGGGGTTAGGTAGCGGACGTAGCCGACGGTCCAACTCTCATATGCCGTTCCAAAGCCGGTTCGGAAACCGCGCGGGTCGTTCAGGTAGTCGTTCCGGATCGACACGTAGTCCTTTTGAGACGTGAGGATCTGGAAGTAGTTGACGAGGCCGGTCGCGTCCGACCTGCCGGGTAGACGTTTGCCTGCCCCCGCGCCCGCATAGGGCTCGACGGGACCGTCGACCACCGTTCCACCCTGATCGGCGTCGTATTCGAACTCGTAGTAGCCCTCCGTCATCATGTGGTACTTCTCGCTGAACTTGTGCTGCCAGGTGGCGACGAAGTGCTGAAGGTTGTCGTGCTCGTCTCTGAACTTGCCCGCGCCAAGGGAGTTGATGCCGCCCCAAATAGAGTCATTGTTGTCGTGCGAAACCCATCGCGCGAGGAGCTCTCCGTTAAGTTGCGACGACTTCTCCCACGGCGCCATATCGTTGCCGCCATGGGCGCCAAACAAGATCTGCCAGTACGGGCTCAAGCGAATCGTGGCGTTTACGCCGGTAAAAGTGTACGGGTCCACCGTGAACATCAGCGAGTGCGAGAACAAGTAGTTCTGAGGTGCGAGCTGAGCCTCGATATCCGGAGGGGAAATATAGCGTCCGTACTGGATAACCATGCCTTGGTAGACCTTCGGCACGTAGATCAGGCCGTACATCTCGACCGGATCGAAGCCATAGAGTGCGTTCCGCTTTAGGAGTTGGTCGCTGAGATAACCCTTGCCGATCGTAAACCGATAGTCCGTGCCGTACAGTCCCGAAAACCGGAAACCGTAGTCCATGTGGTCGGTTTGCACGGTATCGAGGGGCCGCTCGACACGGACGACGAGTTGGTCCAACTCCGGATGATTCGCCACAATGTCGTAGGTCATCGGAAAGTTGTTGTGCTTCGAAGTGCTGTAGTTATACGAGGCATCCACGTAGCCGTAGATCTTGATGTGGCTCTTATCCAGGCTGTTACCGAACAACGCCTTTTGCAGCGGGTAGGTCGGGGTGCTATCGGGCTCGCCGATGACAAACGTGCCGAGCCAGTCCGAACCAGGGAACGGAGGCGAAGACAACGGGGACGGCAATGCACGTCCGTTGGAATCCTGAGCAGGGGCCGGAGTCTGGGTGGCGGGCGTTTGGGTTGCGGGGGCTTGAGCGGCGAGCGCCGTTTGCTTAGCGACGGGAAGGAGTTTCCCTTCCTTCTTCATCACCTTGAGCGCGGTCTCGACGGCGGGTCCAAGGTCGACGGTGGAAGCGGACGCGGCCAGAGGAAGTGCGAGAGATCCGAGGCAAGTAAGAGAAAAGCGACGAACGAGACGGTTCGATTTCATAGAATCTTTTGTCCTGCGGCTCCGAACAGGTCGTGCCCGCGAGGAGCCACGACTTGATAGTGCTTTCCGGACCGGTCAAGGGAGGATCAAGATGATTCCCGCGACCGTAAGGAATTCGTCAGGACGTTGCATCGCCTTCTTCAATGAACTAGAAGCGAAGATCCAGGCCCGAGATCAATCCTTTCTCGTCGATCACGACCCGCATGGTAAGCACCGTTGACCCAAGACCTACTCGATAGGAGCGTGCCCTTTTGCCGGCTTTGGTTTCATCCGAGATCAGCTCGAATTTCGTAATCTTCCCCATGGCGCCGAGACCCGATTTCGCGTCTTCCTCCATTTTAGGGGTGACGAGTTTGCTGAACTCGGGCGTGAGCTTGGTTCGATCCAATTTGCCGTCCAGCATCGACTGCAGGGTGGCGCGAGCGAACTGGGTCGCCGCCGCATCGGTATCGACGATCGCCTTTGGCGGTTCGATCTTAAAGATAGGATCGACGATTCCGAACGCTCCGCCGGCCAAAGCCTGGGAATCTCCCTCTCCATCGTTAGTAAGCACGATGACCGTAAGCTGCTTTGCGGGCGCCCGCCGGATATAGGTGGTGAAGCCGTGGATGCCGCCGCCGTGCTCAACCAAATCGACGCCCTTCACTTTGCCGATCTGCCAGCCGAAGCCGTAGTCTTCCTTCTTTCCCGTGCTTAGCGTCGTCGGCGTCCACATTTGCTTCAAATCGCTTTGGCTAAGAATCTTGTCGCCGTAAAGGGCCGCGTCCCACTTGGCGAGATCGAGCGTCGTGCTCTCGATCGAACCAGCGGCGTACGGCCAATCCATGTTGAGGTAAGCCGCATGTTCGAAGCCGCCCTTCTGGTCGGACTGATAGCCTTGGGCGCGGTGCTTCACAAGTGTCTTTTCGCTGGTGAAATAGGTGCTCGTCATCCCCAACGGATCGAGGATTCGTTTGTGTAGTGACGCCTCGTACTTCCGGCCGTCCAGCTTTTCGATGATCATGCCGAGCAGCTCGTAGCCCGAATTGTTGTAGTGCCACTGCGACCCTGGCTCAAAGTCCATCGGCTCTTTCTCGACCGTTTTCAGAATGCCGGCAGGCGAGGTCGGCTTCATCGCCGCGTCTTCAAACAGACCCTTCACCTCGGTATAGGCCTTGATCCCGCTCGTGTGGTTAAGCAGTTGGCGAACGGTCACCTTATCCCATGCTTCCGGCATGTCCGGGAGGATCGTACGGAACTTCTGATCAAGCGTGAGCTTGCCTTCATGGATCAGTTGCACGATCATCGTGGCGGTGAACTGCTTGGTGATGCTGCCGATCCGGTAGACCGTCTCAGGGGTTGCGGCGATATCGTTTTCCAGATCCGCCGCCCCGAAGCCTTTGGCGTAGACGACTTTTCCGGCCTTGACCACCGCCACCGATATCGACGGACTCTTTTTGGCCGCGATCTGCTGCTTGAAGTAGGCATCCAGCTCTCCTTCCTGAGGCAACTGGGCTTTTTTCAGATCCGGGAAATAGAGAATGGACAGGCAGAGAGCGGGCAAAAACACGAGCGCAGCTACGGGCGGAGTCGCCCCGCGGTTTCGTATCCGGCCACGGTCAGGGCGAAGAAGGGCCTTAGCAACGGCTTAACAATCCGAATTCCCACAAATTTATACGAAATCTTGATATTTGGCGCAACGTGCCCTACAATTCGTCTTTCCGCAACGGGGCGGTTCTAGGAGGGGATACATGAGAACGTTCTTTCAGACCTTGAGCCTGCCCTTTGCAGCCGCGACCCATTGTGGAGGGTCCGGTATTTGAGGGCCGTCCGCACCTTTCTTTCGTTAACTGAGAAGAGCCGAAACCGACAGCCCGCCCGAGAAGTTACGAAGGCAGAGCGCATCAAGCTCGGCCTCACTTTCTTCGCCGGCAAGATGATCGGTCTGTTGGTGATCTTCGCGCTCATGGCCGCCTTCGGCATGTTGACGACCTCCGCCCGAGCGGACGAAACTTACACGGCCCACGAGACGGTGATGATGAATTCCATCAACACCGCCTGGACTTTGGTGGCCGCATTCCTCGTTTTTGGCATGCAAGCAGGATTTGTCATGCTTGAGGCAGGTTTTGCGCGCCAAAGAGAGACCGTCAACGTCTTGATGGAATGTATCCTGGACACCTGCCTTTGCGGCTTGTTGTTTTGGTCGATCGGCTACGCATTCATGTTTAGCCATGGAAACGCGTTTATCGGGACGAACTGGTTCTTTTTGAACGGCACCCCCGCCACTTATGAGGCCACGGGAATCCCGATACTTGCTCACTGGATCTTCCAATTCGCGTTCGCAGACACGTGTTCGACAATTACGTCGGGCGCGATGATCGGCCGCACTGGCTTCCGGGGGGACATCCTCTACTCGATCGGTGTCACCGGCTTCATCTATCCGATCATCGGCCACTGGGCCTGGGGCCCGGACGGCCTTCTTGCCATGATGGGAACCGCCAGCGATCCTAAGACGCCTCACATCGAGTTCTTGGTTAGCCTCGGCCAACCGTTCCGCGACTTCGCGGGTTCGACCGTCGTTCACACGATCGGCGGCGTCGTTTCTTTGGCCGGTTCAATGGCGCTGGGTCCGCGCTTGGGCCGCATCTTTGCCCGGGACGATAAGGAGCGCGGCGGCATGCCCGCGCCGCACAACCTAACCATCGCGGCGGTCGGCGGATTTCTTCTCTGGTTCGGTTGGTATGGCTTTAACCCTGGCAGCTCGCTTTCGGCGATGGATGCGCAGGGCATTGGCCGCATCGCGGCGAATACGACCTTGGCCGCCTGCGCAGCGGGACTCTCCGCGATGTGTGCGGCGTTCTGGTGGGGACCCACCAAGGGCAAGTTTGACCTTGGCTTCTCCATCAACGGCTTCCTCGCCGGCCTCGTCGCGATCACTTGCCCTTGCTATTGGGTCAGCCCGACGGGGGCGATCGCCCTTGGCCTGGTGGCTGGTTTCATCGTCTATTTCGGCGTGTACTTCATCGAGTGGCTTCGCATCGACGATCCGGTCGGCGCGATTTCAGTCCACGGCTTTGCGGGCATTTGGGGAACCATATCCCTCGGGCTCTTCGCCTGTGGCAAGTACGGCATCACGGGTCCCACCGGCGCCGATAATTCGGACGCCAACCTCGTCAAGGGTTTGTTCTATGGCGGGGGCACCCCGGTGCTAGAGGCTCAGGTCATCGGTAGCGCTATGATCACGGTGGCGACGTTTATCGTTGCTTACGCGATGATGTGGGTCATCCGGAAGCTGCCGCATCCGTGGAATCTGCGTGTCGAGGAGAAGGGCGAAGCGGGCCCTGGCGGTCTGGACGTGTTCGAGCACGGAATCGAGGCTTATCCCGCACAGTAGTATTGGGGGCAAATTAAAGAGCTATGTTTAAAATCGAAGCTATCATCCGACCGCACAAGCTGGAAGCAGTGCGGTCGGCCCTCCATGCCCACGATCTGATCGGCATGACGGCGAGCGACTGCCGGGGCGAGGGTCGTCAACGCAGTACGGCGCACTCCTTTCGGGGTTCGCAATATTCTAACAACCTGGAACCCCGTCTCCGCATCGAGGTTGTCGTGAGCACGGCGCAGTTAGAGGTCGCCGTGGACGCGATTCAACAGGCCGCCAACACCGGCGAAGTCGGCGACGGCAAGATCATGGTGATCAAGCTCCAGGAGGTCGTCCGGATCCGCACTAACGAGCGCGGCGAAACGGCGCTCTCTTAGTTCGGTCAGGAGAACATCGGCCGGCGGGGCTCTCGCCGGTCGAGCACCAAGATTTGGGGCGGCGCTTCGTGGTCGGCGATCCAATCCCGCACGTATTGCACGCCGGCATCGGATACGTCCCGATCGAAAATAATCAGATCGTGGGGGCACTGACCCAGGTAGTTGACGGCGTCGGTGCAGTTGTCCACGCAAGAAACGTCGAACTCCTTCCGCTCCAGATTGACCTGCAGCAAACGGGCAATGTGTCGCTCTTCGACATAGACCAAAGCCCGCTTCTTTGCGGCCACCGCCGGCGCCACCGAACCAAATCCCATACAGATACTTTAAGACGACCTGAGGCCCAATGCGAGCCTTTGGGTCTATTGGCTCGCATTCCGGCCACCGGCAGCCGTAGTCCAAAACTTGGGATGACATATTGGAGACATCACCATCTCCACCTCCCCTCCCACGTCCTGGCCTACACCTTCGGTAACGGAGACGGCTACTGCCCGAACGTTCGTCGTCCACGGATGGTCCTCTCCCCATGGATCGATTCGAGATTCCATGGGAATGGTTGGGCGAACGGGAGCGACTCCAGGAGAAGGCCCGGCAAACCGGCTATCCGTTCGTAGATTTGGACCGCGTCGTAAAGGACAAATTCGCAAAGGACTTACTGCCGCTAGAGACGATGCGACGGCTTCGTCTCCGTCCGTTGATAGTTAAAGCGGACACCCTCTACGTGGCGATGGCCGATCCGTTCGACATCTCCGCCATCACCGAAGTCGAAGCCGCCACGGGATATCGAGTGAATCCCGTGTTCGTGGTGCCGTCCGAGCTCGACAAGTCCTTGAATGTATGCTGAACGCTCCATTCGATGCAAAGCATCCTTTTGCCCATTGCCCTTATGCTGGGCGCCGCAAAACTTTGCGGCGAGGTGTTCGAACGCCTTCTGAAGGCTCCGGCGGTGCTCGCGGAAATTCTCGTCGGGGTATTGCTGGGTGTCAGTTGCTTGAACTGGGTGGACGCCAAGAGTGACACGCTCCGGCAAATCGCTGAGATCGGCTCGGTACTTCTGCTATTCGAAATCGGGCTGGAATGCAACTTGGACGACCTGGCCGGTGTTTGGCGCGAGTCCACGTTTCTCGCCCTCCTGGGCATCCTTGCCCCGTTTTCGCTAGGCTATTTCGCGGCGGTTCAGATGGGGCAGGTGCCAATCGCCGCACTCTTCATCGGCGCCGCTCTGACGGCGACCTCGATTGGGATTACGGCAAGGGTCTTCTCCGACCTGAAGTTCCTTCAGGATCGCGAGGCGCAGATCGTACTCGGCGCCGCCGTTGCGGACGACGTAATTGGACTGGTCATCTTGGCTGTCCTAACCGCCCTGGCCGCCTCTGGGCACTTCTCGATGGTGGACGCCACCCTCACGACGGGAAAGGCGCTACTGTTCATCATCGCGGCGCTCTTTCTCGGCCTGAAGGCTACGCCGACCATCCTTCGGTGGGCCGAGCAGATGGAAACTCGGGCGGCCGTCTCTACCGCCGCGGTGGTGTTTTGCCTCCTGCTCGCAGGCCTCGCTCACGCGGCAAATCTCGCGCCGCTTGTTGGAGCCTTTGCCGCCGGTATCGTGCTCGCCAAGACAGACAGCCGGGTTCATATCGAGCGGAAGGTGCGGAGTGTCGGTGATATCTTCATTCCTCTCTTCTTCGTTTACATGGGCGTCTGCGCAGACTTTCGCGCCCTGACGATTTCAACGCTCGGCATCGCCGGCACCCTGTTGCTTGCCGCGGTTGCGGGCAAGGTGGCCGCCGGGGCCGTGTTCCCCCAGAGGCGGGTGGCCCGATGGGTGCTCGGATTGGCCATGGTTCCGCGGGGAGAGGTCGGACTCATCTTCGCCGCCGCCGGGCTTGCGGCCGGAGTTATCGGCAAGGAAATGTACGCCGCCCTCGTGCTCGTGGTACTCGGAACAACGCTGGTAACTCCTCCGCTTTTGAAGAGGGCCATTGCCGTCCACATCTCCCGGACCACACCTTCGAAGCCGCAATTGCCAACCTAGTGCTCGAACGTTCCAAAACGGATCTCCTTGCCAGGGCCGACGTGAAAGAGGTCACGAACTGCCGGGTGATTCCCGTGGTCGTCGTCCCCAGCGCCCTTGAAAAGTGGCTGACAGAACAAAAGGAACTTGGGGCATAATCTCACGCTTAAGGAGCCCACGAACCATTGCCCTACGTAGTAACCGAACCTTGCATCGGCGTCAAAGATAAGTCCTGCCTCACCGTCTGCCCCGTAGACTGCATTTACGAAGGGGACGACCAGGTCTTTATCAACCCCGACGAGTGCATCGATTGCGGCCTCTGCGAGCCTGAGTGCCCGGTCAACGCCATTTTCGTCGACACCGACGTTCCGCCCAACTGGAAGGCATTCATCGAGATGAACTCGATCGAAGGCAAGCGCTTGTCCAACGGCTGATCGCTTACACGTTACAGGCCCCCCTAGACCGTCACAGGTAAAGTCAATCGACCTTGAGCGACACGCCATCCGAAAAGGGAATCGAAACCCAACCGGTCGAACCGGAGGTTTTGCGGCGCGCTCAGGACCAGTTCATTCTGGAATGGGGCCGCATGAGCAGTTCGTGGGGGATAAACCGCACGATGGCGCAGATCCACGCGCTGCTCTTCGTGACCGGCATTCCGCTTGAAGTGAACGAGATCATGGAGCGTCTCCAGATCTCTCGCGGCAACGCGAGCATGAACCTGCGGGAGCTGATGGATTGGGGCGTCGTCCGCCGATTCCGCCAACCCGGCGACCGCAAGGACACCTACATCAGCGAGACAGACCCATTCTTGACCATCGTGAAGATCGTCAAGGAGCGTAAGCGGCGCGAAATCGACCCCACCACGGATGCGATCCGCGAGGTCATCGCGAAGCTCCCCGAGAGTCACGCCGATGCCGACGTCCGAAGCCTGCGCACCCGCCTCAGCGCCCTTCTGGAAATCTTCGACCTCATGGATGCCGCCTACAAGCAGGTCTTCGCCACGGATCTCAGCTTCGAGGACGTGCAAAGCATGATCCAGAAAGGCACCGAGCCCGGTTAGTCTGAGCAAAAGGGGCACGCGGGACCGGCCGGGTGTCGTAGAGTAATGATTCTATGGCGCGATCATTTCGGCTCCCATTGGCGGTAGCCCCGTTCCTTTTCGTAAGCATCGCTTCGGCCCAATACCCGGGTGCGACTCCAATCTCGGACGAACTGAAGCCGGGGTTCAATGCGATCACCATCCCGAAGGCCAAGGGGATCCTCAAATTCCTCTCCGGTCCCGAGTGCGAAGGACGCGGCACGGGCCAACCAGGCTTTCAGAAAGCGGCCGATTTCGTGGCCCGCAAGTTCCATGACGCCGGCCTTGTGCCGATGGGCGACCACGGCACTTATTTCCAGAACCAGATCTTCTCCCGGACCACCGCGTTCAACGTAAGCCTGGTGGACGACAAGGGACGGATGTTCCCCGGCAAGTCGCTGATCCTAAACGCACCTCGCGCCAAGGTGGACTTCACGGCGCCGGTCGTCATCGTTCGCGCCGACGACACTACCTCTAAGCTATCTGAGGACGATGCAAAGAAGCTTGACGGCAAAATCGTTATCGAGGTCGTTCCGCAAGGGCGCTCGGCCCTCCGCAGCCAAGTCGGCGCGGCGGATACGAAGGCGACCTTTATGGTCCGGGACGGCGATCTCGGCTCGTCTTCTGCGATCCGGCAAGGCACGGCGTCAAGCGGTTCGTCGACGGTTTCCGGCCGCATGAGCCGGCGTGCGGTTGAGCAGTTGGATTCAAATTGCGGCGCATTCCTTCGTGGCGCCACCAAAGCTCCGGCGTTGCTCGACACCGGCAAGACGTTCCACCTCAAGGCGGAGTCGAAGACCGAACAGGTCATGGTGCCGAATGTGGTCGGCCTTCTCCCCGGCTCGGATCCGGAGTTGAAGAACGAATACATCGGCATCGGCGGCCACCTCGACCACCTCGGCATCGTCAACGGGGTTATTTATCCGGGCGCGGACGACGACGGTTCGGGTTCGACCGCGGTCATGCTCATCGCCGACGCGATGGCGCACAACCCGGTGAAGCCGAAACGCGGCATCCTCTTCATGACGTTCTGCGGCGAGGAAATGGGCCTGCTCGGTTCCAGCTACCTCTCCGACCACCCGCCGGTACCGCTGGATAAGATGGTCTCCGAGCTCCAGATGGACATGGTCGCTCGCGACTCATACGGCGCCCAGAACGGCGATCCGAACCGGATGGACAAGCTCGAGGAGAACATCCAGACCATCCGCCTCGTGGGCAGCAAGCGCATTTCAACCGACCTCGACAAGACGATCCTTGACGAGAACGCGCATATCGGGTTCAAATTCCGCTACGACGCGGAAGACGTCTACACCCGAAGCGACCACTACAACTTCGCGAAGCACGGCGTGCCGATCGCGTTCCTGTTCGACGGCTTTACCCCCGACTATCACCAGCCCAGCGACACCTTCGACAAGATCGACTTCGAGAAGCTGACGAACTCGGCGAAGCTGTACTACTTGACGGCATACGCCATCGCGAACAATCCCCAGGCTCCGCGTCACGACGTGAAGCAAGAGGGTTAAGCAGATATCCCGTCCGGTAGCCGCGGTCTGCGCTCGGCCTCCCCGGACGATTCGGCGTACGAAAAGCGCTAAAGGCGCGAACCATCGTGAGCCAGGGTCGGAGCGCACGCGTAGGCCCTGGACAGGGGCCTGCGCCGATTCCGAGGGCTGAAGGCCCGGCATAAATTGGAGGTAACGGACTGCCCGTTCAGTAGCAGTTCGTTCAAAAATATCGCTCGCCTTCAGCGCGCAGACATGCGCTTGTCGCTTTCCAGGGCCTGCGGCGCGCTCGCCTCCGACCCTGGCTCGCAATTTGTCGCACATTCAGCGCTTCGTTCGATCGGCGCCGTTTGACTTCGTCGACAAACCGAAAACCGTCCTTGCGCTTTGCGCGCGACGCGATCGCATTCGCTCCGGTACCGGCTACCCCTCCGGGGGGCCCGAGTTGCGTGTAACCCGCAAATATTAACGTGGTAACTCCCAGCTTTCACGTTACAATTTGAAAGGGTTGCGCGTAACGCCGCACCACCAAAAACTTCATAGAGAAGGAGGAAGGCATTTCATGGATAGAATCATGCCCATCGACTTAGAACAACCCGAGCTCAGGAAGAAGCTTCGAGGTTATGAGACAACGGCGGTTGACCGCCTGCTACTTGGAGCGGCCAAATCGCTTCAGGCCCTTTTGCACGAGAACGAGGCGTTGCGCCTGGAGCTCGACCGGCAGAAGTCGCAGCTTGACTCGATGCGCGCGCAGGAGCAGACGCTTAAGGAAGTCCTCGTCGTCGCTCAACGCGCGGCGGAAGATACGCGCTCGGCAGCCAAGATGAACGCGGAAGCGACGCTGGAAGAGGCTCGCCAATCCGCAATGTCCGAAAAGATGGCTACGCAGCAGAAGCTCAGCGAAATCCGCTGGGAGATCGACCGGCTAAAAGCCGAACGGTCGCGATATGCCGACGAGTTTCGGTCCTTGCTGGAGCGGCATCAGCGTGAACTGGCCCACATCGTGGGGCTCACCGTCGTGACCGGCGATGCCGGCGACATGGCCGTTGGCGCTTAGCTGTAAGATCAAGGTCCGCGTAACTCCCCGGAGTAGCGTCAACAAAGTCGAGCTGATCGACGGCGTCCTGAAAGTCTGGGTGACCGCCGCGCCCACCGACGGTCAGGCCAACGAGGCGGTCTGCAGCCAGGTCGCGTCTGCCGTTGGGCGGCCTCCCAGCTCGGTTCACGTAGCGCGCGGAACCACGTCGCGGGACAAGATTCTGGGCATCGAAGGACTCTCCGAAGAAGAGGTATGGGAACGCTTGCGCCGCCGGGCGCAATAGCTTCCTCCTAACACGCTTTACCTGAAGCGTTTTCGTGTATTTCGCCCCGCTAACGGGATTTTGGTAGCAAACTTCTACTGGGCGTCCGCGAGGCCAAAGGTAGCTTAAATGCAGAAAGGCCGCAGGATCGCCGTTCGTCGTTCTGGACCTTTCGACCTTTACGCCTGACAACTCTCACCAGCAAATTCACCTGACTACCCTCGTGTGACGACAGCGAAAGCCCGATCTTCAAACGGGGAGCCTCTCACGCCCGTCCCGATCATGGACTCATGAAAATAGAACCGAACCGGATTGAAACGAGACTAAGGCTTGGCAAAGGCTTGATTAAGCGTCTCGGTGATCGTCTCCTCGAAGACGCGGTCATTAACGAGGATCAGCTCAAGCAAGCGCTGAGCCGTCAAGCGACGACCGGAGAGTTCTTGGGCGAGGCCCTCGTCGGCCTCGGCTTCCTTACGCCCGGACAGATCGGACCGTACATGGAGGAAGTCACCGGCTTCCCGTTCTTCGACCTCGCCGAGCAGCGCATCGACGACGAGGTGGCTCACCTCATTCCCGAGCCCACCTGCACTTCGCGCCGCGTGATCCCGTTCCGCGTCGTCAAGGGCCGCGTCCACGTGGCGATGGCCGATCCGCTCAATCTGAGCATCGTCGACGAGATCCGCGCGGGGATCGACCAGCCAGTCGTGCCGTACCTCGCATTCCCGAGCGACGTCGAAGAGGCAATCCGCCGAGCTTACGGAGGCCGAACCAAGGCCCAGGCCGTACTTGAGGAGATTCGAGACGAGGGAGACCGAACGACGCCGACGGAGTCCGTCGAGCAGCTCATCGGCATGGCCGAAGACGCGCCGATCGTGCGTCTCGTCCACTCCATCGTAACCGGCGCGGTCGCCGCCGGGGCCAGCGACGTCCACATGGAGCCGCAGGAAGACTGCGTCCGTATCCGCTACCGCATCGACGGCCTGCTGTACGAGCAGATGATGCTGCCTCCGCACGTCCTCCCCGCCACGATGTCGCGCCTCAAGATCATGTCGAACCTCGACATCGCCGAGAAGCGCCGTCCGCAAGACGGACGCTTTGCGATGCGCGAGGATAGCGGCCGTGAATTCGACGTCCGCCTCAGCCTTATGCCGACGGTCTACGGCGAGAAGGCTTGTATGCGTATCCTTGAGAAGCGCAACAAGGGTGGCAACCTGGACCGGCTCGGGCTGTTGCCTCATCAGAAGGAGCTCTTCGAGAAGCTCATCAAGCGGCCTCACGGCATCCTCCTGGTTACGGGTCCGACGGGATCCGGAAAGACCACCACGCTTTATTCGGCCCTGCAAGCGGTTAACGACCCGGGCATCAACATCAACACCGTCGAAGACCCGGTTGAGTACAAGCTCTCCGGCGTCAATCAGATGCAGGTTAACCCCCGCATCGGTGTGACCTTCGCAGCCGGACTTCGAACCCTGGTCCGTCAGGACCCGGACGTCATTCTGGTCGGTGAAATCCGCGATACCGAGACGGCCGAGATCTCCGTCCAAGCGGCCTTGACCGGCCACCTTGTGCTCAGCACGCTTCACACAAACGATGCTCCCGGCGCGCTCGTCCGACTTCAGAATATGGGCGTCGAGCCGTTCCTCATCGCCTCCGCGGTGATCGGGGTTATCGGCCAGCGCTTGCTACGAACGACCTGCACCTCTTGCCGCGAGATTCAGCCGCTCGCCCCCGAACTCGTTGAGACGCTCGGCCTCCCGCCCGGCGACTATACGATCGCCCGGGGTACGGGTTGCCGCCGGTGCGGCGGACGCGGAACGGTTGGTCGAACTGCCGTCTACGAACTCATGCGCATGACCGACGGGCTGCGACAAGCGGTCTTACGCCACGCCTCGGGCGCCGAGGTTTACGAACTTGCCGTTCAAGAAGGCATGGAATCCATGCGTGAAACGGCGCTTCGCAAGATGTTGGATCACATCGTCGCACCGGAAGAGGTGCTCCGAGTTCTCTCCTATCACGAATAATCATGCCGAACTATCAGTACAAAGCCCGTGACCTTAGCGGCAACATGACGTCTGGCGTCGTGTTTGCCGATAGCGAACAGGCGCTGCGCGCGGTTTTGCGCGATAGCCGCCTCTACCTCGTCCAGTTTAAGAAGAGCGGGGCCGAGCCCGGCACGAGCTCCGCCCCGGCGGCTTCCTTCGGTCGCGGCCGAAAGGTGAAGCTCGCCGATCTCGTTACGATGAGCCGCCAGTTGGCGACGCTCGTGCGCGCCGGCTTGCCGATCATCGAAACGTTGGCGACATTGCGCGCTCAGGTGGAGAGCCCAGTACTTGCGGCGGCCCTCGCCGACATCCAGGCCGACGTCATGGCGGGTAGCACCCTCAACGAGGCGATGGCGCGACACCCGAAGATCTTCAACAATCTTTGCGTCTCGCTGGTCGCCGCAGGCGAGGCGGGCGGTTTGCTTGACAAGACGCTCGACATCATGGCGGAGCAGCTCGACAAGGAGTCGATGATCCAGCAGCAGGTCAAGGCGGCGATGGCTTATCCGAAGCTCGTCGTTATGGCTTGCGTCGGCGTCGTCGCCTTCATGCTCGTCTTCATCGTTCCCGTCTTCGGCAAGGTTTACGAACAGTTCCACGCGGAGCTGCCGGCGATCACCCAGTTACTGGTCGCGATGAGCGACTTCGTCACTCACTTCTGGTGGTTGGCAATCTTGGGCCTCTTCGGCCTCGTGAAGGCGATGAAAGCATTCCGAGAGACGCCGTACGGCAAGCGACTGTTCGATACGATCTCGCTTAAGGTGCCCGTCATCGGACCGATCATGCGCAAGATTGCCATCGGCCGCTTTGCTCAGACGTTCGCGGGCTCCACGGCTAGCGGCATCCCGATCCTGAATGCCCTCGCAATCTGTGCGGATACCTCGGGCAACGTCATCATTCACGACGCAATCATGAAGGCGGCGGCCCAGGTCAGCGAAGGAACCTCGATCGCCCCGGCGCTCGAAGCTTCGGGCCAATTCCCTCCCCTCGTTACGCGAATGCTCGCGGCGGGTGAAACCTCCGGAAACTTGGACGAAATGCTCTCGGAGATTGCGACGTTCTACGGGCGCGACGTCGACTTCGCCGTCCAGAAGATGACCAAGCTTATCGAGCCGCTCATGACGATCGTCGTCGGCTTCATCGTCTTGTTCATCCTCATGGCGCTGTACATGCCGGTCTTCAACCTCAGCACGGTTATGAGGAAGTAGGGTCCCAACCCTCCTCGTCCGCAGGCCCTTGCTCCACGTAAGTGGGGCAAGGGCTTTTTTTGTTGTCGGATCGACTGAACAAGGGGCGCCGGACGGCCTGTAAAAATACGGGCGACATAAACCGTATTCCCGGGTTAAATATGTCGAGTCCGCAATTTTGGGCCCGAATCACGCTTAAGGTGCCATTTGGCCCTTAAAAGTGCCAAGATGAGGCAGTTGGATTGTGTTATTTGCGCTTGTAGGCGCAAATAATGTCACCCTTTAGGGGGACCCAATGGTTGGCGGATCGCCATTCAATATAGCAGTTAATTGCGGCTCTTGTCGCAAGAAGCTGAGTGCAGATAGTGTACTTAGCCTCCAGAATCGAAATTAGCAGTGAACGGGCGGCAGGTATTTAAACCGAAAGGTCCGGCATAGAATTATGAATTGCCTACGAAGATCCAAACGCCGCCGCGGCTTCACCCTTGTTGAACTCCTTGTGGTCGTTCTAATTCTATCGACCCTAATGTCGGTCGCCCTTCCGCTTTATTTGAGTTCGGTTGCCGACTCCGCGAAGAAGACGTGCCGCGCGAATATGCAGTCGATCACGAATGCAGCCCAAGCGTGGAAGGTTAAGAATGCAGCAGCGGACTTTTCCACGGTGACGCTCACGGCACTGAATCCCGACTTGGGTTCGACTCCCATGTGCCCCTCCGGCGGAACGTATTCTATCGTAACCTCAGGCACGGTTAACGACGCGAACGGCGTGGCTCAGACGATCCCGACCGGCAGCCTTGGCATCAAGTGCAACGTCGCCGTTCACCAGGGATTCATTCCCGGCGTAATGGGCAAGTAAGCCTTAATCACCCCTGTTTGGCCCCCGTTTTGCCGCAAGGCGAGCGGGGGTCCTTTTTGTTTTTAGGCGCCCTGAGCGAGGGGGTAGGAAGCCGATGCCGCGCAATCCGCAATTCTCAAACGGGTCGAACGTCCATTTGAGAGATTTCGAAAAATCTTTTTAGCCGACCCTGAGCGGTTTTCGAAGAAAACAACGGCAAAAAGTGGCCCTACCGAGTTGATTTTCCGGGCAATCCGGTACGGGATTTACGCGACTCATGGGCACATATTTCGAGTCCGTTAGGGCAATTTCTTGCGCAAACCGTCGCAAGAAATGATGTGAAATAGCTCTAATGCGAAGCCTATTCATTTGTTGTACGAAGCGGAAGCCGAGAACGGTTCGAAACTTCGAAATTAGATTTTCTCTCAGGGGTCTCAAAACAAAATGGTCAACTTCAAAACTTCCAAGCGCCGCCGCGGTTTCACCCTCGTCGAACTCCTCGTCGTCGTTCTCATCCTCGCCACGTTGATGGCCGTCGCCCTTCCTCTGTACCTCAGCTCGGTTGCTGACTCCGCGAAG